>Ga0207711_10000019_pt1 | contig 412779 bp, 422 predicted proteins | sample KBSS34metaG_FD_184401 | JGI IMG/M metagenome (GOLD analysis project Ga0207711, IMG submission 184401) | Switchgrass rhizosphere microbial communities from Kellogg Biological Station, Michigan, USA - KBS S3-4 metaG (SPAdes) (version 2) | ecosystem: Host-associated > Plants > Roots >...
GACCACCCGCTGCCCGACCTGGTGGCGAAACTGGGCGGAGAACTCGAGATCCACCTGGTCGGTCGCATCGACTCAAAGCACGGCGGCATCCGCACCACCTTCGAAGCGGTGCCCGATGCCCCGGTGACCAAGTTCGTCCTGCAGATGCGGGGCGGCAAGAAGGGCTTGCTCACCAACTCCACCGATATCTGCCGCGGCTCCCACCGGGCGACGGTCCAGATGAAGGCGCAGAACGGGCGGGCGGTTGACCTGCGGCCTGCGCTCGAGGCGAGCGGCTGCGCCAAGCACAAGTCTTCCAAGCACAAGCACCACCGATAACCCACAGGGAGGGAGAGAACCTGATGTTGAAGAGAATGCACAACAGGCTCGGCACCGCTGGCTTGGCGGTCGCGGTCGTGGCGCTGGTCGCCGCGGTGGCGGGCACCGCCATCGCCGCCGGGGGGTTGACCAAGAAGCAGGAAAAGCAGGTCGTCAAGATCGCCAAGAAATACGCGGGGAAGCAAGGGCCTAAGGGTGACGCCGGGCCCAAGGGCGACACCGGCCCGGCTGGCCCACAGGGGGCTCATGGGGATCCGGGGCCGAAGGGCGACACCGGCTCCCAAGGTGCTGAAGGGCCTGCGGGTCCGACGGAAACCGAACTGCCGCCGGGGAAGACGGAGACGGGCGTGTGGTCTTTCAGGGGAATAGGGGAACCCCGCTATTTCTCTAGCATTAGCTTCCCACTCAAACTGGGATTTCTCCCGGATGTGCGCCGTGCGGCGGAAAATCCCACTAAATGCCCCGGCAGCGTCGAAGAGCCCCAGGCACAACAGGGGAACCTCTGTTTGTACGAATATGAAGTCGTCAACAGCTTCTATGAGGGAGTCGCTCCCGGCTTCAGCAGCCTTGGGACCGTTGGCGTCATCAACAATTACAAGGCTGAAGACGAAACGATCCGGTCGGAAGGATTCGGCACCTGGGCGGTAACGGAATTCTGTCCGATCGATCCTAAAACTGGCGAACCTTTTCCGGAATGCTGACGACTCAGTCGCTGCCCTGCGAGGTTGATGTTGACCCGGCGGCCCCTCAAGTCTTTTTCGAGCGCGAGATCTGAGCCGTCAGCTCGGCGAACCCGATCCCAGTGGGCGGCTCGACCAATTCGGGGTGGAAGAGGTGGCCGAGCAGCTCGACCCCGTCAACCAAGCGTGGCCCGGGGCGGGAGAAGGTCGAGGCCCCATCGACCGCGTAGACGCTGGCGGCATCGAAGCGGCTGAGCCGCTCGCCGTTCCGCAGCGCCTGCGCGCAGGACTCGTCGAGGTACCAGCCGCAGGGCATCGAGACGACCACCTCGGGCTCGAGTCCCCGCAGGTCCTCCCACCTCACCTCGGGCGACTTCTGCCCGGGGGCCCCGGCGACGCTCTCGCCGCCGGCAATCTCGATCATCTCTGGAATCCAGTGGCCACCGAGAAAGGGCGGCTCCAGCCACTCGAGGGCAAGGACCCGGGGGCGAGGCGCCTCGGCGACCGCAGACCGCACGGCGTCCAGCCGCTCCTCGAGCGCGTCGCGGACCGCCCGCCCACGCTCCGGAACCTCCGCGGCCTCGCCCAGCCGCGTCACGTCATCGAGCACCTCGCCAAGCGTGGTCGGATCCTGCTGCAGGACCCGCGGGCGGCTCGGCAGCCGTGCCGCCACCTCAACCACGTCGTCGTAGGAGACGGCGCAGACCTCGCAGACCGCCTGGGTGACGATCAGGTCGGGCTCGAGCTCGCCCAGCCGCTCCTCGTCGAGCGTGTAGAGCGCCCGGCCTTCGCCGATCACCTCCTTCACCTTGGCGTCGATCTCGCTGGCCGCGAGGCCGGTTGGCAGCACCGTCGCCGTCAGCTGCGGCAGCTCGCTCGCCGCCGGCGGGTAGTCGCACTCGTGGGTGACGCCGACGACGCTCTTTCTGAGGCCGAGGGCGAAGAGCATCTCGGTTGCCGAGGGAACGAGGCTGGTGATCCGCATTGGGCAAAGGATGACTGGGACGCCCGCCAATGGGTACTAGAAGTTGGATCAACCAGTCCTGACCAGTCCGGAGGAGAGCCATGCGTCGCGTTCTCGTTGTTCTTTCCTGTGTCCTCAGCTTCTGTGCCGTTGCCGCCGCGCCCGCCTCGGCGGATCTGCCGGTCATCTACAGCGGCGCCTACGGCTACGCGCACGTGAGTCCGACCGCCAGCCCTCCCGGCGCCAACGACTGGACCTGCAAACCGAGCTCGGCCCACCCGCGGCCCGTCGTCCTCGTCCATGGCACCTTCGCCGACATGTCCGACAACTGGCAGGCGCTCTCACCGCTGCTGAAGAACAACGGCTACTGCGTCTTCGCCCTCAACTACGGCTCCTACGCCGGCAGCGGCGCGGTAGGCATCTACGGCACCGGCGAGATCCGCAACTCGGCGAAAGAACTCGACGCCTTCGTCGACAAAGTCCTCGCCGCGACCGGCGCCCCCGAGGTCGACCTGGTCGGCCACTCGCAGGGCGGGATGATGCCGCGCTGGTACCTGAAGTTCCTCGATGGCGGCGCCGAGGTCCACACCCTCGTCGGCCTCTCGCCCTCCAACCACGGCACCACCGTCGACGGGATCGGCATCCTCGCCCGCTTCTTCCCCGGCGGCTCCCAGTTCACCGGCGCCCTCTGCCCGGCCTGCGAGGAGCAGATCGTCGGCTCGCAGTTCCTCGCCGAACTGAACAGCGGCGGCGACACCGTGCCGGGGGTCGAATACACGGTGATCCAGACCCGCTACGACCAGGTCGTCACCCCCTACACCTCGGCCTTCCTCTCAGGGGCGAAAAACCTCCTCCTGCAGAACCAGTGCATCCTCGACCTCGGCGACCACCTCTCGATGCCCTACGACCACATCGCCGATGCCGACGTCCTCACCGCCCTGGACCCGCTGCACCCTCGCAGCCCGCTCTGCACCCCGATCCTGCCGACCGTGGGCGGCTAGCTCGGATCAGACGCTGACCTTCTCGCCGCGGTAGGGCCCCGGCTTCGGCCGGGCCTTGCCGCCGGGAAAGGCGAGGCGGAGGATCGTCCGCTGGACCATCCCCAGCTGCTGCAGGAAGGGGCCGCTGTTGTAGGGCAGGCCGTAGCGTTCGCAGACGTCCTTGACCTGCGGCGCGATCTCGGCGTAGCGGGTGCTCGGCATGTCGGGGAAAAGGTGGTGCTCGACCTGGTAGCTGAGGTTGCCGCTGGCGATGTGGAAGAGCGGCCCGCCGTCGATGTTGGCCGAGCCGGTCAGCTGGCGGATGTACCAGCCGCCGCGGCTCTCGTTTTCGACCTCCTTCTGGGAGAAGGTGTAGGTCTGGTCGGGGAAGTGGCCGCAGAAGATGATCGCGTAGGCCCAGACGTTGCGGACGATGTTGGCGGTGGCGTTGGCCTTGGCGGTCTGGCGGAAGGTCTTGCTGCCGCTGGTCAGCGCCGCTTCGACCACCGGCGCGAACCGGCTCGGGCGCTTGCGCCTCTTCACCCGGCCGAGGATCCCGCGCGGAGCCTTGCGCTGCCGCCGCGTTTGCACCACCGCGTCGATTGCGGTCGCCGCCACGGCGCTGACCAGGGGCCAGGCGATGTAGTCCTTGACAATCTGATCCTTCGCCTTGCCGGCGATCCCCTTCAGCTCCCGCTTTACCTGGTGGGTCGGCTTGTGCCCCTTGCGGATCGCCTCGAAGTCGAGGTCGTGCAGGGCCACGCCCCACTCGAACAGGGCCGCCAGGATCAGGTTGTAGACCGGCTGGGCGAGGTAGACCGGGTTCCACTTCTGCGCCGGGTCGATCCGCATGATCTCGTAGCCGAGGTCCTTGTCTTTGCCGCGGATGTTGGTGTAGGTGTGGTGGACGAAGTTATGGGAGTGCTTCCAGGCCTCAGCGGTCGAGGCGGTGTCCCAGTCCCAGGTCGAGGAGTGGATGCGCGGGTCGTTCATCCAGTCCCACTGGCCGTGCATGACGTTGTGGCCGATCTCCATGTTCTCGAGGATCTTCGCCGCCGAGAGGGCGGCGGTACCCGCGACCCATGCGGGCCGATTGCGGGAGGCGACCAGCAGTGCACGGCCGAGCACGGCAAGGCGGCGCTGCATCTCGATCATGCTCTCGATGTAGCGGCGGTCGCGTTCGCCGAGCTCGCTCATCACCCGGTCGCGGATCGCGTCGAACTCCTGCGCCAGCTGATCGAGCTGCTCCTCGGAGAGGTGCGCGAGCGGGCTCTCGCTCTGGGTGTCGATCGGGGCGGCGGTGGGCTTTATGGTCGTGGTCATCTGGGTTCTAGTCCCCTTTTTCTCATAGTGCAATCGCAACGTCGCCTTCAGGCGCGTTGACACAGGTTCGGACCATCTCTCCCTCTTGCCCGTAGACCTCCCCGGTCCGCAGGTCCCTCACTTCGCCGGAGCAGAGCCGGCCGATGCAGGTGTGGCAGATCCCCATCCGGCAGCCGAAGGGCAGCTCGGCGCCGGCTTCCTCGCCGGCGACGAGGATCGGGGTGCCGCCGTCGCACTCGGCCTCGACGCCGCTGGAGAGGAAGCGGACGCTGCCGCCCTCGCCGGCCACCGCGTCGCCGCCGATCACCGGTTGGAAGCGCTCCATCTCCAGTAGCTCCGGATCCCCGTCGGTGCGCCAGTGCTGAACCAGCGCGTCGAGCATCTCGCCCGGGCCGGAGACAAAGGCGCGGCGCTCGCGCCAGTCGGGGCAGAGGCTGTCGAGCTCGTGCGGCGCGAACCGGCCGGCTTCGCCGGTGATCCGCAGGTGCGGCTTGTAGCCCTCGCGGCGGGCGTCGAGCTCGCGCAACTGCTCGCCGAAGATGACGCGGTCAGGGGTGCGGGAAGAGTGGATGTGGACGACGTCCTCGAGGGCGCCGTCGCGGTCGAGGCTGCGCAGCATGCTCATGATCGGGGTGATGCCACTACCGGCGCTGATGAAGAGGATCTTCTCCGGCGGCGGGTCGGGGAGGACGAAGGTGCCTTCGACCCCGCCGAGGCGGACGATGTCCCCCGGCCGCGCCTGGTGGACCAGGTAGGGCGTCACCTTGCCCGCCTCGACCAGCTTCGGCGTAATCCCGATCAGTCCCTCGGGGTGGCCGGGGTCGGTGGTCAGCGAGTAGGCGCGCCAGTGGTGGACGCCGTTGACGATGACGCCGATCCGCAGGTACTGGCCGGCCTGGTGACCGGGCCACTCGTAGCCGGGCCGGATCAGGATCGTCGCCGCGTCGGGCGTCTCGCGGACTATCCGCTCGATCCGCCCCCGCAGCTCCTGGGTCGACCAGAGCGGGTTGATCAGTTCGAGGTAGTCGTCGGGGAGCAGCGGCGTGAACAGCGAGCGGACCGCGTCGAGGGCGCGGCGGCGAGCTTTCGAGACGTTGGGCTTTGCTCCTTGCTCTGCCATTGAGAGATGCTACACCGATCGATGTAATGGTTACGTAAAAGTTCAGGCGCTCCTCGCCGCCCGCTCCTATACCCGCAGCTTCTTAACTCAGTCGATCAGCTTCACGTCGCTGATCTCGACTTGGTAGCGGCCCTCCTGGTCGCGCGCCGGCGCCGCCTTGTTGAACCAGATCAGGAAGTACTTGGCGGGGGAGCCGAGGTGAAGGTCGATTTCCTCGAGCTCCTTGGCGTCGGTGACGTCGCCGACCGGTTCGCCCCATTCGCTCACTTCCTCCGGTGGTCCGGAGGAGGCGGCGAAGATCTCCGCGTCCCAGCCGGGGGTGGGGGTGCGGATGATCATCTCCGAGGGGGTGGTGGTCCCCTTCGCGGTCACGTAGAGGCCGACCCCCGGGTCGCTACCTTCCTTGGTTCCCGCGAAGGTGTCGGTGTCGTAGTGCTCGCTGCTCCAGGCGGTCCCGGTGGGGTTGCCGTCGATCGCCAGGTTGACCGTCTCGGGATCCTCTTCGCCGTCGCCCTGTGGGTCGTAGTCGGAGACACCCGAGAGCGCCACCGTCTTGCCCTTGTCGTTCAGCGCCCCGCCGCCCCCGCCCGGGCCGTTGCCGCTGCTGATCAGCAGCACCACCGCGAGAACGCCGGCGGCGACCAGGAGGAGCCCGAGGACGGCGACGCGGGACCAGCGGCCACCGCCCGCGAGCTTGCGTTCGGCTGGCGGGAGCGCCTCCAGCACGCTGGTTGCCTCGCCGGTGGTCGAGCCCGCCCGCGCCGCCTCCACCTCGAGCGCGGTCGAAAGGTCGTCGATCAGCTCGCCCACGGACTGGTAGCGGTCGCCCGGGTCCTTCGCGGTCGCCCGCTCGACCGTCATCGCGGCCGCGGCGGAGAGCTCCGGCCGCCGCTGCTGGACGTCGGGCAGTTCCTCGTTGACGTGTTTCATCGCCACCCCGACCTGGCTGTCGGCGCTGAACGGCACCTGCCCGGTCAGCATCTCGTAGAGGACGACGCCGAGCGAGTAGATGTCGGAGCGCTGGTCGACCGGGTGGCCCATCGCCTGCTCGGGGGCGACGTAGTCGGTGGTGCCGAGGACGCGCCCGGTCGCGGTCATCCCGTCCTGCTCGAGCTGGCGGGAGATCCCGAAGTCGGTCAGCTTCGCCCGGCCCTCGGAGTCGATGAGGACGTTCTGCGGCTTGATGTCGCGGTGGACCATGTTGCGGGCGTGGGCGACGGTGAGCCCGCGGGCGATCTCGATCGCGTAGGCGAGTGCCTCCTGCGCGTCCAGCGCCCCGACCCGGTTGATCCGCTGCTTCAGCGTCTCGCCCTCGACGTACTCGAAGACGATGTAGGGGTGGCCGCCGTCCTCGCCGGCGTCGATCACGGCGACGACGTTGGGGTGGGAGAGCTTCGCCACCGCTCGCGCCTCCTGGCGGAAACGCTGCAGCTGGTCGGCCTGCTCGGACATCTCCCGGTGCATCACCTTCACCGCCACCTGCCGGTCGAGGGTGGTGTCGCGGGCGAGGTAGACGGTCGACATGCCGCCGCTGCCGAGCTTCGCCTCCAGCTTATAGCGGCCGGAGAGCACGGTTCCGATCATTTGGGAACTAATCGAGGCTCGGTCGCTCACTCTCCGGCGAACGTTACGACGCTTCGCTTGTCAAGGCGATTCAGAGGACGCGTCGTGGGCCTTCGGTTGCGCGGCCGATCCGCTTCGCCTAGAGGCGTTCGACTTCGTGAGGCCCTTCAAGGACGCATCCGATCCGACTTGCTCCCGGGTAAAACTGGCGCAGAAGCGACAAAGCAGCCTCTTCGTCAGTCTCCGAGACTATGCAGCAGAAGCCACAACCCATGTTGAAGACTTCATGCATCTCCTCGTCATCCACGTGGGCGCGCTCACGGATTAGCTCGAAGATAGGAGGGACTGGAAGAGGATTATCGATCCTGTACTTGACTTCCTTTTTATGAAGTCTCAGCAGGTTGTCGAAGCCAAGAGAAGTGATGTGGGCAAGACCGTGGACTTCTAAGCCAGAACCCAGAAGCTCCATAACTGCCTTCACATAGATCTCAGTCGGCTCGATGAGCACCTCTCCAAGTGAGCGACCAAGCCGACCATCGGGATCCGAATCGAGGGGGATGCCCTCAAGAGCTTTCCGGGCAAGGGTGTAGCCATTGGCGTGAAGACCTTTCGAGGGCAAACCGATGATCACGTCTGAGGGCCGGATCTTCTCTCCAGCCACAATCTTTTCTGGATGAACGACGCCAAAGCAGGCACCGGCCAGGTCGAACCCTTTGACCATGTCCCCTAGCTGAGCAAGCTCTCCGCCAGGAATCTCGATACCAGCCATCTCCGCACCACGCGCCAGCCCAATTCCGATGGCTTCACATACCTGGGGGTCAGCATGTTCGATAGCGATGTAGTCCAGGAGGGCAAGGGGTTCGGCCCCAACACAGATGACATCGTTGACGTTCATCGCAATGCAGTCAATCCCCACCGTGTCGTAGCGCCCTAGTTGCTCAGCAACCAGCAGCTTGGTTCCGACTCCGTCGGTAGAAAGAGCGATCCCGAACTTGTTGCTTAGACGAATGACATTCGCAAAGTGCCCGCTGGGCAGGATCTGCCGGGACGCTCTGCCGAGAGAAATCGTCCGAAGGCCGCGAACGATCGCGTCTACGGCCTCGTCGGCGTCAACTTGATTGACACCAGCTTGAGCGTAGGCAGGTTTTGCGGTGAGCATCGAGAAGTCAGAGGGTTCGGCCACAGCGAGCAACCGTTATTCAATCAGCCTAGAACGAGCTTCGGATGCCGAAAGGCGCCTGAGGACCACGGCCGCCAGGCCGATTCGGTAGGCGGCGTAGGGCCACAGCGCCCGGTCCCGCTCGACCAGCTGGATCAGGCGCTGGGAGGCGAGGGTGGAGGCGAAGGATGCGGTGATGCCGATCGCGAGAGAGCGGCGGAGCTCGGGGGTGGTGCCGCGCTGGGCGAGGCGGGCGCCCTTGAGGGCGGTGGCGCCGACGATGATCGGCAGGGCGATCGTGCGGGAGAGAAGGTTCGCCTGGTCGCGGGAGAAGCGGCGCCATCGAGCCGCCGCCAGGGTGACGCCGTTGCGGGAGACGCCCGGAGCCAGCGCCGCCGCTTGGGCAATCCCCAGCGCCAGACCGTCCATCGGAGTGGCCTCACCGCGGCCGCGGCGCTGGGGGCGGCGGTCGGCGGCGACCATCGCCACCGCCCCAGCGATCAGGCCGTAGGCGGTCGCCCTCGGCCCGCCGAGGCGCCGCTCGATCGGCCGTTCGAGCGTGTAGCCGACGACCGCCGCCGGCAGGAAGGAGAGCCCGAGCAGCAGCGCGCGGCGGCCGTCGAACTGCCGCAGCTCTTCGCCGATCAGACGGCGCTGGCCGACCAGAAGCGCCGCCGCGGCGCCGGTGTGGAGCGCCACCTCCAGGCTCTTGCGCAGCTCCGGATCGACTTCCTCCCAGTCCCAGCCCGCCAGCCAGGGGAGGAGAACGATGTGGGCCGAGCTCGATACCGGCAGCAGCTCGGCCGGGCCCTGGACCAGCCCCAGCGCGACCGCGCGCGGAACCGGGATCCCGCTCAAGCGCCCCTGGTGCCGGCGGGCTCGGCCTCGGGCTGGGCGTCCGCCTCGCCGTCGCCACCCCCGCGCTGCCGCCTGATGATCAGGTAGATCACGCCGCCGACGATCGCCGCCAGGACCACGTAGTCGAGGTAGCCGAGTTTGTGGCGCCAGTCTTCCCAGTTGTCGCCGACCTTTTCGCCGACGATCGCCAGCATCAACACCCAGGGGATCGAGCCCAGCAGGGTGTAGGCGCTGAAGCGCCAGAACGGCATTTTCGCCACCCCGGCCGGCAGCGAGATGAAGGTGCGGATGATCGGCAGCATCCGTGAGAAGAAGACGGTGGCATTGCCGTAGCGGGCGAACCAGTCATCGGCCCATTTCAGGTGCTTGGGGCTGATGTGGATCAGCTTGTTCTTTTCCAGCAGGTCGAGGCGACCGTAGTAGCCGACCCCGTAGGCGATCCAGGAGCCGACCAGGTTGCCGAGCACCCCCGCGGCGACGATCCCGAACAGGCTCAATTCGCCTTTGGAGACGCTGAAGCCGGCGAAGAGCATGATCGCCTCGCTCGGCACCGGGATGCAGGCGGACTCCAGCACCATCAGCAGGAAGACTGCGGCCTCGCCGGCCGAGCCGATGAATTCGGTGGCGACGTCGACGATCGGTTCGACCACCTTGTCGGTGACGGAGGCGAGCAGGAGGGGGCCCATGCAGCGCTCATCGTATGGATTTGGTTAATCGCTCCGTAAACTGAGTCCCGATGCGCCGGTTGAACCACCCCGTCTACCGCAACCGGGTTCTGCAGGTTGCGGCCGATGCCGTGCTCGTCGCGCTGGCGTATTTCCTCGCTTTCCAGCTGCGCTTCCTCGACCAGCCGCACGGCTGGCCGCATCGCTACGAGGTCCTCTTCGCCCAGTCGGTCGGCTTCGTCGTCGTCGGCAAGCTCGTCGTCTTCGCCGCCTTCGGGCTCTACCAGAAGTGGTGGCGCTACGTCAGCGGCCGCGACTTCATGCTGATCCTCCGCGCGGTCGCCGTCGCCAGCGCCTTGCTGGTGGTGATCTTCGCTGTCGCCAAGCCGTTCGCGCACACGCTGCCGCGCTCGGTCGAGGTCTCCGACTTCATCCTCACCCTGATCTTGATCGCCGGCGCCCGGCTGGCGGTGCGGCTGATCGTCGAACGGCCGACCCGCGGCGCCCGCTTGCCCAAGCACGAGGTGCTGGTGATCGGCGCCGGCTCCGGCGGCCAGATGGTCGTCCGCGAGCTGCAGCTGAACCCCGGCCTCGGCGCCACCGCGATCGGCTTCGTCGACGACGACCCGCGCAAGCGGGGGATGCGGATGCTGGGCCTGAAGGTGCTCGGCTCGACCAAGCAGATCGAGAAGATCCTCGACGAGACCAACCCCGACGAGGTGGTGATCGCGATCCCCTCGGCGCCGGGGACCCTGCGCGCCCGCATCGTCACCGCCTGCCGCGACCGCGAGACCCCGATCCGCACCCTGCCGACCGTCTTCGAGCTCCTGCGCGGCGGCGTCCAGCTGAACAAGCAGCTGCGCGAGGTCCGGGTCGAGGACGTGCTCGGCCGCGAGCCGATCGTCCGCGAGCTCGACCGCGTCGGCGCCTACCTGCGCGACAAGATCGTCCTCGTCACCGGTGCCGGCGGCTCGATCGGCTCCGAGCTCTGCCGCCAGATCGCCCAGGTGAAGCCGCGGCTGCTGGTGATGCTCGACCACGCCGAGGACAACCTCTTCCAGATCGACCGCGAGATGGTCGAGGAGCGCCACTTCGCCAGCTGCGAGTCGGTGCTGGCCGATTGCAAGGAGCCGCACCGGATGCTCGAGGTGATGCAGCGGTTCAAGCCCGACGTCGTCTTCCACGCCGCTGCCTACAAGCACGTGCCGCTAATGGAGGCGAACCCGCTGGAGGCGGTCCGCAACAACGCGATCGCCACCCGGGTCACCGCCGAGACCGCCGCCGCCTCCAAATGCGAGCGCTTCGTCCTGATCTCGACTGACAAGGCCGTCAACCCGAAGACGGTGATGGGGGCCTCGAAGGCGATGGCCGAGTGGATCGTCCAGGCCGCCGGCGAGCGCTACCCGGAGACGCGCTTCGCCTCGGTCCGCTTCGGCAACGTCCTTGCCTCCTCGGGCAGCGTGGTGCCGATCTTCCGCAGCCAGATCGAGCGCGGCGGCCCGGTCACCGTCACCCACCCGGAGATGACCCGCTACTTCATGACGATCCCGGAGGCGGTGCAGCTGGTGATCCGGACCGGCGACATCGGCGCCGGCAAGGGCGAGGTCTTCGTCCTCGATATGGGCGAGCCGGTGAAGATCGTCGACCTCGCCCACAACATGATCCGGCTTGCCGGCTACGAGCCCGAGCAGGACATCGCGATCGAGTTCACCGGGCCGCGGCCGGGGGAGAAGCTGAGCGAGGTCCTCTTCTCCGAGGGCGAGGAGGTGCAGCCGACGGCGGCGCGGCGGATCAACCGGGCGGTGCGGCGGACGGCGCTCGAGCCGGAGTGGGTCGAGTCGACTCTGAACTCGCTCGAACACCTGGTTCTGGCCGGGGACGAGGCTAATTTGGCCGAGCGGGTCGTCGAGATGATCGCCGCCCCGGGCGGCGACACGGCGACGGTCGCCTCCAACGAATAGCCTCTCGCAGCCCCTTTGGTCCACGCGATCGAACAGATAGGCGCCTTCGCCGGCCTGGCCGCGTTCCTCGGCCTCGCCGTCCTGGCTTTGCTCTCGTTCACCCACGGGCGCGACATCCGTCGGCTGCGCGAGTGGGCCGGCTCGGCTCCCGAGCGCGATGCCGAGCGCAAGGAGCAGACCTCGACGATCGCCGCCCAGCGGGCCGAGGAGCTGCGGGCGCTGCAGGAGGCGCGAACGGCCGAACACCAGGCGGTCTCCAGCCGCGAGGAACGCCGGCGCCGGCGCGAGGAAGGGCGGCCGACCGAAAGCCGTACCGAACGCCTGCGCAACCGCTTCTCCGGGGCCGGCGGGGTGATGTCGAACCCGCTGGCGCTGGTCGCCCTCTTCCTCGTCTTCGTGGTGATCGTGGGCGGCGGCGCCTACCTGCTGCTGAGCGGCTCGGACGAAGGAAGCGGCGGCAACGGCGGTTCGAAGCAGGCGGCGGCGAAGATCAAGCCGGGCGAAATCGAAGTCAGCGTCCTTAACGGCACCGCGGTCCCAGGCCTCGCCGCCAACTACGGCGACGAGGTCGAAGAAAAGGGGTTCGAGCTCGGCGCCGTCACCAACAGCAGCTCCAGCTTCAGTGACAGCGTCGTGATGTTCGAACGCGGCCACAAGACCGAAGCGCAGAAGGTGGCCAAACAGCTGGGGATCGAGAAGCTGCAGCTGATGAACGAGGAAATCGAATCCGTCTCGGCTGGTGCCACGGTCGCCGTGATCGTCGGCGAGGACAATGCCGAAGCGGCGCAGTGATGGGACGGTGGATGATGGCCGAGCCTCGGTCTCTCCCCGCGCGGCCGCGATCGTCTTCGCGCTCCTCGTCCTCGCCACGGTAGCCGCTTTCGCCTACGCCCAGCGGCTGAAGCGCGACCCGCTGGTGCTCGACCGGGTCAGCTTCGTCGGGGCGCCGCTGCCGAAGAAGGGAATCGCGAAGCATGCTTTCACCCCAAACGGCGACTGCCGCCGTGACCTGATGCGGATCCGCTTCCGCACCACGATCTCCGATGACGGCACCGTGCAGGTGATCAAGCCCGGCGGCCGCGTCGTCTTCACCCTCACCCGCGACGAGTTCCTCAAGCGCTACAGCTTCCACACCTACTACTGGGACGGCCGCCAGCGCGGCGGTGGCACCGCCCACCCGGGTCGCTACAAGCTGCGGGTGAAGCTGGGCGACCGGGTGCTGGTGACGCCGGGAGTGATCCGGCTGCACCGTTCGCGAAAGGGGTCGGGCGGGGGCTCCCCGGACCTCTGCATCGTCGGGATTAAGCGATGAGCGACGTCCTCGCCGGGATCGGTCTGATCGCCGCGGCGGCCGCCAGCGGCGCTGCGATCCTGCTGCCGCCGGGCCGGCCGCGGGCGCTGCTGATGGTGCTGGCGATGGTTCTCTTCCCGGTCCTGATCGCAGGCGACCAGTGGCACGCGGCGCAAATCGTCGACCTCCGCCACGACGAGGCCCGGATCGTCGAGCTGCTGGTGCTGGCGGCGGCGGCGATCGCCGTCCTCACCTACCTCTTCCGCCGCTGGCCGATCCTGCTACCGCTGGCGATCCTCCTCGCGGTCCCCTTCCGGGTGCCCCTGCACGCCGGTGGCGACACCGCCAACCTGCTGGTCCCGCTCTACCTGGTGATCGCTGCCGCGGTGGTGGCGACGCTGCTGCGCGACTGGGACGACCCACCGACCGTGCACGCGCCGCGGGCGCTGGCCTACGTGCTTGCCGCCGCGGTCGTCCTCTACGCGCTGCAGGCGCTCTACTCCGATGATTTCTCCAAGGGCCTGCAGAACGTCTGCTTCTTCTTCGTCCCCTTCACGATCGCCTACCGGCTGCTGCGCGAGGTCGAGTGGGACGCGCGGCTGCTGCGCTGGGCGCTGATCGTGGTCGGGGTTGAGGCGGCGGCTTTCGTCCTCGTCGGCAGCGTCGAGTTCCTGACCCGCAGCCTCTTCTGGAACGACCAGATCATCCGTTCGAACGAATTCCACACCTACTTCCGCGTCAACTCGGTCTTCTGGGACCCAAACGTCTACGGCCGCTACCTGGCCCTGGTCACCGTGATCGCGACGGGGGCGCTGCTCTGGGCGCGGGCCCGCGATGCCTTTTGGCTGCTGAGCGGCCTCATCCTCGTCCTCTTCGTCGGCCTCGTGCCGACCTTCTCGCAGTCGAGCTTCCTCGCCCTGCTCGCCGGTTTGGCCGTCCTGGCGGCGATCCGCTGGAGCTGGCGCTGGACCCTGGCGGCGGTCGCCATCGGCGCGGTCGGCGCCGTGCTCGTCGTCCTCCTCGTTGGCGGCTCCGGCAAGGTCACCTCCGACCGCCTCAACGTCGACCTCAGCGGCCGCGGCAGCCTGATTTCCGGCGGCGTTGATCTGTTCGCCGAAAAGCCAATTCAGGGCTACGGCTCGGGATCCTTCCAGGCCGCCTACCGCGATCACCGCGATAACAAGGACGCGCCGGTGACCGTCAGTCACACCGAGCCGGTGACGGTCGCTGCCGAGCAGGGGTTGATCGGCCTGGCCGTCTACCTGGCTCTGATCGGGGTTGCGCTCTGGACTCTGGGGCGCGGGCTCTGGAACGGCTCCACGGCCGCCGGTCTCGCGGCGCGAGCCAGCGTCCTCGCCGCCTTCGTGGCGCTGCTGGCCCACACCCTCGCCTACGCCGGGTTCTTCGAGGACCCACTGACCTGGGTGCTGCTGGCGATTGGCGCCTCGCTGGCTTGGGCGGAACCCGTGGTCCGCAAGCCCGCGTAGGGTTTTTCTGTGTCGGGATACCTGCGACGGCTGGCAACGACCGGTGCGGCTTACACCGCCGCCAGCATCCTCAGCAAGGTCATCGCCGTCGCGCTGCTGCCGCTCTATACGCGATACCTCTCTCCTGCTGATTACGGCGCCGCGGAGATCCTCTTTGCCGCGGTGGTCACCGCCAGCATCATCGTCCGCTTCGGCCTGATCGAGGCGATCCTGCGCTTCTACTACAAGGACGACGAGGATCCGGCGCAGGTCGTGGCCGGGAGCTTTTCCGGGCTCTTCTGGCTCTCGACCATCGGCGCGCTGGTTCTGTTGCCCCTTGCCGGGCCGATCTCCGAAGCGCTGCTGCCGGAAGCGGAGAAGCTGGGGGCGTCCGCCACGGACCTGGTGCGGATCGCGATCGGCGGCCTCTGGGTGCTGACGATGTGGGAGTTCATGCTGACTCTGTTCCGCCTCGAGGAGCGGGCACGGGCTTACTTCCTGACCACGATCCTCAACGTCCTCGCCGCGATCGCGCTGACCGTGGTGCTGGTCGTCGGCCTGGAAGAGGGCGCACGGGGGCTGCTGGTCGGCAGCTACGCGGCGGGCGCCGCCTTCGTCCTCGTTCTGATCGCGCTGCAGTGGCGGCGCCTCTCACTGCGCTTCGACCGCCGGCTGATGCGGCGGCTGTTCCGCTTCGGCCTGCCGACGATGCCGGCCGAGGTCTCGCTCTACCTGCTCAACTTCGTCGACCGCCTGATCATCGTCCGCTCGTTGGGGCTCGCCGAGGCCGGGCTCTACTCGCTGGGGGTGAAGTTCGCGCAGGCGGTCAACGTCCTCGTCCGCGGCTTCCAGCTCGCCTGGCCGCCGCTCGCCTACTCGATCCGCGAGGACGAGGAGGCCCGGCGCGTCTACGCCACCGTCGTCACCCTCTTCGTCGCCGGCTGCGCCTGGGTCGTCGCCGGGATGTGGCTGCTCTCGCGCTGGATCGCCCGCGCCCTCGCCGACCCGAAGTTCTTCGACTCCTACGAAGTGATCGGCCTGATCTCCACCGCCGTCACCCTCTACGCCCTCTACCTCGTCCTCGTGGTGATCCTCGGCCGCACCGGCCGCACCGAGTTCAACCTACCCGCGGCGATCGCCGCCCTCGTCGCCAACCTCGTCCTCAACCTCATCCTCGTCCCACCGCTGGGAATCGTCGGCGCCGGCCTTGCCCTCGTCGCCTCCTACGTCGTCGTCCTCGGCCTGATGTACGTGTTCACCCAGCGCCTCTTCCCCGTTCCCTACGAGTGGGGCCGCCTGCTGCGCATCGTCTTCACGGTCGCCGCCCTGGTCGGCCTTGCCGAACTCTTCGTCCCCACCCGCGGCACCCTAGGTTTGCTGATCCGCGCCGCCCTCTTTGCTGCCTACCCGCTCCTGCTCCTAGGCACCGGCTTCTTCACCGCCGGCGAGCGCCGCTGGCTGGCCAAGCTCCGCCATCCTGGCGCAGTAATCGCCGGCATAGCCTCCCTCCGCGCCCAGCCGGCCGCAGTCGACGGCCAGATCCCCGAGGTCTACGAGGTCGAGCGACTCGACGAAGACGTTCGTTCCTGAGCCCTGTCCCGCAGCGACTCGCCGCGGCCCGGGAAGAGCGCTTGGCGGGCGTGGGCCCAGTAGACGGGGGCGGGTTGCCCGGGTAGAACGCTCGCGGCCATGGCACGAGCGGCGTAGGACCAGGCGGTGAGGATGCGGACTGCTAACGCGGCGCCGCGGCCGTGGTGCTTTCGCATGTAGAGGTTGCGGTTGCGGTGGAATTCGACTATCCGGGGAAGGCCTTTGGCGAGGTCGGTGGAGAGCTGGTCGTGGTGGACCGCCTCGGCGCCCGGGACATAGAGGGAGTGCCAGCCGGCATCGCGCAGGCGCTTGGCGAAGTCGCACTCGTCGTAGTAGACGAAGAACTCGGGGTCCATGTAGCCGACGGAGGCGGCCGCGTCGCGGCGGACCAGCAGCGCGCTCGATTGTGCCCAGTCGACGCTGCGCACCTCGCTGCCCTTGCTCTTCACGGTGAGCCAGCGGTGGAGGAAGAGGGCACCCGCGAGGGCGGTGCCGACGCCGGGGAAGCGCCAGGCGCAGGGCACCGGCTTCCCGTCGGAGTCGAGCAGCTGCGGGGTTGCGGCAGCCGCTTTCGGTTCCCGCTCCATCACTTCGAGCAGCATCTCGACCGCGCCCGGCCGCAGCTCCGAGTCCTCGTTCAGCAGCAGCAAGTACTTCCCCTGCGCCTCGCGCATCAGGGTCGAGTCGTTCTCGGCCTTGCCGGTCCGCTGCTCGAGCGCGATCAGGCGGATCTCGCCGCCGAGCTCCCGCACCGCCGCTGCCGAGCCGTCCTCGGAGGCGTTGTCGAGGACGAGGATCTCGCGCTTGGCGTCCTCTGGATGCGCACGCTCGATCGCGGCCAGGCAGGCGAGCAAGTACTCGCGGCCGTTCGTGTTCACGACGCAGTAAGAGAGCGTGGGGGCCAAGTGGAGGACGATAATCGCCGCTGGTCATTCGACGAATCTCCCGTCAAATCAGATTTTGAAGGTCCAACTTGTCGACCCCTCGGCGTTCACGCCGCCCTACGACCGCGCGCTGGCGGCGGCGCTGGCGCGCGCGGGCGCCGAGGTCGAGCTGCTGACGACCCGCTTCCTCTACGGATCGGTCCCCGCGGCCGAGGGCTATCGGGTCGAGGAGCTCTTCTATCGCCGCTCCGCCGGCCGCGGCCTCGAAGCCCCGGCACGGCTGCCGTTCAAGGCCGCCGAGCACGTTCCCGACATGTTGCGCTTCCGCCGCGCCGCCGACGCCGACCTCCTCCACTACCAATGGCTGACGATCCCCTCGCTCGACGTCCGCCTGCTGCCGCCGAACCGCCCCCGGCTGATGACCGCCCACTACATCCTGCCGACCCAACCGAAGCGGCGCCAGGCCCGCTCTGCCCGCCGCGTCTTCGGCGCCATGGACGCAGTCGTCGCTCACTCCGAGCACGGCGCTGCCCGGCTCCGCGACGAGGTCGGGCTCGATCCCGCCAAGGTCCGCGTCATCCCCCACGGCGCCTTCGACTACCTGACGAAGCTGCCGGAGGAGAAGCCGCTGCCGGCCGAGCTGGAGGGGGCGGAGGCGCCGGTGATCCTCTCCTTCGGCCTCCTGCGCCCGTACAAGGGAATCGAGAACCTGCTCGAGGCATACCGGCGGATGACCGTGGCGGTCCCGGCCCCGCCCGAGCTCTGGATCGTCGGCAACCCGCGGATGGACGTCGGGCCGCTGCGGGAGCTGGCGGCCGAGGCGGGCGGCCGCGCCCGCTTCGTCACCCGCTTCGTCGAGGACGCCGAGATCCCGGCGATCTTCCGCCGCGCCGACCTCCTCGTCCTCCCCTACCTCGACGCCGAGCACTCCGGCGTCCTCTACACCGGGCTCGCCTTCGGCAAGCCGATGATCCTCAGCGCGGTCGGCGGCTTCCCCGAGGTGGCAGAAGCCGGCGCCGCCAGGCTCGTCCCCCCGGGCGACACTGCCGCGCTCGCCGCGGCGCTGGAGGAGCTGGCCGGCGACGAGACCGCGCGCCGCGACCTTGCCGCCGCCGCGGTCCACGCAGCGGCCGGTCCCTTTTCCTGGGACGAGGCCGCCCGCCGGACGCTCGAGCTCTATCGCGAGCTGCTGGAGGCGCGCTCGTGACCACCCTCGCCGCGATCCTCTTCTGGCTCAGCGCCGGCGCGATCGTCTACACCCACCTCGGCTACCCGCTGCTGCTGGCGGTGCTCGTCCGTCTGCGCCGCCAGCCGAGAGGGCGCCAGCTCGACAAGCTGGAGGTCACTGGTTCGAGCCCAGTAACGCCCACTGTGTCGCTGATCATCCCGGCCTACGACGAGGAGGCGGTGATCGCTGAGAAAGTCGCCAACGCGCTTGCCCTCGACTACCCGCGCGAGCGCCTGCAGGTGCTCGTCGCCTCCGACGGCAGCACCGACGCCACCGCCGAGCGCGCCCGCGCCGCCGGCGCCAGCCTCGTCCTCGAGCTGCCGCCCGGCGGCAAGGTCGCCGCCCTCAACGCCGCCGCCGAGCAGGCGGCCGGCGATGTCCTCGCCTTCTCCGACGCCAACAGCGTCTGGGCGCGCGACGCCCTCCGCCGCCTCGTCGCCCCCTTCGCCGACCCCGGCGTCGGCTACGTCTGCGGCCAGGTCCGCTTCCTCGATCCCGCCGGCAACAACCTCGAGGGCGCCTACTGGCGCTACGAGATGGCGGTGCGGGAAGCGGAGTCAGGCCTCGGCGGCGTCACCGCCGGCAACGGCGCGATCTACGCGGTGCGCCGCGACGCCTTCATCCCCCTGGCGCCCTCCGGCAGCCACGACCTCAGCTTCCCCTTCCGCCTCGCCAAGCGCCGCCTCCGCTCCCTCTACGCGCCCGGCGCCCGCGCCGAGGAGAAGATGGTGCCGACGATCGAGGGCGAGTTCGCCCGCAAACGGCGGATGATGGTCGGCCTCTGGGACATCGTCGTCGGCGAAGGGATGCTCTCGCCGCGCGGCTACCCGGCGCTCTACGCGTTTGAGATCGCCTCCCACCGGCTCCTGCGCTACCTCAGCCCGCTGCTGCACCTGGTCGCCTTCGTCGCCAACCTCTTCCTGCTCGGCGAGGGCTGGTTCTATGACCTCACCTTTGTCCTCCAGCTCGGCTTCATCGCCGCTGCCCTGCTCGCCCCCTCGGTGCCGATTGGACCCTTCCGCATAGCCCGCTATTACCTACTGACCACCGCCTCGATCGCCCTCGGCCTCTGGGACCGCCTCCGCCGCGGCGCCGGAGGCCGGTGGGAGAAGGCCGCAGGAACCCGCTGATGCCGCGCGCCTTCGACGTCGTCGTCGCCGCGATCGCCCTGGCGATTCTCTCGCCGCTGCTCCTGATCGCCGCGATCGCGATCAAGCTGACCAGCCCCGGCCCGGTCGTTTATCGCCAGCGCCGGGTCGGCCGCGGCGACCGCGAGTTCGAGATGTGGAAGCTGCGGACGATGGTCCAGGGCTCCGACCCGGTTGGGGTGGGGAAGGTCGTCTACCGCGACGACCCCCGTGTCACTTCCCCGGGCCGCCTTCTCCGCCGCACCTCCCTCGACGAGATCCCCAACCTCGTCAACGTCCTCCGCGGCGAGATGGCGATCGTCGGCCCCCGCCCGACGATCAAAGCCCAGGTCGACGACTACACGCCGCAACAAAAACGCCGCCACGAGGTTCTGCCCGGGATCACCGGCTGGGCTCAGGTCCAGGGCCGCGCCGGCATCCCCTGGGAGGAGCGGATCGAGCTCGACGTCTGGTACGTCGACCACCGCAGCCTCCTCCTCGACCTCCGCATCCTCGCCAGGACGGTGTACCTCGTCCTCACCGGCCAGGGCCTCGCCCCGGACTGAGCGGGATAGGGTTTCCGCCGTGAGCGCCGAGCGTCCCGCCGTCAGCCTGCGGCCTTTCCAGGAGAAGGACGCCCCCGCCGTCCACCGCTGGTTCAACAACCCGGCGGCGATCGCCTCGCTGATGGAGCAGCGGGACGAGTTCACGCTCGAGCAGGCCGAAGGATGGACGCGGCGGGCGATGGACGACTCGGGCGAGGACCGCAAGTTCGCGATCGTGGTCGAGGGCTACGAGGAGCCGGTCGGCTTCACCGCCCTCTACGGCCTCTTCCGCCAGACCGCGCCCGAGCTCGGGGCGCTGATCGGCGACGACGTCCGCGGCAAGGGCGTCGGTCGCCGGGCCGAGGCGCTGACGATCGCCAAGGCCTTCGACGAGTACGGCGCCCACCGCGTCTATGGCCGCATCCCCTCCCGCAACGAGGTGGCGAAGAAAACCGTCGCCGGCCTCGGCTGGAAGCACGAGGGGACGATGCGCGCCCACCTCGCGCGGCATGACGGCCCCCCTGACGACTGCGAGGTCTGGGGCGTGCTCCCCGACGAGTTCCGCGCCGCCGCCGCGGACCTGCTCGAGTGACCGCGGCGAAGGCCGAGCTGATCGCCGACGGCGGCGCGGCCGCGAGCGACGATCAGTTCTTCCGCTCGCGCCCGTTCCTTCAAGCCGAGGGCGCCACCCACACCCTGCGGATCGAGGCCGGCGACGCCGAGCTGCTCGCGCCGCTGGTCGTCCGCGAGATCGAGGGCGGCGGGCGGGACGCGGTTTCCCCGTACGGCTACCCGGGACTCGTCGGCGGGGAGGGGCGGGGGGGCCTTCTAGCGGACCCGCTCGCTCTAAGTGCCCGTACGAAGACCCCCCCGCCCCTCGATCCGGCGACGATTGATTTCTCTGGGACGGGGCTGGTCAGTGTGTTTCTTCGTCACAGGTTGGGGCCTTCGCCGCTGGCGGGGGCCAGCGAGCGGAATTTGGCTCAGATTGCTGACCCTGAGTTGCCGCGGAAGAGTCGGCCTAGCGACCGGCGACAAGTTCGGCGCAACCTCGAAGGTGGGTATGAGCTGGAGCTGGTGGCTGGGCCAGCGACGAGCCGTGAGCAGCGGGCTGGTTTTCTCGATGTCTACGAGCAGACGATGCGGCGGACGGGGGCGGCGGCGCGCTACTTCTTTGGCGCGGGGTACTTCGATCGGATTCTTGAAGCGGAGGGGGCCTGGCTGGTTCTCGCCACGGGTCCGCAGGGCGATTTGGCTGCGGCTTCGATTGCCGTGGTCAGCGACGGCTACCTTCACTACTACCTCAGCGGCAGCGCCGACTCGCACCTGCGGGCGGCTCCGATGAAGAACGTCGTCACTCTCCTGGTCGAGCACTCCCGGGAGCTCGCCCTGCCGCTCAACCTCGGCGGCGGGATCAGCGCCGGTGACGCGCTGGAGGAGTTCAAGCGCGGCTTCGCAAACCGCCAGCAGGCCTGGCTTACCTCGGAGCTGATCTGCGACGAGGAGAAGTACTCAGAGCTGAGCGCCGGTCGCGAAGCCGGCGGCTACTTCCCCGCATACCGAGCCTGAGCGCCTCTCAGGATTCAGATGATTCTTCGGGTTCCGACGGGGTCGGCCCAGTGAATTTGAAGGCAAAGACAGGCTCGCCGCCGTATTTGCCCCAGGTTTCCCTGCCGAAGGCGCGGATCGCGTCGAGCGTGATCGAGCCTTTGTATTCGGGGCAGCCGAGCAGGTTGGTCCAGGTGGTCGCCGCCACCTGGTAGGGCATGTTTTTGTTCGGGAAGAGCAGTGCAGCCCCGTACATCGTGTCGTAGAGGCCCTTCAGTTCGAGCTGATCTTTTTCCGGCAGGCTCGGCGCATACTGGATCTCCAGTCGCCCGTGCTCGAGCGAGTGGACGTAGTCGATCGGCGCCGGTTCTTCCGCGTAGGCGCCGTCGGCCTGCTGGTAGGGCGGTTCGACGTGCTTGCCGGAGGTCGGCGGGCTGGTCTTGTAGTTCGGCGTCGGTGAGTTCTTCGGGATGTGTTCGTGGCCCTCGTCTTCGAGTTTCAGCTCCAGTTTGCACCCGGCCTGTTTCGCCGCCTGCTGCAGGTTCGTCACCTTGGGCGCCGGCGGCGCGATGCCTTCGCGTTCGTCGGGCTCGACGCCGTTAGTGGAGCCGTAGGCAGAGTTGACGTTGATGTGCGCGCTCCCCTTGCCGCCACCGCTATCGCTACTGCCGCCGGTGGCGAGGATGAAGACGAGGACCGCGATCGCCAGGACGACGGTCGACCCGATCGCGTAGGCAAGGATCAGGCGGGAGTTGCCGCTGCGCTCCTCGCGCTGTTCGGCTTCGATCCGTTCCTGCCGGAGTTTGTCGCGTTCCCGCTCGCCCTTCCCCATGACCGCCCTAAGCCTAGTCGGCTCGCTCCATTTCGGCGGCGTCGCCGCGGACCCGCTCCCAGGGTCGCGAAGCCCTCAGCGCTCCCAGCACTGCCCGCGTCGCCGGCGCCCGGTTCAGCGCGTAGAAGTGGATGCCCGGCGCGCCGGCGATCAGCAGCTCGGCGCACTGCTGGGCGGCGTAGGCGATCCCGAGCTCGAACTCGCGCGCCGGGTCGCCGCCGGCAGCCGCGAAAGCGGCTTCGAGCGCGGGCGGGATCGTCGCGTCGCAGAGATCGCAGATCCGCCTCGTCTGGGCGAAGCTGGTGACCGGGATCACGCCCGCCAGGATCGGCACCTCGACCCCGCGCGCCCGCGCCGCCCGCACGAAATCGAAGTAGACCTGGTTGTCGAAAAAGAGCTGGGTGATCAGGAAGCCGGCGCCGGCGTCGACCTTGGTCTTCAGGTAGCGGAGGTCGGCGTCGAGGTCGGGCGCCTCAGGGTGCACCTCCGGAAAGCAGGTGCCGCCGATCCCGAAGCTCCACCCCGCTGAGATGAAGGCGGCAAGCTCGGCGGCGCTGCTCAGACCGCCCTCGGGCTGGACGAAGTCCGGCTGCCCGCGGGGCGGGTCGCCGCGGAGGGCGAAGACGTTCTCGATTCCTGCCGCCTCGATTCGGTCGAGCGTGGTCGCCAGCCCTTCGGTGGTCTCGCCGACGCAGCTGAGGTGGGCCATCGTCTCGAAACCGATCTCGTCCTTCAGGGCGGTCGTGATCTCGACCGTGCCGTCGCGGTTCGAGCCGCCGGCGCCGTAGGTGACCGAGACGAAGTCCGGCTCCAGCGCTCGCAGCTCGCGCGCCGTCTCGAACAGCTCGTCGGCCGCCTCGGGCGTCTTCGGCGGGAAGAACTCGATCGAGAAGGTCGGCTTCCGCTCAGCGATGATCTCGTCGATGCGCATCCGCTGAGGGTAGCCAGACTTAGCAGCATTCGCCGGCACCGGTCAGGGCTGTGGGAGGATCCGCGCATGAGCAGCCCCGAGGTTCGCTACGACCGCCGCGGGCCCGCGGCGGTGCTGACGATCGACCGTCCCGGCCGCCGCAACGCCATCGATGCTTCCACCGCCGAAGCGCTGAGGCGGGGTTTGGAGGAGTTCGAGGCCGAAAAGGAGGCCCGGGTGCTGGTTCTAACCGGGAGCGGCGAGGCTTTCTGCGCTGGCGCCGATCTGAAAGCGATCGACCTGGACGTGGATGACCCGGGAGGCCCGCTCGGGTTCAGTCGCCTGACTCCCCCGAAGCCGACCATCGCGGCGATCGATGGTTGGTGCCTGGCTGGGGGGCTGGAGCTTGCGCTCTGGTGCGATCTGCGGGTCGCGACGCCGCGCTCGGTCTTCGGCTGCTTCGAGCGGCGCTGGGGCGTCCCCCTCGTCGATGGCGGCACCCAGCGGCTGCCGCGGGTGATCGGGATGGGCCGGGCGCTGGAGCTGATCCTCACCGGCCGCCCGGTCGAGGCGGAGGAGGCCGAGCGGATCGGCCTCGTCAACCAGGTGACCGCGCCGGGGGAGCACCTCGACCGCGCCCTCGAGTTGGCCGAGCGGATCGCGTCGTTCCCGCAGGAGACGATGCTGAGCGACCGCCGCGCCGCCCTCGAGGGGGCGGGGCTGTCGCTATCCGAGGGGCTGGAGCTAGAGCGGCAGCTGGGCCGAGAGGTGCTGGAGGTCGCGGCACGCGGTGCCGCCCGTTTTGCCAGCGGTGAGGGCCGCGGGGGTAGCGGCGTCTAAGGGGGCCTAGGGCTAGCCCCCCCGCATCGCTGCCGAGGCTGCATCGGGGCCGAAGAAGGGGAGGATCGCTAGATAGGTCAGCTCGGGCAGGAGTCGCAGGTAGCCGCTGGTCTGGTTGGCGGCAAGCCGACTGTGGAGGACGGCGAGGATCCCCGCCACCACCGCCTCGGCCGAAATCGCCGGGGCGAGATCGCCGCCCTCCTCCCGCGCCAGGTCCATCATCGTCGTGGCCCGCGCCATTGCCTCTGTTCGCTTTGCCACCGCCCGCGGGCCGGCGGCGTGGACCTCGACCAGCAGCGCTTTGCCCACCGCCGGCTGTTTGTCGAGGAAACGGAGGAGCCCGCTTAGCGCTCCGCGCAACTGGTCACGCCATGCGGTCTGCCCCAGGGAAGCGTCCCGCATCGCCAGCTCGACCCAGGCCGAGCCGGCGTCGAGCGCCTGTAAGTAACAGTCCTCCTTGTCGCTGAAGGAGTCGTAGAAAGCCTGGCGGTAGACGCCAGCCTCAGCGATCGCATCCTGGACGGTGGTCCGCTCGTACCCGTGAGTGCCCACCGCTGTCAGCATCCCCTGGAGAATGCGCTGCTTCTTTCCGGTCAAAGTCCCCGCCCGGTCGAAATTGATTGAGAAAATACCCTGTCTGTCTTTGGTACCTAAACGGTATCCGGTTGCGATCAACGGGGACACCGCGATCGGACTCAGGTACTCTTCCGTTCGTGGCTCCTAAGTCAACACCGCGTCCACTTCCCGGCAGGCATCAGCTCTCGCGCGAGTTCATCGCCCAGCACCAGCGGGCCCGGATCATCAATGCGCTCGCCCTCGAGGTCTCGGAGAAGGGGTACCGCAATGTCACCGTCGCCGACATCGTCAAGCGCGCCGGGATCGCCCGCAACACCTTCTACGAAAACTTCGGCTCGAAAGAGGATTGCTTCCTCGCTGCTCAGCAATTCGCGATGTCAGCGGCTTTGGACCGGGTCGTAGAGGCCGCGGGCGAGATCGACGACTGGTCTTACCGGGTCAAGGCGGGGCTCGCCGCCTTCCTCCGCTTCGTCGCCGAGGAGCCGGCGCTGGCGCGCACCTGCATGGTCGATGCGCTTGCTGCCGCTCCGACCTCGGCCCGTTACTACGAGGAGTCGCTGCAGGCCTTCATCTCCCTGTTTCGACTTGGACGCGATGTCTCGCCCCACGGGCAGGAGCTGCCGGAGACACTCGAGGAGGCCCTGATCGGTGGGGTCTTCTGGATCCTCTACCAACGTCTTCTCGACGCGGAGGCCGACGGGATTGAGGAGCTCCTTCCCGAGCTGGTCGAGTTCGCGCTGACGCCCTATCTGGGGGCTGAGGGAGCCCGGGCGGTTGCCACGGCGGGATAAAAAAACTGGCCAGTTGGCCAGATTAAGCTGCAATCGTTTGAATCGGTATGGTCGGTTCTCTTGAGCAAACCAGTCCACCCCTCTGTCGATTCGCCGGAGTACCCACCCGAGCTCGCCCGCCTTCCCCCGGGTCGCCATGGCCTCCCGCGTGAGTTCGTCTCCCGTAATCAGCGCGAGCGGCTGATCGCTGGCCTCGCAGAGGCAGTCGCCGAAAACGGTTACGCCAACACCACGATTGCGCACATCACCCGTCACGCCGCGGTCTCCCGCCGGACCTTTTACGAGCACTTCGCCAGTAAGGACGAGTGCTTTGTCGCCGCTTACGACACGGTGATGGCGGAGCTGCGGCGTCGGGTCGATGAGGCGTTCAACGAAGAGGAGGAGTGGCCGCAGGCGGTGCGGGCGGGAATCGCGGCGATGCTCGAGTTCCTTACCGCCGAGCCGCACTTAGCCCGACTGAGCATGGTCGAGGCGCTGGTCGCCGGACCGGTCGTGGTCGAGCGTTATGACGCAGCGATCCAGGGCCTCGTGCCCTACTTCGAAGCCGGCCGTAAAGGGCGTCCGGCGGAGGTGCTCGCCGGCCTCTCGTCCAGCACTGAGGAGGCGCTGGTCGGGGGCATGGTCTCGCTGATTTCCCGCCGGGTCTTCGCCGAGCGCACAGCGGAGTTGGAGTCGCTGCTCCCTGACCTGGTCGAGTTCGCGCTCACGCCTTACCTCGGCAGCGCCGAGGCAGCGAAGGTCGCCCGCCAGGGCTGAGCTGCACCTCTTTTCCCAGCCTCGAGACCTTGCAGTTAACGCTATGGAGTTATCCTGGCGAGGACACGAACATGCGTTCGTATGGAGATCGCCTGCGTTATCGACAAGCGTTTGGCGAGTCTCGCGCGCCCGGGCCGCGGCGGGGGGCCCCGGCCCGGGCGCATTCATCTATCTGCGGTAGACGACCCGGTCGCGGCAGCCGAGGCGACCGAAGCGATGGTGCGGGCACTGGAAGCGCTCGGCGCCGCGGTTGAGTCCGAGCAGGCGGGGGAGGCGTTCTTCGCGGTCGACGGTCTTCGTGGCCTCTACGGTGGCAACTCCGCCGGCGTCCTCGCCGCAGCGCAGCGGGCGGTGGGGGAGGAGCGGCGGGTCGCCACCGGCAGCACGCGGCTCGCCGCCTTCCTGCGGGCCGAGGAGTGGCCGCGGCCGATCCCCGTCGCAGCGTTGCGGCGTCGGCTCGACGCCTCCGATCGCGAGACCGATGAGCTGATCGAGGCGCTCGAGCGTCTCGGTATCGAGACCCTGCGGGATTTCGCCCGGCTCTCGGCCGATCAGGTCTCCGACCGCTTCGGGCCGCTCGGCCTGCGGGCGCTGCGCCTCTGCCACGGGGACGAGGAGCCGTTGCGGCCGCGGGCCCCGCACGAGGAGGTTGCCGAGGAGATCGAGCTGCCGGAAGGGACCGCGGGCCGCCAGCTCGACCGGGCGCTGGAGCTGCTCGTCGACCGCCTGCTGGCGGTGCCGCAGCGCAAGGGAAGAGCTTTGCTGGGTCTGCGGCTGGGAGCGCTGCTGGCGAGCGGCGGTAGCTGGAGTATCGAGCAGGGTCTTGGCCGCCCGAGCGCTTCGCCGCGGGTCCTTCGCAACGTCCTGGCGCCGCGGCTCGAGGAGCTGCCGGGACCGGCGACGGCGCTGCGCCTGCGGGCAGTCGGGATCGGGCCGCCGGCGCGCGATCAGCTTGAGCTCACGGTTGGTGGGGCGGAGCCGCGGCGTCGCCGCCTGCGGGCTGCGGTCCGGGAGGTGCGAGCCGCGCAGGGCGCCGAGGCGCTGCTGAAGATCCTGCCCGTCGACGGCGGCTCGCGGGTACCCGAGCGCTGGGCGCTCCTGACTCCCTATCCCGAACTCTGATGCCAGGCCTCCGCCGCCTCTACGCCCCCGAGCGGGTGGCTGTCCGCACCGACCCCCGCGGCGCCCCGCTGTTGGTCGAGGGGGTGACAGTCGAGGCCGTCCGTGAGGAGTGGCTGGTCGAGGACCGCTGGTGGACGCCGCAGCCGCTGCGCCGCCACTACTTCGAGCTGGCAACTGCGGATGGGCGCGCTCTCACTGTCTTTCGTGCCGCCGGTGCCCAGCGCTGGTACCGGCAGCGAGCCTAGGGCTGAGGAGCTGGTTGTCGATGTACGTCGAGCTGCACGCCCATTCGGCCTTCTCCTTCCTCGATGGCGCCTCGACCCCGATGGAGCTGGCCGCCGCCGCGGCCGCCCAGGGTTATCCCGCCTTCGCCCTCACCGACCACGACGGCGTCTGGGGCTCGATGGAGTTCGCCCACGCCTGTAGGGGGTTTGGGATCCGACCTATTACGGGAGCAGAGTTGACGGTGGCGGTTGGCCCGCGGGCCCTGTCTCCGATAGGACCCTCCCGCCAAAAAGGCGGGAGTCCCCCATCGTCGCCACCCACGGGAGAGACCGCTCATTTGACTCTGCTGGTCGAAAGCGAGGTCGGATACCGGAATTTGTGCAGATTGCTGACTGCTGCCCATGCGCACACGAGGGACAACGCGCCGCGCACCGCGATGCAGCCGTGGGTGACGCTCGAGCAGGTGGAGGAGCATGCGGAGGGGCTGGTATGTCTCTCGGGCTGCGCCCGCGACGGCGCTGTTGCCGGGGCCTTCGAACGCGGCGACACCGCCGCGGGGGAGCGGCTGGCCCGGCGCCTGCTCGCCGCCTTCGGCCGCGACCGCTTCCGGGTCGAGCTGCAGCGGCCCTACTGGCGCCGCGACCGCGCCCGCAACCGCTGGCTGGCGCTGCTGGCCGAGCGGCTCGACGTCCCCTGCGTCGCCACCGGCAACGTCCACTCCCACGACCGCCGCCGGGCGCCGCTGCAGGACGCGCTTGTCGCGATCGGTCTCTGCGAGACCCTTGAGGAGTCCGAGCCGCTGCGCCGCGGCAACTCGACCTCGGCGCTGACCTCGCCGGGGGCGATGGCGGCCCGCTTCGCCGAATACCCCGAGGCGGTTGCCGAGACCGGGCGGGTCGCCGAGCGGCTGCGCTTCGACCTCACCGAGCAGCTCGGCTACCGCTATCCCGGCAGCGAGGACCCGCATGCCGACGCCGAGCTCTCCCGCGTCTGCGACCACCACCTCGGTGAGCGCTACAGCGGCAACGCCCGCCTGCTCGAGGCGCAGTGGCGGCTGGAGGAGGAGCTCGGGATCATCCACAAGCTCGGCCTCTCCGGCTTCTTCCTCCTCCACCGCGACCTGCTCGAGCTGGCACGGGAGGTCGCCGCCGAGGTCCGTGGCCCGGAGTCGGCGCGCGGCGTGCTGCCGCCGGGCCGCGGGCGCGGCTCCAGCGTCAGCTCGATCGTCTGTTACCTGACCGGCCTCTCCCACGTCGACCCGGTCGAGGCCGACCTCTTCTCCGGCCGCTTCCTCAACGAGGAAACGACCTCGATGCCGGACATCGACCTCGACTTCCCGCGCGACATTCGCGAGGTGCTGATCCCGCGCGTGCACGAGCGCTACGGCCACGAGCACTCGGCCCTGGTCGCCGCCTTCCCGACCTACCGGCCCAAGGGCGCGGTCCGCGACCTCGGCAAGGCGCTGGGGCTGCCGCCGGAGGAGATCGACAAGGTGGCGAAGACCGTCGGCTTCTTCGAGAGCGCCGAGGAGATCGAGCGCAATCTCGTCGCCGCGCTCGGGGCCGAGCGGGCGAAGGAGCCGCGCTGGCGGGCGCTGCTGCCGCTCGCCGCCGAGATCATGGGCCTCCCCCGCCACCCCTCTCAGCACCCGGGCGGGATGGTGATCTCGACCCGGCCTCTGATCGACGTCTGCCCGGTGGTGCCGGCGGCGATGACCGGGAGGCAGACGGTGCAGTGGGACAAGGACTCCTGTGCCGACGCCGGCTTCCTCAAGATCGACCTGCTGGGGCTGGGGATGCTCTCGGCGGTCGAGCGCTGCGTCGAGGAGATCGGCCAGGCGCGGGGCGAGCGGCTCGACCTCTCGCGGATCCCGCTCGACGACGAGGAGGTCTACAGGTCGATCCGCGCCGCCGACACCACCGGCGTCTTCCAGATCGAGAGCCGGGCGCAGATGCAGATGCTGCCGCGGACCCAGCCGCGTGACCTCGACGACGTCATCGTCCAGGTGGCGCTGGTGCGGCCGGGGCCGATCCAGGGCGGCGCCATCCACCCTTATATAGAGCGGCGCAAGGCGCTCCGCGAGGATCCCGAGTTCAAGGTCCCCTACGAGCACCCGCTGCTGGAGCCGGTGCTGGAGGAGACGCTGGGGACGATCGTCTTCCAGGAGCAGGTGATCGAGGTGGCGATGGCGCTCTCGGGCTTCAGCTCCTCGGAGGCCGAGGGGCTGCGGCGGGCGATGAGCCGCAAGCGCTCCGAGGAGGCGATCGAGGAGCACCACCGTCGCTTCCTCGCCGGCGCCGCCGACAAGGGCGTCTCCGAGGAGGTGGCCGAACGGGTGTGGGACCAGATCAAAGGCTTCTCCGGCTTCGGCTTCCCGAAGGCGCACTCGGCCGCCTTCGGCCTGCTCGCCTACCAGTCGGCCTGGCTGCGGATCCACTACGGGCCCGAGTTCCTCTGCTCGCTGCTGAACGAGCAGCCGATGGGCTTCTACCCGCCCGACTCGCTCGTCCACGAGGCGCAGCGGCGGGGGATCCGCGTCGCCGCCGTCGACGCCAACCGCAGCAAGGTTCTCTGCCACGTCGAATCGCCGCGCCGCACAGAGGTGCGCGGCGGCCTGCAGGTGCGGATCGGCCTCGGCTACGTCAAGGGCGTGAAGAAGGAGGAGATGGAGGCGCTGGTGGCCGAGCGCGAGCGCGGTGGTCTATATAAGGGGATCGCCGAACTGGCGTCCCGCTCGGGGGCCGGGCTGCCGAGCCTGGAAAAGCTCGCCTGGGCCGGCGCGCTCGACGGCATCCCCGTCGGCTCGGAGGACGACCGCCGCGAGGCGCTCTGGCGGGTCGGCGTCACCGCCGCCGGACAGCTCAAGAGCAGCGGCACCCAGCTGGCGCTGCCGATGGAGCCGCCGGCGCCGCCCGAGCTGGAGCCGCTGGGGGAGTGGGGGAGGCTGATCGCCGACTACCGCTCGACCGGGATGACCGTCGAGAAGCACCCGATGAAGCTGCTGCGTCCCAGCCTCGACCCCAAGCTCGCCCGCACCTCCGACCTGAACGAGCGCGACCACGGCTCGACCGTCGAGGTCGGCGGCATGGTCACCGCCCGCCAGCGCCCCGAGACCGCCAACGGCATCACCTTCCTCCTGCTCGAGGACGAGCGTGGCTCGGTCAACCTCGTCGTCCCGTCGCCCGTCTTCGACCGCCACCGCCCCTTAGTCCGCAACGCCCCCCTGCTCCGCGCCCGCGGCCGCCTCGAGCGTCGTGAAGGGACGATCAACGTCGTAGCCCACGACTTGGCGCCGCTGCAGCGGAGCTCCCAGCCGCAACCTCAGAAGCCTCGTCAGCTCGCCGTCGCCGAGCTGCGTGAAGTGGCCCCGGCCGGCCACAGCTTCGGCCGCCGGGGTCGTTAGCCGCTCCCGCACCTAGAACGGGCTCGGCGCCCAGAGGACCTCATGCAGGTTGGCCAACGTCTCGGTGACCAGTTGCTCCTCGCCGCCCACCAGGACCTTGCTCGGGTCCGCGTCGAGGATCGCCGGGATCCATTTCTCGACCTTGCCGCGCGCCCAGGCGTCTTCGGACTCGGCCGGAGGCGAGCAGCTGTGGAGATTGCCGTCCGCTTCGACTTCCGCCCAGACGAGTTCGCCTTCCGAGCCCGCCGGCTCGTCCTCGCGCAGGACGCAGAGCTTCAGGCTCTTGCCGCTGTGCCCCTCGACCTGAACCAGGGGCAGCGCAGTTTTCAGCGCCGTCGCCATCTCTTCCGCCGTCATCCCTTCTTCGTCCTCGGCGACCACGTGGTGGTGGCGCCAGCGGGCGATGCCGACGATCAGGCCCATCGTCCCTCGCGTCTTCTCGGTCAGGGCGTAGCAGCGGCGGCGCCCCGGGCCCTGCCACTCGCAGAGCAGGCCAGCGGTCTTGAACAGCCCGGCGCGGCGATTGACTTGGTGGTAGCTGAGGCCGTGCGGCCCCCGCGCCAGTTCGGTCGGCGAGCGCGGGTCGCAGCTCAGATCCTCGATCATCCCCGTTTCCCAGAGATCGGCCAGCAGTCCCAGCGCTGCCCAGGCGTGGGCGTCGATCCTGCCGTCGGGGAGCCTCGTCATCGAAGCGTCGGCAAAGCGGTTGACGAGCTCGTAGAGCTCGGCGCCGCACTCCTCGGTCAGGGTGTGAACGACTTTAGACGGCACCCCCGGCTCCTCTTCACGTTCGACCACCTCGAGTTCGGCGAGCTTGCCGGCGTAGCGGTAGATCGTCCGCGGCGCATAGCCGGGCACGCGCTCGGTCAGTTCCTTCGTCCGCAGCGGCCCTTCGCCCAGGGCCATCAGGATCGCCCCGGTCGCCCCCGCGCTCAGCAGGCGCAACACATCTGCGGTCGATGCCCCGGCAACACAGGCGTCTCCCTCCTGCGCGGGCTGCATCTGCGTGTCGGAAAGTCCAGCGGTCATCTCTCTTTAAGCCTCCAGCGTCGGAATGGGCGCCTTTGACTGGTTTTCAATAGGTACCCAAAGGTCTGAAGCGCGAACCACCGCTGCTGAGAAGAGCAGACCGCTAATGTCACCCGTCCTCGCCTCGTGAAGACCGCTGAGACCGACAGAACCCGCTGGCTTGCCCTCTACGTCCTCTGCGCGGGGATGCTGATGATCGTCCTCGACGCGACGATCGTCAACGTCGCCCTGCCTTCGATCCAGGACGACCTCGGCTTCTCCCAGAACAACCTCGCCTGGGTGATCAACGCCTACATGATCCCCTTCGGCGGTCTCCTGCTGCTGGCCGGCCGGATCGGCGACCTCGTCGGCCAGCGCCGCGTCTTCCTCCTCGGCCTGACGATCTTCACCTGCGCCTCGCTGGTCTGTGCCGCTTCGCCGAGCCAGGAGATGCTGGTCGGCGCCCGCTTCATCCAGGGGATCGGCGGCGCGCTCGCGTCGGCGGTGATCCTCGGGATGATCGTGACGATGTTTCCCGAACCCGCCGCACAGGCGAAAGCGATCGGGGTCTACGGCTTCGTCGCCTCGGCGGGAGGCTCGATCGGGCTGCTGCTAGGCGGGGTGCTGACCGACGCGATCAGCTGGCACTGGATCTTCCTGATCAACCTGCCGATCGGCATCGCCGTCGCCTTTCTGGCGAAACGGCTCGTCGCCAACCCCGACGGGATCGGGCTCAGCGCCGGTGCGGACTTCCCGGGTGCCGTGCTGCTGACCAGCTCGCTGATGCTCGGCGTCTTCACGATCCTCCAGATCGAGAAGTGGGGCTGGGGCGATTCCCGCACCCTCGTCCTCAGCGCGATCTCGGCAATCCTCCTCGCCCTGTTCATCTTCCGCCAGGCGCGGATCGCCAACCCGCTGATGCCGCTGCGACTCTTCCGCTCGCGCAACGTCGCCGGCTCCAACGTCCTGCAGGCATTGCTGGTTGCCGGCATGTTCGGGATGTTCTTCCTCGGGGCGCTCTACCTCCAGCGGGTGCTCAAGTACAGCCCGCTCGAGGTCGGGCTGGCCTTCCTGCCGACGACGATCGTGATGGGCTCGCTCTCCCTCGGCTTCTCGGAAAAACTGATCATGCGCTTCGGGCCGCGCACGACCCTGATCCCCGGCGTCTCCCTGGTCGTCGTCGCCCTGCTCCTGTTCGCCCGCACCCCGGTCGACGCCAACTATCTCGCCGACCTGCTGCCGCCCTTCCTCCTGATCGGAATCGGGGTCGGCACCTCGTTCCCGGCGATCATGACGCTGGCGATGTCCGGGGCGACTCCCGAGGACGCCGGTCTCGCCTCCGGGCTCGTCAACACCAGCATGCAGGTCGGCGGCTCGATCGGCCTGGCGGTCCTGGCGACGCTCTCGACCGAGCGCACCAACTCGCTGCTCGACAGCGGCGAGGGCCAGCTGCAGGCCCTGACCTCGGGCTACCACGTCGCCTACCTGGTCGGCGCGGGTCTGGCGGCGATCGCGGTCGCGATCGCGGTCTTCGTCCTGCGCGCGCCGCGCCCGCAGGAGATGCCGCTGCCGCAGGAGGAGCCGGAGCCGGTCTTCTCCGAGGTCGGCTGAGCATAGATCTGCCCAAACCCGGGGAATAGGATCGGCAGATGGAGCCGGAGAAGAAGCCCGTCAACTGGCGCGCCTGGCTGGTCGGCATCCTCAGCGCGTTGGTCATCATCGTCGCCTTGCAGAATTCGCAGGAGGTCAGCTTCGAAGTCCTCTTCGCGAGCTTCGAGGCGCCGCTGATCGTGGTGATTCTGCTGGCCACGGCGATCGGCGTTCTGATCGGTTATATCGCCCCGCTGGTCCGCCGGCACCGGCGCGAAGAGCGCCCTCAGCAGTACAACTCCTGATCTCTTAAGCTTTCTCTGTGCAATAGGGAAGCTGAAAGGGAGAGGGAGATGACGGTTCTTCAGGACGAGATTCCGCAGGACTGGTACGCGACGGCCTTTACCGGCATGAGCGCGGAGATGGCTTGGACCGAGCGGACCGAGACGGAAATCAAGCGGGCGCTGACGATGCTGCGTCCGCAGGGCGGCGAGCGCATCCTCGACCTCGCCTGCGGCACCGGCCGCCACTCGCTTGAGCTGGTGCGCCAGGGCTTCTCGGTGGTCGGCGTCGAGATCGGCGGGGAACTGGTTGAGATCGCGCGCAAGGACGCCGAGGAGCAGGGGCTCGAAGCCGAGTTCATCCAGGGCGACCTGCGCGAGCTCGAGTTCGAGGAGGAGTTCGACATCGTCCTCAACCTCAACGACGGCGCCGTCGGTTACTTCGAGACCGACGAGGAGAATCACCGCACCTTCGAGATCATCTCCCGCGCCCTCAAGACCGGCGGCCAGAACCTGATCCAGGTCCCCAACGTCCTCTACGCCCGCGCCCACCTGCCGCAGCGCTCCTGGATCCCCAGCGCAACCATGGTCGAACTCGTCGAGCACCGCTGGAACAAGAAGGACCGCTACATGGAAGGCGCGATGATCCCGGTCAAGTTCGGCGAGGTCCTCGAGAGCCTCGACAAGCGGATCGAATTCCGCCAGCGCCTCTACGACGTCGACGAGCTGCGCGAGATCTATTCCTCGGTGGGGATGACCCTCGATCGCGTCTTCCACGGCAACGGCCGGCCGAAGGAACCGACCGACTCCCAGTTCGAGATTTTCGCCTCGGCGACCAAGTCCTAGCGCAAATAGGCAACGTCCGCCTAAAACTTCCTTGACTATTACGAACTCTCATGTTAGAAACTCCCGTGTCAGGAGCAGATAGGGGCTCCTGAGCGGGAGGACGTGAAGCATCCTGCCGCCGCGAGGGAGGCGACTTCCTGGCGCCAGAACTAACCCGGCGCTCAGGCGCCGGCCAAAGGAGAAATAATGAAATATCTGAAGATGCTCGGCCTTGCCGCGATCGCGGCTGCGGCCCTGACGGCTCTCGTGGGAGTCGGCAGCGCCTCGGCCTACACACTCTGCGAGGAAAACGTGGCCACCGGCTGCAAATCGCATGCCTCGAGCACGATTGATTTCTCGGCTGAGGATTCCGTCAAACTGGCGGGGCCGTTCGGCATTGTCCTCGACACATGCACCGTCAGCACAGTTCAGGGGACTCCCAGTACAGGCGCAGATGACGAAAAAACCGCAGTGACGGGCACCGTAACGTCGCTGACTTTTGAAAAATGCACCCGTAACACCACAGTTGGAACGGGCGGCACCCTGTCGATCACTGGGAGCGGCACCGCTGGTAACGGCTCTGTCACCAGCAGCGGCGCGACAGTGACCATCCACGAACTCCCGAACATCGTCGGCAACCCGTCGACCTGTGCCTACACCACCGAAAAAACGGCTCTGGGCACCCTTACAGCAAGCGCTACCGCGGCAACATTCGACATCGCCGCGACCATCACCTCCGAGACCGCCAACTGCCCCACCGGCACCTGGTCCGGCAGTTACGTCAGCACAGGGCCCACAATCATCAGGCACCTGTCGCATTAAGCATCATCAAGGCCAAAGAGGTATCCGCATGAGAAAACGGCCGCCCGCCAGGGCGGCCGTTTTCCTTGGTACGAGTCTGGTCCAGCCATTACATAAGTGCAGGTACTACAGTGGTCAGGCAGCGGCCCACTGAGCAACATTCCCAGCGAGGGGTACCTGTAGTGATAGCGGCCACCCGGGAGGGCGGGCGCTTGGGCGCAAGTCTCGACTGTCAACTCCGAGACGGCACACTGCCCCAGTAGCACCTAGTCCGTGACGCTGCCCATCGTCTCGAAGGCTAAGTGCATTCCTAAGAGAGCGGGGGCCTCTTTGGAACCCCCGCTCTAACTCCTGAGATTAATCCGAGCGCCTCGGGTTTGCTATCCCCCGACGGCCCAACTTCCAACTTGCGTCGCAACTTCACCCGTGGGCGAACCAGCCGAGTTTGAGTATTTAAACGGAACAGCAATCCCGAATTCATGCGCGGCTTCGGTGGTGGTGCTTTCAGGCCCCGGAACGACCAAGAGCCCTTCTTCATTACCCGGGTAGATGCAGAGGAAGCCTGCAGCTGCTTCGGGTTGGTCGAAGTTCCCTGGACACGCTTCTTCGTAGGCTTCCGCAGCGTCCTCTTCTTGTTCGGGATTTGGGAAGGGCCCGGGAACCGAGTAGAAGGAGACGCTGGAGTTCGGGTCTATGAAGGTGAAGCTGCCTTCGCCGGGGTTCTTGAGTTCGGCACCCAGGATTTTGGAAACGCCTTCGACCGGATACAGAGCGATTGGGGGCGGAGAAACACGAACCGGGAACGAGATCTGGGCGAGGTCAGACTCTTCTTTGCCTGCCGCGACCGTGTAGAGGCCCGTCAGCGTGCCGCCGGAGGCGAGGCTGCAGTCGGGATTTTCTTCACTGCACATGCCGGCTTCGCCCGTCGGGCCGATATTGCCGGTGTCGCCCTTGGCGCCGGTGTCACCCTTAGGTCCGGAGTCGCCCTTGGCGCCGGTGTCGCCCTTGGGGCCCTGAGGGCCAGCGGGTCCGGCGGGACCGGGCTTGCCGGGCTTGGAGACCTTCTTGGCGATCTTCTTGACTTCCTTTTTCTCCTGCGACGTCAGCTTGCCGCTCGCCGCAAAGGCTGCTCCACCCAGCGCGGCGATGAGCGCCACTACGGCGACGATCAAGCCGGCCGTGCCGAGCTTGTTGTGAACTCTCGACAGCATCTATTCCTCCTATGGATTGACAAGGATGGCGCTGGCGGGCGTTGCTGGTGTGCCGGAGCGTGCATGGGAGGCTGCGGCAGTGAATGGCCGGCGGGCCGCCGAGGCGGCGGTGGCGCATTCTCTGCCCTCATCCTTTTCTCCCCTCCCATACAGAACCGGCGCGTCCCTGGCGCGCCGAGAAGTCGAATTTAGAATACGCCTTGGTCTATGTCAAGAAAACCGCGTGGTTTCGACTCTTGTGGCGACTGAGCAGTCGAGATAGTCTTAGGAAATGACCACCGTGGTAACGCTAGGCCCGAAAGGCACCTGCCATGAGCGGGCCGTACGCCGATACATGGCCTTCCAAGGGGTCGACGACTTCGAAATCGAGTACATCGGTGACTTCTTCGATGGCCTCGAGCAGATCCGCGGCCATGAAGACGCCTTCCTGGTCCAATGCAGCGCCCATCCAAGGGTTCACGAGGTGACTGAGCGCTATTGGCAGGAGGTCTTCGTGGTCGACACCTTCATCTACCCGACGAAGGCGCTGGCTGTCCTCAGTCGACGCGAGGTGGAGCGGCCGCGCAGCCTTGGCCTTGTTCCGGCGACCGCCGGCTACATCAACCGGGACGATTGGGAGACGATCATCGACGTCCAGTCGAAGCCGATCGTCGCCGAGGAGCTGCTCGAAGGACGCTACGACGCGGGCCTCACCCATCTCGAGCACCTGGAGCCGAACCGGGACTTGTTGCGCCTAGACCTCGAGATCGGCGAAATCGACACCACCTGGGTCGTCTATGGCACCCGGAAGCGCTTCGAGGGCGAGGTGATCGGGATACCTTCCCGGGAGCTCTTTCCTCAAGCCGCTGCAACCGGCTAGAATCTCCTCGCTTTACTCAAGGGAGATTGTCCAGGAGAATTGAATGAGGAGAGGGCTCGTGAAATCGATGGCAGGGCTGCTAATCGCAGCCGCAATGCTCGTGTCTGTTGGCTGCGGCGGGGGAGACAGCACCACCAGCTCGCTGAGCCAAGCGGAATTCACCAAGAAGGTGAATCAGATGTGCAAGAAGGAAAAGGTGGAGCGCAAAGAAGCCGAAGACGCAGCGCTAAGGAAGCTGGGAGTTGGACCGGGGGACCTTGCAACCCCTGCGCAGCAAGCCAAGATCGTTGCGGCCTCTGTCCCGCCCTACGAAAAAATCACCGAGCAGATTAAGGAGCTTGCTCCCGCTGATCAGGCGAAGGCGATGAAGGCCCTGGTCCACTGGAGGGAAAAAGTGGCCGAGGCCGTGCGATCGGGCGGGTCGTCCGAAGTCGCACTGGGGACGATCTTCCAGGCCAACAAAGTGGCCAACGAGAACGGTCTAAAAGAATGCTCGATTTGAGCCACTGACGCCCGCGCCGGTTGGCGGGAGAAAGCGGCTGGAACTTGGAGAAGCAGAAAGGGCGGCCATCTGGCCGCCCTTTCTGCGTGGCACGTATCCCGAGAACGGTTCCTCGAGGCGCGAGCCTTACTTGCCCTTGCAGGTCCGGACGATCCCGGCCGAGGCCTTGGTCCCGTCGGAGAAGACGGAGGTGGCGTGGGCCTGGAGCTTGCCGTCCGGGCATTTCGCCATCAGGACGCCCTTCTTGTTGATCGTCAGGTTGAAGTTCAGCACCGAACCGGCGCCGTTGGCGATCTTCGGGATCGAAGCGACCGATTTGAGGCCGTAGCGCCCGTTGTGGACTTTCGAGATCTTTACGGTCGTGACGATCGCCCCGGTCACCGGCGCCGAGAAGTAGGCGTGGATGAAGAGGGTCGTCTTGCCGCCCGAGGTGCCGCCGTTGAGGACCAGCAGCTTCGAGTTGACGTTGACCGGATTCTGTTCGGGGAACTGGACCTCGACGGTGGTGTTGCCGGTGCCGATGATCGACTTCCCGCAGGCCTTTTCAGCCGCCTTGGTGTCCCGGGCCTGAAGCTGACCCGACTTGCAGACGGGGATGCCCTTGGTGTTGATGGTGCCGTTCTTGTCGGTTTCGACGATCGCTTCCTTCAGCGCCGGCGGGTGGGTCCCGTCGAGGGTCTGGATCTTGCCCGAGGCCTGCAGCGAGATCGGAGCCAGCTTGTTCTTCGGCAGCGTGGTGGGGCTGAAGCCGCCGTTGAAGGTGAATTTCAGATTCCCCTGCTGCACCGTGACCGGCGTGTTGCCAGCGCTGGCGATGCCCGCCAAGCTGACCGCGATCAGGGCCCCCAGGGCCATCGTCAACATCAGGTACTTGCGCATATCCTCTATGTCTCTCCTTTGCGGCTTGCCCGTCCCAGGGCCTCTGCCGTCGGAAGCGTGTGCTTGCAACTTCTCTCCAGCGGGTCAAACTACCACCCGGACGTTCTTCGTAAACCCGCCGGTCTGCCGAAAGGAGCGGTCTTGCAGCTCAGGAGGGCTGCATCGAGAGGCGGGCCCGCTCGCGTTGCGCGGCGGCTCCCTCCGCTCCTAAGTAGGGGAGCGTGATCCAGAACATCAGGTCCGGCAGCCGGCTCGGCAGACGCGAGGCGGCGCCATGGAGGATCTCGCTGTAGAGGAGCTCGTTGACGCCACCGGCGACGGCGATCGAGGTGATCCCCGGAAGCTCGAACGAGGTCTCCGAGCGGCCCGACTCGAGGAAGCCGGTGAACTGGCGCAGGGCGGCATCACGCCGGGTCAGTGCCTTCGGGCCGGCAGCAAGGACCTCGACGATGGCGAAGCGCGCCTCGTCGGGGTGTTTGGAGAGGTGCACGAGCAAAGCCTCGAGAGCGGCGGCGACCCGCTCCGCCCACGGCGACCCCGGGGTTGCTTCGAAGGCCTCGGTGGCCTCGCCAAGCAGGTTGTCCAGCAGTACGTCATAGGCGGCAAGGAAGCAGTCCTCCTTGCTGTCGAAGAGCTCGTAGAAGGTCTTGCGCGACACGCCCGCCACTCCGATCACGTCGACCACGCGGGTCTCCGGGTAACCGCGCTCGGAGACGACCTCGATCATCGCCTGGTGGATGCGGCTGCGCTGGGACTCGGTCACCGCCTCCCTCGGCAAGCCGTGCCTTCCCCGGGGCAGTCGCTCGCTTGACTTGGCAGAGCGTCTACTGGAAGCCACTCCCAGACTGTAGAGGAGAGCGCATTTGGTTAAGAAAACATGCGGTAAAATCGGGTCATGGAGGGGTTTTGAAGCCGTTACTGGTCGTGCTGCTCGTCTCGCTGGCTCTGCTGACCGCCGGATGTGGAAGCGACGGCGATCAGGCTGAAAGCGCGGAAGGCAAGGAGACGACCGTGGACTGGAGCTCCTACCCACCCGGCCCTACCCGCGAGTTCATCGTTCCCTTTGGCGACAACGTGGTTCAGGAATTCGGGCGGGAGGCGGCGAAGGCCGAACGCGAACAAGCGTCGCGGACGATTGCTCTATGGATGCGGGCCCGTGCCGCCCAGGACTGGGAGCGGGACTGCAGCTATTTCTCCGACGGATACATCCACAGCCTGGTTGCGACAGATGCAGTGCATGCCTCGCGCGGCAAGGTGAAGAACTGCCCGCAGGCTCTGGCCTACTTCGGCCATCAAGCCTCAGGGACCTACAAGAACAACCTCACCGGCCCGATCGACAGCCTGCGGGTGAAGGGAGGGCAGGGCTACGCCCAATACCACGGCAACGACGGCCACGATTGGATCATCCCGGTGCAGAGGGAAGGCGGCCGCTGGTGGGTCGCCAACGCGACCCCGATTGACCGGTTACGCTGAGTCTCTAGCTCTCGAGCCAGATGACCTGCTCGCGGTCGGGCCCCACCCCGACCAGGCGCACCGGCACCCCGACGAAGTCGGCGATGAAGCGGAGGTAGTCGCGCGCCTCCTGCGGCAGGTCGGCGGCGTTGCGGCAGGAGGTGAGGTCGAGGTCGAAGCCGGGCAGCTCCTCGTACTCGGCTGTGGCCGAGTGGAGGATCGACTGGTGGTAGGGGAAGGTGTCGAGCTGGGCGCCCTCTTTCGAGCGATAGCGGACGGCGACGCGCAGCGGTCCGATGCCGCTGAGGACATCGAGCTTGGTGATCGCCAGCGCGTCGAGGCCGTTGATGCGGACGGCGTAGCGCAGCGCCACCAGGTCCATCCAGCCGGTCCGCCGCCGGCGGCCGGTGGTGGTGCCGAACTCGTGCCCGCGCTGGATCATCTGCTCGCCGACCTCGTCGAAGAGCTCGGTCGGGAAGGGCCCGGCGCCAACCCGGGTGGCATAGGCCTTGGCGATCCCCCAGACCTCGTCGATGTCCTTCGGGCCGATCCCGGCCCCGACCGTGGCAGCGCCGGCGATCGGGTTGGACGAGGTGACGAACGGATAAGTGCCGTGATCGAGGTCGAGCAGGGTCGCCTGGGCGCCCTCGAAGATCACCGTCTCGTCGGCATCCAGGGCCTCCCAGCAGAGGCGGGCGGTGTCGGCGATGTGGGGCTCGAGCCGGTGGCCGTAGTTGACGTGTTCCTCGACCATCGCGTGCAGGTCGAGGCGCGGATCCGGGTCCTGCGGCCCGGCCTCGCCACCCTTCGCCTCCTCGCCTGCCTCCTTCAGCCGCTTGCGGCGCTGCACCGAGAGCTCACGCAGCGCCTGCTGCTTAGGCTCCAGCGCGGCGCGGATCTTCGTCCGCAGGATCTTCTCGTCGAGCAGGTCCTGGACCCGGATTCCCAGTCGCAAGGCCTTGTCGGCGTAGCAGGGGCCGATCCCGCGCCGGGTGGTGCCGATCGAGAGCTTCCCCAGCTTCGTCTCCCCGGCCTGGTCGAGCAGCACGTGGTAGGGCATGATCAGGTGCGCGTTGGCGGAGATCCGCAGGTTGGCGACGCTGACCCCGGCCCGTTTGAGGTCATCGATCTCCCGCAGCAGCACCCGCGGGTCGACGACGACGCCGTTGCCGATCACGCAGGTCTTGTCCTCGTGGAGGATGCCGGAGGGGATCAGGTGGAATTTGAACTCCTCGCCCTCGCGGACAATCGTGTGGCCGGCGTTGTTGCCGCCCTGGAAGCGGACGATCGTCGATGCCCGCTCGGCGAGCAGGTCAACGACCTTGCCCTTCCCCTCGTCTCCCCACTGGGCTCCGACTATGACCACGCCAGGCATGCCGCGGAGGATTGTGACGAGTGCCCGGGACCGATGCGGAGCGGATCAGGCTGAGGCGATGCGGTGCTGCGTTTTTTCGCGGTGGTCCTGACCGAAGAGCGGCAGCGGATCACCGCAGATCTCGATCAACCGCGAGACCGTCCGCCGCCCGATCTGGCCCTCGAGTTGCTGCTGGCCCTTGTCAACATCGCCCTGGGCGTTGCTCGTCACCAGCATCGGCCGCTGGTTCTCGTAGCGCTCGTTGACTACCGCGTAGAGCTGCTCGACCACCCAATCGGTGTGCCGCTCGGAGCCGAGGTCGTCGATGTAGAGGAGGTCGACGGAGGTGACCCGGTCGAAGAACTGCGCGTAGGCGTTCTCGGTCTCGGCTTCCTGGTAGGTCTGGCGGATCCGGGTCAGCAACTTCGGCGTGAAGTAGACGCCGACCGACTTGCCCGCCTTCAGCGCCTCGCTCGCGATCAGCATGCCCAGCGTCGTCTTGCCGGTGCCGGTGTCGCCCATGAACCAGACGCCGCGACCATCGGCAAGGTTGGTGTCGAGGTTCTCCACGTAGTCGCGCGCCGCCTGGACGACGTGACGGGTGGTCATGTCCCGCGCCATGTCGGAGACCGGCGGCCGGTCGAAGGAGACGCCGCGGTAGCGGGCGGGGATCGCCGAGGCGATGCCGCGGCTGCGGCCCTTGTTCAGGCGCTCGGCCCGGCAATCGCACGGCCGCGCCACGTCTTCGGGGCCGAGGATCCAGCCGGAGCCGTCGCAGACCCCTAGCGGGCAGGCCTGTTCGCGGAAGGGCTCGGAGCGGGCGATCGCTGGCATCAGAAGTCAGGCCCCGCGGCCGCGGCGGCATCGAACGGCGGCTCTTCGCCCGCCGGCTGCTCGATCGGCGCTTCCTGGTGGGCGTGGTCGGCGAATTTCGGGAAGCGGTCTAGGAAGACCAGCTTCCTGGTCCCGATCGGGCCGTTCCTGTGCTTGGCGATGATCAGGTCGGCAAGACCGTCGGGCTCCTCGTCGGGGTCGCGGTAGTAGTCCTCGCGGAAGAGGAAGGCGACGACGTCGGCGTCCTGCTCGATCTGGCCGGACTCGCGCAGGTCGGAGAGCTGCGGCTTCGGCGGCGTCCGCTGCTCGGGCGCGCGCGAGAGCTGGGAGATCGCGACAACCGGTACCTCGAGCTCGCGGGCGAGGATCTTCAGACCGCGGCTGATCTGACCGACCTGCTCGACCCGGTTGGCACGGTGGTCGTCGGAGCGCATCAGCTGCATGTAGTCGAGGATGATCAGCCCGAGGCCACCGCGCTCCTGTTCCTGGGCGTGCAGTCGCCGCGCCTTCGCCCGCAGGTCGAGTATCCCGAGGTCGGAGGAGTCGTCGAACCACAAGGGCGCTTCCTCGAGCTCGTTGCAGGCCCGCACCACCTTCGGCCAGTCGCGCTGGTTGACCTGGCCCTTGCGCAGCTTGTCGCCGGAGATCCGCGCCCGGCAGGCGATGAAGCGCTGTGCGAGCTCGACCTCGGACATCTCGAGCGAAAAAAAGGCGACCGGAAGCTGGCGCTTCACCGCAACGTTTTCGGCGATGTTGGCGACCAGCGCGCTCTTGCCCATCGCCGGGCGGGCAGCGACGATGATCAGGTTGCCGGGCTGGAACCCCCCGGTCACAGCGTCGATATCGCGGAAGCCCGAGGGGGTCCCGGTCATCTCGGTCTCGCCGGTCGAGAGCTTCTCCAGCCGGTCGACCTCGTCGTGGAGGATGTCGGAGAGCTTCTTGAAGTCGCTCGCTTGCTCTTTGTGGGCGACTTCGAAGAGCAGTTTCTCGGCCCGCTCGGAGAGTTCGCGCGGTTCGCCGTCGCGCTCGTTGACCCAACCCTGGATCTCCTGCCCGGCTCCGAGCAGCCGCCGCAACAGCGAATTCTGCTGGACGATCTCCGCGTAGTGTTTGGCGTTAGCGGCGGCGGGGACCTTCGCCGCCAGCTCGGAAACGTAGTGCCTGCCGCCAGCCTCGTCGATCTTGTTGCGCTGGGTCAGCGCCTCGCTGACGCTGAGCTCGTCGACCGGCTTCGAGCCGGCGTAGAGGTCGTGGATCGCGTCGAAGATCTCGCGGTGCTTATCGAGGTAGAAGTCGCCGGCATTCAGCTTCACCTCGTCGATCACCCGCGTCAGCGTCGGCTCGGCGACCAGCATCGCCCCCAGGACCGATTCCTCAGCCTCGATGTTCTGCGGGGGGACGTGGGTCGACGGTTGCGGCATGGGTCCAAGTAAAGAAGGCGCTGCGGCGGCGGATCCGGCGCGGGCGGAGACGCTCAGCTAGTAGACCAGAGGGACGTCACAGAGGCGCGCGCCTTCCGTGCAAACGCCGCCAAAAAGAGTTGACAGTTCGTTGACGTTTATGCGGCAGTTCCGAAGGAGAGCTGGTCGGGGTGCGCCGGCGGGATCAGACCCTCCTGCTCCTGGCGCAGCTCGCCGCGGCGGAGCATCCGCAGGGTGAGGATCGCGATGCTGAGGATCGCCGTCGCGCCGAGGCTCAGCTGGACGCTGAGCAGCCCTTCGCGGCTCCAGTAGACGTCGCGCAGGTCGAGCAGCAACGCCGCCTCGTCGAAAGTGAGGCCGATGCCGGCGCCCATCGGGATCGCCAGCCGCTGCTCGAGGCCGTCATCGTCGGTCAGCAGCGCCGCGGTACCGGAGCTGAAGGCGAGGAGGATGCCCGGCACGAAGTGGTGGATGTGGCGACCGCCGATGTGGACGTTGCGGAAGGGCCCGCGGCCGTCGCGGATCGCCCAGGTCGAAAGGCGGACTGACGCGAAGGAGCCGAGGAAGCCAGCGAGCAGGTTGAAGAGGACGGTTTCGCTGCGCGGGGCCTCGGTATAGCCGCGGACGGCGACGCCGACCGTGTCGGCTGCCGCAGCGGGTGCCGATTCGATCAGGGCTTCGGGGTCGAGGACCGTTTCGTGGTCGTGGACCTCAGAGGCACGGCGGGCGAGCATGCGGCTGAACTGGCCAGCCACCACGGTGCCCGCGGCACCAAGGGCAACCGCGGCGAGGCCGACCGTCGCCCGCTCGGAGCCAACCCAGCCCGACCTACGAGAGCGGAAGGGGACTACTTCTCCTCGCTGATGATCGTCTTGACCGCGGCGGTGGTGCCGTCGGAGAGCTGGATCTCGACCATGAAGGTGCCGAGCTCGCGCAGCGGCTGCTCGAGCTGGACCTGTTTTTTCTCGATCCGCAGGTCGCGCGCCTCGCGCAGGGCGTCGACGATCTCCTTCGGCCCGACCGAGCCGAACAGCTTGCCGTCCTCTCCCGCGCGCTGGTGGATCGTGAGGACCGTTTTGCCGAGCAGGCCGGCAGCTTCGGTTTCGCGTTCGCGGCGCTGTTCGGCGGCGCGCTCGGCCGCCTCCATCCGCCGTTTCGCTTCCTCGAGCGCCCCGGCGGTGGCCGGCTGGGCCAGCTTGCGCGGGACCAGGTAGTTGCGCAGGTAGCCGGGAGCTACATCGACGACGTGGCCACGCTCGCCGAGGGACTCGACATCTGCAAGCAGGATGGCCTGCGCCATCAGCGCTCTCCGACGTAGGGAAGCAGAGCGATTTCGCGCGCCCGCTTCACCGCCACCGAAAGCTGACGCTGGTGGCGGCGGGAAAGTCCGGTAACTCGACGGCCGCGCGTCTTCCCCTTGTCGGAGAGGAAGCGACGCAGCAGGTTGAGGTCCTTGTAATCGACGACCTCGGAGTTGACCCGCGTGTATTTACGAGGGCGAGAGCGATCGGCGCCGCGCCTGCCGCCGCGCCGGGCGCCACCGCGTGAAGGAGTCTCAGTTCGTGCCATAGGACGCGTGATGCTACAGAGCGCCGCTGGGCGGCGCTCTGTAGGTCTCGCTTAGGGAAGGGCCCTTAAAAGGGGATGTCGTCTTCTGACGCTCCACCGCCACCGGCAGGGGCGGTTTCGAAGTCACCCATGTCGGCTGGGACGTCGCTCTGGGGCGGGGAGAAACCGCCTCCGCCACCACCGTTGCCGTTTCCACCGCCGCCCCCACCGGAGCCGTCGCGGGAGCCGAGGAACTGGACGGTGTTGGCAACGATCTGCACTGCCTGGCGTTTGCCGCTGCCGTCTTTGGCCTCCCACTCGCGCCAGTCAAGGCGCCCTTCGATTGCGACCGGCCGTCCCCGAGACAGGTACTGAGCGCAATTCTCACCCTGTGCGCCCCAAACGACGACGTTGAAGTAGTTGGCCTTATCGACCCACTCGTTGCCTTCTTTGCGCCTGCTGTTGACAGCAACTCGCATCTCGCACACTGCGGTGCCGCTGCCGAGGTGCCGCAGTTCCGGATCTTGGGTCAGGTTCCCCGTGATCACCACGACGTTGACGTTCGACGCTGCCAATTCCCTCACTCCTCTGGATTCGCTTGTCTGGACTCCAGTCTAAGGAGGTGGACGGCGCGACTCTCCCCCCTGATGGCGGGGGTTTCCGCAAACAGCGCAGCCTGTGAGGCCGGCTACTCCTCGGAATCGTCGGGAGCGTCGCCGCGATCCTCGCGGGCTCCCTGGGCGCTGCGCTCGCGCGGATCGGGTGAGGCGGTGACGGCGGGCGGGACGATCACTGGCGCGCTGGGATCGACCTTGAAGATGCGGAAGCGGAGGACGCCGTCGGCGATCTTCAGGTTGTGGTCGAGCGTGTCGAGCAGCTCGCTCGGGGCCTCGAACCGCATCCAGCGGTAGTCCGCCTCGGTGCGGCGATTGATTTCGTAGGCCATCTTCCGCAGACCCCAGCTGTTCTCGTGCTTGAGGCTGCCGGAACCCTCGATCTGGCCACGGGCCTCCTGCGCCAGCGCGTCGCGGGCGGGGGCGTCCAGCTGGGGGTCCAGCATCAGGACAAGCTCGTATTCACGGGGAGCGGCCAAAACGGCGAAGGACTATAGCGGCGCGCCGCCGCCGGAGGACGCCCCCTCCGCGCCTCATTCGACGCTCTAGTCTCTGGGACGTGAGCTCGTCGCCGCTGATCATCGTCTCCAACCGGGGGCCGCTGCAGTTCGACCGCGACGAGAACGGCGAGCGAACGGTGCGCCGGGGCGGCGGCGGCCTGGTCACGGCGCTCTCCGGCCTGGTCTCCCACCGCGACGCGCTCTGGATCGCCTCGGCGATGAGCGACGAGGACGTCACGGTCTCTGAAGAGGTTGGCGGCCCCGTCGAGCAGGAGCTCGACGGGGTCGACTACCGCGTCCGCCTGGTCGGCAGCGATCCGGACGCCTACGACCGCTTCTACAACGTCATCGCCAACCCGATCCTCTGGTTCATCCAGCACTACCTCTGGGACATCTCCAACGCCCCGGACATCCGCCAGCAGGAGCTCGACGCCTGGGACTACGGCTACCAGGCGGTCAACGAGGACATCGCCAAAGCGGTGATCGCCGAGATCGAGGGGGAGGAGCGGCCCTTAGTGATGCTCCACGACTACCACCTCTACACCGCGCCAGGGATGATCCGGGCCGAGCGGCCCGATGCCTTCCTTCACCACTTCGTCCACATCCCCTGGTCGCAGCCGGACAGCTGGCGGATCCTCCCGAACCGGATCCGCGAAGCGATCTACGAGGGGATGTTGGCCAACGACATCATCGGTTTCCACACCCACGCCTACTGCATCAACTTCCTCCGCTGCTGCGACGAACTGCTCGAGGACGTCGAGGTCGACTACCACGCGGCCGAGGTGCGCCACGCCGGCGGCAAGACGATCGCCCGTGCTTACCCGCTTGGGATCGACGCCGAGCGGCTGAAGCGGGCGGCCGCCTCGCCCGAGGTGGCCGAGGCCGAGCGCGAGGTGCTCGAGCGACGGCGCCAGCACCTGATCATCCGCGTCGACCGCGCCGACCTCTCGAAGAACGTGCTGCGCGGCTTCACCGCCTTCGACACGTTTCTCGAACAGCACCCCGAGTACCGCGAAAAGGTCACCTTCATCGCCCACCTGCAGCCGTCGCGGCAGGACGTCCCCGAGTACGCCGAGTACCTGGAGCGGATCCAGGCCTTGGTCGCGGTCGTCAACCACCGCCACGGCACCACCGATTGGATGCCGATCGACCTGAAGATCTACGAGAACTTCTACGACGCGGTCGCCCGCTACAAGCACTTCGATCTGCTGATGGTCAACTCGCTGTTCGACGGGATGAACCTGGTCGCCAAGGAGGCGCCGGCGGTCAACACCCGCGATGGGGTGCTGATGCTCTCGGAGAACACCGGCTCTCACCAGGAGCTGATCGACTGCGTCCTCTCGGTCAACCCCTTCGACATCCAGGAGCAGGCCGACGCGATCTACCGGGCGCTGACGATGGATCCCGAGCAGAAGCGCCGCTGGGCCGAGGGCCTGCGCGAGATCATCTTCTCCCGCAACCCCGGCGACTGGGTCGACGACCAGCTGAAGGACATCGAAGCCGCCCGCCAATCGGTCGCCTGAGGGGGAGAGTTTTGTCCCGCCGGCCCTTAGGGGACCGTGCGCGGCGTGCGAGTGCGATGGGCAAGTGCAGCGAAAGCGGCGGCGATAGCCGGCGTGGCGCTGTTAGCCCTACAAGCCCTCCCGTCCCTCCTCAAGCCTCCAAAACCTCCACCGCTTGCGCCAGACGTCGGCCTCCCCAAGGTCGTACCTGCACAAGAGCCGCCCCCCACGCCTCGCAAGTCGCGGTTCCAGATGGGCGGTATCCGTCCGAAAAGAACCGCGAGGCCCGACCCGGAGCGAGATCCGGCGAAGGTGCGGTTCCAAGCGGACGCCATTCGTCCGAAAGGAAACACGAAACCGAAGCCAGCGCCTGAACCGCCTGCCTACTCACCTCCTCCTGCACCCGAACCTACGCCTGTGCCGGTTGCGCCTGCTCCGGCTCCGATCGCCCCGCCGCCCCCGCCAGCCGGCGACGGGTCAGAAGAGTTTGCGCCGCGCTAGCTGTCCAAGTCGGTGAACAGCTGGAGCCAGTCGCGGAGGAGACGTGGGGTGAGGAACTCGCGGCGGGCGTGCTCCTTGCCCTCGCGGCCGAGCTTCTTGCCTAGCTCGGGGTCGGCGAGGATCTCCAGGCAGCGGTCGGCGCACTCTTCCGGCGAGTTGACGAGGTAGCCGCTGACCCCGTCCTCGATCTGCAGCGGGATGCCGCCGACGTTGCCTGCCACGGTCGGCCGCCCCTTCCAGAGCGCCTCGGTGACGGTGAGGCCGAAGCCCTCGCGGATCGACTTCTGCAGGCAGACGTCGGACTGCGACTGGAAGGCGTTGACCTCGATCGCGCCGACGTTGTTGAGGTTGCTGAGGATTTTGATGTCCTCGTCGCCGCCCGCGTATTCGAAGGTCTTCTGGAAGTACTCCATGCCCTCGGGGTCGTCGGTGGCCATCGAGCCGACCATCGCCAGCTGCGCCTCGGGCACCTGCTCGGTCACCTGGCGGTAAGCGTCGATGACGCCGATCGGGTCCTTCCACGGGTCAAAGCGGGAGACCTGGGTGATCAGCGGCCGGTCGACGTCGATTCCGAACTGGCGGCAGACGAAGGCCGCGTCCTCGGGCGAGAAGGCCATGTTCTTCGGCGAGAGCGGGTCGATCGCCGGCGGGATGATCCGGACCGCGTCCCGGTGGGCGCCCATGTCGTTCGGCACGTACTGGTCCATGTGCCAGACCGAGGCGTCGTACTCTTCGATCATCGGCAGCAGCCGTTCGATTGGCGCCGGGTTCGGGGTCGAGAGGTCGATGTGGCAGCGCCAGATCCACTTGCCGCCCTTCTCGGTGGCGCCGCGGCGCAGCCCGATCGGCTGCGGGTCGTGGACGATGACGACGTCCCACTCGCCTTTCAGCCCCTCGGCGTTCATCTGGTTGATCTCGTCGAAGACCTTCCACTGCTCGTCGCTCAGGCTCTCCTCCGCCCCCTGCAGGGAGTTGTGGAGGAGCTTGGTCGCTTCGAAGAACTCTTCTTTGCCGAAGATCACGTGCCAGTGGGCGTCGACGCCGACGTCGCGCATCAGCGGCACCAGCGTGTAGAGGATCTCCGAGACGCCGCCGCCGAAAGCGGTGGCGCTGACGTGCAGGACTCGCTTCCCTTTCAGCGGCTCGGCGAGCTGGCGGATCTGCTCCGTCAGCTCCTTGCCGACCACGTGGGTGTAGTCGGTGAGGGTCTTGTGGCCGAGGGCGACTTCCTGAAGCAAGCCAGGAGTTCTACACCGATGCGCGGCGACATGCTGTACAGCCGTGGTGGCTGGCGGCTAGCCGGCGGAGGGGCTATCGGGCCGCTCGCCCAGCGTCAACTCGACCTGTTCGCGCTTGTCGTCGTGCAGGACCGTCAGGGTGACCTCGTCTCCGGGCTTGTGAGCGGCGATCACCCGGGCGAGGTCGTTTTCCTCGACGATGTCCTGGCCGTCGATACTCAGGATGACGTCGCCGCCGGCCTCGTATTTGCCTGCCTGGAAGCGGACTTCTTCATCGCCACCTTCGAGCCCCGCCTTCTCGGCCGGCCCTCCGGAGACGACTTCGGAGAGCAGGCCGCCGAAGGTCGTATCGAGCCCGAGCTTGCGCGCCAGCTGGGGATATAGCGCCTGGCTGGAGACGCCCATGTAGGCGTATTCGGCGGTGCCGTCTTCGCGCAGCTGGGCGACCGAGCGCTTGATTGCCGAGACCGGGACCGCGAAGCCGACACCGTCATTGGCGCCAGAGTTGGTCTCGATCTGCTGGTTGATGCCGACCACGCGGGCGCCGGCGTCGAGAAGGGGGCCGCCGGAGTTGCCGGGGTTGATCGAGGCGTCGGTCTGGATCGCGCCGAAAATTTCGAACTGGGTCAGCGATTTGACCGAGCGGTCGGTGGCGGAGACGACGCCGGTCGAGAGCGACTGCTGCTCGCCGAAGGGGCTGCCGATTGCCGCCACCGGCTGGCCGACCCGCAGTTCGGCATCGTCGCCGAGCTCGAGCGGGTGCAGCGGTAGCCCGGCCGGGGCGATCTTCAGGAGGGCGACGTCGTTGAAGGGGTCGAAGCCGACGATCTCGGCCGGGACGACGTTGCGGTCGGGAAACTCGACGTAGACGTTCTTCGCCGCCTTGCGCTCGCCGGTCGATTCGTCGGTGACGACGTGGGCATTGGTGACGATCTCGCCCTTCTTGTCGAGGACAAAGCCGGAGCCCTCGGCGGCGCCTTGGTCGAAGACCGAGCGGATCGTCACGACCCCGGGAGAAGCTTCTTCATAAACGCGGGTCGCGTCGAACCCGGGGGTCGCGGTCTCAACCGCGACCTGCGGGGCGGGAGCAGGGCCGGGTTCCCGCGAGACATGCTGGCTCGAGGAGCCGGTCGCGGTCGAGTCGCTCCCGTTACCGCCGGAGCCGCAGCCGGCGAGCAGCGCCAGGCAGGCGAGCAGCGCCGCGACCGCGCTCAGCTTCCTCACGCGGCGGCCCTGGAGGGAACGCGGGAGGGCCGCGGCGGCGGGGTCGCCGCGGGGCCGGGCGGGAGGTCGAGGGTAAAGGCGGTGAAGCGGCGGCTGGAGCTGATCCTGATTTCGCCGTTCATCCGCTGCGCCAGCTCGCTGGCGATCGCCAGGCCGAGGCCCGAGCCGCCGGCGGAGTCGGCGGTGTAGAAGCGCTCGAAGATCCGCTTTTGCACGCCCTGGTGGATGCCGGGACCCTCGTCGGAGACGGTCAGCTCGGCGCGGCCGTTGGCGGAGTAGGTGGTCACGGTGACGTCGGTGCCCTCGGGGGTGTGGGTGAGGGCGTTGTCAAGCAGGATACGGATCACCTGCCGGACCCGATCAGGGTCGCCGAGGGCGATCACCACCTGGTTGGGAGTGCGCAACTGCAACCGCGAGCCGCGCAGGTCGGCCCGCGGCCCGAACTCCCTCGTCACCTCGCGTGCCAGGGCGCTGAGATCGACGGTGCTGGCCCGCATTACCACCGCGCCGGCGTCGAGCTGGGAGAGGTCGAGCAGGTCAGTGGTCAGCTTGGTCAGCCGCTCGATCTGCTGGCGCATGGTTCGCACGAACTCCGCCCGCTCCTCCGGGCTCGGATCCTCGTCTTCGAGCAGCTCGACGAAGCCGCCGAGGGAAAAGATCGGGGTCCGGAGCTCATGCGAGGCGTTGGCGATGAACTGCTTGCGGGCGCTGTCGAGCTCGGCGAGGCGGCGCTGCATCTCGTTGAAGGTGCGGGCGAGCTGGCCGAGCTGGCCGACCGAGGCGACCGGGATCGTCGTTTCGAAGTTGCCGTCGGCGACTTTGCGGGCGGCTTCCTGCAGCCGCTGGATGCTGCTCGCCGAGGAGCGGGTGTAGTAGAGCCCGACCGCGGTCGCAATCGCCACCGCGATCAGGCCGCCGGTGAGGATCTGCAGCTTGACCGCGTCGTTGCCGCTCGCCGAGCCGCCGACCGCCACCGCGTAGACGTAGACGATTGCCGTGGCGCCGACCGCGATCGCGATCGAGATCAGGGTGATGCGGCTGGCGAGGTCACTGAGCCGGAGCCCACGCATCGGCTCTTACTCCCGGAAGCGGTAGCCGACCCCGCGCACGGTGAAGAGGTACTCGGGCTCCTTCGGATCTGACTCCAGCTTCTCGCGCAGGTGGCGGATGTGGACATCGACGGTGCGCGGATCGCGGTAGTCGGAGTCGCCCCAGACGTGCTCGAGCAGGGTCTCGCGGGTGAGGACGCGGCCGGGGGATCGGGCGAGGGCGCCGAGGATCTCGAACTCGACGTAGGTGACTTTGATCTCCTCGTCGCCGAGCGTGACCATGCGGCGATCGAAGTCGATCGTCAGCTCGCCGGTCTCGATCGCGCCGTCCGCCTCGGCGGTGCTCTCGCCGCCCATCCGCGAGCGCCGCAGCGCTGCTTTGACCCGGCTGCGGAACTCGCGCATCGAGAAGGGCTTGGTGATGTAGTCGTCGGCGCCGACCTCGAGCCCGGCGACCTTGTCGGTCTCGCTGCCTTTCGCGGTCAGCATGATGATCGGCACCTGGCTGCGCGAGCGCAGCTGGCGGCAGACTTCGACGCCGCCCATCCGCGGCAGCATCAGGTCGAGGATGACGAGGTCGAAGCGCCCTTCTTCGAAGCGCCGCAGGGCTTCTGAGCCGTCGAGGGCCGAAGTGACGTGATAGCCGTCCTTGCGCAGCGGGTAGCTCAGCAGCGTCTGGATCGACTGCTCGTCATCGACCAGGAGAATGCGTGCGGAGCCGTTCGCCATCACTGCAAAGGGTAATGAGCGGCCAGGTTTGGACGCATGTGCGAGTACTCAGAACTAAGGATGCGGGTATCCGGGCCGATAATGACTGCGAGAGCGATGCAGCCGCACGAGTTGAAATCCCTTGTCGAGACCGGCGCCTACAAGCCGGACCCGGGCCAGATCGCGATGGCGATGCTGAGCCGCCGCGGTGTTCGCGAGCTGCTCACGGGGATTCAGCCTGGCCGCCGAGATGGTCATAGCTCAGAGTCTCCAGTAGCCCGCCCCCGGGCAGCCTGAGCTCGACTCCTTCGCCTGCGGACACATCACCGATCGGGGTGAGGGTGGCTTCTGTCTCCGCAGCCATGCATCGCGATGCATCCTCGAGCCGCTCCGGGGGGAGCGACGCCAGCAGCTCGTAGTCCTCGCCACCGGAGGTCGCCAGCTCAAGCGGGTCGCGTTCGACCGCCGCGCCGACTTCGGCGACGCCTTTGGCCAGCGGCAACGATCCGGTCTCGATCTTCAGGGCGACGCCGCTGGCGCCGGCGAGGTGGGTGGCGTCGCCAGCGAGCCCGTCGCTGAGGTCGATCATCGCCGTCGCTCCGGCCGCGGCCAGGGCCCTGCCGGAGCGCAGGCGCGGGGTCGGGTCGAGCTGGCGGCTGCGGAGTTGCTCAGCGGTGCTCCCGGCGAGGGCATCGGCGAGCTCCGGCCGCTCGAGCAGAAGGCGGCCGGCGGCGCCGCCGCCGAGCTCGCCGGTGACGACGAGCAGGTCGCCGGGCCGGGCGCCTGACCGGGGGACGAGGTCGTCGGCGCTGCGGGCGTGGCCGACCACGGTCACGGCCAGAGTCAGAGCCGGCGCCCGGGTGAGGTCGCCTCCGGCGAGCGCGGTGCCGGTCTCGGCGGCGAGCGCGAGCAGGCCATCGAGCAGGGTGTCGAACTCCGGCTCGGCAAGGTCAGGCGGCACCCCGAGGACGACGTAGGCCTCGCCCGCTTCGGCACCCATCGCGGCGAGGTCGGAGAGGGCGGTTGCAAGGGCCTTGCGGCCGATCAGTTGCGCCGGCGCCTCGCCGCGGCGGAAGTGGACACCGTCGACGATCGCGTCGACCGAGGTCGCGGTGGCGCCGCCGGGAACGGTGACGGCGGCGTCGTCGCCGCTGCCGAGCCTGACCCGGGGCCCGGCCGGGGGGAGCCGCTTGCGGAGTCGCGCCAGCAACTCGAACTCGCCCATCACCCGACTATCCCAAATACGGGATGGCAATCACTAAGGTGCGCGGAAGTGGAGCGCCGCCAATCATTCCTGCACCGGGTCGGCGAGGTCGGCTCGAAGGTGGGGAAAAAGCCCCCGCGCAGCCGCAAAGTCAGGCTCGCCCTGCAGATCGGGCTTGCTGTCCTGATCTTTGGCTTCCTCGTCCTCACGGTCGTCGACCAGTGGTCGGAGATCAAGAGCGAAGGCGTCCACTTCCACGTCGTCTGGTTGATCCCCGGAATCGTCATCCTGCCGATCTACTTTGCGATCAGCGCCCTTGGTTGGGACCTGACCCTGCGCTTCATGGGCCACCACCTCGGGGTCGGTCGGGCCCAGGTTGCTTGGGGGCAGCCGCTGCTCGCGCGCTACGTGCCGGGCAGCGTCCTCTATGTGCTGGGCCGGGTCCTGCTCTCCGAAAAAGCCGGCGTGCCGCGGCGGATCACGATCGCCAGCATCGTCTACGAACAAGCGATCTCGGCTACCTCGGCGATCGTCGTCGCCGCCTACTTCATCATCAAGCACCCGGATCTGCAGGGAGATTCCTGGCGCTGGGGGGTGCTGCTGCTGATCGTCCTGGCGATCGTCGTCCTGCACCCGAAGGTCTTCGGACCGCTGTCGAGCAAGGCGCTGCGGGCACTGGGTCGCGAGCCCCTGCCGGAAGTGATCTCGCTGCGCGGCGTGCTCGCGCTGATTGTCTTTTACTCGCTGAATTGGGTCGTCGTCGCCTTCGGGATCTACTGCGTTGCCCGCTCGGTCACCTTTATCCCCTTCAACGACCTGCTGCTGGTCGGTTCGGCGCAGGCGATCGGCTATTTCGCGGCGCTGGTCACGCTTGTCGCCCCCGCCGGTCTCGGCGTTCGGGATGCCGCCTTCGCCTGGGCGGTAAAGGCGGCGCTGCCGGGCAAGAGCTTCGCCCTCGGCTCGCTGATCGCGATCGCCGTCCGCGGGGTGATGACGGTCGGCGAACTCATCTACGTCGGCATCGTCACCGCGATCGGCCGCCACGAGAGATGGAGCATCCACACCGGGATCCTGCACCCGTCGACGGAGGAGCAGGCGGCGGCGGAGGCGGAGGGGGACGACCCGCTCCTCCAGCGCCTAGAGAGGGATGCGAGCACCTAGTTGGTAGGCAGTGAGGGCGAGCGTTAGTAGTTGTAAGGGTCGGTCCCGGGAGATGGCTACGAGCGGCAGGGGCCAGATTAGGTACCAGGGGAGGAGCCAGGCGGTGGCTATGAGGAGGGCGAAGGCGGTCCAGGCGCCGGCACGGGCCCAATCGTTGCCGCGGGCGGTCCAGCCGAGTAGGTAAATCACGAGGGCGGCGAAGAGGACGGTGGCTGCGAGGCGGACGCCGCCGGGGCCTAGGCCGGTCAGTCGGGCGACGGTGATCGGGATGCTCATGTGGCTGGTCCGGCTCTGGTTCTCGCCGGCGAGGCCGAAGCCGTGCAGCCAGTCCCAGCCGAAGGCGAGGTAGGCGGTAGCGGCGATCAACAGCGCGGTGCCCATAAACCCCGTTGCCAACCTGCCCCTGGAACGAGTGCCGACCAGGGCGAAGGGGGCGAGAAAGGCGGCGGAGAGCTTGGTGGCTACGGCGGCTGCGAGGGCGGCGCCGCCGGCCCGCTCGCGAGCGCTGAGGGTGGCGGCGACGGCGAGCATCGCGAGGAGCATCGTCAAGGCGTCGTTATGAGCGCCGCCGACTACGTGGACGAGGACGAGAGGGTTGAGGGCGACGAAGGCGGCGGCGCGGAGGGGGTCGATGCCGCGCCAGGCGGCGATGCGGGCGGTGAGGGCGGCGAGGCCGAGGACCGAGAGCGCGGCGACTCCCTTCAGGACCGCCACCGCTGCGCCCACCGGCAGCCACGCGAGCGGGTAGGTGGCGAGCGTGAAGAGGGGGCCGTAGGCGCTTGCCGCTTCGGTCCAGGTGACATGGGGGTAGGCGGGATCGCCGGGTGCCGCCAGCGGCGGGTGGACGTAGGGGTCGAGGCCGTGGCGGACCCCGAGCCGGGCGTAGTCCACGTAGCTGTAGACGTCGTGGGAGAGGAGGACGGGGGCGACCGCGAAGCCGGCGACGAGGACCAGGATCAGCCCCCAGACGACCCGGCGCCCGAGCCGGGGCGCCGCCCACAGCACCACGAGGTAAGCGGCGAAGCCGGCCCACATCAGGCCATAGGCAAGCCCCGGTGCGATCGCGGCTACCTGCCCGCGGACTTGCCGCCGCCGACTTCGCTCTGCGGCGGCGGGGGTGGCACCGCCATCGGTTCCTGCCCCGCGCCCGGCGCATAGGCATCGGGGTCGTAGCCGCCGACCGCAGCGGAGCCCGGCGGTGGTTCGCTGTCTCCCTTGCCGCTTCCCGACCCGTTGAGGCTGCTGTCATCGCGCGGGCTCGAGCGGGCGTAGCGGCCGTAGAAAGGAGCCCATCTGATCTTCTGGCTGGGTTCGCTGAATTCCTCGCACCGCACCCCGCCGCCGCTGTAGAGCGAATGCCAGATTTCCGCCGGGAAGGTGCCGCCGAAGACGATGATCCCGTGCACGCTCGACATCGAGACGTCGTTCGATTCGGGGTAGCCGACCCAGACCGCCGTCGCCAGGTTCGGCTGGTAGCCGGCAAACCAGGCGTCGGTGTAGCCGTCGGTGGTCCCGGTCTTCCCGGCTTGGCCGGCGCAGCCGGTGTAAGCGGCGGTGCCGGTGCCTTCGACGATGTTGTCGTGCAGCAGGCGCGTCACCTGATAGGCGACGGGGCGCGAGAGCTTGCGCTGCGGGCCCGCGCCTTCCGGGTGGTCGACCTTGCCGTCCGGGAAGATCACCTTGGTGATCGCGATCGGCTTGCGCCGCACGCCGCCGGCGGCCAGCGTCCCGTAGGCGCTCGCCATCTCCAGCGGCGAGACGCCGATCCGCAACCCGCCGATTCCCTCGGCCGGGATCCCGTCGAGCGGCGAGGTGATCCCCATCGCGTGCGCGGTCGAGGCCACCGCTTCGGGGCCGACGTCGAGGTCGAGCTGGGCGAAGACGGTGTTGTCAGAGGCGACCGTCGCCTGCTGCAGGTTGACCGTCCCCAAATAGCCTTCGTCGGCGGTGTGCACCGTCCAGTGCCCCCACTTCGGCAGGTAGAGGTCGAGCGGTTTCGAGGTGTAGTAGGTCGAGTAGGGATCGATGCCCTGCTTCACAGCCGTCGTCAGCACGAAGGTCTTGAAGGTCGAGCCAGGCTGGCGGTGGCCCTGGGCGGCGAGGTTGAACTGGCTCTGGTCGTAGTAAGAGGAGTTGACCATCGCCCGGATATGGCCGTTGCGGGGGTCGACCGAGACCAGGGCGGCCGCCGGGTCGGTCGAGTAGGGCAGGGCCGAGCGCATCGCTTCGAGGCCGACCTGCTGCAACTCGGGGTCGATCGTCGTGTGGATCTCGAGGCCGCCGCGCCGCACCGCATCGACCCCGTACTCCTCGATCAACTTGTCTTCGACGTAGTCGAAGAAGTAGGGCTCGCGGTGGTCGAAGTAGCTGGAGGAGGGATCGACCCGCAACCCGCTCGCCATCGCCCGCTTCGCTTGCGCGGCGCTGAGATAGCCGAGCTTGCGCATCTGCCGCAGCACCTGGTTGCGGCGCGCTTTCGCCGCCTTCGGGTTCAGCAGCGGGTTGTATTCGGAGGGCGCCTGCGGGAGCCCCGCCAGCAGCGCCGCTTCCGGCAGCCCGAGCTTCCACACGGGCTTCGAGAAGAAGACCCGCGAGGCGGCGCCGACGCCCACCGCGGTGCTCCCTTCGATCGTCCCGTAGGAGGCGACGTTGAGGTAGGAGCCGAGGATTTCCTTGCGGCTGTGGTGTTCGGAGTACTCGACCGCCAGCTTCGCCTCGACGATCTTGCGCTCGATGTTGCGCTCGGGCTTGCGGATGCAGAGGTTGCGGACCAGTTGCTGGGTGATCGTCGAGCCGCCCTCGACCGGTTCGCCGGCTTCGAGGTCCTTGACTGCCGCTCGCAGGATGCCCTCGTAGTCGACGCCGCCGTGCTCGTAGAAGCGCTGGTCCTCGATCGCCACCGTCGCCAGCTGCAAGCTCTTCGGCACCCGCTCGATCGAGACCAGCTGGCGGGAGACCGGCGAGCGGACCAGGCCCAGCTTGCTCCCGTCGGCGGCGTAGACGACCGAGTTGCCGCCCTTGCCGATCTCTTTACAGGAAGAGAGCGAGGGCGCCTCCGCGGCAACGTCGAGGACCCAGGAGGTGACGGCGATCGCCCCGATCCCGAGCAGGACGAAGACGCTGCCGAAGACGAGCAGGAGCTTGGCGCCGACCCCCCCGTGACGGCGCTGACGTCGCCGGTTGCGCTGCGTCATCACCCAGAGGGTACTTCGCGCGCCGCTGCGCTCAGGTGGCTTTCTCTTCGATCGTGTCGGCGGTCGAGTGGTTGTGGACGGTGCCTTCGACCAGGAGCTGGTTGGGGATCACGATCGAGCTGCCGTCGCCGGGGTCGAGGTAGGTGTAGGAGAGGGTGATGTCGGTGACCCGGCCCTTGCATTCGTCGAACTCGACCCGGTCGCCGATCCGGATCGGCTGCGAGACGGCGATCTGGATCCCGGCGATCATGTTGGCCAGCGTGCGCTGGGCGGCGAAGCCGACGACGGCAACGACCAGCGCGGTCGAGGCGAGCATCCCGGTTGCCAGCCGCTTCAGCTCGGTGAACTGACTCAGCACCAGCATCGCGACGACGAAGAAGACCGCCAGGAAGGCGAGGCGGCGGAGGATCCGCAACCGCGTCCGGGCCGTGCGCGAGACCTGTGAGACTGCGGGCGACATGGAGGCCAACTTAACCGCCGAGGCCGTCGCCGAGCCGCCCGAGCGGCGCCCCGACGAGTTCCCCTACGCGAACTGGGGGGCGGGGACGGCCCTGGTCGGCGTCCTCGTCGCCCTGGCAGCGGGGATCGCGATCGGGATCCCGGCGGTGATCGCCGGCCGCGAGGACGACGGCGACCTGACCACGCTCGGCAACATCGGTGTCCAGCTGGCGACCGCGCTCGGCTTCCTTCTGGTGCCGATGGCGATCGCCGCGCAGCGAGGGGCGTCGGGGATGGAGATCCTGCGGCGGCTGGGGGTGCGGCGGTTCCGCCCCTCGGCGCTGAAGTGGATGGCGGCGGCGATCGGCGCCTACCTGCTGTTCGCGACCTTCTACTCGCTGCTGATCGTCCAGCCCGAGCAGAAGGACATCGCCGAGGGCTTCGGCATCTGGCCGGTGCAGGTGCTGCTGATCGCGATCGCGGCGCCGATCAGCGAGGAGGTCTGCTTCCGCGGGATGCTGTTCGGCGGCCTGCGCAAGAGCCTCGCCCGGATCCCGGCCGCGCTGATCGCCGGGCTCGTCTTCGGCAGCCTGCACGCATTGACCGGGGTGAGCGCGGTGCCGCCGCTGATGGTCTTCGGCTTCATCCTCTGCCTGCTCTACGAGAAGACGGGATCGATCGTCCCCGGGATCCTCCTGCACATGCTGAACAACTGTGTCGCCCTGCTCGGCCAGTAAAGTTCCCGGCCTCGTGAAGCGCCTCTCGTCCCTGCTTGCCGTCGCCGCCGTCCTCGCGCTGCCCGCGAGTGCTGTCGGTGCGCCGAAGCCGAAGCCGCCGAAACCCGAGCCGGTCCCGGAGGCGACGGTGAAGATCGAGGTCGGCCACCTGCACGGCGGCCGCGCCGACATCTACGACACGGTCCCGGTCAACGGCACGATCTCGCCCTACGTCCCCGGCCAGAAGGTCGAAGTCACCTTCTACCTCGACGGCCACCGCCTGGTCAGCCACCAGGTTGCGGTCAGCAAGGGCAGCGGCGAAGAAGGGACCTTCGAGTCGAGCGTGATCGTCAAGGAGGACGGCAAGTACGCGGTCGCCGCCAAGCACAAGGCGAACGCGGAGCTGGGCGGCGACAGCACCGTCCGCAAGAGCTGGAAGGTCAGCTTCCCCTCGCTGCACCCGGGCGAATGCGGCAAGGTCGTCAAGGGCTTCAAAAAGGCGATGGCGGAGATGGGCTACGTCTCTGGCGGCGGTAAGTGCTTCAACGGCCGCCTTGGCCGCGAGGTCCTCGCCTACCGCAAAGTCAACGGCATGAACCGCAGCCAGAAGGCCGGCGCCGGCCTGGTGAAGAAGGTCTTCGGCGGCAAGGGCGCCTACCACGTCAAGTACCCGAAGGCAGGCGAACACGTCGAGGTGCCGCTGAGCAAGCAGGTGATGGTGCTGATCAAAAAGGGCGAGCCGTTCGCGATCTACCCCGTCTCCACCGGCAAGCCCTCGACCCCGACGATCACCGGCCATTACACCTTCTACCGCCAGGAACCGGGCCTCAACTCCCACGGCATGTACTACTCGTTCTACTGGCACAACGGATATGCCGTGCACGGCTACGCGGAAGTGCCCAACTACGCCGCCAGCCACGGCTGCGTCCGCACCTTTATCGCCGACCAGCCGCGCATCTACGAACAGCTGCACTACGGCGAGTCCATTTTCGTTTTCTAGGCGTGCCCGACCTAGACGCCGCCAAGGAGACCTTGCTCGCGGAGCTGCGGGAGCACTCCCTCATCCTTGGTGAAGTGACGTTGGCGAGTGGGGCGACTGCGCAGTACTACGTCGACGCGCGGCGGGCGTTGATGCGGCCTGCTGGGTTTCGGGCGGCCGGGGAGCTGATCGCAGCGATGGCGCATGAGGTTGGCGCCACGGCGGTCGGAGGGCCGGCGACGGCGGCGATCCCTCCCGCCTGCGCGGCAATCGCGGGGCCGGCCGGGCAGGACCTGGTCGCCTTCTTCGTCCGCGGCGCCCGCAAGGAGCACGGGCTGCAACGCTGGGTCGAGGGACCGGTCGAGCCGGGGGTTCGCTGCCTCGTCGTCGAGGACACGGTGACCACCGGCGGCTCGACCGCACAGGCGATCGAGCGGGTGAAGGAGGAGGGCCTGGAGGTCGCCGGCGTAGTTGCCGTGGTTGACCGCCTCGCTGGCGGAGCCGAGCGGATCGAAGCCGCCGCGGGCGCTCCCTACCGGGCGCTGCTCACGATCGACGAGATCTACCCGGACCGGCCCGACCGCGGCTAGCGGTGAAGTTCGACGACGCCGATCCGGCGCCCGCCCGGGATCGCGACCAGCACATGGGTCTTGAGGCGCGCCCGCAGCCGCAGCAGCTTGCGGCCGGCGGGAGTGAGCGGCACCCGGTAGCTCTGACCCTGTCCACCGCTTAGGCGGAACGGTGCGCGGCCGATCACGCGGGTCACGGCGCGGGTGCGGGCGCCGCGGCCGCGGTGGGCGACCGGGACGCGGAAGCGGGCGCGGAGAACGATCTGGCCGGGGCATTCGGTCCCTTCCGGCCAGCCGCAGGTGAGGCGCAGCTGCACCCGGTTGCGCCCCGCCTTCAGGTTCGAGAGCTGGACGGCGACCGGGATCGTCACGCCTTTGCAGCCGAGCAGGGTGTCTTCGCCAGGGTCGACGTCGAGCGCGTAGGCGCAGACCCGCTGGCGCCCCGACTTCACCGTCGGCACCGATAGGTCGAAGCCGTGGCGGCCGCCGGCTTCGGGGTACTGCAGGCGCACGTCGCGCCGCGGCAGGTTGGCGACCGAGCCGAGTTCGTAGGTCGCCACTTCGGCTTCGCCTGCCCGGCCGCCGACGACCAGCCGGATCGCCAACGCTTGCGTCGGGGCGTTGGCGTCGAGCGCCCAGCCGCGGATCCGCACTTGGCCCGGCCCGGCCGCTGCGGTGAGCTCGAGGGCGCCGACCGGGCCCTCTTCTGCCACCGGCGGCAGCGAGGCTTCGCCGACCGTGGCGCCGTCGACGGAGTCGTTGTCGATGTTGATCGTCACCCCGCCGTAGGTCTCGTCGTGGCCGCCGCGGTACTGGTGAATGCGCTGGTGCTGGGTCCAGGCGTTGCTTGGGACGACCGGGTCGGCGGTGCTGGTGGAGCCGTTCCAATTGGCGATCCAGAGGTGGTCGGGAAGTTCGTACCCCGTGCCGACCTGGTTGCCGAGGTCGGCGATGCCGGAGGCGCTGGAGCTGTAGACGCCGGAGAGGTAGCCGAGCGCGTGCAGCTTCTTCGTCCAGGCTTCGAGGAAGGCCAGGGTCGCCGCGGTCGCAGAAGAGGTGCGGCTGTAGGACTCCATGTCGAAGTAGATCGGGCTCCCGGGCCCCATTGCCACCGCGTTCGCCTCTTCGACCGCGTCGACCGCGGCGGCGACGCCCTGGGCGGTCGCCTGGCTGGAGCTGAGCTTGGCGCAGCTCGAGCAGGCGCTGGTCGGCGCCTGCAGGCCGACGTAGGTCGGGATCAGGTGCCAGCCCGCCGCCGTCTGCGCGGAGACCCATTCCGGCGTCAGGTTGGGCTGCGAGCAGGCGCGGTTGGCACCGCCGATGTAGACGCCGATGGCGCGGTAGGGGGAGGTCTTCCAGGCGGTCATCGAGCGCGCCGAGGGGGTGCTGCAGGCATCGAAGCCGAGCCCGGTGAAGATCGTCCCGGAGCGGGCACGGGTCGCGGCGTTGCTCTGCGCCCGCGGCAGCAGCGAGGAGCGGGCTGCCGCCGAGCGCGGTTCGACCAGGATCGCCCGCTGTCGCCCGACCGCCTCCGCCGGGCAGTTCTGCCGCGACGACGGCGTCCCCAGGTAGACGGCGCGCCGGTCGAGCCGCACGCACATCCGCGGGTGCTCGGCCAGCCTGTAGACAGGCCATGAGGTCGGCACCTGCAGCGCCCGCCCCTCGAAACGAACGATCCGCTTTCCCTCAGCCGAGGCGGGAATAGCGAAGAGAGCGAGGAGCAGCGCGGCGCCCAGCAGCAGCAGGGTCGCCTGGAGCACGGTCGAACGAGATGCCCGGGTCACGGTCTGCACTCTCGGTACAAGCAACGCTCGCGGTCAAAAGTTGCACCCCTCTGGGCGCGACCCTGCAGCTAGTCGGCGCGGCGGTAGCGGATGTGGGTGGCGAGTGGAGAGTGGAGCGTCTCGGCCGGCTCGAAGTCGAATGACTCGATCCCGTCGAGCAGGCTCTCGCCGGACCCGAGCAGCACCGGGACCACGTCGAGCGTGAGTTCGTCGATCACACCGGCGGCGAGCGCCTGGCGGACGGTCGAGGCGCCCCCCGCGATGTCGACCCCGCCCTCGCCGGCCGCCTCCCGCGCCTGCGCGTACGCGGCATCGAAACCATCGGTGACGAAGTGGAAGCTCGTGCCGCCCTCCATCTCGATCGGCTCGCGGGCGTGATGGGTGAGCACGAAGACCGGCGCGTGGTAGGGCGGCTCCGGCCCCCACCAACCATCCCAGTCCTCGTCCCACTCGCCGCGAATCGGCCCGAACATGTTCCGGCCCATCACGTAGGCCCCGCGCGGCCGCATCAGCCAACCCTCTGCCTTCGCGTTGGCCTCGTTCGCCCGCTCGTCGCCGAGGTGCCAGGCGTGGACCTCCTTGCCGCGCTTTCCCAGCGGGTCCTCGCGGCTCTGGTCGGGCCCGGCGACGAAGCCATCGAGTGAGATCGACATATGACAGGTGGTGTCCGACACCGGCGTCTTCCAGGTGATTGCGGTCTGCGAGCGGCAGTGCCCCGAGCTGGATTCGAACCAGCGGCCTATCCCTTAGGAGGGGATCGCTCTATCCAGCTGAGCTATCGGGGCCGGGGGCGAATTGTCGCTTAGTTGCGGAAGCCGTGCGTGAATTGGCACCTTGTGCGCGCCATACGTGCGCTCGGGCCGGGCAGGATCGCTTGCATGAGAACGCTAGAGGCAGTGAACATGTCCTCCACACGGTCTAATGTGGTGCACATGTCAAAGATGATCCAGATCCGAAACGTCCCCGACGACCTGCACCGGGACCTGAAGAAGCGGGCGGCGCTTGCTGGGATGAGCATGTCCGACTACATCAAGCGGGAGCTTGACCGGAAAAGCCGCAAATCGACGATCAAAGAGATCCGCGCGAGGAGCAAGGGCCGCAGCGCCGGCTCGACCTTGACGACCCAAAAAATCGTCGACATCATCCGCGAATCCCGCGGCGAGTGATGGCCGTCGTAGACGCATCGGTCCTCGTCGAGCTGCTTGGTGACGGCCCCTATGCGGATGCAGTCGGCGATCGCCTCGATGCCGAGGAATACATGCTGTGGGCTCCGCACCTGATCGACGCGGAGGTCGGACATGCGCTGCGCCGGTCCGTCTACCTGGGAGAGCTGACCGCGGGGGCTGCGGGAAGGGCGCTGTGGGAAGTCGACGAGCTTCCGATCGAGCGGGTGGAGCACGAACTCCTGATCCACGTTGCCTGGGGCCTGCGCGACAACTTCACTTTCTATGACGCCCTCTATGTATCGCTGGCGCTGATGCTCGACCAGCCGCTCCTTACCTTCGATGCCCGCCTGGCACGATCGGGCTTCGACCTGCCGATCGAGGTGCTCGGTCAGGCGTAGAGGCTCTCGGAGGCGAGCTCGTCGGCGCGGCGGCTCCAGAGCTTCACTTCCATGAAGATCGAGTCGCCGTAGCCCTCGAGGGCGTCGAGGGCGATCAGGGTGAAGCGGTCCTGGGAGATCAGCTCCTGATCGACGGTCTCGGACTCGAGGACAGCGGTGGCGGCGACGGCGCCGCGGACCAGGGGGCGGCCCCAGACGAGGGTGACGGAGCCGACGCGGCCGTTCTCGCCGCGCCAGCGGCCGATCACATCGTCGTTTAGGTCGATGCGCCAATCCGGGTTGTCCTCGGCGAGGATGTCGGTGAAGTCGGCCTTGGCGGCGAAGTCGCGCGGCTCCTCCTCCGGCGGCTGCACGTAGGAGACATGGCCGAAGAGCTCGAGCCGGCCCTCCTCGCTCTCCGTATTCGCTGAGCAGGGGACCCAGACCCGCCCGCCCCAGGCGCGCTCGGGGAACCAGTCGACCTCAGCCGGCAGCTCCACCCCCGCCGGCAGGTCCCCGACCGCGTCGACCGCCTTGGCGAGCTCCTCGCGCAGGCGCTCGGCGAACCGCCCGTGCGGGATCCCCTCCTGGGTGGTGTCGGCGATGAAGCGGGGGATCGGCCGTTCGGTCGGGCGCATCAGAGGCACTCGCGGAGGTCGGAGGCCGCCCGCTCCGGCGGGTAGACGTTGATGTCGACGCCGGTGCCGAGCTCGAAGCCGGCCTTGATCGTCAGGCGGGGGGCGATGTCAACGTGCCAGTGGAATTGGTCGGCGCCGCGGGGGGCGGTGCGGACCCAGAGATTGAGCTCGGGTGGGCCGTCGAAGAGCTTGGCGAGGGCGCGCATCGCGGTGCGGATCATCGCCGCGCCACCGTCGTCCTCCTCGAAGCGCGCGGCCTCGCGGCGGGGGATTACCCGCAGCTCGAACGGGGAGCGGGATGCCCAGGGGCAGATCAGCGCCGCCTCGTCGTCGATCGCGACCAGGCGGTCGCGGCGCCGGACCTCCTCGACGAGGACGTCGCTGAGCAGCCCGCCGCCTGCCGTCCGTTCGCCGTAGGCCCCGGCCCGCTCGCGCTCGCGGGCGACGGCGGCTGGTACGAAAGGCAGCGCGTAGAGCTGGGCATGGGTGTGCTCGAGCGAGGCACCGGCACCTCCGCCCTCGTTGACGATCAGTTGCAGGTATGAGGCGTCGGAGTGGGCACGCATCCGCTCGCGCCAGGTGGCGACGGCGGCGGCGAACTGCTCCTCGTCGAGCTCGGCCATCGCCGTCAGGTGTTGCGGCGAGTTGATCAGCACCTCGTGCGAGCCCTCAGCTGGGCGCGAGGAGAATAGATCGGGTTCGCCGGCGCGTTTGGAGGCGAGAAGCGGGTCGCCGCTGCTCGCGAATGAGCCGGCTTCGGCGCTCTGTTCCGGCTCGCTTCCGGCCTCCTCGCCGCCGAGCGCGGGATAGAGGTTGGGGACGACGCGGGTCTTCCAGCCGGGCGTGTCGGCGCCGCCGCCCCCGGTGCGCAGCGCGTAGAGCTCTGGCGGAGTGCGGCCCTCGCGGCCCTCGCAGAAGGGGCAGTTGCCCGGGCCCTTCGGCTCGCTCGAGCGCGGCGAGAAGCTGTCGGGGCGGGCAGCCCGGCCCGGGGCGAGGATCGTCCTCAGCCCGGTCAGCTGGTCGATGCGGATCTCCGGCTGGCTCAGGAGCGTGAAGGGGGGAGGTCGCCTGCGTCGGGCTCGTCCACCGGCGGCGGCTCGGGCGGGGGTGGTGCCGGTGGCCGCGGAGTACCTTTGGCGCGCTCTGCCGAGCCTTTGCCGATGAACGGCTCGAGCACGTCCATCGGCAGCGGGAAGACCACGGTCGTGTTCTGGTTGGTGCCGATTTCCAGCAGGGTCTGCAGGTAGCGCAGCTGCAGCGACGCGGGGTTGGTGCTGATGATGTCGGCGGCGTCGGTGAGCTTCTGGGCGGCCTGGAACTCGCCCTCGGAGTTGATGATCTTCGCCCGCCGCTCGCGCTCGGCCTCAGCCTGACGGGCCATCGCCCGCTGCATCTGCTCGGGGATCTCGACGTCCTTGATCTCGACCGAGGTGACCTTGACCCCCCAGGGCTCGGTCGATTCGTCGATGATCTTCTGCAGCTCCTCGTTCAGCCGCTCGCGGTCGGCTAGCAGCTGGTCGAGCTCAGCCTTGCCGAGCACCGAGCGCAGCGCCGTCTGCGAGATCTGCGAGGTCGCGATCAGGTAGTTCTCGACGTCGACCACGGCGCGGTTGGGGTCGACGACACGGAAGTAGGCGACGGCGTTGACGCGGCAGGGGACGTTGTCGCGGGTGATCACCTCCTGCGGCGGGACGTTGAGGGTGACCGTCCGCAGGTCGACCTTGACCATCCGGTCGACAAGCGGGATCAGCAGGATCAGACCCGGCCCCTTCTGGGCGATCAGGCGGCCGAGGCGGAAGATCACCCCGCGCTCGTACTCGCGCAGGATCCGCACCGAGGTGCCGAGCGCGATCAGCCCGAAGAAAACGAGGACGATGAGAATCCCTGCCACAGCCTCCATCAACCTGCTCCTTCACTCGACTGCACCGCCGTCTGCGGCTCCGGGCGGACCACCAGGGTCAGCCCGTCGACCGCCTCGACCGTGACTCTATCCCCCAGCCGGATTGGCTCGGAACCCGCGGCGAGGCGGGCGCTCCAGATCGTGCCGCCGAGCCAGACCCGCCCCTCGGGGTCGATCGAGCTGCGGGCCTCGGCGGCGGCGCCGATCATCTCCTCGGTCCCGGTGCGGACGCGCTCGTTGCGGTGCGCCGCCAGCACCTTGCGGGTGACGAAGTAGAAGCTGATGCCGGAGAGGATCCCGAGCGCGATCAGCGCTCCGCCCGCGTAGTCGGCGACGCTGCTGTCGGAGTTGAAGGCGACGATGCCCGCCGCGGTGAGGCCGACGATCCCTACGCCCGCGAGCACGCCGCCGGTCGGCAGCAGCAGCTCGGCGAGGAGAAGCCCGATGCCGATCAGCGCGATGACGACGAAGGCTTCCATTGCTTGATTATCCCCCTCTGACGTGTCCTTATCTACGCGCTGGCGAGCGCGTAGCGGCGCACGTCGGCTTCCAGTTCGGAGTTGTCGCGGTAGGGGCCCTGTTTGAGGTTGACCAACTTTCCCGACTCGTCGAAGAAGGCGGTGTCGGGGAAGCCGCCGATCCCGCCGAGCGATTCGAGGATCCCTTTGTGGGGGTCGACGTAGCTGGGGTAGGAGAGCGGCTCCTCTTCGAGGAAGGTCGCGGCGGCGTCGGTCGAGTCTTCGGAGTTGATGCCGAGGAAGGCGACTTTCTTGCCGTAGCGAGCGGAGAGCTGTTGCAGGACCGGGAACTCCTCGCGACAGGGGCCGCACCACGAAGCCCAGACGTTGACGACGACCGGGTAACCGCGGAGTTGGGCGAGCCGCTTTTCGAAAGCCGTCTGCCGTCCCGGGATCAGGTCGTTGGCCTGCTTGTGGATCGCGGCGAGCGCCGGCGGCGAGCCGGCGAGGGCCTTCGCGTAGTCGGGGTGGGAGCCGTCGCCGCTCTCGGTGGAGCTGCCGCAGCCGCCGGCCGAGAGCACCGCCAGCGCCACCGCGGCCGCCACCAGAAGGGGTCTGATTCGCGCAAGCATCCGCTGAGTGGGTACAATACGTACGTTCGGTTCGCGGCTCGCGAGCCGAAAACGGGGAGACCAACAGTCAGCCCCGCCTCGTTCGTTTTCCCAGCGTTCCCCGGCGCATGTGTGCGTTCGGCGGGGACAGAATCCCGGAAGCCTCCATGGCCAACACCAGCGACGTTGCCGCTGACGCGGCAGTTCCTTCAAGCGCCGACATCGAGCGCGCGGCGGCATTCGCCCGCGAGCCTTTCCTGCTCGACGGCGAGGGGCCGGAGGCGCTGGCGCCGGGGACGGCGCGGCGGCGGGCGCTCGACGCGGCGCTGAAGGAGCTGGACGAAGGGGCCGAGAACCCCTCGATCCGGTGGCGCCGGGACTTCTCGCTGCTGCTCGGCCTCGAGCGCTTCCTCGCCGACGAACCGCCGAAGCTGCGCGATGGGGCGGAACTGAACCCGCACCAGGTCGATGCACTTTCGGGGACGCTGGCCGAGCTGATGGGCCAGCAGCAGACTGGTAGCGCCGCGGTGGCCGAGAACGGCAACGGCGGCAACGGCAACGGCGGCGCGGCGGCCGCGGTGGAGACCCCTGCTGCCGACGATGGGGCCGAGCTCGACGAGGAGGACGACGAGGTCGCCCCCGACGAGGAGCCGCAGGACTGGGAGGAAGGCCCCGCTGACGACGACGAGGAGGTTGTCGAGGAGGCGCCCGAGGACCCTGGCGCCGAGCGCCGCTTCTGGTTCGAGCACGCGACCGGAGCCGGCAAGACGGTCGCCGCGGTCGGCTTCGTCGAGGCGACCCGGACCGGCGGCGTCCTGATCCTCACCCACCGCCGCAACCTCGTCGACCAGTTCATCGGCGAGATCTCCGACCGCGGCTACAAGGAGCGGCTGCGCCCGCCGCTGCTCGACGGCCGCGACGACCCCGACGGGCCGGTGACGGTCGAGACCTACCAGTGGTTCGTCCGCAACCACAAGAAGATTTCCGACGCTTATTCGATCGTGATCTGCGACGAGGCCCACACCGCGCTGGGCGAGAAAACCAGCGCTTGCATTCGCGACATGCCGGGCCCCGTCTACATCGGCATGACCGCGACCGGCGCGCTGATCGCCCGCCACGTCGCCGACCTCTTCCCGACCCAGACCTCGCGCTTCGACCTCGCCCAGGCGGCCCGCCGCGGCGTCATCGCGCCGCTGCGCTGCCTGCGGATCCCGCCCGGCCCCGGGGTGCGGACGATCGCCAAGGTGCCACTGCGCAAAGGCGAGGTCGACCAGGACTTCGACCAGGAGGAGCTGGCGGCCCTGCTCGATCAGGAGCCGTTCAACGTCGCGATCGCCGACCTCTACCGCTCGCGCTTCCGCAAGGTCCCCGGCGTCGTCTACACCGCCGGCGTCCAGCACGCGAAGAACGTCGCCAAAGCTTTCCGCGACGCCGGCATCAACGCCCAGGCGGTCTCCGGCGAGACGCCGAAGCGCGAGCTGGCCGAGATCCTCGCCGGCTTCGAGCGCGGCACCGTCGACGTCCTCTGCAACGCGATGCTGCTGGCCGAGGGCTGGAACAGCCCGCGGGCGACGATCTGCATGCATTTGGCGCCGACCGCCTCGAGGCGCATCTACCAGCAGCGGGTCGGCCGCGTCACCCGGCGGGCGCCGGGCAAGGAGGCGGGCCTGGTGCTCGACTTCGTCCACCCGGCGACCACCCACGACGAGACGATCGTCACCCTCCACAGCCTGCTCGACCGCGACGTCTACCGCGGCGGCGCGATCGTCGTCGGGCCGGTGCGGCGCGGGCGCGGGCGCAAGGTCCGGGTCGAGCGGCGGATCGTCCCAGTCTCCGACGTCGAGGAGAAGCGGATGGAGGTCCTGGAACGGGAGATCTGGCGGATCGCGGTCGAGAACCTCGACTACCCCGAGCAGCACGCCTGGGCAGCGCTGGCCGGGGCGCGGGTCAACACCCAGGGCTGGCGCCGGGCGCGGGCGATGCTGCAGAACGACCGCACCAAAGAGCTGCGCCGCCGCTTCCTGCTCACCTGCGTGCAGCGCAACCGCAACGCCCAGCTGCGGCTGAAAGCGCTGGGGGAGATCGCCGACCTCGGCGACGCCGAGGCCTTCGACGACGCGATCGAAATCGTCGGCACCTGGAGCCGCGAGGACAAACGCGCCGGGACGAAGACGCTGCTGCAGGCGCTGATCGACAAGCGGATCGGCCGCCGCGACCAGGCGCAGGCCTGGGTCTGGCGACTCGCCTCCTACACCCGCGAACTGCACGAGGAGTACGCGGTCCAGCGCTGGCCGGAGACCAAGCGCCTGCTGGGGCTGCTGGTCAACTCCTCCGGCCGCGCGCATGGGCGCAACGCCCGGCGGCTGGTGCACGCGGCGCGCAAACAGGACCGGCGTCTTGCGGTGGCGCTGCTGGCCGCGGCGGTCTCCCACACCCCGGAGGGCGAGGAGGTCCTGCGCGGGGCACGGATGCGGATGGCCCGGAAACCGTCGGCGGTCGCCCGCGAGCTGCTGAAGAACTTCCCCAAAGGCGGCAAGCGCAAGCGCAAGCGCAAGCGTGGCGGCGGTGCCGGGCAAGGCGAGAACGGCCAGAGCGAGAACGGAAACGCGCCCGAGGCGGCTACGAAAGAGAAGCGACCCCGGCGGCGGCGCAAGCCAAAAAGTTCAGAAGCGGGTGAGGTGAACCTCGCCGGCGCCGACGGCGATGCGGTCTCCTCCGGGGGTGACGACGACGAGGTAGCCCCGGTCGTCGATGCCGTCGGCGACGCCTGAGCCGCCGTCCCACTCGACCTCGCGACCGCGCAGCGCGTCGCGTTGGCGCCAGGTCCCCAGGACTTCGTCAGGTTCTGCCTGCACCCAGTGCTCCAGGCGTTGGCTTAGAACTTCGGTTGCCGCTGAGGGGGCGGACCCCCTCCCTCCGCCCTTGTGACCGGGGTCGAATAGCGAGATCGCGGTCTCTTGAAGTTCCGTGGGGAACTCCTCCCGGGGGATCGAGAGGTTCAGGCCGACGCCGATCACGGCCCAGCCGTCCTGGGGGCGTGCCTCGATCAGGACGCCGGATAGCTTGCGGCCTTCGACGTGGATGTCGTTGGGCCACTTCACCTTGCACTCGAGGTCAGGGTTCAGTTTCTCGGCGGCCTCGCAAACGGCTAACGGGACGGCTAACGGCAGCATCACGTGGCGCTCTTCCAGGGGACGAACGATCGCGGAGTAGAGGAGGGCCTTGTTCGGCGGCGCGGTCCAGGTGCGGCCTTGGCGGCCTCGGCCGGCAGTCTGTTCCGAAGCGGTTACTACGGTGCCGTGAGGGGCTCCGGCGGCGGCTAGCTCGCGGGCGCGCGAGTTGGTCGAGTCGGTCGAGCGGTAGTGCCTATGCGGATTGCCGAACGTCATCGAGTAGGGCGTCGAGGAGGCCTTCGATGTCGTGTTGCTCGGCCTCTACGGCCACCTTTAGGTCCGCGTCGCGGGCGGTCTCGCTGGTTACGGGGCCGATTGAGATGATGCGGGCGCTTTTGGGGAAGCGGTCGCCCAAGGCCTCGAGAAGGTTGGTGACCGTCGAGGAGGAGGTGAAGGTGACGTAGTCGGCCTCCTGGGCGCGCTCGATCTCCGACTCCTCGGGCTGCTCGCGGACGGTCTCATAGATGGGGACGACGTCGACTTCGGCGCCGCGCTCGCGCAGGGCGTCGGGGAGGACGTCGCGGGCCTCGGCGGCGCGGGCGACGAGGACGCGCTTGCCCTCCACCTCCACCTCGGCGAGGGCTTCGACCATGGCCTCGGCGACGAAGCGCTCGGGGACGACGTCGGCGACGATGCCGTGCGCGGCGAGGGCGCGGGCGGTGCCGGGGCCGATCGCGGCGACGGTGGCGCCGGCGAGGGCGCGGGCATCCTGCCCGGCCGCCTGCATCGCCTCGAAGAGGAGGTGGACGCCGTTGGGGCTGGTCAGGCAGACGAGGGCGTAGTCGCCGATCTTCCCGACTGCGTCCTGCACCTCCGGCGAGCCTGTCCGCGGCTCGATCCGGATCGCCGGCAGCTCGACCACGTCGGCTCCCAGCTCGCGCAGGGTGCGGGCGAGGCCGCTGGCCTGGGCGCGGGCGCGGGTGACGACGACGCGGCGGCCGTGCAGCGGCCGGCGCTCGAGCCAGCCGAGCTGCTCGCGCCGCCGCGCTACCTCGCCGACGACGATCAGCGCCGGCGCTTTCACGGCTTCACGCTCGACCGCCTCGGCCAGGGTCCCGAGCGTTGCGGTGATGGTCCGCTGGCCCGCCATCGTCCCGCGTTCGATCGCCGCCGCCGGCTCCTCCGGGTCGCGGCCCGCCTCGATCAGCGCCGCAGCGTTCTCGGGCAGCCGTTTCACCCCCATGTAGAAGACGAGCGTGCCCGGGAAGCGGGCGAGCGCCGCCCAGTCGAGCGCGCTCTCGGTCTTCTCCGGGTCCTCGTGGCCGGTGACGAAGGCGACGGCGGAAGCGTCGTCGCGGTGGGTGACCGGGATGCCGGCGTAGGCCGTGGCCGCGACGCCGGCGGTGATCCCGGGGACGACCTCGAACTCGACCCTGGCCTCGCGCAGCGCTTCGCCCTCCTCGCCGCCGCGGCCGAAGACGAAGGGGTCGCCGCCCTTGAGGCGGACGACGGTCTTGCCCTCGCGCCCCGCCTCGACCAGCCGCTCGCCGATCTCCTCCTGGGGGACCGAGGGGACGCCGGGCTGCTTGCCGACGTAGACGAGCTCGGCGTCGGGACGGGCGCCGGCGAGCGCGCCGGGCGGGATCAGGCGGTCGTAGAAGATCGCGTCGGCGACGGCGATCAGCTCCAGCGAGCGGACGCTCATCAGCCCAGGGTCGCCAGGCCCCGCACCGACCAGGTAGACGCGGCCGCTCACGCCTGGCCCTCCGCCTGGTCGAGGAGCTCGCGAGCGCCGGCGCCGAGCAGGCGCTGGGTCAGTTCGGCGCCGACCAGGCTCGGCTCTTCGGCGCTGCCCTGGTGGCGGTCGCGGATCCACTCGCTGCCGTCGGGAAGACCGACGAAGGCCTCGATCGCAAGCGTCTCGCTCTCGACCTGGGCATGGACCCCGAGCGGGGTGTTGCAGGTCGCCTGCAGAAGCGCCACCACGGTCCGCTCCGCGGTCAACTCGCGCATCGCCTTCAAGTCGTTGACCGACGCGGCAGCATCGCTCGCCTCCGTCTGGTCGGAGCGCACCTGCAGCGCCAGCGCCCCCTGGCCCGCCGCCGGGCACATCTGCGCCGCCGGCAGCGCGAAGCCGATCTCGTCCTCGCGGCCGAGCCGGCGCAGGCCGGCGGCGGCGAGGACTATGCCGTCGAGTTCCCCCTCGGCCAGCTTGCGCAGGCGGGTGTCTACGTTGCCGTGGAGCTCCTCGACCCGCAGGTCGGGCCGTGCCGCCAGCAACTGCGCCTGCCGCCGCAGGCTTGCGGTCCCGACCCGGGCTCCCTCCGGCACCGCCTCCAGCGAGTCGCCAACGCCGATCCAGACGTCAGCCGGGTCCTCGCGCTCGGGCACGCCGGCGATCTCCAGCCCCTCCGGCATCTCGCTCGGCAGGTCCTTGGCCGAGTGGACGCCGACGTCAGCCTCCCCTGCCAGGAGCGCCCGCTCGACCCCGCGGACGAAGCGCGACTTGTCTCCCGGCTCCCCATCCGAGCTCGCCTCGACCAGCTCCGCCCCGCCGAGCCGGTCTGCGACCCAGCGCGCTTGCGTCAACGCCAAGGCGCTCCCGCGCGTCGCGATCCGCACTTCAGCCCTTGCTGCGTTTGTCGCGGCGCAGCTCGGTGACGTTCTGCCGCGCCTCGCCTTCCGGCTCGGTCTCGACGTCGAGGCCGAAGAGCTCGCGCAGGGCGCTGACATAGAAGTAGGCCTCGTCGGAGCCGGCCGAGCGGCGGATCCGCAGGGTCGGGTCGTGCAGCAACCGCGAGGCGATCGCCTTCGCCATCGTCTCCAGGCGCTCGCGGTCGGCTTCGCTGAGGCTCTCCCAGCGGCCCTCGTTCTCGGCCAGGACCCGGCGCACGATCTCGTCGCTGCGACCGCGCAGGGCGCTGATCGTCGGCACCACCTCGAGCGAGGCGAGCCAGCGCTCGAAGCGGTCGAGCTCGGCGTCGATGATCTGCCGCGCCCGCCGTGCCTCGGCCTCGCGGCCGCTCTCGTTGCGTTCGACGATCTGCTGGACGTCGTCGATGTCGTGGACGCTGACGCCGGGGATCTCCCGGCAGGCCGGCTCGATGTCGCGCGGCACCGCCAGGTCGATCGCCAGCAGTGGCCTGTCCGGCCGTGCCGCCATCACCTGCTCGAGACCTTCGCTCTCGACGATGTGGTGCGGCGAGTTCGTCGCCGAGACGACGATGTCCGCGCTTGTCAGCTGCTCGGGCAGCTCTTCGAAGCGGACCGCGGTGCCGTCGAAGCGCTGGGCGAGGCCGATCGCGCGGTCGTAGTGGCGGTTGGCGACGAAGACGGTGGCGACGCCGCGGGCGACCATCGCCTTGGCGACGAGCTCGGCGGTCTCGCCGGCGCCTACGACGAGGACGCGCTTCTCGGAGAGGTCGCCGACCGCCCGCCGCGCCAGCTCGACGGCGACGGAGGGGATCGAGACGCCCTTCTGGCTGATCCCGGTCTCCTCGCGGGCACGGCCGCCTGCCGTGAGGGCGCCGCGGAAGAGGCGGTTGAGGATCGGCCCCGTGGCCCCCTCGACCAGCGCCAGCTCGTACGCGCGTTTGACCTGACCCTGGATCTCGGCCTCGCCGAGGATCATCGAGTCGAGCCCGGCGGTCACCTGCAGCAGGTGGCGGGCGGCGTCGGTCGCGCGCAGCGAGTAGAGGTGACCGAGCAGCTCGGTCGGGCGGATCTCGGCCTGGCGGGTGAGGACGCCGAGCGCGGTCGACTCGGCCTCGACCGGGTCGGAGACGATCAGGTAGAGCTCGGTTCGGTTGCAGGTGGAGATCGCGGCCGCCTCGTGGATCCCGCCCGCCGCGGTCAGATCCGCCAGCGCTCCCACGGCGCGGCCCTCGGTCAGCGAGAGGCGCTCGCGCAGGTCGAGCGGGGCGGTTTTGTGGGAGACGCCGAGGGCGAGTAACTCAGACACGAGGCGCCGCCTCCTCCGCTTCGCGTCCGGGGGCAGCTTGACCGCCTTTGTTGCGCTGCTCGGCAATCGCGGCCACCTCGCGCAGTTCCTTCTCGATCCGGCCCAGTTTCGCCGCCATGATCCCGACGTAGACGACGAGCAGGACCATGAAGACCACGTAGGCGCCGGCGACGTACTTGCCGGCCTCGTCGAGCGGCAGCGCCGGGGCGGCGAGCGGCAGCAGGGTCGCCAGCTCCAGCATCAGCTGACCTCCGGGGCGATCCGCGAGGAGCCGCCGGCGACAGGCGCGTCGAGGGCGCGGCGCAGGCGCTTGACCTGCCCGGAGGCGCTCTTCGCGGTCAGCTCGAACTTGACCAGCGTCGTCCACAGCAGCCCGATCGCGACCAGCATGCAGAGGAAGGCGAGCATCATTTCGCCGGGCATCCCGCCTTCGGCGGTGGCGAAGGTGCGCGGGTGGACGAGGCTCTGCGCCATCCGCACCGCCATGAAGTTGAGCGGCACGAAGGCGCCGGCGGTGACCGCGAAGACCGAGGCGTAGCGCGCCTGACGATCGCGGTCCTCGATCGCGTAGCGGAAGGGGTAGTAGGTCGCGTAGAGGAGGAAGACGATCAGGAAGCTGACCAGGGTCGGCTCGTCCCAGACCCACCAGTGCCCCCAGGAGGCCTTCGCCCAGATCGCGCCGGTGATCAGGACGGCGACGCCGAAGATCACCGAGATGTGGATCGAGACGTAGGAGTAGGCGTCCCATTTGCGGTTGTCGGTGCGCAGGTGGGCGATCGCGAAGACGCCGCCGACGATGAACCCGATCAGCGCCACGATCGCCAGCGGAACGTGGACGTAGAAGATCTTCTGGATGAAGCCCTGGTCGGCGTCGAGCGGCGCGTAGAAGAAGACCAGCGAGAGCGACAGCGCCAGCATCGCCACGGTGGCGATCGAGAGGGGCTTCAGTCCTTTGCCGTACATGCTCAGAAGAAGAGGTGGGGACGTGGTTCCCGGTCAGTCCTCGAGCAGGAAGTCGAAGACGGCGTAGCCGACCAGGCCGAAGATCAAATCGTATAGGCCGAGCACCATCAGCCAGGTTCCGAAGCGGTGGTAGGACGGCCCGCCCAGGGCCAGCAGCGGCTCGGTGGCGCCGGTGGCGGCGATCATCAGCGGCACCACCAGGGGCAGCAGGACCAGCGGCACCAGCAGGTCGCGGGCGCGCGAGTTGACCGCCATCGAGGAGATCAGGGTGCCGGTGGCAGCGAGCCCGAGATCGGCGAGCAGCAGCACGGCGACGAGCGGGCCAAGGCCGCCGGCGCCGTCGAGGAAGAAGACCGCGAAGATCGGCACCGCGACCAGCTCCAGCGCCACGAGGTAGACCATCAGCGCCGCGACCTTGGCGCCGAAGAGGACGCTGCGGTCGATCGGCGCCAGGCGGATCGCGTCGAAGCCGCCCTCCTCGCGCTCGGCGACGAAGAGGCGGTTGATCCCGAGCACGGCGGCGAAGAGCAGCGTCGCCCAGAGGACGCCGGCGGCGAGGCTGCCGGAGAGGCTGGTGCGGTCGAGGCCGAAACGGAAGATGACGAAGGTGGTGACGGAGAACAGCGCCATCGCCGGCAGCGATTGCAGCGTGCGCAGCTCCGAGCGCAGGTCCTTGGCGAGGATCGCCACGAAGGCGGCGCGGGAGGGGGTCACGAGACCACCGCCGCCTCGCCGATCCCGAGTCGCAACACCTGGTCGGCCTCGGGCAGGTGGCGCTCGGGGTCATGGGTGACGACGACGCGGGTGCCGGCCCCGGGGCCGATCAGCTCGCGGGCCAGCTCCCGCCCCTCCATGTCGAGGTTGGAGTCGGGCTCGTCGAGCAGCAGCAGCTCCGGCTCGTGGAGGACGCAGCGGCAGATCGAGAGCCGCTGCCGCATCCCGGCCGAGAGCTCGGCGACCCGCTCGTCGGCCCGCCGCTCCATCTCTACCGCGCGCAGCAGCTCCTCGATCCTCGCCTCGGCGGTGGCCCGCTCGACCCCGTGCAGGCGCGCCTGGAAGCGCAGGTTCTCGCGCCCGGAGAGGTCGCGGTAGAGCAGCGGCTCGTGGCCGAGGTAGCCGATCCGGCCGCGCAGCTTCCAGGCCTCGTCGGGCAGGGAGCAGCCGAGCACCGCCACCTCGCCGCCGCTCGGCCGCAGCAGCGCCGCCAGCACCCGCAGCAGCGTCGTCTTCCCCGCCCCGTTGGGACCGAGGACGACCAGCGACTCGCCCGCCGCCAACTCGAAGTCGACGCCGTCGAGCGCCGGTCGGTCGCCGTAGTCGCGCCGCAGCCCCGCGACGGCGATCGCGGGGGCGGCCTGCTCTGGGGAGGTCGGCATCTCCGGTGATTCTGAAGCGTTCACCTGCAAGGGCGGGTCCATCGCGTAGGCTGCCGCGGCAATTTCGCCGGCGCGCCCGCGCCCACAATCAGGAGGATCGATGAAAAGAACCAGTCACTTCGCCCTAGTCGCGGCAGTAATCGCCGTTTTTGCCTTCGCGGCAACGGCTGTCTCCGCCGACACCCCAGGGCAGACGGTGAAGATCCAGTCGACGATCACGCTCGGCGGCGCCGGCTACCAGGGCAAGGTCAAAGCGTCGAACTCGAACTGCGTCGAGGAGCGGACCGTGGTCCTCAAGCAGAAGGGCAACGGCCTCCTCAGTCGGACCGAGACCAAGCCCAACGGCAACTGGAAGGCGGATCTCGAAGAACTGAACGCGAACATCAAGATCCCCGCCAAGGTCTTCGCCGAAGTGAAGCCGGTGACGCAGGGGACCGCGGGAACGATCTACAAGTGCCTCGGCGCCACCTCGAAGAACGTAGAAATCGCCGGCGGCTGACCCTTTACGCGAGACCGCAGAAACCCGTGTTGTAGACGGGTTTCTGCGGTCTCGGCGATCTAGCGCTTCTTCTGCAGCGTCCGCCGGCCGACCTTCAGCAGCGGGCCCATGCCCTCGCGCAGCGCTTTGGCCCGCGTCTCGCCCTTGCCGTAGAGGATCTTCGCCGAGGCTTTGACCGCCTCGCCGAGGGTTTCGTCGTAGGGGTGCCACCAGAAGTCGCGGGTGAGGCCGGGCTCCCAGGCGTTGGTCTTGATGTTGACGCACTCGTAGAAGCCGAATTTCGAGTGCGAGCGGCCGAGGCCGGAGTCCTTGACCCCGCCCCAGGCGCACTGGCAGGCGCCGTGGCTGAAGGAGTGGTCGTTGACCCAGACCATCCCCGACTCGATCCGGCGGGCGATCCGGGCGCCGCGCTGGCGGTCCTTGGTCCAGACCGAGGCGCCGAGGCCGAATTCGGAGTCGTTGGCGAGGTCGATTGCCTCCTGCTCGGAATCGACGACGACGATCGGCAGCACCGGGCCGAAGATCTCCTCGCGCATGATCCGCATCTCATGGGTGACGCCGGTGAGGACGGTCGGGGCGATGTAGCGGCCGGCCTCGAGCCCGGGCGGGTCGACCGGGCCGCCGCAGCGCTTGGTGGCGCCGGAGGCGACGGCGTCCTCGATCAGCTCGCAGACGATCCCGTACTGCTCGGTTGAGGTCATCGGGCCGATCTCGGTCTCCCACTCGATCGGGTCGCCGAGCCGCAGCTTCCCCGCCTCGCGGACGACGCCCTCGACGAAGCGGTCGGCGACGTCGCGCATCACGTAGACGCGCTCGATGCCCGAGCAGGTCTGGCCGGCGTTGGCGAAGCCGCCCCAGACGGCGCCGGAGACGGCGTTGTCGAGGTCGGCGTCGGAGCAGACGATCATCGGGTCCTTGCCGCCGAGCTCGAGCACCGAGCCCTTGAGGTCGGCGGCGCAGACCTCGCCGACCTTGCGGCCGACGTCGACCGAGCCGGTGAAGAAGACCTTGCCGACCGAGGAGCGGCAGAGCGCGTCGCCGATCCGGCCGCCACCGTGGACGACCCGGACCAGGCCCTCCGGCAGCCCGCCCTTCTCGAAGACCTTGGCGATCCGCTCGCCCAGCAGCGGCGTCAGGCTCGCCGGCTTCAGCACGACGCCGTTGCCGGCCATCAGCGCGATCGCGACCTCGCCGAAGGGGATCGACCAGGGGTAGTTCCAGGGCGCGATCACGCCGACGACGCCGATCGGCTCGTAGCTGAAGCGGCCTTTCTTGGAGAGCGTGAAGGCCTGCGTCATCGGGATCTTCTCGTCGGCGAGGATCTTCGGCCCCTGCTTCGCGCACCAGTGCAGCGCGTCGACCGTCGGCAGCAGCTCCATCGTGTAGCTCTCGGCCCGCGGCTTGCCCTGCTCGCGGGTCAGCAGCTCGGCGATCTCGTCGATGTCGTCGAGCAGCGCCTCGGCCGACCGCCGCATGTACTCCGCCCGCGTCTTCGCCGGCAGCTCCGCCCAGGCGGGCTGCACCCGCGCCACTTCGTCGACGATCCCCTGCACTTCCTCGGGCACGATCGTCGGCACCGTGCCGACCAGCTCGCCGGTCGCCGGGTTGAACGACTCCAGGGTCGACGTGGACGGGGCCGTCTGAACTGCCGTTGCGCTCTCCATACTTCGATTCTACGGTGACCGATCAGCTTTTCGACATGGGCGACGCAGCGGGTTCGCAGTCGGGGGAACCCGGGACGGGCGTTCCCCCGGACGCGCCGCTGGCGGTGCGGATGCGGCCGCGGTCGCTGGCGGAGGTGATCGGGCAGGAGCACGTGCTCGGCGAGGGGTCGGCGCTGCGGACGGCGATCGAGAGCGGACGGCCGCACAGCGCGATCCTCTACGGGCCGCCCGGGGCGGGGAAGACGACGCTGGCGCGGATCGCGGCGGCGGGGGCGCAGGGCGCGTTCGAGGAGGAGTCGGCGGTCAACGCCGGCAAAGCGGAGATCCGCGGGGTGATCGAGCGGGCTCGGGAGCGGCGGCGGGCGAGCGGGCGGCCGACGATCCTCTTCCTCGACGAGATCCACCGCTTCAACAAGGCCCAACAGGACGCGTTGCTGCCGGCGGTCGAGGACGGGACGCTGACCCTGATCGGGGCGACCACCGAGAACCCCTACTTCGAGGTCAACTCAGCCCTGCTCTCGCGCACCCAGGTATATGAGCTGCGGCCGCTGCAGCCCGAGCAGGTGGAAGAGCTGCTGCGGCGGGCGCTGAACGATCCCGAGCGCGGGGTCGCCGATCCACCCGAGGTCACGCCTGAGGCGCTGGCGATGCTGGCGCAGCGCAGCGGCGGCGACGCCCGGGTCGCCCTCGGCGCGCTGGAGCGAGCGGTCGAGCGCGTAGCCGACTTTGGGCACAGCGGGGTGGGCTCGAAATCGGCTGCGGTAGACGTCGCCGCGGTCGAAGACGCGATGCAGCGCAAGGCGATCGATTACGACCGCCAGGGCGACCGCCACTACGACTTCATCTCCGCCTGGATCAAGGCGACCCGCGGCTCCGACGTCGACGCTTCGCTCTATTACCTGGCGGTGATGCTGGAGGGCGGTGAGGACCCGCGCTTCATCGCCCGCCGGATGGTCATCCTCGCCTCCGAGGACGTCGGCAACGCCGACCCCCAGGCGCTGCTAGTCGCCGATGCGGCGGCGCGGGCGGTCGATCGGGTCGGCCTGCCCGAGTGCGTGCTCAACCTCGCCCAGGCCTCCGTGTATCTCGCTCTGGCCCCGAAGTCGAACGCGTCGTACAAGGGCCTCTCCGCTGCCCGCGCCGAGGTCCGCGCCCACGGCGCGAAGACGCCGCCCGATTACCTGCGCGACGCCCACTACCCCGGTGCCGCCGCGCTCGGCCGCGGCGAGGGCTACCGCTATCCGCACGACGAGCCGGGCGGGGTCAGCGACCAGCCGCTGCTGCCCGAGGAGCTGCAGGGCCGCCGCTTTTACGAGCCAACCGATCGTGGCTTCGAGGAGGAGCTGCGGCGGCGGGTGACAGAACTTACGAAGAAATTAGACAACGCGTAAAGCAACGGCGCAACTTCCAGTACGCCTTCGGTGTTTATAAGGCCGGACTCCCAAGCTAAGCCAGGGAGAGCCGACACCCCGGCCAGGAGGCCAGGACTGGGGGCCTCCGGCCGGGGCTGTTGCACCAACAGGGGGAAACGAGGGCGTCGAGCGGACTGGGCTCGACGCCCTTCTTATGTCGGCGTTCGTCCTTGGGACGGATATGTCGGGATAAGGACGAACGCCGCAGACCCGATCGCCTATCTTGGGCGTATGCCTGAGAACCAGACCGAGAAGCTCCGCCTTGGCGGCATGGCGCTTCGCAACGGGCTGCTGATCCACGGCCCGACCCACTGGGCGGCGGCGGTCCGCAAGCCCGACGGCGGCATCGAAGTCGCCTCGGAGCGCAAGCCGGAGCTGGCCCCCGGGCTGGTGGCGAAGCTGCCGGGCCTGCGCGGGCCGGTGAAACTGGCCGAGTCGATGCTGGTGGTGCCGCTGGCGCGCCGGCGCCTGCCCTCGGCGCGGGTGCCGTTCGAGGATGGCCGGGTCCTGGCCGCGGCCGCGGCGACGATCCTCGCCACCTCGATCCTCCGCAAGCGCACCTCGGCGACGGCCCTGCGCGAGGGACTCGTGCAGGCGATCGGGGCGGTGCCGGCGCTGGTCGCCCTCGCCGACCGCGACCTTGCGGCCTACCACGGCGCCGAGCACAAGACGATCGCCGCCTACGAGCGCGGCGTCGTCGAGGAGGTCGCCTCGGTGCCGAAAGAGCACGACCGCTGCGGCTCCAACCTGATCGTGCCGATGATGCTGCTCTCCGCCGGCGGCACCATGCTGCTGGAGCGGCTGGTCGAGAAGCCGGGCAACGCCGCCCGCGCCGGCGTTGCCCTCGGTGGCGCCTCGATCGCGGTCGAGATGTTCGCCTGGAGCGACCGCCACCATGGCGACCAACTGGCCGAGGCCTTCCACACCCCCGGCCGCGAAATCCAGCGGCATTGGGCGACGAAGGAGCCGACCCCCGAGCAGCTCGAGGTTGCCGTTGAGGCACTGGAGGAGATCCTTCGGGCCGAGGCTGCATAGACTCCGCCCTCGTGCTCGGTCGCATCGACCACATCGGAGTCGCCGTCGAGGACATCGACGCCGCGCTCGCCCTTTATGGCGAGAGCTTCGAGATGGAGCTCGCCCACCGCGAGACGGTGGAGTCGCAGGGGGTCGAGGCCGTCCTGCTCGACGTCGGTGACGGCCATGTCGAGCTGCTGGCGCCGCTCGGCCCCGACACGCCGGTCGGCAAATACATGGCAAAGAACGGCGCCGGCCTGCACCACGTCGCCTACGCGGTCGACGACATCGACGCCACCCTGGAGAAGCTCAGCGCCGCCGGTCTGCGGCTGATCGACTCCGAGCCGCGGGTTGGCATCCGCGACAGCCGCGTCGCCTTCCTCCATCCCCGCTCCACCGGTGGGGTCCTGACCGAGATCGTCGAACCAGCGGGAGGGCACTGATGGCAGACGCGCAACGAGTCGAGATCGGCTTCGAGGGCGGGCAGGTGATCTCCACCCGTCTCTCCGATGGGGACGTCAAGGACCTGCGGGCACGGGTCGAGCAGGGCGGCTGGCACGACCTCCCGACCGAGGACGGGACGATCGCCCTCTACCTCGGCAAGGTCCAGTTCATCCGGGTCGAGTCCGGCGAGCACCGGGTCGGCTTCGGGCTCGGCTCCTAAGCCGGCGCAATGCGAGCGCGGCACCTCCTCGGCGCGGCTGCCGCCGCGACCCTGGCCGCTGCCCTCTGGTGGCGCAAGAACCCCTCGGCCTGCCCCTACGGTCAGCGCTTCTGGGTCGAAGCCCCGCACCCGTTCATCACCCGGGATCGCCTGCGCGAAGTTCTGCGGCCACAGCCTGTAGAGCGGCTCTTGGAGCTCGGGGTGGGCACCGGCTACTACAGCTGCGAGTTGGCCGAATGGGTGCCGGGAGGAACGCTGGAGCTGTTCGATCTCCAGCAGAAATTCCTCGACCACACGATGCGCGCAGCCGCCAGCCGCGGTCTGACGAACCTCGTCCCGACCCAGGGCGACGCTACCCAACTCCCTTATGAGGACAGCTCCATCGACGGAGTGATCCTCACCGCCGTCCTCGGCGAGATCCCCGACCGAGTAGCTGCCCTGCGCGAGATCCGTCGCGTCCTCAAACCAAACGGCCGCCTGGTCGTCGGCGAGCTTTTCGGCGATCCCCACTTCACCTCCCGCGGCAGCCTGCACCGACTGGGAGCTGATGCCGGCCTCGAGCTGGTCGAGTCTTCCGGCCCTGCCTTTGGCTACTTCGCCCGCCTGAGCCGGTCGTAGCGGAGCGCCGTCTGGGCGGCGTTGCCGCCGGGGCCTCCGTGTAAGCCGCCTCCCGGATGCGCCGAAGCCGAGGCGAGATACAGCCCCCGCACCGGCGTCGTCGGTCGCCCGAATCCCGGGTAGGGGCGGAAGATCGCCTGCTGGTAGAGCATCGCGGTGCCGCCGTTGATCGCGCCGCCGACCAGGTTGCGGTTGTTGCGCTCGAGGTAGACCGGGCTCTGGAGGTGGCGCTTGATGATGCGGCTGCGGAACCCCGGCGCCAGCCGCTCGACCTGCTCCTCCATCCGGTCGGCGAAGCGCTCGGCCTCCTCCTCACGGTCCCATTCGCCCTTCAGCTCGCCGCCCGCGTCGCAGATCGGGCTCTGGGGGACGTGGGTGTAGGCCCAGGCGGTCTCGGCTCCCTCCGGGTGGCGGGAGGGGTCGACCATCGAGTACTGGCCGAGGACCAGGAACGGCTCGTCGGGGAGCGCCCGTTCGGCGAGCTGGACGGTCGCCTTGGTCAGGCCGCCGATGCCCTCGGCGACGTGGACGGTGCTCGCCCGCCGCGCCTCCTCCGCGGTCCAGGGGATCGGCTCGCGCAAGGCCCAGTTGACCTTGAAGGTCGAGTTGTCATACTGGTAGCGGCGCAGGTCCTCGCGGACCCGGTCGGGCACTACGTCGGGCGGCAGCATCTTCAGCATCAGCGCCGGGGCGCCGCAGTCGGCGAGGATCGCCCGCTCGGACTCGAAGCGGCGGCCGTCGGCGGCGATCGCGGCGCGGGCGCGGCGGCCCTGCACCTCGATCCGCTCGATCGGCGTCTCGCACAGCACCTCGCCGCCTCTCGCCCGCAGGCGCCGCACCAGGGCCGCGGTGATTTCCCCGGCGCCGCCTTCGGCGACCGGGTAGCCGTGCTGCTGGCCGAGCCCGCAGAGGACCCAGCCGAAGAGACCGCCGCCGGAGCTGTCGGGGGTGAGGTCGGCGTGGAGGGCGTTGCCGGCGATCAGCCAGGCGGCGCCGTCGCCCTCGAACTCCTCCTCGGCCATCCGCCGCGCCGGCAGCAGCGAGAAGCGGGCGAAGTCGGCAAGCCCGCGCGGGCCGAGCGCGCTCAGCATCCCGAGGCCTGGGCGGATCGGCGGCAGCGGCGTCAGCAACGCCCCGACCAGGTGCGGGCCCGCCTTGCGCCAGAGGTCGAAGAGGCGCCGCCAGGCATCGCCATCGCCGGGGGCGAAGCTGTCGAGCGAGGCGCAGGTCTCCTCCAGATCCATCGAGAGCAGGGCGCAGCGGCCGTCGGCGGCCGGGTGAGCGACGACCCCCTTTGCGCTCAGCCAGTTGAGCCCGTAGGACTCGAGCTCCAACGGCTTGACGTAGCGCGAGGCGAGGGTGAGCGGATAGAAGGCGCTGTAGAGGTCGTGGACGAAGCCGGGCTCGGTGACTTCGCCGCTGCGGACGGCACCGCCGGGCTCGGGCTGCTCCTCGCAGACCACGACGTCCCAGCCGGCGTCGGCGAGGTGGTTGGCGGCGATCAGGCCGTTCGGCCCGGCGCCGATCACGACTGCGTCGACCTTCACCCGAGCCCTCTACCCCGGGCGTCCATCCTCAGCCGCGGCCGATCGCCCGCAGCATCCCGTCCCAGGCGCCGAGCGCCTTGGTCGTCACGCTCGGCCGGCCACCGAAGCCGCCGTCCGTCTGGCCGGCACCCTTGCCGCCGTGCAGCGCCCCCTCACCGGCCGGGCGGTCGCCGGCCGTGTGCTCGAGGCGCGCCAGCGCCTGCATCGCCCGCTTCGCGGCGGCGCCGAAGTACGAGTAGAATAGGACCTGCACGCGGGCGAGGCCGCTGGCCGTGAGCTCGTCGCGGGGGTGGCGGATGACGCTGAGGACGGCTTCGGCGACCGACTCCGGCGAGTAGACGGCAGGGAACGGCGGTTCGGGCGGCAGCAGGCCGGTCGAGCTTTCGAGGTTGCTCCACAGCGGCGTGTCGACCGCGCCGGGGTTGACCAGAGACAGGGTCACGGAGGAGCCGCCCTCCTCCAGCTCGATTCGAACCGTGTCGAGGAAGCCGACGAGGCCGTGCTTCGAGGTGGTGTAGGCCGCCATCCCGGGCAGCGGCATCCGAGCGGCGATCGAGCCCACGCAGACGATCGCTCCGCGGGAGCTCTCCAGGTGGGGAAGCGCGGTGCGAACCGTGTCGATGGTGCCGCCGAGCACCGTGTCGACAGTCGCATCGAAATCTTCGGGGTCGGTCTCCGTGAAGCGTCCGAAGGAGAGGCTCGCGGCTGAGGTGACGAGAACGTCGAGGCCGCCCAGCTCGGCAGCGGCCTTGTCCACTGCGGCAGCGAGCGCCTCGCGGTCGGTGACGTCGGCGGTGACAGTGACCGCTTCGGCTCCCGTCTCGGCCAGCTTGCGCTTCGCCGCCGCCAGACCGACCTCGTTGCGGGCGAGGATCGCGACCCGTGCCCCCTCCCGCACCAGACTTTCGGCGACGGCGAGGCCGATGCCGCTGCTGCCACCGGTGACGAGGACACGCTGGCCGGCGAGCTCGCGCTCGCGAATCGGGTCGCCCTCCGGGGCCCCCTCGACCAGTCGCTTCAGCCGCGCCAGCGCCTCGGCGTTCCGCACCCGCAGGGCGGCGTCGGCGACGGGGTTGCCGGCGACGAGGGTGGTGAGGCGGTCGCCGGGGTGCTCGTCCATCGCCAGCTCGGTGCCCCCGGAGCTCTCCCGCAGGTCGATCGCGATCGTCGCCGTCCCCAGCGGCCGCGCCTTCGCTTGCAGGACGATTCGTTGTGGCGGGTCGACCTCGAGCACCTCGGTGTGGTCTCTGAGGTTGACCGGCCAGGTCCCGACCTTGTGGTGAAAGCGGGAGCCGACCTCGGGGAAGTTCTCGTCGTGGTCGCGAATGCCGGCGGCGCCGACCACCCATTCCGGATAGCAGTAGGGGTTGGAGAGGACGGCGAAGACCTCCTCGGGGGTGGCGTCGATGTGGACTCGGTTACGAGCCATCACGCCCTCCTCGGCCCGTCGCCTGGAGACGGTCGACGTCGTCGGTCTCGAGGACCAGCTCGCAGATCCCGGCGATGGTCATGCCCCTGGTTTCCCTTTTCCTGCTCAGTTCAAGCCTCACCGCTCGACCATCAGAGCAACCGAGGTGGCAGGAGATGCCCCCCAGTTGGGCGCGCAGCGCTTACGCCAGGCCCTGCCCGGCGAGCGCCTTGATCAGCAGGCCGTGCAGCTCGGCACGCTCCTGCTTGCTGAGCTTGCAGGGCACCTCGTCCTCGAGGCTGATCGAGCCCCTTCAACCCACCGTTGCCGTACTCCCAAGTTCGGCACAAATTCCGGCGGTTAGTGGCACTAATTCGGTGTAGGTTCGTTTAATCAACACTCCGGATGAGCATCGTCACGGGAACGACGACGGCTGGGAGTGGGGTGAGGCGCACAGGGTCTGTCTTCGGTTGGCATATCGCTACGCGAGAAATCCGAGCGAAGCCGAAGACATAGCTCAGGATGCCTTGCTCCGCGCCTGGCGTCGGCGCTCGACCCTGCGCGACGCCGAGCGCCGCAACCAGTGGCTGGCGGCGATCGTCCGCAACGAGGCCTTCCGTCAGCACGCACGGGTGCGCCCCGACCCGACCTCGACGATCGAGTACCGCGAGGGGGAGGAAGACGAGGGGGTGCTGGCGGCGGTTGAGCTCGCCGACCTCCACGCGGCCCTGCAGGGCCTGAGCGAGCGCGACCGGCAGCTGCTGGAGATGCGCTACGAGGAGGATCTGACCCAGGCTTCGATTGCCGACCGCCTCGGGGTCCCGGAGGGAACGGTGAAGGTGCGCCTGCACCGCGCCCGCGCGAAATTGCGCCTGCTGTACGTAGGGGCGACCGTCGCTACCTGAAATTCGGACCGCTGTACAAGGACGGCGGCGGCCGTCACGACGAATATCTCGTCATGAAGACGGCACCGCGTCAGATCGTCGCCTTCGGCGGCGGCGGCTTCTCGATGGAGTCGGGTAACCCCTTGCTTGACGACTACGTCCTCGGCCTCGCGAAGGCCGAGCGGCCGCGGGTCTGCTTCCTGCCCTCGGCGAGCGGCGACGCCGACCACTACATCGTCCGCTTCTACCGCGCCTTCTCCGCCCACCGCTGCGAGCCCAGTCACATCTCGCTTTTCCGCCGTGAGCAGGGGCCGACCGACCTGCGCCGCCACCTGCTCTCACAGGACCTGATCTACGTCGGCGGCGGCAGCGTCGTCAGCCTGCTCGGCGTTTGGCGCGCGCACGGGATCGACTCGATCCTCCGCGAGGCCTGGGAATCCGGAGTGATCCTCTGCGGCCTTTCGGCCGGCTCGCTCTGCTGGTTCGCCGAGGCGGTAACCGGCTTTCACGGCGAGCCGAGACGGCTGCGCGGGCTGGGGCTGCTGCCGTTCAGCAACTGCGTCCACTACGAGCGCGGCGGCGAGCGGCGCCAGTCCTATCACCGCTTCCTGCTCGAGGGGATGCGCGGCGGCTATGCCGCCGAGGACGGAGCAGCCCTGCACTTCGTCGGCGAAGAGCTGAACCGGGTCGTTGCCTCGCGGCCGCAGGCGCGCGGCTACCGGCTTGACGTCGCCGGGCGCCGGGTGGTCGAGATGCGGATCGCCACCACCTACCTCGGCGACCGCGAGGCGCCGCCCGCCGCGCCCGTGCCGGAGGCCCTTTCGACCGCCCCCGCCCCGGCCGCCTGATGAGCGGCAACGGCCGCCCTGCCGCGGCGGCGACGCCGGTGCGGCGCATCCTCACCCTCGGTGGCCACGAGTTCAGCTCGCGCCCGCCCGACCGTGCGGTCTGCGAGCTGCTGCTGCGGCTGGCCGGCGAGCGCGGCGGCGAGCGGCCGCGGATCTGCATCCTCCCGACCGCCAGCGGCGACACCTCCGAGCAGATCGCCAGCTTCTACTCGGCATTCGGGGAGCGCCCCTGCGAGCCCTCCGACGTCTCCCTCTTCCGGCTCGGCCGCCGGCCGCTGGCGCTGCGCGACCACCTCCTCTCCCAGGATCTCGTCTACGTCGGCGGCGGCAGCATGGTCAACCTGCTGGCGGTCTGGGAGGCGCACGACATCGCCTCGATCCTCAGCCTCGCCTGGCGCCAGGGGATCGTCCTCGCCGGGCAGAGCGCCGGGGCGATGTGCTGGTTCGAAGCCGGGATCACCACCTCCTCGGGCAAGCCCCGCGCCGCCGCCGGGCTCGGCCTCCTCTCCGGCAGCCTCTGCGTCCACTACAACAACGAACCGCAGCGCCGCGCGGCCTACCTCGACGCGATCGGCGACGGGATGCCGAGCGGTTACGGCCTCGACGACTACGCCGGCCTGCTCTGGGAGGGGGAAGGGATGCCCTCGGCCCTGACCGCCCGTCGCGGCGCCCGCGCCTACCGCGTCACTTCCCGCGAGGGCGAGGTCAGCGAGTCGCCCCTCCCGGCCCGCTTCCTCCCGGCCCCGGCCCCTGCCGCCCTACGCGAGGACATCGCCGAGTTCCGCCGCATCCGGACGATGCGCAAACGCGCCGGCTGGCTCGGCTGAGGGTTCCAGTTTCGTCGCATTCCTGCGCTCGAAGATTTACTTTCTGCGCGGAACACGTTGCAACTTACCGTCTACAGTTGCCATGATGGAGGCACTGAAGATGGAGCGCGAGATGACTCACTGGAACGACGACCGGCTCGACGAATTGAACGGCCGGATCAAAGAGGGCTTTGCGGACGTCGACAAGAGGGCCGACGAACGCCTTGCGGGGGTCGATAAGCGCTTTGCGGAGGTCGACAGGCGCTTTGACAAGGTTGACGAACGCTTTGACAAGGTCGACGAACGCTTCGTTCGCCTCGAAGGGGAGATGAAAGCGGACTTCGGCAAGGTGGACGGACACTTCGTCCGCCTCGAAGGCGAGATGAAGGAAGGCTTTGCGGAGTTAAAGGCCGAGATTCGTCAGATGGGCGACCGCCTGGAAAAGCGCATCGACCGGGTCAGCAACCGCCTGGACCGCTTCATCTTCACGATGGTTGCTGCCGGTGTTGGCTTGCTGGTCGCCGCCGTTAACGGTGGCCTGAGTTGACTCTTGTGTTCGTCGTCTACTCCCCGGCCGCCGGCGGTGCGGTCGGGTCTGAGCCCTCCTCGCCGAGTTTCTCGCGGGCGATGTAGTCCTCGGCGAGCAGGAGGTTGTCGCGCGAGCGCTCGACGACGTTGAGCAGGTCGCCCATCAGCGAGACCTCCTCGACCTGCTCCTTGACGAACCACTGCAGGAACTGCTCGGCGCGGTAGTCCTTGAGCTCGCGGGCGAGCTCGAAAAGGCCGAAGATCTCGTCGCTGACCCGCTGCTCCTGCTGCAACGCCATCCGCACCGGGGCGCTGCCGTCGGCGAAGGTGGTCTGCTGGGACTTGATGTCCGGGATGCGGACCTGCTCGCCGACGTCGAGCAGATAGCGGATCATCATCATCGCGTGCTCGCGCTCCTCCAGCGCCTGCCGGTAGAAGAAGGCGGCGAGGCGGGGCAGGGTTTCGGCGTCGTAGTAGACGGCCGCGGCCACGTACTGCTGGGAGGCGGCGAACTCGTTCGAGATCTGCTCGTTGAGGGCGTCGGCGAAAGACTTGTCGGGCATCTCGGCTCCTTGTCGCGGGGGCAGGCGAGCCCAACGTAACCGAAAGTGGAAGTTCGGCTGGCCGAAGTGGAGCTTCGGCGACCCTTACAGCTTCCAGCGGAAGCCGATCTCCTCGATCGCCGGCGGCAGCGGGCTCGAGGGCAGGCCCGGCTTGGTCGCCTGCTCGGGGTCGTTGTAACCGCCGGGGGCGACGTCGTTCGGCGTGTCGGGGTGGAAGATCGAGGCGAGGTACTGGATCTGGCCGCGGCCCTGGCCGAGCTCGGTCTGGCCGCCGCCGTAGGCGCCGATCTCACGCTCCTCGCAGTAGTCGTAGGCGGCGAAGAGGTTGCGGATCGGGCCGAAGCGCGAGGGCTTGACGTTGACCGTCTTCGGCGGCGACCACGGCATCGCCTCGATGTCGGCGATCGAGTGGATCGGCGCGTCCCAGGTCACCCGCTCGGCGACCGGCTCCAGGACCGGCCGGGTCTCGTCGGTGACGTCAGGGTCCTCGAGCCAGGCCTCCGGGAAGGCCTCGATCAGCTTCGCGTAGAGCTCGGGGTCGGTCTCGACGTCGACCGGCGTCCCTTTGTAGAAGCCCTTGAGGTCGATCGAGTCGACCGCGCCGGTCTCGACCAGCGCCGCGATCAGCTCGTCGTCCCAGTCGTTGGTCGCGTCGAGCTTGAAGCGCAGCGTCGGGTAGGCGGCGAGGCGCGCCCGCAGCGGCTCGATCGAGGAGCGTGCGCCCTCTTCCCAGCCCGCCAGCCGCATCGAGTTGACGAAGTTCACCGGCCGCGGCTCCCGCCCGAGGATCGCGGCGAGGTTGGTCCCCGCCTGTCGCAGCGCCAGGTCGAGCGCCGCCGACTCGAAGGCCCAGCGGCGGTAGTCGCGAGAGACGTCTTCGCGCTCCGGCTCGCCAGCCGGAAACAGGTCGATCCCGTCGAGTCGGTCGGAGAGCTCGGCGAAGCTGAACTTGCCGGCCAACCCCTCCGGGGGCCCATGGCTCTGCTGGCCGATGTGATCGACGGCGTCGTAGACGACGTCCTCGCCGATCCCCTCCTCGCCTCCACCCCGAAGCTTGACGATCGTCGTCAGCCGTTCGAAGTCGCCCATGGAAATTTCAAGCCCTTCGAACTCGCAGGCCTCGATCTCGAGCGGGAGGTCGGCGATCGCGTCGAAGCTGGCCATCGCAAGAACCTAGCGAGTCACTCGCAGCGTCTTCAGCTCACGGTCCGAGCCGCCGCGCACGTAGCCACCATGCGCGAGGCTTTCGCGGATGAAGTCGAGCGTCTCGGGAGTGAGGCGCTCGCCGGGGAGCACGTTGGGGATTCCCGGCGGGTAGGCGGCCAGGCCCTCGGCGGCGATGCGGCCGGCGGCGGCGTCGAAGGGCACCACCTCCTGCGGGCCGAGGAAGGCTTCGCGCGGGGTCAGCACCAACTCGCCCCAAGGCGGCGCCGGCGCCAGCTTCTCGTCCGGCGCCCCCGGCGTTTCCTCCAGCTCGGCCACTGCCGTCCGCAGCCCCTCGACCAGCCGGTCCCCTGCTGCCTCGGGGTCCTCGCCGACGCCGAAGATCGCGACGACGACGTTGCCGGAGTAGAGCTCGAGGTCGAGGTTGGCGGTGTGGAAGGCGGCTTTCCAAAGGCGCTGGGCGCTGGAGCCGGTGCCTCGGACATCGATCCCCAGCCGCAGCGGGTCCCAGCCGGCAACCCCGGGGTGACCGACGAGCCGCTCGTCGAGCACGTCGAGGCCGGGGATCTCGAGGATTCGCTCGCGCGTCCGCTCGATCGCCGCCATTGCCTTGCCGAGCAGCTCCTCGCCGTGCATGTACATCTGCCGGCGCTGCGCGTCGAGCGAGCCCGAGAGCAGGCCGCTGGGGCTGGTCGTCTCGACCAGGCTGACGCAGCGGTCGACGATCGCCGCGTCGATGCGGCCGCCCTTGCCGAGATGGAGCATCGCCGCCTGGGTCAGGGCGCCGACGATCTTGTGGGTCGAGGAGGTGACGAGGTCGGCCCCGGAGGCGAGCGCGTCGGTCGGCAGCTCCGGGCTGAAGTGCAGGTGCGCGCCCCAGGCCTCGTCGGCGACCAGCGGCACACCGCGCGAGTGGGCCACTTCGGCGAGCGCGCCGACGTCGGCGCAGGCGCCGAAGTAGGTCGGCGAGACGACCATCGCCGCGACCGCGCCGGGCGTTCCGTCGAGCGCCGCGGCCAGCGAGTCGGGCGTCAGCCCGTGGGCGATCCCCAGCTCGGGGTCGAGCTCCGGGGCGACGAAGGTCGGCCGCATCCCGCTCAAGACCATCCCGTCGATCACCGAGGAGTGGACGTTGCGCTGGATCACCACCCGGTTGCCGAGGTGGGCCAGGGCCATGCAGGCGGCGTGGTTGCCCTGCGAGGCGCCGTTGGTGAGGAACCAGGAGCGGGCCGCGCCCCAGGCCTCGGCGGCAAGGTCCTGCGCCTGCTGGAACGGCGTCGGTTCGGGGCCGATGTCGACGCCTTCGGTGACCGAGGGGATGTCGTTGCGCAGCCCCACCTCGCCGACCAGCTCGGTCATCGCCGGGTCGGCGCCGAGGCCCCCCTTGTGGCCGGGGACCTGGAAGCGACCCGTCTCGAGCTCGGCGTAGGCAAGCAGGGCGTCGACGTACGGGGTCGAGTCCTGACCGGGATCGGACATCGATTCGAGTCTACGGGTCGCCTTGCTTGGCCTTGGACAATCTCGCGGCCGATCTTTATCCACTGCCGAAGGTGGGCGTGCTGGACAATCGGGAGATGCGGCACACGCGCCTGGGCTACTGGATCGAGGAGGCGGGTACGCTCGCGCCGCGCCCGTCCCTTGCCGACGATCGCGAGGCCGACGTCCTCATCGTCGGCGGCGGCTATACCGGGATGTGGACCGCCTGGTACGCGCGCCAGCTGGAGCCCGAGGCGCGGATCGTCCTGCTCGAGGCCGAGGAGGTCTGCGGGCATGGGCCGAGCGGGCGAAACGGCGGCTTCTGCAACGCGATGTGGTTCTCGCTCGCTTCGATGCGCGACCGCTGGGGAGCGGAGGGCGCGCTGGCGACCGCACACGCGGCGCAGGCGGCGGTCGAGCGGATCGAGCGCTTCTGCGCCGAGCAGGAGGTGGACGCCTGGTTCCGTCCCGCCGGCTACGTTCAGGTCTCGACCACGGCCGCTCACGACTGCAGCTGGCTCACCGCCGTCGAGGCCTGTCGCGAACTGGGCGTGCCGGAGATGCTGCGATCGCTGAGCCGCGAGGAGGTGGCCGAACGCTGTGCCTCACCAGCCTTCCGCGCCGGCGCCGAGTCGCCGACCTCGGCGACCGTGCAGCCGGCCCGCCTGGCGCTCGGCTTGCGCGAGCAGTTGCTGGACGCAGGCGTCGACATCTACGAGTCGTCCGCGGTGCGCTCCTTCCGCGAAGCCGGCGACGGTGTCGAAGCCAGAACCGCCGGCGGCAGCGTCCGCGCGTCCCGCGGCGTGCTCGCGATCGGCAGTGCCGCCAAGGCCCGCCGCGGCCCCCTGCGCGGCCGCCTCACCGTCGCCTCCTCCCACATCGTCCTCACCGAGCCGGTCCCCGACGTGCTCGAGCAACTGGGCTGGACGGGCGGCGAGTGCATCACCGACTCCCGTTCCCTCCTCCACTACTTCCGCACCACCAACGACGGTCGCATCGCCTTCGGCTGGGGCGGCGGCCGGATCGCGATGGGCGCCAGAACCAAAGGCCGCGCCGAGCTGGACGCCGCCGTAATCGCCGCCGCCGCCGACCACCTCCACGACTACTTCCCCCAGCTAAGAGGCCGCCAGATCACTCACGCCTGGGGCGGCCCCATCGACGCCTCCCCGACCCACCTCCCAGCAGTCACCACCCTCTGCCAGGGCCGAGCCTTCGTAGCCGCCGGCTACACCGGCAACGGCGTCGGCCCCAGCAACATGGTCGGCCGCACCCTCGCTTCCCTAGCCCTCGACCGGTCAGATGAGCACACCCACCTGGCCTTTATCGACCACAAGACCCCCCGAGTCCCCCCCGAGCCCTTCCACTGGCTAGGCGGCGAATCGATCCGCTTCGCGATAGAGAAGAAAGAGGAAGCTGAGATGCAGGGCCACCCACCGGGCCGAGTCGCCTCAGCTGTAGCGAAGGTCCCTGAGCTGATCGGCTTCCACATCGGCCGGTAGTCCGTAGCTTCATCACCTGTAGGAGGAGGAGGAGGGGGTATCCCTCGGGCCGGCGGATACTCAAAAAGCCGACCTAATTAGGTCGGCTTTTGTTGGAACGAGGGGTACCCCCTCCTCCTCCACTAAGTCGCCGCGGGAGTTCCCGCCGGCACCGCGATGACGCTCTCCTGATCAGGTCTGACCGAAGTCATCTTTTCCGCCCGACGCTGTTGCCACGTGGCGAAGCCCATCGCGGCGCAGGTGAAGAAGAAGAGGATCATCGCGATGACGTTGACCTCTACGGGGATACCGCGTTGGGCGGCGCCGAAGATGTAGAGGGGGAAGGTGACGGTGGTGCCGGAGTTGAAGTTGGAGATGACGAAGTCGTCGATCGAGAGGGCGAAGGCGAGCATGGCGGCGCCGAAGATGCCGGGCATGATCAGGGGGAGGGTGACGAGGCGGAAGGTGGTGAAGGGGCTCGCCCCGAGGTCTTTGGCGGCCTCCTCGAGGTTGCGGTCGAAGCCGATCAGGCGCGAGCGGACGACGACGACGACGAAGCTGATGCAGAACATGACGTGGGCGATCAGCAGCGTCTGAAAGCCGAGGCTGAAGGTGCCGAGGATGAGGAAGAAAGAGAGCAGGGCCGAGCCCATCACCACCTCGGGCGTCGCCATCGGGATCACGATCAGGAAGTTGGCGGCGCGGCGGCCGAAGAACTCGTAGCGGACCAGGGCCATCGCCATCAGGGTCCCGATCGCGGTCGCGATCAGCGTCGCCAGGACCGCCAGTTTGAGGCTCGTGACCAGCGCTTCGTTCAGCTCCGGGATCCCGAAGGCGTTGCTCCAGTGGCTGAAGGTGAAGCCGACCCAGGTGAAGTTGTAGCGGCCGGCCGGATCGTTGAAGGAGAAGGCGAGGATGACGACGATCGGGATCAGCATGTAGAGGACGACGAGGACGCCGACGATCTGGACCGCGTGCTCGCGCAGCCAGCGCCAGGCACCGCCGCCGCGGCCGCCCATCAGACCGCCTCCTCACCCATCAGCGCCTCCGAGCCAGCGAAGCGGATGTAGATCAGGACGAGGATCAGGATCGCCGCCATCAGCACGAAGGAGAGCGCCGCCGCCGCCGGGTAGTCGCTCTGTTTGAGGTAGAGCGACTGGATCACGTTGCCGATCATCTGGTTGCTGGCGCTGCCGAGGAACTGGGCGTTGACGTAGTCGCCGGAGGCGGGGATGAAGGTCAGCAGCGTGCCCGCCACGACCCCAGGCGCCGAGAGCGGCAGCGTCACCCGGAAGAAGGTCTGCGAGGCGGAGGCGTAGAGGTCCTTGCCGGCCTCGATCAGGCGCACGTCGATCCGCTCGAGGCTGGCGTAGATCGGCAGGACCATGAAGGGGAGGAAGTTGTAGGTGAGGCCGGCGATCACCGCGCCGCCGGTCGCCAGCACGTGCCCTTCCGGCGCCAGCCCGAGGGTGTCGAGGACGCTGACTACCGGGCTCTGGTCGGAGAGGATCGTCTCCCAGGCCAGGGTCCGGATCAGGTAGGTGGTGAAGAACGGAGCGACGACGGCGAACAGGAGGACGTTGCGCCACCGGCCGGCCTTGAAAGCGATCGTGTAGGCGAGCGGGTAGGCGAGCAGCAGCGCGAACAGCGTCGCCAGCCCGGCGTACTCGAACGAGCGCACGAACTGGGTGTCGTAAAGCGAGAGCGCGTCGTTGTAGTTCTCCCAGTGCCAGTTGAATTCGTAGGAGCCGAAGACGCCGGAGTTGAGCGAGAGTTCGAACAGGTAGTAGAGCGGGACGACGAAGAACAGAAGCAGCCAGGCCGCTCCCGGCCCGAGCAAGAAGTAGGGAGCGACCCGGCGCCTCATCGGCTCAGCCGTTGAGGACCGCGTTGAAGGCGCGGTTCAGGTTTTGTTCTTCTTCGCCGCTTGGCGAGGGCTGGATCGTGCAGTTCTTCGTGAAGGACTTGCTCGGGAAGATCAGCTGGTTCTTCGCGATTTCAGGTTCTTCCTTCAGGAGGATTTCTTTCACGCCTTCGACCGGGCTGACGTAGTTCACGTAGGCCTCGATCTGCGCCTCGTTCTTCGGTTCGTAGACGTAGTTGATCCATTCCTCGGCCGCGGTCGGGTTCGGCGCCCCGATCGGGATCACCATGTTGTCCGACCAGAGGATGCAGCCCTCGGTCGGCATCCGCCATTCGATGTTCGGGTTGTCGGCCTGCAACTGGACCGCATCGCCCGACCAGCCGATCACGGCGACCGCGTTGCCGCTGGTCAGGTCGGCGCCGTAGTCGTTGCCGGTGAAGCGCCGGATCTGCCCCGATTCCGAAGCCGACTTGATTTTGTCGATCGCCTTCATCCAGTCGTCTTCGCTGGCGTTGGCCGGATCGATGCCGAGGCACTTCATCACCAGCGGCACCGTGTCGCGAAGTTCGTTCAGCATCTCGACCTTGCCCTTGTACTTGGGGTCGAAGAGGTCGCAGATCGACTTCACGTCCGGCGCCAGGTCTTTGCGGACGATGACCCCGGTCATCCCGCTCTGCCAGGGGGCGCTGAATTCGCGGTTGGGGTCGTAGCTCGGTTCTTTCAGGTTCGAGACGAGGTTCTTTTCGAAGTTCGGCAGCGCCGACTTGTCGAAGTTCTGCAGGTAGCCGAGTTCGTGCATTTTGTTCGCCATCCAGTCGGTGACGACGAAGAGGCTGCGGCCGCCCGATTCACCCTGTTTGAGGAGCGGGTCCATCTTCGCGAAGAACTCTTCGTTGGCGTTGACGTCTTCGATGTACTTGACCGAGAGGCCCGTTTCCTTTTCGAAATCCGGCACGGTCTGCTTGTCGATGTAAAGCGGCCAGTTGGAGATCGTGATGTCGCCGGTGGCTTTCTTTTCCAGTTTCACTTCCTCGGTTTCGCCGCCGCCGTTGATGTCGCTGCCTCCGCCGCCGCAAGCCGCGAGCCCGAAGGCCACCGCCACCGCCGCGATCACAACCGCCAGCAGGGCGGTGATCCTCCGTGGGTCCTTCTGACTGACCATCTGCCATCAACCTCCGTGGGTGGTTTCCAGTTGCGACTGGTCGGCGGCGCTGGCGCCGTCGCTTTCGCGGGCCGCCGCCGTGCTGCCGTTGGGCGATTCGCGGACAAGGTGCATGTTCTCCGGCTCCCAGCTCAAGCCGACGCGGGCGCCGCCGCCGGGGAGGCGCTGGCGCTCGGCCTCGTCGGCGTTGGGGACGAGGACGGTCATCCGCACCCCGTCGCCGAGGTCGACGGCGATCTGGGTCGAGGTGCCGAGGTAGAGCGAGCTGGCGACGACGCCCTCGACGCGCGGCTGGTCGCCGCCGGCGCGGCCGTTTTCCGCGATCTCGACGCTGAGCTTCTCCGGGCGCACGACCGCGTGGCAGCGGTCGCCGGGGGAGAAGCCGTCGGTCTGGGTCGCAATCGTCTGGCCCTGGTCGAGCTTCACCTCGCGGCTGCCGGTCACCGTCGCCGGCATCAGGTTGGAGACGCCGATGAAGCCGGCGACGAAGGTCGTCGCCGGGCGGTCGTAGACCTCCTCGGGCTCCGCCACCTGTTCGACCTGGCCGCGGTTCATCACCGCGATCCGGTCGCTCATCGTCAGCGCCTCCTCCTGGTCGTGGGTGACGTAGACGAAGGTGATGCCGACGTCGCGCTGGATCCGCTTCAGCTCGACCTGCAGTTCCTTGCGCAGTTTCAGGTCGAGGGCGCCGAGCGGCTCGTCGAGGAGGAGGACTTTCGGCAGGTTGACGAGTGCCCGCGCCAGCGCCACCCGCTGCTGCATCCCGCCGGAGAGCTGCGACGGCCGCCGGTTGCCCTCGGCCGCGAGGCCGACCCGCTCGAGCTCGGCGGTGACCCGCTGCTCGATCTCGCTCTTGTCGACCTTCTTGCGCTTCAGCCCGAAGGCTACGTTGTCCTTGACGCTGAGATGGGGGAAGAGCGCGTAGCTCTGGAAGACGGTGTTGGTCGGCCGTTTGTGCGGCGGCAGCTGGGCGACGTCCTCGCCGTCGATCCGGACTTCGCCGCTGGTCGGGCGCTCGAAGCCGGCGATCATTCGCAGCGTCGTCGTCTTGCCGCAGCCGCTGGGGCCGAGCAGGGTGAAGAACTCTCCCTGCGCCAGCTCGAGGTTGAGGTCGTCGACCGCAGCCAGCTGGTCGAAGCGTTTGGTCACGCTCCGCAGCTCGACGCTCGGGGTCTCTCCGTGGGCATCCATCTTTGGCTAACGGCCCTCCTGTAGTGCGGAGCTTCTACCCGTCCCTACGGGTATCTACCAGCGACGGTAAGCCCCGGTGGAAGGCGGCGCAAGGGGCGAATGTCCTAAAAGCACAGGAGTAACTTGTACTTAATGGACAAGTTGATTGCCAGGCCTTGACCCAAAGACCACTTGCGATTGTTGGGGACGGGCTCTAGCTTTGTCCATAACGTCGTAACCGAGGAGGAGGGGCGAAATGGCCACCGCGTCGAAAGCGCCAGCAGGAACGGATCTTCAGCAGCTCGCCCGCCAGCACCTCTGGATGCACTTCTCGCGCATGGGCGCCTACGGGCCCGACCACGAGATCCCGATCATCACCCGGGCCGAGGGCTGCTACGTCTACGACGAGCACGGCAACCGCTACCTCGACGGCCTCTCCGGCCTCTTCTGCTGCAACGCCGGCCACGGTCGCACCGAGTACGGCGAGGCCGCCGCCCGCCAGGTCGAAGAGCTCGACTTCTACACGCTGTGGTCCTACGCCCACCCCAAGGCGATCGAACTGGCGGCGCGGATCGCCTCGATGACGCCCGGCGATCTCAACCGCGTCTTCTTCACCTCCGGCGGCTCGGAGGCGGTCGAGTCGGCGCTGAAGCTGTCGCGCAACTACCACCGCGTGCACGGCAAAGGCCAAAAGCACAAGGTGATCGCTCGCGAGGTCGCCTACCACGGCACCTCACTCGGAGCGCTCTCGGCGACGGGGATCACCGACCTCCGCGCCCAGTTCGAGCCCCTCGCTCCGGGCGGCTGCCACGTCCCCAACACCAACATCTACCGCTGGCCCGAGGAGCGCGACCCGCTCTGGGCGGCCGACGCGATCGAGGAGCGGATCGTCTTCGAGGGCCCCGAAACCGTCGCCGCGGTGATCCTCGAGCCGGTCCAGAACGCCGGCGGCTGCTTCGTCCCGCCCGACGGCTACTTCCAGCGGGTGCGCGAGATCTGCGACCAGTACGACGTGCTGATGATCTCCGACGAGGTGATCTGCGCCTGGGGCCGCCTCGGCTACTACTTCGGCTGCGAACGCTTCGACTACGTGCCGGACATGATCACGGTGGCCAAGGCGCTGACCTCGGCCTACGCGCCGATGGGGGGCGTGATCGCCTCCGACAAGGTCGCCGAGCCGTTCATGGAGGGCGACGCCTCCTTCGCCCACGGCTTCACCTTCGCCGGCCACCCGATCGCCGCCGCGATCGCGATCGCCAACCTCGACGTCTTCGAGCGCGAAGACCTGCCCGGCCACGTCTTGCGCAAGGAGGGCGAGTTCCGCGGGATGCTCGAGTCCCTGCACGAGCTGCCGATCGTCGGCGACGTTCGCGGCGCCGGCTACTTCCACGCGGTCGAGCTGGTCAAAGACAAGGAGACGAAAGAGAGCTTCAACGACGAGGAGTCCGAGAAGCTGCTGCGCGGCTTCCTCTCCGGCGAGCTCTACAAGCGCGGGCTGATCTGCCGCGCCGACGATCGCGGCGACCCGGTCGTGCAGCTGTCGCCGCCCTTGATCGCCGACACCGAGCAGTTCGAGGAGATCCACGACGTGCTGCACAGCGTCCTCTCCGAAGCTTGGGACCAGGTCGTCGGTGGGTCGCGCTCGACCGCGCCCGCCCCCGGCCGGAGAACGTCGATCTAGGAGCCGACGGTGCTCACCGTCCAGAGCCTGCTCGACGAGCTCGACCTGGAGCTGGCGGCCGGCTCCGATGCCGCCGCGGCGCCGGTCCGCTGGGTCCACATCTCCGAGCTGCAGGACCCGACGCCGTGGCTGTCGGGCGGCGAGCTGATGCTGACCACCGGGATCCCGCTCGACACCGCGGCCAAGCAGCGCGCCTTCGTCGGCATCCTCGCCGACCGCAACCTCGCCGGGCTCGGCTTCGGGACCGGCTTCACTCACAAATCGCTGCCGAAGGCACTGGTCGACGAGGCCGAGAAGCGCGGCTTCCCGCTCTTCGAGGTGCCCTACTCGGTCCCGTTCATCGCGATCACCGAGAAGGCTTTCGCGAAACTGGTCAACGAGCAGTACGAGGTCTTGCAGCGGGGGGTCGCGGTGCAGCGGCGGCTCGAGCGCCTGGTCTTGGAGGAGCGCGGGCTGGAGGAAATCGCCGCGACGGTCGCCTCGGCGGTAGGCGGCACCGTGGCGATCCTCGACGGCCGCGGCGAGCGCCTCGCCGGCCGCGGCTTCCGCCGTCAGCTCTCCGCCGAGGCGATCACGGCGATCCGCAAGGAAGCGCTCAGCCACGCCGGCGACGGTCACCCTTTCGTCCCCAGCCACCCCACCGTCGCCGGGAGGGCGCTGGCCCACCCCGTCATCTCCCCCGGCGGCGGCCCACCCCAGGCCTGGGTGGTGATCGTCCGCGATTCCGGCGGGCTCGGCGATTTCGAGCGGCTGATCTTGCAGCAGGCGGTGGCGGTGGTGGCGCTGGAGCTGATGCGGCGCCGCGTCGCCCGCGAGACCGAGCGGCGCCTCGCTGGCGACGTCCTCGCGGCGGCGCTCGGCGGGCGCATGGACCCGACCGAGCTGCGGCGGCGGCTCGAGCCCTTCGGGATCGGGGAGGAGGCGGCGGTCCTCGTGTTTTCACTCAGCGACCCGGGTGAGGCGGCAGCGACGCTGGAAGCGGCGCTTGCCGCCGACGCCTGCCCCTCGGTCGTCGCACCCCACTCGGTCAACGGCCGCGAACTGCTCTGCGCGGTGATCGACTGCGCCGACCGCGACCCGGTCGAGGTCGCCGCCGAGGCGCGGACCGCACTTGCCCGCGAGCGCGGCCCGGTTCGCGCCGCCGCCAGCCGCCCGGCCCCGCCCGATCGCCTCCGCCACTCCTTCCACGAGGCGCGCTGCGCCCTCGAGGCCACCGCCTTCGACAACGGCTCCGCCCCCGACGTCGCCTCCTGGCGCGATCTCGGCGCCTTCACCCTGCTGCTCTCGATCCAGGACGACGACGCGCTCGACCTCTACTGCGACAGCGTGCTCGGCCCGATCGAACGCGGCGACGAGGATTACGGCGGCGAGCTGCTGCGCTCCCTGGAGGCTTTCATCGAGCAGAACGGCCAGTGGGAGCGGGCGGCGCGGCAGGTCTACTGCCACCGCCACACGCTGCGCTACCGGATGCGCAAGGTGGAAGAGCTGACGGGCCGCGACCTCTCGCGCGCCCACGACCGCATCGAGTTCTGGCTGGCCCTGCGAGCGAGGGAGCTTGTCGCATGAAGATCGGAGTCCCCACCGAGATCAAGGCGGACGAGTACCGGGTCGCGGTCACCCCCGCCGGGGTGCGCGAACTGGCTGAGCACGACCACGAGGTGCTGATCCAGGCAGGCGCCGGCGAGGGCAGCGCGATCAGCGACGAGGACTACCGCGCCCAGGGGGCGACGATCGTCCCCGACGCGGCCGGCGTTTTCGAGGCGGCGGAGATGATCCTCCACGTCAAGGAGCTGCAGCCGGAGGAGATCGAGATGCTGCGGCCGGGACAGCTGCTCTTCACCTACCTGCACCTGGCACCCGACCCCGAGCAGACGCGCGGGCTCTGCGGCGCCGGCGTCACCGCGATCGCTTACGAGACGGTCGAGGACGCGCACGGGCGCTTGCCGTTGCTGGCGCCGATGAGCGAGGTGGCGGGGAAGATCGCCACCCAAGCCGGCGCCTTCATGCTGGAGAAACCGCTGGGGGGTCGGGGGATTCTGCTCGGCGGCGTGCCCGGCGTGGCGGCGGCCAACGTGATGGTGATCGGCGGCGGCGTCGTCGGCATGAACGCCGCCTTCATCGCGATCGGGATGGAAGCCGACGTCTTCGTCTTCGACCGCTCGATCGACCGCCTGCGCGAGCTCGAAGTGATCTTCGGCGGCCGCTGCTCGACCGTCTACTCGACCCGGCTCGCGGTCGAAGAGATGCTGCCGAGCGCGGATCTCGTGATCGGCGCGGTGCTGGTCCACGGGGCCCGCGCCCCTTACGTGATCAAACGCGAGCAGCTGGCGCTGATGAAGCCCGGCGCGGTGCTGGTCGACGTCGCGATCGACCAGGGCGGCTGCTTCGAGACCTCGCGCCCGACCACCCACCGCGACCCGACCTTCGAGGTAGACGGGATCACCCACTACTGCGTCGCCAACATGCCAGGTGCGGTCCCGATCACCTCCACCTACGCGCTGACCAACGCGACCCTGCCTTACGCGATAGCGCTGGCCGACCTCGGGGTAGACGAGGCGATAAGGCGCGACCCGGGCCTGCGGCCCGGCGTCAACGTCGCCGGCGGCAAGGTCACCCACCCGGCCGTCGCCGAGGGAGTGGGTATGGGCTACGTGCCGGTCGAGGAGGCGCTTGGACTTGAACCAACTTTGCAACAGCCATAGGGAGGACTGAGATGAGCAGTTACGCGGTTGTCAACCCCGCCACCGGTGAGACCGTCAAGGAGTACGAGGAGATCACGGACGACGAGCTGCGGGCGGCGATCGGCCGCTGCTACGAAGCTTCGAAGTCCTGGCCTGCCTCGACCTCCGTCGCCGACCGCGCCGCGCTGGTGCGCAAGGTCGGCGAACTGCACTCCGAGCGGCGCGAGGAACTCGCCGAGATCATCGTCCGCGAGATGGGCAAGCCGATCGAGCAGGCGCTGATGGAGGTCGACTTCGCCGGGATGATCTACGGCTTCTACGCCGACAACGCCGAGGACCTGATGGCCGACGAGCCGATCCAGCTCTCCGAAGGCGAGGGCACCGCGGTGATCCGCCGCAGCCCCTTCGGCGTCCTGCTCGGGATCATGCCCTGGAACTTCCCCTACTACCAGGTGGCCCGCTTCGCCGGCCCGAACCTGGTGATCGGCAACACGATCCTGCTCAAGCACGCGCCGCAGTGCCCGGAATCGGCGGAGGCGATGCAGAAGATCTTCGACGACGCCGGCTTCCCCGAGGGGTGCTACGAGAACATCTACGCGAGCAACGAGCAGATCGAGTGGGTGATCGCCGATCCGCGGGTGCACGGGGTCTCGGTGACCGGTTCGGAGCGGGCCGGCTCCGCTGTTGCTTCGATCGCCGGCAAGAACCTGAAGAAGGTCGTGCTCGAGCTCGGTGGCTCCGACCCCTTCATCCTCCTCGGCACCGACGATCTCGACGAAGCGGTGACGGCGGCGGCCGAAGCGCGGCTCGACAACACCGGCCAGTCCTGCAATGCGGCGAAGCGGTTCATCGTCGTCGACGATCTCTACGACGACTTCCTCGCGAAGTTCAAGGAGCAGCTTGAGGGGGCGAAGCCGGGTGACCCGACGGCCGAGGACACCGCGGTTGGCCCGCTCTCTTCGCAGACCGCGGCCGACCGGCTCGAGGATCAGGTCAAGCGGGCGATCGACAACGGCGCCGAGGTGGTAGTCGGCGGCAAGCGCGACGGCAACTTCTTCGAACCGACGATCCTCACCGGGATCAAGCCGGGCGACGAGGCCTCCCAGGAAGAGTTCTTCGGGCCGGTGGCGCAGGTCTACAAGGTCTCGTCCGAGGAGGAGGCGGTCGAGCTCGCCAACGCGACCCCGTTCGGGCTTGGCTCCTATGTGATGACCACCGACAAGGACCAGGCCGACCGGGTCGCCGACCGGATCGAAGCCGGGATGGTCTATGTCAACCTGGTCGGCGCCGACGCGCCGGAGCTTCCGTTCGGCGGCTTCAAGCGCTCCGGCTTCGGCCGCGAGCTCGGCCGCTACGGCGCCGACGAGTTCGTCAACAAGAAGCTGATTCGCAGCGCCTGAGATTCACATCGGCCGCAACGAATAGGGTTCAGCCGTCGTGAGTCGCTCCCGGGGGGTCATCTTCATCGTGCTGGTCTGCGCGTTTGCCGCCTTCGCGGTCAGTGCGGTCGCGGCGACGCGGGCGCAGGAAGAAGACCTGGCGCGCTGCCACGGCCGCGAGGCCGACATCGTCGGCACCGACGGCAACGACATCCTCCAGGGGACCCCGGAGCGTGACGTCATCTGGGGCGGCAACGGCGACGACCTGATCTACGGCAGCCTCGGCAACGACCTGATCTGCGGCGGGCCGGGCGCCGACCAAATTCACGGCGGCCGCGGCAACGACGAAGTCGACGGCGGGCCCGGAGCCGGCGACCAGGTCAACGGCGACCTCGGCGACGACAAGATCGTCGGCGGGCCCGGCGCCAACGACGAGGTCGCCGGCGACCTCGGTATCGACGTCGTCAACGGCGGTCCGGGCAACGAAGACCTCGTCCACGGCGACTACGGCTACGACCGCATGTCCGGCGGCGCCGGCAACGGCGACATCGCCTCCTTCGCCACCGCCCGGGCCGGCGGCAAAGGCAGCGGCGTCTGGGCGTCGCTGCGGTCCCACCGGGCCTACGGGGACGGGCACGACAAGCTCTTCGGCTTCGAGAGCCTCGAAGGCTCGGCCTTCCGCGACACCCTGATCGGCACCCCGCAGGGGAACGTGATCAACGGCGGGCCCGGGGACGATCACCTCGTCGGCGGCGGCGGTCCCGACGCCCTCGACGGCGGTCAGGGCAGCGACGGCTGCGAGGGCGCCAAAGGCCACACCTCCTCGTGCGGCAAAGAAGCACCGCCGAAGGGGAGCGCCTACGTCCAGCTCGACCCGACCCCGGGAGGCGGCGCCGGCCTACAGGTGATCGGCGGCGGCGGCCGCGACCAGTTCTTCGTCGCCTTCGACGAAGTCAGCCAGGTCTTCAGCGTCAGCGCCAAAGAGGGTCTCGCGATCAGCCCCGGCTGCCACCACGCGGCCGGCAGCCAGACCACCGTCACCTGCGCCGCCGACGGCCCGGCCCGCTGGCTGATGGCCGACCTCGGGCCCGGTAACGACAGCCTGCGGGTCGAAGGCTCGCTGCTGCAGGTCGGCAGCGTCCGATTCGCCGGCGGCTTCGGCAACGACACGATCCACGCCGGGCCCGAGGACGACCTGGTCGAGTCCGGCCCGGGGGCCGACAAGCTCTACGGCGGCGACGGCGCCGACGGCCTTGTCGGCGGCCTGCCCGGCCCGACCTTCCTCTACGGCGAAGGCAACGGCGACCTCCTTGCAGCCGGCGGCGGCTGCGCCGGCGGGGCGCTGGTCGGCGGCCCCGGTCGCGACGACGCCTCCTTCGCCGAGACCCAGGCGCATCCCGGCCTGCTGATCATCTCCTTCCCCCAGCACAAAGCCTGGGTGACGACGGTGAAGAACTGCAAGCCAGTCCACCTCTCGCCGACCGACGAGGACATGGAGGGCTCCTTCGACTGGGACGTCCTGATCGGCGACAGCGGCCCCAACGCGATGCTCGGCCAGCCCGGCGAAGACCGCTTCTACGGCAACGGCGGCGAAGACATCATCGACACCCGCGACGGCGTCAAAGATTTCTCGATCCAGTGCGGCAAGGGCCAGCCCCCGCGCGAAATCGAGGTCAAAGGCAAAAACGGCAAAACCGAAATCCGGGAAACCGTGGGCACCGGCCACCCCGAAGGCCGCGCCCTAACCGACAAGTTCGACCCCGACCCCTACGACTGCGCCTTCGTCAAGCACGGCAACCCCGTCCCCGGCCTCAACGGCTAGCTACGGATCAAGTGCTGGGCGGGTTTTTTCCGACTTTCTTGAATCTCTCCTCCAGCGCTGCGACGCGCTTTTTGCCTGAGTTTGTGTGTAGCCATCTCTTCACGGTGTCGTGCCTCACGTCATCGACGCTCTCCAAGAAGTCGACCACCGCTTCTAGATCGGTGCAGACGTCCTCGACCGTCGGATCTTTGGAGGGTTTCCCGGCTTTGAAGTCTGGGTCCAACTCGATCGTGCAATAGGCCCGGCCGAACTCGTACCCCGGCGTACGAGGGAGGAGGTGTGCGGGCCGGATCTCGATCGCCTGGTCGAAGGCTAATTTGGCGGTTGCGTATTGAGGGGGCTCCAGCGTCAAGCGGACGTAGGCAAGCTCCGCCCAGGGCCGGTAGTAGTGCTTCTCGGTGTCGCACTCGATCAGTGCTTCGAAGATCGGACCGCTCAACCCGGAGAATTCAGCCTTTTCTTCGTCGCTGCCTTCCCCTGCCCAGTTTTCGAGCCGTTGCCGGCGTGCCAGAAAGAACGCCTGCGAGCGGACGCCCGTCGTCGCTTCTGTCAGCGCCTTGACGAGTTCGTCGAGCTTGGGCTTCTCGACGCCGACCGTGAGCTGCTGCTGAACCAGTGCGATTGCCGAGGTCTCCTTGTTCGCCCGTTCGGTGACCAGGGTGACCAGGGAGGCGACCTCGAATGCTCCCTGCAGGCGCAGGCGAGTGAACAGGTAGGCGCTGACGAAGCCGATGATGGGGTAGGCGACCAGCAGGGCAACGGCGATGCTGAAACCCTGGGGGCCGAGCCCGGGGGCTAGACCGTCGGCGAGGTCTTCGACCGCACCGCTGATCTCGTGGATCTGGACCAGGCCGACGCCGACGAGGATTTTGGTCAGCCAGTCGGAGATCTGCTCGAGGTTGGTGTTCGCGGCGAAGTGCTGGGTAGCGGCGACTTCTTCACTCGCGGTTGCTGCTTGCGTGCCGGTCACTTGCTTGGAGGCGCCCACGGACGACGTCGCAATGCTCCGCGGGATCCCGAAGAGGAAGCCGAGCAACGCTCCCACGGCGAAGGCCGCCGCTGCGGTCAGGAGGCCGATCGCCAGCACTTCCCACTTGTCCAGGGGGGCTTCCCCTTCGTTGGCCGAAGCGGCGAAGGCGTAGATCGATAGGGCCAGCGTGGTCGGGATGCCGAGGGCCATGAGGACGGTGTGCGTCCCCGTGACTCCGCGCAGCGCCTCCCGGCGTTTGCGCCTGTTCTCCCAGAACTCCCGCCAGCGGTCCCGGCGGTCTTTTCGCCGCTGCGCTTCTTCAGCGCGTCGAGCTCGAAGGTCTTGCGCTCGAGCGAGCCGCTCCTGTTCTCGGCGTTCCCTTTGGCGCTTACCTTCCTCGAGGCGTTCCACCTCCAGCTCGCACCTCGCCTGCGCTAAGCGGGCCTCGCACTGGGCTTCCGCGGCGACGATCGCTGCCCCCGGCTCCCCTCCTGCACGCCGGTCGGCAGGAGGGCTCGGCTCGCCCGGATTCGATCGTCGAGCTTTCATCCAGGTCAGCACTGTTTAGGTACTCAACGAGTCTTCGACCATGGTAAGACCCTCAAGGACCGCCACCTCCCTGTCAACCCCTCCTATTGAGGCCAAGGGGCCCGACTCGATTGGACTAGGCTTCGTTCCGTGGCACGGAAGACCGCTCGAGGGGACGAAGCCGCGGCTGTTGCCGCAGCGATCGCGCGGTTCGAGGCGGAGTTCGCGAGCGCATCCGCCGAGGAGGCACCGGCGACGCCCGCCTGGCAGCGGGCTGCCTACCTGGAGGGGATCAGCGCCAAGGAGACGATCGAGGACCTACGAGGAGGCTCGGCATGGCTGTCGTGAAAATCATCGAGCTGGTCGGCAGCTCCAAGACGTCGACCGACGACGCCGCCAAACAGGCGCTGCAGCAGGCGCAGGGCTCGCTGCGCAACATCCGCGCCGTCGACATCGTCTCCACCGGTATTCGCGGCGAGAACCTCGACGAGTACCGGGCCCACGTCCGCGTTGCATTCTTGATCGAGGGAACGGAGGTCGACTGATGGCAGATGCACCGCAGGGGGAGCCGCGCGAGGTATCCCGCGAGGAGGCCCGCAAGCTGGTCGAGGAGGGCGCACAACTGATCGACGTCCGCGCCGACCACGAGTGGGAGGCGGGCCGGATCGCCGGCGCCAAGCACGTGCCGCTGCCGGATCTGCCACAACGCACCGGCGAGATCGACCAGGACCGGCCGGTTGTTGTCTACTGCCGCGGGGGCAACCGGTCCTCGATGGCCACCGCCGCCCTCGCCGAGGCCGGCTTCGACGCCGTCAAGCTGACCGACGGGATCGTCGGCTGGAGCGAGGACGAGCTGCCGCTCGAGCCCGAGGGCGGCTACGTCGCCGAGTCGGGCGAGGCCGCCGCGATCCTCCAGGCACAGAAAAAACCCTCCCACAGCTGAATCGCGGATATTCCCCCCGCTGCGCCGGCAATTCCGTCATACCTCGGTTTGCAGGCGGTTTTGGAGCCTCATCAACCGCTCAGGAAATTAAATACCTGAATCCCGGTCAGCTTTGCTACCTTTCGCTCCATGGAGGTAGCCGTCGCAGAGAACAAGGAGCAGCGGGGCAAGGGCCGCGTCGGGACCCTCGCGAACCCGGAGAGCTACGAGAACGTCCCCGGCCACGTCATCCCGATCATCGAGCGCGAGTTCGACGACTTCGACAACGAAGCCGAGCAGTTCCTCGACGGCAAACTCGAGGAGCACCAGTTCATCGGCTTCCGCCTCAAACAGGGCGTCTACGGCCAGCGCCAGGCCGACGTCCAGATGATCAGGATCAAGCTTCCGTTCGGCGGGGTGACCCCCGAGCAGATGGACGCCTTCGCCAGCGTGGTCGAGAAGTACGCGCCGCTGAACAAAGGCCACATCACCACCCGCCAGAACATCCAGATCCACCACGTGCCGCTCCGCGACACCGAGCTGCTGCTGCGGGAGATCGCCGAGGCCGGTCTCTCATCCCGCGAGGGCTGCGGCAACACCATCCGCAACGTCACCGGCGACCCCTGGGCGGGCGTCGCCGCCGACGAGGTCTTCGACCCGACCGCCTACGGCACCGCCTACGTCCGCTACTTCGTCCGCCACCCGACGACGCAGCTGATGCCGCGGAAGATCAAGACCGCCTTCGATGGCTCCCCTTCCAACCGCTCGATCACCGAAATCCACGACATCGCCTTCCTCGCCCGCGAAAGGGACGGGGTCAAGGGATTCGAGGTCCAGGTCGGCGGCGGCACCTCGATCATGGCCCGCGTCGCCCCCACCCTCTACGAGTTTGTCGAGGCCGGCAACGGCGACTACCTCAAGGTCGCCGAGGCCGTCTTCCGCATCTTCGATCGCCAGGAATGGCTGCGCGTCAACCGCGCCCGCGCCCGGATCAAGGTCCTCGTCGACAAGATCGGCATGGACGCCTTCCGCGAGCTCGTTGACGAGGAGCTCCAGGGCGACTGGGTCGAGGAGCGCGAATTCGGCCCCGAGCTCGTCGATCGCCTCTCCTACGCCCCCGACGAGGAGGCCAACGCGCCCGAGGCGCCGCTGGCCCCGTCCTCCCCGAACGGCGACCGCACCGAGTTCGAGCGCTTCCTCGCCGGCAACGTCGAGGCCCAGCGCCAGGAGGGCTTCTCCACGGTCGAGGTCAAGGTCACCCGCGGCGACCTCACCCCGGAGCAGTTCCGCGGCCTCGCCCAGATCATGCGCGAGTTCACCGGCGGTTCCGCCCGCAGCACCGTGCAGCAGAACTTCGTCCTCCGCTGGGTCCGCGACGAGTCGCTCTACGACGTCTGGGAGCGCCTGGGCGCTCTCGGCCTCGGCGAGGCCGGCGCCCGCGAGATCACCGACACGGTGAGCTGCCCCGGCACCGACAGCTGCAAACTCGGGATCACCTCCTCGATGGGCCTCAACCGGGCGATCAAGGAGCGGGTCACCGCGATGGAGATCAGCGACGAGCTGACCAAGCAGATCCACATCAAAATGAGCGGCTGCCCCAACGGCTGCAGCCAGCACCACATCGCCAACATCGGCTTCTACGGCGCCTCGCTGAAAGTCAACGGTCGCCAGATGCCGGCTTACATCCCGCACATCGGCGGCAACTTCGAAGGCGGCCCGGTCGCCTTCGGCAAGCGGCTCAAATCGCGGCTCCCGGCCAAGCGGGTACCCGAGGCGGTCGAGCGCTGGGTGCGGATGTACGAGGCCGACCGCAACGAGGGCGAGGAGTTCAACGCCTTCGCCGAGCGGGTGGGCGCCGAGCCGTTCGAAGCAGTGGTCAAGGAGCTGACCCTGCCGGCCGAGTTCAGCCTGGAGACGATGCAGCAGTTCATCGACTGGAACCGATCGAGCCCGTACGAGGTCGTGCGCGGCGAGGGAGAGTGCGCGATCTAGCTCGCGCCGAGCGCAGCGATGAAACCACCTCCCGTCACCCTGTCAGGCACCGTCCCCACACCTGCGGACCTCGATCACGAGGCGATCGCCGCCGAGCTCGAGCAGCGCACGGCGCAGGAGGCGATGGAGTGGATGTTCGAGAACTTCGGCGAGCGCCACTACATCGCTTGCTCGTTCCAGAAAACGAGCTCGGTGACCGCGCACCTGGCGAGCCAGGTCAACCCCGAGGCGCGCTTCTTCTACCTCGACACCGACGTCCTTTTCGAGGAGAGCTACGAGACCCGCGACCGCCTTGCCGAGGCGCTCGGGGTCGAGTTCGACCGCTTCCACAACATGACCCTCGAGGAGCAGGCCGCCGAGCACGGCGATGAGCTCTGGAAGCGCGACCCGGACGCCTGCTGCGGCATCCGCAAGGTCGAGCCGATGCGCCGCGCCCTGTCTTCCGTAGACTGCTGGGTCGCCGGCGTCCGCCGGGCAGACTCCAGCAGCCGTTCCTCGACGCCGAAGTTCGGCTGGGACAAGCGCTTCAACCTCTGGAAGCTGAACCCGCTCGCGGACTGGACCGAGCGCGACGTTTGGAACTACATCCGTGAGCACCACCTCCCGTACAACCCGCTTCACGATCGCGGCTACCCGTCGATCGGTTGCACCCACTGCACCCAGCCGGTCGAACCGGGTGGGGATCTGCGCGCAGGCCGCTGGACGGGCCTGGCAAAGACCGAGTGCGGGATCAACTAGCGGCGACCGGCAAGCCGCCCTTTACGTCCTTTCCTAAGACCCTTCCCCCAACCCCCAAGGTGAGATGAGCGAGACGATGGCTGAGTTGTCCCTGACCCTTTCCGAGCGCCATACCGCGGACTTCGAGATGATCGGCAACGGCGGCTTCGCGCCGCTGACCGGCTTCCAGGGCTCCGCCGACTGGGAGCGCGTCTGCAGCGAGATGCGGACCGCGAACGGCGAGTACTGGCCGATCCCGATCACCCTGGCGAGCGACCTCGAGTGCGAGGTCGGCGACACGATCGAGCTGTCTTCCGACGAAGGCAAGAAGCTCGGCCGCCTCAAGGTCGAGGAGATCTGGGAGCGCGACGTCAAGCGCGAGGCCGAGCAGGTGTACGGCACCACCGACGAGGCCCACCCGGGCGTCGCCGCGATCTACGAGGAGGGCAACCGGATGCTCGCCGGGCCGATCGAGGTCGACGCCCTGCCCGACCATGACGAGGCCTTCATGCGCCGCTACAAGACCCCCGCCGAGCACAAGGCCGACTTCGAGGCGCGCGGCTGGAAGAAGATCGTCGCCTTCCAGACCCGCAACCCGATCCACCGCGCCCACGAGTACCTGACCAAGGCCGCGCTGGAGACCTGCGACGGGCTCTTCATCCACCCGCTGATCGGCAAGACCAAGGCCGGCGACATCCCCGCCGAGGTGCGGATGCGCTGCTACGAGGTGCTGATGGAGAACTATTACCCCGACGACCGGGTCGTCCTCGGCGTCAAGCCGGCGAAGATGCACTATGCCGGCCCGCGGGAGGCCGTCCTCCACGCGATCGTCCGCCGCAACTACGGCGCCACCCACTTCATCGTCGGCCGCGACCACGCGGGCGCCGGCGACTACTACGGCACCTACGACGCCCAGAAGATCTTCGACACGATCGACATCGAGGAGCTCGGGATCGAACCGCTGATGTTCGAGCACACCTTCTGGTGCAACGAGTGCGAGGGACTGGCCTCGAACAAGACCTGTCCTCATGACGCTGACGCACGACTGTTTCTTTCCGGGACCAAGGTCCGCGAAATGCTCGGCAACGGCGAAAGGCCGCCGCACGAGTTCTCGCGCGACGAGGTCGCCGACATCCTGATCGACGCTTACAAGGAGGACTGACGTAGATGGCTGGTGAGAAGGGCTTCACCCTCTGGTTCACCGGGCTCTCCGGAGCCGGCAAGACGACGATTTCCCGACTCCTCGAGGGGCACCTGCGCGAGCGCGGCTCGAAGCTGGAGATCCTCGACGGCGACATCGTCCGCGAAAACCTCTCGAAGGGCCTCGGCTTCTCGAAGGAGGACCGCGACACCAACGTGCGGCGGATCGCCTTCGTCGCCGACCTGCTCAGCCGCAACGGCGTGCCGGTGATCACCGCCGCGATCTCCCCTTACAAGGAGATCCGCGACGAAGCCCGCGAGCTGATGGGCGACCGCTTCATCGAGGTCTTCGTCAAAGCCTCGGTCGACACCTGCGCCGAGCGTGACGTCAAGGGCCTCTACGAGAAAGCCTTCAAGGGCGAGATCAAAGAATTCACCGGCGTCTCCGATCCCTACGAGGAGCCGGAGCGTCCCGAGGTCGTCTGCGACACCGAAAGCGAATCCGCCGAGGAGTCGGCGGAGAAGCTGATCGCCTACCTCGAGCAGCGGGGCCTGATCCCCGCCAAGGAGGCCGCGGCCGCCTAGACGCGCCGCAGCAAGGGTTTAGAGGGGGTCGGGAAACCGGCCCCCTTTTTTTCATTCGGTCAGGCGCTTGAGGACCGCTTGATCCTCTTCCAGGAGCTGTTTCAGACGCTTCTGGAAATCTTTGTCGGCGCGGCGTTCGGCGATGTGCTTTTCGATCGCCTCGCGCACCGCCTCTGACATCGGCATATCGTCGGCACGGGCGACAGCGGCAATTTCCGCTGCCATGAGCTCGGGAAGACGGAGGCTGGTTGCTTTGGTGGCCATCGCTCGGCGGCGATGTTACTGCATAAAAACCCTAAAACTTAGAGAGTGTACCGCTCTTAACCTCGATGTTTGAATGTCGTTGATTTTAGTTCACAAAGCGGCGCGTATTACACCCCGAAGACCGAGCTGATACGGCATATGTCCAGTAACCTTTCGACGTGATGCAACGTCGAGTGAAACATCACGGCGATCTTCTTGTAATCGCTCAGGACGAGCTTGGAATCCTGGCTGAGGTCCTGCTCTGGAAGATTCAGCTGATCGGCCTCGATCAGAACTTCGAGCTTGGGCCGGTTGAAGCGGCCGTGATGTCTGGCGCCTGGATCGTGCGCCAACAGCCGTTTCCAGAACGCAACCTCGAGATCGGCTACCGGTTCATGCGCCTGCTGTTGAAAGAAGCGGGAGCACCCTGGCCGCGGCCCGAGGAGGACGCGGATCGGATCGCAGGCATGCTGCGACTCTTGGAAACGGGGAGGATCAGCGAAGCGAGATTCGCCGAATGGGTCTGCCTGCGGGTAGCTACGGCTTAGCTGGCACCTGCGGCTCGCCGAGGCCGAAGGTGTCGTAGTCGCCGAACCTGGCGAAAGTCTTGTGGGTGGGGCCGTGGTAGTCGGAGCTGGCGGTGGGGACGAGGCCAAGCTCGTCGCAGAGCACGAGCAGGTGCTCGGTCTGCTCCTTGGTGTGGCTCGGGTAGTAGGCCTCGATCCCGTCCGGCTTCAGCGAGCGGATCAGGTCCTCGACCTGGGCGGGGTCTTTGACATCCCAGTATGGGTGCGCCACCACGGCGACGCCGCCGGCCTCGCGGATCGTCTGCACCGCCTCCTCGGCGGTCGGCCAGCGGCGGGGGACGAAGGCCTTGGCGCCTGGCACCAGGTACTCCTCGAAGAACGGCCCGAGATCGCCGGTCGCGCCGGCGGCCCTGGCGATGTGCGGCCGCCCGATCGAGTCGGCGGCGCCCGCCTCGCGGATCGCGTCGTCGAGCGTCAAGTCGAACCCCTCGCGCCGCAGGTTGTTGACGATCTCCCCGGCCCGGCTACGCCGCTCCTGCTGAGCCCGATCGCAAGCCGGCCCGATCTTCTCCAGGTCGACCCAGTACCCGCACACGTGCAGGTCTTCCGCATAGCGGTGAACGCACGACATCTCGATAGCCGGCACCAGCTCGATCCCCAACCGCTCTGCTGCCTTCTGCGCCTCAGGCAATCCGGCCACAGCGTCGTGATCGGTCAGCGCCAGCGTCGTGACGCCTGCCTCAGCAGCTTTCTCAACCACCTCGGCGGGTGGGAGCTGCCCGTCGGAAACCGTCGAATGGCTTTGCAACTCGATAAGCATCGGCGGAAGACTAATTGCACAGAGAATGAGGAAGTTGCTCGGTGCAGTTAGTTCGGCGTTGACCGCACAACTTAAAGACTCGCCGCCTGCTCATGACGTTGGCCCGCTGCAACCTTTGTCGCCTCCTCGACGCCAATCAGCGGGGTCAGCATGATGTAGGTGAGGAGCGGGGGGAGCTCTCGCACCTTCTCGAACTCACCGCGGCGGACCCGCTCGTAGAGAAGCCCATAAACGGCGCCGCTGCTCGCCTCGATCACCAGCTCCTGTCCGTCTGCTTCGCGGATCTCCGCGGGGATCAGTTCCGCCAGGATCTGCTTCCACGCCTGGTCGCGGTGCATCATCGCCTCCGGCCCGGCCGAGTAGACCTCGACCGTGCGCAGCCGCGCGAACGCCGGCTCGGAGGCGATGAAGCCGCAGATGCTCTCCAGCGCCCGCCGCAGCGCCTCGGGCCAGTCTGGTTCGCGGCGGGCCGCCGGCAGGGTCGCCGCCACCAGCTGCGCTCCGCTCAGGTCGAGCCCCGCGAGCAGCGCGTCCTCCTTGTTTTCAAAGTGCTGGTAGAAGGTCGCGTTCGAGATGCCGGCCTCCGCCGTGATCTGAGGGATCCCGACCTTCGAGAACCCATGCTTCGCGACAGCGGACGCGAATCCGCGAAGGATTCCCTCGTGCTGGTCGCGCCCCGGATGGGGTGGCGCATCTCGCCAGCGACCTCGCCGCGTTCGCTGTCTGAGCAGCCCTTCCGGCGGCGGATACCCCCTCGCCCAATCCCACAACACGTCGCAGGCGTCGAGCAGCGCCTGCTCCTCGCCTCGGTAGAGATGGATGTAGAGGAGGCGGTGCAGCCCCCCGATTACCGCGCGGGAGAGCGCCTCCGGAGTTTCCTCGCGGCCCGGCAGCTGCACCAAGGCTTTGTGCGCCAGCTCGCAGGCCTCCTCGAAGGCGGCGTTGAGCGGCTCGAGGCCGGCCGACCCCGCCGAGTAGGCGTCGACAAGAGCCATCCGCGACGCCGCCGGCTGCGCGACCGCGAGCCGCAGTAGCCCCGCGAGCGCCAGGCGCCCGTTCTCCGTCGGCGACTCTGCCCCCTCCAGGTTCGCCTGCAGCACCGCCAGCCCGTCGCCGAACAGTTCTTCGACCGCGGCCCGGAAGCATCCGGCCTTGTCGTCGAAGTGGGCGTAGAAGGTCGCCCGCGAGACGCCGGCCAAGGCGATCAGGTCGGCGACGGTGGTCTCGGGATAGCCCTTGCTGGTGGTCGAGGCCACGGTCGCAGCGAAGAGGCGGTGCCGCTGGCTCTTGACCACGTCCTTACGAGGGCTCCCCGGCCCCGATCGCAGCCGCTGCTCCCTAAGCTCGCTCGTCCTTCCCCATGGAGTGTCGACCATGTCGGCGGCAAAGTAGCCAAGAGTCATCGCTTAGAATCCTCGCTCCCGTACGGGCCTGGTTTGGCGGTAATCGGTTGTCTCGCAACCCAGCCTGAAACGGGCACATACCCGTACCAGGAGTCATAAAACAACGGCCGGCCCTTTCTCCCGATAACCAGCCGTTCATTTCCTAGACGCGATTCCGGCCAAAGAGCCTTGACTTGCGCCGACGCCCGTGTTTCGCTCGCCCCGGCTCGTCGGAGAACAGCGCGGTACATGGCAGGGGAACCCCGGCGTTGCCTAAACCCACAGTTTGAGCGGCACACCCTTCGGCTGGAGATCCACCTTTGGCGGGTGGTCTGCAGCTCCGTGCCAGGTCGCCCATACGCCAAACGACTCCCAGGCCATGCCTGGGGAAGGAGTCACAAGATCAATGACCGATAGAAGGAGCCCCTTGGGGCAATCCATCCGGGCTTTCGGCCTCGCCCTCGTGGCGGCGCTGGCGCTCGCAGCGCTGACGGCCGGCAGTGCATCCGCCCTCAGCTTCGCCCCCTATAAAGCCACCCTCCCGGTGCCCTTTACCTCGAAAGGTTCGGCCGTTGAAGTACGGGTGAAGAGCGAGATGCCGCGATCCTGCGCAGGTGGCAGCTCATCCGGCAATTTCCTCACTTCTACGAGCGGCGAAGTCAAGTTCACCTACACCGGTTGCGTCTACCACTCGCTCGGAGGGTCCAGCGGAACTGCGTGCACCACGCCGGGTCAGGCCAGCGGGACCATCGTCACCTCGAACCTGACGTTCAAATTGGTGTATCTCGATGCAGCCAAAACGAAGTACGGGCTGTTGCTGACGCCTCCCGGAGGCGGCCCCTTCACCTATCCGATCTTCGCTGAAGCCCAATGCTCCGGCTTCGGGAAAGAAACGTGGAAGGGTGAATTAATCGGCCAGATCACTTCGCCAGCACTGGGCGCTGCGCCGTCCACGGCGTTCACCCTCAACTTCAGCTCGATGGAAACCAACCAAGACTTCCGTCTCGTTGAAGGAACCGGTGTGGAACACCGGCTTGTGCATGACACGTCATGGAACGGTGTGACCAACAACCCAATGGCAGTCGTGCAGGCGCATCAGGCCACGCTGTCGGCTGCGGGCCAGTTCCTCCCCTAGCCATAGGACAGGAGCCGGACTCAAGGCCGGCTCCTGTCCGTCTGTAACGGCGCATCTGAGGAAGGCGCACGGTTTAGGGCTCGTTGAAGCCACCATCAGGCGACAGCCATAGGCCACAGAGCCAGTGACGAAAAAAGTCTGTTCACCACTTTCTCCGCCAGCCCTTGACGTTTCCCAGAGCGCTTGGTTCGCTCACCGGACTGCGCCGATAGACAGCGCGGTTCGCAGGGCAGGGGCTCTCGAAAGTGCAATCGCCGGCTCGGAAGGCCGGGGGAGGGATCAAGGGACATGGCATCAGCTCAAGTGAGCCGTATTGTTGCGCTGGCAGGGGCAATGCTGTCCCTCTGCCTGATCCTCGGCGCACTGTCCGCGGCGGCCGCGGACGAACCCCCGGAATATGAATATCGTTCGACCTTCGGGCCCGACGGAAGGGAAGAGAGCAGCTTTGCAGCGCCGGGATCCGTGGCTGTCGATCAAGGAACCGGTTCGGTGTACGTCATTGACCGTGAAACCGGAACCCTCTACAAGTTCGATGACGAAGGCCAGCCGGTCGACTTCGGTGGCTCGGCCGGTTACATCTCGGGTAACGCGATCAACGGGCTGAATCTCTATTCGGGCGCGAATGAAAGCCAGGTCGCGGTCGATCCGGCGACCCACATCATCTATGTGACGACGAGCGACGACGTCATCCGCGCATTTCAGGCGAGTGGAGAACCGGCGGAATTTACGGCGGGTCTCGGAGCGGGAACCAGTTCACTTCCTGTAGGCGGCGAACTTCTCGGGGTCGCGGTGGACTCGACCGGCGACATCTATGCGTCTGACTATTACGGACCCGTCAAGGTCTACGCCTCCAGTGGTTCCTTGATCGCCGAATTCGAAACGGAAAAGCCGGCTTCCTTGGCCGTAGCACCGGACGGCGACCTCTATGTGAGCGAATACAGTGGCCCGGTCCGCAGGTTCACTCCGTCGGAGTTCCCGGTAACGAGCGCCACCACTTACACTCCGGATTTGCAGCCTTTCGAGGAAGATCCATCGCTCGCCGTGGCCGTCGATCCGGCGACGAGCTACGTCTTTGTCGCGGAACGTCGAAAAGAGGCATTTCAAACTGGCCGGCTTCGGGTTTACTCCCCCTCCGGCACTCTCCTGACGACGATCGGTGAAGCCGAATTTGCTCGGCGGCTAGGAGTGGCGGTGCTGGGGTCCAGTGGGCGAATCTTCGTGAGCACCAATTTTTCTGACCTAACCAGTTCCTTCTCGGACTCGAAAGTCGAGATCTATGCTCCCAAAGCGATCTTTGTCGGCGCACCCACCGTGGTCAGCACCTCAGTCAGCAAGGTGACCGCCGATACCGCGACGTTGGCAGCTCAGATCAACCCGAACACCCTCGAGACGACCTATCGCTTTGAATACGGCACGGCGGACTGCGCAACTTCGTCGTCTTCGTCGTGCACGGTCGTTCCAGCCGGTGATGCTCAAGCTGGCTCAGGGCGAAAACCGGTCATCGTGTCGCAGCCGATCAGCGCCTTGGAGCCAGACACTACCTACCACTACCGTGTCGTCGCTAAAAATTCGAATGGAACTACGTTTGGACCCGATCAAACCTTCGTCACCCAGGTCAGTGGACTCGGCTTCGAGCTCAGCGACTCCCGCGCCTGGGAGATGGTCTCGCCGTCGCTGAAGTTCGGGGGCACCGTCGTCGCGTCTAGCGCAGGCATCACTCAGGCCGCCGAGAATGGTAGTGGGATCGCATACCTCACGATCGGATCCCTCGAACGCGAGCCGGACGGCAGCCGGGCAATCGAACCCGCTTCGGTCCTTACCCGCCGCGGCTCGGATGGTATTTGGGAGTCCAAAGACATCACCGTGCCGCACGACTCTGCGACTGGGTTCCTCGCCGCGGGATCGGAGTACGACATCTTCGACCGGAACCTGAACCAAGCGCTTCTAGAGCCGCGCGATTCCACTCCGCTTTCGGATCGTGCATCCGAACGCTCTCCTTACATTCGGGAGAACACGAGTCCGCCTGCGTACGCGCCGCTGGTGACGGGCAAGGAAGGATCAGCCAACGTCCCGCCTGGGACCGTATTCGACCGGCCGGGACAGGTAGGCGCCGTTGCTGTTCGCGGTGCTGACAAGGAACTGACCCATGTGGTGCTGGAATCCAAGGTGCCGCTCGTGGCGGGCGCACCTCCCGTAGGCGCGGGGGTGCAGCTCTACGAGTGGGTGGCGGGTAAGCTTCTGCCGGTCGGCGTCCTGCCCTCGGAGGAAGGCGGCGGCACCGTTGAGGGGGTCCTGGGCTCCGAGCAAGGGACGGTGCGACACGCAATCTCCGAAGACGGCACGCGGGTCTTCTGGAGCCCTGGAAGCATTGGTACTGGTAGCTCGAACTTCACCGGGGTTTACGTTCGCGATCCAATCGCCGCAGAATCTGGTCGTCTCGATGTCGTTGAAGAAGGCACGGATGGCGATGGAACTGTGAGCCCGATGTTTCAGGGCGCTAGCGCCGACGGGACCGTCGTCTACTTCACCGACACCCGCCAGCTGACCGACGATGCGAGCCCGAGCGGCCGGGACCTCTATCGCTGTGAGTTGCCGATGGATGAAGTTGCCACCGGCTGCCAAAGCCTGATCGACCTGAGTGCTCCGTCGCCAGGCTCGGAAGAAAGTGCGAAGGTGCAGGGGCTGGCGCCAGGGTTGAGCGAAGACGGGTCCCGCATCTACTTCGTCGCCGAAGGTGATCTCGGTGCCGGCGCCGGCACGAACGGCGAAGGCGCTGTAGCGGGCGAACCCAACTTATACCTCTGGTCCGAGGGCGAGGACCTTCGCTTCATCGCGACCTTGTCGGACGAGGACGACCGGGATTGGGGAAGGGTCAACGGACAGACGCCAGGCTACGAGGCGAACTTGGTGGCCGATGCCTCGCCGAGTGGTCGTTACCTCGCTTTCATGTCGCAGCGGGGTCTCACCGGCGCTGCGAATACCGATGCCTCGACCGGTCAGGCGGTCGAGCAGGTCTTCGTCTACGACGCGCAGGCCGAAAGCCTGACGTGTGCTTCATGCGATCCAACGGGCGCTTCGCCGATGGGAGAACTATCCCCACCGCATGCCGTCGACCTTCATAGCCTCTGGACTGATCGTCCGATCGGCGCAAGCCTGCCTGAGGCGGCGGTGTCCGCCGGTCCACAGGCAGGTCACTACCCCGTATATCGGCCCCGCGCGGTGCACGACAATGGTCGCGTCTTGTTCAACGCGGTAGGAGGCCTCGTGCCCGCCGACTCGAACGGGGAATGGGACGTCTACCAGTATGAGCCATCGGGTGTAGGTGGATGCGGCCCCACTTCAGCCGACGCTGCCACCACCCGCTCGAAGGACGCCTGCCTGTCATTGATCTCTTCCGGAGTCGGCGAAGGCGATTCTGTTCTCGTTGACGCAAGTGTCAGCGGAGATGACGTGTTCTTCCTCACTCGGGGGCGGCTCTCGGTGCTGGACAAAGACACGGTGAATGACATCTATGACGCCCGCGTCCACGGCATCCCTGCGGTGCTGAGCCCCGTCAGCGAGTGTGCTGGCGAAACCTGCCAGCACCCGAGTGAGCCGCCAAACCCACCGGTATCCGCCAGCGAAGCCTTCCACGGTACCGGCCCGGCACTAGCCTGCCCGAAGGGCAAGCGGAAGGTGCACCGCCACGGCAAGGTGCGATGCGTGCGCAGACACACGCATCGCAAGCACCGCGGGCATAAGAAGCATCAGCACCAGCGAAGTGACCACAACGGGGGGACGACGCGATGAGCGGCCTGCGCAGGAAACCGCACCCGCTGCCCCACTCGTTCAAGGAGATGCCCAAGATGTCGAAGCGCCTTCTCTGCCTAGCCATCCTCGCTGCTGCCGTGCTCGCTGCGCTTCCCGTCGGCGATGCGTCAGCGGCCCCTTCGCCCTGGTGGCAGGTCCTGACCGGGAGCCGTCCCACCAACCTCTGGGAGCCTCAGAACGAGGTACAGGAAATCAATGCGCCTGCGGACCCCTTCGTGCTCTTCGTAGGCGGTGCCTTCGCCGGCTTCTTCAACACCGATCCCTCCAACGAAGGTAATGCGGCAAACGTGCAGGCGGCTCTCGAAGGCGCTTACGGTGCCGGTGATGTCGAAGTCACGGGCGGTCCTGGCGGTTCTGCGCCACTGATGGTCACCTCGGTAGGTGACGACGCTGGACGATACGTGCCCCCGATTCAGCTCTTCTCCGGAGGAGTAGGGGGCGCCCGAGTGGTCCAGTTGGGCGGCAGCGGCCGTCTCATCCTCACCATGACCAACTTGGGCGATGCGCCCGTTGATGGCTCGGAGAGCCCGGTGACTATCCTCGACCACCTACCGGCTGGGGTCGAAGCCACGGGAGTGGAAGGCTTCGCTGGGGTGCAGAACAAATCGGGCCCGCTTCCCTGCACCGTGGACGCTCCGGACGAAGTCTCCTGCTCCTTTGAAGGAACGCTGACCCCGTTCGAAGCGCTGGAAGTCGAAGTCTTCGTCAGGTTGACGGGGCAACCGCCTGCCGCGGGAGCTCCCGGAACCGTGACCGTGACGGGGGGAAACGCCCCGAGCGTGAACGTTCCTCAGGACGTTCAAGTCAGCCCGTCACCTGCTCCGTTCGGGATCGAACGCTTCTCCGCCCAGGCCGAAGAAGAGGGCGGGGCTTCTAGCGGTCAGGCGGGTTCGCACCCCTTTCAGCTCACCACCACCGTCCAGTTCAACTCTGGAGAGATGATCCAAAGGGACAGCGGTGTCGAGCAGCCCGCTCAGCCGCGGAACCTCCGCTTCCCGCTTCCGGCGGGACTTGTAGGCAATGCCAAGACGCTTCCACAGTGTCAGCTAGACGTGTTCTTCGCTTACAACGAAGAATTGATCAACGAATGTCCTGACTTTGCGACTGTCGGCGCCGCATCGGTGACGATGACGGGCGTCACCGGTCTCCTACGGGTGGCCGAGCCAGTCTTCAACCTCCCGCCGGCCGAAGGCGAGCCGGCGCGGTTCGGCTTCATGGTGGCAGGGGATCCGGTGGTGATAGATACCGCGGTTGACCCTGACGATGAAAATCGAATTGTCGCCAGCGTCAACAACACCTCGCAGTTGATCCAGGTGCTCTCCAGCACGGTCACCTTCTGGGGCGTGCCGGGCGATCCCAGGCACGACTCCGCCCGCGGCTGGGCGTGCATCAACCCGTGGAGGAACCTGGGTCCCTGCCAGCGGCCGTCGGGCCTCTCCGAAACGGCGTTCCTGCGCATGCCCGTGTCCTGTGCCGCTGCAATGAACTTCCCAGCCGAAGCCGAACCGTGGAACGTGCCGTTCGGGTCGTCGGTGGCCACGGCTTGGTTCCCGGGCGCCCGCCCAGGCGGCTGCAACAAGGTTCCCTTCAACCCGACGATCGCTGCGGCGCCGACGAGCAAGCTCGCCGCCAACCCCAGCGGCTTCGACTTCAACCTCACGCTGCCTAACTCCGGCCTGCTCGCCAAGGACGCGATCGCCGAAGGGCAGGCCAAGAAGGTCGAAGTCGTCCTCCCGCAGGGGATGACGATCAACCCCTCTGAGGGCGAAGGCTTGGTCGGCTGCTCGCCGGCCGAGCTGGCGCGGGAGACCGCGAGCTCGGCGCCGGGCGAGGGATGCCCGCAGGCTTCCCGGATCGGCGAGGTTCAGGTGCAGACCCCGCTCCTCGACGAGGAAGCGCGTGGCTCCCTGTACGTCGCCACGCCGCGCGAGAACCAGTTCGGCTCCCTGCTCGCCCTCTACATGGTCGCCAAGATCCCCGAGCGCGGGATCCTGATCAAGCAGGCGGGGAAGGTCTCGGCTGACCCGGTCACGGGGCAACTGACCACCACCTTCGACGATTTGCCGCAGCTGCCGTACAGCTCCTTCAAGCTCCACTTCCGCGAGGGGGGCCGGGCGCCGCTGGTGACTCCGCCCGCCTGCGGCCACTATGACGTCGTCGCCAGGTTCACCCCCTGGTCGGCGCGCGATCCGGAGAACCCCAGGCCCGAGGAGATCGTCACCCGTACCAGCTCGTTCGATGTCGAGCGCGGGGTCGACGGCGGCGCCTGCCCCAGCGGCGGCACGCCGGCGTTCCACCCGAACCTGACCGCCGGTACCCGCAACAACGCAGCCGGCAGCTACTCGCCGTTCAACCTGCGCCTGACCAGGAAGGACGGGGAACAGGAGTTCACCCACTTCTCGATCAAGCTCCCCCCGGGCGTGATCGGCAAGCTCGCCGGCATTCCCTTCTGCCCCGACGCGGCGATTGCCGCGGCGAAGGCGAGGACCGGCGACAACGGCGGGGCCGAAGAGCTGGCCAACCCGAGCTGCCCGGCCGCCTCTCAGGTCGGCAGCACCCTCGTCGGCGCCGGCGTTGGCGGAAGCCTCACCTTCGTCCCCGGCAAGGTCTACCTCGCCGGTCCCTACAACGGCTCCCAGCTCTCGATCGCCGCGGTAACCGCCGCCAAGGTCGGACCGTTCGACCTCGGCACCGTCGTGGTGCGCGAGGCCCTGCGGATTAACCCCGAGACGGCGGAAGTCTTCGTCGACTCCGCCAGTTCGGACCCGATCCCCCACATCATCCAGGGGATCCCGGTGCACGCCAGGGACATCCGGGTCGAAATCGACCGGCCCGAGTTCGTCCTCAACCCGACCAACTGCAAGCGGACCTCGGTTGCCTCGACGGTCCTCGGCTCCGGGCTCGACTTCGGCAGCGCCGCTGACGACGTTCCCGTGACGGTCACCAGTCCCTTCCAGGCGGCCGACTGCGCCAAGCTCGGCTTCAAGCCGAAGCTGAAGCTGCGGTTGCTCGGTGGCACCAAGCGTGGCGCCAACCCGAAGCTGCGGGCCACCGTCACCGCCCGCAAGGGCGACGCCAACATCGAGCAGGCACAGGTGACCCTGCCACACTCGGAGTTCCTCGATCAGTCGCACATCAGGACGATCTGCACGCGGGCGCAGTTCGCCGCTGGCGAGGTGCCGGGCGAAAAGTGCCCGGCTGCGTCCGTCTACGGATACGCCAGGGCGACCACCCCGCTGCTCGACCAGCCGATCCAGGGGCCGGTGTACCTGCGCTCCTCCTCGCATCCGCTGCCCGACTTGGTGGCGGCGCTGCACAGCGACCGCATCAACGTCAACGTCGACGGCCGCCTCGACTCATTCGGCGCAGGGCGCATACGCACGACGTTCGAAGACCTGCCCGACGCGCCGATCACCAAGTTCGTGCTGACGATGCGGGCCGGCAAGAAGGGTCTGTTGATCAACTCGACCGACATCTGCAGAGGGAAGCACCGGGCGCTCGTCGGCCTCGACGGCCAGAACGAAAAGGCCTCGAGGAGCAAGGTTCCGCTTCGGGCGAAGTGCGGGAAGAGGAAGTAGGCGGGCTCTCCGAGGGGCGTCAGCCGGACGGTGCGCCGTGCTAGCGGTGCACCGTCCGCATCCGATAATTAGACTGCCGCGTCCGTGTTCCAGAAAGTCCTCATCGCCAACCGCGGCGAGATCGCTATCCGGGTTGCCCGCACCCTCAAGGAGATGGGCATCGTCTCGGTCGCCGTTTACTCGGAGATCGACCGGGATGCGCCGCATGTACGCGAGGCTGATGAGGCGTATCTGATCGGCCCCGCGGTCCCGGCTGAGAGCTATCTGAACATCCCGAAGATCATCGAGACCGCGAAGGAAGCGGGCGCCGAAGGGATCCATCCCGGCTACGGCTTCCTCGCCGAGAACGCCGAGATGGCGCGCGCTTGCGCCGACGCCGGGATCACCTGGATCGGCCCGCCGCCGGAGTCGATCGAAGCGATGGGCTCGAAGACGAAAGCGCGCGAGATCATGGAGAAGGCCGGCGTGCCGATTGTCCCCGGCTCGACCGAGGTCGCCGAGGACCTCGACGCGGCTCGCAAGCAGGCGGACGAAGCCGGCTACCCGGTCGCCTGTAAGGCGGCGGGCGGCGGCGGCGGCAAGGGCTTCCGCGTCGCGATGACCCCCGACGACCTGCAGGAGGCGTTCGAAGGCTCGGCCCGCGAAGGCGAGAAGTTCTTCTCCGACTCCCGCGTCTACATCGAGCGCTATCTCGTCGACCCGCGCCACGTCGAGGTCCAGGTCCTGGCCGACTCGCACGGCAACGTGATCCACCTCGGCGAGCGCGACTGCTCGCTGCAGCGTCGCCACCAGAAGGTCGTCGAGGAGGCGCCGGGCCCGCACGTCGATGAGGAGATGCGCGCGCGGATCGGCAAAATCGCCACCGACGCCGCCGAGGCGGTCGGCTACCGCGGCGCCGGCACGATCGAGGGCATGCAGGTCGGCGACGAGTACTTCTTCCTCGAGATGAACACCCGCGTCCAGGTCGAGCACTGCGTGACCGAGATGGTCACCGGCGTCGACATCGTCCGCGAGCAGATCCTGGTCGCCGCCGGCGAGCCGCTCTCGATCTCCCAGGAGGACGTCGAGCTACGTGGCTGGTCGATCGAGTGCCGGATCAACGCCGAGGCGGCGCACAAGAACTACGCCCCGGCCCCCGGGCCGATCGGCGACTCCTACCACGAGCCTTCGGGCCCCGGCGTCCGCGTCGACTCCGGCGTCGAGGCCGGCGGCGAGGTGACGCCGATGTACGACCCGATGGTGGCCAAGCTGATCGTCTGGGATGTCGATCGCGAGAAAGCGACCCGCCGCATGCTGCGGGCGCTCGACGAATACGACACCGGCGGCCTCACCACCCTGATCCCCTTCCACAAGAAGATCCTCGCCACCGAGCAGTGGGCGAAGGGGGAGACCTGTCGCGACCTGATGGAAGACAAGGAGTGGCTGAAGACCACCGCTCCCGACGATGCCACCCCGCCCGAGCCCAGCGAGGACGGCGGCGAGGTCGTGACCCGCGACTACAAGGTCGAGGTCTCCGGCAAGCTGTTCGACGTCAAGGTGATCGGCGAGGCCCCCGCGGGCGGGGTTGCCGCGGCACCGGCCGCAGGCGGAAAGAAACCGCCGAAGCGCGAGCGCAAAGGCGGCGGCGGAGGCGGTGCCTCGAGCGAGGCGTTGATCGCCCCCCTCCAGGGGACCGTCTTCAAGGTCGCCGTCGAGAAGGGGGCCGAGGTCTCAGAGGGCGACCTGATCTGCGTGATCGAGGCGATGAAGATGGAGAACGAGATCAACGCCCACCGCTCCGGCAAGGTCGAGGAGCTCCCCATCTCCGAGGGAACCGCCGTCAGCAGCGGCGACACCCTAGCGGTCATCAAATAACTGACCTTGCGAGCTAACTAACGCTCCGGTTGGGGGTCGGGAGGGGGTCCTCCAGACACTCAACCACGAGCCATAGCGAGTGGTGTCTGGAGGACCCCCTCCCGACCCACCCAAACCTCAAGCGTGCCGTTTGTGATGCCGCTTTTCTTCCCGTTCCTGTTCTTTGCGCCGTTCTTCTTCGCGCCGTTCCTTGCTCACCTTCTGCTGCTCCCTCTTGGTCAGCGGGAAGGGCGGGGCGGATTCGCGGCAGGTGCGGCCGACGCAGGCCTCGAGCCGGATCAGCTGGGCGTGCATGTAGGCGCGGATCGGGAAGAAGTTCGGGACCTTGACGATGTTGTTGAGCTCGTTCGGGTCTTTGGTGATGTCGTAGAGCTCTTTCTCGCCGTTGGGCCACTCGATGTACTTGTAGGGGCCGAGGCGGATTCCCTCGTAGTCCTTGGGGGGCGCGACGATCGAGGCGGTGGCGCCCCTGGAGGCGCTCGCCTTCTTGCGGGCGGCCGGGCCGGGCGTGTAGGCGGGAGCCTGTTCGGAGGTGTCGCCGCCGTTCGCGTTGACGTCGTTGGTCTCGACGAAGGACTCGAAGAGGAACGGCCGCCGGGTGCGTAGGCTGGGATCGCGGAAGAACGACACGAGGGAGGTGCCGTCGACGCTCTTGTCCGGTTTGACCCCCGCCAGTTCGAGGATCGTCGGGGTGATGTCGATGTTGCCGGCGATCTGGCCGGTCGCGGTGCCCGGTTTGATCCCCGGGCCGCGGATCAGCAGCGGCAGGTGGGTCGCCGGCTCGTAGGCCAGGAACTTGCCGCCGGTGAGCCGGTGCTCGCCGTAGAAGAAGCCGTTGTCTGAGGTGAAGATGACGTAGGTGTTGCTGAGCCGGTGCTGGGACCCGAGGGTGTCGAGGACGACTTTGACCCCGTCGTCGATCGCCCGCAGCGAGGCCAGCGCCTTCTGGTAGTAGACGCGGTAGGTGTGGATGTCGTTCAGCGACAGGTAGGGCGCTTCGCGGATGAAGCGCGGCTTGTCGTTGACGTTGCCCTCGTTGAAGCCTTCTTCGCGGCTATGGGGGAAGGGAGCGCCGTCGAAGAGGGTGTAGTGGCGGGGGGCCGGCTCGGGCCCGGCCGGCCGGCGGAAGTCTCCGTGCGGGGCGGTGTAGTCGAGCTGTAGGTAGAAGGGCTGTTCGGCTGGGGTCCCGTTCAGCTCTTCCCAGGCGATCCGGGTCAGCACGTCGGTCTCGTAGAGGCAGGGCTTGCCTTCGATCGTCGTCGTCGGGCAGCCGAAGTAGTCGCGTTCGCCGTATTCGCGGGTGTCCCAGCTGCCGGAGTCGCCGAAGGGGCCGTCGATCGTGCCGTTGTCGTTCAGCGAGTAGCCGTAGAAGTAGTGGTGGGTGTCGGCGTTCTCGACCGTGTGCCAGGCGCTCCAGCCGGGCGGGACGTCGGTGCCGTTGTCGTACGGTTCGTCGCCGTAGCCGTTCAAGAACTTGCCGATGTGGATCGTCCTGTAGCCGGCGCCCTGCAGCCAGGTGGCGATGTTGTGGGTGAAGGCGCCGCGGGACTTGAAGCCGAGGTAGCCACCGTTCGGCTGGACGTTGCCGCGGACGTTGGTGTTGTGCGCGTAGCGGCCGGTCATCAGGCTGACCCGCGAGGGGCAGCAGAGGGGGTAGGAGACGTAGTAGCGGTTGAAGGTGATGCCGCGCCCGGCGATCATCGAGAGCGTGTTCGGCATCGCCGGGATGTCGATCCCGCCGGCGTTGAAGACCGTGTAGAGCTGGTCGAGCGTCTCGTCGTCGGTCTGGATGACGACGAAGTTCGGGTGTTCGGGCGGGAAGGCGGAGGCCGAGGCGGCGCCTGCCTTCTGGGCGTTGGCGAAGACCAGGCCTAGCAGTAGCACCAGGAGCGCCGCCGCGACGGCGAGCCGCGCGAACGGCGCGCGCGAAGGACTGGCTTGTGCTCGGAGCATCTGCATGGAGGAAAGCGTCGGGGCGATCTACCCCGTAACCGGCGTCTCACGCCTGAGTTGCGCCGTGAAAGCTAGAAGACGCTCAGGACGCGCCGAGCTTTTTCACTGCTTCGCGAAAGTTTTTTACCGTCGCGCTGGGGGCTTTGCGCCCTTCCAGTTTCTCGCCATGGCGGTTGACCCAGATCACCGGCACGTTCATTTTCAGCACCGGGGCGATATCGGTCGTGTAGTTACAGCCGATGTGCAGCCAGCCTTTCTTGCCCCCGATCCGCCTTGCGGTCTCTTTGAAGTGGACGGGGTCGGGCTTGTAGCTGCGCACCTGCTGGGCGGTGACGACGAGGTCGAGTTCGGTCCGCAGGTGGCGGCGTGAGATCCCCAGCAGTTTGTCGTCGATGTTGGAGACGATCCCGATCTCGTACTTTTTGCCGAGCCGGTCCATTGCCGCGTTGGACTCGCGGAACGGCAGCCAGTAGGCAACGCTGTTGGGCAGGAACTGGGCCCTCGAGGGCTCGACTTCCCAACCGATCTCACCGGCGACTTTGACGATCGTCCGCCGCAGTACCTCGGCGTAGAGCTCGTAGGAGCCGGCCATGATTTCGGCCTGCACTTCCATGAACCGCTCCAGAAAGGGCCCCTCTTCGAAGCTGAAGCCGTCTTTGGCCGCCTCTTTCTTGCAGGCCTCGACGATGCCTTTCTCCCAGTCGATGAGGGTGCCGTAGCAGTCGGTGGTCACCCATTTGATGTTTTTGAGACTGGGGAGGGCCATGAGCGAGCGCGGCATTATGTCATTCGGATAGGGTTCCGCGCCGCGCCCCGGCAGCGCACCTCTCAGACATGGACCTTCTCGAGTACCAGGGCAAGCAGCTGTTCGCCAAGCACGGCATCCCCGTGCCGAGCGGCGAGGTCGCCGACACGGTCGACCAGGCCGTCGCCGCGGCCGAGCGGATCGGCTACCCCTGCGCGATCAAGGCCCAGGTCCTGATCGGCGGCCGCGGCAAGGCCGGCGGGATCAAGATCGCCAAGGACGCCGAGGAGGCGCGCGCCCACGCCGACGCGATCCTCGGCATGGACATCGTCGGCCCGCACGGCGAGGGCCCCTTCCGCGTCGACCAGGTCTGGATCGAGGGCGGCTCGGACATCGCCGAGGAGTACTACGCCTCGGTCATCCTCGATCGCGGCGAGAAGAAGCTGCTGGCGATGGTCTCCGCCAAAGGCGGGATGGACATCGAGGCGGTCGCCGCCGAGGACCCCGACGCCCTGGTCAAACGCCACATCGACCCGACCCGCGAGTTCACTGCGGCCGACGCGCGGGCGATCGTCGCCGACGCCGGGCTCGCCGAGGATGCGCTCGACGACGCTGCTGTCGCGCTGGTGAGGCTGGCCGAGGTGGCGCGCGAGGAGGACGCGAGCCTGATCGAGGTCAACCCGCTGATCGTCACCGCCGGCCGCGACGTCATCGCCCTCGACGCCAAGGTGACGATCGACGGCAACGCCCTCTTCCGCCACCAGGAGCTGGCCGAGATCGCCGACACCGTCGACGACCCGCAGGAGCAGATGGCGAAGGAAAAGGGCCTCACCTACGTCAAACTCGACGGCAACGTCGGCATCCTCGCCAACGGCGCCGGTCTCTGTATGTCGACGCTTGACGTGGTCGCCCAGGCCGGCGGCGCGCCCGCCAACTTCCTCGACGCCGGCGGCGGCTCCAAAGCCGAGGCGATCGTCAACGCGCTCGAAGTCATCAAGTCAGACGCGAAGGTAAGCGCGATCCTCTTCAACATCTTCGGCGGCATCACCCGCTGCGACGAGATCGCCAACGGGATCGTCACCGCCTCCCAGCAGATCGACCTCGGAATGCCGCTGGTCGTCCGCCTCGACGGCACCAACTCCGAGGAGGGCTTGAAGATCCTCGCCGAGGCCGACCTGCCGAACCTGCACCAGGAGAAGACGATGCTGGACGCCGCCCGCCGCGTCGTCGAGCTGGCCGGGAGCGCCTCGTGAGCATCATCATCGACGAGGGCACCAAGCTCGCCGTCTCCGGCCTGACCGGCCGCGAGGGCTCCTTCCACGGCTTGCGCAACAAGGCCTACGGGACCGACCTCGTCGCCGGCGTCACGCCCGGCAAGGGCGGCCAGGACGTCGAGGGCGTCCCCGTATACGACACGATCGAGGAGGCCGTCGACGAGGCCGGCGCCAACACCTCGATGATCTTCGTGCCGGCGCGCTTCGCCGCCGCGGCGATCGACGAGGCGATCGACTCCGGCGTCGAGACGGTGATCGCGATCACCGAGGGGATCCCGGTCCTCGACATGCTTCGCACTTATTGGAAGGCGAAGGAGGCGGGGGTGCGGCTGATCGGCCCCAACTGCCCCGGCGTCCTCTCGCCCGGCAAGGCCAACGTCGGCATCATCCCGGCCCAGTTCTTCGACCCGGGCCCGATCGGCGTCGTCTCCAAGAGCGGCACCCTGACCTACCAGATCGGCAACGAGTTGAAGCAGGCCGGGACCGGCAACTCCTCGATCGTCGGCATCGGCGGCGACCCGATCGTCGGCTCCGACTTCATCGACATCCTCACCATGTACGAGGCAGACCCCGATACCGAGCTGATCGTGATGGTCGGCGAGATCGGCGGCGACGCCGAGGAGCGGGCCGCCGAGTTCATCGCCAACGAGGTCTCGAAGCCCGTCGTCGCCTACATCGCCGGCTTCACCGCCCCGCCCGGCAAGCAGATGGGCCACGCCGGCGCGATCATCTCCGGCTCCTCGGGCACCGCCCAGGCAAAGAAAGACGCCCTCGAAGCAAAGGGCGTGCGGGTCGGCGAAAGCCCGACCGAGACGGCCCAGATCGCGGCCGAGATGCTGCGCTCGCTTTAGGCACGACCGCCACAGGGCGGTTGCCAGCCCGCCGTTGCTAGTGTCGGCCGCCGATGGCGGGCGACACGATCTCATTCGCGCGCGGCGCTCCTAGCGCCGACATCCTCCCCCACGAGCAGGTGCGGGAGGCGGCGCAGCGGGCGCTTGCTTCGGACTGGGAAACGGCGCTTTCCTACGGCGTCGGGATCGGTCATCCCGGACTCTGCCAGTGGGTGGCGGAGCGGCACGGGCATCTCGACCCGAGCCAGGTGATGATCACCAATGGGTCGCTCGAGGCGGGGGCGATGCTGTTTCAGCACCTGCTTGGTCCGGGCGACCGGGTCGCCGTCGAGCAGCCGAGCTACGACCGCACCCTGCTCCTGCTGCAGCAGCTCGGGGTCGAGCTGGTGCCGATCTCGCTCGAGGCCGACGGGCTCAATATCGGTGAGCTGGAGGCGGCGCTCGCCGAGGGGCCGCTGAAGTTCGCCCACGTCATCCCCAACGCCCACAACCCCGCCGGCTGCACGCTCTCGCTCGAGAAGCGCCGGCGCTTGGCCGAGCTGGCCGCCGAGCACGACTTCTGGATCTTCGAGGACGATCCCTACCGCGAGCTGCCGTTCGAGGGCGAGCCGCTGGAGACGATGCTCTCGCTCGACCAGGGTGGGAAAGTCATCCACGCTTCGTCGTTTTCGAAGACGGTAAGCCCTGGGGTTCGCGTCGGCTACCTCGCCGGGCCGGCTGAGGAGATCAAGAAGCTGGCGAAAAAAGCCAACGAGACCTACATCTCGCCGAACATGCTGGCCGAGTCGATCGTGCTCGAGCTCTGCCGCAGCGGCGAGCTCGATCGCAACATCGAGTTCGTCAAAGGTGAGCTGAAGCGGCGCTGCGACGCCCTCGTCTCCGGGCTCGAAGAACAGATTCCCGAGGCCGAGTTCGTCGTCCCCGACGGCGGATACTTCCTCTGGCTCGACCTCGACGAGGGAACCGACAGCGCCGCCCTCCTGGCCGAGGCGAAAGGCCACGGCGTCACCTTCGTCGCCGGCCCCGACTTCATGCTCGACGGCGGCGAGCGCAGCCTCCGCCTCTCCTTCGCCCCGGTCCCGGCGGACAAGGCGGGCGAGGGCGTGAAGCGCATCGCCGCCGCGCTCCAGCAGCTCCGCAGTTGACCTCGCTATAGCGGGGACAACATCGGAGACATCAATCGTGTGGCGCCGGCGTCGCGGCTGAGCGCAGCGCGCCCGCTGAGGCGATCACGACCAGCCCGATCGCGATTATTTCCAGCGCCTCAAGATCCTGGGAGAGGGCGATGAAGCCGATCGCGGCGGCGACCGCGGGCTCGAGGCTCATCAGCACGCCGAAGACGGCGCGGGGGAGGCGGCGCAGGGCCTCCATCTCGGCTGCGTAAGGGATCGCGGTGCTGAGGACGCCGACGGCGGCGCCGGCGAGCAGGGTGGAGGCGGCGAGGAGGTCGGTGCCGCCCTGGGCGATGCCGAGCGGGGCCACCATCGCCGCCGAGAGGACAGCCGCCATCGTCGCCCCGCCGGGGCCGGGCGCGAGGGCTCCGACCCGGTCGCTGAGAACGATGTAGGCGCCCCAGAAGAAGCCGGCCGTCAGCGCCAGCGCGACCCCGAGCCCGTCGATGCCGCCGCCGCTGCCATCGGAGAGCAGGACGATCCCCGCCGCCGCCAGCACTACCCAGAGGACGTCGCGAGGCCGCCGCGAGCCGAGGACCGCCACCCCTAGCGGGCCGACGAACTCGAGCGTGACCGTGATCCCCAGCGGCAGCCGGTCCAGCGCGGCGTAGAAGAAGAGGTTGACGGCGGCGACGGAGACGCTGAGCAGCCAGACGTCCCGATGCGGCCACTTCCAGATCCGTAGCGGCGCCCCGCGAGCGAGGGTGAAGATCAGCAACGCGATCGCCCCGAAGCTGGCGCGCAGGAACACCGCCCCGGCCGGTCCGACCGAGTCGAAGAGCCCGGTCGCCAGCGCCGACCCGCTCTGCACCGAGACGATCGACCCCAGCGTCAGCAGCGCTGCCCCGCGGGCCCCTCCGCCCGCCGATCTCCCGAACTGCATCAACTTCTACTTCTGCTGGGTGTAGAGGTTGATGCAGTTCGAAACATCCGGGCATTCTGATCCACCTGGTCCGCCTCCCCCGTAGGTGGGGGCAAGCAAACGACCAGGAGGCGACTAGCGATGCCGGATGTGAAGCAACTCGCAGGACCCCAATCGAGGCGCAAATTTCTCGCTGTCGGGGGTGGCTCCACCGCGCTTGCCGCCTTTCTCGCCGCCTGCGGCAGCGACAGCGACAGCTCGACCGGAACGACGGCGATGTCCTCGGGCAGCGGCAAGAGCGAAACCGCCGAATTCGGGAAGGGCGACGTCGGCATCCTCAACTACGCGCTGACCCTCGAGTACCTCGAGACCGCCTTCTACGCGGACGTCGTCAAGAGCGGCCTCTTCAAGGGCGCCGACTTGGAGACGATCCGCAAGTTCGGCAAGGAGGAGGCCGAACACGTGCAGGCGCTGACCCAGGCAGTGAAGAGCCTCGGCGGCAAGCCGGCCCCGGAACCGAAAACCGAATTCCCGCTGAAGAGCGCCAAGTCGGTGCTGGAACTGGCGGCGACGGTCGAGAACCTCGGCGCCGCCGCCTACCTCGGCCAGGCGGCGAACATCGAAAGCCCGGAAGTGCTCGCTTCGGCGCTGGCGATCCACAGCGTCGAGGGCCGGCACGCCGCCGCCCTCAACACCCTGATGGGCACGACGATCACCCCCGACGGCGCCTTCGCCAAGCCCGCCGACGTCAAGACCGTCCTCAAGTCCGTCGAACCGTTCATCGTCGGCTGAGGCCGCCGCGAGAAAAGGAGCCCTTCATGAGCAACAGACTCGAGCGCAAAGAGCAATTCGCAAATCCGGAGCTGGCGACCGTCAATGTCGACGCCGACAGCGAGGACCTCTCCCGCAGCGAGGTGCTGCTGAAAGGTGCGTTGGCGGCGGGAGCTGTCTACGGCACGCTCGCGGTCGGGCCGTTCGTGCGCAAGGCATTGGCGATGACCGGCAGCAGCGACGTCGACATCCTCAACTTCGCCCTCACCCTCGAGTACCTGGAGGCGAAGTTCTACGAAGAAGCGAAGAGCCGGGCGAAGCCGAGCGGGGAACTGAAGAGCCTCGTCAACCTGCTGGCCGAAGACGAGCAGCAGCACGTCGAAGCGCTGACGGCGACGATCAAGCAGCTCGGCGGCAAGCCGGTGGCGGAGCCGAAGTTCGACTTCCCCTACAGCGGCACCGGCGGCTTCCTGAAGCTGGCGCAGACGTTCGAGGACACCGGCGTCAGCGCCTACAACGGCGCCGCCCCGATGATCAAGTCCAAAGAAGTGCTGGCGGCGGCCGGCGGGATCGTCCAGGTCGAGGCGCGCCACGCGGCGGCCATCGCGCTGCAGAACAAGGCAGAACCGGCCCCCGCGGCCTTCGACAAGCCGCTCGACGAAAAGCAGGTCCTGAAGGCCGTCGAACCGTTTCTCGCATAGCGGGTAGCAGATGGCGGTGAGACGAGAGAAGGCGGAGCGGCTGGCCGACGAGGAGCTGATGCCCCTCGTCGGCCGCAAGGACGCCGAGGCGTTCGAGGTCCTCTACGACCGCCATGGCGGTGCCGCCTACTCGCTTGCCTACCGGATCGTCGGCGACCGCGCCGCCGCAGAGGAAGTGACCCAGGAGGCCTTCATCTCGGTCTGGCGCAGCGGCGCCCGCTTCGACGCCGCCCGTGGCAGCGTCCGCTCCTGGCTCCTCAGCGTCGTCCGCAACCGGGCGATCGACTTCCTCCGCAGTAAGGCCGGCAAAGCGCCGAAACTCGACTTCGACGACGAGTCGGCGCTGGAGCAGCGGCCGGCGGCGGAGCGGACCGAGGAAGAGGCGCTGCGACGCGAGACCGCAACCGAGGTCCGCGGGGCGATCGGCAACCTGCCCGGCGAGCAGGCGAAGGTGATCCAGCTCGCTTACTTCGGCGGCTTCAGCCACTCGGAGATCGCCGAGATCCTCAGCCTGCCGATGGGCACGGTGAAGGGAAGGATGCGGCTCGGGTTGGAGAAGATCCGGGGAGAGCTAGCGGAGGGCCTGGCATGAGCGGCAGCGATCACAACCGGTGGAGCGAGGACCTGGCGGCCTACATGCTGGGCGCGCTGGTGCCGCGCGAAGCGGCGGAGCTCGAGCGCCACCTCGATGGGTGCGAGCGCTGCCAGGGCGAGATGCGCTGGCTCCAGCCGGCGCTGCACTCGCTGCCGGAGTCGGTCGAGCGGCAGGAGCCGCCGCCGCGGCTGCGCCAGGCGCTGATGGCCGAGGTGCGGGCGGACACCAAGCCCGAGCGCCGGCCCGCAATGCGGCGCTCCTGGAGCTGGTTCTCGAAACCGGCGATGGGCTTCGCCGTCCTCGTCCTCGCGGTAGCCCTCGCCGCCGGCTACGAGATCGGCAAGGGAGGCTCTGGGGACGGCGGCACGGCCAGCCCGCTCGTCACCCACGAAAACGGGATCACGATGAAGATGGTTCCCGAAGGCGAGGGCGGCACGCTCCACCTGGCCAAGCTCCACCAGCTGCCGCCAGACAAAGTCCTGGAGGCGTGGGTGCGCCGCGAAGGAAAGGTCGAAGCGGTGCCCGCGCTGCTGGTCCCAGATCGCAAGGGTCAGGCGGAGACGACGATCGCCGACATGACCGGCGTCGACACGGTGATGATCACCGAAGAGCCCCAGGGCGGCAGCGAAGAACCGACCGGCGAAGCGATCGTGACGATGAGCGTCCCGCAATAGGAGAGTTAACTGTCCTATAGCGAGGTTAACTCGCCACTTGTGACTCAGCGGCCGTAGCGGTCGGAGCTCAGCACCAGCTGCTCCGGGATTGCCGCTCTAGGCGGCGGCGCCGGGTCGGCGCGGACCGAGACGGTCTCGGCGACGCTGCGGCTGACCTCGTGGCTGCCGTCGGCGGAGGCGATGACGACGCGGTCGGAGTCGGAGGTCTCGACCTTGCCTTCGAGGCCGGGGTCGAGGCCGGCGGCCTTGAGGTAGTGCAGCAGCTCCTCGGCCTCGTTCTCGAAGCGCAGGACGACGACGTCGGCGCCGATCTCGACATCGGCCAGCAGCGCGCCCTGCTCGCGGACGCCCTCGACGATCGGGTGGCCGTGCGGGCAGGTCGTCGCGTCGCCGATCGCCGCCCGCATCCGCTCCTCCAGCACAGGGCTCATCGCGTGCTCGATCCGCTCGGCCTCCTCGTGGACCTCGTCCCAGGGGATCCCGAGGACGTCGGTGAGGAAGCGCTCGATCATCCGGTGGCGGCGGACGATGTAGCTGGCGTGCTCGCGGCCCGACTCGGTGAAGGAGAGCGATTTGTTCGGGTTGCGCTCGACGTAGCCGTCCTCGACCAGGCGGCCGATCATCTCGTGCACGGTCGGCGGCGAGAGTTGCATCGCCCGGGCGATGTTGGCGCCGGTCATCGGCAGCCCGGCCTCCTCGAGCCAGAACATGATCTCCAGGTACTCCTGCTCGGCGACGGTGGCGTTCTCGGCGGCCATGGATCGATACTAGTGGAGGCTCAGCGGCCTTCCATCAGGCTGGAGACGACCGCCTCGTAGAAGCCCTCGCCCATCTCGCCCTCGGTGACCGTGACGTTGTCCCAGGCGGGGAGGGCGGCGCGCAGGCCCGCGTCGTTCGCAGGGCCGTTGGCGACGACGAAGAAGCGGCCGACCGCCGCCGCGACCTCGAGGTCCTCGACGGAGTCGCCGACGGCGATGCAGTCGGCGGGGTCGTAGCCGCGGGCGCGGGCGTGCCCGGCGACCGCCGCCGCCTTGCTGACCTGCTTCGGGACTAGGTGGTAGGCGTGGGTGCGGCCCTCGACGGTCGGCATCGGCCGCCCAATCGCGCCGTTGTCGAGCAGGCGCAGGTCGTCGGAGCCCTGCTCGTGCAGGAGCGAGTTCGCCTCCTCGACGTCGACCTTGCCGCGGAAGAGGTGGGAGAGGACACGGCCGTGGTGCCAGGGCGAGTGGTACTCGAGTCGCCCTTCGAAGTGCTCGAACAGCAGCTTCGGGATCCCGCGCTCCTCGATCTGCTCGTAGATCGTCCCATCCTCGTTCGGCGCCATCTCGCCGGTCATCAGCGTCGTCTCGCCGTCGATCGCGAAAGCGCAGCCGGCCTCGTAGATGTAGGAGGTCTGCCCCATCAGCCGCGCCGCCTCGTGCACCTGCGGCTCGCGGCGCCCGGACATGATCACGACCTCGGCACCGACCCGGTGGCAGGCCTCGAGCGCCCGCGCCTGCGCCAGGCTGAAGCCGCCCTCGGCGTCGCGGAACAGCGAGCTGCCCCGCCCGAGCAGGGTCCCGTCGAGGTCGGTATAGACGCAGGCGAGCGGCATCGTCGCGGTCGCTACCGTAGCGGGCGTGCGTTGGAGGCTGGCTGACCGGACCCTCGACCTGGCGCGGCCGCTCGGCGCCGGGATCGTCAACGTCACCGTCGACTCGATGTTCGAGGGGGCGCGCAGCGGCACGCCGGAGCAGGCGGTGAGGGACGGGATGGCGCTGGCCGAGGCGGGGTTCGAGATGCTCGATGTGGGGGCGGTTGCGGCGAAAGCAGGCCCCCCGGTGGCACCCGAGGACGAGGCGGCGGCGCTGGTCCCGGCCGTGCAAGGGCTTGCCTCCGCGCTGGGCTCCCGTCCTCTCCGAACTTTGGGGGACCATTACCCCCCAAATATCGGAGAGGAGGCGGCCCCGCCCGTTTCTGCGGACACGTTTTCGCCGGAGGTCGCGCGGCAGGCGCTCGATGCGGGGGCTGTGGTCGTCAACGACATCTCCGGCGGCTCGGAGGAGATGTTCGAGCTGGTCGCGGAGACCGGGTGCGGCTACGTGCTGATGCACATCGAGGGGCCGCCGCGGGTCGACCGGCCCTGGCGCGAGTACGAGGACCTCGTCGATCACCTGCGCGCCTGGTTCGAGGGGAGAGTCGAGCTCGCCCGGGAGCTCGGGGTGGCGGAGGAGCAGATCGCGATCGACCTCGGGCTCGACTTCGACCTCAGCCCCGAGCAGGACTTGGAGATCCTGCGGCGCCTCGGCGAGCTGCGCGCGCTCGGGCTGCCGCTCTACGTCAGCCTCTCGCGCAAGGACTTCATCGGCGCCGTGCTGGCGGGATCCTGGGACGGGCGCCTGCCGGCGAGCGAGCGCGAGTGGGGGACGGTCGCCGCCGTCACCCTTGCCGTCCGCGAGGGAGCCGACGTCCTCCGCATCCACGACCGCACGTCCCTGCAGGCGATGCGCGTAGCCGCCGAGATCTGCCGACCGGCCCGGAGGGTCGCCTGATGGCGCGGGGCGGGTCTCTGCTCGCATCGGGCTGGGCGATTGCGATCGACCCTGCTCGGCGGGACGGGCGGATCGTCGCCGAGTCCTCCGAAGAGGAGCGCCGGTCGCGGCCGGCGCCGCTGCCGCTGGAGCTGCACCCGGGACTGCGCGACGCGCTCGGGCGGGTCGGCATCGACTCGCTCTACACGCACCAGCTGCGCGCCTTCGAGCTCGCCGAGGACTCGAACCTGGTGATCACCAGCGGCACCGCCTCGGGCAAGAGCCTCGCCTTCAACCTGCCGGTGCTGAACTCGATCGCCTCCCGCCCGAAAGACCGGGCGCTCTACCTCTACCCGACCAAGGCGCTGGCCCAGGACCAGGCGCGCGCGCTCGCCCGGCTGCGCCCGCCGGGCCTGCGGGAGGCGATCTACGACGGCGACACGCCGCGAGAGGAGCGCCCGGCGATCCGCCGGCGCTCCAACCTCATCCTCACCAACCCGGACATGCTCCACGTCGCCCTGCTTCCCAACCACAAGAGCTGGGGCGACTTCCTCGCCAACCTCGAGTGGGTCGTCGTCGACGAGGCCCACACCTACCGCGGCGTCTTCGGCTCCCACGTCGCCAACGTCCTGCGGCGGCTGCGGCGGCTGGCCCGCGCCTACGGCCGCGAGCCGCGCTTCCTGCTCGCCTCGGCGACGATCGCCAATCCGGAGGAGCTGGCCGAGCGGCTGGTCGGGACCTCCTTCGAGCTGGTCGACGACGACGGGGCGCCGCGGGCGGGCCGCGAGATCGCGATGTGGAACCCGCCGCTGATCGACGAGCGCAGCGGCACCCGCCGCTCGGCCCTCTCCGAGGCCGCCGACCTCCTCGCCGAGCTGGTCTCGCAGGACGTGCGGACGATCTGCTTCCTCAAAAGCCGGCGCGGGATCGAGCTGATCCAGCGCTTCGCCCGCGAAAACCTCGAGCGCCGCGGCAAGCCGGAGCTGGCGAAACGAATCGCTCCCTACCGCGGCGGCTACACCCCGCAGCAGCGGCGCGAGATCGAGTCCCGCCTCAGCAACGGCGAGCTGCTGGCGGTCGTCGCCACCGACGCGCTCGAGCTGGGGATCGACGTCGGCGAGCTCGACGCGGCGATCTGCACCACCTTCCCCGGCACCGTCGCCAGCCTGCGGCAGATGTGGGGGCGGGCGGGGCGCCGCCGCCGCGGCCTCGCCGTCTACGTCGCCGGCCAGGACGCGCTCGACCAGTTCTTCTGCCGCCACCCGGAGGAGTTCCTCGGCCGCCCGGTCGAGGCGGCGATCCTCGACCATGGCAACGACCAGATCGCCTCCCGGCACCTGATCGCCGCCGCCTACGAGCTGCCGCTGACCAACGAGGACGACGAGGTCTTCGGGGACGGCTGGCGCGAGCGGGCCGAACGGCTGGTCGCCGCCGGCGAGCTGCGCGCGGTCGGCGGCAAGCTGATGCCGCGCCGCCCGGAGTTCGTCGCCAACAAGATCGCCCTGCGCTCGGCCTCGGCCGACTCGGTCGCGGTGATCGAGCGCGACGCGGGGGAGATGCTGGGCCTGGTCGAGGCGGAGCGCGCCTTCACCACGATCCACCCCGGCGCCGTCTACCTCCACCTCGGCCGCTCCTACGAGGTCGACCGCCTCGACATCGAGGAGCGGCGGGCGATCGTCTCCAGCTTCGACGGCGACTGGTACACGCGGCCGAAAAAGGAGACCGAGATCTACATCGAGCGCGTGCACGAGCAGCGCGAGGTCGCCGGCGTGCAGCTCAACTTCGGCGAGGTCTCGGTGACCGAGCAGGTGATCGCCTTCCAGCGCGTCTCGGTTTCCGACCAGGAACCGATTGACATCGTCGCCCTCGAGCTCCCCGAGCAGAGCTTCGTCACCCAGGCGCTCTGGTACGTGCTGCCGGACCGCTTGAGTGGCAAGCTGCCGACCGAGGCCCTGCTCGGCTCCCTGCACGCAACCGAGCACAGCCAGATTGCCGTCCTGCCGCTGATCGCGATGTGCGATCGCTGGGACATCGGTGGCCTCTCGACCAACGTCCACTTCCAGACCGGCCGCTCGACGATCTTCATCTACGACGGCCACCCCGGCGGGGTCGGGATCACCCGGCGTGGCTACGAGGAGTTCGAGCGCCTGCTCGGCGACGCCGAGCGCCTGATCGCCGAGTGCCCCTGCGAGTCCGGCTGCCCTTCCTGCGTCCAGAGCCCCAAGTGCGGCAACCTCAACGAACCGCTGCACAAGGCCGGCGCGCTGGAGCTGATGGGGCTGATGCGGGGCGAGCTCTAGGGCCAGAGCCGGCGTAGGGCGAGGATCGCGAAGGCGTGCGGCCAGGCGAGGGGGGTGGTCGAGGCGGGGGCGCCGGTGCGGTGGTCGACCCGCTCGGGGAGGGTCCCGGCGGGGGTGGCGGCGCGGCGCAGGTCAGCGAGCAGGCGCAGTGCCTCCCGACGTTCCCCAAGCGCGGCGAGGGACCACGCCGTCCAGGCGGTGGGGGCGGACCAGGGATCGACCCCGGGCCAGTCTTCGCTTGGGGTGATCCCGAAGCGGCCGCCTCTATTGGCTAGCGTGAGCATGGTCCTTCGCGCCGCCGGGTAGAGCTCTCGCCGGCGGAACGGCTCGACCGCCCAGGCCGCCGCCGAGTCGAGTCCGGAGTCGAGATCCCCTGGCTGGCGCACCAGCTGAAGGGTCGATTGCTCTTTATATAAGGGTGCCTCCGTTTCCCCCGCGGCGATCGCATTGCCGAGGTAGTCGCCGGGCTCGCCCTCCTGGTAGTCGGCGCGGTTGCGCCAGGGGACCGGATAGGTGGGGGAGAGGATCCGCGCCGCGTGCTCTGCCGAGCCGATCAGACCGGAAGCTTTTGCCGCAGCAGCAACCCAGCCGATCGCGTCGCCCTGGGCCGCTCGGCCCGGCACCGGGCTGCCGTCCCCGTGGAAGCGCGCCGCCTCCTCCAGGCCAAGGCCGAGCAGGAAGCGGGTCGTCATCTCGGCTTCCCGGTGGTAGCCCGCGGCGGCGAACGCGATCGCTGCGGCGGCGGCGTCGCGCGGCCAGACGTAGGCCCAGCCGTCACGGGCGCCGGCGCCGGCGGCACCGTTGCGGTGGTCGGTGAGCGCATGCAAGACGAGCAGCGAGCGCTCATACATCTGATCCGCCCATGGTGGCGCCGATGGCGAGAGCGGCCGGGCGCGTCGAAGCCAGCGGCGGTCTTCGCGTTCCGCCGCCGCGACGATCGACCGCGCCGCGCCGTCGTCGCAGCGCAGCCGCCGCCTGGCCCCCGGTTCGCTCGAGTGCAGCTCGATCCGGGCGCCGGGATCGGCATCGGTGAGACAGGCGAGGCGGGATCCATCCGCCGCGTAGGTCACCAGGATGCGCGCGCTCCCGAACCGCGCGGTACTGACCACCACGTTCGTCCCAGGCCGATAGCGCTGCTCGACCGAGTCCGCGGTCCACAGCGGCCTCGCTCCGCCCCCGCCGAGCGAGACCCATGGCACGATTCCCGTGCCCGCCGGGACCGTCCCCGCCGCCTGCCGCGCCGACGGGTTCTCGATCAGCGCCCGCCCTGCCGGCCCCGGCACCCGCAGATCGACCACGTCCCCGTAGGCGTCGATCGCCGCCGTCAGCCCCCCGTTCCCGATTACCGCCGTCCCCAGGAACGGCGGCGGCTCGCCCGGCGGCCCCGCCGGCGTCCGCGGATCCGCCCCCGACCCGCCCGAGAGCAGCAGCGCCCCCGCGGCCACCAGGGCGACCAGCGCCAGCACAGCCCGAGCCCAGCCCATCGCCCCATGCAATCAGCCCCGGCCCCTGCGCTCCCGGTAGCCTTCCCACCAGCGCCCCGCGCGCTGCCAGGCGAGATAGCTCAGTTGGTAGAGCACACGACTGAAAATCGTGGTGTCCCCGGTTCGAATCCGGGTCTCGCCACTCTCAGCCAGCGGCCCGAAGGTCCACGACCTTGCACGGCAATCGGTCGGCTCGGTCGATGATCTCCGGGTCTCCCGTCAACAACTCTGCTTCCTCCTCGGCAGCCAACGCGATGGCGAAGCAATCGGCTAGTGCGATGGGATGCTCAGCCTTCAGCGACGACACCGACCTCATCGTCGATATGCCGGGCAGGCTCTCGGTGACCTGTGGCCTCAGCTCACTCAGAACCTGATCGGCTTCCGGTCGGCCATGGTCTCGAATCGTGCGGTAGTGGACCTCGACCAGGTTCATCCAACTCATCGCCGGCCGTTCCCGTTTGATCGTCCGCTCCACCACCCCGGCCGCCGGCTCGTCCCCGTCCAGCCAAGCAAGGACAGCCCAGGAGTCGAGGCAGCGTCTCATCGACGACTCCTAGCGCGGCTCGTTGCGGCGGTCCTCGAGCAGACGTGCCGCCATCCCGCTCTTGGCGAACCGGCCACGTAGGGAGGAGGGAGGATCGGCCCTACGGATGACGATGCCGTCGCCAACCGCCTCGAAGTCAACATCGGCCCCCGGCCCCAGCCCGGCTTGCTCCCGCAATTCCTTCGGGATAACGACTTGACCCTTGGCTCCTACCCGCTGAGTCATACTGCCCCAGTATAACTAACTCTCAGGTTGGTCTCCAGAGTCCAGGTCAGGCTAAGGCCTGGGATTTCTGTTGCAACGGCGCCTATCCGTCCGAGGGCGGCGGCACCATCGGGGCATGTTCCAAATCCTTGTTGCCTGCTCGAGCTGTGAAGAGGAGACCGAGGTTCTAGTGGACGATCTCGAGGCTGTCGACCGCGAGGTATGCCCTTGCGGCTACAGCTACGTCGTCCTCGCGGTCAGCGAATTCGAGCCTGTGTATGCGGAGCAGGCGCAGGTGATCGAGCTGCCGCGGCGGCAGAAGCTCTCGCACGCGGCGTAGAGTTCCCGCAGCCTCCCTGGCCCGCGTAGAGCGTGCATTATGGCGAGATGTCGTCATTCTGCATGGTAAAATGGCGACTAGATGTCATTACGCGTTCTACAGCGAATGTATCGCCCCCCGCGGAGCAGCTTCTTCCTTTTCGGGCTGCGTGGCGTCGGGAAGAGCACCTGGGTCAGGGAGCAGTTCCCGGACGCGCACCGGTTCGACCTGCTTGATGAGGCCCTCTTCCAGAGCCTCTTGGCCGACCCTGCTCGGTTTGCCGGCGAGCTTCGCCGTCTCGATCCGGGGAGCTGGGTGGTGGTCGACGAGGTCCAGCGGTTGCCCGGCCTGCTGAACGAGGTCCATCGCTTCATCGAGGAGCGGGAACTTCGCTTTGCGCTGCTCGGCTCGAGCGCGCGCAAGCTGCGCGCGGCGGGAGTCAACCTGCTCGGAGGGAGGGCTCTGTGGCGGGAAATGTTTTCACTCACCCCGCAGGAGCTGGGCGAGGATTTCGAGCTCGACCGCGCACTGCGGCTCGGCTCGCTGCCCCTGGTTCTCGCCGCCGATTCCCCGCCCGAGACCCTGCGGGCTTACGTCCAGCTATATCTGCGGGAGGAGATCAAGGGAGAGGCCCTGGTGCGCAACCTGCCCGGCTTCGCACGCTTTTTCCCGGTTGCCGGTCTCTTCCACGGCCAGGTCCTCAACGTCGCTGGACTCGCCCGAGACGCCGGTGTCGCGCGGACCACCGTCGAGGGTTACCTCGAGGTGCTGGAGGACACGCTGCTCGCGCGGCGCCTGCCGGCATACGAGACGCGCCTGCGCGCGCGCGAGCGCAAGCACCCCAAGCTCTACTGGATGGACCCGGGGGTCGCCCGCGCGGCGAAGGGCTCCTTCGGGGAGGTCGCGCCGGAGGAGCGAGGGCACCTGCTCGAGGGTTGGGTCCACACGCTGCTTCGCACTTACATGGCCGAGAACGAGCTCGCCGAGGAAATCGCCTTTTGGGCGCCTACCGCCGCAAAGCGTCTCGAGGTCGACTTCCTGATCCGCCGCGGCGAGGAGCGGTGCGCGTTGGAGGTGAAGGCCGCCACGCGTGCCCATCCCGGTGACCTGGATGGCCTACGGGCGATCGGCGAGTTGCCCGGCCTGCGCCGGCGGATCCTCGTCTACCGCGGCGAGCGGCCGACGCGAACCGAGGACGGGATCGACGTCTGGCCGGTCGAGACCTTCCTCGAAGCCCTCGCTGCGGACAGCATCTGGCCCTGAGCACGCAGAAGGCGCTTCAGCAGGTCCAGTCGCTGACGCCGGTCACCTGTACGCCCGGTTCGGGCGGTTTGCGGGCCAGGCGGACCAGGCGGGTGCAGAGGAAGTTGCCCTGCTCGTCGGTCTTGCGGTGGTCGAAGATCCGACAGAGGACGACGCTGTTGGCGAGGCGGCGGCAGTTCTGGACGCCGGCGTTGTGGCAGCTGCTGTCGTGGTTGCAGGTGCTCTCGGCGAAGGTGCCGGCGCGCTCCCGCGCATCCGGGATCGAAAGCGTCTCGCCCGCCAGGGCCGGCGGCGCGCTGACCAGGAGCAGCGAGGCGGCGGCGAGCAGGAGGGCGAGACGGCGGCTCACGGCAGGGCGTCCGGATTGAGCCTGGGGATCGGGGCTTTGGCGATGTACTGCCCACCGGCCGTCAGGGTCACGTCTTTGTCCTTGACGAAGTCGCGGACGGCGACGGTCCCTTCGGCGACTTTGAAGAGGGTGGAGGAGTCGCAGCGGTCGACCACCAGCCAGGTGGTCCCGCGCACCGTCGCCGAGCCGTAGCTGCCGCTGGTCGAGTAGTTGCCTTTGCCGCTGCCCCAGAGCCGGCGCCCGTGCTTGCCGCCGCTGCTGATCCGCGCGGTTGCTTCCTTGCCGGCGCCGCGCCGCTCGCACATCCGCCGGCCGGCCAGTTTCAGCCCAACCGTCTGGTTATCGCCTTCGTCCTGGGTGGCGACGAAGACGCCGCCCCAGAAGTGGGCGCCCTGCAGTTCGTTCGAGGAGCCTTTCGAGGCGGTCAGGTCGACGACCCCGTGGCGGGTGTTGATCAGGCAGCCCATCGGCACCTGTTTGAAGCCGGTCAGCGGCGCGGAGGCGGTTTCACCCGGGCACTGCAGTTCGATCGACCCTTCGACCGGTTCGAGGTTGAAGGTCTTGCCGGCGACCGGTTTCGGCGGCCCCGTGTAGATGGAGAAGGAGGCGAAGGCGGGGGTCGGGTCGACGTGCCCGAGCGCGTCGGTGGCCCTGACTTCGAAGAAGTGGTTTCCGTCGGCGAGCGAGCTGTAGCTCCGCGGCGAGCTGCAGGCGCTCCAGGCGGCGGGGTCGTTGGAATCGATCCGGCATTCGAAAGTGCCGAGCTCCGAGGCTTCGAAGGCGAAGGAGGCCGAGGAGGTTTCGATCGTGCCGCTGGGGGCGGAGGAGATAACCGTCTCGGGCGAGGTGGTGTCGATCGCGAACCCGGCGACGGCCGGGGTGGGGTCGAGGTTGCCCGCCAGGTCGGTCGCCCGGACTTCGAAGTTGTGGGACCCGTCGGCCAGCCCGGAGTAGCTCTGGGGCGAGTCGCAGGCGGTCCAGCCGTCCGGGTTGACCGAGTCGAAGCGGCATTCGAAGCTGCCTTCCTCGCTCGATTCGAACCCGAAGCTCGCCGAGGCGCCCGCGATCGTTCCGCTCGGCCCGCTGCTGATCGTCGTCTGCGGCGGTTCCAGATCGGGATGGGCGTCGACGGTGAAGGCCCGGGCCGCCGGCACCGGATCGGGGTTGAGCGGCTTGTTCAGCGCCCGCACTTCGAAGACGTGCACGCCGTCGGCCAGCGCCGAGTAGCTCTGCGGCGAGCTGCATCCGGCCCAGTCGGCGGGATCGCTCGAGTCGAGCCGGCACTGGAAGCCGCCCTGCTCGGGCGAGGTGAAGGCGAAAGTCGCCGAGTCGGTGGTGATCGTCCCGCTCGGGCCGGAGGTGATGATCGTGTTGGTGACCGCCGCCGAGCCGACTGCCACCGACACCGTGACCACAATCACCGCGATAGCCGCCGCCACAAGAGGTTTACGGGGCATGGAAGCAGGGAACCTTACCTAGTCGTCTTTTCAGGCTCAATCTTTAGCTATACCGAGAATTAGGAGATAAATGTCCAGTCCGAGTGACCCCGGTCGGCCGCTCGGTGGCATAGCCTGCGGGTTGATGAGCGCGCTCGCGGGGCACCAGTCGTGACCTGGGTCGAGGTCTTCGCCGTGCTCGTCGTCTCCCATCTGGTCGGCGACTTCCTCCTGCAGACCGACTGGCAGGCGCGCAACAAGGCCGGCGGGCTCGGCCCCGAGCCGCTCCATCGCCGCGCTCTGGTCAGCCACGTCCGCTTCTACATGGCCGCCTTCATCCCGGCCCTGGTCTGGATCGGGATCGAGACCGACTTCCTCTGGGCGGTGGTGATCGGCCTGGCGATCGCGATCCCCCACCTGATCCAGGACGACCGCCGCCTGCTGTGGGCCTACATGGGCCGGGTCAAGGGCCTGACCGAGACCTCCTCAGGCCTCGGCGTTGCCGTCGACCAATCCTTTCACGTCGTCTTCCTCTTCGCTGCCGCTCTGCTCGCCGTCGCCTGACGTCGCCCCCTGGCGGGTCGGCAGGGTCCAGACGGTGATCGGCTGGGTCCGCCCGCGCACCTCGAACTCGCCGACCAGCTCCAGGTCGGGCACCTCCCGCTGCAGCGCCGCCCGGGTCGAGTCGGCGATGAAGGCCTGGTGGCCGCTGCCTTTCGTCATCCCCTCCAGCCGCGAGGCGGTGTTGGTGGTGTCGCCGATCGCCGTGTACTCGACTCGCCGCTCGGAGCCCACCTGGCCGGTCATCACGACGCCGGTATTGAGCCCGATCCCCATGTCGAACCCGCGCCCCATCCCGGCCCCTTCCATCCACTCGTTGAAGCGGGGCAGCCGCACTTCCAGCATCTCCCGCGCCGCGGCGACGGCGCGGTCGGCGTGGTCGGGCTGCTCCAGCGGCGCCCCGAACAGCGCCATGATCCCGTCCCCCATGTAGGCGACGAGGGTGCCGCCGTGGTCCATGATCGCGTCGCTCATCTCGCCGAGGTAGCGGTTCAAGACCTCGATCACCGCTTCCGGCGCCAGCTGCTCGGAGTAGCTGGTGAACCCGCGCAGGTCGCTGAAGAGGATCGTCGTCTCCCGCCGTTCGCCGCCGAGCCGCAGGTCGTCGTCGGTGCGGGCGAGGACGTCGCTGACCACCGCCGCGGGGACGAAGCGGGCGAAGGTGTCATGGACCCGCTGGCGTTCGAAAGCGTCGAGCACGTAGTTGACCGCGAGCGCGCCGAGGGCGGAGACGACGAGCCCCAGCAGCGGGTAGACGAACGGCAGCACGGTGCCGGAGTCGAAGGCGACCTGGACGGCGACGGTGTAGAGGAGCGCCAGGGCGACCGCGAGGAGCACCGCCGGCAGCGGGCTGAGGCGGACGGTGACGGCGGCGGGAACCGCGGCGAGCAGGAGGATCACCAGCAGGTCGACTGCGAGCCCCGAGGAGGCGAGCGGGAAGCCGTGGAGCGCGGTCCAGGCGGCGTTGGCCTGGATTTCCGGCCCCGGCATCAGTTCGTCGCCGCTGGTCGAGGTCGGGTGGACGTCCTGCAGCGAGGGGACCGAGGCGCCGACGATCACGGTCTTGCCGCGGAACGCCGAGGCCGGCACCTTGCCGGCCAGCACCCGTGAGTAGGAGTAGTGGGCGAAGGTCTTCGGCGGCCCGCGGTAGTCGATCCACGCTTCGCCGTCGCCTTCCATATCCGCGGGGTCGATCTTCTCCGCCCCCGCCGCTTCGGCGACCGCGACCCCGAAGCTGACGAGGCCGTCGATCTCGTAGTGCATCTTGCGGATCACGCCGCCGGAGTCCGGTTTGACGACCGTGTTGGCGGCGCGCGCGCCGATTTCGTTGACGACTTCTTCGCCGCCGAAGATCCGGCTTTCGCCGCGGTCGGTTTCGGTGGTCGAGAGGATCACCCCGCCCGCCCGCGCAACCGCTTCGACCAGCGCGTTGTCCTCCTTCGGCGTCGTCGGCTCGGTGAACTGGATGTCGACGGCGATCGCCTTCGCTCCCGCTTGGCGCAGCCGGTCGATCACTTCCGCGTGCTCGGAGCGCGGGTACGGCCACTGCACGCCGAGCTCGCTGAAGGTGCGGTCATCCACCTCGACCAGGGCAAATTCCCGCGGCTGCTCCTGCGTCCCCCGGACCGAGAAGCGGGCATCGACGCTCTGCTGCTCGAGCGCCCGCATCAGGTGCGTCGCGTAAGCAAGCACCCCGATCGCCGCGGCGCCGAGGACGACGAGCAGGATCGCCAGTTCGCGCCGTCGCCGCAGCCCGCCACGCGAGGTCAATCCGGGACCGCCGCCGCGGGGTGGTCGCCGGGCCAGCGCTCGTCGGAGACCCGGTGGGCGAGCTGTTGACTGCGGCGGTGCCCGGTGACGGCGAGCAGGAACTGGTCGCGGTCGAGCGCCAGTAGTCGCGTGTCCTCGGTCGCCCGCACCGTCGCCGTGCGCGGGACGTCGTGCAGCAGGGCGATCTCGCCGAAGCATTCGCCCGCGCCCTCGCTGCGGCGGAAGACGCCGTCTTCGAAGACCTCGACCTCGCCGTCGCAGATCAGGAAGAAGCGGTCGCCGATCTCCCCTTGCACGATCACGTCTTCGCCGGCCGAGAACTCGACCGGCTGCAGGTCGTGGCTGAGCCGCTCCAGGGTCGCCAGCGGCAGGGGCGCGAAGATCGAGCTGCCGCGCAGCAGCGAGTAGCGCTCCTCCTCGACCGGCGCCCCGACCTCGTGGGCGCGCAGCCGCGCCCAGCAAAGGGTCACGAACAAGGGGATGAAGACCCCGACGGCGATCAGCGCCCCTTCGGGGTGCAGGAGTTCGACCAGGAGCACGGCGCCGATCGAGCCCAGCGCCAGCGCCGCCTGCCGCGCCGCCTCGAAGGCGCCGATCACCCGGCCGAAGGTCTCGTCGGAGCCGAGGCGCTGCATCAGCGTTTTCGTCGCCACCTCGGCGAAGACGAAGCCGAACCCGATCATCAGCACGCCGGCGTAGGTGGTGCCGACGTGCGGCGCCACCCCCGGCAGCACCGTCGCCGCGCCGATCACCAGGCTGCCGCCGGCGATCGCCGGGACCAGCCGGCCGCGGTCGAACAGCATCGCCAGCCCGATCGCGCCGAGCACGGCGCCGATCCCGATCGTTGCGTTGAGGAAGCCGACCGCGCCCTCCTCCAGGTGCAGCATCTCCAGCGCCATCACCACCACCATCACCTCGATGAAGCCCTCGAAGAAGAAGAGCAGGGCCATCGTCGCCGAGGAGAGCCGCAGCGCGGGGTGGAAAAACAGAGCCCGGGCGCCGCGGGTCACCTCGCGGAAGGCGCCCGCGACCTCGTCGTCGGCGACCTCGTACTCGGGCCGGTGGTCCTTCTGCACGCCCGGGATCAGCAGGCAGACGACGAGCGCCGCCGCCGCGGCGACGCCGATCACGAAGGCGGGCGAGGTCGGGTGTAGGAGGAGGCCGGCGACGAGCGCGGCGATCAGCGAGCCGGCGTTTTCCATCACGCTGTGGCTCACGTTGGCGGCGGAGAGCTCGCCCGGGGTGTGGACCAGGGTCGGGGTCAGGGCGGAGTGGGCAGGGCCGTAGCCGCAGATCGCGACCGCGAAGAGGGCGGGGAAGGCGAAGACGACGTCGGTCGGCGCTTCGAGCGCGGCGGCCGCGGCGGCGCCGGCGAGGACGATGGTTGCGGCGATCGCGCTGGCGAGCATCACCGTGCGCCGGGGGAAGCGGTCGATCAGCACGCCGACGAACGGCGAGACCAGCGCCGCGGGCAGGAAGCGGACCAGGGCGACGATGCCGACGCCGGCGGCGCCGTGGGCGTCGAACCCGTAGACGCCGAGGGCGATCGTGAAGGACCAGGTCGCGAACCAGATCAGCGCGGTGGAGACTCCGAGCAGCGCCGAGTCCTTGTTCGCGAAGTCCATCGCGAGCGCGCGCACGCTGGTCCGAAAAGCGGTCCAGGTACGCGAGATCACGGGGCCAACATAATGCAGTCGATGGAAGCCGAGACCCGCTACGCCGATTCCGACGGGGTCAGCATCGCCTACCAGGTCCACGGTGAAGGGCCCCTGGACCTCGTCTTCGTCCCCGGCTTCGTCTCCCACGTCGAGCTCTACTGGGACGATCCGGCGACCGCCCGCTTCCTGCGCCGGCTCACCTCCTTCGCTCGCGTCGTCATCTGGGACAAGCGCGAGCAGGGGCTCTCCGACCGCACCGGCCGGCCGCCGACGCTGATCCTGCAGCGGCGCGGCGATCGCATCGCCCGCGTCGGCCAGGGCCGCTGCCTGGCGGAGGCGATCCCCGGCGCCAAGTACGTCGAGCTGGAGGGCGACGACCACCTGCCGATCGCCGGTGACCAGGACGCGCTGCTCGACGAGGTCGAGGAGTTCCTGGTCGGCAGCCGCCGTGGCAGCGAACCCGAGCGGGCGCTGGCGACGGTCCTCTTCACCGACATCGTCGGCTCGACCGAACGGGCGGCGGAGCTCGGCGACCGCGCTTGGCGCGAGCTGCTGGAGCGCCACGACACCGCTGTCCGCCGCCAGCTCGAGCTCCACCGCGGGCGCGAGGTGAAGACGATGGGGGAAGGCCTTTAGCTCGCCGTAAAGAAGTCGTGACAGCGTGCGGATGGTGGACTGGTCCGTCCTGCACGCCCTCAACGACTTCATGTACCAGCACGACGCAGTCGAGGATCCCCTCCTCTTCTATGTCAGCGCCTCCGAGGCGCTCTTCGTGGCGACCCTGGCGATCCTCTTCCTCGCCGCCCGCGGAGCCGCCCATGCGGCCTGGCGCCGCGCCTCGCTGGCCGCGGTGTTGAGCGCCGGCCTCGGCCTCGCGGTCGGCAAGGTGATCTCCGAACTGGTCGATCGCGCCCGCCCCTTCGTCGCCGACCCCCACGGCGTCCACCTCTTCACCGCTCACGCCGCCGCCCCCGGCTTCCCCAGCGACCATGCCACCGCCGCCTTCGCGATCGCCGTGGCGATCCTCCTGCGCAAGCGCGGCTGGGGGATCGCGGCCCTCGTCGCGGCAACGATCCTCTCGGTCGGGCGCGTCGCCCTCGGCGTCCACTACCCGAGCGACGTCATCGCCGGCGCTGCTCTCGGCAGTGCAGCGGCGCTCGCGCTCTGGGCCGCGCCGCTGCGTACCCGGATCGACCGCTTCGCCGACGCGATCGGTGCCCGCTGGGACCGCCTCATCGAGCGCGGCGCTGAGCTCGCCGGCCTGCGCGGCTAGCCGATCGCGATCTCGTAGGCCTCGTCGGCCTCGAGGAACGGGGCCAGGGTGACGTAGACCAGCGTCGGCACCAGGTCCGGCAGCGTCTCCGGCCCTTTTTTGTTGACGTGGTCGTAGAGGAGCGAGTAGAGGGCGCCGCCGATCGCCTCGGCGGCGATCGGCGGGGTCCCGGGTTTGAGCTCGTAGCCGGGGGCGAGCAAGGCCTCGAACCCTTCGGTCACCATCTCGCGCTGGTCGAGGGCGCGCTTGCCCGCGGCGTACATCTCTTTGCCGCCCATCCGCGCGTACTCGGGCTCTTCGGCACCCCAGCGGAACATCGCGTCCTGGGTGTCGTGGACGGCGTGGGGCCAGTCGGGGGCGCGGCGGAAGGCCGGAAGGGCCGCCGCGAGCATGTGGGCGGAGCCATTGTCGAGGGCGGCGACGATCGCGTCCTCCTTGTTCTTGAAGTGCTCGTAGAAGGTCCGCTGGGAGGTCCGCGCGCGATCGACCACCTCGGCCACGGTCGTATCGGGGTACCCCTTCTCCGCCACCACCGCCGCCAGCGCTCGCAGCAGCCGCTCGGGCGGCGTCGAGAGTTTCTGACGCTCCTCGAACGACAGCGTCTCGACCCGTCGGCGCCGCCTCGGTTTCAGCGGCCCCGGCGGCACCGGGTAGGAGAAGACCCAATCCCACAGCTGCGGCGCCAGCTCCAGCAGCTCCTTCTCCTGCCCTCGGTAGAGCCGCTTGTGGATCACCTTCTGGATCCCGCCGATCAGCGAGCGGACGAGCTCCCGCGGCAAGCCTTGGCGCTCGGGCACCTGCTCGAGCAGCGCCGCGGCCACGTCGGTCGAGCGTTCCATCATCTGGTCGACCAGAGCCGCGCCCGCCTCGCCGGCGGCATAGACCTCGACCACGCACATCTTCGCCGCCGCCGGCTGGTCGACGATCGCCTGCATCACCCCTTCGAACGCCTGCCGCGCTCGCTCGATCCCCGGCGGAGCGCTTTCGTCGGCGCCGAGCTGCCGAAGCGTCGGCTCGACGACGGCTTCCACCGCGGCGATGAAGCAGGCCTGCTTGTCCTCGAAGTGCCGGTAGAAGGCGCTGCGGGAGACCCCGGAGAGCCTCACCACGTCGGCGACGGTGGCCGCCTCATAGCCTTTTTCGTCGACCGCGGCCACCATCGCCGCGAACATCCTTTCGCGCTGGTTGCGCTCGGCCAAGTCTCGGGGCGTACCTCTACCGGGCCGCAGCTTTCGCTCCCGCAAAGAAGCTGCGTCGCCCCACGGAGTTCTCACCATCGTCGCCGGAACATATCCCGCATCCCAGAGCCATTTCCGCGCGCTTGAGGACACCGAGAAACATGGTACGCCTATGGCCAAAAATTGCCCGAGCAAGGGCCTGTTTGCGGCGATTCTGCCCCCAAATTTCAAGTGCCACGGTCCTCCAAAGTTCCTATTGCGAAGCCCCCTTGCCCTAGACTGCATGTCTAGATGGGATGGAGGTCGCGTAGTTGAAGCGGCGCGGTGGCCTCGTGGCTCTCGCGTCGGTGCTTCTCGCTTGCGTCGTCCTGGGGATGGTCGGCCTGAGCGTCGAGGAGCGGCTTTCGCCGCTCTCGCTCCGCGTGCCAGGCACCGCGGCGGGAGACGCCGAAGAGCTCGCCGAAAGCCACTTCGGCCGCTCCTCCCCGTTCGTCGTCCTCCTGCAAGGCCCGGCCGCAGCGCTCGACCGGCAGGGCCCGGCCCTGGTCCAAGCGCTGCGGCGGCGGGACGATCTCACCGCCATTTCCCCCTGGGACCGGGGCTCCCTACCGGCGCTACGGCCGGCCCCGGGCAAGGCCCTGGTGATCCTCGACTACCACGTCCCCCTGGCGACGGCGATGCGCGACACCGCCCCCGCCCTCGAACATACCTTGGCGGCGCGGGTGCGGCCGCCCGTCCGCGCCACCCCGTCCGGCTTCGCCTCGGTCTCGCGCGCCCTGCAGGAGGAATCGCTCACCTCCACCCAGCGAGCCGAGCTCCTCGCCGCGCCGCTCCTGGTCATCGTCCTGCTGCTCGTCTTCCGCTCGGTTGTCGCCGCGGCGATCCCGCTCGCCTTCGGTGCCCTCACCGTCTTCGCCGGCCGCGGGGTCCTCGCGCTGCTCACTTCGGTGATGACGATCGATGCTTTGTCGCTCGTCGTCTGCACGATGATGGGGCTGGCCCTCGGAGTCGACTACTCGCTGCTGATCGTCTCCCGCTTCCGCGAAGAGCTCGAGCGCGATCCCAACCCCTGGCGGGCCGCCGCGGCGACCCGCGGCAGCGCCGGCCGCACCACCTTCTTCGCCGGCGCGACGCTGGTCGTCGCGATCGTCTTCTCGGCCTTCCTGCAGCCGGGGTCGCTGCTGCTCTCGCTGGCAACCGCTACCGCCGTGGTGACGATCATCAGCGTTGTCATCTCCACCCTCGCGGTCCCGGGGCTGCTGGGACTGCTGGGGGGCCGAATCAACGCCGGCCGCCTCGGTCGCCGCCGACGATCCGCCGCTCCGGGAGTCGCCGCCGCTGCGGCGGCGGCCCTGCGCCGCCCGGGCCTCGCCGCCTTCCTGGTGGCGGTGCCGCTGATCCTCCTCACCCTGCCGGTGATCGGGTTCTCCACCGGTGCCCCCGGCATCGACGAGCTCCCCAGCTCCAACCCGGCCCGCCGCAACGCCGAGACGATCGATCAGGCGGTCGGCCCTGGGTGGGAGGCCCCCTTCGTCCTGGTGGCGGCGACTCCGCACCGGGCGATCACCAACCGCAGCGACCTCGCGCTGCTGGGGCGTTGGCAGCGGAAGATCGTCCACCGCCCCGGCGTGCGGGCGGTGATCGGCCCGGCGGCGATCGGCGCCCGCGCCGCGCCGCTGCGGGACCTCGGCGCCAAGCTCACCTCCACCGGCGCCGGCTCGCCGCAACGCCTCGACCGACTCGGCCCGAACCTGCGCCGCGCCGCCGACGCCGTCTCCGACCTCCGCGCCGGGATCGCCGAAGGCGCCGACGGCAGCGACCTGCTCGCCCAGGGCTCCGCCCGTGCCGCTGCCGGCGCCGGCACGATCGCCCGCGAGCTTCGCTTCGCCGCCGGGCGCGGCGAACAGGCGGGCGCAGCGATCGAGCGGTTGCAGGCGGGCAGCGAGCGCCTGGCCAAAGGGCAGCAGAAGGTCGCGGTCGGCGGCCTCACCCTCACCCTCGGCCTGCGCTCGCTGGTGCCGCGAGTCCGCGGCGGCAACCTCGCCCGTGCCCGCAAGCTCGCCCGCCGGCTCGAACGCGCGGCAGCCGTCGACCCCTCCCAGGCCAAGGCTGCGCGGGAAGCGCGAACGCTGGCCCGCGCGGTCGCCGCCACCCGCGACGAAGTGCGGCGGCTGCGGGAAGTCGCGCAGCAGGTCAACGGCGGCCTCAACCGGCTGGTCCCGGGCGGCAAGCGCCTGGAAGACGGCGTCGGCCGGCTCGCCGGCGCCACCGGCGGGCTCAGCGAAGGCCTCGACCGGCTCGGCGACGGGGCCGAACGGCTGGCCGGCGGCCTGGTCGCTCTGGAGGGCGGAGCCGGGGCGCTGCGCGACGGCCTCGCCGAAGGCTTCCACCGCTCCTATCCGCTGCAGACGAAGCTGCACGGCGCCGGTGTCCGCGTGTCGGCGCTGACGGCCCCACTCGCGATCGGGGCGCGGCAACTCCACACCCAGTCGCCGCACCTCTTCGACTCCGGCTACTTCGTCCTCTCGGCCATCGACGGGGCGCCGACTAGGCAGCGCCGCGAAGCGGGCGAGGCGATCAGCGTCGACCGCGGAGGCCAGGCCGCCCGCATGCTCGTCGTCTCCACCCACGCCTTCAACACCGCCGGCTCCCGCGCAGTCGGCGCGCAGCTCCAGCGCGACGCCGAGCGCATCGCCGCCGTAGGCGGCCTGCGGACCGGCGTTACCGGCGGCGCCGCCACCCTCAATACCTACGGCGAAGCGACCGAATCGCGGCTGCCGCTGGTGATCGGCGCTTTTGTCCTCTTCACCCTGCTGGCCCTCGTCGTGGTCCTGCGGGCGCCGCTTCTAGCCCTGCTCACCGTCGGCCTCAACCTCGCCTCGGTCGCGGCGGCGATCGGCGCGATGTCGCTGGTCTGCAAGATCCCCGACGGCTATCCGCTCGGCGGCCATCCCTATATAGACACGGTCGGCGCCGGGGCGATCTTCGGCGTTACCTTCGGCCTCTCGATCGACTACGCGGTCTTCCTGCTGGCGCGGATGCGCGAGCGCTACGACGTCGACGGCGACAACCGCGCCGCGATCGCCTTCGGCCTCGAGCGCACCGCCGGGGTGATCACCGGCGCCGCTGCGATCATGGCCGCTGTCTTCATCTCCTTCGCCGCGGCCCCGATCGCCACCGTCAGCCAGATGGGCATCGGCCTGACCGTGGCGATCCTGCTCGACGCGACCGCGGTCCGGATCGTCCTGCTGCCGGCGCTGATGCTGCTGCTGGGCGACCGCGTCTGGCGGGTGCCGCCCCTGCTCGACCGCATCCTTCCGCGCCGTAATATGTTGAAGGCAGGGAATGCTTAGGGGGATCGCGATCGCGCTCGTGCTGGCGGCAGTGCTCGCCGCGACCGCCGCTGCGGCGGAAGCCCCGACCCGCGACGAATACGTCGCCCGGCTGGAGGCGATCTGCAAACCCGGCGCGATCGCGACCGAACGGGCGATGAAGGGCGCCAAAGCCGACGTTCGCGCCGAACGGCTGGCCGTCGCCGCGAAGAAGTTCGCCAAGGGAACCACGATCTACTCCGGCACGATCAGCCGCATCTCCGCCGTGCCCCGGCCGGAAGCGGACGTCGTCCGTCTGAAGCAGTGGTTCACCTACCTCGACCGTCAGGTCGACTACCTGCGGCAGATCACCGCCAAGCTGCGCCAGAAGCAGCTACCCAAGGCCAGCCGTCTGCTTCCCCGCTTCATCCACAATGGCAACCTCGCCAACAACGTCGTCCTCGCCTTCGGCTTCAATGACTGCAGCTTCAAATTTTCGCGGTACGGCTAGCCGAGGCGAGGGTGTCGGCGTTATTGGTACGCTAGCACCACCTTTTCGCAGGCACGAGACGGCAACGAACGCTTGCGTATCTTGACACCGCGGTCCGTGTGTGTTCCAATTGCGGCGGCTTGCACGGCGGGCGCCACCACCAGCAGCTCCTGGCGGGGCGCCTTGCCGTGTTCCATCACGAAACCAACGCCCAGGATGTGTCTGGGAGAAGGAGTTCGCAGTAGAGATGATTAACAGATCACACGCACCGAAGAGGGGTTTTCGAGCACTCGGAGTCGCCCTCGTCGCTTCACTCGCGCTGACGGGCTTGCTCGCAAGCAGCGCCTCGGCCCTCAGCATCAGCCCCAGCAACGCCTCGCAGTCCGGTAGTGGGAATGCCTTTTACTTTTCCGCTTCCGGTCAGCCGACCTATAACTGCTCGTCGAGCTGGAGTCGCTGGCAGGCATCCGGCGGCACCGGCGGCACGGCTGAAGTGACGCTTGGCGGCTGCAAAATCGTTTTCTTCGGTATCACGAGCAACTGCACCACCGCGGGTATGCCGACGGGGAGCATCCAGTTCTCAAAACTCAACTACTCCCTCGTCTATCTCGATGCGGCGAAAACCAAGTTCGGCTACAAGCTGACTCCGGTCAGTGGTCCGGTCGCCGAATTCACCTGCGGCCCGAGCTCCTACAAATGGACCGGCAGCGTCCTCGGGCAGATCACCTCGCCGGCGCTGGGCGTCGAATCGCACACCGCGACGCTCAGGTTCACGGCGACCGGTACTTCGCAGGACTACCAGCAGGTCGAAGGTGCGGGCACCAGCTACCACCTGTCCCAGAGCCAGAACGGCGGCGCAGCCGTCGACCTCGGGATCAACACCGAAATCGGACTCACCAGCGTAGCGCTGGTGAAGTACCTGCCGTAAGTCTGTGCGTGGGAGCCGCGCCTCAGGCGCGGCTCCCACAGCAGGATGCTCCTCGGGAGCGGACTCGACTCCAGGTCTCGGTACGGTGACGACTGCTTGAGGGGACCTGAGTTTTAAGCGAAAAAGCCCCATTGCGCATTTGCAGCAGGGCGCTGACTTGACAGCGTGGTCCGGATATGTTCTTATTCCCTTGGCCTGGGGGATCTAGGGGTCATCGGGACAAGCCAGAGCTACAACGGGACAACGAGGGAGAGGAACGGGACGCATGAGCGAAGTTGCCGAGAGTCGTAACGAACCGCGGGAACGGAAACGGCGGGGAACCCGCCCGGGTTTGACGGTGCTTGCCGCGGCGCTGCTTGCGCTGTCGGTCTCCCTCGCTCTGCTACTCCCTGGGTTGGCAACGGCTGGCCCGGGTGACTTCATCAAGGCTTTCGGCCCTGACGGCACCGCCAGCACCGAGTTCGGAAAGCCCGTCGGCCTCGCAGTGGACCAGGAAACCGGAGCTGTCTATGTTGCCGACAGCGAAACCCAGACCCTGGAAAAGTTCGACGCCGAAGGCAACCCACTCGACTATGGGGGTGGCGCCGGTTACATCTCGAAAAACAAGATCACCGGCCTCTCTCTGAATGGGTCCCCTCAAGAAGCAGAGGTCGCGATTGATCCCGAGACGCACGTCGTCTACGTCACCAGCGGCGACAGGGTCAGGGCGTTCGAGCCGGATGGGGAACCCCACAACTTCACCGAAGGAAATGACGCCGGGAGCAGTGAACTTTCTGGCGCGGCCGATCTCTGGGGCGTTGCTGTCGACCAGCACGGGGACATCTATGCCAGCGATTTCGAAAGTGAAAAGGTGCGGATCTATTCACGCGCGGGGGCACTCATAACGGAATTTGCTCCGAGAGTACAGGCCAAAATAATTCGCCCCAGCACGATGGCCGTGGCTTCCGATGGAACCCTCTACATAACCGACGTCGGTTTCCAAGTAGATGCGTTTGAGCCGTCGCAATTTCCCGTGTCGGGCAAAACTACCTACAGCTTCGGTCAGCCTGTGAACGACTCAACGGCCGTGTCAGTTGCGGTAGATCCGGTTACTCAGTACGTCTACATTGATCAACTATGCGGTTTCTCGGCATCGAAATGCGATGACCCTGCTGGAGTCGAGATAACTGTCTATGACGAAAACGGGGCTTTCCTCGGCGCGATCGGTGCCAAAGGCCCACAAGCGCTCGCGGAAAATGGCCCCGTCGGCGTAAACGGGGGGATTAAAAGGGTGTATGTCGCCCAGCTGCATGGAGGCGGGGCCCTTGCCCAGGTCTCGGTTTTCGAAGCCATCAGCTTTTTCGTCGGGATCCCGACCGTTTCGAACACTTCAGTGAAGGAAATCAGTGCGGACTCGGCGATGCTGCGCGCCAAGATCAATCCGAACACCCTCCCGACCAACTACCACTTCGAATACGGTCTTCAAGACTGTGCGGTGAGTGCCTGCACGAGCGTTCCGGTCCCGAACGGTGCAATCGGTGAAGGGCACGAACCAGTTCTGGTTTCACAGCCGATCTCGGGCCTCCAGCCTGGGACGACCTATCACTACCGTGTCGTCGCCGTCAACGACGAAGGACCTACCAAAACGCCCGACAGGACTTTCACCACCGACCTCACGGGTCTCGGCTTCGCCCTCTCCGATCAGCGCGCGTGGGAGTTGGTCTCGCCGTCAGATAAGCACGGCGCCAAGCTTACCCGCGGGTCTCTCGGGGTGAGTCAGGCCGCGGCAGACGGCAGCGGCATCGTCTACGAATCGCCGACCTCGATCGAAGAAGCGCCTCAGGGCAACCGAGCGCAAGGACTATCGGTGGTGTTGGCGCGTCGTAATCCCCTCGGTGACTGGACCTCCAAAGACCTCACTCCGCCGCACCAGGAAGTCTCAGTCCTGCGTTTTGGGAGTGAATTCAAAGCCTTCAGCCCCGACCTCGGCCGGGCCGTATTCGAGCAGCAGGGCGAAACGCCCCTTTCTCCTGCGGCCTCCGAAGAAACCCCGTACCTTCGCACCAACACCGAACCGGCCGGATACACGCCGCTGGTGACGGCGAAGGAAGGTTATGCCAACGTCCCGTTGGGGACGAAATTCGGAAGCGAAGGCGCCAACACCACCTCCACGGATAGCCTTGTGGCCATCAAGGCTGCTGACAGCGGCCTTGACCACCTTGTACTCAAGTCGGTAAAGCCTTTGTTTCCAAACGCTGCTCCGAACAGCCTCTATCTGTGGGCAGGAGGCCAGCTCGCGCCGGTGAGCGAACTGCCGGCCGGTGAAGAAGTCAGCGGGATAGTCGCGGGCTGGGCAGGCAACGACTACGGTTCGATCAGCCACGCGATCTCCGAGGATGGCAGACGTGTGTTTTGGCAGGCCGAAGGGTCAACTCTCGGTCTCTACGTCCGCGATACGGTCAACCAGGTCACCGGCCGGCTCGACGTCCGGACGGCTGATGCTGACGGAGAAGGTAATGCCAAGCCCCTTTTCCAAGGCGCCAGCGCTGACGGCACGGTGGTGTTCTTCACTGATACCCAGCGGCTGACGGCCGACGGGAGCGCTCCTGACAACCTGCAAGACACGCGCGACCTCTACCGTTGCGAGGTGGCCCCGGTCGAGGGGGGGACGCTAGGTTGCACCACTCTGACCGATATCAGTGCGCCGATCGAAGGCTCCGGCGAACGGTCGGAAGTTGTTGGGCTCAGTCCGGCTATCGCCGATAATGGATCCAGCGCGTACTTCGTCGCCAGGGGACGGCTCGACACCGCCCCCAATGAAGCGGGCGAAGTTGCAGTTGCCGGCCAGCCGAACCTCTACCTCTGGCAGGAAGGGATGGGTGCGCGATTCATCGCCACTCTCTCTGAGCAGGACAGCCCGGACTGGGGAGTAGGTAATGAAAGCAGCGGCCGCGGCCGCTACCACACCTCCAAACTGAGCGCGGCCGGCTCCCCGGACGGACGCTACCTCGCCTTCATGTCGCAGCGCAGCCTCACCGGCTACGAAAACGCCGACGCGACGAGTTTCGAGCCGGTCGAGGAGGTCTTCCGCTACGATTCATCGTCGCAGCGCCTCGCATGCCTATCTTGTAACCCCTCAGGCGCGAGTCCTCAGGGCGAATTCTTCCCGGAAAGGTCCTCGGGCCTCCTAGTAGACCCAGGGCCGCTCTGGAAGGGCCACTGGGTGGCGGCGATTTTGCCGAACGCCCAGGAAACCGAAGGTAACTTCGGCCTCACCTTCCACCGACCACGGGTCGTCCTCGACAACGGGCGGGTCTTCTTCAACTCGGTCGATCCGCTGGTTCGCGCTGACTCGAACGGGGGTTGGGACGTCTACCAGTGGGAGCCGACCGGGGTCGGCGATTGCACCTCCTCGCCCGAGGGCTCGGCGCAAGCGCGCTCGGCGGGCGGCTGTGTCTCGCTGCTCAGTTCCGGTACCGCTCCCGAAGAAGCGAGTTTCCTCGATTCCAGCGAATCGGGCAATGACGTCTTCTTCCTTACCCCTGCCCGGCTGTCGGTTGCCGACGAAGACGAAGAGCTCGACCTCTACGACGCCCGGGTGAACGGGATCACGGCGACCCGTACGCCGAGCCCCGAGTGCCTCGGAGAAGCCTGCCAGCCGGCGGCCAAGCCGCCGAACGACCCCACCCCCGCCAGCGCCGCCTTCAACGGCCCTGGCAACGTGCATCCCAGCGCGCGGAAATGTGCCAAGGGCAAGCGGGCGGTGGTGCGCAAGGGCAAGACCCGGTGCGTGCGGCGCCACCCCAAAAAGCGCCATGCCCACGGCGACCGGAGGGCGCACCGATGAGCGCCTCTGCGCAGAGAAGGCCTACCGCACCCGCTTCTGAGAAGGAGAACAAGATCATGCCCAAGCGCCTCCCGATCCTGGCAGCGCTCTGTGTCGCGCTCGTCGCATTCGTTCTGCCCTCCGCCTCCGCCTCGGCCGCTTCGCCCTGGTGGCAGCTCCTCGACGGCAGCCGCCCTTCCCACCTTTGGGAAGGAAGCGACAGCGTTCAGGAAGTGTCGAGTAAAGCCGAAAAGCGTGAAGTCGAACCCGGAGTGTCTTTCGAAGGCACGGCGATCGGGCTTAAAGCTCATGGCGAACTAATTGCCTGCCTTTGGGACGAAACCCCGTTGGGTGGGTTCGGCTGTGCCGTTTTGTTCGGCGGACTCCCCATGGTTAATAATGCCGTCCAACTTAAGGAACTACTCGATACGGTGTACGGCACTTCGGAAGTAGAGGTGACTGGTGGACCGGTCAGCTCCGCTCCGTTCGTGATCACCGTGCCGGGTCGCGGGGTGTCCCCGGTGGAACTTGTTCAGGGCAACCCGGAAAAAGCTGTGGGTACCGGGAAAGTCAAAATTCTCTCCCCGGGTGGTAGTGGCGGCCTGGTTATCACCGCGACCAATCTCGGTGATGCCTCGGTCGACGGCAGCTCAGAGCCGGTCGTGATCAGGGATCAGCTTCCCGAGGGCATGATTGCCACCGGGGCCGAAGCCAAGGGCGAAAGTATTCAAGGGATAGCCCAGCCGGTCAAATGTGAAGTAGAAGCCCCCGATGAAGTCGTCTGCACCTTCGAAGGCGAGCTACGCCCGTACGCAGCCATAGAAGCCGAAGTCTTCGTCACTCTCACCGGCACTCCGCCGGTTCAGGGCGGACCGGGAAGGATTACGGTTACTGGCGGCGGCGCTCAAAGCGCAAGCATTCCGCAGAATGTGATTATCAGCCCGGATCCGGTGCCCTTCGGTATTGAGCGTTTCTCCGCTCAGTCCGAAGAAGAGGGCGGCGCCGTTGCCAAAAGAGCCGGCAGCCACCCGTTCCAGTTCACCACCACGGTCCAGCTGAACGCGGGCCGGCACGTCGGCGACGTCATCGAGCAGCCGGCGCTGCCGCGAAACCTGCGATTTCCTCTGCCTGCCGGCTTGGTCGGGAATGTGACCCCGATGCCCCGCTGCGCCATCAGTGACTTCCTCACGCACGACCCGACCCGGAACGAAGTATTCAACGACAAATGCGACGCCGAGGCAGCGATCGGCGTCGCCGCGGTGACCTTCAACGCACCAGGGACTTTAGGTTTCCTCCGCCAGCGGGTCCCGGTCTTCAACCTGCCGCCCGCGCAGGGCGAGCCTGCGCGCTTCGGGATCATGCCCGGCGGCGATCCGATTGTGATCGATACCGCTTTCGACCCCGACACCCATCGCATCACCGCGCTGGTGCGCAACGCCACGGAGGCTGCCCAGCTGATCTCCAGCACGCTCTCGATCTGGGGTTACCCCGGCGATCCGCGCCATGACAACGCTCGCGGATGGGAGTGCACCTTCGTGGAGGACATCGGTCCATGCCAGCGGCCCACCGGGTTGCCTGACGTGGCTCTGATGCGCCAGCCTGTTAGCTGCAACGCGCCACTCGATTTCGGAGTCGAAGCCGAACCGTGGAACGTCCCGCTGGGCAGCGTCGTGACGTCGGGTACCTACACGGGCGAGCCACAGATCGGCTGTGCCAACGTCCCCTTCGACCCGGATATCGCCTCTGCCCCGAGCAGCAAGCTGGCCGAGAACCCGAGCGGCCTCGAATTTCAGCTGGACATGCCCGACTCCGGCCTGCTCAACCCGAAATCCATCGCCGAGGGCCAAGCGAAGAAGGTGGTGGTGACGCTGCCGAAGGGGATGACGATCAATCCCTCCCAGGGGGAAGGCCTGGTCGGCTGCTCCCCGGCCGACCTCGCCCGGGAGACCTTCAGCTCCCCGCCGGGTGCCGGCTGCCCCGACGCCTCGAAGATCGGCGAAGTCCAGATCTCGACGCCACTGCTGAGCGAGGAAGCTCGAGGCTCACTCTTTGTCGCCAGCCCCTATGACAACCCGTTCGGCTCCCTATTGGCGCTCTACATGGTCGCGAAGGTCCCCGAGCGGGGAATCCTGATCAGACAGGCTGGAAAGGTCGAGACGGACCCGGTGACCGGGCAGATCACGACTACGTTCGACGATCTGCCCCAGCTTCCGTTCACCAGCTTCAACCTGCGCTTCCGCCCGGGCGGAAGGGCGCCACTGGTGACGCCGACCGCCTGTGGCAACTACGACATCGTCGCCCAATTCACTCCGTGGTCGGCGCAAGACCCGGACAACCCGGCGCCGAACGAAGTCGTCACCCGGACCAGCTCGTTCTCGGTCGATCGTGGCGTCGACGGAGGGGCCTGCCCGAGCGGGGGCGTGCCTCCCTTCCATCCGGGCCTGCTCGCCGGCACCACCAACAACGCCGCCGGGCACTACTCGCCCTTCAACGTGCGGCTGACCCGCAACGACGGCGAACAGGAGTTCACCAACTTCTCGATCAAGCTGCCTCCGGGCGTGATCGGGAAGCTCGCCGGCATCCCCTTCTGCCCCGACGCCGCGATCGCCGCGGCGAAGGCGAGGACCGGGGCGAACGGGGGCCAGGAAGAGCTCGACAACCCGAGTTGCCCGGCGGCTTCGCAGGTCGGCAAGACCCTGGTCGGGGCCGGGGTGGGATCGCTCCTCACCTACGTCCCCGGCAAGCTCTACCTCGCCGGTCCCTACCACGGCTCGGCGCTTTCGATCGTCGCGATCACGGCGGCAAAGGTCGGCCCGTTCGACCTCGGGACGGTGGTGATCCGCGAGGCCTTGAAGGTAAACCCCGATACGGCCGAAGTGTTCGTCGACGCCACGGGCTCGGACCCGATCCCCCACATCATCCAGGGGATCCCGGTCCACGCCCGTGACATCCGCGTCTACGTCGACCGCTCCGACTTCGTCCTCAACCCGACCAGCTGCGAACGGACCTCGACCGCCTCGACGGTGCTCGGGTCCGGCCTCGACTTCGGCTCCTCGAGCGACGACCAGCCGGTCACTGTCACCTCGCCGTTCCAGGCCGCCGACTGCCAGGCGCTCGGCTTCAAGCCGAAGCTCTCGCTGCGGCTGCGCGGAGGGACCAGGCGCGGCGCCACGCCGGCCCTGGAAGCGGTCCTGAAAGCGCGCAAGGGGGACGCGAACATCGCCGGAGCGCAGGTCACCCTGCCCCATTCGGAGTTCCTCGAACAGAGCCACATCCGCACCATCTGCACGCGGGTGCAGTTCAACGCCGGCGACGTGCCCGGCGAAAAGTGCCCCGCGGGCTCGGTCTACGGGCACGCGAGGGCGATCACGCCGCTGCTCGACGAACCGATCGAAGGGCCGGTCTACCTGCGCTCCTCGCCGCGCCCGCTGCCCGACCTCGTGGCAGCGCTCCACAGCGGCAAGATCGACGTCAACGTTGTCGGCTACATCGACTCGGTCAAAGGCGGGCGGATCCGCAACACGTTCGCGACCGTGCCCGACGCCCCGGTCACCAAGTTCGTCCTCAAGATGCAGGGCGGCAAAAAGGGCCTGCTGGTCAACTCGACCAACATCTGCAAGGGCAAGAACCGGGCGATCGCCGACTTCACCGGCCACAACGGCAAGACGGACCTGTTCAAGCCCCTTGTCAAAGGCACCTCCTGCAAGAAGGCCGGGAGGAAGGGCAAGCGGTCGCATCGCCACCACGGCTGACGCGAGTGGCGAAGGCTCTGGCGGCGCACAAGGGGAGGGCTCTGGCCCTCTCCTTGTGCCTGCTCGGGTTGCTCGGCGGGGCGGCGAAGGCGATCGTCGTCCAGGAGCAGAACCTGCGGATCTCGGTGCAGGGGCAGGTGAAACCCTTCCGCCTGCCCCGCACCGAGCTTGCACCGATCGCCGTCTTCCTCTCCGGCCACATCGGCACCCCGGATGGCTCGACCCCGCAGCAGCTGGAACGGATGACGATCCTCGTCAACCGCCACGGGCGCCTGCACGACGTCGGACTCCCCACCTGCGACCTCGACGAGATCCGGGCCAGCACGACGGAACGAGCGCTCCAGCAGTGCGGGGACGCGCTGGTCGGCTCCGGGCGCTTCTGGGCCTCGATCGTGCTGTCGGAGCAGCGGCCCTACCCGACGCGCGGGCGGCTGATGGTCTTCAACGGCCGCGCCGACGGCCACCCGGCTCTCTTCGCCCAGATCTTCACGACGAAACCGTTCGCGACCTCGTTCGTGGTCATCTTCGCGTTGAGGCGGATTCATCAGGGCCCTTGGGGTACCGAGCTGACTGCCTCGCTGCCGCAGGCGCTCGGGGAATGGGGCTACGTCGACCGGATCAAGCTCACCCTGCGGCGGAAATACCGCTACCTCGGCCGGCTCCGCAGCTACTTCAGGGCGAGCTGCCCGGCTCCGCCCGGAGCCCCCGGCGGGGTGTTCCCGCTCGCCCGGACCACGTTCCAGTTCGCCGACCAGATTGAAGTGACGGTGCCGATCACCAAGACCTGTGGGGTGGCGCGGTGACGGTGCGGCTTTGGGTCATATGCCTGGGTGCTTTGTGCTGCGCAGCTCTGGCGTCGGCGAGCGAGGCGAGGGCCGCTTACGAGGAAGTCGGCTCGGGTGCGACCAGGATCTCCTTGGACAAGGGCTTTGTCGCGCTGCTGAAGGGGAACGACGTGCGGCTGGCGGCCCAGAGCCCGGCGACCTTGACGGGCCGGGTGCTCCGTTTCCCGGTCTCGGGGGGGAAGGTGGACCCGACGACCGGCGAGGGAACGGTCGAGCACGAAGGCGCACTGGTCTTGCGGGCCGGCGCGAGGCGAATCCCGATCCGGTTCCTGCAGCTCAAAACCACCCGCCGGCACGCGCCGTTTGCGGCGAAGCTCGGCGGCGGGCAACTGAAGCTGGCCTCGGCCACCCAGGTGTCTTTCAGCCGCCAGGGCTTCGCCGGCAAGGTGACGGTGTCGGGGCTGCGGATGTCGCAACAGGTTGCGACCCGGCTTGAAAGAAAGCTCCACCTGCGCGGCGCGATTCCGGAGGCCCAGCCGATCGGGTCGGCGGTCACCGTCGCCGACCCGGCGACGATCTTCCTGCAGGGGCGCGGCGCGGTCGCCCTCTCGCTCGACCCCGCGATCGTCGACAAGCTGAGGTCCCTTTTCGTCGCGATCAACCCGATCTTCCCGGCTGAACACGTCGGCCCGCCCTTCTCCTTTCCGATCCTCGGCGGGACGATCGCCCCGGATGCATCCTTGGGAACGGTCGAAGCCGACGGCAGCATCGAACTACTGCAGCTCGGCGGCGGCCAGGTCTTCATCCACCTGCCGCGGCTGGAGATGGGCACCTCGTTCGCGACCGCCGAACTGGACGTCGAGCCGTCGCCTCCCTATGCCGGCAAGGTCGATCGAACGCCGTTCGCGACGATGTCGCTTGCAGGCGCCGCGCGATCAGCAAGCGCGGCAGCGAGGACGGTGGGGGTCGAAAATGGGATCCTCGCCTTGACGACCACGACCGCCGACGCCTTCAACCAGGCATTTGCAGAAGGAAAGCCGGTTTTCGGTACGGGAGAGGTTCTAGGAACAATCGGCTTTACCGCTTTCGGCCAGTAGTCCGGCGAGGTAGTCTCAAGGGGTCTACTAGGGGGAGACTCTGCTTTGAGGTGGCTGATCCAGGGAGTCCGATGCCGGACGAACCGATTCCGTGGCCCGCTTGCGCTGGTTGCGTTGCTCCTGCTCTCGATCGGAGCGCTTGGCGGACTGGCCTCGGCCGAGCGGGCGCAGTACGGGAACTTGATCCTGTGGCTGAAAGGGGAACTCTCGCCGCTGACGCTGCCGCGCCAGCATCGGGTGCCGGTCGCTCTGACCATAGACGGGGGTCTGCAGACGGCGGACGGCTCGAACCTGCCGCGGGTCGTCAAGGTGGAATTCGCCGTCCCTGGGCAGGGCGTGATTTCCACCCGCGGCCTGCCGCGCTGCAATCGCAGCCGCCTGCAGGGCGCCGATACCGACACCGCGCTGCAGGTATGCGGAGGGGCCCTGGTCGGGCACGGCGTGCTCAACGCGCAGGTCCTGCTCCCAGGCCAGGGACCGTTCTGGATCAAGGCTCGCCTGCTGATGTTCAACTCAGAACCGGTCGCGGGTCACAAGGTCGTGCTGATGCACGCCTACTCGAGCCAGCCGCCGATCTGGGCCGTCTTGCCCTTCGTCATCCGCCACAAAGGCGGGTGGTTGGGTACGAGGCTGTCGGCCACGGTCCCGGGCTCCCTCGGCCCCTGGCCGCGTTTGGCCCGTTTCAAGCTTGACCTTTCGCGAGACTACTTCGCCGGTGGCGAGAGCCGCAGCTTCCTCAGCGCCTCATGCCCGCTTCCCCCGCACGCTCCATCGGGTTTCTTCACCCTGACGCGCGTTACCTACACCCTGGCGGGCGGGCGTCAGGCGAGCACCGCGATCACCCGTGGCTGCCGGGCCCGCTGAGCAGTCGCCGTCCCAGGAAAAATCCGGCGGCGTCTTGACGCACTGGTATGTACGTGTTCTAATAAGCGATACTGCGCCTCCCCCCACCCGGAGGGGCGTACTTGGCGCCAAGAGCAAGCCGTCGCGCCTCTCCCTGTGGCGCAGGCGGTCCGGCAGCGAGCGGTTCGGGCGGCTTCCCCGGTTGCCTGAACCGCTCACTGCCTCCTGCGAGCGCAGGCTGCTTGTAACAATCGCCCCCGTTCTCACATTTAGCCGCTAGATGCTCTCTCTTAACGATCCGCCGGACGCGGCACCAGACATCTACCGTGCCCGTTTTGAACGCTGCTTCCGCGATCACTACGCGGAGCTCCTCGCGTTCGCATTGCGACGCGTTTCCGGGCGCGATGTTGCCGAGGACGTGGTCAGCGACACGTTCGCGGTCGCCTGGCGCCGCCGCGACTGCATCCCCGAGGTGGCCCAGCCCTGGCTGTACGCGATTGCTTCCCACGTCATAGCTGAGCAGTATCGGTCTGCTCGCCGTGGTCGCGAGCTCGGGCTGCGCCTTGTCCATGAGGCCGTCGGCGGGTCGAAGGGCACCGATCCCGCCGACACCCTCGCCCTCCGAGACGCCTTCGCAGCAGCATTCGCCGGACTCGGCGAGCAGGAGCGGGAGGTGCTCCAGCTCATCGCCTGGGAGGGTCTGACCATCCTCGACGCTGCGCGGGTTCTCGACTGTTCTCCCGGCGCATTCAGGGTCCGCCTCCACCGTGCCCGGCGCAAGCTCGCGAAGAGGCTCGAGGCCGCTGAGCCTTGGGCTCGAGGGAGCGCAGCGACCGTGGAAGTCGCCAAGGAGGCCTCATGATCCGTCGCCGCAACGTCGACGTACTCGCTTATCTGCGGCGGGCAAACCCCGCCATCCCGGAGGAACTGCAGGAGTCGATCGGAGATGCCGACCTCGACCTGGAGATGCGAAAGGCGATAGCCGCGGGGGAACGCCCGCAGCAGCCGACCCCGTTCAGGGATCGGGAGGCGAGAGACCGTGGAGCGCTGGATTCTCGTCGGGGCGGCGGGTTGCTTTCACGTCCGACCCGCCGGCTTGCGATCGTCGCCGGCATCGCTGCGACTGCCGCCGTCATCGGTTTCGGCATCTTCGGCGGAGGTGCTTCAGGGCCTCCGCCGCGCGCCTACGGCGCCAACCTGGTTCGCTTCGCCGAATCGACGCCCCTGTTACTCCTCGGGGGACCGGGTTGGCGGGTCGAAGACGTCTATGAGGCGGGCTACGGGCCCTATCTTCCGAAGGGCAGCAAGGGAGAAGGGTCCATGCGGTTCGTGACCGGCAAGCCGATCCCCGATGAAGCGACCCGCGCGGTCGTCGACGAAAACTCCGCGTACCGGGCTTACGGGATGCTTCCCGCCCGCGTGCGCCAGCGCAAGGTCGAATTGAGCTGGGGGATGGCCGGGCTGCGACCCCTCCCGCCGATTCGGCACCCAATCCGGTTGCCTGTTCTCGACACGACCGCTGTCGTCGATACCCACGCGGGGCGAACCGTTTTCACGGACGCCGATGGAACGCACGTCTTCGAACCGGGCAAGCCGGGCGACAGACAGATGGTCGCGGTCTGGACCGAAGACGGCTACGTCCTTGAAATGCGCGCCGCTGTCCCGGATCTTGGCGCTTTCCGGGAACGTCTTAGCTGGCTCAAGCGGGTCGACTCGCATACCTGGCTGGACGCGATGCCGGCCAACGTCGTCAAGGCAGCGGACCACGACGCGGTTGTGCGCGAGATGCTGAAGGGCATCCCGCTGCCGAGCACCTTCACTGCGTCCCTGATCCCAAACGAAGGGCTCACCACCAGCCGCTACCAGGTCGGCGCCGCCGTCACCGCGACCGTCTCCTGCCTGTGGTTCCGGCAGTGGGGAGAGGCTCGGCGGAGCGGCGACCGGGCGGCTGAGCTAGAAGCCGAGCAGGCGATGGCTACCTCGCGGCGCTGGCCGATTCTGCGGGAGATGGCAAAGGACGGCGCTTATCCCACCACCGTCTGGAAGCTCGCCGAAGAGATGCCGAGCGGCATCCGCGAATACGCCGGCCACAGATGGCGATTGCTTCCCCAGGCCGAAGCCCTCGGCTGCGCCCGCGAGGGGATTCCGGTCCTGCCGCGGAAGCAGAAGCTCCAGCGCGAACGCGAGCTCAAAGCATCCGGCGCAAACGAACGAAGGCCGTGAGCGTCCGGGTCCCTGGACCGAGGGTGGCAAGCAGCCTTCGGCTTATCGATGCCGTGCAACTGGTCTGCGCGCCGCCGGCGCTGAGGTAGAAGGCGCCGACCCCGGCGACGATGGCGCGGTGGCGGGAGGCGTGGCGAAGAGGCTCGATCCGGGAGCCGGCCTGCTCGGCGATCCAGGCGAGCCGCTCGGCGGCTTCGGCTGAATCCGCGTAATAGCCGAGGTAGTTGTGCTCGCCGGCGGCGCGATCGGCCTCGAGGTCGACGAGGTCGTCGAGGAAGACGGTGAGGGCGCCGATCGACGGGTTGTAGGCGGCGTCGACCAGCGCCGCGGTCTCGGCGTTCGTCTCCGGCTCGGCGGCCACGGCGATCAGGGCGTGGGCGGCGACCGAGGAGCTGGCGCCGGCGGCGAGCTCCGGCCAGCGGTAGCCAGAAGCGGGGTCAAGGGCGGAAGCCCACCGCTCCAGCTCGGCGCTCTCGCCGTCGGCGGCGGCGTGGGTCCGGCGCTGGCCTTCGGCGCAGCGCTTGACCGCGGCGCGCAGGGTTGGTGCGATCGCCGCATGGCCGGCGAGGCCTTCGAACTCTTCGACCCAGCCACGGTCAAGGGCAGTGAGGAAGCTGTCCGTCTCAGCGGCCTCACCCGCCTCTTCGAGAACGTCGCGGTAGTCGATCGCCAGTTGCAGCGGCACGATCGCCCGCAGCACCGCGCGCCTCTGCCGCAGCGGTGCCAGCGTGGCGAAGACCGCGACCGCCTCGACGTTGCTCTCCTTCTCCGCGAGTGCAGCCAGCGCCCAGCGTCGCCGCTCGGGGTCCGGCATCGCCTCAGCCAGCTGGCGCCACCGTCCCAGCTCCCTTCGCACCTCCGGCAGGACGCTGGCCACGTAGGCGGCCAGGGCCGCCAGCGCTGCTGCCATTTCCTTCGCTGCGACTCCCACGCTGGGAGCGTATCATCGGTACAGACAAAAAATTTCCTTTCGCAACTACACAAAGGAGGAGCAGTGGACGACTGGCGCTACGAAATCCTGAGGGCAGACATGCAGGAACTCCGGAAGGAGATTTCCGAGTTGAGGGGTCGCAGTTTCACGATGGAGACCTGGCAGAACCTCCTACCCTTTCGCCTGCTGATCGCCGTTTGGTGGTTGGCGATCATTGGAATGGTGGTGGTCCGCATCGCGCGATGACAGCGGCACATCAAGGCTGCGTGAGCCTTCCTCAAGCTCCGGTGGCGCCATCCGCCGCCGTCTCTACCTTGAGGAAACGATGAGCGAGCAGACGCAGATCGAGGCGTTCGCCGCGCCGGCCCCGGCCGAGGCACCCGCCGAACCGGCGGTCGAGGCCCCTCCGGAGCCCGCGGTCCGGATCCCCCTCGGCGAGCTCGAGAACGGGCAGCGGGTTGGCGGCGTCTATGCGGTTCGCGAGCGGGAGCTGCGGCGCAAGCGCAACGGTGAGCCCTGGCTGCGGCTCTCGGTCGGCGACGCCAGCGGCACCGCCGAGGCCGTCTGCTGGGAGGAGGCGGAGAGCTTCTACGCGCTCTGCTGCGGCGGGTCGCCAGTCTTCGTCACCGGGGTCTTCGAAATCAGCGACCGCTGGGGGGCGAAGATCAAGGTCAGCGGTATCCGCGAGGCCGAGGCGCACGAGTACGAGGCCGAGGACCTGGCGGCGGAGTCGGACGTCTCGGCCGAGGAGCTGGAGGCGAATCTGCGCGAACTGCTGGCGACGGTGCAGCGGCCGGAGTTGCGCGAGCTGCTGGAGCACTTTTTCGGCGAGGGCTCGGAGACCTGGCGGCGCTTCCGCGACGCGCCGGCGGCGAAGACCTACCACCAGGCCTATCGGCACGGCCTGCTCGAGCACACCCTCTCGGTCGCCCAGGCGGTCTCCGCCGCGGCCAACTTCTTCCCCGGGATCGATCGCGACGTCGCCGTCACCGGCGCGCTGCTGCACGACATCGGCAAGTGCGTCGCCTACAACGACGACCCGCTGGCGATCGACCTCACCGACGCTGGCCGCCTCCAGGGCGAGATCCCGCTCGGCTACTACACCGTGCGCCGGGCGATCGAGGACCTGCCGGGCTTCGACCCCCACCTCGCCCAGTGCGTTCTCCACATCATCCTCAGCCACCACGGCTCGCTCGAGCACGGCTCGCCGGTCGTCCCCGCCACCCGCGAGGCCGTCCTCGTCCACATGATCGACAACCTCGGCGGCCGCCTCGGCAGCTTCGACCGCCTCGAGCGCCAGCTCCCCGCCGGCGAGGCCTGGTCGGGCTTCGACCGCGCGTTGTCCGGCTCGGCCTTCTTCGCCCAGCGCGCCGCCTGAAGTTCCAGTTTCGGCACGAAGTCGCGCAGCATTTTTTACTTTCTGCGCGCCTCTCGTTGCAGCTAAAGAGTTACGCTAAGATCATGGTGGTGATGACGCCAAGAGAGCCCCGAGAGACTTGGACCGACGAGCGGCTCGACGACCTCAACAAGAAGGTCGACGACGGGTTCGAGAAGGTCGATCGCCGCTTCGCGGAAGCTAAAGCGGAGACCGGGGAGCGCTTCGATCGGCTGGAAACGCGGATGGATGCGCAGTTCAGCGAACTCACCCAGCGCCTCGACCGGATGCAGCTGGCGCTGATCGCGGCCCTGGTCACCTTCTGCGTCACCCTGATCGGCAGCTGCGCGACGCTGGTCGGCGTCGCCCTCCTCTGAGCGCTCAGCCGTAGCGGTCGTTGCAGCGTTCGATCTTGTGGACGTCCTGGTGGGCGCGCTGGATGCAGCGGATCAGCTTGTTGGCGGCGCTGTGGCTCGGCGTCTGGCGCAGTGAGCGCTTGATTTCGCGCTGAACCTGCCGGTTGACGTCCTGCATCGTCTTGTTGATGTCGGTGAGGCCCGTCTGTTCGAACCCCTTCTGGACGTTGACGTTGACTTCGTGGCTGATCTTCTCGGTCGTCTCCAGAGCGGGCTTGACGATGAAGAAATAGACCGCTGCGAGGATTCCGACGGTCACCAAAAGCCGGATAATGCCCGCGGTTACGTTGCCGAAGAGGTTTCGGAGGACTTCCATCTGGTTCGCGCAGACTATCCTGCCGACCAGTGGCGAAGGACACCGAGAAGCTGATCCGCCAGCTCTCTCTCATCTCGTTTCTGATGGCTCAGGGAAGGCCGGTCTCGGCCCTTGAGATCAAGCGCGAGGTGGAGGGCTACAGCGACATGAACGACGACGCGTTCGCGCGCCGTTTTTACGCGGACCGCGCCGAGCTCGAGAGCCTTGGCATCCAGCTCGGGGTCGAGAAGCCCGGCGAGGGCTTCTTCGAGGCCGAGCTCTACTCGCTGCCGCCGGAGAACTTCTACCTCGACCCGATCTCCTTCTCCGACGACGAGCTGGCGGCGCTCTCGACGGCGCTGATGCTGCTGACCGATGGCGGCTTCGCCTACGCCGAGCCGCTGCGCCTGGCCCTGCAGCAGGTCGCCTGGGGCCATCCGAATCCGCTCGCCGAGGGCGAGCGCGCCCCGGTCGAGATGGCGATGACCGCCTCGGCCGGCGGCCGCGACCTCTCCCAGCGCCTCTCGAAGATCGAGACCGCGATTAGTCGCCGCAAGACGATCGAGTTCACTTACTACACGATGGAGCGGGGCGAGACCGAAAAGCGCAAGGTCGACCCCTACCACCTGGTCTTCCGGGGCGGGCAGTTCTACCTGATCGGCCACGCGCACGAGCGCGACGCGGTGCGGGTTTTCCGGCTCTCGCGGATCCAGGGCAAGGTCGGCTACGCCTCCAAGGCCGAGCACGACTTCTCACCGCCCGAGGATTTCGACCGCCGCGACTACGGCAGCCGCGCCGACTGGCAGCTGGGGGAGACGAAAGGGACCGCGAAGATCTTCATTCGCGAGCGGATCGCCTGGCTGATCGAACGTGATTACGGAACCTACGGTGAGCTGCGCAACGCGAAGAAGTCCGACAACGCCCCAGGCAAGGGCCGCGTCTTCGAGACCAGCTACGCCTCTCAGCGCGAGCTGATCGCCTGGGTCCTGCGCTGGCGGGCCAACGCTGAGGTGCTCGGCCCGGAGGATCTGCGCGAGGAGACCGAGAAGCGGCGCGAGCTGCTGAAGGCGCGCCACGAGAACGGGTTCAGCCCGGCGAAGATCGTCGACCGCCCGCTCGACGAGCAGCCTAAGCGCAGCCGCTCCAACGGCCGCGGCGAGGCGGCGATCCGGCCCGAGCGCTTCGCCCGCCTCGTCACCCTCGCCGGCCTGCTGATCGAAGCGGCGAAACGGGGCGAGCGGCTGCCGACCGCCGACCTGCGCGACCGGCTCGAGTTGACGGGCGAGGAGCTGCGCGAGGACATCGACCTGCTGAACGTCGTCAACTTCGGCGGCGGCACCTACGTCCTCTACGCCGAAATCATCGGCGACGAGATCGAGGTCGACTCGCAGCCCTACGGCGACAACTTCGCCCGCCCGGCCCGCCTGCTGCCGCTGGAGGCGAAGGCGCTGGTGGCGGCGATCGACCTCTTCGGCGACCACCTGCCGCAGTCCGACCTGCAGACCGCGCGGGAGAAAATCGTCAAGGCGCTCGGCCACGACCCCTCCGAGGAGGGCCTCGAGATCGCCTCGGCCGGCGGCGGCGACGCCGAGGTCGCCCGGCTCGTCAACCAGGCGATCGCCGAGAGCCGCGTGCTCGAGCTCTCCTACTACAAGGAGAACGAGGACCAGTTCACCGAGCGCCGGGTCGAGCCCTACCGGCTCGAGAACGGCAAAGAGGGCTGGTACGTCGAGTGCTACGACCTGACCAAAGAAGGCGTCCGCCACTTCAAGCTCGACCGGGTGAAGGAGGCGCGCCTCTCCGAGGAGACCTTCGAGCCGCGGCCCGAAGTCGAGGAGTTCGCCGGGGTCGAGGGCTGGATGACCCACGGCGAGGTGCCGACCGCCGAGGTCGCCCGGGTCTGGGTCTCGCCCGAGCGGGCGCGCTGGCTGCGCGAGGAGCGAACCGTGGTCGAGGAGCTGGCCGACGGCGCCGTCGTCGTCGAGCTGCCCTACGCCGGCAAGCCGTGGCTGGTGCGGGAGATCCTCCGCGGCGCCGGCGACCTGGTCGTGCTCGAGCCGAAAGACGCCCGCGAGGCGATCGCCAAAGAAGCCGAGGCCGCCTGACTAGTGGCGAGTTAACCTCGCTATAGGACGGTTAACTCACCAATCGTCGGCGAGGTTGTAGATGAATGAGGCGCCTGGCCATCCCGAGGTCCTGAAGATCGTCGCCCCCAACCCGGGGCCGATGACGCTGGAAGGGACCAACACCTATGTCTTCGGCTCCGATCCCTGTGTGGTGATCGACCCGGGCTCCGCGGACCCCGGCCACCTCGAGGCGATCCGAGCCGCCGCCAGCGAGCGCGGCGGCATCGGCCTGGTCCTCCTCACCCACTCCCACGGCGACCACACCGAGGGCGCCGACCAGCTCGAGGCCGAGGTCGTGCTGCCCTCCGGCGGCGAGGAGCACTTCGGCCTCCGCGCCCTCGCCACCCCCGGCCACGCCGAGGACCACGTCTGCTTCCTCACCGAGACCGGCGTCTGCTTCAGCGGCGACCTCGTCCTCGGCCTCGGCTCGACGATCGTCCCGCCCGGCGGTAACTCGCTCGCCGCCTTCATGGACTCGCTGGCCCTGCTGCAGGAGCAGGAGATCGAGCTGATCGCCCCGGGCCACGGCCCCTGGATCACCGACCCGGCCGCGAAGCTCGCCGAATACGTCGAGCACCGTGAGATGCGCGAGCGGCGCCTGCTGGAGAACCTCGAGGCCGGCGAGCGCTCCCGCGCCAGCCTCCTTGCCGCCGTCTGGGACGACATCCCGATCGAGCTGCTCCCGATGGCGGCGATGGCGATGGAGGCCCACCTGGAAAAGCTCGAGGCCGAAGGGCGCCTGCCGGAGGACCTGGAGGCCTAGCCGGGCGCGGCCTAGACTGGCCGCGTGCCGTCGCTGCTCGAGCGCGTAGGAGTAGAGCTCCCCGTCGTCCAAGCCGGGATGGGCGGCGGGATCAGCCGCCACGAGCTGGCGGCGGCGGTCTCCGAGGCCGGCGGGCTGGGGACGATCGCCGTCAACGGCGCCGGGTCGATCCGGCGCGAGCTGGCGGCGGCGCGGGCGCTGACCGGGCGCCCGCTGGCGGTCAACGTGCTGCTGCCGTTCGCGCGGCGCGACTGGCTCGAGGCGGCGGCGGAGGCCGACGTCGTCGTCACCTTCTGGGGCAGGCCGCGGCGGCGGACCGGCGGCGTCTGGCTGCATCAGTGCGGCTCGGTCGGCGAGGCGCGGCAGGCCCACGCGGCAGGGGCAGACGGCGTCGTCGTCCAGGGCGTCGAGGCAGGCGGCCACGTCCGCGGCACCACGCCGGCACTGCAACTGCTGGAGGAAGCACAGCGGGCGCTACCGCCGGAATACCCGGTCCTGCTGGCAGGCGGGATCGCCGAGAGGGCCGACGTACGCGCTGCCCTCGACGCCGGCGCAACGGCGGCCGTCGCCGGCACCCGCTTCCTCCTCACCGAGGAGTCCCGCGCCCACGCTCTCTATAAGGAGCGCCTGCTGAGGGCAGAAGAGACGATCCTCACCGACCTCTTCGGCGCCGCCTGGCCCGCCCCACACCGCGTCGTCCCCAACGCCGCCACCGGCCACTTCCTCCGCCGGCGTTCGTCCTTGGGACGGATATCCCGGTTCAAGGACGAACGCCGCGAGGTTTCGCGCGGCCCGTGGGTCAACCGGCTCCTCAACCACCTGCTCGCTCCGGGGGCGCGGTATGCGCCGGCGGGGGTGCAGCTGCGAATGGCCCGGGCGCAGCGGCCGGGGAGCCGGTTGCTCTCGCCGGCGGGGCCGACCGATGACGCGCCCGAGACCCTGGTCGACGCCGGTGCGCTCTACGCCGGGGAGACGGTGGCCCGCATCGACCGGGTCGCGCCCGCGGCCGAGCTGGTCCGGGCGCTGACGCCTTGAGGAAGAAGATGTTCAGCCTCCCGGTACCTGGGTAGAACAAGGGCGGTTTGCGGGGGAGTGGCGACAAGAGGCTCCGAACCGGCGCGGCGGCCCTCCTCCTCACCGCGCTCGCCGTTGCCGCCTCCGGCTGCGGTGACCTCAGCAACGACGAGCTCAACCGCGGCGTCGAATCGCTGAGCGCGCTGGCCGCGCAGGGTCAGCTGGTCGCCTCCGGTGTCGCCCGCGACGCGACCAAGTCCACCTACGCGCGGGTGATGGCGAAGACCCTCGGCGGTGAGGCGGAGCACGAGGCCGAAAAGCTCGCCGACGCCACCCCCGAAGAAGGGATCGCCGATCAGCGCGACGCGGCCGTCGCCGTCGCCGGCGAAATCGCCGGCCTGCTCTCCGAACTGCAGACCTATCCCGGCGACGAGCGCCACGGCGCGCTCGTGCAGAAGCACCTCGAAGAAGCGCAGGAAAAGGCCGACGCGATCGTCGCCCGGCTGAGCGGGGACGCGTGAAGACGATCCTCAAAATCGCCCTCGGGATCATCGCCGCGATCGGCGGCTTCCTCGACATCGGCGACCTCGTCTTCACCACCCAGGCGGGGGCGCTCTTCCGCTACGACCTGCTCTGGGCCGTCGTCCTCGGCGTGGTCGGCATCGCCATCTACGCGGAGATGACGGGGCGGGTCGCGGCGGTCAGCGGCCGGCCGGTCTTCGACGTGATCCGGATGCGGCTCGGCTTCGGCCTCGGGCTCGGCGCGCTGATCGCCAGCACCATCGTCAACCTGCTCACTGTCGCCGCCGAGCTCGGCGGGATCGCGATCGTCCTCGAACTCCTCTTCGACGCCCCCTACGACATGTTCGTCGTCACCGCCGCGATCGCCCTGGTGGTGATCGTGGCGCTGCTGCCCTTCGGCGGGATCGAGCGCGTCTTCGGCTACGGCGGGCTGCTGATGCTCGTGGTCATCGCCACCGTCGTCCACCAGGGCCCCGAGTGGGGCGACGTCGCCCGCGGCTTCGTCCCCTCGCTGAGCAGCTCGACCCTCTACCTCTACTTCGTCGTCGGCGTCTTCTCGGCGGCGCTGATGCCCTACGAGGCCCACTTCTATTCCTCCGGGGCGATCGAGGAGGGATGGACCGAGAAGAACCTGAAAGAGAACCGCCTCAACGCCTTCATCGGCTACGCCCTCGGCGGCCTGCTCTCGATCGGCCTGGTCATCGCCTCCGGCTTCCTCTTCCACCCGCTCGGGGTCGAACCGAGCGACCTCGGCACCGTGGCGCTGCCGATGCAGGGCGCCTTCGGCGAGACCGGCCTGCTGCTGGCCCTCGGCGGCATGCTCTTCTGCGTCAGCGGCGCCGCGATCGACTCCAGCTTCGCCGCCTCCTACAACGTCGCCCAGTTCCTCGGCTGGGAGTGGGGCCGCTACAAAGGCCCGCGCAAAGCGCCCCGCTTCACCGCCTCCTGGCTGGTCTTCGTGCTGCTCGGGGTGGCGATCGCCCAGAGCGGGATCAACCCGGTAGAGATCACCGAGTACAGCGTCGTCCTGGCGGTCGTGGCGCTGCCGCTCACGTACCTGCCGGTGCTGCTGATCGCCGGCGACCGCTCGTTCATGGGCGAGTTTGCGAACGGGCGCCTGGCGACCTTCTTCGGCTGGCTCTACTTCGCGGTGATCGTCGTCCTGGCGCTGGCGGCGATCCCGCTCCTGCTCGCGACCAACGGAGGCGGCGGATGAGGAAAGAGGGCGACATCTACGTCGTGCACCGGCTGCTCGACGAGCAGATCTGCGATTCCGACGGGCGCCGCGTCGGCCGTGTCGACGACCTCGAGCTGCGCGGCGACCCGCCGCGGATCACGGCGCTGCTGGTGGGGGAGGGGCTCTACCCGCGGCGGCTGCCGCGGGCGCTGGCGCGGCTGGCGAGGCGGATCACCGGCCCCGAGCGCTGGGGCGCCAACGCAATGCGGATCCCCTTCGAGGAGGTCGACGACCTCGGCTCGACGGTGAAGCTGCGCAAGAAGGCGGAGGACCTGGGTCTGGGGATGGGCGACGACCCCGGCCGCTGGATCGTCGGGAGGCTGCCGTGGAACTAGGCGAGCCCGGAGCGCTGAGCTCCCTGCTGGGACGGAAGGTGTTCGACCAGAGCGGCCGCCGCCTCGGCCGCGTCTATGAGGCGAAGGCGCACTGGGAGGGGGAGGCGATCGTGATCGACGAGTTGATCCTCAGCGCAGGCGGGATGCGCCGCCGCCTGCGCGGTCCCGGCGGTCCGGAGAAGCACGCGGTCCCCTGGGAGTCCGTGGTCGACCTCTCCGACGAACAGGTGGTGGTGCGCCACTAGTCGGGCCCGCAGGCCGATCCTGTGAGAATGGGGCCATGGCTGGGGGGCAGATTCTGGGGATCGCCGAGAGCTCGATCGGGGCGGATCGGTGCGAGCTGCGGCTCGAGGGCGAGCTCGACCTCTGGAGCGTCGAGCGGCTGCAGGCCGTCCTGCAGCGGGTCGCCCGCGACAACTCAGGCGTAGTCGTCGGCCTGCAGAGCTGCGAGTTCGTCGACTCGACCGGCATCGCCCTCTTCCTCCAGGTCCGCCGCCAGCTCGAAGCCGAAGGCGGCCGCCTCGTCCTCTACGGCTGCTCGGACCAGGTCCGGCGAATCTTCGAAGTGGCCGGCCTGATCGACGCCGGCATGGTCTTCGACAGCCGCGACACCGCAATCGCCGAGCTCGCCTCGGTTAGCTGAGCGCTACCGCACGGTCGGCAGATCCCGCTCGCGCAGGCGGGCGCACCAGAGGGCGAAGAGGGCGACTGCCAGGACGGCGCCGGCCCAGTGGACGCCGATGACGACGGCGAGGATGCTGGGGAGGCCGGCGAGGGCGGCGCCGAGCAGGGTCGGGCCGGGTGGCAGGCGGAGGATGCGGGCGGTGAAGGCGGCGCAGATCATCCAGGCGGCGGGGCCGGCGAGCCAGCCCCAGTCCTCGAAGAAGGAGTGGGGCAGCGCCAGGGCGAGGGCGATCGAGAGGACGGCGACTGCCGCCAGCTGCAGCAGCGCCGCCCGCCAGAGGGTGGGGACGTCCATCCCCACCGAGGCTATTCGACGACGATCTTGCCCTTCATGAAGGGGTGGATCTTGCAGTGGTAGGCGAAGGTGCCCTTGCGGCTGAATTTCACCGTCACCGAGGAGCCGGGAGCGATGTTCTTGGTGTCGAAGCTGGCGCTGCTCGCCGTGTGGGTGATGTTCTGCGAGTTGGCGAAGGTGACCTTGCCGCCGCGCTTGACCCGCAGCGTCGGCGGGTGGAAGGCGAAGTGGTTGATTTCGACGCTCTTGGCTGCGCTCGCCGTCGCGGCGCCGCTCGCGTCCGCCGTCGCGCCGAGCGCCCGCCCGCCCAGCAGCGCCGCCACCGCCAGCACCGCGATCGCCATCAGGAGCACGAGGCCCTGGAATCTCTGCCATCTATCTGAGTGGGTCATGGCCCGGCATACGAGCCCCGCCCCCGCCAGGTTCAACCAATTGGGAAGGGCGAGCAATAATGGGAGCCCCGGGCGGTTAGCTCAGTTGGGAGAGCATTCGGTTTACACCCGAAAGGTCACTGGTTCGAGCCCAGTACCGCCCACTCGCTGCAAACCCTTTGCTGGTGCGGATTCCGCTCATCCACCGGGCATTCTTACATCCCCTCCGGACGACACGCTTGGCGCCATTGGCCTTTTCGTTGGGTCATTGGGCTGCGCACCCGGCCACTCCCCGGGCTCATCGGCGAACCGCATCAGCCGCCAGACGAGTGCGCGGTCGACCTTTTTGCGCTGAAGCGTCCGGGTGTAGACCTCCAGCGTGAGGCGGGCGTCGGTGTGCCCGATCTGCCCCATCACCCAGGCGGGGTCGCGGCCGGCGAAGAAGCAGAGGCTCGCGAAGGTGACGCGCAGCGAGTGGGGGGTGACGGGCGGGAGCGGCGTCTTTCCTTCCTCATCGCGCCGGTGGTTCGTGCGCTTGACCACCTCGCGCAGCATCCGCCGGACGTTGTTCTGGCTGATCCGGGTTCCCTTGCTGGTCGGGAACATCGGCTTGCGCATCGCGACCGGCCGTCCACGCCCGGCGGTATCGGCGACGTGCCGGCGCAGCTCCCCGCTCGCGAAGGCCGTCAGCTCGACGGTCCGTTCTCCCGCTTCAGACTTCGACTCGGGAATGCGCCAATGGTCACCGACTAAGTCGAAGGCGCCCCGGTCGGCAGCCACGGCTTCGCTGATCCTCGGGCCGCCGAGGCAGAGGAGGGCGAGCAGGGCACGGCGCCCGTAGCACTGGTCCGGGCGCTTTCGCTCTTCAAGCTCCGCCTCCCATTCCCCGGCCACCTCGAGCAGGTCGAGGACCATCTCGGGCTCCAACCACGGGCGGCGCTTCTTCTTCACCGTCATGCGCCGCCGCTTGCCGCGGGCGGGGTTCGAGTCGAGCATGTCGTAGTCGACCGCCAAATCGAGCACCTGGGCGAGGACTTCCAGCACGTGGTTCACCGATCGCGGCGACAGAGTTTTGTCGGAGCCCTCGCGGCGGGTCTTGGCCGGCTGCTGCGCCAGGTGATCGCGGAGTTCATCGACCCACTGCTTGTTTATCTCCGACGTCGGCTTGTCGGCGCTGAAGGCAAGGATGTGCTCGTAGCGCCATTTGTAATCGACTCGGGCGTTCGGGCTGAGATCGCGCTTCTTCTTCTGCCACCAGCGGGAGATCGTGACGTGGATCGTCTCCGAGGTTTCGGGAGCCTCGGGCTCGTCTGCGGCCGGCACGCCCTCGTCGGGCGGCGTCCAGGTTCCGCGGCGGACCTTTTCCATGATCCGCTCGAGCTCGACCTCTGCCCGCTCGCGACTCCAGCCTTCGTGGTTGGTCCCGAACGTCACCCGCACCCGCCGCCCTTTGAAGGGCACGCGGGCGCGGAAGGTCACGGTCTTGCCGTCCTTCCAGCGATGTTCCTCGACGGTGCCAGTTGCCTGCCTCGGCACGGGCAGCGAAAGCTAGCGGTCTGCGGGAAGGGCCACGAGCTTGACCCCGCGTGGTGCCCGCCGCCGACCCGGTCTATGCGACTTTCTCGCGGGGGCCGGGGGAGGGGCGAGGCGCCGTCGGCGCTTCCAGTCCTCCACGCCGGCCGGGTCGAACCGAAGGGGGGAGCGGGGGCCACCGGTGCGGATCCCGCCGAGCTCGGCGGCGTGTTCGCGCACGTAGTCCTCGCTCATGGCGATCTCCTCCGCGACTTTCGAGGTCCTCCAGAGCGCCATCGTCTACGCCTCGGCCACCGCGTCGAACAGGTTGGCCTCCGGCTGACAGAGGCGCCGGGCCTCCTCGGGCTTCATCGCGCCTTTGATCAGGCGGTTTTCCAGTTCGCTCGCCAGCTCGCCCTTGACGTTCCAGAGTTTCTGCCCGCCTTTGCACGGGATCGGCTCGATGAAGACGTGGGCGCGCTCGATGTGCCATTCGAAGCGGCCAGGTTGGTAATCGCCGAAGGCGTGCTCCAGGGGTTCCCACTCGCGGCGATAGGAGATTGACTCCTCGGTCATCTCCCGGCAACCGCCGACTTTGGCGATGCCGAGGATCGCGCCGTACGTCAGGTCACCCGGCAGAACCTCGGCGCGCCGGTTGGTGTCGACCCCGGGCACGCAGTGGTAGAGGGCCATCTGAAAGTCCTGCCGCTTCAGCGCCTTGCGGCCGGCGGGCGGCAGCGTCGCCGTCGCCGCGACGGCGATCCACCCGCGCTCGGGGGTTCCCCAAGAACGGGTCTCCGTGCCCTTCCACCCCCTTACCAGCAGGGTCGCCCACGGCTGCCAGAGAGACAGAGCCTTCACCTAGTGCTGCCTGCCGATCAGCGCGTAGAGGATGCGCCTGGGCAGGGAGCAGTTGATCCACCAGGGGATCATGCGGCGCACCTCATGCAGGGCGTGTAGAAGTCGCGACCGTAGCCGGCCGTGATCAGGTAGGCGATCCAGGGGCGCTCGCCGCGGCGGCGGCTCCAGGTCACCTGTGCTCGGAGCGCGGGGCAGTCAGGCCGCGAGTGCCAGCGCAGCGAGACGGCCGTGATCCAGCGCAGGCCGAACATCACCACAGAGCCTCCACCTTGAACTCTGCCTTCCAGCCCTCGGCGAACTTCCGAGCCGCGTCCAACGAGATCGGGGTGTCGCGGGGCTCGTCCTCCCAGTTGCAATCGACGGTGCCGTAGCCGGTGGTCTCCGGGTCGGGTCGGAAGGTGACCGCTTTCGCGACGGGCGGGTTGGGGCGGCGGCGGGGCATCAGCTCGCCGTCTCGCGCACGGGGAGCCGGTCGCTGCCGACTCCCCGCCTGCTGTACTGCCCTGCGGTCACTTCGCGGGCGTGCCCCTGTAGACCCGCTCGAACTTGTCGTCCAAGCGTTCCGCGATCCGTAGCAGCGCGTCTTCGACCGCCCGCTCGGGACGTTCCAGCTTGTAGCCGATCTGCAGCGAGCCGCCTCGGGCGTTGTGCCGCAGGTTGGCCATTATCTCGACGGGTTCCTCGCCGAGGAACGGCGTCAGCCTGAGCTTGAACTGACGAGGCACCTCGATCTCTCCGTCGGCCGTCGCCGCGGTCGCCTTAGTCTCCTCGTCGTACTTGAACTTCTTGGCGCCCGAGTTGAAGTCCACCTTGGAGCGGAAGTGGACACCCGTGGTCGCCTCGAAGTTCTCGGCGATTTCGATCAGGGTCGCGGCGTCAGGCTCCGCGACGTCAGGCATCCCTTCGCGCAGATGCTCGGCGAACTGGGTCTGCAGCATCAGCTCTCCGTCCTTCTTCGCCCACAGCTGCCACTCCGGCGAGAAGCCGAGGTCGAGGACTACCCGGTGCTCGCCCCAGGCGGGCTTGCCCTTCCCGTTGTCGTCGAGGACCGCAACGATCTTCCCCTCGGTCTCGTGGACCCAGACCGTCGTCGCCTCTTTGTCCTCGTGGGTCTCTACCAAGCCGATGAAGCTGGCCACGTCGGAGGGGTGGTAGGTGGCGCGCGGCCGCACCGGCTCCTCCAAGTACTTCTCCAGGTCGATCAGCTCGTGGCGCCCGCCCTCGGGCAGGACGAGGCTGAGTAGGTCGCCGGGTTCCACTTTGGTCGGCTCGGCTGCCGCAGTCGCGGTGGCTGCGATCACCGCCGCGTCGCTCCCATTGGCGGTGGCTTCTAGGGTTGCTTCGTGCTCTGACATCAGGTGGTGTGTCCTCTCGGGTGGTCGGTTGTCAGCTTGCGCTCACGTCGCGCAGGCCGGTGATTTCGCTTTGCCGGGGGTTCGTCCGCGACACGTTTCCGTGGTCGTCGGTGAACCATCGCGAGGGCTTGGTCGTCGGGCGCGGGGCGTTGACTTTCAGCGTGTCGCTGAGCACCACCGAGTCCTCGTCGTCCTTTGCCGGCTCGACGCTGATCGTGATCGTTAGGCTGCCCTTCTTCTGGGTGTCCTTGACGGCCTTGACGACCGTCTGGAGTTCCTCGCTCGCTTCGTTGTGGAGACCACCGCCGCGGTGTTCCATGAGGATCGACGAGACCGTCTTGACCGGCGTCGGCGCCGCCTCGTCGGTCGAGTCTTTGACGGCTGCTGCTGGCTCAGCCATGCAGGGTCCTTTCTCGTTGGTTGGTGGGCGTTGAAGGCTTGGGCCGCACCGGGCACACCCGCCGCAACTCCCCGTACATCGACTTGCGCCGGACACCCGAGGGGGTCGGCACGTCAAGCCACTTTTCGTCGACTTCCTGGCACGCCTGTTTGCACGCCGCGCTGACCTCGTCCCAATAGATGAGGAGCGTCTTGACGTTTTCGTGACCGCCGCGGCAGAGCGGGGCGCCGATCCGCGGGTCGAAGAGGATCGCCAGCAGGTCGGCCTCGTCGAGGTCGGAGTAGTTGGTCTCGATGAAACGCTTCTCGACGATGTGGTGGGCGTCGTAGGGCGGTTCGCAGACATGCCCCTCACGCCGCGGCTTCTCGGCCGGTGGGCCGACGGGCCGGTAGGTCGAGTAGAAGCAGCCGTGCTTCAGGACCACGTCGTTGAAGTGTTGCCGCGCCGCCCTCCTCGCGGCTGACTCGTTATCGGCCTTGAAGCCGCCGCCCTGCTTCAGCTTCGGCTCAGCTCGAAGGCCGCAGTTGGGCTGCGGGCAGAGCAGTTCGCGCGGGTGGAAACCGGGGCTTAGGTTCGACCGGCCTTTCCAGGTGTGCCCGTTGCGGCAGGCGTAGTTCGCCATCAGTACCGCCCGTCCGGCGCCGGCTCTTGAAGCTCTGCCTCTGCTCGCCGCGCCGCCTCGCTGAGGTGATAGTCGTCGGGGCCGGGAGGGGAGATGGCGACGAACCGCCCGTTCTGGGTTAGTTCGGCCAGCAATCCCTCCATGCCTTCGATGCGGGTCTCGAGGTCGTCGAACCGCTTTTCCAGATCGCGCTTCTTCATCGCGCTCAGTCACCGCCCTTGTCGATGACTCCGGCGACCGCTAGCTGGTCGCGCACTTCGTGCAAAAGATGGACCGCCGCCTCAAACTTCTCGACATCGAAAGACACGAGCACCTGCCTGGCCTGCAACTCGCAGTTGGCGACTGCGGCTTGCCAGACCATCGCCACCGTACGCGGACAATGCACCGACGCCTCGACCACGTCCTCTGCCGTTACGACCGTCCCGCCGACATCGTCCGGGTGCGCGCCGACATGCTGGAAAGTCACATTCGGGGCGAGCGGCGAGGCCGGCTGAGTCTTGGGATCTATAACGAACACACTGCCGGTGTCGGGGTGGTTGCAGATCCCGAGAATCCCGTTGGGCTCATCGCCGACGCTGCGGATGGTGGCCGACTTCACGTAGTGCTTGATCTTCAGACCGCTCACCGCGCACCACCCGCTACGCCCCACTCCTGGGCCTCGGCGACGGCGCACTCCATCTCCCGGGCAGCGAAGCGGCGGACGACCCGGCCCCGACTCTGCGCCTTTCGCACCAAACGCTTCGCCATCCGGAGCCGCCGATCGGCGGCGCGCCGATGGCCCTCGAACAGCAGGCGGTCGTTGACGGAAGCTGTGAGGTCGTGGTGCGTGAAGGCCATTAGGCGGCCCTCCCGTAGCGCTCGTCAGCGGTGACGTAGTTGCTCCCGCCGATCGCCTTGATCCGGTCACGCGGCGGCGCGGGCGCAGCGCCGTAGCGCGTGCGCGGGCGTCGCCGCCATGACCGAATCTGCCCCCAGACCCCGGCGAGAACGGTGAGGGCGAACAGCAGGAAGCCGATCGCTAGGACCCGATCCTCTGCCGGTCCGTAGATCAGGGTCGCGGCAGCGGTGGTCAGGACGCTGGTCAGCAGCGAGATCGCGTAGATGGCGAGACCGATGAGCGCGAAGAAGATCGTTGCCCCGAGGAACCCGGGATCTTCCGCTTGCTGTTTGAGCCAGGCGATCACCGTGCCGCCACCGCCTTTTGCTCGACGTAGGCGTGGACGGTCTTGCCGGTTTCGTCGTCGGTGTCCTCGAAGTCCAGACCGAGAGCAACATCGCTGGCGGCCGATTCCGCCTCAAGCGGATGCCAACCCGTCTCCAATCTCAGCCGGTCAGCCAGCTCCTCCTCGGTGCCCAGCTCCCACCGCTCGTACGGAGCGACGCTGTACATCTCGCGCTCGTTCGAGACCTCTACGACGAACCTCGCTGACCCCTCGTCCTTCATCCCAACCTCCTCGCTGCTGTTGTCATTGCCTGAAAGATTATACACAGCTCGGGGATGAAAAAGCTAGGCCGCGATCTGCTCTTCGCCGTGGCCGGTCACGTCCCGCAACTCGTCGGCCAGCATCGAGCGCTGGCGGGGGGTGAGGGTGCCCAGGCGCTTGGTCTCGCTCAGGGCCAAGGGCGCCAAGAACTTCCGCGCCCGGATCGAACCCCACCGCCGCTGGCTGGTCAGCAGCTCGGCGATCGTCATCGTCTCGGTCTCCGGGGGCGCCTGCTCGACGATCTCAGCGGCGGCGACCCTGCCGGCGGCGACCTTCCGCTTGAGGGCCGCTCGGGCGAGCCTGACATCGTTGGCCCGGTCAAGGGCCTGCATGTGCTGGGGCTTGGTGGTCACTGCTCTACCTCTCTTTCCTGCCGCTCCGTGCGGCGCTTGTAGTTGCGGGCCTGCTCGGCGTAGCGCTCTGCGGCCTCTGGGTTCACGTCTCGGTGCGCGGTTCCCACGGAGACTCCGAGGGCCTCGGCGATCTCGCGGATCGTTGGGGTGGGGGTGCGCTTGCGCATCTGGCGGGCCTTGCGGCGGCGCTCTTCGACGGGGGAGAGGGTGGTGGTCAAGCGGCGCTCCTTTCGTCTGCCGGCTCCAGCGTGGGGGCGCGAGCATCGATCACTCGCTGCATCGCCTCGCCGAGCTTGCGGGGTCCGCGCTCAAGTCCACGGAGCCCGGCGCTCGGCAACCCGGCGTAGGCGTCATCGCGTCGTCGTGCCTCGCGGATGTTGTTGAAGATGTCGCGGAACTGAGCACGCACCGTCGGCTCGTCCTCCTTCATGTAGGAGAGCTGGGCGCCGCTGATGCGGCGTACCGCCTCGGCCGCCGCCGGACTCTGTTCTTCAAGCCAGCGTGCCGCCTCCTCGGGGTCGGCTTTGATCGCCGCCCGCTTAGCCAGCCGCCACGCCTCTCCGTGGTCGATCCCGTCTCGGCTCAGCTCGAGGATCCGATTCAGGATTTGGGCGCCGTTCGGCGGGAACTCGCGGCCGTCGCGATACAGCGTCTCCACGGCGACCTTGACCTGGTCCCCCGGGAATCGCTCCAAGTCGCGGAACCACTTCGCCGCGACCGGCTCGTCGACGGCAGCGTGCGGCCAGTTGACCCGCATCAGCCCGAGGCATTCGATCCACTCCGAGCGCTTCATGCCGCGCTCTCTTCCGCCACGGCCTGCCGGTGGGCTTTTTCCAGTTTCGCCAGGTCCGCAGCCACCGAATCGCGAGCCTTCTTCGAACCGCCACTACCCCCGCCCTTGACGTTCCCGAGCCACTGGCGCCACTTCCAGGCGATGTCGTCCAGCTTGCGCTCGGCGCCCGGCCCTTCGGTGAAGTAGTGGGCGAACTTTGCCGCCTCGGCCTTCAGATCCAGGTGGGCATACTCGGCGCAGGCAGTCTCAACGGCTGGCACTTTCGGAGAGGGACGCTGCCTCGCGAACGCGACGGCGTCGAGCGCCGAGAGGATTTCCGGGTAGGAGCCGGTGCTCGCGGGCGCGCTGCTGCTGCTGTTGTTCCCATTCCTCTCCTTATCCCTTTCCTCTTCCTCTCCTAGGGGGGACTCGTCCCCGACGCCTCCGGGACTCGTCCCCGACTCATCGGGGACGAGGTGGATGCCCGGCTCGGGTGGCGGAGGGAGGTTGGACGGCTTGGGCTTTTCGGGGTGCTGGTGCTCACACCAGTTCTCGATCCCGATGTAGCGCTCGCCGTCCACCTCGTAGCGGATGATCAGCCTCGCCCGCTCCAGTTCCTCCAGCCAGCCCTTCAAGACGGCCGGAGTCACATCTTCATCGGTTGGGAAGACCTGCCCCAGAATCCACTGCGGCAATTCCTGTAGACGGCCCTCGTCGTCTGCGATGTTCCAGAGAAGGATGTTGAGCAACCGAGCATCCCGCGAGACCGCCCGCACCTTTCGGTTCTGCGGGTACTCGGGCTTGACTGATCGGATGCGAGCCATCTACGCCGCCACCGCCCCTCTCACCGCATCGCCTTCCAGCAGCGCCGCCTCCAGCGCCTCCAGGTCCTCGGCTAGTTCCGCTCTATCCAGGAGGTCGCTGGCCTCCCCCTTCGTCGCAGGCACCGGCAGGCGCAGGCGCTTCAAGCTCCGAAACTGCCCGGAGCTAACTATGTCCTCGCGCCACGCTGCTTTCTTGTCAGCGAGGATTCGACTGCCGAACCGGCGGATCGACTCCTCCGCCGCACCCATGGCATAACTGAGGTCGAGATCACGGGCTAACACGCGGTGCCACCGCGTGCGTTTCCTCGTCCGCTTATTGAAAGAGACGGTCACCAGGAGCACGTCGAACCGCTCGTTCACCTTGGGCCAGAGGACCAGCGTCTGGCGCGTCGCGATCGACCGCTCCTCTTCACCGTCCTTTGGATCTTGGCTGCGACTCAACCCGTAAGGGATGGTCCATTTCTCGTCTACCTGCGTCCAGTTCATGCGATCGCGGCCGAAGAACTTGATCGACTCGGCGTTGCGCCGACGCCGCTCGGCGACCTCGTCGCGCTCACGCTCTTGCCGCTCGCCAGCCTGTCGTTTTGCGGTCTCCGCTTCGTCGCGCTCCCGCGCCAGCGCCTCCAGCACGTCCTCGCCCTCCAGCAGCTTCCCGAGGCCGAAGAGGGCGGGGAGGGACTGGATCGACTTGTCGTCTGAGGCGCCGACGATGTCGAGCACGAGGCAGTCGCTCTTGCCGGGGTAGAGGCGAAGGCCGCGGCCGATGATCTGCGTGTAGAGGGCCTCTGACTTCGTCGGGCGGGCGAGGATGATGCACTCGACGCTCGGCTCGTCATAACCCTCGGTCAGCACCTCGACGTTACAGATGATCTTCGTCTCGCCCGCGTGGAAGCGGTGCAGGATCGCGTCGCGCTCTTCCTTCGGCGTCTCGCCGTCAACCGCCTCGGCGGCATGGCCAGCCTTCCGGAAGACCGCGGCGAGGTGGTAGGCCATCTCTACGGTCGGGGCGAACACAATCGACTTGCGGCCTTCCCCGTGCTGCTCATAGGCCGCCAAGACCTCCGCCGGCGTGCCTGCCTCTTCGAGCGCTTCGGCCAGTGCCCCACTCTGAAAGTCCCCGCGGCTCTTCTTCACCTGCGAGAGGTCGACGTCGACCGCGATCCGCTTCCCCCGCGGCGGGCAGAGGTAGCCCTGTTCAATCATCCACTGCAGCGACTTGGCGAAGACGAGCTCGTCCGCGACCTCCTCCAGCGAGCGCCCGTCACCGCGCTTCGCCGTAGCCGTGACCAGCAGCGTCAGCTCGGCGCTGCAGTGGTCGATGATACGGGTGTAGGAATCAGCGAGGGCGTGGTGGCCCTCGTCCACGATCAGCGTCCCGATCCCCGGCGGTAGCTGGGCGAGGCGGCTCTGCCGCGCCAGCGTCTGCACCGAGGCGATGACGATCGGGGCGCCGATATCGTTGTAGGTGCCCTTGACGAGGCCGATCTGCATCTCCAGCTCGGGCGCGACAGCGACAAGCTTTTCCCGGGCCTGCTGTAGCAGCTCGTCGCGGTGGGCCAGGATCAGGACCGGCTTGTGGGATCGGCGGCGGACGATCTCGCTGAAGATGCAGGTCTTCCCAGCCCCGGTCGGCGCCACTGCAAGTTGCTTGCGGATCCCGCGGGAAAGCGCCGCCTCGACGGCCTCGACGCATTCGACCTGATAATCGCGAAGGACAATGCCGCTCACTTCTGGCCCTCCAGTGCTTCATGTCCTAGCTGGGTCGAAGAAGATCTCGGGCCGACTGTCACAAAAAGGGGTGCTCGCGGCTTTACTAGATATGCCGAAGAACTCGATGCACAACAGCCAGCGGGGTAGCGAGCAGGCAGAGCGCCGACGCTGTCCTTCATGCGAACGGGGCGCTGCTCTAAGCGAGCGGTTCGAGCTGCGAGAGGGAGACCTGCCAGGCGAACCCGAGCCGGCCGTCCCCAAGCAGATCGGGAGCGCCCGCTGCTGCAACTACTGCGGCCACCTCGTCGGCATCGCTCGGGGGGAAGGATTCGGCCGCTAGCCATTTCCCTCACCGCTCTTGTAGTCGGAGCTGGGCTGGGTAAGAAGCAGCAAGCTCGGGCACCGCCAGGTGTCCCGCATCTCGCCGGGGCGCGCGAAGAAGAGCGGGCGGCTCGCTGCGGTCTCAGGGCGAGGCGCGCCCCATGAGACTTCGACGCCCCAGCCGCTACCCGGTACCCACTTGATCTCGGCGATCTGCCAACCCTTCAGCCGCGCCCGGCGCTCAAGCTGCCCCTGGTCCGGGCGGCGGCCTTTCCCGCTTAGACTCAACAGCCACACCGGCGAGCCGACGACGAGTTTCTGCTGATCGCAGTCGACCAGCTTCACGACTCAGCCCCCTCCGCTACCCCGCCTTCCTGCCCACCGGAGGACTGCTGGGTAAGGGCATCGAAGACGGCCTCGACGGCAGCCATAGCGTTGCCTTCCCACGTGCCGCGCACCGATTCGGTCAGTTCATCCCAGTGGTGCTCGGGGAGATCCGGGTAGTGGTCGAAGAACGCGGCGCGGCCGACGACCTCCCGCATCTCCAACGCCTGCTCTCGAAGCTGAGCGAGGGCGACTCCGCCACATTGGACTGAGCCGCCCTCGGCTACTGCTCGCCGTCCCAGGGATGGTCCTTCTCGGGCAGCATCGGCATCACCTCCTTGGGGCTGCTGGTTCCCGTCCTTCTCGGTGTCGTCAAAGGGCGGGAGAGATTGGCCGCGACCATCGTTGGCAACGACTCCTTGCGGTGCGAACGGGTGGTAGCGGGGACAGTCGCAGTCGGGCACGATGCATTCCCCGCCCGAATCGACGCTGACGGCGCTACGGGGTGACAAGTCCCGCTCCGGCCCCGCGCTCTGGCGGTTAGGAACGTCAGCGCCGACTCCGGCGGGCTGCTGGGAGAAGTGGTCGAGGGCTGCGACAAGGCCGCTGCGGAAGTCGGGAACGAGCCTTTCGGGGTTGACCTCAGACCGAGCCATGAGGTTCGCGTCGCCGGTGTCTGCAACCTCGTCACTCAGCAGCCCAGCCCTTACCTGCTCCAGCGTGTACCTCGGCTCCTCCCCGACCTTGGGAACCCGCACGGGCTTTCTCGTAGGGCCGACCCACTCGCGAGCGGCAAGGGGCGGTTCGTGTGCTTCGCAGCGACTCCGTTCTTTACCGCTCGAGCCACACTCAGGGCAGCGCCAGACGAACAGCTCTCCGTCTTCTTCGTAGGCGTGGAGGGTGAGGTGGTTCACAGAATCTCCTTGCCGGGCGGGTAGGCGTAGAGGACGTGCCCGCGCAGGAACGCCCCGAGCTGCCGTCGCTTATCGAGCTGGAGCTTGCGCAGGCCCTTGAAGTCGTAGCCGTGGTCGAGCTTCGCGAGGCACTCGATGACCTCCAGGAGGTCCGCAAGCTCACCGATCTCCCCGTCAACGAGGTACTCGGCGGCCTCCTCCAGCAGCTTCTTCTTGAGCATTGCGAGCCGGGTAGTCGAGCCGACCGACCAAATCTGAACCGTCCCGTCGTGGACGCTCTCCTGCTCTCGGATGCGGTCCCTCACGAGCTTGATCGGGTAGCCCTCAGCCATTATGGGGTCTCCTCGTGCTGGGTAGGGGTGGAGCGGCCGAGGGCGATCACCATGCAGCCCACGCCGGGAAGCTGGAGCACGAGCGTCTTCCTGTCAAACTCGTCACCGCCGAACCAGACGGGCGGGCGGCAGCCGGGAACACCGAGCCACGGCCCCTCCAGTTCGCGAGCCGGGTAGAACCAGACGCGCTTTCGCCGAGCCTTATCCACGCTCCCCCTCCTCACTCGGAAGGTCAGTCCAAGGGCTGGTCAATTCGCTGCCGTCTGAGAAGGTGGTGATGGAGCGGGACTGGACTCGCATATCGGTGTAGAGACTCGTTCTGCGCTGCTTAATGACCCGCCGCGCCGCGTCCTCTGAGCCGAGCGGACAGCCGCCGAGGATGAGCGAGTTACCGGTGTATCGAGCCTTGCCAGTCACCCGCCATTGCTCTTCCTCTACAGGTGGAGAGTCGAGGGCGGCACGGAGCTTGTCGCTCAGCCGCTCCATACGGGCGAGAACGAGAGAGCCGTGGTGCTGGACGCCCTCGGAATCCTTGTGGCGCCCCATCTCCTCGCGCAGCCAGTCCATCCCGTGCTTGAGATCGGCCGCGTACTGGACGAGCTCAGTCCGATCCAGGCGCACCACTACCTCAGCCACGATTGGCCTCCTCGGCGAAGCTAGCTAGGCGGTCGAGCAGGGCTTCGAACTGCCGATGTTCCTTGGCGCTCCGGGGCGCCGGCTCGCGATTCGCCCGATCCAGCAGCCGTGCCTCCTCTACGGAGAGCACTTGGGGCGAGTCGGCGGGGACGACCTCAACTACTTGCTGGGTAGCAGGGCCGCGGCCGGTCGGGAAGCACTGCCAGCAGACGTTCCGGAGCGTGGAAGTATCGACGTGCCCTCGCTCACAGACGTAGACCTTCATCGGCGTCTTCACTTGCTCCCCTCCTCCGGTTCCGAGGGGGCGGGGGTGTCGAGTGCGGCTCCGCGGCAGTGGGCAGCGTCGTTGCGCATGACCGCAGCGTCGTCTTCCAACCGCCTCGCTCGGACAGCTTCGTCAGCGGCGAACGCTTCCTTGGCCTTGGCCAGTACGGCCTCAGCTTGACGCTCGATGTGCTTCGCCAGCCGCCCTTTTACTTCTAGGGCGAGAAGCGGGGTGATGAGGGCGAGATCGGCGCGAGCGGCCGACAACGAGTCCTGCCGGGCTTCCACGTAGAGGGAGTCATCGAAGTCGAGCACGGAGCGTCCGGTGCTGCGAGCGAAATAGCGCTTCGCCAGCACCTGAACCACGTCACCCTGTGGCTCGGCCGGGGCAAGGGTGAGGTCAGTGAGGAAGCTCCGGGCGTTCGCGAGCTTGGACGCCCGTTCCTCGTCGGTCAGCTCCTCCCAGCTCGGAAGGTTCTCGCCCAGGGTGCGGAGCTGCCAGAACTTCATCGCCAGCTTTTCGACGGCGGTTTCCTGTGGCTCGGCCGGGGGCTGCTTGCCTGTGCCTTTGCGCGTGTCCTCAGCGGCCTGCTCGGCATCCTCGCCGCCGTCCTCGAAGGCTTCCCCGGTGTCAACCTGCTCGGGTGCGACGGACGGGGACCGGTCGGGCTGGATCGCCTTCAGGATCGACTGCGCCTGGTCGAGCATCATCTGCCGGGTGAGCGACGTGCCGTCCTCGTCCCACTCCCAGCCGTCGCGTTCCGCCAGGACCCTCGCCAGCCGCTCGGCTACCTGCTCGCAGTCCTGTACCTCGGCCTGTGGTGAGGGAGGCTGAGTAGAGGCGGCGGAGGTCGCCTCGACTCGATAGCGCTGAAGCCCGCCGCTGTTCCCTGGTACTGGCTGGGTGAGCAGGTGGCGGATCGCTTCGAGGTGTGAGCGGGCATCCTGGCGCCAGCCGTTCCTCGTGCCCTCTGCGGTGTCAGGCCAGCGCGTGACCGCGCCCGTGTTGATCGCGTGGAACCGGAAGAGCCGTTCAGCCAGAAGCTCAACAGCGCCGTCGATCTCTACCCCGCTGTCCCCCGGTGACTCCGAAGCAGGCTGGTTGGAGCCGGGGTGGCGCAGAACGTCGGTTAGCGCGTCCTTGACGACTTGGTACGGCAGCGAAATGACTTCGCCGTCGGAGCCCTCAACGATCTGCTTGGTCAGCTCGCGTACTACCTCGTCGGAGACCGTGACTCGGTCGGCCGCCGCCAGAACGTCAGCGGCAAGACTCGCGAACCAGTAGCCCTCTAGATCGTGATCGACCATCCAGGCGCGCGCCGCAGCGGTTGCGGCTTCAAGCCGGTCGCTTCCCTCGTCCACCGGGATCGCCGCGCACGGCCCGTCATGCCCAGCGCCCCGCGTACACCGCCACCCAGCAGGAGGAAGCTCACAACGCCGCTCCTCCCCCAGTAGCACGGGGGCGGACTGGCAGTCGGGGCAACCGGGGCAGGTGGTGGTAAACCCACGAGGGTTCCTGGCGTCGCGTGGAATGGTTCCGCTCCCCTCGCACCGTGGTACCTCGGGGTCCGCCACCAAGGCATCGCCAACCTCCTCGATTTCGTGACCGGTGATTCCCGGTACCTCGGGGTCCGTCGCATGCGCTTTGAACTCGTCTTCGCCCTGGCGCGCCTCTTCGCGTTCTACTTCGACCCGCTCGCACGCCGCCACCAGCTCACGGATGCGCCGGTTGACTTCCTCTCCACCCAGCCAGTCTCCGGTCGTCTCCGTCGCGTCGTGCCAGACGAAGACCTTGCCGGGACGCTGGATCTCGGCGTCCCTGAGCGCCTGCAACGGATCGCCCTTCGGTACCTCGGGGTCCGCCTCGGGCTGGGTAGGGGCGGGGTTGCCGAGCAGGAACGCGACTTCCCGGAGAGCGTCAGCGCGCCCTTCCCAGTGACGGGCTTCAGGGCGGTCTGGCCCCCCGGTGCTGGTGTCCAGAAGCTCGGCGGCCTTCTCTTCGCTGTGCCGTTGCCCGCCGCGCACCTGGACACGTAGCCGCGAAAGCAGCTCCTCAGCCGTCTCACGGTCCTGCTGGGGCGGGTTGGAAGAGGGCTGGGTAAGAGCTGCGCGCACGGTGGCCTCGTAAATCGCCCACTGCTCCTCGCTCAGGAAGGTCGCGTGGCTCTTGATCAGCTCAGCCGACGCCTTGTAGTTCGCCTCCCGCGCCGCGTCCCCAAGAAGTCGCTCCCTTACCACCTGCTCTCGTTCTGCCAGAGCGGCCTCTGCTTCACCCAGCTTGACTTCGGCCTCTTGGAGATCGCAGTAGTGCTGGTCGGCGCGAGCCTCGTGCTTTTCGACCTCGGCCCGGCCCTCTGCGATTAGCTTCTTGCGGTCCTCATCCCGCTGGCGCTCTACTTCCTTGAGGCGCTCCGCGTAGGGACCCTCGATCGCGGCCAGGGCCTCCTCCGCTTTCTTCCGATAGGCGACGTTGACGCTGGTGAAGTTCTGGCCTCTCCACCTGCCCTCTCCGTGCTTTGCCTCGTAGAGGTGCTTGGCCAGCTCCTCGATCTGCTCGAGCCGGCGGTCCTCCGGTACTAGGTCCCTGGAGTCCTTGGGGCCGTTCACGGCGCGTCCTTCCAGAAGGGCACGGCGTCGGGGTGGTCGGCCTCGCACTCCAGCCAGCAGGGGAGTTCCGGCACGACGGTTTCCCGATTCATGACCTCGGCGTCGCCGTGGACGGCGTAGCGCATGTAGATCGGCACCGGGTCGTGTTCCTGGGGGTTCATCCCCGATTCGGCAGCGAGGATCGTCCGGGCGGCCTCAACGGTCTTCACCGTCACCCGCTCCAGGTAGCTCCAGTCCTCACCGAAGTTCGGGAACGGCTGCTTTTCGATCCCGTGCAGGTCCACCTGCTTACCACCCTGGGGGTTAGAGCTAGGAGGCATCAACAGGCTCCAGAGCGCTCATCCGCTTGATCAGGTCGAGGGCGGAGTCGAGTAGCGCCGTCTGCGTGGGCCGGTACTTCTCGCCGATCTTCTCCTCGTAGATCGGCTTGACCTTTCGGTAGACGGCGCTGTAGACGCCCGGTCGCCAAGCGTCAGCGGCAGCGGCAGCGGCAGCGGCAGCGACAGCGTCAGCGGCAGCGGCAGCGGCAGCGGCAGCGACAGCGGCAGCGTCAGCGGCAGCGACAGCGGCAGCGACAGCGACAGCGTCAGCGACAGCGTCAGCGACAGCGACAGCGTCAGCGGCAGCGGCAGCGGCAGCGTCAGCGGCAGCGACAGCGACAGCGACAGCGACAGCGACAGCGGCAGCGTCAGCGTCAGCGTCAGCGGCAGCGTCAGCGTCAGCGTCAGCGGCAGCGACAGCGTCAGCGACAGCGACAGCGTCAGCGGCAGCGGCAGCGTCAGCGTCAGCGTCAGCGGCAGCGACAGCGGCAGCGACAGCGACAGCGTCAGCGACAGCGTCAGCGGCAGCGGCAGCGTCAGCGTCAGCGTCAGCGGCAGCGACAGCGGCAGCGACAGCGTCAGCGACAGCGACAGCGTCAGCGGCAGCGGCAGCGGCAGCGTCAGCGGCAGCGACAGCGGCAGCGACAGCGACAGCGTCAGCGACAGCGACAGCGGCAGCGTCAGCGTCAGCGTCAGCGGCAGCGACAGCGGCAGCGACAGCGTCAGCGACAGCGACAGCGTCAGCGTCAGCGACAGCGACAGCGTCAGCGTCAGCGGCAGCGTCAGCGTCAGCGGCAGCGGCAGCGACAGCGACAGCGGCAGCGTCAGCGGCAGCGTCAGCGGGCTTGGTGATGCCCCGCTTCGTCAGCTCGGCTTTGACCGCCTCGGTGAGCTTCGCCCTCCATGCTCGCCGTCTCTCCCACGCCTCGTCTCGGAGTTTGTAGACGAGGGGCTTGGTGCTGCCGAAGGTCTCGGCAGTGACCTCCGGCAGGGCACGGAGCTGCGCAGGGGCGTCTTCGACCCCGGCCAGCTCTAGCCAGGTCGGCAGAGCGACCCGGATCGACCAGTCGGTGATCATCCAGGCGCGGTCCTCATCTCGCCCGTCGCCGGCGGTACCGAGGCCGTCGAACATCGAGTCTTTCAGGCGTTGCCGGAGGTCGACGGGAAGCGCGTCGTTGAGACGCCGGCGGAAGGCGGCAAGAACGGGCGATTCCCAAGGTGCCCGATCGGTCCACTCCTGACCCAACACCCAGGCGGCGATCTCTCGGTCACAGCCCTCAGGGCGATCGCAATCCTTCGGCGGTGCGGGATGCTTGCCGCTATCCAGCTCGATCTCAGGCAGTAGAGCCAGACGCTCCGGCCTCGGCTTCAATGCAGTGCTCATAAGTGTTCCTTTCGTCCTGCTCTGTCAACTGAGTCGTGCATGGCTAGGCGGCTGCCTCCCGTTCGGGGTTGATGTGCGAGGTGCTGCTGAAGCTGCTCGCCGATGAAGCGGGTGTAGGCCGGCGGGATCGCCTGGGTGAGCTCGGCGTTCGTCATCCATTCGATGCCCATCGCCTTGCAGCGCAGCTCGAACTCGCCGGCGTAGTTGCAGTTCCCGTGGACCCCCACTACCGAGGCGAGCTGGCCTCGATCGGCCATCTTTTTGTCCAAGGACTGGAAGCGGGGCTTCTGCCAGGAGTGTTCGCAGGGAGGTGCGGAGACCGGGAAGCTGCACTCGAAGAGCCGGTGGCGGCGTACGTCTAGGCCGAAGGAGGAACCGCAGAGGCGGATCGGGTTCTCGAGCGGGGAGCCAACCACGTTCTCGATCACGTAGGGCAGGCCGGTGGCCTTCAGGAGCTCCCGGGTCTCTGCGATCAGGTCGGGGTGGCTCCCTCGAGCTGCGTTCGGGGTGATGGTGGAGTAGCGGGGGCAGGGCGGCGAGGCGTGGATGGCGTCTGGCCGCAGGATCGTCAGGCCCGGCCCGCAGAACAAGGCCCCGTCCTTCGCCAAGGCCGCCGCCATCTCCAATGCATCGGCCTGGATGAGCTGGTCCCCGCAGTAGTTCGGCTGCGGGTTGATGTCGACGCCGACCACGTAAAAGCCCGCTTCCTGGTAGCCGCGGGTGCAGCCGCCAGCACCACAGAAGAGGTCGAGGAGTACCGGCTTCAAGCTGCCGCCCCTTCCTGTTGGTCTTCGGGGTGGAGCTCTAGGAGCGATCCCTGACCAAGGTCCGCGAGCGCCTTCGACTCACGTTGAGAGCGGCCGACGATCCCCAGGACGTCCTCGACCTCCTCGCCTACGTGCTGGGACCAGAAGGCGATGCGGGCCTCGGCGATCGCGACGTACTCCGGTTTTCTCTCGATGCCGATGAAGTCGAAGCCCTCGAGGACCGCGGCGCAGCCGGTCGAGCCGCTGCCGAGGAACGGGTCGAGGACGATGCCACCGGGCGGGGTGACCATCCGGACCAGCCAGCGCATGAGGTTGATCGGCTTGACGGTCGGGTGGAAGTTGCGCTGCTCGCGCTCGGTGCCGTCGCTTTGGAAGGTGCCGGGCGACTTCTCTCCGCTCGACCAGTTGATCGCCTTCGCCGCGAATCCGTCGAGCCCCGCGTTCCTCTCAGCCCGTGAGGTCTTAGCGCAGTAAAAGAAGCGCGAGGCGCCGCCGGAGTCGCCATAGCCCTCGTGCCGTTTATCCGACCAGTGCCCAAAGAGCTCTCCTGCTGCGTGCCCCGGGTCGCGGCTCACTCGAAATGAGTGCGGCCGCTCCCCGCTCTGTGCATCCAGCTCCAGTGCTGCCCCCTCGCCGAGGACGACGTTGGCGGGCCAGCGGCCGGCGGGGACCTCATAGTCTGAGCGGACCATCTCGCCGTGAGTTGCCCCGTTACCGTTCGCCGTGGCGGGCGTCGTCCCAGGTGCATCCGGTACGCCCATGATCCGGCAGGCGTCGATGTTCAAACCCCCAGTGCCGTGCTCCAGGACGTTCTCCGCGACGGTGCCGACCAGGGGCTTGCGGGCGACGACGATCGGCTCGTGTGCGGGCTTCAGGGCGGTGCCCCAGCCCTGCCACTCGGCATCTTCGACCGGGTCGTTCAGCTCCTCGACATTGGCCTCCAGGTCGCGCCGACGGGCGTCGGCGCGGTCGGAGCCGTAGGGGCTGGCAATCCAGGCGCGGGCAACTCGCCGCGCCCATTTGCAGAGCATCTTGTGGATGTCGGCGCTCTTGGGAAAACCCGATCCGAAGTACCAGGCGAGGGTGCCGTCGGGCGTCAGCACGGTGCGGCCGTCGGGAGTGTCGATCCGATCGCGGATCTCGAAGCCGGCGTCCTCGATTCCCGACGCGAGCCGGTGGTGAGTTCGGCTGCCGCCGCAGGCGAGCAGATGGCCACCGGGCTTCAGGACCCGGAAGGCCTCTCGTGCCCATGCCTCGCACCAGGCCTGGTAGCGGCGGTTTGCGGTGAGGGAGAGGTCGTAGCGGCCGGCGTGCATGGCGCCGCCGCGAACCGTGTGCTGAGTGTTGTCGGCGCCGGTCGGGCCGCCGAACTTCACGCCCTCTCGCCGGCCGTGGCCGTTGAGAGGTACCCGATCCCGCGCGTGCCCCGCGCCACTCTCAGGCGACGGTTGCCGCCGACGGCGCTTGCCGGCCTGAAGCGGAACCTCCTCGTCAGGACCGATCGGCGCGAACTCCCCCGGCTGATCCCACTCGTGCCCCATGAAGCCGATCCCGTAGGGCGGGTCGGTGACTACGGCGTCGACCGATCCCTCGTCGAGCTTGCGCATCTCCGCGATGCAGTCGCCGGCGTGGATCTCCCAGCTCAACCCAGCGCTCCCTCTATGGCGGGGGCCAGCCGGTAGTAGTGCTCGAGCGCGCCGCGCCGGGGCTCGGTAGCGGTCAGCTCCAAGAATGCGATCTCGACCAGCTTCGTCGTGTGGTAGCTGACGCTAGCGAGTTCCTCTTGAAGCTCGAACGCCATCTCGTTCGGGGACATCGCCCGGCCGTTGTCGATCGTTAGCAGCTCGAGGATGCTGATCTGGGTCGGGTGCGTCCGCGCGCGGGCTAGGCGCTCCCAGTCGATCGTCGGCGCGGTCATGAGGTGCGAACCGTCAGGCCGGCCTTCTGCGCGAACTTCGCGCCGGGCATCTCGGGCGGCTCGCCCGTCTCCTCGAGAGTGTCGAACATATGGCGCCGCAGCGCCGACATCACGACCTCCTTCAGCGGCGTACCGTCAGGGAGGAAGTCCGGCAACTGTCGGATGTCCGTCACCTCTGCCTCCCAGCGTTTGGTGGGGACGGCGCCGTGAGGCTTGGGAATGCCCGGCGCCTGCCGGGCCGGGAGAGCTGGCGCGGGGAGGTTGGCGATCGTCGCCGCACGGGCCTCGGCCGCACGAGCCTCGGAGCACGCCTCATCGGCCAGGTCCTCCATCTCCGAGTCCTCGGCGGCAAGCTCGATCGCCTCTTCTGCTTCGGCGCGCTTTGCCGCCGCTTCGGCCTCGAGCTTCGCCGCGTCTTCACGTCGGCGCTCCTCAATTATCCGTTCGGCCTCGCGACGCTCGGCGTCGAGGCGCTCCTGCTCCTCGCGGCGACGGTCTTCCTCGGCCGCGTTGAACTCGATGACCTTGGCTTTGAGCTTCTTCGCCGCAGTTTCGAGAGGGGCTTTCGAGCGTTTGAACTTTTCGTTGACGCCCTTGACGTAGTCGTTCAGGGGTTTGACCGCTTCGGTCCGCTCGCCCTCCAGCTGTTTGAGGTTCGCCGCGAGGGTGGTGAGGATCTGGGTCGCCTGCGTAGCCTCGCCCGCGTTGGTGACCTGCACCTCCTCGGCCCAGGCTTCTGCTTGCTTGACGGCTTCCTCCGCTGCGGCGATCTTGGCGGCAGTGGCGTCGATCGCCTCCTGGCGCACCGGCAGCATCTTGGGGGCAACGCTCATGCGGTCACCGCCTCGACCGGGGCCGGCGCCTTGCCGATATGACCCTTCATCGTGTAGGCGCGGAGGGCGGCCAGGAACAACTCATCCGGAGCCGTGCTCTCGTGAACGTGGTAGTCGCCGTCGGGTCCGAGTCGGACGATCCACCGCCTGTCGGTGGAGATGTATCCGGACTCGACGCGAGCGATCTCGTAGCCGGTGAGCGCGATCAGGTTCTCGTCATAGGGCGGCAGCTTTCTCGGCTCGTCGTTCTCGTCGGTGACGATTTCGCCCTTGTTGTTCTTCTCGTACTTCCACTCCGTCACCGTTTTGAAGTCGATGCTGGTGAGGAGGCCGTCGGGCATCTGCGCGCAGAGGTCGGCGCGGCCGGCGAATCCGTGCTCAAGCGACGCGACCATGTACTCGATCGCGAGTGGCTCGGGACTCTGCTCCAGCACGAACTTGAGCCCCGCCGCAATCCATTCCCGCTGGTCGTCGGGAAAGTCCGAGAGGTTCGGCACATCACCGTCGCGGATCAGCCGCAACAGCACGTCGTGTGCGACATCGCCGCGGGTTCGAGCGACCTTCCACTGGTCGTCGTAGTGCGTCCCGGCCGCACGCAGCTTGGCGCGAAGCTCGGGCTGCGTCAGGCTCCCGATGTCGACGCCGGACGCCGCCAGTTCGATAATGGCCTGCTCCTGCTTTTTGACCGCGCTCGGCATCAACGCCGGCTTGTCAAAAGAGCTGGCGATGGTCGAGATCGACGGGAGCTTCTCGCCGTCGACCCGGTATCGCCGTTCCTGCGGCAGCCCGTCCACGCCGGTCGAATCCCAGAACTCGACGGTGGCCCCGCTCGGCAACTTCTCGATGGAGTTAGGCGGACGCTTGGCTGCCATCGACCTTACCGCCTTTCTGCGACTGGTCGGCGTCTCGGTCCTGAGCGATCTTCTCCAGGTGCGCTTCGACCTTGGCGGCCTGTGCGGGAGTGAGGGCGCCGAGCGCTTCACGCACCCCTTCTCCGGACTCTTCGGTCAGGCCGTCCGCGCCGGCCGCGCCGAGCATCACTCCGATCTCCCGGTAGGTCAGCTTCAGCGCCGCGATTCCCGCGCCGATCTTCTGGACCCGCGCCCCGTCGAGCTTGGGGCGAGACTGGGCTTTGGCGGGAGCGGCCTGGTCCGGGCTGGCCTGCCCGTCCTCGATGTCCTGGGTGAAGACGGCGGAAGCGCCCGTGACGATCAGAACGGCAGCGACTAGGGCACGCTTCGTTGCCATCTTGACCACGGTGTTCCAGAGGTCGGCGAGGTCGGGGTTGTCGATCTGCCCGCGTTCCTGACTGGTGATCCGCTCGTCGTCGGCCGCGAAGTTGGCGCCGCACCCGCCCTTCTTGCTCGAGCAGAACCAGCCGGGCTCCGCGTCCGGTTCATTCCGGGGTGGGTGCTTTGATCGCCACACCGTCTCGGCCTCGCACTGCGGGCACTTCAGATTGGCCGTCCGGAATGCGTATTTCTTCTCGCGGGTCGAGCAGACCGCCTCGCCCGCGCCTAGACGCGCCCCGCTCGGGGCGTGGAAGATCGTCACGCGAGAGACGACCGTCAGGTGCCCGTCAGCCCCCCAGCGCTTTTCGTTGCTCGGCTGAACGTCGAGCATGAACAGCGCCGCGAGCTTCTCGGCGCCGGGCTTCAACAGGGTCGGTTTTTCGGTCCCCGGGATGACGCCGTAGTCGACGCCCTCCTCCATCGCCTCCTTCTGCGCTTCCTTGATCGCGTCGAGGCGCGCCACGAGTTCCTTGGGCGTGCCTTGAGGCGCAACGGCGAGGGCGGGAGTGGGGACAGGGGGCGGCGCGACCGCTACCGCGGCTCCTGCCTCCTCAACTGCGTGGCCATCTATTACCGGCTCTGCGCCGTTAGCATTTTCTTGGGACATCGGGGGTCCAACCTCCTGGTGGTCCCGCCTTGTCGGGGTTGCAGCCCCGGCGGGGTGTGTTCATTGCATTGGCGCCCGGTGGCCTTGCGGCTGCTGGGCGCTTACTTCTTTGAAGCTCGTTCCTTCCGGGTCAGTCAGCCGTCCTCTCGGCGAGGATCGCGCCGATCCGGTCGATCTCGTTGACCAGCGCGTTGAGGCGAAGGTGCAGGTCGCTCTGCTCAAAGGACAGCGGGAGGGCCGCGGCTATTGCCTGCTCGCGGCACTTTCCAAGTGCCACTCCGGCGCGCCTGGCGTCATCCGCCTCGATCTCAGGGGGCGTTCCCTCGGGGTGGGCTCCGCCGAGGCCGATCTGCTCTGCCAGCTGGGGCATCGCCAGCCGGACTCCCGCATCGGTCCGCTCGCGGGCATCGATCAACTGGCTGATCGGCACTCCGTTCAAATCCGAGAAACCCTCCATGTGCTCCCAACCTCCTCGCTGCTGTTGTCATTGCCTGAAAGATTATACACAGCTCGGGGATGAAAGTCGGGCGGCCCGCTCTTTCGTTCCGTCCGGCGACACCGCTATGCGGAAGTTTTCCGGTTAGGCTTCCTGGCGTGAACGTGCCGCCGGAGGACTCCGGCCCAGACGACGCGCGCCGGCGCCCCTACGACGAGGTCAGCCTCGAGGTGGGCAACGCCCTACGTCGCGCGCGCCTTGACGCGGGCCTGTCGCAGGCCGACCTAGGAAAGAGGCTGCGTACGCGGAACGGGACTCCCCTGACCCGCGAAAAGATCAGCACCTACGAGCGCGGGCAGTTCGTCCCAGAGGAGCGCCTGCGCCCGCAATTGGCGAAAGCCCTTGAAGTGCCCGAGGAGGAGCTGTTCCGTGCCCTAGCGGGAATGGAGCCCGCCATACCTTTCGTCGGCCAGGTGGCAAAGCGCGTCTCCCGCCTGGAACGTGAACTGAACAGCCTCCGTGAAAGCTTCAACGATCATCTCGCCGCGACGGCTGCGGAGTTATCCGCAAGGGAGGCGAATCGCGCCGATCGAGAGTCTCGGAAAGCTGCAAAGCGATCCCCCGGGCGCCGATCTTCCAAGGGTGACCAGGGCTGAGCTCATTGCCTACGCGCCGGGTCATGCCCAGCCACTCGGCCAGCAGCTGATCGTCGCGAGCCTCGTTGTGCGGAGCGGGGGAGGCCGGCTGCTCGACCAGAGCGGGACCGGCCCCACTCCTCTGGGCGGGACGACTATCGGCCAAGAAATCGTCGCTGCCCTGCTGTGAATCGGCCCCGCTCTCGTCGGCTAGCCCCTCGGCTTCCCCCTGCCGCATCTGCCCTTGCTCCTCTCCGCTGATCGGTGCAGTCCCCTCCATTGGGGACGAACTTTTCGCGCAGTCAACTAAAGGAGAAGCAGGGTGTCTAGGGGGAGTTTTCCCCGGAACTCTCTGAAGCGGCAGGGAATGAGAGAAGTGCAGTCACTAGGCGCACCGGCGGCGCTCCGGACCCGTTGCGGCGCGCCAAGCTCCGCAGATGAACGTCAGCCACCTTCTCGTAGGCCTCGACCATGATCTCTTCGACTTCCTTCGCGCCCTCGTCGTCGGTCCATAGCGGCAGGCGAAGGAGCGCGCGGTCTGCCCGCGACTCCATGTCTCCACTCCGGAGGGCGTCCACGGCATCTTTGGTCAGTAGCTCGACAAAGGTTGAACTCCCGCTATCGCGGACGTCCTCGGGAAGTTCCGCCCACTGATCGCGGGTGAAGTAGAACCGTTCGGCCCGGTACAGGGTGCGCCGGCCGCGCTTAGGGCTCGAATCGTGCCCAACCTGTTCGACGGCCCCGACCCCTTTCAGAACCCGGATGTGGTCGCGGACCGTTTCGTACGGAATCCCGGTCTCTTCGTGGAGCTCGATCGTGCTCCAAGGCCGTTCGCCCAGCCTCGAGAAGATCATCAGCCGCTCGGGGTGCCCCAGCACCTTCAAGACCCGTGGGTCGGCTCCTAGTGGAACTCTCTGCGCCCTCGCTCCCTTAGGCATCATGGCGTCCGCCGATAGCCGCATCCTTGGGATCCCTGGTGTAGCGACGCCTTAAGGAGGTGAGCATCTTGAAGCTGACCGCTTCGACCAGCGCCATCCCGGCGATCTCGGTCACCAAGACCACCTGACCTCGTTCGGCCCTAGGGCCAGGCGGGGCCGCCTACTTTCATCCATCCCGACCATTTGCAGAAGCCTACGTGCAATGCCGGGAACGCGCTGTTTCCCTAAACGGATATAGCGTGACTGGTGGGGCATCGGGAGCTTCGACCTCCTGCTGCTCTGGGCCGGGTGTCGCTGTTACCCGCAGCGTCCCCGGCCGCTTTACGTTCTGGGCGGCGACGATACCACCTAGTTCTCAGAGCGGTCGAAGCGTCTTGCGGCGCCTGTCGCCCCGGCCCCGAACGACAAAAACCCCGCCACCTCTTTCGAGGCAACGGGGCTTCTGGTCTCAGCCACTCCCCGGGACTGGGAGGGGACGGCGATCTATGTTGGGAGACGCTAGCGCGTCAGCGGTCCACGGGCGTGACCTTTGACCGCTGGAGGATCGCCGTGACGAGGAACGCGCCGTCGATCAGCAGGGTTTCCACCGTGCCGGTGTCCAACACGACGTTGAACAGGGCGGCCACGGTGACGACGATGGTCGCAATCGCGGCGATGAGTGCTACAGGCTCGTTCTTCAACGGAGCCTCCCTTCATTCAGCGCAGCGTCTCAGGCCGCGCGCTTTACACGCTTCCAAAATTCGATGAAGAGGGCGGCTATGGCGGCCAGGAGCCATCGGATGCGCCCGCCCGACTCAGGGGCGTCCATGTGCCTCCGCCTCCTCCCCCACAACGACCTCCACGATTTGGCCCTCGAGGAGCGGTTCTAAGGGCTCACCATCGGCTGACACCAGCCAATAGGCGCCCCCTCCCGGGACGTACTTCTCTTCGACGCGCTCGACCTTGAGACGGCGGCCAGGCTTTGCGCCCTGCGATTCGTCAGGCATTTGAGTCCTTCCTCTTTCGGGCTCGGGTGTGGACACGGTCAGAAGCACGGACCCGGTGACGTTTCGGCCGGGCGTTGTGGAGCATCAGCCACGCCTCCGACCGACGGCGGTTCAAGAGCCCCTCCACCACCACCCCGCCGGCGTGGCACCAGTCCTCCCACTGGCGGGCGACCTCCTTCCAGTCGCCCCGTCGCATCGGGACCATGATGTCCGGGTCGTCGAGGATCCCTGAGCCGCAGTTGAAGACACCGGAGATCAGGGCCATCCGCTGGCGGACGGTGAGCTTGATCCCCTTCGTCTTGTGGGCCACGACGCGGGCGGCGTCCCTGAGGTCTTGCGCCAGCACCTTGAGAGCGAAGGCGCGGCTCCAAACCGCTCTCGCGCCGGGGATCGGCGGCCCCGCGTAGCGCGTGTGGCCGAAACCCTGAGTCGGCACCGGGGGCGATGCGATCGTGTCGAGGTAGACGGTGGCGAAGAAGCCCTCGTACTTGGCAACGAGTCTCGCCGCCCAGAGCAGCGACCAGTGGCGCCTCATCGGTGCTTCCTCCTTCGGTGCTTGTGGCCGTTCGGCCAGATGCCGAAGACCGCGTGGAAGAGCAATTTCCAGCGGACCGGTTTCCTGGCGAAGTTCAGGTGGTGGAACTCGCTCCCCGTGTTGTAGGGCTGGAAGATCTCCCAGCCGAGCTCGTGGCCGGCTGCGATCACATCGTCGACCTGGTCGTCGTTGACATCGAAGCCGACCATCCAGGCAGGTAGGCGAGCGCCCACGGGCCTGCTTGGATCGACCACCCCGTCGTTCCGCCGGCAGTGGCTTGAGGTCTCCACCGGGTTGGCAGGACCAAACCCGGGCACGCCTTCAGCGTGTTTGCGGATGACCTCTCGCTGGGTCGACTTCCCGTTGCGGTGGAGGATCGGCGCCGCGGCGTCGGAGCGGTCGATGCTGTTGTAAGTGCAGCCGGAGACCTTCTTCAGCTTCCGGAACACGGGGTAGTAGAGCCGCGGGACCGCGCAGCCGTCAATCTCAGCGAACCGGATCGACATCCAGTCCTCCTTTCGGGGTATGGGAGCCGCGCGACTTGGCGGCGGGGTAAGGTGCAGCCGTGCTGGTAGCCGCGTCGGTGTGCTGGGCCGTCGAAGTCCTTGGAGCGCCGATCCTCACCGGCGTGGCCGTAGGCCTCTCCCTACGAGCCGTCGCGATCTTCGGCGAGATCGGCATCAACAGCCTGAAAGCCGACGAACTGCGCATCGACCTCAGCCGCTGGGTCCGGGACCGCGACCGCCAGTTCGGCGCCGAGCTGCGAGGGATCCGAACCTCGGCGGGGAACCAGCTGACTGCCGGCAGCACCGAAGACAAGATGAAGGGCGCGATGAAGAACGCCCTTCACGAGTACCGGGATCGCGCCAGCACCGGCGTACGCGGCTACAGCAGCTTGGCCCGGTCAGAGGGATGGCTACATCTTCTGATTCGGAGGCTCAGGAAGCAGATACCTCGGCCGCTCACCATCACCGAGGCCGGACATCTGATCCTCGTCACCTGGCGAAACGTCGAGCCGCCCGTGAAAGGAAGGCCAACGCTCACTCTCGGTCCGGAAGAAGACCTTTCGCTGGCTGACGACGCGGAGGAGATCTGGCCTCTCGAGTCGGAACCCGGGCTGACGTGGGCGGAGGCAGGGCAGCGAGAGAGCGCCTAACTGGCCCCTGAGCTAAACGCCCCAGTACCGAACGCGAGCCTTGACAGTCACGTCAGGCCCGCTCGAAGCTCTACGTAGGGGAGGCGCCGCTACCTGAAAGGGCGCTCCCGTGAACGAGGACGATCGACACTTCTGGCTCATGAGGAACCGGGACGGTGGGATCGAAGTCCCGGTCCTGCAGAAGGAGGTGGCGAAGACCTTCAGGGAGGCGGGGTGGAAGGTGACACGGCTGCCTCTCGCTGCTTTGGAGGAGGTGGATCTGCGGTGCCTGCGAGTCGGGGGTGCCCGGTGCGGGCGGTAATGTGCTCGGCGTGAAGCTCACCTTCTTCCCTACCGCCGATGAGGCCTTCCGCAGCTACGCCGTGATGGGCCGCCTGGTGAATCAGGCGCTCCGCGACCCTCGAACGCATCGCCGCCGGGCGGCCTTCAGCGCACGCCCCGATTCGCACCGGTCGGCTGCGCTAGCTAGCACCTCTTCAAGCTCGTAGACCGGCTCCGGCCACTCGACCCTCTCGTCGTCACCGCCACCTGAGACGGTCTTCCACGCCTTTTCCTCTCGGTCGAAGCGGACCTGCATTTAGGCGGCGAGTGGAAGTCCAGAGCTGTTCGCGGACTCGTTGCCCCAGGTGTCCCAGCCGAGTCGCTCTCGGCGGGCGAAGAGCTCCAGGTAGGGGCCGGGCGACGCTTGCTCCACGAGGTCGTAGAAGGCATCGGGCTTGCGCGAATGTTCAAGCTCGCGGGGCCACAGGTAGGCCGTGGGAAGCGCCTCGCTGGTCTGGAGTCGAAGCGAGCCGCGTACGCAGAAGAGCCAGTGCTCGGTAGCGCCACGGAAGTAGTATCCGGTCTTGCGAGAGACACGGCTCGGGTCGCCTGAGCAGGTCTTAACCCAAGTGCAGATCGTCTTCGGCTCGAAGCCCCAGGACCGGGCGATCTCATGTGCCTCCACCATGAAGGCGTTGGTGGTCCAGAGGTAGAGATGGGCGTCTTCGGTGGCCGACTCCCTAACCGGTAAGGCGGCAATCTCGGCAACGCTCATCCGCGGGTACGTGCTCTCGACTTCATGCCCCTTGCGCCGAGCACCGTCGCGCTTCAAGCCCGGCGAGCAGGCTTGCCCTGAGTAGCGCCACGGCGGGTCCGCCACGATGGTCCGGTACCCCTCCACTCAGCAGCTTCCCCGCAGCACACAACCGGCAGCTTTGCCGGTCCCTTCCACCGCCATCACGCGAAGACCGAGAGGTCGAGGTATGCGCAGGCCGGGGCGCCGAGCAAGGCCCAGCCGATGCGCCCGCACGGTCGGCGGTCGGGGTTCTCGATCAGCTGCTCTTCCTCCGGCTTCAGTTTCAGGCCAAGCCGCTCGCAGAGGGCGGCGACAAGCTGGTGCGGGTTGATCGCGTTCTCGATCCAAGGGACCGCGATCAGGTCGAGGTCGCGCTGGCGGCTGCCGTGAACCCCGACCGCGTACCCGCAATCCCAAGCGATCTCGCGCACCTTCTCGATGAAGCGATCCTGCGCGGCAAGGTCGTACTTCATCGACAGGCCACCACCTTGCAGGCGGTCTCGCCGACGCTTTCGACCACACCCTGAGCAGCTTCCCCCGTCTCCCCTACAGCGCCACCGGCTGCTTCGACGGTTTCAGGGAGCGGGTGGGGTTCGGGGGTGGCGGCTTCGCCGGCGGGCGGGCGAATGTCCAGCCCCGTGTCCGCCGACGCGCTGCCGGAATTGCCTTGGGAAGTAGGCGCAGGAGAGGTCTGGGCCGGATTCTGGCCGCCCGGATGTCCCTGCGCATGTCCACCTTCGTTCCCGCCTGAGCCCCCGCCCTTACCTGCTTCAGTTCCCTTCCCGCCGCCCCCACTTGGAGACGGCGAAGGTTGCTGGTGGCCGGTGGAACCGGTCTGTTGGGCATCACCACCCTGGCGCTGCAGTTCGGGCGCACCGTCGAGGTCGACGTCGACATAGAAGCGCTTGCAGTTGCGACCGCGGGTCCCTTCGACCCGCTGGTGGGCGATGCACTCGGCGACGATGCTTTCACTGGCCGCGAGAGCCTGTCGCAGCGTTTCGCAGCGTTTACTCGGGTCCGCCGGATGCTTACCGCAGGGAGTCTTCTGAATCCGCGTCACTTCGTTGTGAACGTTCCGGATGCCGTGGCCCTGACCGACGTTGACGATGTTGGCCGTCATGGCCGCCACGAAGCCGGTCGCGGCTAGCAGGAAGATGACCGCTCCGCGGAGCCGCGCCACCGAGCGGGCGAACTCCGGATCGGAGTTGCGCAGCGCCTTGAGTTTCTCGCTGAAGCTGAGCCCCTCATACGGAGGCATCAGTGCGGACCTCCCTTGAGGATCACCCAGACGGCCATGCCGACCACGCTGGTGCCGACCGTCAGAACGGCCACGGTCAGCCGGTTCATCACCGACGTCATCAGGTCCACCTTCACGTCGCGTTCGCCCTCCCGGACATCTCGGGCGGCCTCTCGCCCCTCGATGCCCTCGAGACGATCTTCGACTCGTTCGAATCGGCGGTTGGTTTCATCGGTCATCGCCTCTCCTTCGGGGCGGGTGGGGGTAGAGGGCTGGGGGCGCTTATGAGCCAAGCCCGAGCGACACGAGCTTGGCGCCGAAGCGTTCTTCGAGGGCGGTCAGGCCTTCCTTCGGCGCGTCGAGGGTTACTAATGCGCTCTTGTTGTCGTCGCTCTTGTTCGGCTGGGTGATCTTGCGATAGGAGCGGTCGGCGGCATCGGGAAACCTCACCTGGTCCCCCGGTTGCACATGCGATGCCGGGCGCCAGATGCCCTTGTCATCCTGCACGTAGCCGCTCAAGGTCGCTTCCCCGGAGTGGTCGAGCTGGTTGGCTTCTTCAAGGAAGCGGGCCGCGGTCTTCACCGCTTCAGTGGGGGTCGAGACGGTGCGCAGTTCCAGCAGATCGCGGCGGACCTTGTTCGCCTTGACGGCTGGGTGATCGGGGTCCGTGATTTCCAGCGCTGCGCTTTCGAACATCGCCCCCGAGCCCAGCGGGCCGGCCGTCTTCGTGGTGCCGTCCACGTCGCGCCACCTGACCATCAGGTCCCGCCAGAGACGGGTGCCGTCCTGGCCGGTCGCCTTGAGTCCCGAGGGGCCTGCGTAGGCCTGCCACTTGCGCCCATAGGTGCCGGGGAAGCGAAGCTGGAAAAGGCGGTCCTCGAAGACGAACCAATCGAGCAGACCGTATTTCGTCAGCTCGTTGACGAGCTGGGCCATCGAGCCGAGGGTGAACCACGCCTGCGTGATCAGGAAACCGTCGTCTTCGATGCTTTCGTCGGTGGCCTTCAGCTCGGTCAGGAGCGGGATCGCGTAGAGCAGCATCTGCTTCGCGTAGAAGCCGACTTCGGGCCAGGTGCCTTGGAGGGGAAGCCCGTGCCTGCCTACGACGCGAGGGAGCCACGCGGTGACGTCGCCCAGGCGACCGGCGTATTCGTTGTGGGCTCGGCGGTCCCGCACCCGGGCATAGCGCATCCCTTCGCTGAGCACGGTGAGAACCTGCTGCAGGGCCGTCGCGCGGTTGTGATCGACGCCTTTTTCGTTGACGGTGAACTTGTCGTCGTTGCCTACCGCGACGTTGCTTTCCCAGAGTTCTTCAGCCGGGAAGCTGGTGAGCTGGTGGTAGTCGTAGTAGATCGCCCCGATGTCGGGGCCTTCGGTGTAGTAGTCCGCCTCCCCGCCGTCGTCCTTTTCCGTCGAGGCATCCAGGCTCGAGAAGTCGTTGATGATCGCCGCCGCTACGTCTTCCGGGTTCAGCGGAGAAGTGCCGGTGGAGGTCGAAGCGTCGAGCTGGATATCTGCTTCAAGGAGCTGCAGCCGCCGCGCCGTGCTCGGCTCACCCCATTTCGAGAGGTCGGAGTCGATGAAGCCGGGTCCGATCTGTCCCTTGTTGTCTTCGAGGGCGGCCTGGTAGCCGACCGCAGCCGGCTCGATCAGCAGCCTGTCGCCGTCGGTCGCCGGCTTCTTTCGCAGTTCGCCCGACCACACGACCTCGCCACCGGGACCCTGTACCTCGATATCGCTGTAGATGTCGAGATCGGGGAAGCTCAGGCGCGGATCGCGGGCAAGGGCGCAGCTCAGCTCCTTGTGCCCCCCGGGCATCTCCCCGCTCATAGTGAGACCGGAAAAGACGTTCTCCGTGTTCGACTCGTCCTGTGCCCAGCGTCCGCCTAGCTCGCCGGTCGCCGGGTTGCGGACTAGGACGGCGAGCTTGTCGGGCGGGAACTCTCGGGTGACAACGACACGCCTTTTGCCACCGAAGGGCCGGAGGTCGGAGGTCGGATAGAGGTCGCTTGAGGGGAAGAGGGCGACTGCCATCTTCGGCTACGCCGGCCCGTACCAGTAGGTGCCATCGCAGACGATCGGGTAGGCACCGTCTGCTCCCGGCGTGACCGTTTCCTTGATTTTCAGGTTTTCGGCTTCGGTCAAGCCCTTCACGAGTTTTGCGGTGCTGCTGAAGATGAGGACGATCCGGTGCCCGGCGAAGGTCGGCGTGATTTTTTTGATTTCGGTAGTGCCGGTGATCTTGTTGACGCTGCCCCTGGTGCTGACCGAGATCGTGTTTGCCGAGGCCGTCGTTTCCATTGCCGCCATTTGAAAGTCGCGGCTGGTCCCGTTCGCGTCCTTGAATTTCAGACGCCCCGTAGAGGTGTCGAGCCACATCGTCTTATTGGGCGCATCCGATGCCGAGGTGCTGATGTAGGTGATCTGCGCCCGGCTGAAGTAAGACGCTTTGCCGATTTTCGTCGGCCCGCCGAGCGTCAGATCCCACTTGATGTCTGCGGCCGGGGTTTCGTTCGTAACTTCGTTGCCGTCTTTGTCGTAGCAACGGGCGCGGATGATCGAGGATTCGCCGTTCGTCGTGAACTTGAATGCGCCTCCGGTGCCGAATTCGTGCATCCAGGGGTCGAGGATTCGTGCCGACGCGCCGCCGTTGAACTCGATCAGCGCCGCATTGGGTTTGCTTGCGCCGTTGAAGATCTCGCCGCCGATCCACCCCACGACGTTGCCGACGATTTCGATCTGTCGTTCGGTGGCGCCCTCGGCGATGCAGTTGACGCAGCTCACGGCGGTAGCGAGGCGATAGCCCGTTTTGGTCGCCGAGGAGAGCGTGGAGTCGGAGCACCAGGAATGACAGAGCTCCATGTAGCCGTTGACGGTCCAGTTGAAGCCGACTTCCTTGCACTGGATCGACTGGCAGTCGAAGAGCGTCGTGTCGTGGGCTTCGATGTTGAAGGCCTTGCCTTCGCAGCCGATGGCGCGGCAGGTGCGAAAGAAGTTGTCGAGGCCGACCGTTTTCTGCTCGGTTTCGGTCGAGAGCTTGATGTCGAACCCGTGGCCGTTGCAGTTGACGGCGAGAACCTTGTCGAAGTACCAGTTCTGTGACTGGAACTTGAAGCCGGCCGAGACCAGGTTGTTGGCCTTGTTCCCGTCGACCAGGAGCTGTTCAACCGCGCCATTCTTCGTCCCGGTTTTTGAGTATTCGTCCCCTTCCACCGCAACACAGTTCGCCCCGTCTTTGACCTTTATGACCGTTGCCGTCCACCCAGCACCGATCAGCCGTACGTTAGGTGGCACCTTGATGGTTTTCGAGGTGATGTAAGTGCCTGGCGGGAAAGACACGATTCCGCCGATGCCCCCGCCAGCTTTGCTCGCGACTTCGACGACTGCCGTGATCGCCGCGTAGTCGTCCGTTTCCCCATCGCCTTTGGCGGCGTAGGCCTTGGACTTGACGTTGAACTCGCCACCGACAACCTCGGCATAGCTCGCGAGGCGTTCTTCAAGGTCGACCAGCGCTTCGGCGTTGACTGGAGTTTTCGAGGTCGGTTTTGCTTTCCCCTGCAGGACTGCCAGCAGGTTCGGCTCGTCTTCCCAAGCCTTGGGGATCGTTGCGGTCATGCGGCGGCAGCCCTCCTTTGAGGACGAGGTGGAGGTTTACGGAGCGCTCAGGAGGCGCTAGGGTGCGGCGCTATGGGAGCGCACGGGTAGTGGCCGAGCCACCCGAGAACAAGGTCGAGGCAGCCGGGGACGCGATGAAGAGCTGCGGCTGCATCCTTATGCTGTTGCCGCTCCTGGCGATCTGCCTAGCGTTCCTCTATGCGGTGGTCAGCAGCGCCTTCCACTGATAGCCCAGAACGCGCTAGGCTGTCCGGACTAAACAAGCGCCCCCGCGACGGGCAAACGTCCGGGGGCCGGCACCAAGGAGGTTGGTCCTCGATGCGACTGAAGACTCTACTGGCGGCACTTCTCGCGCTCGCATTGCTCATCCCGGCCGGGGCGCGCGCCTACACGCCACGGCACGGCAAGCCCTGCCACCACGGCTACAGCAAGCGGTTCAAGCTGGTGAAGAGCGGAAAGCGTCGTCACCGCGTTCGCATCTGCGTGAAGCGCAAACAGGCCGCGTCTCTGGCGCCCAATCCCTCGTCGGCGGCGAAGACCAAGCTCCATGCGCACCTCGATCCGACCTACACGCGCGACCCGCTGGACCCGTTCAAGATCACCTACTCGTTCAGCGCCTCGGCAACCCAGGAAGCCTTCGGGGGAGCAGCTGCCCTAGGCGCTACCGTCCCTGCTGTCGAGGAACCGGCGCCCCTGCCCTCCGGGGTCCTCGCCCTCTATAGCGACGGGAACCTGGAGTGCGCGGTCAATGTTGGCGGCTCAAGCACCGGGAGCGAGTGCCCGGTGCAGTACCCGGCGCTTGGGTCGCACACGGTCACCACGATCTACAGCTCCGGGGAAGAGTCGGCCACTGAAACGGAAACCGAGGTGATCGAACCATTGGCGACGAGCACGACGCTGAGTGTCAGCTATAAAGAACGCGAAAATCCCGTCTTGCGCCGGGAATTTATGGGGCATTGGTTTGCATGGGAACTTGGCGTCCTCGATGCGTCGAGCCATGTCGAACCGCCCAACATAAAACCTTCATTCGGGTGCACTGGAGTGTCAATCTCCGGAACATCCGCGTGCGCTACTGCCCTCGACCGTGAAGTAGTAACAGTCTACGGAATCACTGAATCTTCGTGCGAACCGATCTCATACGTCCAACTTGGTCAGAGTGCGCCGGTTTGGGGCGGCTCTGCGCAGGAATTACCCACCGAATGGGTGGCCGAGAGCCCGAGCTTTGGTCGGGCCGTCGCGAAAGGGGCAGGCTATACATCCTCCGAAGCCATGTCCACGTTGGAATTCGGCAAACCCGAAGTGACATATGGCTGCTAGGGCTATGCCGCCTCTCGCGCGTAGAGGTACGCCGGTCGATAAGACACCTCGACAAGCCCGCTATTCGCACCGCTATCGGCGATCGTTCCTAAGTCGCCACGTGACGGGCTGAGCAATCCCCGGAGTGGACGACCCTCGAGGCCCGAGGGCGGAGCGTAGAGGGAGAAACCGCCGCCTTCTGGGATAAGGCGGCCCCAGATTTCATCGGTCAGGTGTTGCCGGTAGATGCCGTAGCTACTGATCTCCACTGATCGCGTGGCGAAGCACACGCGATTGTCTTCAGGCCCTTCGGTGTAGTAGACAGTGATCGTCACGGCGTCAACTTTCGCGACGGCAGCGGCATTCACTGACTGGGCCGCGACGGCGACCCCGAAGTTGCTTGCGTTTATGTCAGACGCAGACCATTCCTGGCCCCAGAGGTCATGGGAGGTGCCATAGATCTTCGCGGCATCGCTCGTCGGCCATCGTTCGGTGCTGAGGTGCCAGGACCAGCCGATGGCGCCTCCCTTCACGAGCGATACGCCCCAGTCCTCGATGGCGAAGGCAGCCGATCCCTGTCTCTCAACTGAGACCACGATCCCGGCGATGAGAGCGGTGGTGGGAAGAGTGAATCCGAAGCCCGTCGTCTTCAGCCAGTGGCTTACTTCGTATTTGGCGAGTTCGCAGGTGGCGTACGTGTTGTCGGAGGCTTTGGCGTTGCCGACGTTTTCCCATTTCTTTTCGCCGGTGCTCGCATCGTCTTCTACGGCGGTCGGGCTTTTGGTCGACTGAATTTCGGGCGCTTGGTTCGTCTGCGGCGTGGACACTTCCAAGAATTGCTCAACCGGTTCAATGCGGACCCGATCAATACGAATCGTGCCCGACCCTCCCGACGCTTTGGCCAGCAGTCGCCACTCCCATCGCTGATTGCCGATCGCCGCGACTTCGGGACGACACTCGCCGAGATCCACGATCGCCCAGTCCCCGACGAGTGGTGCCGTGACGACCCCGCTGTCCTCAATCCAGGCGGTCTGCCCGAGCGGGCGCCATTCCAACTTCAACTGCACATGCCCGACTTCGCTGCTGGGGTCGAATACGCGGAACTTCATTCGCCGCACGCCGACGTGGGTCATGTGGCCGACTCCGGCGATTTCCGAGTCGAGGATGGTCAGCCACCCAGCAGTGAGGGAGGCGTGTTCGACCACTTCGCCACCGGAGGCACCGGATTTTTCGACCACCGTCGCGCCACCCTTCGGCGTCAGCGCCTCCGCCTCGTAGGTAAGTTCAGCGGTCGGGCCTTCAGAGTAGTCGCGGGACTCCAGCGCGCAGGTGAGCCCGCGGAGAGCGGCGCTGGCGTTTTCGTTCTTGAACCGGATGCGGATAAGGCCCGGAGCGGTGCCCAGGACTTCGGCGATTTCGAACTGGAGATCCCGGACTCCCGATGCTTTCACTTCGGCCGCTTCGAGCTCCGTGGTCGCGTACCAGAAGGGGTGGCGCAAGAGCTTCAGCGTCACGTCGGTTAGCACCTGCTTGTTCGCCATCATCCAGCCCTGCAGGCCGGGGAGAGCGGCGGTATGGACAGGGCAGCCGACCGAGCCCGCGAAGCCGCCGCCGAGGTCGAAGTCGCGCCTGATCCAGTTGCCGCTTTCGCGCTGGAAGAGGCCGACCTTCGCCTCCAGTTCGTGAAGCGCCTGGGCGAGCGAGATGTCGCGGTCGCCGCGGACTACCAGCGGGATCGTGCACTCGATGTTCGGCCAGCGCCGGTCGGTCGCGCCTTCGCCGATCGCCCGCCGCACCATTTCCAGCTGCGCGCTCGATTCTCCGTAGTCGAGCCGGTCGGCCTTCAGGTAGAACGGGGCGCCTAGGTCATTCTCCCCAGGGATGAAGAGTTCGACGCGTTCGGATGCGAACTCGACAGGGTCGAGCGCTAGTGCCTCGGGCACGGGCAGTCCTCCAGGGTCAGGGGCAGGTCAGGGGCGGACGCCGAGCCCGAAGCTTCCGGGCGTCGGGATCGGGGAGCGCGTCTCGTCGATGATCTCCTTGACGGCGACGCGCAGGTTCGGGTCTTTCGAGGTGGCGGTGACGCGGCCGTCGGGATGCACGTGCAGCTCCTCGATCACCAAGGTGGTCGGGCCACTCTGACCACCCAGCATCCGGCGGGTGTCGTCGGCGGAGTGAATGCGGGTGCCGGTAGGGAAGTGGGCGATCTCGGGACCCGCCTCGCCCACTAGGGCAACCCCTCCCTTGGCGAAGGCGCCCATGAAGGGGTAGGTGGCCTGGAACTGCGCCAGGGTGGGGCCGAGCGCGTTGGCGACCGCTTCACGCTGAGCGGCTTGGTGCAGGAGCGATTCCAGGAGCTGTTCGCGCTCGCTCTTTCCCTCCGAGCCGCCGGCGCCTCCCCCACTGCCACCGATCCCGGCTCCCGCCTGCTGGATCTTCAGGCCGAGTTCTTCGATCGAGGACTGGGTGTCCCAGATGGCGCCGCCGAACCGTCCCGCCTTCCGCGGCGGGGCGAGGTCCGAGGCGCCGAGGAGGCCGTGCTGATCGGGCCAGTGGATGCCCTGCACTTCGATCAGCGCGTCCTCGAAGCTCCCGGTGCCCGGGAGAGGCGGGGTGGGCGGAGAGACCGGTACGCCGTTCTTGACGCCGGGGTAGAAGAGGCTGCGGCCTTCGCCGAGGACCGTGCGCAGTTCTTTGTCCTGGGCACGGAGGGTGGGGAGGCGTGCCCGTTTCTTTTCCCGCTCGGCGATCTCTTTCTTCAGCCCGTCCGGCAGCTCTTTGGCTTTCGGGTGCTGCTGCTTGAACGCTTCGATATCAGCCTTGACGCGTTCGGAATAGGCGTTGATGTTTTCGATTTCCGTGTCGACTTCATAGATCTTCCCTTCCCAGTGCCACTCCAGGGCGGAGACCGAGGGCTGGTCTTTGCCGAAACCGAAGTACTCGGCTTTGAGGATCGTGTTGCGCCACTCGGCCTCCTTGCCGAGGATGTCCTGGAAGGCGGGGCGCTCAGTCCCGTTGACGTAGCTTTCGAAGCTCTGCAGATAGGACTTTTCGGCTGCTTCGCGTTGGCTGTCGCTCGCGCTCGCGGGAAGGATCGGTTCCTGCGGCTCGAGACCGACGATCTGTTCGACGTTCTGGCTCGCGATGTTGTAGGCGCGCTGTTTGGCTTCGATCAGCTGCTCGTAGCCGGTGACCTTGCCGAGGCCCCGGTGCAGCCGCTGCGAGAAGCGTTTTTTGACGACTTCCCGGCGCTGCTTGGCGCGGGCGTCCTGAAGCTGCTTGAGGCGGGCTTCCAGGGCGGTGATGTTGTGTTTAAGCACCTGGGCGATCGCTGGCCGGTTCTTTTCCGCCGCCAGTTTGGCCACCCGCCTGTACTGGCCCAGCTCTGCGCGGCGTTTGCCGATCTCCCTTTCGACGCCCTGGAGCGTCTTCGGGATCGAGGGGAAGTGCAGGGAGTCGGTGCGGCAGCCGTGGTAGATGGCCGGCACGTCTTCTTTGTAGGTGTGGGCGACTTCCTGGGCTTTGGTTTCGCCCGGGTTTTTTGAGTCCGTGTGGGTGTAGGGCGGGGTGCGATAGCCAGTGATTGGCCTGCCTCCCGCCGCTTCCCCGATGGTCGATTCGGCGACTTTGTTGGAGAAGTTCCCCGAGATCATCCTGTTGCCGCCGAGGGCGAGCCCGACGTGCCCGGAGCCGCCGATGACAACGACATCGCCATAGCGAGGCGACGAGTCGGCCGTGCCCCAGCCCCCCCATGCCGCCGCCAGCGGGTAGCCCGAGGGAGGCGTGATCCCGTGGGCCTGCATGTCGGCGCCGACGAAGGCTCCGCACCACTCGCCCGGGTAGCCGTAGTCGCGGGTCTGGCCGAGGTGGGCCTGCGCCCACTTGACGACGTGGGTGGCGTCGGCCGGGCCGGCGCTGCCGCTTCGGAGGAAGAGCGGGAGGCTGGCGGTCGACAGTGGCTTGCCGCCGCTCGGCGAACCACCCGCTGCGAGACCGACTAGGCCGCCCTCCTGCAAGAACTGGCCGCGCTGAATCCAACCCGGCCCCATCTCCCGTTCAACCCGTTCGGCGAAGCCCCGGTATCCACGCGGGTAGCGCGTATCGCTATAGCCGGTGAACACCTGCGGCGCTGCCCAGCGGGCGAAGTCGGTTGCGCCACCCTCTCGCTGCCAGCGGTCAAGACCGCCGCGCTGGAAGACATGTGCCCACTCGTGGAGGAGCGCCCCCTCGGCGTACTCGCCGTGCCGCATGAGCTGGTGCATCCAGCCCTTGTCGAAGAAGACCGCTTTACCACTGTCGGTCTGGACGACTCTGCCGACATCGCCATAGGTCCGGGTGAGGCCCTTGGCGAGATAGTCGCCCGGGGGATAGGGCGAGCTGCCAGAGCGGCCGTAGAGGTGTGCGGCCCTACCCCAGATGCTGGTGAGGAGGTGGTCCACCGCGGGCGAAGTGCCTTCGCTGACGCTGCCGCCATGCTGAAGGAAAACGGCCTTGCCGACGGTATCGGTCGGGAACGCTCCGGTCGAGAACCCGAGCTTGCGCACCCCGCCTTCGGTGACATCGATCGCGCGGTTGGTGAACCCGGCAGGCCCCAGATCGGTGATCGGCAGCACTGCGGTGTGGCCGTTGATCGAGAGGCGGATGTAGTCGGGGTGCCCGGCCAGCGAATCGGCCATGAAGCCACGGGTGATCTTGTTGTCCCAGCCGCTTTCGGTGCCAGGGTGCAGGTTCAGCGCCACCCCGGGTCGGGAGGTGTTGCTGCCCCCGGCCGTGGCACCGCCGCTGAACCACGAGACCTTGCCGCTCAACGAGTGGCCGTTGTAGGAGTGGGAACTGTCCGTCGTGCTTTTGGTCTTCTGCCTTGCGAGCACCGACTCCGCGCCCTTGAACACCTGATGGATCGCCGCTTGCCCGATCGCCGCCAGCGGGCCGGCCGGGCCGGCCAGCTGCGGTTCGGGTCCGAGGTGGCCGCCTTTCTGGAAGCGGGGCACAGAGGCGTTCATGGCGGCGAGGTTCCCGGCGCCGATGCGGCTGACTTCGTGCGGCATGAAAACCCGCTCGCCCGGCTCGAGGACCACTGGGACGTGCCCGCCGCTCTGCAGGCCGTAGGCGCGGCTCGCTTCGCGGTTCATCACGAAGGAGTTGGCCGGCACGACGGTGCGCCAGGAATCGCCGGATCCGGTGCCCGGGACCGTGAAGCCGCCCGATTGCCGACCGAGGAAGGCAGCTGCGAGGTCGATCCCGGTCGTCGCGATCGCCTTCAGATCGAACGTGACCTTTTTCCCGACGCCCAGGCCTTTGAGGGCGCTGTTCAGGTTCTGACCGAGGATCCCCAGGCCTGAAGAAACGGCCATGTCCATCGACCCGGCGCTGACTGCGACTTCCTTGGCCATCAGGAATGCGGCGGCGGCCGTTTCTTTCTGCCCGATCTTCATGTGGGAGACGATCGAGCGGTTGACCTGGCCCGCCGTGTGTTCCATCCGGCGCAGCTTCCCTTCGGCCTGCCGCAGGTCCAGACCGCTATAGGCGCTGCTGGCTTCCCTGATCGCCTGGCGAATTTCGCCGACCTTCTGCTTCTGGTCGGAGATGACGCGGTTCAGCGCCCGGCCCTGTTCGCCGAAGCGGTGCTGGACCGGAGTCATGTCTTCGAGCGAACGCGCCCATTCCACGTTGCGGTTTTTGGCCGCCCGGATCGCTTCGGCGTAGTCGGACTGGTAGTGGGCGAGACGTTTGAACGACTGGTTGGCGGCTTCGGTGAGGTTCTTCGAAGCCCCTTCGGTCCTCATCCGCTGGCGAAGGCGTTCGATGTGGCGTTCTTCGACCGAGATCGCGACGGCGGAGGAGTGGACGACTTCGCCGATCGCCTTGCCGTGCTGCTTTTCGAGGAAATGCAGGTTTTCGAGCGCCCTGCGCTTGTCGTCAATCGCTTCGCCCTGCCGGCGGAACGCTTCGAAGACCCGCGTTTCGGCACGAAAGACTCCCAGCGAGCCTTCCTTTCCGTGCTTGCGGGCATCGGTGAGCCGTTCTTCGGCGTGACGCAGTTCATGCGAGGTGCGGTGGACGTGTTCCTGGGCTTCAGCGACGCGGACCTGGACGCCCTTCAGGGCCTGGGCGCTGTCGTGCTCGTTGCCGAGGGCACGGGCCACGCTCTGCGCCGACTGGGCCATCTGCGCCTGCAGCGGCGTGAGCTTCTTCGTCGGCTCGAGCAGGCCGCCGATGAAGGAGCCGATCCCGGCGCCGACCATCGCCCCCTCGGGGCCGAGAAAGGCTCCCGCGATCCCCCCGACAACGGCGCCCCCCGCCTTGAAGCCGACCCCTTCCCAATCCCCGTGCAGGCCTGAATCGACGACGTTGACGAGTCCGGCCCCTGCGATGGCGACCGGCAGCGCTTTGACGAGTCCACCGCCGAGAGCGCGGGCCGCGTCGGTGCCGAGCATGCGAAAACCACCGAGCTCGCCGCTCATTGCCAGCGAGGAGGCGGCTCGCAGGTCGCCGAAGAGGGCGCCCCCGGCCTCCACGGCTACAAGCCCGGTCATCGCCTCGCGGAGGGTGCCGACTGCGGTGATCAGCTTGCCGGTGACGATCAGGCCTCCCGCCAGGCCGATGCTGATGAGCCCAGCCTCTACGGCTGAGCTCTGCAAGCCCGGAGGCATGGACGAGAAGGCGTGCATCGCCCCGTCGGCGAAGTGCGCGAGATGTTCAAACCCCGGCACGACTACCGGCAGCAGCGAGCCGCCGATTTCCACCATGTCGGCCTGAATGGAAGACCAGGCCTTTTCGAGTTTCACCGCCGGCTGTTCGTTCGTCCGTTTCACCGCGTCACCGAAGCGATCGGTGGTGCCTTTGATCTGCTGCATCTTCTGCTCGTAGCGGTCGAGCTGATTTAGCAGCACCAGCAGCACACGGCCGCGGCCACCGGGGAGAATGTCGCCGAGCACGTGTCCGGCCTCTACGCCCTCCCGCCCACCTGGGAGCTTGTCGAGATGCTCCCGCAGATCGGAAAGGGCCGTGAGGAGACCGTGGTGCTTGTGCATGTCCACGGCGAGCGAGGACCCGGTGAGTCCGATCGACTTCAGGGCGCCCTTGGCCTTTTCGGTGGGATTCGTCAGGAAGTGAAAGGCGGTCGCGAGTTGTGCGGACCACCCGGAGACGTTGTTCGTCTCGTCTCCGAAGACGGCCAGAGCGCCGTTGATGTCCTGGAGGCTGAGGCCGACCTGCTTGGCCGAGGCGAGGACGCCGGTTCCGAGGGCATCCACCAACTGCGGGAGGCGGAGGTCGCCAGCGCCTACGGTCGCGTTGACTTCGGCGACGACCCGCTTGAAGTCTTCGGCCCCCTTGATGTCGGTGAACCACACCTGCGACAGCGTCTTCGCGGTTTCTTCGACGTCGGCGCGGCCAACCATCGCGAGCTTAGACGAGGCCCGTAGGGCATCCATCGCCTTCTTGCCTCGCAGTCCGGCTCCCTCGAGCCGGAACAGGGCGTTCGCCAGCTCGGTCGGTCCTTGCGGGGAGTTGCGGGCGAGACCGAGGACCGATTGTTCGAGGCGCCCGACTTCCTTCTGGGTGGCGCCGGCCTGGGTGTGGATCAGCTCCATCGCCCGCGTGTAGTCCATGCTCGCCTTCCCGGCCGCGTAGCCGAAGAGGCCCAGCGGAACGGTGGCTAGGCCGATTGCCTTGCCGACTCCAGTGATCGTGCGCCCAGTCGCCTCCATGCGCTTGCCGGCGCTGACGACGCGTTCGCTGCTTCCGACGACGCGACCTAGCGAGCGGTCGGCGTTGGCGGCCGTGGCCGCGAGCTGGCCGTCGAACTTCGCGAGGCTCGCGCTCGCCGGGCCGGTCTGGGCCTCGACGATGACGCGCAACACCGCAGCGGCGTTCACGACGCCGCCCGGCGCCTGGAGTTGGAGGAAGGTCTACGATGCAAGTTCCGTGACTCCAGGTCGGAGAGGGGCAGTTACGTGGGCCTACTGAGAGGCCGGGAAAAGCAGCGCCGCTCGACACGCCCGGTCGCCGTAGGCGAGGGAGACGTAGAGGTCCACCTCCTCGCCGTCGCGGGCAAGAAGGTGCCCGTGATCGAGGTGCTGCGAGCGCGAATGGCGCTTCGTCTCGGCGCCGCTCACGCGGTGGTCGAGGAAGCCCCGACGATCATCGGCCGCCACCTGGAGGCCGATGTCGCCGAGGGCTTCGCCCGGGAACTACGTGAAGCCGGCGCCTCGGTGGAGCTACTCTCAGTGACCGAGAGGCCCCTTCGAGTCGTGCGCTAGCGCCCTAGCTTTCGGCCCTGCGCTTTTCGCGTTCGCGGATGAAGAGCTGCCAGGCGCGGAACTCATAGACATCCATCCGCTGTTCCAACTCCCCGACGGTCATCCCCAGCTCGATGGCCAGTTCGAACCGGAAGGGGATGTCGGTTTCAGGAACCGCGAAACTCGGTCGCTAGAGCGCGGCCCTCCTCCTCGCTGGCGCCAGCCAGGTTGGCGCAGCCCCGGTAGATCCGGCTCATCGTCGGCGCTGGCCAGTCCTTGACGATCTCATGCCATTCGGACTTGCTGAGATCGGGGTCCGCGCAGTAGGTCGCGAGCAGGTCGGCGATGACCTCGGGGCTCGAGATCCCGTTGTCCTTGCGCTCGTCAGAGGCCCGTTCGAGGGCATGGGTGTGGTCGATGCTCGGCGTGCGCAGAAGCACGCCCGCATCCTTCTCTCCCAGCTCGGGAAGCGGCAGCTCTTCCTCGGCGAAGTTGAACTTCGCCTTGGCCTTGAGCTGCTCTTTGGTCAGTCGTTTCACGAGGTCAGTTCCTTACAGCCTTCGCCGCCGGCGGGTTTGAAGGTGCAGTCCGTGGTCTCGGCCGAACCGACCTGCCCGTCGAGCGGGGTGTATTCCGGCAGGATCGCTTCTTCGATTTCCCAGCCGGGGTTCGTTTTGGAGACCGTCCCGGAGGCGTGGAGGACTTTGATGGGGAAGGGCGTGTTCGAGCCCTGGAGCGGCGCCAGCGTCCGGTTGACGGAACCTTCCTCGTGGTCCTGGAAGAAGGTGACCTGGATCGAATCGTCGCTGATGCCGAGCAGGGTTTCTTTCGATTTCGCCCCCATCGCCGTCACGTCCTGTTCATCGGCTTTTTTCGGGACGGTGACTTTCTGGACGTGGTCGCTGAGGTCGACGCCGTTGACGAAAACCTTGGCGTCACGGAGGATGCTCTTCGCCATTACTGGCTCTCCTTGTCTTTCTTGTCACCGCTCGCCGGGGCGGGGGTGACGGGGGTAATGGCGCCGCTCTCTACGAGGCGGGCCTCCTGATTTGGGTCGGTGAAGTCGTTGGAGGTCAGCCGCTCTCCCTGGGCGCGCCCAAGGACCGCCTGCCGGCCCGTGACTTCGTAGGACTTCGCGGCCTTGGCTTGCGCCATCGGGCCTCCTTTCGTGCATGGAGCGCCCAGGTCGGGCGCCCGGATGAAGCGCCGCCCTAGGCGACGTAGTCGAGCTTGAACTCGGCGCCCAGGACGGGGCCGTCAGGGCTCGGGTAAATCCGGTAGCCGGAGTGGCCGATGACGTAGACCTCGGCGACAACGCCTCCTAGGCTCACGTTCGCCTCGAGGGTGGCCCGCACAGAATGCTCGCCGTCGGGCTCGAGCAAAATGTCGAGCAGCTCCTCGGCCTCGGGGGAAGGGGGGCCGACCGTGACCCCCACGATCAGGCGCTTGGCCGGGTCATTGTCGTAGTTGGCCTCGCCAAGCGCGACCTTGACGGCGCAGGGAAGCTCAGAGAGTTGGCTGGCGACTGCACGGCGGATCTCGGTCAAGGTGCTCACGGTTCAACCACCACCCGGTAGAGGCTGCCCCGGTGATAGATGGTCTCGCCGGAATCGTCCTCGGAGTAGGGGGGCATCCCCGACTCGCGCAGGCAGAAGCGAAGAGACGGGCCGGTGATTTCGAGGTCGGCGTCGTTCAGGATCTCCGCGCACCTGGTGTTAATGTCCTCGGCCCCCTCGGCGTCGAGGCCGCGGCAGACGCCCTTCACGAGCCAGAGCATCTCTTCGAAGGCCGGGGGGCCTTGCATCGTCCACGAGGGGCGTTCAGGACTCTGCAGGCGGAAGATCGCGTAGGGGTACGCAGCGTCTGCGGGTGCCTTGTCGTGGTGGATTTCCCCGGGCTTGGAGAGCAGCGCGGCAAGGGCTTCGTCCTCTACCAGCGCTTCTCCGATCGCCTTGCGCACAGAATCCATCAGCCGTAGATCCTTGAGACATCGACGAGGAAGGGGCTCCGGCTGGCCTCGGCGGCCGGGGTGAGATAGGGGCGGGCGCTCATGCCGGCCCAGCCTGCGGAGTAGGTGATTCCGTCAGGCTTACCCTCGAACTCGCTCTCGGCGCCGCGCTGGCCGGTCCCGTACTCGACGAACACGCTGTATTCGACGTTGGTCCCTACTTCGCCGGAGGTGCCCTCGACGTGGGACTCGATGCTGCCGACGAGGTTGCCCGTAACCACAGAGCCGTTGGCGATCAGGTTCCGCTTCGCGTCGGCCTCGATCGCCATGCAGGTTTTCGATACGGCCACCTCGGCCTTTACCTCGGCCTCGCCGATGATGGCAGGGATCCGGGAGTCCAGTACAGCGGGCATCAGGCCTTCTCCCTTGCCTCGACTTCGCGCAGGATCTCCAGCGAGCGGCGTCGAAGCGCCGTCACCTCGAAGCGCCCGCGCCCTTCGACCTCGATCTCATTGCTCTCGTCGACCTCGGTGCCCGCGGGCAGGGTGATGACGTGAGTGGTGCGGGCGTCGACCCGGTCTCCGGCGGGTTTCGGCATTGCCCGGGCGCCCGTGTACTCGCCGCCTTTCAGGGGCGCGAGGCCACATGGGATCGGCCCGCTTTTGGTCTCGGAGACCGTCCGACCACCGGCGCCGTTCGAGGCCGAGGTGCGGCCGATGATGTAGCAGGTGTCTGGGAGAACGCCTGCCGCCTGCGTCGCCGCGAGCGCCGGGGAGATGCCGAGCGTCACGGCCTACCTGCGACCGGATTGTCGAACTGCCCGCGCCGGAAGTTCCCCGATTCGAGATCTTCGTCTTCGGCGAAGCCTTCCTTGCGTGTGCGGCTCATTCCGCCCGAGTAAGGCGCGTGGGAGCCGTTGGCAAGCGAGCGCAGCTCCTTCGCGCGCACCGCGAGGGTCTTCGCCTGCTGGGAGTAGGTGAGCTTGACGTCGCCGGTGGCAACATCGGCCTGCTGGGCGTAGCGGCGGGCGACGATCTCGCAGCAGCGGGCGGCAGCCCCGACGGTGCCGCCCTCCTCGGCGAGGGCGTAGGCGATCTCGTCGTCTGAGACGAGCTGCGCTGCTTCGTCGGTGTCGGGGATCTCGAAGCGGACGGCGTCCTTGTCGCTGGCAGCGGGGTTGCCCGAATAGCTCCAAGCCATCTCAACCCCTCCCCAGCATCCCCGGGGCGATCGAGGCCGGACGGTATGAGGAGTCGACCAAGCGCAATTTCGACCAGTCGATTTCGGCGAGAAACAGCGATGGTTCCGTGCGCAGCGCAGCGCCGGCTCCACCGACTTTGTTTTCTGGCCCCTTCCAGCCGTCCTTGCCGTAGGTTTCGCTGCCTTCGCGGGTGGATTCACACTGGCACTTGAAGGCCCCGTTGCCGCCCTTTTCGGTCGCATACATGCCGTAGTCCCGGATCGCGACGGCGATCGCCTTGGCAACCGGGTCTTCAATCGAGGTAAAGGTCATCGAGGACGGGAAGGTGAAGCAGCTTCCGAGCTGAAGCGCTGCGGGGTCAGAGGTCGTGTCGGTGCTGTCGTGCTTGTGGGCGGGCCAGCGGTGGGAATTGCGCTCGTAGCCTTCGGTGACCTGGAAGCGAAGGGCGTGAGGGATGTAGCCGGCGCGCGCCTCGTCGGCCGTTATCAGCAGAGCGCCCAGGAAGTTGCCCGAGGCAGAGCCTCCCCATGCTTTCGATTCGGTGACCCCCGCCCGTGAGCTCGTGTCGAAGTAGCCCGGGTTGGTCGAAACGTTTTCGCAGAAGCCCGCTTCCTTGCAGTGCCAACCCCGCTGTTCTTTGAATTCAGCCGAGAGGTTGGGTAGCCCCGTATTCGGCCCGTCCTCGGGAAGGTGGCGCATCTTCCAGAAGTCCCAGTACCTGTTCGTGGAGGGCTGCCAGATCGCTACGTGGTGATCGCCGTCCGTGCCGCCGGCGGCGAGCCACGGACCTGGAGCTTTGAAGGCGGGGGGAATAGGGACCGCTTCCAGCATCGCGACCTTCGCGGCTTCCGGTTCTTCCTTGTCGAAGAAGACTTTCTGCGTAGGGACGTTCGGCCCCACGATGTAGAGCCGACAGCTCCAGTTCTGGTAGTTCAGAGAGGTGGGTTTCGAGTGCGCGGCCAGCGTTGCTACCACGGCATCGGAGGTGGGGTCGATCGGGACGTCGGCCGGAAGCGGCTGGTTGATGAACGAGTTCGGCGCGAACATCTATTCGGTGGAGTGGACCTGGAGGATCGCCGAGGGGAAGGTGAAGCTGGCCGCTGGCGCGCCGCTCAGCGTGTATCCCGGCACGTAGATGCCGTCCGCCGGAAGGTCGAAGTCCGCTGAGACAAACCGCGCTTCGGATTCTTTGGCTGGGGTCGTGATGTCCGCCCCGGAGCCGGTCACGGCGGCACCCAAGGTGCTGGTGGCCGATCCGGAGAGTTTGTAGAGGCTGACCGTCGCGGTTACCCCGGGAGCGACTGAGCCCGTTTTCCAGACGCCGAGAATCCGCAACTTGGTTTTCAGTTCCCCGATCGCCAGGTCTTCGGCCTTCAGTGGGTAGAAAGGAAATGCGTTGGTCGTGCCAGGCGTGAACGTGGTGGTGTCCTGGCTGCCTGGGATCAGGAAATATTTGGTGCCTGCGCTCGCGGCAGACGTCGCTCCCTTGCCACTAGTCGTCAAGAGGTTCCTGTAGCGACCGGCGAGGATCATCAGGGCATCGGCTACTGCCTTGCGGGAGGCGGTTTCCGAGTTTCCGGCCGCTGAGGTGAAAGGCGATGCCGTAGTCAGCGAACGCAGGGACGGCGTTCCTGCCACGCCATCAATGATCGCCGCCGCGATCTTCGCCAACGTCACTGACCCGTCCGCGGGGATGCCGGTCGTTTCAAAGAAAATCGGGGCGCTCGGTTTCTGCCCCACGTAGATGCCGATGACCTGAGTCCCTGCTTCATTTAGCCGGACATAGAACCGGCCGAGAGGCAGCGATGACCCCTGGGCGGCTTTGCCGACTTCCGCCACTCCAGCGGCGACGAGGGCGGCAAGGCTCACGTCGTCCGCCTTCAGCACCTTCCCAGCTTCACCAGCATTGCCGGCGATGGCCCCCTCGAGTACAGAAACGGAGTCAGGATTCGAGACCGAGCCCATCTCAGATCTCCGAAAACGTGACGAGGTTGGAGGCGCCCTCCGCGATTGCGGTGATCTCTCCCGTGTAGTTGTCGATCACCGCATTGCCCCCTTCGGGGTTCAGCATGATGCCTTCTTCTTTCGCTGCGGTCGGACCGAGGGCGAGCCACACGCGGCTCGCTCCCCGGTTCGTGATGTAGGCGGCAATGCGCTTGCGGTTGGGGGCGAGGAGCTCGGCCGAGGAGGTGCCGACGCTCGCTTTGCCCTTCGGCTGGGCGGCGGTGTCGCTGGTCGATGAGCGGGTCCACTGGGGCATTGCCTACCGCCTTCCTTACTTGCCTTTGCCCGAGGCTTTGGCCTTGGGTTTCGCGGCTGCCCTGGATTTGGAGGACTTGCCTTTGCCCGAGGCTTTGGCCTTGGGTTTCGCCTCCTCGCTGATGACAACCAGCTCCCCCTGATGGGTGACGATCGCCGAGACCGGCTCGGCCTCGGTTCCCTCCGGCAGGATCTCCTTCTCAGCCACCTCGGCACGCTGCTGATCGCTAAGCGCGAGCGGCTCGCCGGTGGTGGCGTCGAGCGGCCACCCTGCGGTGATGCCAGGGGTGACCTCGTCGGGGACCTCGACCGGGGCAGGCGGCTCGGTACCGCCACCCTCCAACTCGCCGATCCGTTCATGGGCGGCGTCGAGCTTCTCCTTCAGCTCCTTGGCGTGCTTCGCCAAATCGTCGTCGGAGAGGTTCTCCAGGTCGCTGGTCTCTGCGATCAGCCCGTGGGCAATGAGGGACGCGTAACTGCGCCCCTCTTCACCCTCCGGTACCGGCTCGCCCGGCATGATCGTGTCCTCCCCCCAACGGAGGCGCTTGAGGGCTACGAAGCCCATCAGGACACCACGTTGTGGAAGAAGACGCCCAGCTCCGGAGCCACGACCTTCATGTCGTAGGCGCAGCGGACCTGGAACACGTCGGAATGCGCTAGGTCCTCGCGGCCACGCTGGATGACGCCGCCGAACGCGTTAGTCGCGCCCGGGATCAGGCCCGTCCAGGCGAAGATGTAACCGCCCGAGGGCTGGTCAATCGCCGGGTTCGGCGCCGAGTAGACGAGCAGGGCGTCCTTGCGGCCGACGATGAAGTCGATCGCGTCAGCGGCGCCCTCCTGCGCGGTGTTCTTGATCGAACCGGGGATGACTACCCGTTCGACGCCGAACAGCTCGGCGAGGATCTCGGCGGTGACGATCCCCCGCTGGGTGTACTTGATCCGGTCCTTGACTTCCGGGTGGTTCTTGACCACGCGGAAGACGTCGCGTCCCAGCACCAGGGTGTTGGGGTCCATGCCCGTCGCCCCGCCGAGGCCGTCCCGCTCCTCGTCGAGGAATTCGACCGGTTCGGTGCCCGACTGGTCGAACTGGAGGAACTGGCCCGCACCGGGCGAGGAGCTTGCCCCGGTCAGGTCGGTGCCCCAGACTCCCGTGCGGAAGTAGGCCGAGGCCCAGTCGGAGTCGCGGTGGACCATCATCTGTTCGGTCAGCAGCCGCATCCCGGCCCGGTCGGGGTCGAGCGGCTGGTCGGCGTTGGCCCGCAGGCGATCGTCGAGTTTGTACTCCAGGCCTTCCTCCTCGGCGAGGTAGGTGCCCTGTTCGACGTCGAAGTTGGCCTGGTTGGGCCGGCCGCCGAGAGGCCGCGGGGCTACCTCGTCGCGCCAGAAGTGGCCCTTCGGGTAGATCGAGTATTTGTCGGACTGTTTCGACACCGGCACGATCGGGAAGACCTTGTCGGCGACGAATTTCGAGGAGTCCTGGACGAACGCGACCGAGAGGTTCGTCAGGTACTGGTCGATGTGCAGATCGGAGGGCGTAGCGTCCTTCCGGATCTCAGTAACGGCTCCAGCCATGGTGATTCTCCTTCTGTAGCTGGGCCGCTCTTAGGCGCGGCCAGCGGTCGGGGTGGCCCGGAAGGCGGCAAGCTCTCCGGAGGCGGCTTTGGCGACGGCGTAGCCGATGACGCGGGTGCCCTGGGTTTTGACTTTTTCGGCTTCGAGGACCGTCGCCGTCGCCGGGACGACGTGGCCGCTCGCGTCCGAGGACAGGAGCTGGTTCGGTTTCACCGTGGCGCCTGCGACGCACTTGACGCGGCCGGCAACCGCGTAGGTGCCCTGTTGGCCCTGTTTCGGCTTGTTCTGGAGGACGAAGCCGACCTCGCCGGCTCCGGCTTTCACCAGTTCGCCCGCTTCGTTCAGCTTCACGAGCGTGAACTGGCGGCCGGAGAGGTCTTCGGCCGCGGGCGCGGTTTCGAGGTCGAACTCGTCGAGCTTTTGAGTTGCCATGAGATGTTCTCCTTCTGCCTAGTCGGCGGCTTTAGCCGCGGACCTCGGCGAGGTAGCGCTGCTGCAGGTCGGGGTCGTCCTCGAAGGCCTTCTCAAGCGCCTGCTCCTGCGAGAGCTTGGGGTCGGACTTGCGGATCTCCTCTGCCTTCTTGGCGGCCTCGTCGTAGGCGCCGCTGGGGGTGACGGAGCCGTTGGCGCCGGCCTCCTTGAGCAGCTCGCTCTTGGCGACCTGCTCGTCGGCGGCTTTGAGGACGCGTTCCAGCTCCTCGAAGTCGGCCTTGTCAAGCTTCTCGCTGGCCGCCTTCAGGATCGGGCCGAGCTTCGCGGGCTCGACCGTGAGGGCCTTGAAGTCCTCGGCCTTGGCGATGAACTCCTTGTTCAGGCGCTCGTCGCGCTCTTCCTTGGCGAGTTCGTGTCCTTCGGCGGCCTTCTCCTCCGCCTTCTGAGCCCGTTCTTCGGCCTTCTGAAGGGCGGCCTTGGCGGCGGGAGAGAGATCCGCCTTCTCCAGCTCTGCCTTTTCGGCGGCCTTGGTGAGGGCGTCCTCGACCTCCTTGACGACCGACTCCTTGACGTCGGCGCCCTTCAGCGCAGTGACGAGCTCGTCGGCGGACTTGGCGGTCAGGGTCGGCGCTTCGGCCTCCGGTAGCTCGAGGCCCGCGGCCTTGACGACCTCGGCGACTGCCTCGGGGGTGAGGTCGCTCTTGTGGGCGGCCAGCAGACGGGCAGCACCCGAGAGAGCGAGGGCGGCGGCGGCGGAGTGCTCGGCCTTCTCGACGAGCTTGCCGAGAGCGTCTTCGTTCTCGACGGGATCGCCGAGCTGGTCGAGCAGCTCCTTGGTGAGTTTCGACATGGGGTGTCCTCCTTGGGACTGATCGCGCTTCCAGATCAGGAAGCGATTGGGCTCGGACTGCTCGACGGGGTCGCGAACCGCAGCGCGGTCGACGAGCGACACCCACTCGACGTCGAGATCGGTGAGTTGGGGCATGTGGCCTCCTTGGCCACGGAAGGGCCGGGGAGAGGGGGTAAGAGCTAGGGGAGGAGCGGCGGCTGGTTGACCGGCGGCTCGATCACTGCATCGGCGGGAACCTCGTTGGCCCACCACCATTCGCCAGGCCGAGGTCGACCGAGAGCTTGTAGTGCAGGTCATCGTGAAGGTAGGTGTCGCCGGTCTGCTGCGGATGCATGGCCGCGCAGAGGATCGTCCCGTCGGGTCGGATCCGAACGGCCACAGCGCTACTCGTGCCGGGTGCCGGTGCCGCCGATCGAGAAGCCGGTCAGCCCGCCTTCGCAGACCTGATTCCAGACTTCGGGATCATCGACCCGGACTGCTATCACCCATGAGCCCTTGAGGACGGGGCGCCCGGCATATTCCATGTCCGCTGGGGCGATGAAGCTCTCGACGGGCACAACTGCGACTTCCTCCTCGGCGTGCTGCACGTCGTGCTTGCGCGATTCGGCGAGGTAGCGGTGCGCGGCGGCTTCGATGCACTCGGGCTCCTGCCAGTCGCCCTGGGAGTCGGGGACGTGGGGCTGCATGACGACGCCGTAGACGATCCGCTTCGCGTCGTCCTTCCAGAGGGGGACCGTCAGCTCGCGGTGATCCTCGTCCTTCCACACCGCCTCGGGCGTCTCGGTCTTTCGGCGATGGGTGATCGAGTCGACGGCGCGCCGGAGGCGGCTGGCCTTGGCGACGCCTTCGAGCGGGAAGCTCTGGCGCTGTCCCGCCAGGCAGACCGTGACCTCGCCGAACTTCAGCGGTACGTTCGGCACGTCCGGCTCGATGTGGTCGTAGGCGAGGGTGATGTGCGGGGTGAAGCCGTGCTCTGAACCCAGCTCGTAGCCCGCGCCATTCAGCGCTTCGACGACGCGGTGCCGGAACTCCGAGAGGCCCGGCACATCCGGGCTGGCGTAGGTAACCGGTTCCTCGCCTGCGGTGAAGTGGCCGACGCCGGAGATGTCGCCGCTCAGGGGCGTGGTCGAGAGGGCGACACCTTGGACGACCGCTGCTAGGCGCTCGGGGTCCTCGATCTCCGCCGCTTCGCCGAGGTAGGCGAGCGTGATGTGTAGGTCAGCCGCAGGTTCCCCGTCGGGGACCGCGAGCTGTTGGGCCACCTCGGGCGCGGGGTACAGCGCCACCATCGCCCCGGTACCCTTCTGGGCCTTCGTGAGGACCGAAGACGACGCCTTTTCGACAGGCCTGCCGTTGCGGCTGACCAGCACCCAGCCCTCCCCGGAAGGATTGCCCTCGTCGCTCACCTCGACGTTCTGCACCTCGCTGATACCGGAGAGCATTCGGTGGATCTCAGGGCCGTTTTCGTCCGCGTCCCCGGCGACATAGTGGACGGAGCGAGAACGGGGGTTCCAATACAACTGCCCGTAATCGACCGAAGGCGCAGGAGGCTTGAAGTCGATGACGGCCTGAGGCACATTCGCCGCCGGACTCGCCATGCGATCAGCTTTCCCTCAGACCGCGAGCGACCTCTTTGCCGCGTTCCTGGGCATGGCGGTACGCCTCGCGCTCCTCTGCGGTGCGACCTGGCGTACCGAACGGCTCGGGGCGGCGAAGGTCTAATCCGTCCTCGAAGCCTTGGCGCCGGGCACGCTCAAGATCGAGTTCACGTCGGAGTCCGAACATGCCCTCAGACCCGGAACGCCCGGAATTTCAGTTTGTTGTGGGCCGGGTTGACGTTCACCGAGCCGTTGCTCTGGTTGAAGACCTGGGGCGGGAACGGCCCGATCCATTTCGTCGCGCCGGCGGCCACCGTGACGGTGTCCTCTTCGACGTTGATCCCGCCGACCGTCCGGGGCGTGGAGATCGTCACCGCATGGGCGGCTTCGGAGTCGCTGTTCTGGACTTCAAGGATCACGTCGCCGTCATTGGCTTCGACCACGTTGTTGTTGACCGTGTCGCCGGCGACCTGAGCGGCGGGTTCGACTCCGGCAACGGTCACCTGGGTGACGGGGATTGCAGTGCGGGCCACGATGGGCTCCTTTCGAGGGAGTGCAGCGGGTAGGGACGACTTGGGATCGTCAGCGGATGCGGGGGCCGAAGCCGGGGAGGAACTGAAGCGTGCCCTGGGGGTGCTCGTCAGCCGCGATCGATTCGGCTTCTTCGAAGCTGACGACTTCGCCGCAGCGGGCGACGCACTCGGGGTCTGAGGAGGCGAGGAGGCCGTCGAGCAGTTCGACGTTCATGACTTCCGGGTGGGCCTTGTAGGAGGCGAGGGCGATCTGCCGCTGGGCGTTCGCGGTCTCGGTGCGGGCGAGGAGCTGCGAGCGGTAACCCGCCCCGGCCTTGATGAACCGGCCGCCGGGGACGTACTGGCGGATCCGCTCGGCGGCTTCGGCCCATCCCTCCCCTGCTTCCCGGGCGTCGGCGAGGGCCTTGTAGATCGAGCCGCGGAGCTGCTTTTCGATGTCGAGCATCCCGACCCGTAAGCCGCCTTCGCGCAGGATGTCCGCTCGAGCCTGCTTCGTGAGGTTGAAGTCAACTGATCGTCCGAGGGCGCCGAGTTCCTCCTTGAACGCCTGGATCATCGAGTCAGCCACCGCCCCATAGTGGCCGTGGTAGGCGCGGGCGAGCTTGCGGGCGAACTGCGCGGCGCCCACCTCCTGCATGATCTGGTCGGCCACCGTCTGCTCTTCGGGGGAGACTGAGGCCGCCTTGCGAGCGAGCCGCGAGTAGGCGTTCGCCGCCTCCTCGCCGAAGTCCCGCAGCGCCGAGTTCATCGATAGCTGTAGGTGGCGCTCGTGGTGGCTTGCCACGTCGAGGTAGCGCTTGCCGAGCTCGGGCGTCTCCACCTCGGCGAGCCGCAGGCTCACGGGGTCTGCACCCTCGGACTTCGCCGCCTCCACGGCCGCAGGGGCGGGGAGGCCGGCGCGCTGGTAGATCGCTGCGAGCAGGTCGTTGTCGGGGAAGACGACGGCGCCGGCGGCGGCCAGTCGCTCCAGGAGCTGGGCCAGAGCGTCGAGGTCGACCCGCCGCACCGTTCCCGGGCGGAGCTGGGGCGGGTCGTCGATGCTCATCCCGTTCAGCGCCAAGAGGCGCGGGATCGCGTAGCGATTGAAGACAGCGGCGACCGCTTCCATGACCGTGTCGACGAAGGAGCCAAAGATGTCGGCCTTGGCGTCGACCATCGCGTAGGAGCCGACCTTGTCCTGGCCCGTCAGCAGCATGTCGGCGAGGACGGAGGTCGCGATGTCCTGCCGGTAGCGCTTGATGATCTCGTTGGTGTCGAGCTGGCGGGAGCCGCCGGTGGTGAGCAGCTCCAGTTCCCAACCCGCAGGCTTGACGATCCCCTCATCCTCGTCGCGGCGGATCGTGGATACGACCTCTTCGGCCGCTTGGCGGATCTGCGAGTTCGCATCGGAGTAGAGGTCGAAGCTTTCCGGCGGCGTCATCACCGGGATCCCGGCTAGGTCGCGCTCGACCCCGATCGCCTCAATCTCTTCGATCGTCTTCTTGCGGAACCAGGCGACGTAGGCGTTGCGGAGGATGGAGCGCCCCTCGGGGTTCCCCTTGGCGGTGCGGGTGCGGAAGAGAAGCGCCTTCTGGATGGGGATCAGGCGCTGCTGTCCGTCCCAGCCGACCTGCCGCATCGCCTGCACGCCGCCGGTCTCGTCGAACTCCCAGTTCCAGAGGGTCTCCTGGGCGCGGATCGGGAGCTTGCGCCAGCCGACTTTCCCATCGCTGAACCGCGAGGAGGCGGGGGCCGCGGCCTTACGTTCGCCGTCGGTGATCGGGGTGTCGGTCTGCGGCCCGTTGCGCTTCTTGAAGACTTCCTCGTGGAAGGACCAGCCGAAGACCAGCATCGAGAGGATTTCGCAGACCACGTCCTCCCAGGTCGAGGACATGTCGTTCATGCACTCCTCGACGAACTCCGCCGCGCCTGCTTCAGAGCCCTCCTCGACCTCCCAGGGCACACCGCGCGCCAGCATCTCGATCGCGAAGAGGAAGGCGCCGACCGTGGCGTCGTTGTCGGCCATCTCGCGGAAGACCCAGGCGGCCTTCTTCCCCGAGAGCTGGCGCAGCCACTCCTCGACGACGAAGCCGCCGTACTGCCGTAGGCCGGTGACGCCGACCTCGTCGAGCGTGGGGCGGCGCTGAGCCCGCTGCACCCGGCCGCCCGCCTTCTTCTGGACCATGGGGGAGACCGCGGTGTCCTCGGACATCAGCGCAGGCCAAGCATCGATCGAGTGCGGGCGCCAGCCGAATGCTGCGGGACGCCGCCGATGAAGTTGATGGGCTGTACGCCGCCCGCCCGCATCGCACCCTTGAAGGTCACGGCAGGCTTCTTCGTCCGCCCCTTGGCGACCCGGGCCTTTCGCCGCGCCACCTTCGCCTCACTGCGTTGGTGGCTGTTGCGCCGGTTCGGCTTGGTGCGCTTGGAGTGGCGGGACATGGTCCTCCGGGTTCAGGCTTTGACGGTGATGAGGCCGCGACCGATCGCCTCGGTGCGGCTGGGGGCCTCGCTGTGGTCCCCCTCGCAGACGAGGCGGAAGCGGCCGGTGCCGAGCTTCTCGTCGGCGACGATGGGAATCCCGCGGAACTCCTCCCAGCGGAGGCGCTCGACCTCGAAGGGGCTCATGCGGATCTCCAACAGCGGTGAGCCGCAGTTGCCGTTGTGGCGGACTACCGCGGCCTGAAGGGCGGCGAGGTTCTTGGCGGAGGCGCTCATGCGCCTTTCTCAGCCTGCTGCTGGCTTATGTGTTTGCACGTAGAGAAGAAGGCGGACGGGTCGGCGTCGGCGTTGCCAATGAGGATCTCTTTGCAGATGCGCCTATAGCCCTCGGCCTGAGCGAGCAGGGTGTCGGCTTCGTTGCCGCTGTAGGTCTTGAGGATCACGTTGCATTTGGCGGTGGCTTCAGCCATTCGTTGCGGTCCCTTCGTGGGGTAAGAATGGAAGAGATGCCCGGCAGTGCTCGACGAAGCGAGGAGGCCGGGCAGGACTGAGCGGGCAGGCAGAGGGTCCGGACTTCCCCCGCTGAAAAGGCGAGGCTCCAACTGCCCTGAGCCGCGCACCCATTCGGCGCGTGCTCTAGCGGAGCGACAGGGACTCGAACCCCGAAGGCGGCGGCTGCCGCCCTACGCGCTTAGCGGGCGCGCTCCTCGTCCTGCCGGACTCGCTCCGTGAAGGTTCAGACTGGTTCGGCCCGGTGAGGACCAGCGGCGAAGGAGAAGACTTCGGCCTGCGGCTCGGGCTCGGGAGCAAGGGGTTGATCAGGCTCGGGGAGTTCGACGCTGACCGGCCCGGCGAACACGGGCGAGGTTGACGACCCGGTCGTGTACGGCTTCTCCTCCGGCATCGCAGCGGAGACGATACGTTCTGCGTCCTCTCTGGCGATGGGCCAGCGCTCGCGGTCCCCGCCGCACTCGATGTCGGCCCAGTAGATGCGCGAGGCCGGGATCGTCACGTCCACGCCAGCTTCACGGGCGTCTTCTTCTAGTTCGTTGGCTAAAGGATCCGAGAACCACCCGACTGCATGGACGGTGACTAATCGCATGGCGTGCATTCTACCCCGCATCCCGGCTACCCCAGCTTGTGCCGCGACCGAGCCGTCTTGATGATCGGCGCTGCCGCCAGCGGGGCTTTCGAGAGCCAGTCGAGCACCTGGGAGAGCGAGTCGACCTGGTCGTCGTGGGCGCCGTTGGGGAAGACAGCATGCTCGTGGGTGAAGTCGTCGACCCGCGTCGGCTCGAACTCCAGCCGGTGCTTGGTTCCGTCCTCCTCGGTCCATTCGAACGGAGGGGGTGCGGGGATGTACTCGGCCTCGGGGATGTGGACGTTCCCGGCCTCGACCTGCGGCGTGACCGCCGCGGCGCGGGCCTCCTTGGACTCTTTCGGGTTGATCTCAACCATCCCGGGAATCGTCTTCTTGAAGGTGTTGAGGACCGCCTCGCCGTTGGCCTTCTTCTCGATCAGCTTCGCCTCGCAGGGCTGCCACTGCTCGACCGCGAGAACCGCTTTCAGGGTCTCGGTGAAGCTGAGGCGTGCGCGGACCTGGCCGACTAGATAGCGGTCAGCGCCGCGGATCGCCCAGACTTGCCCGACCACGTAGCTCGAGGACTCCTTCTGGGAGTCGGAGAACCGCATGTCCCAGGTGGCGACGTGGCGGGGCCAGGGCGGCAGGTCCTCGGGACGGTAGAGCTTCCACCAGTGCTTCTTGAACATCCCGCCCTCGGCGGGAGCCGGGCGCTGCTGCAGTTGCCCGGCGTAGCCGTAGGAACCCTGTTCGCGCAGTAGCTCGTCGAGTTTCTCGCGGCCGAGCCTGACCGGCTCCAGCAGCTCGCCCTCTTCGGCACGGGGGTCCCCGGGCAGCTCGCGCCCTGAGGGCAGCATCACCGACTCGGGGCAGACGAACGGGTGGGAGGGCTCGTATTCGGCGGGGAGGCACAGGTGGTGCCAGTCACCGCGCTCCAGCAGATAGCCGGTCAGGTCTTCCTCGTGGAGGCGCTGCTGGACGATCACCGCGGCGGCCTGGGCGTTGTTGAAGCGGCTCGTCATCGTGCCGCTCCACCACTCGTTGGCGTTGATCCGTTCCGTGTCCGAGCGCGCCTGGTCGGCACCGAGGGCGTCGTCCACGACGATGCGATCACCGCCCTGACCCGTTGCCATCGCTCCGACCGAGGTCGCGAGGCGATAGCCGGTCGCGGTGTTTTCAAACCGCATCTTCTCGTTCTGGTCTTTCGCCAAGCTCCACGGATCGTCATGGAGCAACGAGAGGACGCCTTGGTAGCCGATGCGCTCGAAGAGCGTTCCCTCTTCGGCGCCGCCCTTGGACTCGATCAGGAGGCGCGTCGCGCGCGAGTGCTCGCTGCTCAGCTTCGAGGAGTAGGACGCATAGAGCCAGCGCAGCGAGGGATGGTCGAGCCAGTCCCAGGCGGGGTAGAAGATCGAGGAGACCAGGCTCTTGCCGGTTCGCGGAGGGACGTTGATGATGAGGCGGAGCAGCTCGCCCCGCGAGACGGCTTCGAGGTGCTCGGCGACGACATCCACATGCCACCCGGCTACGAATGGCGTGGCCGGCTCAAGGATCGGCCATGCCTGCCGGATGAACGTGCCGAGCGAGCGGCGGCAGCGCTCGGCTAGAAGTTCGTCACGGGAGGGGAGGTGCGTGAGCATTGCTATCCCTTGTCATTCTGCCTTCGCCTCCCACGCTTCGATCTGGTCCAATCGGTAGCGGTAGTACTTCCCCAGCTTCACGACCGGGATCGTGCCTTCTCGTGTAAGGCGGTAGACGTGGCCCTTCGGGACTTGCCAGCGCTCAGCTAACTGCTTCGCGGTCATCAACTGAAGGGGGCTATCCACAACCTAGAAGATTAAGCGGGGCGGCTGGCACCGAAGATACGAAGCCAGCCGCCCCATGAGTTCATTCGCGCCTAAACGAATGTGCCCTCAATCATACACCGCTGGGTGGCGGCGAAATGTCACAGCTTTATTGCTCCAGATAGGCGTCGAGGTCCGTTCGCCGCAGCAGGGTCCGAGAGCCGTCGCGAGTCCGTTTCACGCTACCCCTCCGCGTCCATCTTGGCGGCGAGCTGCTCGAGGGCCTCGATCTCCTCGTCGCTCAGCTTCGAGAGGTCGACCTTGACCCGGCGCTCGACGGTGCCGGAGTGCTTGACGTCAACCCGGTCGCGGTACTTCTCCGGGCGCCGCGCCTTCAGCATGAACTCCAGAAGCCGGTCGGAGTACTTCCTGACGCTGGTCACGTGAACGCCTGCGGAGACCATCGGCTCCTCGACCCCCTCGACGGCGCGGCGATATGCCTCGCGCTCCATCTCCTCGGTCGTTTCCTCCTCGACGTCGGCCCAAGCGATTGCGAAGTCCTCGTTGCGCTGGCGCTCGACGTAGGCGGTCTGGCGGCTGATGCCGATCGCCTCGCAGGCCTTCGACACCATCCCGAGGTCACGGAAGGCTTGCAGCCACTCGTCCCGGTCCCAGCGCTCTACACGCGTGCGCGATGAGTCAGAGCTGTCATCGTGGGGATGCCTGCCGCAACGGTCGGTTCCCTTCTTCGCGCTGGCGGCGCAAGGCTTGCCGTCCTTGCGCTCCCCTGAGCACCTCATCGCCCGTACTCCAGGTCAGCGCGGATCTCGGCTTCGAGTCGCTCCCGGCGTTCCTCTTCCGCCGCTTCGGCAAGCTCCGGGTTAGCGGAGGCGAACAGCTCCCACATCGTCACCGAACTCACGACAGCTCGATCCCGGCGTTTTCGAGGGTCGCCTGCGCTCCGACCTCCCGTGCCCGCTCCAGCACCCAGCGGAGGTGGTCGCGAGCGTCCTGCGGTTTGGCGGCGCCGTCCACCCGAACGAAGAGCTTGTAGAAGCGGCTGTTGTCGTCGCGGCTCGTGCCGGCGTCGAGGCGCACATTGAAGGTGGGGCGCATCTCGTCCCCTGCTTCGTAGCGCTGGCTCTCGATCTGCTCGAAGAGCGCGTGGGCGTCCTTCCTGGTCATGCGGGTGCCCTCCTTTGTCGGGGCCTTCGGTTGCCCGGCTGGCGCCTTTCGGCCAAGGCCGGATCGGGGTTGTGTGAATCGAAGCGGCCACCGGCCTGCCTGCCCTGTCGTCAACTCGCCGTCGGCTCAGCCCCGTAGGGCTCAGGCGACGGCCCAGGGCTGGGCGAGGTCTCGGTGGTCCAGGCTGCGGGCCAGGGGATCGAACCTCGGTCTCTTGCTCCAGAGGCAAGCGTGCTGCAGATACACCAGCCCGCAGGAAGTCGACCTCACCGTGTGCGGCGCCCTTCGCCACGGCGAGGAGAGGTATGTGGGCCGTTCCGCGCTGGGCGCTCTCGCGTACGGCTGGGACCGCTGGGATCAGCAGCGGCGGTTGCCCGGTTACCCGTCGGCGCCGGTCCGGTAGGCGCAGGGTTCCCTACGCACAGCCCGATTCGATCCGCCCGTCGGCGGGTGCCTCACATGGATAGGAGGCTCGTGATAAAGACTCGCCCCTGCCCGGGCGGTAAGCATCCGGGCTCGGGGCAAAGCGGGCAGGCAGTGTCCGCACGGTCAGCACTCTCGGGTGCGGCGGGCTTACCTGCCACTGGCATCGCCCATCAACTGGTCACGAACGGTTCGTATCCGGGTCGAAGTGGGGGACGCGCAAGGGCCTCGGATCGGCTGAGGTTGAAGAGGCTGCGCGTCCTATTGCCGTGGCGAGAGTCGAACTCGCTTCTGCGGCTTATGAGGCCGCCGACTTACCCTTTGTCCTCACGGCGGCGAAGACTCCCGGTGTCCGATCAAAGAGTGAGAACACCGGGCAGCGGACCTGGCATTGTGAACGTGCCGCCCTTGGCAGAGGGCTGCGGTCCTTGTGCCTCTAGCCGCGACGGCGATGAATCCGAAGGCGGCGAGACGATGACCCAGGAAAGCGCCTGGCCCGTGTGCGGACGTACTTCGCCCACCGGCAGACGTGGCCCAAATATAGCCGTGGGCCGTGGCTAATTGTGGCTGCAGCGTGACCCTACCCGGAAATTACGGCCTAAAACGAGCGACGCCGCCCCGGTAAGGGAGCGGCGGCGGCTCGGCAATGTCGCGAACGCGGAGGTTGGCCCACGTTCGCTATGGGCACAGTCTATCGGGTGGTGCCTCAGGCAGCGAGGGACTGCTCGGGCCAGTATCGCTGCACGGTGGACTTCCCGACCCCGAGACGGTCGGCGGCTTTCTGCTGACTCATGCCCCGGTTGGCGAGGCTCGCGACCTTGCGGGTGCGGTCCTCCTCATCCATGTCGAGGAAGCTGGAGCGTGGCCGGCCGTCGTGCTCATTGCGGCCGTGCATCCGGCGCGCCTTCTTCACCCAGCCTTCGGTGACCTTGGCTCCGGAGCGGCTCTCGGTGAAGGCGACGTAGAGCGGATCCTTACCCTCATACCACTCGACGATTCGTTTGGCCTGCGCTTCCTCCGCCTTGCCGCCGTCGCGCGGATCGTTGTCGAGTAGTTCACCGCGGCGGAGCTCGATGCGGTGGTCGGCCTTGAACCGGAAGTCTTCGTAGTCGTCCCAGGCCAGCATTACCAACACTCGGAGCTGACGCGGGTCGTCGGCGTGGGCCTCGAACTCGGCCTTGTAGTACTCGTACAGTGACATTGGGCCGCGCTTGGGGATGCCCGAGCTCGCGCCGTGGGTGGTGACCTTGTCGGCATCCAGGTTCGCCGTCGAGCCGTCCCCCAGCATTTGCAGTTTGCCGAGTACCTCGCGGATCATCTGCTCGAGGATGGTCACGCAGCCACCTGACCCCGGCGGAACATGTACCAGAGCCAGCGCTTCCCTTTGGGCGTTGCCTTGGCTTTGGTGAGTCCCGGCCAGCCCGCGTGAAGGCAGGCGCGCGCCGTGTGGTAATCGACGTCGATCCCCTCTGCGATCTGTTTGATCGTCGAGCCAGGGTTCTGCCACAGAAAGGCCTCGATGTGCTCGCTCGTCGTCGGCTGCAGCGGTACGTCCTTGAGATCGGTGGTCACGGCCGACTCCGCGGGTGCCGACGCTGCCAAGGCCCGCGCGAACTTCCTCTTCGCGCGCTGGGCTGCATTGTCGATCGCCTTCTCGGGCTGCCCCAATCGCTCGACCAGCTGCTTGTAGCTCTCGTCGCTTCCGAGCCCGAACGCAACCTCCCGCTCCAACGGGCTCAGGGAATCGACGCCTCGGGCAAAGGTCGAAAGCCTCTCCCTGGCACACAGCCGCTCGACCGGATCCTCGTCCTCGCGCCCGGGTAGGACCTCCTCTAACCTCATCTCCGCGCCGTCGCGGGTGGGTACGGCGACCTTCGAGAACGACACGGCCTCAATGAGTGGGCGGTCCTTCCCGCGGTTCGCCCTCTTCACCGCGGTCACGATCTGTCGGCGGATACAAAGTTCCGCGAAGCTTCGGAAGGGGGCGCCACGGCTGGTCCGGTAGTCCCGCACCGCTTTGAAGAGGCCGTGGAAGCCTTCTTGCACCAGATCCTCGATCTCGCCGCCAGGGATGAAGTAGGTGTTGGCGACGAACCGGATGAAATTGGTGTAGCGCTTGACCAGATCGGCCCACGCTCCCTCGTCGCCGCCCCTCGCCCGCAGGATCAGTGAGGCGTCGCTGGTCACTGCTCCGCCTCGCTCGCGATCTCGACTTCGCCGGGTACGACCTCGTCCGGCAGCCCGGGGCGCCCGGCGGCTTCCCAGATCAGGAGGCGGCCGTGCTGCTCCAGTGCTTCTTGCCGCTCTTTCCCCTCGAGGTGCTCGCCGTCCTTGACGATCTCGACGCCTTTGGGCAGGGTGTGCCGGCGGCGGTCGGCGCGTACTTGGAGGGCTAATCCGAGGCCGATCAGGGCGAAGGCGTAGCCGATGGCAAGCCGCGGGTCGATCCCGACGAGTAGCGCACCGGTGACTGCCCCGAACCCGCTCGTTTCGAACCGTCGACCGCGACTCACGCCACCTGCCTCCCGGCGTTCCCCATGCCCCCGCTGGCCCTGGTCCCGGTGCTGAAGTAGCCGAGTTCTGGCTCACGGCGATCAGGGGCACGGTGTCCCTTCGGGTCGGCCTGGGCGCGCCCGACGCGTAGGCGGTTGCGCCGTGCCATCTCGGCGATCGCGTCCTGGTTCCCGTCAGCTGCGAGGCGCCGCAGTTCCTCGTCGCTGCGGGTGGTGAGGGAGAGATCGATGATGTCGCCCATTTAGGCCGCCGCCTCCATGAGTTCTTGAAGGGCCTCGTCCTCGTCTCCGAGCGTGTCGAGGATCGTCAAACCGCTGGCGGTGATCGGTGCGTCGAGCGAACGGTTCCAGTGGCCCTTCTCGACTTTGGTGAGTGAGCCCAGCTGCATTTCCTCCCGCTGCGAATCGATCAAGGCGGCAAGCTCCGACTCGCGCTCGGCGTCGGCGAGGGTAAGCGCCTCGGAGGACTGGCGCGCGTTGACGGGGATGAACCACCGTCCCGCGCCACGTTCAAACCAGCGCCGAGTGTCCCCACTCGCACGGTCTACATGGCCCGCTTCCATTGCTTGCAGGAGGCGGCTGCGGACGCAGTCCTTCGACAGCTTCTGGCCGCAGAGATTGACGAAGCGATGCACCTCTACCGTGCTGAGTGGACGCTCGGCCGCTTCAAGGATTCGCAGGACGATTTTCTGCTTATCCGAAATGCAGGACCGCTCAGAGAACGCCTCTCGCCGCCGTCGCGCCCTTACCCCTTGGCGGACTTGCTGCTTCTCCTCGGGGCGCACTTTGATGGGTCGGCCTTGCCGGCTGGGCAGATCGAAGCCCATCTCGCGGACGCGCTGGATGACGCTCCACGTCCGGTGGAAGTTCCAGCCGAACCGCTCGCCGATGGCCCGGATCGACAATTCCTCGTCACTCCAGGCGGCCCTGACTTCCTCAGCAAGATCGCTATCGACCTCCAGGCGTTCCAGCCGCCGACCGATCCGCCCTTCCTTCCTCAGTCGGAGGACGTGGTTCTTGGCCGCCCCATGCGATTGACCCAGGGCTTCCGCGATTTGCTGGATGCTCAGCCCTGCTTCATAGAGAGACGTAGCCCGATCTCTCCTTGCGGCGGCCTCAGCAGTTCGCTGCCGATCGTTGCGACGGTGCTTCTCCCCGATGTGTTTAACCGGATTCCAGTGGGGGCTGTGGATGTGGCAGACGCCTCCGGCAGAGGCGGGCCGACGACAGCGACGCCCGCGGATCGTAGTCGCGGTGCAGCAGGGGCGAGAGTGTGAGTAGGCCACCTAGAGCGCCCCCTGCCGTTGTCCCTTTCGTTGGCCCGAACGCTCCCCTACCGACACGAACGCTCCCCAACGCCGACTTGGGCGATTTCCCATTCCAGTGCGATTTCTGGCTCTACCGGCTGCATAGAAGAGGCGAGAGCATTCGGTTTACACCCGAAAGGTCACTGGTTCGAGCCCAGTACCGCCCACTTTCTCAGGACTCTTGCGCCAGGCATCACGCGAAGGGGCGGCCGCCCGAGGGCGCCCGCCCGCGTTGCATCTAGGCCGACTTGGTCACGTTGACCGCCGGCACACAGGTGGCTTGCTGAATCTTCACGGTGCTCACCTCCCTCCCTATCGCGCGTTATTCGTCGATAAGGAGAGGGCAAATATGCTTTAACTGTTTTCAGCGGTCGCGCCGACTCGCGCATTTAGCGACGAAAGATTACGGCACTTATGCTCTATCGCTCAAGTTCATCAGACGTAAGGGGAGGAAGAGCATGGCGCGGAAGAGGCGGAAAGTCGCAAGGCGGAAGCGGAAGCTCGACAAATCACCTCAGGAGGTCCTGATCAAGGCCCTCAACCATCCGGTTCGAGTGATGGCACTGACGATCCTCACCGAAAAGATCGCCAGCCCGAAGGAAATCGCCCGGGAGATCGATGCCCCGCTCAGCAACGTCAGCTACCACGTGCGGGTGCTGGACGAACTGGGACTGGTGGAGATCGTCGAAGAAGAATCGGTTCGTGGCTCCGTCGCCCACTTCTACAGCGCAGTCGAGCGACCGCTGATCCACAACCCAGACTGGGAGAAGCTGAGCCCGCGGGTCCGCAACGCCTTCTCCAGCTACGTCATCGAAACGTTGATGAGCGACGCGGCAAGCTCTCTCCAGGCGGGCCTCTTTGATCGCCGCGACGACCGCCATCTGACGCGGACTCCGCTACTGCTCGACGAGCGTGGATGGCGGAAAGTGACCTCGATTCAGATCAAGGCGCTGGAGAGCATCCTCAAGGAGCAGACCGCCGCCGAATCGCGGCTCGACAGCTCCGATAAGGAGGGCATCCACGTGATCGCCGGCTTGCTCTGCTTCGAGGCGCTGCCACCCAGCGGACCGGCGAAATAGCCACCCTCGTCCCCGTTACCGAGCGACTAGCCGAAGGCGCGTACAGCGAGCACCGTGGCTACGACCAGGCCCACGGCGGCGATCGCGATCCGCAGCGGGTCGCTGGGGATGCGGCGGGCGTAGTGGGCGCCGACGCGGCCGCCGGCGAACGAGGAGACCATGATCGTCAGCGCGTAGCGCCAGTCGACCGGGGCGAGGAAGGCGTAGATGACTGCGGCGAGCAGGTTGGCGGCCCCGGCGAGGACGATCTTCATCCCGTTCAGGTGCTGCAGGGTGTCGGCGACGAAGAGGGCGAGGAGCGCGAGGATGAGGATGCTGACCGCGGCGCCGAAGTAGGCGCCGTAGGCACCGCAGAGGAAGATCCCGCCGAGCAGGTAGGGGGAGCGCTCGTTGCCGGCGTGGGCGATCCGCGGGGTTAGGCGGGGCTGGAAGAAGAGCAGTAGGCAGGAGAGGGCGATCAGGGCCGGGACGATCGCTTCGAAGGCGGCATCGGAGGTGAGCAGGAGGGCGGCGGACCCGGCCGCGGCGCCGAGGAAGAGGGGCACCAGCAGTCGTCGGAAGCGCTCGCTCTTGCTCGCGCAGGAGGTCGAGGTAGCCGAGGGCGCCGCCGGCGCTGGCGGGAACGATCCCGGTGGTCAGGGTGACGTTGGCCGAGAGCGGCGGCAGCCCGAGCGCGACGAGGGTCGGGAAGGTGATCAGGGCGCCGCCGCCGGCGATGGAGTTGACGGCCCCGGCGGCGACCCCCGCCGCAGCGACCGCGAGCAGCTCGAGCACGCCTCAATCTTTGCCGAAGAGGCGGCCGCGCAGACGCGACCATGGTGAAGACGCACTTCCCTCCGTGATGCGGGAAGAAGTGCGTTCTCGGCGCTGCACCGCCTGCCACTCGTCCTCGGTCGGCAGGCGGCCGGCTTTGCGGGCGCGGAGGACGCACTCGGTGTGGGCGTGGCGCCGGCGCGATTTGTCGCCCTCGGGCCAGATCAGCACGTGCTCGGAGAGCGCCGGCAGGTGCTTGCCGCAGAGCGGGCATCGATAGGTCGCCGGCTTCAGGTTCTGCGCCGGCCGCATCGCCCACCAGCGCGGCTCGTCAGCGGACATCGGCGAGCTGCATCAAATCTCCGGTCTGCGAGGCTGGAAATTCGATTCAGCTCGTTGGGTGAGGCTGGGGGTCGGGGTGCCGCCGCGGCGCTTCTCGGCCTTGGTGACGACGTCGAAGAAGTAGTCGTTGCGGCCGCGCCGCATCACCCGCGGCATCGCGTGGCGGGCGCGGCGGTGGGCGGCGGTGACGGAGCGGAAGGCAGCCTCGTGGGCCGAGGTCCAGCCGATGCCGAAGATCTCACGCACCCGTTCGGGCAGGGTGCCCTTGATGATCAGGTTTTGCGTTTCGAGGTTGAGCCGGGCGGCGGTCGCCACCGGCTGGCGGAAGGCGACCAGCGGTGCCATCTCCAGCGCGTGGGCGGTCGCGTGGAGGTCGGGCGAGGCGAGCTTGGCGTCGAACCAGGCCTGGAACTCGCGGTAGGTCGGCGGGACGGCGTCGCGCGGCAGCAGGAAGAGCTCGCCGAAGCGGACGTAGTCCTGCCAGAGCGCTTCGCGCTCCTCGGCGCTCAGCGGCCCGGCCGTCGTCTCGTACATCACCCGGCCCGAGTCGGCGATCACCGCCAGCGTCCACAGCATCAGCTCCGGGTCGAAGGCCGAGTAGGCGCTGCCGGCCGGATGGGCGCCGGCCGCCTCGGGCAGATCGCCCTTGATTCGCTCGTGCAGGCGATGAACCGCCGCCAGCGCCCGATCCGCTTCCGCCTTCGTCCCGAGGAAGACCGTCTCCTGGATCTTCGCCGTGCGCGCGAGGCGGGTGAAGGGATGGTCGCCGGCGGTGGTCGAGAGCATCGTCCCGGTGTAGGTGAGCGGTTCCAGGGCGCCGATCAGCAACGCCCGCTGCCCGTAGAGGAGGCCTACCGACCTCTCCCCATGTACCCGCCGGGCCATCGATCGGCCCGGCGGAAAGTAGTACTCGTGGTCACTCACTGGCCGTATAGCCAGCCAGTCTACTCAGCGGGTGACATTTTGGTCAAATTGACAAACCAATACCCAAACAAACGCTACGAAGCAGGGGTTTCCCGGCTCATCGCGATCAGTGCCGAGCCTGATCCCGGTGCAGTCAGGCCGCGCAGCTCGTGGGCGGCGAAGATCTCGTCGAGTTCCTCCCGGGTCAGGGTCTCCCGCTCCAGCGCCAGCACCGCCAGGTGGTCGACGACCTCGAGGTTGGCGGAGATCAGGGCCCGGGCGCGGCGGTAAGCCTCGCGGGCGAGGGTCATCGCCGCCTGGTCGACCTCGCGCCGGGTCTGGTCGGAGACCGCGTAGTCGCCGGTCGGCAGAGCGATCGGCGGCGGGCCGTCATGGTCGACAGCGACCCCCATCCCGAACTCGGAGACCATCTGCTTGCAGACCAGGTGCACGCGACCCAGGTCGTCGGAGGCACCGGAGTAGGTCTCGCCGAGCACGACCTCCTCGGCGGCGCGGCCGCCCAGCAGCGTCACCACCTCGTCGAGCAGCTCGTCGCGGGACTTCAGGTAGGTGTCCTCGGAGGGCGAGTGGGCGACGAAGCCGAGCGCCGGGCCGCGGGGGACGATCGAGAGGATCTCCGGCGGGTCGAGCCCGAGCAGCTTGCGGCAGAGGGCGTGGCCGGCCTCGTGGTAGGCGACGATCCGCCGCTCCTTCGAGGAGAGGCGGCGGGCCTGCTGGGAGCCGACCGCCTGCCGCAAGAGCGCCTCGTCGAGGTCCTCGCGGGTCATCGCCCAGCGGCCGGCGCGGCCGGCGATGATCGCGCCCTCGTTGAGCGAGTTGGCGAGCTGGGCGCCGGTCATCCCGGTGGTCTTGCGGGCGACGTCGCCGAGATCGAGGTCGGGAGCGAGCGGCTTGTTGCGGGCGTGGCTGCGGAGGATTGCCTCGCGCCCCTTGCGGTCGGGCGGGGCGACGAGGACGCGGCGGTCGAAGCGGCCGGGGCGCAGCAGCGCCTTGTCGAGCTTCTCGACGTGGTTGGAGGCGGCGATCACGATCACCATCCCCGGGTCCTTCTCGAACCCGTCGAGCTCGACCAGCAGCTGGTTCAGCGCCTGCTCGCGCTCGCTGGTGCCGCCGTCGCCACCGCCGCTCGAGCGGGCACCGCCGATCGCGTCGAGCTCGTCGATGAAGATCACCGCGCGGCCGGACTTGCGGGCGTCCTTGAAGAGGCGGCGGATGCGGGCGGCGCCGCGGCCGACGAACATCTCGACGAAGCTGGAGCCGGAGGCGGCGAAGAAGTCGACCCCGGCCTGGGCGGCGACGGCGCGGGCGAGCATCGTCTTGCCGGTGCCGGGCGGGCCGTAGAGGAGGACGCCGCGCGGGGCCTGGGCGCCGAGCGCGGAGAAGCGGTCGGGATCACGTAGCCAAGCCGTGACGTCCATCAGCTCGTCTTTGGCCGCGTCGACCCCCTGCACCTCCTCCCAGAGGACGGGCGCGGTGCGCGACGCCTTCACCGTCTCCGGCTTCGTCGTCCCCATCATCCCCCGCATCATCCGCAGGAAGATGAACAGCAGCAGGGCCATGAAGAAGACCCCGAAGACGGGATACCAGTTGAAGAAGAATTCCTGCACTTCTTGCGCCATCGGTGAAGTGTGGAGACAAAGACGCGATTAACCCATCGCACATCCGTCCAAATCTGCGAAAAGCGCTAAAGGTCAGGCACGCTCCACCTGGGAGCCGCCGACGATGGCCTCCTCGCCGGAGTCGCCGAAGACGATCCAGGCCTTGTTGCCGCCGTCGTAGTCGGGGGCCCAGAGCTTCAGGGTCGCCGGGCGGCCCCAGACGGTCACCTGCTCGTCGCCGGTGGAGTCGAGGCCGCGCCAGATCCGCACGAAGGGGTTGTGCTCCCACTCCTCGGCGACCGTGGTCGGCTCTTTGTGGCCGGGGTGGACTTTGGTCTCCGGGTGCAGCTCGAGCAGGCGCATGACCGAGGACTTGAGGTCGGCGAAGCCGGAGGCGCCGGGAGCCATGGTGCCGCCGACCGTCCCTTTGAAGAGGACGTCGGCGGTGAAGACGTCGGTGGCGTCGACGAGGAAGGCGAGGTGGCCGGCGGCGTGGCCGGGGGTGAAGATGGCTTCGATCTCAATCCCGTTGGCGTCGAGGGTCTCGCCGTCGCCGAGGATGATCTCGACCTCCTCGTCGAGCTCGGCAGCGGTCGCCTCGTGGGCGACCAGCGGCGGGTTGCCGAGCTGCGCCCGCGCCTCGGCGAGGCCGGCGACGTGATCGGGGTGGGGGTGGGTGACGAGGACGTGGGTGATCTCGATCCCGTCGCGCCCGGCGCGCTCGAGCAGCGGCCCGAGGTCGTCGTTGCCGTCGATGAGGACGCCGGTCTTGCGCTCGGGGTCGGCGACCAGGTAGGCGTTCGACAGCCACATCGGGTTCTCGGTCCTCTCGACGATCACTGCTCCTCCTCTGCTGGTTAGGGATGAGGAGAGGTTACGGCGCTGCCCTCGAGCAGCGTCTGCGCAACCAGCTCGGGGTCGTCCCAGGTGGGGGTGTGGCCGACGCCGGGGAGGACGAGGAAGCGGGCGCCGGCCGGGCGGCGGTGCGGCTTCGGCGGGCCGAGTAGGCGGTCCTTCTCGCACCAGGCGATCGTCACCGGCACGTCGGTTGGGTAGCCGCTCGGGTCGAAGACGTGGTCGCGCATCGCCCGGTTGGCGGCCTCGTAGCCCTCGCCGTCGAGCCAGCCGAGGACGAGGTCGTGGGCGGCGTCGGGCGGGATCCGCTCCGGGTGGGCGGCGATCGACTGAAAGGCGGCGGCGCGCGTCTGCGGGAACCGCAGCGCCACCGGCAGGAACGGGCGCGCCGCCTTCAGCCACGGCGAGCCGCGCAGCAGCGCGCGGGCGCCGCCGCCCTGCGGCTCGCCGAGCGGGCGGGACCAGAGGCCGGCGGGGGAGAGGGTCGTCACCGAGGCAGCCCAGCCGCAGCGGCCCATTTCCAGGGCCACCCAGCCGCCGAGCGAGTTGCCGGCGACGTGCGGCCGCTCGACCCCGTTACGCACGCAGACCTCATGGACGGCGCGCGCCAGGTTGAGGGCGGTCGCCTCTTCGCCCTCCGGCAGCGGCGGCGTCTGGCCGAACCCCGGCATGTCGATCGCGTGCACCTCGCGCTCCTTCTCGAGCAGCGGGATCACCGGCTCCCAGATCGTCCGGGTGCCGCCGAGCCCGTGGATCAGCAGCAGCTGCTCGGGTTCGTCCGCGGGGCTCAAAGGGCCTTCGGCTTCGCGAACAGCGCCTGCACGTCGCCGATCCGCCGCTCGCGGAAGCCCGCCTCCGAGGAGCTGAGGTAGAAGTCCCAGAGGCGGCGGAAGCGCTCGTCGTAGCCGTGGGCGCGCAGCCGCTCCCAGGCGGCGAAGAAGCGGCCCCGCCACTCGGCCAGGGTCGGCGGGTAGTGGGCGGTGATGTCGTCGATCCAGACCTGCTTCATCGAGGTCACCCGCTCCAGGCAATCGGCAATCAGCCCCTGCGAGGGCAGGCAGCCGCCGGGGAAGACGTGGGTGTTGGCGAAGCTCTTGGCCGCCTTTTCGAGCGGGTAGAGGCGGTCGTCGATCGTGATCGCCTGCAGCAGCATCAGGCCGTCGTCGCTGAGCAGCTGGTCGCAGCGGCGGAAGTAGTCGTCGAAGTACTGCCAGCCGACTGCCTCGATCATCTCGACCGAGACCAGCCGGTCGTAGTGGCCGTCGAGGTCGCGGTAGTCCTCGAGCAGGACCGTGACCTGGTCGGAGAGGCCGGCCTCTCCGACCCGGCGGCGGGCCAGTTCGAACTGCTCGCTAGAGATCGTCGTCGTGGTGACCCGGCAGCCGCTGCGCCGGGCGGCGTGGATCGCCATCCCGCCCCAGCCCGTCCCGATCTCCAGCAGGTGGTTGCCGGGCCCGAGGCGGAGCTGGTCGCAGATCCGGTCGAGCTTCGCCACCTGCGCCTCCTCGAGGCTGGCGCCGCGGTCGGGGAAGTAGGCGCAGCTGTACATCATCCGCTCGTCGAGGAAGGAGGCGAAAAGGTCGTTGCCGAGGTCGTAATGGGCGGAGATGTTGCGGCGGGCGCCGCCGCGGTCGTTCTCGGGGACGAGGTGGCGGAGCCGGTGCCAGAGGGCGCGCGGGCGGGCGACGGCGCCGCGGATCCCGTCCATCCCGCGCAGCTCGCGGGCGGCGATCTGGATCAGGGCGACGAGGTCGTCGGTCTCCCAGTGGCCGGCGACGTAGCTGGCGCCGACGCCGACGCTGCCACGCAGCGGCGCCCGCCAGGCGGCGGGGTCGTCGATCGTGACGGTGGCGTGGAGGTCGGCGTCGGCCGGGCCGAAGCTGCGCTCGCGGCTGCCTTCGATCACGTCGATGCGGCCGTGGCGGACGCGGCCGAGGGCGGCGCCGACGCCGGCGCGAGCGACCGCGTCCCTCATCCCGTCGCCTCCGGGTGCGGGTGGTAAGGCGCCCCCTTCAGCTTCAGCCGCAGGGCCTGGCCGTAGATCTTCGCCACCACCTGCAGCGACATCGCCGGGTAGCGGGCGAGCATCGTCGTCAGCGTGCGCCGGGAGAGCTCGCGGCGGCGAAGGTTGAGCGTCGCGTCGAATTCCTTCGGCGCTGAGCGAGACCGCGAGGGACCCGAACATGTCGGGTCTTTTGCGGTCTCGCGGGCGCGGGACTCGATGTGGACGGCGAGGCTCTCGCCCGGCTCGCCGGCGCGGAAGGCGTAGGTCTGGCCCATGCCCATCAGCGGGGAGACGTGGAAGCTCTTCTCGAGCTCGTCGCTGAGGACGCTGCCTTGCTGCTCGCCCCGCGCCAAGACGTAGGGATGGCGCTCGCCCCAGGGGATGTTCCGCACGTCGGCCACAACTGCCTCTACCCGCTCCCCGGCCGGGTCGAAGCAGTAGTAGAAGGAGACCGGGTTGAAGCTGTGGCCGAAGTAGCGCAGGCCGGCGAGGAGGCGCACCGGCCCGGAAGGGGACTTGCCGGTTGCCTCCTCGACCGCCTGCCGCGCGCACTCGTCCAGCGGCCGCCCCGGGTCGCCCATGAAGTCCTCGCGGCGGAAGCGCGCGAGGGCACGGCCGCGGGCGGAGAAGAACGGGAAGGGATCGAGGGCCTCGGGCAGCTCGGCGAGGTCCAGGTACATGAGGAAGAGCCGGTAGCGGAACTCATGCTCGACCGGCGCAAAGCGCCGGTGGCGAACCCAGCCCTCGTAGACGGCCGAGGCGCTCAAGCGGCAACCCCCTCCTCGTCGGCTCGCTCCCGAACTGCATCAAATTTTCCATCGACTGGAGAGACAATTTGAGGCAGCTCGGGAGAGCCGGCGATTGCTTCGACTGCGCGGTTCGCGCTGACTACGCCGTCCTCGTGGAACCCCCAGCCCCAGTAGGCGCCGCAGTAGTGGGTGCGGCGGGCGGGGTTGCTGATCTCGGCGTGGCGGGCCTGGGCGGCGACGCCCTCCTTCGTATAGACGGGGTGGTCGTAGGAGATCTTGCGGATGACTTTCGCCGGGTCGATCTCGCCGGTCCGGTTGAGGGTGACGAAGTACTGCTCGCGGCTGCGCAGGCGCTGCAGGTGGTTCATCCAGTAGGTGACGGTGGTGCCGGCGCCCGGCTCCGGCGTCAGGTGGAAGTTCCAGCTCGCCCAGGCGGCGCGGCGGCGCGGCATCAGCGAGGCGTCGGTGTGGAGGACGGCCTCGTTGCGCTGGTAGGGGATCGCGCCGAGGACTTCGCGCTCGGCCTCGCTGGGGTCGGCGAGCATCGCCAGCGCCTGGTCGGGGTGAGTGGCGATCACGACCTGGTCGAACTCATCGCTCTCGCAGCCGTCGGCCTCGACCCGCACCCGGTCGGCCAGTCGCTCGATCCGCCGCACCGGCGCCCCCGTCCGCACGCGGTCGCGCCACGGCGCCGCGATCGCCTCGACGTAGCTGCGAGAGCCGCCGCTGACGGTCCGCCACCGCGGCCGGTCGCGAAGGCTGTACATGCCGTGGTTCTCGAAGAACTCGGCCATGAAGCTGGCCGGGAAGGCCCACATCTGCGCCGGGTCCGCCGACCAGACGGCGCTCGCCTGGGGGACGATCAGCCGCTCGACGAAGTGGCGGGAGAACCCCTGCTGCTCGAGCCAGTGGCCGAGCGAGGGCGCGGTGCCGTTCATCCCGATCAGCGCCCGCGCCTCGCGGTTGAAGCGGCGCCAGTCGCGCAGCATCCGGAGGAAGCTGGGGCTGAGCAGGTGCGCCGGGCGGGCGAAGAGCCCCCACGGGGTGCCGCTGTACTCGAAGCGGCCGCGGCCGTCGGAGACGGAGAAGCTCATGTGGGAGGGCTGGGAGGGGACCCCGAGCTCGTCGAGCAGGGCTTCGAAGCGCGGGTAGTTGCGGTCGTTGAAGACGATGAAGCCGGTATCGACCCAGTGGGTCCCGTCGGCGGCCTCAACCGGCACCGTGTGGGTATGCCCCCCGATCCGCTCGCTCGCCTCGTAGACGACGATCTCGTGCTCGAGGTGCAGTCGATGGGCGCTGACCAGCCCGGAGATACCGGTTCCGACGATGGCGATCTTCATCGCCATGGCCTACGGACAGGGAAGTCGATCCGGATCAACCGTAGGGGCGATAGACGATCCGGTAGCCGAGCAGCTCGGAGACGGTGGCGAAGCCGAAGCCGCGGGCGCGCAGGGTGTCGATGAGCCGCGGCAGCGCGACGAGGGTCTCGCTGCGGGGGCCGCCGCCGTCGTGCATGAGGATGATCGAGCCGCTCTGGGCGTGGCTGACGATGTTCGAGTAGATCGCCTCGGTGCCGGGCAGCGACCAGTCCCGGGGGTCGACGTCCCAGGTGACCGTCCGCATCCCCAGGCTGCCGGCGGTGCTTACGACGCTCGCGTTGACGCCGCCGCCGGGCGGGCGGAAGAGGCAGGGCTCGAAGTGGGTGTAGGCGCGGATGCGGGCAGCGGCGCCGGCGATCTGGTCGTAGCCGGGGAATTCGACGTGGTTCATCGTGTGGTCGCCGATCTCGTCGCCTTCGGCGAGGATCTGGCGCATCACGTCTTCGCGCCCCGGCATCTCTTGACCGATCTCGAAGAAGGTGCCGACGGCGCCCTTTTCGCGCAGGGCCCGGAGGAAGTCGTCGGTGTATTCGCTGGGGCCGTCGTCGAAGGTGAGGGCGACGAGCTTGCGGTCGCGCGGCCCGTTGGTGACGAGCCCGGCGCTGCCGCCGGTGCAGCCGACCGCGCGGACGGGGCGGAGGCGGAAGCCGGCGGTGCCCAAGGCCGGGAAGGCTTCGGCGCAGCGGCTGCGGACCGCGCAGCCGGAGCTGCGGATCGCCCGCCAGCGATAGCGGTCGGGAGAGAGCGCGGCGTCCCGCGGGATGATGGCGACGACCAGCTTTTGCGGCTGCGGCCGCTTGACGTTGGCTCGCACCCAGAGCTTCCGTCCTGGCTTGCCGGCCGGGTTGACCAACTCGAGGCCGATGCGCCTGTGCGCCCGGGCTCCGCCAAGGCAGTAGCGCTGCGGCGGCGCCGAGGGATCGGAGCTGAGCTCAAAGCAGAGATAGCGGGCGGAGGCGCGCCGCGGATCCGGATGCGGTTCGAGTTTCGCCAGCGCAACCGGCTCTGAAGCCCGCACCGAGAACACCAGCTCGCGGCCCTTCTGCGAGAGCCCAGCGTGCACCAGCCCCGGCGCTGCATCCCTCACTCGAACTGCATCAACTTCTACTTCTGCTGGGTGTAGAAATCGATGCAGTTCGGCGGCGGGGGCGCTGGCGGGGGCGCAGGCGACCGCGCTTGCGGCGAGCGCGGCGGCGCAGAGGATCTTGCGGGGGGAGGTGATGGCCGGGTCTCGGGTGACGGTTGCGGAAGGCTGTGATGTTAAGCCGGGGAGGGGGCGCGGAGGGCGCCCGCAGCACCCCGGTCACTACCGTGTTCAGACCAGTTGTGAGCTTCAACTCCCGGATACTCGCCGCGCTCGCGATCGTCGCCGCGTGCGTTCTCACCCCTGCCCCCGCGAGCGCCGAAACCGGCGGCGCCGGCCAGGTCGAAACCGGCGGCAACGTCAGCAACACCGCCTTCGACCGCCAGGGGATGTGGGTTTGGTACGTCTCCCACTCCGAGGGCGGCAGCATCGGCGCGATCATCGCCCGCGCCAAGGCCAACGACGTCGGCACCGTCTACGTCAAGGCCGGTGACGGCGGCGGCAGCTGGAGCCAGTTCAGCCGCGGGCTCGTGCAGGCGCTGCACCGCGGCGGCCTCGACGTCTGCGCCTGGCAGTTCGTCTACGGCGACGCCCCGCTCGCCGAGGCCCGGGTCGCCGCCGCCGCGGTCGCCAAGGGCGCCGACTGCTTCGTGATCGACGCCGAGGGCGACTACGAGGGCAAGTACGCCGCCGCCGACCGCTACGTCCGCGCCCTGCGCGCCCGAATCGGCGCCACCTTCCCGGTCTCCCTCGCCGGCTTCCCCTACGTCGACTACCACCCGTCCTTTCCCTACTCGGTCTTCTTCGGCCCCGGCGGCGCCCAGTACAACCAGCCGCAGATGTACTGGAAGACGATCGGCACCTCGGTGCGGACCGTCTACGAGCACACCTACCTCTACAACCGCATCTGGGGCCACCCGATCTACCCGATCGGCCAGACTTACGAAGGCCCTGGCGCCGCCTCGATCCGCCTCTTCCGCCGCTTCGCCCAGAGCTACGGCGGGCTGCCGCCGAGCTGGTGGGACTGGCAGGAGACGAGCGGCCAGGAGTGGGGGGCGGTCGGCGCCGCCAGCGCCCTGCAGCCGGTGACCGGCTACCGGCTCGAAGTCGTCCACCCGGAACTGAAGAAAGGGAGCAAGGGCGACATGGTCGTCTGGGCGCAGGAGCACCTGATCGCCGGCGGCGCGGACCTGCCGGTGACGGGCATCTTCGGCCGGCAGACCGCCCGCGCCGTGCGCGCCTTCAAGGAAGGCCACGGCCTGCCGGCCAACGGCATCGTCGACACCGACACCTGGAACGCCCTCCTTACCCTGACGCCGGTGCGGGCGAACTGGGCGGCCAGCCGCGCCCGCCCCGGAGCTCGCGCGCGCCCGGCGACCCGCCCGCTCTCGGCCCGCCTGCCGGCGAAGGCCTACGAGATCCCGCCGCGGCCCTGATCGCCAGTTCCTTTAGGCGTCCAGCGACCAGAAGGAACAGCTGACTTCAGCCAGCGCTGATTGTCGTCGTGAGTCGACCCAGCGTCGGCGACTCGATGGCGATCTCGTCGCCGTCCTGGAGCCAGACGCGCGGTTTGCGGCCCATGCCGACGCCCTCGGGGGTGCCGGTGGAGACGATGTCGCCGGGCTCGAGCGTCATCAGCTTCGAGAGCTGGGAGACGAGCTGGGGGATGCTGAAGATGAGGTCGTCGGTGGCACCGTCCTGCATCTCCTCGCCGTTCAGGGTCAGCCGGATCGCGATCGCCTCCGCCGGCCCCGCCTCGTCCGGCGTCACCAGGTAGGGGCCGCACGGCGCCGAGCCGTCGAAGACCTTCCCCGGCATCCACTGCGGCGTCGCCCCCTGCAGGTCCCGCGCCGAGAGGTCGTTGAGCAGCGTGTAGCCGGCGACGTGATCGAGCGCCTCCGCCTCCTCCACGTCCTTCGCCCGCTTCCCGACCACGAACGCCACCTCCGCCTCGTAGTCCGTCTTCTCCGTCGGGACCTTCACAGTCGCTCCATCCGCCACCAGCGCGTTCGGGTACTTGGCAAAGATCGTCGGCACCTCCGGCAGGGAGTCGACGTCGACGCCGACCTCAGCCGCGTGCTTGCGGTAGTTCAGCCCGATGCAGACGATCTTCTCCGGGTCCGGGATCGGCGCCAGCACCTGCACCGCCGACAGGGGATGCGACGGCGCCCCGGTATCTCCCAGCCGCCCGCGCAAATCGTCGACGCGGCCGGCGGCGATCAGCTCCCGCAGGCTGCCCCGGTGCGGCTCCCCCAGCAGCGCCCAGGCGTCGACCACGCGCTCGTCCTCGAGCAGGCCCGCCCTCGGCCCATCTCCGGCGTCGTAGCTGAGCAACCTCATCGCTCGCCGTTACTGCAGGGCGAAGGTCGCGTTGACCGACGCGGTCACGGTCGAGGTGCCGGGCTTCACCGGCGGCGGTGCGGCGCAGGCGCTTGCACGACCTCCTGAGCGACGCCTGCGGACGCTGTCCGGCGACGCGGGGGCGCACTTGGCCACCGGCTCCGCGGCAGATGCTGGTTCGAAGGGGGTGACCGCGCCGCCCTCGGTGATCGTCAGCGCCGGGCCCAGCGAGGCACCGGCGGCGGTCGCCAGCAGTTCGGCCTTGGACCTCGCTTTCCCGAGCGCTTCGACCAGGGCCGCGTCGTATGCCGCTTCCCGATCGCTGGCGAAGAAGGTCGGACCTCTCGTGGCGGTCGCGCCGGCCGCCACCGCGGCGGCGATCAAGCTCCCGGCTTCCTCGGGCTGATGGGTGACGACGGTGACCCCCTCGCTCGCCCGGTAGACCGGCCGTTCTCCCTTCTTCACCCGTCGCACCGAGATCGACCCGGTGGTGACATCGCCCGGCCCAACACCTGCGATCCCCTGTGCCGCCGCGATCACAGCCCGCAGACGGACCGCGACCACGTGCAGCGCGGCAGCCCGGCCCGGACGTTCCTTGCTGACCGAGAAGTGGGCTTCGGCCGCGTCGTTCGGCACCTCGCGTTCGACGGTCGCCTGGACGCTGACGGTCCGATCCAGCGCCCCGGCGCTTGCGGGCGCGGCCAGGGCGAGGAGTAGCGACAGAAGGATGACGCGGCGCACAGGCCGCATCATCGCATCTGTCCCTCGACCTCTACGCCCGGGCGGGCTCTACCTCTGGCTCGACCTCGAAGGCCGTGCCCTCCAGCGTCTCGCGCTCGATGTCGCTCTCGCGGACCAGCCACAGCCCGAAGACCGCGCCGGCGAAGGAGAGGATCGCGCCGAGGACGAGGATCTCGTTGAGGCCGTGGAGGAAGCCCTGCTGGGCCGCGTTCGCGGCGACGTTCTGGGCCTGCGCCGGCAGGGCAGAGACCGCTTCGCCGAGGTGGCCTGACGAGGCCGCTTCGACGAGCCCGCGCGACTGGTCGTTGGTCAGCGCGCCGTTGGCTGCTTGCTGGGTCTTGTCAGCGCCGGCGCCGAGGAAGATCGCTCCCCAGGCGGCGATGCCGACCGCGATCCCGACCTGGCGGAAGGTGTCGTTGATCCCGGCCGCCATCCCGCTCTGCTCCTTCGGGACGACGCTGAGGGCGACGTCGGCGATCACCGGGTTCAGCAGGCCGACGCCGACGCCGCTGATCAGGAAGCCGGCGAGCAGCGCGGTCCATTCCGAGTCCATCTGCAGGCCGGACATCAGCAGCAGCCCGAGGCCGGTCAGCGCCAGGCCGCCGCTCATCAGGTAGCGGGCCTGGACCTTCGCCAGCGCCATCCCGGAGAGCGGGGCGACGATGAACGAGGCGACCGTGATCGGCAGGTAGCGCAGGCCCGCTTCGATCGGCGAGAAGCCGAGGAAGCTCTGCAGGTAGAGGGTCAGGTAGAGGAAGAGCGCGAACATCGAGCCCGACACCGCGAAGGCGGCGAGCTGGACGCCGGTGAAGGCGCGGCGCTTGAAGAAGCCCAGCGGCAGCATCGGCTCCGCCACCCGGCGCTCGATCGCAAAGAACGCGCCCATCAGCACGGCCGCTGCCGCGAACAGGGAGACGATCAGGGTGCTGCCCCAGCCCTCGTCGTTGCCGCGCACCAGCGCCAGCACCAGCACGAAGAGCGCGGCCGAGAAGGTGACGAGGCCTCCCCAGTCGATCCGGGTCGCGTTCGGGTCACGCGACTCGGCCACTTTCCAGTAGGTGACGGCGATCGCCGCCAGCCCGATCGGGACGTTGAGCAGGAAGACCGACTCCCAGCCGAGGCCGTCGGTCAGCAGGCCGCCGACCAGCGGCCCTATCGCGACCGCGATCCCGATCGTCGCCCCGTAGATCCCCATCGCCATCCCGCGTTCGGGACCGCTGGGGAACTCCTGGGCGACCAGGGCCAGCGAGACCGCGAACATGATTGCGCCGCCGACGCCTTGCAGGCCGCGGGCGAGGTTGAGGAAGGTCGGGTCCGGGGCCAGCGCGCAGAGCAGCGAGGCAACGGAGAAGACCCCGAGGCCGATTGCGAAGACGCGGCGGCGGCCGAGCCGGTCGGCGAGCGAGCCCGCGGTCAGCACCAGTGCCGCCAGCGAGAGCGCGTAGGCGTCGATCACCCACTGCAGGTCGGTGAAGCTGCCGCCGAGGTCCTGCTGGATCGCCGGCAGGGCGGTGTTGACGACGGTGATGTCGAGCAGAAGCATGAAGGTCGCGACGCAGACCGCGCCGAGCGTCCACCACTTGCGGTCGGTAGCGCCGGCGGCCGTCGCAGTTGAAGTCGAGTCCATTTGAGGTCTCCTAGCCATCGAGTACAATTCGTAAGGTAACCTTGTAAGGCGTCCTGACAAGGCGACCTTATCAGGCTCCCTGACGAAATGACGCGCGCACCCGAGAACAACGCCGGCAACGACTTCTGGATCCCGATGGCGGGCCTCTTCGACATCGCCAAGGAGGCCTTCTTCGAGGACTTCCGCGCGGAGCTCGAGCAAACCGAGTTCGGCGACATCCGGCCCACCCACGGCTGCGTCTTCCGCTTCGTCCGCGGCCCGGGCATGCGGCTGACCGGTCTCGCCGAAATGGCGGGGATGACGAAGCAGTCGATCGGCGAGATCGTCGACGACCTCGAGGCCCGCGGCTACGTCAAGCGCACCCCCGACCCCGCGGACAAGCGGGCAAAGCTGATCTGCCTCACCGAGCGCGGCGAGCGCGCCCAGGAAACCGGCCTCGCCCTCTTCTCCAAGGTCGAGGAGCAGTGGGCCGAGCGCTACAGCGCCAAGCGGATCGCCCAGCTCCGCGAGCTGCTCGAGGAGATCGCCGCCAACGAGGCACCGGCAGCCGCCCCCGAGCTAACGCACGCCTAGCGCGCACTCCCCCCAGGCCCAGCACCGAATGCGCTAGCTTTCGCCCCCCGGGCTCACCCCAGAGCCCGCCGAAGTTCTCTCGGGGGCGTAGCTCAGCTGGTTAGAGCGCCGGCCTGTCACGCCGGAGGTCGCGGGTTCGAGTCCCGTCGCTCCCGTCTCGCGCTGCCGCGATTTAAGCGGGATTTGGGGGAAGCGAGCCTTGAATCATTGGCGTTCGTGGGTACCGAGATAGGTACCCAGGCCGAATCTCTCGACCACGGCTTACGCCTCTGAGAGCGCTAGGACTTCTGCGGCTTCAACAGATAGCCGTCGATCTGATGGAGCGCGACTTCTGCATTCTCGACCATCTTGTTGACGGCTGCAGCCGGCTTTGAGGTTGCAACAATTACCTGCTGTCCGAAACCCCCGGCCGCTGCGAGACGCTTGAACAACGCCCTGAGACTGTCGTCACTGATCTCCTGCTGCCCCGGCTCATCCAGGATCAGCAGACCGGGATGAGCCGTTTCGAACGTGCGCGATATCTCCATCAAGCCAACTAGATAAGCCCAAACCATTCGCACTCGGTCAGAAGCGGAGAGTTCGTCAGGTCGTATAGGCACGTCCTTGCGCATTGGGAGATAGGTGTCTTGCGCTAGCTGCACCTCTTCCGGTGGCATCGAAGTGAACCCAAAGTCGCGAAGCTGCTCTCTAACCAAGTCGCCGAATGCAGTGAGCTTCTGTTTGTCAGACGCGGTGAGACCACCCCGCTCGCCTAGGTCGGCAAGCTCGGACGTTATCCGGCGGTATCCGGCTGCTTGCTCCGAGAGATCCGATCCGAGCCCGGCGAGTTTTATCTCGAACTCATTGAATTCCTCGATCCGGTCGCCGAGGCGAACCTGTTTGGCAATTGCGGCCTGCGAAGGCGCCTCTGCGCTCTGCGTAAGAGTGGTCTTCAGCGATCGGATCGTTCGCCTAATGTCTTTGAGATCGCTTTGAAGAGCAGCGAGACGCTGGCGCGATGCCAGAAGCACGCTCCGGGCGTCATCACGCATCACCGAGAACGTCTTCACCTCCTCGGCAATCAAGGTTCGATTTTCCTCCAGCGTCATGACTGGGCCAACGTCGACGCCCAGCAGGGTGGCAGGAAGAGCCTGCTCGCAGGTCGGGCAGTTGCTTCGGTCAATCGAGAGGTCTTCTGAGGAGCCGAACTCCCTAAGCCGAATTGCATCGTCATATCTAGCTTTGTCTTGGCTTAAGGCGTCGAGACGCTCGTCAAGTGACTGCAATTCCGCCATCTGCTCGCGTACGTCGCGGGCGGCGCCACCGATAAGTCCTGAAAGTTCGCTAGCTCGTTCTTCAGCAACTGCCAGTTCGTTGCCAACTTGATCGGCAACTTCCTCGACTCTCGGAATTTCCTGAGCCGTCTCGTTTAGCTCTCGGCGTAGCGCCGAAAGCACTGCTCCGATTGGCTGCCAGTCGTTCTCATGCAGAAGAAAAAGAGTGGGCAGGACCGGGGGTGGCCAATCTCCAGTCGGGTTACGTGGCAGGTTTTCGACCCGGACGCCCTTCTCGCCGGCCTGCGCAACAAAAGCGTCCACGCTGGCCCGCCACGAACCTCGCAGCTCTTCTCGTTGGGCCAAGAGGGCGTCTCTCTCGCTCGCCCGAGTAAGCGATTCGAGGGAGAGAAGGAACTCGGTTGCCCTGCGCTCTGGATCTTTGATTCGCAGGTAGCGCGGCATTACCGAGGCGATCCAGCCCCAGCCTCTCGTCTGCTCCACAAAGAGAAAAGGAGCGACGACCTCCATGTACAACTTGACGGCCCCTCCGTCCCAGTTAGTGACCTCGGGCAGCTCCCAGCCCATGAATTTCTCAAGAAGGTGATGAAAGCCCGCCTCGCGTTTCGCCGAGCCACCCGTTCGTACGAAGTAGTCCTGAGACTTGTGTTCCCCTGGTCCCTGGCTCAAAACTGGGCCTTTCCAAGTCCGTACGAGCTCGGTTTTTTCGCTCTCCGACTTAATTGCGCGGCGGACCGTCAAACGATCATTCGCGCCAGCTTCGAGCTCGGCCATCGCATAAGACTCGGTTACCAATAGGCGCTCGCTCGAGGCGGCGATCTCAGTGGTCACGGCTGGCGGGAAGGGAACCTTGCGTGACGGGCTAAGCATTCCCTCCCATCCGAGGGCGTAGAGGATGGACATCAGCGCCGTGGTCTTTCCCATGTTGTTCTCGGCGCAGATGAGGTTCAGGCCGTCTACGAAGTGAAGCGAGTCGGCAAGCCTTTTTTCCCCGGCAATCACCGTCGTCTGGCTCTCGCGGATTCGCAACGTCATCTCATCCCCTCCCAAGAAGTTTCTTGACGGCTGCCTGGGTAAGAGGACCAGGGAGCTGTTTTAGGAGCGCCTTCTCCATGAGCAAGGTCTCCGCTTGACCATCCACTTTGCGGAGCAAGTCTCTGCCGCGCTCGGTCAGCACCCAGTAGCGGTCGTTCCAGGCAAGGAGTTCAAATCCCCGCGCCAGCGTGACGGCGCGATCGAGCGCAGGCTCGAACCGCACAATTGCTTCCTCCGGTCTTACCTTGCCGTCCAAAAAGGCGGCCAAGCTCTCGGCGCTCTCGCTGGAGCGGACCGCCCAGTTCAAAACGTGAAGCTGTTCGGGCGTGGCCTTCTCTCCGCGGCAGGCCCTGACAAGCATGAGCAATACCGGAAGGCGCCACACTGCCCGAAGGTCACCGGCGGCTGGGCCCGGTCGCTCCCGGAAAACAAAGGGTCGGTCCAGGAGGCGGTCGAGCTCTTGCTCGGTGCTCACTGATCCTCCGGGAAGTCAAGTGGACACTCCATCAGCCATCGGGCGATCGTTGCGTGTGCAAGGCGGCTCGATTGCTCCGCGCCTAAGACGCCCACCTCCTCTTTAAGCCGCGTCTCGAGGCGTTCGCGAACTTCGATGACTGAGCCTTGATGCAGACCGCCAAGGTCCTTCTCGACGGAGACGTTCTTGCGCTCGATCGCGAGCTCGCGGGCCACTTGCTCTCCGGTCTGCGGATGGTTGCGGCGAAGGTGCTCCTGAATGTTTCCTCCGTCTGCGGCGAAGCGAAGCATCTTTGCTCGAAGGGACTCTGGATCTGGGGCGATCTTGGCGAGCTTTCGGTCCATCGTCTGGACCTGTTCGGGCTTCTCGCGCTCCAGCTGCTCAAGCGCTTCGGGAGTTACGATCTCAGTGACCACTCCGATCCGGGCGGCCCCACGGTCTTCAACCCGCACCTTCTCAACTTCGAAATCGTCCTCAGTCTGGATGACGATGGCGAAGTCGCTGCTCAGGAAGGACAAGCCCTCCTCCCGCAGCTCACGCTCCTTCTTACGCGCGTGGGCCACCAGTTCTTTCGAATCGAAGACTGGTACGACGAAGATCCACCGCTCCAGCGGGTGCTCCCCGAGCAGCCGCGCGAGTTCCTCCTTCTTGCGCACCATCTTGGTGAGCTCGGCCGTCATCTTGTCCCGCTGGGCTTCGTACCGCGCTTTCACATCGGACTTCTCGGTTGCGAAGCACTGGTAGCCGCAGCCGCTACCGTCGACGGTGTATCCCTCGAGGCCGAGGTCACCACCGTGCGTGTCTGGCACTCGCTGGTAGCCCGCCGGCGCGTGGCGCTCCTGAAAAAGCAGCTCACAGTAGGCCTGCCAGTCCTCCCCCGACCATTCAACCCGCATCCAGACACCCTAAAGGACGTCGTTCAATCACATCCGATGGGTCAACGAGCTAGGAACCGCGGTGCACCTCATCGAGCGCTGGCTCGTTGGAGCGGTCGACCTCGATCTGCGCTGTGGATGGAGCCTAATCGTCTGAATCGCGCGCGACCTCCGCGACAACTTCCTCGATCCAACGGCCCCGATCACCTTCACTAAACCGGACTTCGTAGATGTGAGCCCTACGCATGGCGATCTTCTCGTTCTTTGCGAAGGCGTCGTCCACAGCTCCCCGATCTGGGCTCATCTCACCGACAACTTCGTACTTGTAGGAGTGGTGATTCGCCGAGATATGGCGGACGACGATGATGCGGATCGTCTCTACCTGACCCCGCATGGGCACGACCCGAGCTTCGGTCTTGCGGGGACTGAGCTTTCGACCGACGATTCGTCCCTGTAGGCGCGAGCGATCTGCCATGTCCGCCGATTCCTTGGCGAGTTTGTCGACCCGCTTGTTGTGGGGGTTCGTCTTATGAGCTTCGACTCGTCGAAATTCAACCCGCCCCGCCCGTCGCTTCAGCTTGACGAGTTCTTTCCAGAGCTCAGGGCTCATGACCGGCTCGTTCTCCCTCGTCAGCCAACCGCTCTTCGGCCAATGGTGTTCGGCTCGAGGCACGCCGTCCAGGACATACATGGAGTCCGTGTAAACGACGACCTTCGAGTAGCGTGACGGTGGCACCGGGCAGTGGTGCCCGCCGATCATCCGCAGTGCCTCGATACACGCCCTTAGCTCCATCTCGTTGTTGGTCGCGCCGAGGATTCCTGGCGGGTTGTAGTCGTCTATGACCTCTTGGCCAGCCTCATCGACTGAGATCAGGCTGAAGGCATAACCGCCCCGTCGCGGGCTGTTCTTGCACGAGCCATCGGTATAGACGATCAGGGCATCGTCGTCATGGCGCTCTATCGAATTGAGGGTAAGTCTCGCTGCGGCGTTCTGGGATCACGCCAGACTCAAGGCCAATTGCTCACTAGCTCTGGAAGACACGGGTCAACTTCGCTACATCGTCGGGTCGCGGCTTCGAGTGCAGATAGCGCTCCGTCGTCGTGAGCTTTGAGTGACCCATCATGTTCTTGACGGCGACGAGGTCGAACTGTTGGATCGCCAGGCTGCCGAAGGTGTGTCGCAGATCGTGGAAGCGGCGCACTCGGACGCCCGCCTTGTTCTTGGGCACGGATGAAACGGCTGCGGACCGCGGAGCGATCGAGTGGGGCGCCGTCCGGTCGGCAGAAGACGTAGTCGGTGTGGCTCGTGTACCTCGGCCGCTCGCGCAGTCCTTGCAGTTCCGTGGCTGCCTGATCGGCGAGAGGAACGGTGCGAGGACGTCTTGACTTGGTGCTCGACTCCTCGCCGGCGGACATCGCGCGGGAGACGATCAGGGCTCCGGCCTTGAAATCGACGTTTGACCAGCGAAGGGCGAGGAGCTCACCCAACCGCAGCTCCGTGCAGGCGGCGACGATGAAGAGCGCGGCGTCTTGCTCGTTGATGCGCTCCCACCAGGCGTTCGCCTCCTCGGAGTAGCCGTGAGCCGGGCGGGTGCGGTGCAGGCTCGAGCGGGCGGCCTCGGCGATCGCCCTCAGTTCGTCTGGCTCGAAAGTCTCGATCGGGCGCGCGCCTTCTTCGGGGCGCTTCCTGGTTCCCGCGACCGGGTTGTCGCAAAGGGCGAAGACATCGTTGCGCCCGAGTTCGAGTCCCGTCGCTCCCGCTCCTGTCGGCGTGTTGCAGAGCGCAGCGACCAGGGAAAGTTTGGGAACTTCCCGATACTCTGAATCGATCAAGCGGTCTCTCCTCATCTTGCTTGTAACCGGCGTCGGAATTGCCGCGGCTGGCTCCCGGGCTCCCGAAGCGAAGGCGCTCGACTACGACTGCGCGGATTTCGCCACTCAGGCCGAAGCGCAGGGGTATTTATTGGCGGGTGATCCTTACAACCTCGACGGAGACAACGACGGGGTGGCGTGCGAGAGCCTGCCGTGTCCTTGCTCCTCGGGCACGGTTAGCCAACCGCCGCCGGTGCCTTCGCCGCCGCCACCACCGATCCCCGTTCCCGCCCCGCCCCCGATCGAAGAAGTGGTCGCACCGGAATACCGCGTCTACGTCGGGTGCAACCGAAGTAGTTACGCCTATCCCACCCATCGATGTCGCTTGGGGAGCAAGCCGGGAGCCTTCTTCGAAAGCTCTGTGGCCACTACCTACTCGGTTTGCCTGCGCTTTCCGAACCGGCGGCGTCTCTGTGCAGAAGAGCAAAGCGCCGAAGCGGGGCAGCTCTACGTCAATCCGATCGCTACGCGGCTGATCGGGCGTCATGACGTGATCTGGTTGGTCGGCGGTAGGCGCATCGTTCGCCACTTCCGGATGACCTACTAGCCCCCGCACGAAAACGCGGATCGGGGGGTGGGGAATGTGGATCCGCTGCGGGAAGGTGCGTGCGGAAGATCTCCGGGAGCCGGATTGGTGTGGCGTCAGGCAGCGGCGAGGAGGCCGGTCGCCTCGGCGCCTTCCTCTCGGGTCTCGCCGCCCATCTCGGCAGAAGAGGGATCAAGCCCTGACGGATGGACGAGCGCGGGCGTGGCTACCTGATCCTCCGCGAAGCTTTCGCGCGTGAGCCGGCGCAGCCGGGAACCGCTCGCCTCCATCAGGTGATCGCTGTGCTCCACCAGCGACTCGTCCCCGACCTGATGAGCGAAGGTCTGCAGAGCGTCGGGGACCCAGGGGTCGAGCTCGAGCATCAGGTGGATCTCCGAATCCCGCAGCTGGGAGGTGAGGGTCGAGACGGTTTGCGGTAGATCGCCGCGGCGGAACATCTGTACGCGGCCTAGCTCGACGTCGCAAGCGGTGACTCCAGCCGGACGACGCATCAGCTCATAGCTGGAGCGGGTGCTGGTGATGAGGTCTTCAACCGGCGAGAGATCCCGCGCCTTCTCGTCTTCGGCGATTCTGCGGGCGACGACAGCCTGGCGGCGGCCGTTCAGCACGCGCCCCTCCTCGTGTCCCGCCGCCGCGAACATCTTCTCGGCGTATTCGAGATCCTCTTTCGCTTCCATCAACCTCCCTTCGCCGCAGGCGACCGCTCCCAAGGCTGATTGGGCGAAGGCCCGCGTCACTGTCAGCTCGAGGTCCTTGGACCGCTTCAACGCGTCCTCCAGTCGATCTCGGGCGGCGGCGGACTCCCCGCGGCAGCGGAGAACCTCTCCCTTCTGCATCAGGCTGTCGGCGACGAGACGCTTGAATCCGTTGTCGCTGGCCATCCTGTGCGATCTCTCCAAGCGGTCCTGTGCCTGGTCGAAGTAACCGAGCAGGCGCAGGCAGAAGCCCGAGAGGAATAGGCACTGAGCCTGCCCGTAGAGGTCTTCCAGCTCCTCAAAGGCTCGCAATGCCCTCAGCGCGACCTTGAGGGAGCTGCCGAACATCGAGCGGCTGCGAAGGTTGTGTGCGAGACCGACCAAGCTCCAGCTCCAGCGCCCGCGCCACGCCTCCGGTGAGGAGTAGGGGGGCGACACGACGAGATCATCGTAGAGGCTGATCGCGGCCCACAGGTAACTGGCACGGAGAGTCAGGTCGTCACCACTGCCTTCCTGGAGCCGTCCCAGTCCGTAGTGATAGTGCGCGGCCGCGGGAAGGACGAGCTTGGCGCTGAACCCCGCCCTCTGCCCGAGCGAGATTTCTCTCATCGCCTTCAGGTATTCGGATGCCTCGGTGGGTCGACCGTCCTGGCGCAGAGTCGTCACCAGCTCGGACAGCCCCTCCAAGGCCAGCCCATAGTCGCCGATCTTCTCCGCCTGCTCGTAGATCAGCAGCAGCCGGTCAGCCGCATCCTGCAGGCCGTTGTGTCGTCGCCGCAGCCCGACCGCGTTGTCCTTGGCCAGGTTGAGGACGGTGGAGAGCTCCTCGTCGGCGGGGGGCGCGGGCCGCTCGGGGCGGTCGCCGAAGGCCCTGTGCTCGCGCAACTGGGCTTCTCCCTCCGCGGTCAGCTCGTATCGTCGCCTTCTTCCATCCCCGGGAACCTCGGTGAAACTGACGAGCCCTTCCTTCGCCAGCGAGGACAGGAGGCGACTCACATACGCCGGAGCGGATTGCAGCTGCTCGGCAAGGACGGTCGGTTCGGCGGGTTCACGGCCGAGAAACTCGAGGATTCGGCGCACGATCGGCGCGCCTTTCGCCGGCTGCCGACTCTTCGCCCGCGCGTTATCCGTATCCGGCGCGGGCGTCATCACCCTGGTGCTCATGACTGCCTTTCGTCCTTCGGCGCCGACACGCGCCTTGCTTTCGTCTGCTTGACGACCGAGGATTATCGCATGCAGACAAGTAAAAGTCAATTACCGATCAATGATTAGTAAAAGGATACGGCAAGATCGGCAGGCTCATTCGGGTCGAAGAGCGCCGCAAACGGCTGCCCGAGCTCGGGAGCGACCTCGATTTCGGACTGTTCCCGAGGCGTCGGGCGGGGCACGCCGACGAAGAAGCAGAAGGAATCGTCCTTATCGAAGCCGGCGTTGACCACCGCGGTGATTCCCTGACGACGGGAGGCCAATCCCGTCGCCGCCCCGTTGAAGGACCCGAGGTCGGTCGTAAGGGCCGGCACGAGCAGCAGGTTGACCCCGGCATCCTCGAGCAGGAGGGGGATGACTTCGTCGTTCAGATCGGCGCAGATGACGATCGCCAGATGGGTGCGTGAACCGGCGAGGACCCGGATCTCGGCCTTACCGTCGTCGATGCCCTCCGGCAGAGCCGGGTCATAGGTTTTGCCGTCCAGATGCTTTGCCGCGAAAGGGTGAATCTTGTGGTGCCGCAGGACGCAGCGCCCGTCGAGGTAGGCCCGGCTTTCGTTTGAACGGGTGCCGTCGCCGGGATCGCACACGTGGGCGCTGCCGGCGACCACGATCGGCGGGTAGCGGTCATGGTGTTGCTCCAAGGCCTCCTCGAGGGCATCTGCCTCCGGAAGCGTCAGCTCCGGCAGGACCGCGATGTGCACGTCCCCGGGCAGGGATGCGAGCAGCTCCAGCACCGCCTCCGGTTCCCACTGCTTCGGCCGCACTTCGAAGAACCACTCGGGTTCGATCTGGTTGATCTCGAACTGCTCGAGCCCGTGGATCGGGAACACCCCCGCGATCAGCGGCAGACGATCCTGTTCGTCCCACGTGAGTTGATCCAGTCGATGCCTGCAGCTGAAGTCGAGGACGACGTCGATGCCCTCATCCGATTGGTGGCGAACCGGGGTGAACCCGGAGCCACCCAACAGGTGGCCTCTGGAGAGAGTTCTCTGGTAGGTCGTCGGCTTGAAAAGCTTGTCGATGGGGCGTCCGGCCACCGGCATCGGCATACCGCGGCGCAGGCTTACCTCCCCGGTGGTGTTCTCGAATGTCGCTGACAACACTCCGGCGCACAGCCCGCGCAAGACCCCGAGGTACTCGAGGGGATGCATGGTCCTCGCAACTTCCAGATCCTGTCGCAGCCCGTCGGCGTCGAGAGCGGGGAGAAAGCCCAGTTCGGGATCGGCTTCAAGCCACAGCTCGGGGCCCATCGAGGCCACTCTCTGCTCGACCCAGGCCAGGTGGTCGCGGGCGGGTTTGGCTGCGCAAAGCCGCCTCAGTTCCTTGGCTCCCTCTCCCATCAGGCACATCAGGCCCAGCCTGCGGGCGAGGTCAAGGGTGTTATCGGCCTCTTTAAGAGGTACGTCGAGCTCGGGTAGTGGCATAGGCGAGAACCGGGCGGATGGCGCGGCCAATTTACCCGTTCTTTCAAAGAGCGCTCTGGGAAGTTAAATGTAAGGGTCCACGAGGCCTCTCGCCGGGGCGAGTGGGAGGACTTCGGCCTCGCGCCTCGAAGGGGCCTTCGTGAGCTCGAAGCTGGAGAAGCTGAACCTCCACTCCTCTGAGAAGCTCGTCGAGGGGCTCGGAATCGTCTTCTACGTCGGCATGGCCGTGGCGCTGCTGACGGCGCTCTTGGGCTCGCCGGGGTGGGCCTTCATGCTGCTGGTCTTCGGCTCGCTCGCGCTGGTGGCGCGGACGGCGCTTGAATCTGTTTAGTCGCTCGGCTTCAGGTGGGTGACGGGGGCGCCGAGCTCCTGTTCCAGCCGCGCCGCGATCAGTGAGCGGTGGCAGGCCTCGGGGTCGCGCTCGACGCAGAGGAGGGCGGCGCGGTTGTTGCCGACGAACTTGACGATCGGGGCGAGGTCGACCTGGTCCAGCACCTCCTCGGTATAGCGCTCGACGTAGGCGGGCGCCAGCTCTGAGCGCGAGCGTTTGCCCTCGCCTTTGCGCGCGTCCTCCTCGTATTGCAGCTGCCGCATCTCCGTCGTCGGCGCCAGCTCCGGCAGGTGGCTGTAGCCGATCCCCGCCTCACCGAGCGCCGCCTGCAGGCGCTTCGCGTTTGCCCAGGCGTACTCGCTGCCGCGCACGCCGCGCCGCTGGCGGACGTCGAGGACGATCCCGACCTCGGACTCCCGCAGGGCGCGGATGAACCCCGGGCCGTCGAAGCCGTAGACGCCGATCGTGGCGAACTGCGCCATCGCTAGGAGGTCCCCGGTGCGGCTGTTTCCCTTGCCGGGGCGTCCGCAGGCACCTGAGCCCCTTGCCGGGCTTGGACGCGCTCGCGAAGGAATTGCACTCCGCTCTCGCCCGCTACGGCCAGCCCCACGGCGAGGCCCGGGATGAAGGCGAGCTCCTGCCGCATTTCCGAGTAGCGGCCGAAGAGGCCGACGTAGACGACCGCCCCGAGGAGCGAGTAGGTGGCAAGGCGGAAGAACGGATCTGCCCGCCGCAGGCGCCAGACCATGATCCCGGCACCGACCAGAGCAATTGCCAGGCCCAGGTACCAGAACGGACCTTCGAGGCCCAGCTTGGAGCCGTAGTCGAAGTCCGACCGCACCAGGTTTTCGAGGTTCTGCGGGTAGTAGTGGAGGACGAATTTCCACGAATCTTCGGCGGGCGGGTTGAAGCCGCTAAAGGCGAAAGCGAGGTTTTCGCGGATCGAGACGTTGCCCCAGAGCAGGAGCGCCGGCAGGATCGCGACGACGCCGCTTCCCAAGAGGAGCAGGCTGCGGCGGTCGCGCTGGTGGAGGCAGAGGCAGGCCACCGCGACCAGCGGGATGATCGAGGTGTCGCGGGTGATCGAGACGAGCGCCATGGCGCCAATCCATGCCGCCAGCCAGCTCTCGCCGCGGTCGTAGACCAGGACCGCTGCAAGCAGGGCGCACGTCTCCAGCAGCAGGCCCCAGCTGTCGGTCATCGGGATAAAGCTCCATTCCTGGAGCGGCGGGGCGAGGAGGCAGGCAACCGTGACCAGGCCGGCGGTGAGCGGCTTGAATCGCCGCCGCAGGAGGGCGAACAGGGCGACGGAGAGCAATAGGTAGCCGAGAAGCGAGACGGTGAGGACGCTGCGCAGCCCGAAGATCGGGTAGACGGCGGCAGCCGCCAGCGAGACGAAGATCCGCCGGTGGAAGAAGCGCGAGCTGTACTCGATCCAGGTCGGGTTCGTGTAGTGCCGCTGGAAGTCGGGGTTCTTGCGGATCGATTCGCGTTCGGCCGCGAGGATTTCGTCGGCGAGCGGGCCGTGGAAGGCGCGAAACAAGGCCGCTCGCTCGTCCTCGCCTCTGTAGCTCAAGGTCTTCGCCTGGTAGTAGAGGGTGTCCGGGTCCTTCCACTCGACGGGCTGGATCCAGGCGTGGAGGGAGACGCCCACGGCGACCAGCACCGCGAAGACCAGGGGAAGCCAGGGCGCGACTGCTGCCCATCGGCGGCGATTGTCGGGCGGCTCGGGATTCAGGCGGGAGTGAGAGTAATCAGCTTTGCGGCGGCCCGTTGGCGGATTCGAGCCGTGCTACGTGCCGGAGCGACGGTCGCTCGCGCTCTCGATCCCCGAAGCCGAGGGGGAGGAGGAGCGGCCGCTCGCCTGCTGGAACCGCCGCGGTCGCCTCCTCGTCGACGCCCCCACCCTGCTCGGTGCGCCTGTGACGCCTCGCTAGTAGCGCGGCGGGGCGTCGCGGTAGGCGGGATCCCGGACCTCGCGACGTTCTTCCACCGGGGCGACGGGTGCGCCTTCGACCGGCCGGCGACGGGACCAGACGATTTCCTGGAAGAGCCCGATCAGGAGGCCGACGAGGCCGGCGACCATGAGGATGACGCCGATCGTGTCGATGCTGATGCCCTTGACGTGGACGTTCGTGGCGAACTTGAGGATCGCTCCGACCGCAATGAGAAAGATGCCTGCTCCAATAGTCATGGGGGCTGATTACCCCGGGGCGGGGGTGACAAACCGCAGCGCGCCGGCGGCTAGACGGATCGCCGAGAGTCGTGCACCGGTAAAGGATTCGGCCGCGGCTGCCGAAGGGGTAGGCGCGTGACCAAGGGCCCGACCAAGTTGGTGGCACTCACGCTGGCGCTCGTCGCAGCGCTGGCCCTGTCCGCCTGCGGCAGCTCGAACAGCGCAAGCACGACCGGCAGCGAGGGCGGCACCCTAAGGGCGACCTTCGGTTCCTTCCCCGATTCGCTCGACCCCGGCCTCGCCTACACCGGCGAAGGCTCGACCGCGGTCTACGACGTCTACATCCCGCTGCTGACCTACGCCCACGCCTCCGGCAGCGCCGGCAGCAAGGTAATCCCCGGTCTCGCCGAGGCGCTGCCGAAGATCACCGATGGCGGCCGCACCTACACGCTGACCCTGCGCAAGGGGCTGAAGTACTCCGACGGGAAGCCGGTCAAGGCCTCGGACTTCGCCGCCTCGGTCGAGCGGATGTTCAAGCTCAACTCGCCCGGCTCGCCCTTCTACACCGACATCGTCGGCGCCGAAGCGTTCGCGAAGACGAAGCAGGGCGGGATCGCGGGGATCGAAGCCGACGACGCCGATGGGCGGATCGTCATCCACCTGGCGAAGCCGCGCGGCACCTTCTCCAACGAGCTGGCGCTGCCCTTCGCCGCGCCCGTCCCCGCCGGCACCCCGGCCGAAGACCTGACCGCCCATCCGCCGCCGGCCACCGGTCCCTACGCGATCATCTCCGCCCAGCCCGGGCGCGGCTGGGACTACCGGCGCAACCCCGTGTGGGCCAAGAACAACGCGAGGCTGATGCCGGCGATCCCGAGCGGCCACGTCGACCGGATCGAAGTCGACGTCATCCGCAACCCGACGACCCAGGTCAACGACCTCGAAAGCGGCCGCTACGACTGGATGGGCAACCCGCCGCCGGCCGACCGCTACGCCGAAGTGAAGAGCAAGTACGAGGGCTCCCAGTTCAGGGTCGAGCCGACGATCAGCACCTACTTCTTCTGGATGAGCACGCGGCAGGCGCCGTTCGACGACGTCAAGGTGCGGCAGGCGGTCAACTACGCCGTCGACACCCGGGCGCTGGAACGGATCTACGCCGGTCAGATCACCGGCACCCACCAGATCCTGCCGCCGGGGATGCCCGGGTACAAGCAGTTCGACCTCTACCCGCACAGCCTCGAAAAGGCGAAGGAACTGGTCGCCGCCGCGAAACCGAGCGACCGCGAAATCACGATCTGGGCCGACAGCGAAAGCCCGAACAACGAAGCTGGCGAATACCTCGAGGGCGTGCTGAAGGAACTTGGCTTCGAAACGACCCTGAAGCTCGTCAACTCCGACAACTACTTCGGCGTGATCGGCAACGAATCGACGCCGAACCTGGACATCGGCTTCGCCAACTGGTTCGAGGACTACCCGCACCCGAACGACTTCTTCGAGCCGCTGCTCTCGGGCGAAAGCATCGTCCCGACCGGCGCCACCAACCTCGCCCGGATCGACGACCCGCAGCTGAACGCGGAGATCGAGCGGCTGGGCGAAGGATCGCTGACCCCGGCGGTCGAAGGCGAATATGCCGAGCTCGACAAGCAATTCATGGAACAGGCCCCGTGGGTGCCCTACGGGACCAGCACCCTGCCGACCTTCGTCTCCTCTGAGATCGACCTCGACAGCGTCGTCTTCAACCCGACCTTCGCCCAGGACCTGACCAGCTTCCAGTTCAAGTAGGGCGTCTCCGGTAGGAGCGTGCTCAGGCGAGCGCGGTCCAGAGGCGGCGCTCGGCCTCGAGCACCTGCTCGGCGCTCGTGCCGACCGCACGCCACAGCTCGGCCCGCGACTCGTCCTCTTCGCTCGCGGCTCTGAACGCCTCGGCGAGCTCGGTCCAACACGCCGCCGCCTCCGCCGCGAGCGGCGCCTCCTCCCGTCCCGCCTCTGCCAGGAAGCGCGAGTACATCAGCCGGAAGCAGCCGCCCCCGGTGCCGCGGCGCTCGATCACCTGGTAGGCGAAGCGGGCACACCACCGCCAGTCCTCGACCGCCTCCGGCCAAGACCCGGCCTCGGCGGCCAGGCGCTCCAGCGCCGGGATCCCGGCGAAGGGGCCGAAGGGCGGCTCGAGCATCTCGCTCGCCGCGCGGGCGATCGCCCGCGGCACCGCCGCCTCGAGCCGCGCACGGTCGATCTCCTCGCTGACCGTGAACATGTGGCCTTCCAGCGGGTAGGCAGGGTGGCCGCTGTGCCGGGCGCGGGCGAGGTTCTCCAGGCGCGTCGCCTGCAACTCCTCGAAGCCGGTATCGGAGAGGTGGGCGACCTCGGCGTCGTAGCCGGCGAGGACGACGGCATGTCCCGGGAAGTGGGCCGAGTTGCCGTAGTGGTCGAGGTAGTAGATGTCGGTGAGGAGCAGCGCCGGGCTGCCGGCGTCGATCTGCGCGCGCGCCGCCTCCCAGGCCTCGTCGCCCTCCTCCTCGGGAAAGGTGCGCAGCTCCAGCGCCGCACCGGTCAGCTCGCGGAAGGTCTCCTCCAGCCGCGCCGTGCGCCCGTTGAACCAGCGGCTCGGCGAGGCGTCCTCCATCGCCAGGTAGTAGAAGCCGGCGCCCGCTCCCAGCCCGAACGCCATCTCCTCGCTGATCTCGACGCCGTGGAAGCCGAGCAGGTTGCGCAGCGCGGTCGAGCCGCAGTGGTGGCCGGGGGTGTGGACGAAGCCGGTGACCTCAGGCATGGGAGCCATTCTGACCCGACATGCCGTGTCGGGTTCCGTCATTCTCTCGCGCCGATGCGCGACCTCGACCGCAAAGCGCTGCGCTGGATGCGCACCCACGGGCACTCGCCTGCGATCGAGGACGCCGCCATTGCCCTCGGCAAGGCGGGCAACAACGCCCTCGTCTGGGCCCTGCTCGGGGCGGCGCTGGCGATCATCGACAACGGCCGCTGGGAATCGTGGCTGATCTGCGCCCTCTTGGGACCGTTGGCGATCGGCCTCAACTATGCGATCAAGCTGCTGGTGAAACGGCCGCGGCCGGTGCTCGAGGGCCTGCCGCCGCTCGGCGGCGCCCCCAGCTCGCTCTCCTTCCCCTCCGCCCACGCGACCTCCTCGTTCGCGGTGGCGACGGCGATGGTCCGGGTCGACCCGGCGATGGCGGCTACCTTCATCGTCGCCTTCGCCCTGGCGCTCGGCCGCCCCTACCTCGGCATGCACTACCCGTCCGACGTCCTCGCCGGCGCCCTCCTCGGCGCCCTCCTCGGCCTGATCGTCCCGCTCACCTTCTGATGGAGGCGCGCTCCAGATGAAGGTCGGGATTGTGGGCCTGCCGAACGCGGGCAAGTCGACCCTCTTCAACGCCCTGACCAAGGGCGGGGCGCAGATGGGCGACTACCCGTTCACGACGATCGAGCCGAACGTCGCCGTCGCCCAGGTCCCCGACGAGCGACTGGAGCGGATCGCCGAGACCGTGAAGAGCAGCGAGCTGGTGCCGGCGAAAATCGATTTCCACGACATCGCCGGCCTGGTCAAAGGCGCCTCGGAAGGGGAGGGGCTCGGCAACCAGTTCCTCGCCTCGATCCGCGAGACCGACGCGATCTGCCACGTCGTCCGCTGCCACACCGAATCCGACGTCCCGCACCCCGACGGGCGGGTCGACCCGCTGGCCGACATCGAGACGATCGAGACCGAGCTGGTGCTCGCCGACTTCGACCAGGTCGAGCGGCGGCTGCCGCGGGTCGGCAAGCAGGCGAAGACGGGGGACAAAGAAGCCCAGGTCGAGCACGAGTGGCTGCAGGCGGTGCACGAGGCGCTGGCGGCGGGGCGGCCGGCGCGCTCGATCCCGGCGCCGGAAGGCGCCCCGCACGCGGTCCGCAACCTGCAGGCGCTGACGACGAAGCCGATCCTCTACGTCGCCAACGTCGACGAGGGCGACGCCGAGCCGCCGGAAGCGGTCGTCTCCCACGCCAACTCGGTCAACGCCGGGGTGGTCGCGGTCTCGGCCCGGATCGAGGCCGAGCTGGCCGAGCTCGATCCCGCCGAAGCCGCGGAGATGCGCGAGAGCTACGGGGTCGAGGGATCCGGCCTCGCGCGCCTGGTCCGCGCCGCCTACGACCTGCTCGAGCTGATCACCTTCTTCACCGCCGGCGAGGGCAAGGAGGCGGTGGCGCGGCCGCTGCACCGCGGCGCCACCGCGCTCGAAGCGGCAGGAACGATCCACACCGAGATCATGGAAGCGTTCATCAAAGCCGAAGTGATCGGCTGGGAGGACCTGGTGAGCACCGGCGGCTACGTCGCCGCCAGGGACAAAGGCCTCCTCCGCATCGAGGGCCGCGATTACCTCGTCCAAGACGGCGACGTAATCACGATCAAGGTCTAGAGTCGGTCCATGGAGGAACGGGCGCGGTTCCCGGAGGTGGCGGCGAAGGCAGGCCACTACGAGAGCTTCTACGTCAAGGCCTGCGAGCCGGGCGGTGGGCGCGGGGTCTGGATCCGGCACACGGTGCACAAGCGTCCCGGTGCCGAGCCGAACGCCTCGATCTGGTTCTGCTTCTTCGATCGCAGCGCCGCGGGTCCGCGGGCGACGAAGGTGACGGTGCCGGCCTCGCAGCTGGAGGCGCCGGCGGGCGACTGGATCAGGGTCGCCGACGCCGAGATCGGCCCCGGCCGCGCCGAGGGCTCGATCGACACCGATGCGCTCAGCGCCGCCTGGTCGCTGACCTTCACCGGCAGCGCCGAGCCCTGCAAGTACCTGCCGGCCGACTGGCTCTACAAGGCGCCGCTGCCTAAGACCAAGTTCCTTGCTCCGTACCCCGACGCCCGCTTCCAAGGCCGCCTCGAAATCGACGACGAGACGATCGAGCTGAGCGGCTGGCCGGGGATGATCGGCCACAACTGGGGCTCCGAGCACGCCGAGCGCTGGGTCTGGCTCGAGGGCACCGGCTTCCCCGACGCGCCGAACACCTACTTCGACGCCGGTGCCGCCCGCGTCCGCCTCGGCCCCCGCACCAGCCCCTGGATCCCCTCCGGGATGCTGGTCCTCGACGGCGAGCCGCACCGCCTCGGCGGCCTCGGCGCGATCCGCTCCGCCCGGATCGAGGAGCAGCCAACGGTCTGCAGCTTCCAGCTCCCCGGCAAGGACATCATGGTCCACGGCCGCGTCACCGCCCCGAACAAGGATTTCGTGGGGTGGATCTACGCGGACCCCAAGGGCCCCGAGCACCACACCGTCAACTGCTCGGTCGCCGACCTCGAGCTGACCATCGAGCGCCCGGGGCTGCCGCCGCGCCAGCTGACCCTCGAGGCCGGCGCCGCCTACGAGCTCGGGATGCGCCCGGGCCCGCAACAGGATCACGGCATCCCGATCCAGCCCTACCCCGACGGCTGAGCCTGTCGATTTTGTTCGGCATAACCGAACAAAAGCGACACGACCTGGCGGGGGCGCGGCGCTATTGGTTGATCTGGGCGTTGGTTGTGCCGGTGGCCCTGTGGGCGCTCGTGCGAGTGCTGGGGATCGAGCGCGGCTTCCCGTGGGTGGCGCTGATGACCTTCACTCCCTACGCAGCCATCGCCGCGCTCCTGATCGCCGGGGTCGCCCTCGGCTTGCGCAACTGGGCCGCCGCCGCTGTTGCTGCCATGGCGACCCTCTGCCTCGCGATCCTCGTCCTGCCGCGGACGATCGGCGACGGCACCGTCTCGGCGAGCGGCCGCGAGACCTTCGTCGTTCTCTCGGCCAACATCCACATCGGCACCGCCGACCCGGAGGCCATCGTCGCCCTCGTCGATCGTTACCGCCCCGACCTACTCAGCGTGCAGGAGTTGACGCCTCGCTTCGCCCGCGAACTTCGGCAGGCAGGGATTTCGCAGCGCCTCCCCAACGCGATCCTCGAGGTACGCCCCGGCTCCTCGGGCGCCGGCCTCTACTCGCGCCTGCCAATGCACAAGATCGCCGGCGAGCAGCCATTCTTCTTCCGCATGCCGCGCGCTGTCCTCACTCTGCCCGACGGCCGCCGGATCCGCGTCGTCGGCATCCATCCCTATCCGCCCGGACGCGGCAACGTCGACATCTGGAGCGAAGCGATCGAGAGCCTGCCTTCCGCCGGCAGCGGCACGCCCTGGGTTCTGGCCGGGGACTTCAACGCGACGCTCGACGTCTCGCAGTTCCGCGACGTGGTCGACCGCGGCTACCGCGACGCCGGCGCCGTCGCCGGGAAGGGCCTGGAGCCGACCTTTCCCGCCGAGGGCCACCTGATCCCGCCGGTGACGATCGACCACGTCCTCGCCGATCGCCGCCTCGGGATCGTCAGCTACTCGGTCGAGGACATCCCCGGCTCCGACCACCGGGCGGTCGAGGCCGAGCTAGCCCTTCCCTGAGACCACCTTCTGGAAGGTCATCCAGGTGTCGTAGCCGCCGAGGGCGACCTCGAGGTCGGTGCCGGAAACGGTGCTGACGCCGCCGGTCCCGTAGAGCTTGGCTTCGATGATCCGGGGGGAGACGCCCGTCTTCGTCACCACGACCTTTTTCAGGCGCCCCTTCAGGTAGGAGCCGAGCTTGGCGCTGATTTCCGGGCCGCTGAATTTCAGCGTCCATTCGTGCAGCGGGCAGGCGGAGTCGTAGGGGTCGGGGACGCCAACGAGGTAGGGGACGGGGGAGCCGAAGACGTTGACGGCGCTCTCGGTGTGGCCGCCCGAGCAGGCCGAGTAGAGGGCCTGGGCAACCTTGCCGCCGTACATGATCACCTGGCCGCGGGTCGCGGCGACGGCCGCGTTGGTGGTCGAGTACTCGCTTTCGAGTCCTTTGTAGACCTGGCTGCGGGTGTCGGAGTAGAGGTCGAAGCCGTTGCCGCCGACGTCGCCGGTGAGGGCGATCGAGCGGACCGCGACCGCCTGCGCCTTCAGCTCCTCGGCCGGCCAGGAGGGCGGGACCTCGTTCGGCATCACCCCTTTCACGTACTGCTCGAGCGCGAGCGCGTTGACCACGTTCAGGGAGCCGGCATCGCTTTCGGTTGGCACCGTCTCCAGCGCCCCGCGGAAGCTGCCGTAGCCGGCGATCGTCACCTTTCCCGGCCCGGCGGCGCGCAGCGTCCGCCCGCAGTTGGCGAGCCGTTTGCCGCCCGAGCTGCGCAGCTTGACCCCGCTCCCGTCGCGGTGGGCCTGGTAGCTGCGGGCCGGGTCGAGGCGGACGCCGCAAGCGCTGGTGGCGCCGCTGAAGCCGACGTCCCCGCTCTCGATCCCCAACAGCACCCGCACCACCCGCGCCCCCTGGACCGTCCCCAGGCTGGTGCCGGTGTAGTAGTGGCCGAGGATGAAGCGGTAGCTCTTGCCGTGCTCGGCGTAGCCGTAAGCGCCGTAGGCGCTCATCCCGACCCCGTGGCCGAAGCCGCGCCCGTGGACGATCCAGCTGACGCTCGCCTGGGCGGCGAGCGGGTAGAGGGAGAGCAGGGCGAATCCCGCCGCGCAGCCAGCGAGCAGAGCACGGAGCTTGTTGACGATCACGGTCTTGGACATCTCCGAAGGAACAGATTCAACGTTGCGGAGTAGCGGCCTGCACGAGCGGGGGCGTACCCTGGATATGCACGCAAATTCGAGGAGGGCGCGATGGCGACGCAGACCGTAGAGGCAACCGACCACAAGCTCCTCGCCGCCGGCGAGTGGCAGGCCACGGGCGAGTGGGACGAGGTGAAGAGCCCCTACGACGGCAGCGTCGTCGGCCGGGTCGCGCAGGGCGACGAGGCGCTCGCCAAGAAGGCGATCGAGGCCGCGCACGAGGCCTTCCTGGCGACCGACTTCCCCCAGCACGAGCGGGCGCGCGTCCTCGACCGGGCCGCCGAGCTGGCCGCCGAGCGCCGCGACGAGCTGGCGGCGACGATCGCCGCCGAGGCCGGCAAGCCGATCAAGACGGCGACGGTCGAGGCCGAACGTTGCGTCTCCACGCTCGAGTTCTCCTCGGTCGAGGCGCGCAAGCTGACCGGCGGCACGGTGCCGATGGACGCCGCCCCAGCCGGGGTCGGCAAGCTCGGCGTCATGCTGCGCGTGCCGTACGGGGTCGTTGGCGCGATCAGCCCCTTCAACTTCCCGCTCAACCTCGTCGCCCACAAGCTCGGGCCGGCGATCGCGGCCGGCAACGCGGTCGTTCTCAAGCCCGCCGGCCAGACGCCGATCTCGGCGCTGAAGCTGGCCGAGATCCTGGTCGAGGCGGGGCTGCCGGAGAACTGGCTCTCGGTCATCCCGGGCCCGGGCTCGAAGGTCGGCAACGCGATCGTCGAGCACCCGCTGACCAAGGCGATCACCTTCACCGGCTCGGCCCCGGTTGGCTGGGACATCCGCTCGAAGGTCCCGCACAAGAAGGTCAACCTCGAGCTTGGCTCGAACGCGCCGCTGATCGTCGACGCCGACGGCGACTGGGAAGCGGCGGCTGACAAAGCCCAGATCCATGCCTTCTCGCACGCCGGCCAGAGCTGCATCTCGATCCAGCGGATCCTCGTCCACGAGTCGATCGCCGACCAGTTCACCGCGCGGCTGGTGAAGAACGTCGAAGGGCTGACCGTCGGCGACCCGCTCGACGAGAACACCGACGTCGGGCCGCTGATCACCCCCGACGACCGCGACCGGGTCAAGGAGTGGATCGACGAGGCGGTCTCCGCCGGGGCGGAGCTGCTGGTCGGCGGCGAGCTGGTCGACGAGGGCCGCTGCCTGGCGCCGACGCTGCTGAAAGCGCCGCCGAAAGAGGCGAAGGTCTGGTGCGAGGAGATCTTCGGCCCGGTGGCGACGATCGACACCTTCTCGATCTTCGAGGAGGCCCTGACCATGGCCAACGACTCCAAGTTCGGCCTCCAGGCCGGCGTCTTCACCCGCGACATCGGCAAGGGCCTCGAGGCCGGCCGCACCCTCGAGTTCGGCGGCGTCCTGATCAACGAGGTCCCGACCTTCCGCGCCGACCAGCAGCCCTACGGCGGAGTGAAGGATTCCGGCAACACCCGCGAGGGCCCCGCCTACGCCGTCTACGAGCTGACCGAGGAGCGCTTCGTCACCCTGCAGGGCTGACGCCCGTCACCGGCAGCATCTACATCAACTGATTCGCAGGACGGCACTCCGGGTAGGACCGGAGCGCGGATGAAGCAACCTGGCGCCTGGACGAGGGCCTCAGCGCTGACTGGGGCGTTGGCCCTCGTCCTCGGCGCCTCTTCTTTTGCGGTCGCCGACCCGCTCGGTCAGAGCACGGTCGAGCAGCGGATCGTCCCCGATGGCAGCGCCGGCTTCGACCAGCTGAGGACGGGAGCGGGGGAGCCGTACACGGTGCGCGAAGCGGGGTTCGGCTCGGCGCAGCCCGGGCGCGAGGGCAGGCGCGTCTCGATCGCCTACTTCGGCCAGCTCTCCGACTTCCAGCTCGCCGACGAGGAGAGCCCGGCGCGGGTCGAGCTCACCGATCCCGCCGGCTCACCGGTCGAAGCGGCCTTCCGGCCCTGGGAGGCGCTGGAGCCGTTCATCGACGACGCGATGATCCGGCAGATCGATGCCTTCTCCGGCGCAGCGCCGGTCGCCGCGGGCGACGGCTCGAGCGCGCCGATGAGCTTCGCGATCGACACCGGCGACTCCGCCGACAGCCAACAGCTGAACGAGACCGAGTGGGTGCGGACGCTGCTGGAGGGCGGCACCCTCGATCCGGGCAGCGGCATCGACCCGACGCTCTACAGCCACCCGCTCTGCCCGGCAATCGGCGTGCCCGGCGCCGCCGAGGCCGCCCGCTACACCGGCGTCCAGGACTACGACGACTACGTCGAGGGCCCGAACCCCTACTTCTACGACCCCGACGAACCGCGTGGGGCGTCGGTGGGCTGGCCGGAATATCCGGGGCTGATGGACCGGGCGCAGCAGCCGTTCCAGGCGGCCGGGCTCGACGTGCCGAGCTACGTCGCCTTCGGCAACCACGACGGGCTGGTGCAGGGGAACCAGGCGGCCAACGCGGCCTTCGAGGAAGTCGCCACCGGCTGCACGAAGACGATGGAAGGGGCCCCGGCCCTGGTGCCGCCGGACCCCGCCCGCCGCTACGTCTCCAAAGCCCAGTTCAAGCAGGTCTTCGAGGAAGGCGACCAGGCCGACGGGCACGGCTTCGGCGACGTCGACCCGGTCGAGGAAGACGCCTCTCACGGGGCCGCCGGCTACTACAGCTTCGTGCCGGTGCCGGGATTGCGGATGGTCGCCCTCGACACCGTCTGCGAGGGCGGCGTCGCCGGCCCCTGCGCCGACGGCAACGTCGACGACCCGCAGTATCGCTGGCTGGAAGGGGTGCTGGACAAGGCGACCGCCGCCGACCAGCTGGTCGTCATCTTCAGCCACCACGCGATTCCCAGCCTGACCGCGAACGTGCCCGACGAGGCGGCGCCGCCGTGCACCGGCCCCGACTCCCACGGCCATGACGCCAACCCGGGCTGCGACGTCGACCCGCGGCTCTCGACCCCGATCCACCTCGGCGACGACATGGTCGCGCTGCTGCACCGCTACCCGAACGTGATCGCCTGGGTCGCCGGCCACAGCCACGTCAACGACGTCACTCCCTATCCCGACCCGAGCGGCAACGGCCACGGCTTCTGGAGCATCCGGGTCGCCGCCGAGGCCGACTGGCCCCAGCAGGCGCGGCTGCTGCAGGTCTTCGACAACCGCGACGGCACGCTCTCGATCTTCGGCACGATCGTCGATCACGCGAGCGCGGCGACCGCGCCGGCGCCCGGGACCGCGGCCTCCTCGCTGTCGCCGACCGACCTCGCCTCGATCGGCCGCACCCTCTCCTACAACGACGCCCAGACCGGCGGCCGCGCCTGCTCGCCCGAGCCCTGCGGCGAGGGCGGCCCGGACGACCGCAACGTCGAGCTGCTGGTCGCCGACCCGCGCCGCAGCGCCTCCGAACCGGCCCTGCGAGTGTCGGCCGTGAACCGCAAAGTCGGCGCCCCGACCGGCCCCTGCGCCCATCACATCTACGGCAGCCGCAAGAGCGAGAGGCTGCGCGGGACCGGCGTCGGCGACCTGATCCTCGGCCGCGGCGGCAAGGACCGGATCAAGCCGCGCGGCGGCGCCGACTGCGTCTACGGCGGCCGCGGCGCCGACCGGATCAAGGCCCGCCGCGGCGGCCGCGACGTCATCCGCTGCGGCCGCGGCCGCGACATCGCCTACGTCGACCGGGGCGACGAGGTACGGGGCTGCGAGCGCGTCGTGCGACCGCGACGCAAGCGCTAGCTGGCGCGCCCCTCAGTCGAGCTCGCGCTCGACCTCGTCTGCCAGCGCCGGGTGGTGGTAGGGCCCCGGCTCGCGCAGCCGCTCGATCACGTTGCGGCGGCTTGCCGGGTCCTTGTCCTGGCTCAGCTTGCGCTTGCAAGTGAAGTGGTCGACCCGAAGCCTGATCCCGACGGTCCCCCGTGCGAATGGCGTCGCCCAATCGCGCTCGAGCAACATCGGCTCCTCGACCTCCCGCTCGAACCGCTCGACCAACCGCGTCAGCGTCTCCAGGTTCTCCTCCTCGGAAAGCACCTCCGGCCTCCCGTAGAGGTGAGCAACGCTGAAGTTCCAGGTAGGCGCCCGCGTAGCCCCCGGCGCGTACCAGCTCGGCGACACGTACCCGTGGTGGCCCTGCACGATCACCAGCAGCTCACCGTTGCCAATCCCATGCAGCTCCTCGTCGGGCTTGCCGAGGTGGGTGACGATCGTCAGCCCCTCAGCCTCCGGTTCAACCAGCACCGGACAGTGCGAAGCGACCAGCTCCCGGTTACCACTGACCAAAGTCGCCCACGGGTTCTCTTCAATCAACTCCCGGACGACCTCGAGGTCGTCACAACTGTACGCCGGGTTGTGCCGCATCCGAACAAGTTAGAGGGGGCGGGGGTGTCCCTTGCCAGACACTCAACCACGAGCCATTGGCGAGTGGTGTCTGGAGAGGGACACCCCCGCCCCCTCCCAACCCCCTACTCGTGCGGCCGCGCCATCCGGCGATGGTCCAGCGCCTCCTCGAGGATCGCCGGCTCCACGCCCTGCTCGAGCGCGACCTCGCGCAGCGAACGCCCCGACTCCGCCGCCGTCTTGACGATGTCGGCGGCGCGGTCGTAGCCGATGTGGGGGTTCAGTGCGGTGGCCGTGGCCAGGGTCGCCTCGGCGTGGCGCTCGGTCATCTCCTCGTTGGCCTCGAGGCCGGCGACGCATTTCTCGTTCAGCAGGCGTGAGGCGCTGGCGAGCAGCTTGATCGAGTCGAGCAGGTTGCGGGCGATCAGCGGCACGCGGACGTTGAGCTCGAACTGGCCCTGGCTGCCGGCGACGGTGATCGCGGCGTCGTTGCCGATCACCTGGGCGGCGACCTGGATCACGACCTCCGGGATCACCGGGTTGACCTTGCCGGGCATGATCGAGGAGCCCTTCTGCAGCTCCGGCAGGCGCAGCTCGGCGAGGCCGGCGCGGGGGCCCGAGCCCATCAGCGCCAGGTCGTTGGCGATCTTGTTGAGCGAGACGGCGTAGACCTTGAGCGCGCCCGAGAGCTCGACCAGGGCGTCGCGGTTGCCCTGCGCCTCGAAGGCGTCGAGCGGGGCGGAGATCTGCAGGCCGGTGTCGGCGGCGAGCCTCTCGCGCACCTTGGCGGCGAACTCGGGGTGGGTGTTGAGGCCGGTGCCGGTGGCGGTGCCGCCGAGCGGGATCTGGCCGACCCGCCGCAGCGTCGCCTCGACCCGCTGGACGCCAAGGCGGACCTGAGCCGCATAGCCGCCGAACTCCTGGCCGAGGGTGACCGGGACCGCGTCCATCAGGTGGGTGCGGCCGGCCTTGACGACGTCGGCGAACTGCTGCGCCTTCTCTTCCAGCGCGCCCTCGAGCCCGCCCATCGCCGGCAGCAGGTCGTGGGTGACCTCGTCGAGCGCCGCCAGGTGGACGGCGGAAGGGAAGACGTCGTTAGAGGACTGGCCCATGTTCACGTGGTCGTTGGCATGGGTCTCGCCGCCGGCGAGGTTGGCGATCACCTCGTTGGCGTTCATGTTCGAGGAGGTGCCGGAGCCGGTCTGGAAGACGTCGATCGGGAACTGGTCGTCGTGCTCGCCCTCGGCGATCGAGCGGCCCGCGTCGGCGATGCGGTCGGCGAGGTCGCCGTCGAGCTGCCCCAGCGCGCCGTTGGCCTCGGCGGCGGCGCCCTTGATCCGGCCCAGCCAGCGCACCACCGGCACCGGCACCCGCTCACCGGAAACGGGGAAGTTGTCGACTGCTTTGGTGGTCTCGCCACCCCAAAGTTGCTCTGCCAAGGTCATGCCTCCGTCGAAGATCGTGGGGAGGATGGAGCGTATTGACCCAGGGCAGCCGGGCGCTCAGCCGCCGGAGCGCCCGGCGTCGAAGCCTTCGCGGTAGGCGCTGAGGAACTGCCGGGAGAGGGGCTGGCCGCCGGGGGCGTAGCGGGCGGCGACGGTGAGGCGGCGAACGAGGTCGGCGTGGATGCCCTGGCTGGTCGAAGCGCCCCGTTCGGCGGCGCCGATCAGGTACCCGAGCTGGACGGCGGCGTCTCCGCCGTCTCCCCGGCGCGCCTGGGCGCTGAGCGAGGTCGCCGTCTCCAGCATCGCTTCCCCGACCCGGGCGAGGTCGCCGGCCTTCTGGTTCTCGGCAAGGCATTCGCTGATCAGCGTTTCGCCGCCGAGCAGCACTTCGTCCGGCGCGTCCCGCAGCGCCGTTTCGAAGGCCCCCGCCCCTTCCAGGCAGGCGACAGGCGTTGAATCGTCCTGACTCCCGCAGCCAACGGCGACAAGAGCGAGGACGGCGAGCGCGACGACGACGATTCGCATCGCCGCATCCTATGGACACGACCACCTCACCCGAACTGCATCAACTTCTACACCCAGCAGGAGCACAGACCGATGCAGCTCGGTCAGTCCATGCGGGGGGAGAGGCCGCCGAAGGAGGCTTGGGCTACGCCGCCGGAGGGACGGGGCGGGGGCGGAGGCTCGGGCGGCTTGGTGGTCGGGCCGGTCGGCTGACCGCCTTTGACGCCGGCGGAGAAGACTTCGACCCACTGGGCGAGGGTGTATTCGGGGGCGATCGCGTGGTTCCAGGAGAGGTGGAGGTGGTTGCCGCAGCCGTGGCCGGCGTCGCCGTCGTAGCCGACCCACCGGAAGGGCGGGCGCGGCTGGCCCTGCACAGGCTCGGCCCAGAGGGCGAGGCGGGTGATCCCGGCCCAGGTCGAGTCGCATTTGCCGTCGCCGTTCAGCGGCACCAGGTCGACCGCGAGGCCGTTGTAATGGTCGGAGCCGCGCGTGTGGCAGCGGTTGCAGCCGGCGTGTTCCCCGCTCGGCAGCGGGCCGGAGTAGCCGTCGGTGACGAAGATCGGGTAGCGCTTGGCGATCCAGCGCAGGTCCGGGAGGATCCGCTTGTCGACCATGTCGCCTTCTTCGTGCGGGATCGAGGCCGGGATCGGGGTGATTTTCCCAGTCGCGTAGAGCAGCTTCGTAGCCGGGATCGGCGCCGCCTGCGAGTAGGCGCAGATGGCGAGCAGAGGGGCAAGCGAGAGGGCGCAAACCGCAAAGAAGCGCGCCCAGGCGTGGGCAAGGGGACGGTGGCTCACTCCCGCTGTATCGGCGCTACGACGCGCACGCCTTAAGTCCTGCCGCCAGAGCCCGAACTGCATCAAATTTTCCACCCACTGGAGAGAGAATTTGATGCAGTTCGGGATTCGGCGCCCCTGGCCAGCCAGCCAGGTAGGGTTCGCGCGTGCCCACCGTTCGCGAGGCAGCCTTCGATCTCTTCCGCGCCCACGGGATGACGACGATGTTCGGCAACCCGGGCTCGACCGAGCTGCCGATGCTCGCCGACTTCCCGGGCGATTTCCGCTACGTGCTCGGGCTGCAGGAGGCGGTCGTGGTTGGAATGGCCGACGGCTTCGCTCAGGCCTCGGGCAAGGCCACCGTCGTCAACCTCCACACGGCGCCCGGCGTCGGCAACGCGATGGGGGCGATCTTCAATGCCCAGGCCAACCACTCGCCGCTGCTGATCACCGCAGGCCAGCAGGCGCGCGCCCAGATCACCCTGCAGGCGAACCTGACCAACCGCGACGCGACCCGGATGCCGCACCCGCTGGTCAAGTGGTCCTACGAGCCGCCGCGGGCCGAGGACGTGCCGCTGGCCCTGGCCCACGGCGCCCACCTCGCCGGTTTGGCGCCGCGCGGCCCGGTCTTCGTCTCGCTGCCGATGGACGACTGGTACGCCGAGGTCGACGAGGCCGACGCGCGGGCGGCGATCGAGCGCCAGGTGACCGGCCGCGCCACGGCCGACCCCGAGGCGGTGCGGGCGCTCGCAGAGCGCCTCGACGCGGCGCAGAACCCGGTCCTCGTCGCCGGCCCCGACATCGACGCGTCCGGCGCCTGGGAGACCGCGATCGCGCTCGCTGAGCGCCAGCGCCTCCCCGTTTGGGCATCCCCCGCCACCGGCGGCGTTCGCCTCGGCTTCCCCGAGAACCACCCCAACTTCCGCGGTGTGCTGCCGCCGGCGATCGGCCCGGTCGGCCAGACCCTCGAGGGCCACGACCTGATCCTCGTCGCCGGCAGCTCCGTCTTCCCCTACTACCCCCACATCCCGGGACCGCTGCTGCCCGAGGGCGCGCGCCTCGTCGCGATCACCAGCGACCCTGACGAGGCGGTGCGGGCGCCGATGGGCGACGCGATCGTCGCCGACGTCGCCCTCACCCTGGCGGCGCTGCTGGAGCAGGTGCCGGAGTCCTCGCGCCCGGCGCCGGAGCCCAACCCGGGCCCGCAGGAAATCCCGGCCGAGGACCCGCTCAACGCCTCGACCGTCCACACCGCCCTCGCCGAGGCGATGCCCGAGGACGCGATCGTCGTCCTCGAGTCCCCCTCCAGCACCCTCGCGCTGCGCAACCAGCTCCGCATCTCCCGCCCCGGCAGCTACTACTTCAGCGCCGGCGGCGGCCTCGGCTTCGGCCTCGCCGCCTCGGTCGGCGTGCAGCTGGCCCAGCCCGACCACCCGGTCGTCTGCGTACTCGGCGAGGGCTCGGCCCAGTACGCGATCACCGCCTTCTGGAGCGCCGTCGCCTACCAGGCGCCCGTCACCTTCCTCGTCCTGCGCAACGAGGAGTACGCGATCCTCAAGTGGTTCGCCGAAGTCGAGCAGGTCAACGCGGCCCCAGGGCTCGACCTGCCGAAGCTCGACGTCGCCTCCGTCGCCGAGGGCTACGGGGTCAAAGCTCACCGGGCGAAGGACCGCGACGAAGTGGCGGGCGCGCTTGCGGCGGCGCTCGCCTCCTCTCAGCCGGAGCTGGTCGAAGTGCCGGTCGCTCCCGGGATGTCCCTCTTCTAGAGGAGCCGGATGCTGCTCCCAGGCCAAGCGCGCAAGGTCCAGCCGCCGCCGAGCCAACCTGTCGACGATCGCGCGCCCGACTCCTTGGCGCAAGGAGTCGCCCAGCCGCTGCGTCAAGAACTGGAGGCGCTGCTCGGCGCCGACCGCGTCCTCCACCGGGTCAGCGACCTCGTCGCCTACGCCTCGGACGCCAGCCCCTACCGCCTCTTCCCGCGCGCCGTGGTCGAGGCGCGCGACGCCGACGACGTCGCCAAGGCCCTCCGCTTCGGCCGCGAGCGCGACATCCCCGTCACCTTCCGCGCCGGCGGCACCAGCCTCAACGGCCAGGGCCAGAGCGACGGCATCCTCGTCGACGTCCGCAAGCACTTCGGTGGCGCCCGGGTCGAGGAGGACGGCGCCCGCGCCCGGGTCAAGCCGGGGACGATCCTCGGCCACGCCAACCGCGTCCTCGCCCCGCACGGGCGCAAGCTCGGCCCCGACCCGGCCAGCACCGACGTCTGCACGGTCGGCGGCGTCGTCGCCAACAACTCTGGCGGGATGCGCTGCGGGGTCACCAAGGACTCCTACTCGACGGTGCGCGAGCTGACCTTCGTCCTCCCCTCGGGGACGAAGATCGACACCGGCGCCCCCGGCGCTGCCGCGGCCTTCGCCGCCGCCGAGCCAGAGCTGGTCGCGGGCCTGGAAGCGATCCGCGACGAGATCCGCGCCGACGCCGAGCTCGCCGACCGCATCCGCCGCAAGTTCGCGATCAAGAACACCACCGGCTACCGCCTCTGCGCCTTCCTCGACGCCGACGAGCCGCTGGAGATCTTCCGCCGCCTCCTCGTCGGCTCGGAGGGCACGCTCGCCTTCATCGCCGAGGTCGTCTTCGAGACCGTGCCGGTGCCGCCGCTGACGACCACCGCCTGGATCCACTTCCCCGGCGTCGAGGAGGCGATCGCCCCGGTCCCGGACTTGGTCGCCTCCGGCGCCACCGCGGTCGAGCTGATGGTCGCGCCCGCGCTGATCACCGCCGCCTGGAACATGGTCGGGGCGCCGCAGGAGTGGAAAGAGCTGCCGCCGGAGTCGGCGGTGCTCCTGGTCGAGTTCGGCGGCACCGACGAGGGCGACCTCGCCGCCCAGGTCCTCCGCGCCGAAGCGATCCTCGGCTCCCACGAGCTGATCCGGCCGATCGCCTTCACCCAGGACCTGGAGGAGATCGAGCTCGCCTGGCGCGTGCGCGAGGGCCTGCACGGGTTGATCGGGCGGGTGCGCCCGGAGGGGACGGCGCTGATCGTCGAGGACGTCTGCGTCCCGCCCGAGCGGATCGCCGAAGGCGCCAAGGACCTGCAGGCGCTGCTCGGCGAGCACGGCTTCCTCCCCGGCGTCGCCGGCCATGCCTCGGCCGGGAACCTCCACTTCATGCTTACCCCGGACTTCGCCAAGCAGGAGGACCTCGAGCGCTACGAGGCCTTCATGGGCGGCCTGGTCGAGCTGATCGTCGAGAAGTACGACGGCTCGCTGAAGGCAGAGCACGGGACCGGGGTCAACATGGCCCCTTATGTAGAGCGTGAGTGGGGGGAGAAGGCGACCGAGCTGATGTGGCGGCTGAAGCGCCTCGCCGACCCCGACGGCGTCCTCTCGCCCGGCGTCGTCCTCAGCCGCGACCCCGGCGTCCACCTGCGCAACCTGAAAACGACGCCGGCGATCGAGGACTGGGGTGGCGCCACCACCTGCGTCGAGTGCGGCTTCTGCGAGCCGGTCTGCCCCAGCCGCCACCTGACCACGACCCCGCGCCAGCGGATCGTCCTGCGGCGGGAGATGGCGCGGCAGCCCGAGGGCTCCCCGGTCCAGCGAGCGCTGCTCGAGGAGTACGGGTACGACGCCGTCGAGACCTGCGCGACCGACGGGTCGTGCCAGCTGGCCTGCCCGCTGGGGATCGATACCGGGCGGATGGTCAAGGAGCTGCGGGTGGCGCAGCATGGTGAGCGTGCCGAAAAAGCAGCCCTCGCTACTGCGAAGCGGTGGGGGATGGTCGAGAAGCTTTCGCGGGTTGGGCTGAAGTTCGTCGGGCCGTTGGTGCGAAGGACGAAGCGCGGGCGCGGGTTGCCTGGGCCCGGGCGGCGGGGGGGAGCGGGTGACCCCTCCCGGGCAACAGCGGGGAGGGCCCGGGAGGGGTCACCCGCTCCCCGAGCCGAGCTCGCGGCGGTCTACGTGCCCAGCTGCACCAACCGCATCTTCGGTCAAGCAAACGAGAGTGCAGTTGACCCCCTATATGAGGGTCAACTGCACTCTCGATCAGTTATTGATGCGCTGGTTGAGGTCTCGGCGCGGGCGGGGATGCCGGTGGCGATACCGGATGACGTGGCCGGTAGTTGCTGCGGACTGCCTTGGAGCTCGAAAGGGTTCGATGCCGCTCATCGGTACAAGGCGAACGAGATGGTCGAGCGCCTGTGGAGTTGGAGCGACGAAGGGCAGTTGCCGGTGGTGATCGATGCGGCTTCCTGCACGGGGGCGATTACCGACCCCGCCGATGGGGTGCTTTCCGAGGAGAACGCAGAGCGGCTGAGGCAGATGGAGATCGTCGATTCGGTTGCCTGGGCTCTGCGGTTGCTGCCCAACCTCGAGATCTCGCAGAAGGTCGGGTCCGCCACCGCCCACCCGACTTGCGCGACGCGCAAGCTCAACCTCGCCCACCCGCTGAAGGCACTCGCCGAGGCGCTTGCCGACGAGGTCTACATCGCCCCCTCCGCCACCTGCTGCGGTTTCGCCGGCGATCGCGGGATCACGCACCCGGAGCTCACCGCCTCCGCCACCCGTCCGCAGGTCGAAGAGCTGGCCGGCCGGCGCTTTGACGCCTACCTCTCCAGCAACCGCACCTGCGAGATCGCAATGACCAGGGCCACCGGCCAGCCCTACGAGTCGGTCGTGTCCCTCCTGGAGCGCCTCACCCGGACTTCCCCAACCTCTACCCAGCCGAGCTGAGGTTGGGGAAGCCCGGACCTAAGCGCTCTGTCCCTCGGTCTGCGCTTTAACCGCGTCGACGCTTTCGGCGTCGATGTCGCGGACCAGCTCGGCGTATTTCGGTTCGCTCTCCATCCGCTTGTCGAGCAGCGGGTTGATCAGGCCGCGCAGGGCGGCGACGTAGCGCCACCACTTGGGGACGAAGATCCGCGGCGCCTGTTCTTCGATCCCGCGGACGAGGCCGGCGCCGGCCTCTTCGGGGCTGATCCGCTTCATCAGCCATTTCGGGCTCAGTTTTTCCACTTTCGCCGAGCTCTCCTGGGCGAAGGCGTCCTGGACCAGTTTCGTGTCGACCCAGCCGAAGTAGGCGACGCTGGCGCTGGCGCCGTGCGGTTTCAGCTCCACCCGCAGCGCCCGCCCGAGCGACTCGACGCCAGCCTTCGCCACCGCGTAGGGAGTGTTGCCGAAGCCGTTGGCGAAGGCGTAGACGGAGGAGACGACGATCATCTGGCCTTTGCGCTCGACGATCTGCGGCAGCGCCGCGCGCACCGTCCGCCAGACGCCGAGCATGTCGACCTCGAAGACCCGTTCCCACTCCTCGCCGGAGATCCCGCGCACGGTTGCGAACTGTTTCTGGGCGATCCCGGCGTTGGCGACGGCGATGTCGAGGCCGCCGAACTCTTCGACGATCTGCGCGACCGCGTTCATCAGCGCGCTCTGGTCGGTGACGTCGCCGCCGAGCCCGATCGCCCGCGGCCCGATCCGCTCCGCCGCCTCGCGTGCCTCCTCGGCGCTGAGGTCGAGCACCGCCACCGTGGCGCCGCGCATGTGCATCTGCCGCGCCGTCTCGAAGCCGATGCCGCGGGCGGCGCCGGTGACCAGCGCGACCTTGCCGTTGAGGTCATAGCGACTCATCGGCTCGCACCCTAGTGATCCCCGCGATCCGGCTGCTGGTCCCCGCTCCTAGAATCCTCAGCTTCATGCCTGGTTTCGCGCCTGTCGATCCGAAGCAGTCCTTCCCCGAGCTGGAGGAGCGGCTGCTCGCACGCTGGCGCCAGGAAGGGGTCTTCGAGCGCTCGCTGGCCCAGCGCGAGGGCGCCCCGGTCTGGAGCTTCTACGAGGGACCGCCGACCGCCAACGGCCGCCCCGGCTCCCACCACGTCCTCGCGCGCGTCTTCAAGGACGTCTACCCGCGCTACAAGACGATGTGCGGGTACCGGGTGCCGCGCAAGGCCGGCTGGGACTGCCACGGCCTCCCGGTCGAGCTCGAGGTCGAAAAGCAGCTCGGCATCTCCTCCAAGCAGGAGATCGAGGAGCTCGGGATCGCCGAGTTCAACCGCCGCTGCCGCGAGTCGGTCTTCGAGTACGTCGAGGAGTGGAACAAGCTGACCGAGCGGATCGGCTTCTGGATCGACCTCGACGACCCCTACGTGACCCTCGAGGACGATTACATCGAGTCGGTCTGGTGGTCGCTGCGCAAGCTCTGGGACGACGGCCGCCTCTACGAGGGCCACAAGGTCGTGCCCTACTGCCCGCGCTGCGGCACCGCCCTGTCCTCGCACGAGGTCGCGCTGGGATACGAGGACGTCAAGGACCCGTCGATCTATGTGCGGTTCCCGCTGCTCGGGGAGGACGGGAGCGAGAGCGGCGAGTCGCTGCTGGTCTGGACGACGACGCCCTGGACCCTGCCGGGGAACGTCGCCGTGGCGGTAGCGCCCGAGGTGACTTACGTGCGGGCGCGCATCGGGGACGAGACGGTGATCCTGGCCGAGCCGCTGGTGGAGAAAGTGCTGGGTGAGGAGGCGGAGATACTCGACCGCTTCCCCGGCTCCGAGCTCGTCGGCCGCAGCTACCGCGGGCCGGTCTTCGAGCTCTCCGATGAGGGCCCCGCCAACGCCTTCCGCGTCCTTGCCGGCGACTTCGTCACCACCGACGACGGCACCGGCCTCGTCCACATCGCGCCCGCCTTCGGCGAGGACGACTACAAGGTCGCCGGCGAGAACGGCATCTTCGATCCCACCGACGCCGCCACCCTTTACAACCCGGTCGACCTCAACGGAAAGTTCACCGCCCGCGTCGCCGGCTTCGAGGGCGAGTTCGTCAAGGACGCCGAGGTCACCAAAGCCCTGATCGCCGACCTCGACGCGCGCGGCCTGCTCTTCCGTGAGCAGGTTTACGAGCACAGCTACCCGCACTGCTGGCGCTGCGGGACGCCGCTCCTCTACTACGCGAAGTCGAGCTGGTACATCGCCACCTCGCAGGCCCGGGACCAGCTCCTCGCCAACAACGAGGAGATCGGCTGGCACCCAGAGCACGTCAAGCACGGCCGCTTCGGCAAATGGCTGGAGAACAACGTCGACTGGGCGCTCTCCCGCGACCGCTACTGGGGGACGCCGCTGCCGATTTGGGAGTGCACCGCCGAGGGCTGCGACGAGCGCTTCTGCGCCGGCTCGGTCGAGGACCTGCGCGAGCGGGCGCGCGGCACCGTCCCCGAGGACCTGCACCGCCCGTATATCGACGGCGTCGCCCTCGACTGCGAGCGCTGTGGAGGCGAGATGCGGCGGGTCGTCTCGGTGATCGACACCTGGTACGACAGCGGCGCGATGCCCTTTGCCCAGTTCCACTATCCGTTCGAGGGCAAAGAGGAGTTCGAGGAGCGCTTCCCCGCCGACTACATCTGCGAGGCCCAGGACCAGACCCGCGGCTGGTTCTACACCCTGCTCGCCGAGTCGACTCTGCTCTTCGACACCTCCAGCTACAAGAACTGCGTCTGCCTCGGGCTGATCCTCGACCCCGAGGGGCAGAAGATGTCGAAGAGCCGCGGCAACGTCGTCGACCCCTGGGACGTGCTGAACGCCCACGGCGCCGACGCCTTCCGCTGGTACTACCTGACCGCCCAGCAGCCCTGGGCCGGCTACCGCTTCAGCGTCGACACGGTGGGCGAGTCGGTCCGCCAGTTCCTCCTCACCCTCTGGAACACCTACTCGTTCTGGGTTCTCTACGCGAACGCGGAGAACCTCGGGCCAGACGATGTCGCTTTTGTGGACATGGAGGCCACTAAAGCGACACAGAACGACCTCGACCGCTGGGCGCTCTCGCGGCTGCAGGCGACGACCGCGACCGTGCGCGAGCGGATGGACGCCTACGACTGCACCAGCGCCGGGCGGGCGATCGCCGAGCTCGTCGAGGAGCTCTCCAACTGGTACGTGCGGCTGAGCCGCCGCCGCTTCTGGGACGGCGACCGCGCCGCCTTCGCGACCCTGCGGCACACCTTGCTGGAGACGGCGGCGATGCTGGCGCCGTTCACGCCCTTCCTCGCCGACGAGATCCACCGCAACCTCTCCGGCGAGAGCGCCGCTCCCTCGGTCCACCTGCGCGACTTCCCCGAGGTCGACGAGGCGCTCCGCGACCCCGACCTCGAGCAGGGGATGGAGGCGGTCCGCCTCACCGTCGAGCTCGGCCGCGCCGCCCGCGCCCAGGCGAAGGCGAAGGTCCGCCAGCCGCTGCGCCGCGCCGTGATCGTCGCCAACGAAGCCGAGCGGGCCGCGATCGAAGCCCGCAGCGACCTCGTCACCGCCGAGCTCAACGTCAAGGAGCTCGACTTCGTCAGCGACGAGTCCGAGCTCGTCTCCTACAGCGCCAAGCCCAATTACCGCGCCCTCGGGCCCCGCTTCGGCAAGAGCATGCCCCAGGTCGCCGCCGCCGTCGAGGCCCTCGACGCCGCCCACGTCGCCGCCGTCCTCGCCGAAGGCGGCGAGGTCGGGATCAACCTCGACGGCACCGACCACAGCCTCACCGCCGAGGACGTCACCCTCGCCCTACAGCCCCTCGAGGGCTACGAGGTCGAGGCCGAGGCCGGCCACGCCGTCGCCCTCCAGCTGGAGCTGGACGACGAGCTCCGCCGCGAGGGCCTCGCCCGCGAGATCGTCCACGCCGTCCAGATCGCCCGCAAAGACGCCGGCCTGGAGATCACCGACCGCATCGCCCTCACCCTCGGCGGCGACCAAGACCTCCTAGCCGCCGCCCAGGCCTACCAGGACTACCTAGCCAACGAGGTCCTGGCCACCTCCGTCTCCTACGACGGCAGCGCCAACGGCGCCACCGCCAAGATCGACGGCCGCGACCTCAGCATCGGGGTCAGCCGCGCCTGAGCGGCGCTACTCGCTCGGCTTTTCGCCGATGATGAAGTCCGATTTCTTCGAGTCGGAAAACTTCACCCAGCAGTGATCGGGGGCGACCCCGGCTACCTCGATCAGGGCCGCTTCGATGCGTTTGGCGATCTCCGCCTTCTGCTCGTCGGAACGGCCCTCGTACCAGTGGACTTGAACGAACGGCATCGGCTCAGGTGAGGCGGGGAGGCGGGGCCGCTAGGCGAGCGCCGGCTCCAGCTCGGCCTCGAGACGGCGCTTCGGCATCGCGCCGACGATTTTCTTCGCGATCGCGCCGTCCTTGAAGAGGATCATCGTCGGGATCGAGAGAACTTCGTACTGGGCCGCCGTCTGCTGGTTCTCGTCAACGTTGATCGAGACGATCTTGAGGTCGTCGCGCTCGCCGTCGATCTCCTCGAGGACAGGGTGGACGACGCGGCAGGGACCGCACCAGGGCGCCCAGAAGTCGACGAGCACAGGCCCCTCGGCCTCGAGCACGTCCGATTTGAAGGTCGCGTCGGTTACGTCGGTCAATTTGCCAGTCACTGTCCGTCTCCCGGTCGTGTGGTCGGTCTCAATACTTCAGAAAGTATAGCGCCCCCCGTGCAACCCCGCCGGGGCCAGCCCACTCTCCTTACCCGTCTGGGCGTCGATGGTATTCCTTGACAGGTGACGAACGCTGAGATCGCCGCCGCCCTGGAAGAGCTGGGGATCCTCTACGAGCTCGACGGGGCGGTCAAATACCGAGTCCTCGCCTACAGCACCGCCGCCAAGGCGATCCGCGAGAGCCCGGTCGCGGTCGCCGAGCTGGCGAGCCGAGGAGAGGCGACGAAGGTCCCCGGCGTCGGCAAGACGCTGGCGGAAAAGATCGACGCGCTGCTGGAGACCGGCGAGATCCCGGCGGCGGTGCGGCTGAAGGCGAAGTTCCCGCCGACCCTGATCGAGGTCACCCGGGTCCCCGGCGTCGGCCCGAAAACCGCGCGCCGCCTCTTCGAGGAGCTGGAAATCTCCTCGATGGAAGACCTTAAAGCGGCGGCGGAGGCGGAGAAGATCCGCGACGTCAAAGGGCTGGGGCCGAAGGCGGAGGAAAACATCCTTGCCTCGCTCGAGCGCCTGGGCGAGCCGGGGGAGGGGCCGGGACGGCTGCTGCTCTCGAAGGTGAAGCCGATCGCCGAGGAGCTGGCGGCGGCGCTGCGCGAGCACCCGGCTGCCGACAAGGTCGAAGTCGCGGGCTCGGTCCGCCGTTGGGGCGAGACCTGCAAGGACATCGACATCATCGCCACCGCCGAGGAGCCGGCCGCGCTCGCCGAGCACCTCGCGAGCCACCCGTTGATCGCCGCCGCCGGCAAGCCTGGGACCAGCGGCGTCCGCGCCCAGACCCACAACGGAATCTCGGTCGACCTGCGGATCGTCCCGCCGGCGAACTTCGGCAACCTGCTCCAGCACTTCACCGGCTCCAAGGCCCACAACGTGCAACTACGCGAAGAGGCGGTCGGCCGCGGCCTCTCGGTCTCCGAGCACGGGATCACCGACACCGAGAGCGGCGACGTCACCCCCTGCGCCACCGAGGCGGAGGTCTACGAGCGCCTCGGCTACGAGTACGTCGAGCCGGAGCTGCGCGAGGGGAGGGGGGAGCTGAAGGCGGCGCGCGGAGGCAAGCTGCCGCAGCTGGTCGAGATCGGCGAGATCAAGGGCGACCTCCACTCCCACACGACCCTCTCCGACGGCCGCAACTGCGTCGAGGAGATGGCTGCGGCGGCCCGCGACCGCGGCTACGAGTACCTGGCGATCACCGATCACTCCGCCAGCCACGGCTTCGGCGACCACGTCACCGCCGAGCGCCTCTGGGAGCGGATCGAGGAGGTCCGCGCCTGGAACAAGGCCAACGCCACCAAGAAGTTCCGCCTCCTCGTCGGCTCGGAGATCAACATCGGCCTCGACGGCACGCTCGACTACCCCGACGACCTCGTCGCCGCCCTCGACTGGGTCGTCGCCAGCGTCCACACGGCCTTCTCGGTGCCGGAAAAGCAGATGAACGAGCGCGTCCTCACCGCGATCGCTAACCCCAACGTCGACTGCATCGGCCACCTGACCGGGCGGCTGATCGGCCGCCGCGAGCCCTACGGCGTCGACATCGAGGCGATCGCCGCCGCCGCGGCCGAGCACGGCACGATGATCGAGATCAACGGCAACCCCAACCGCCGCGACCTCTCCGACCTCCACGCCCGCCTCGCCGCGGAGGCCGGCGTCAAGATCGTCCTCAACACCGACGCCCACGGGGTCGAGACCCTCGACAACATGGCCTACGCGATCGCCACCGCCCGCCGCGCCTGGCTGACCGCCGCCGACGTCGCCAACACCCGCGGCTGGGCCAAGTTCCAGAAGCTGATGAAGAAGTAGGCATCGGGCCGCCATCCGCGCGAGTTTTGTTTAGTAAATTGACTAGCGCCGATGAACCGGGTTCTACAGGCGGCGCTACTGGGAGCAGCGATCCTCGCGGTCGCGGCTGCGCTCGGCTGCGGCGGTGGCGGTGGCGACTCCAGCTCGACTGCGGCCCAGACCGAATTGAAGCCGCGCAACCTGAAGAAATACGACTTCGTCTTCCACGCCTCGATCCTCTGCAAAAAGGGCTTGGAACAAGCTGACGTCGCGATGCACAAGGCAGCAGGCGAACCGGCACCCAAGCAGCCCTCCTCGGCGCCCGACTGGGAAGGCTCGAAGCTGCCGCTGAAGGTGGTGCTGCCCGCGTTCCGCCGGATCACGAGCCAGCTCGAAGCGCTAGAACCGTCCCAAGCCGACGCCTACGAGTACGAAAGCTTCGTCAAGCGCCTGCAGGAAGAGCTAAAGGAAGCCGAAGCGCACCCCGACGCCCCGATCAGCTCCCGTCCGCTCCGCGGCGCCGGCAAACAGGCCTACATCTGGGGCCTGCACGCCTGCCTTTTCTAGAAGGCCCAGTACAGAAAGAGGGCGCACAGCGATCGCCGTCCGCCCTCTGACCTCCTCGGGGTGTGGTGATGGTTTGGTCAGCCGGAAGTCACCCAGGCTGCGCTGGGCGATGTCGCCACGTAGTGACCCGATAGGGTTCCGCTGGGGCAGCGTTCGGTCTCGGAGGTAATGGTCGCGGAGAGATCTAATGTCCCGGGATTACCCCCTGTCGCCGTCCCAATCGTGGTGCTATTGGTCACATAAGAACAGGTTGACGGGTTACCGACGATGTTCGGGAGTTCGTGAATGGTCACTGTGGTACCGGTTGTGGTCAACGTGCCGTTATCGGTTCCAGCGATCCACTGCAGGGAACCCGTGCCAGGACTAATGACTGTGGTGGGACGCGTACATTTGCTAAAGGTGAGACTCGTAAGCGTGCTGGTTACCGCCACACCGGAGCCACCGTCGTTGTTCTGCGTTCCGGTTACCGTTGATTCGGCGCATGTGTCGATCACAATGCCGAACGGACCAGCAATTTTGATCGAATCCTCAGCGCTCGCTTTACCTACCGTTCCTTTTAAGTACGGTTCACTGCATTTTTCTGTATTGAGGTTGTTTTTGCAGATGACGGTAGCGGAAGCCGTGCCGGCTCCCAGGAATGCCATCAGGGCAGCGGCCGCAACGACCGCCAAGCCGAGCATCTTCAGGTGCTTCATCGATTCCTCCTTGTCCGCCAAAAAGCGGGTCGTTTGAGCGCTTCTAACAAACGGGAGGGGTCTTAGTCAAGAACCTTTGTAGTATCTCCGGCTCAGGAGGGGGTCATCTCAGCGCCGCGCAGTCCCGGCGTCCGCACCAGCTCGATCGGGCGCAGGGCGTGGGTAGGGACGACGTAGAACTTGACCCCGTCGCGGCTCTCGATTCCGAGGACGGCGGCCTCGCGGGTGTGCCAGGCGAGGGAGACGATCAGGGCGTAGCCGGCGCCGACGGCGGCGACGCCGGGGAAGAAGATGCCGAGGACGCCGGCGGCGATCGCGGTGAAGGCAATCGGCCAAAGGCGAGTGAAGGCGATCCGCGCCGGGGTCTGCTCGGGCAGCGAGGTGGCGGTGCGGGCGCGGGAGAGGGCGTCGCGGACGTCATCGGCCGCGCGGTGCGGGCGGCCGAGATAGATGCCGATCGCCAGCGCGATCAGCCACCACGCCGCCGCGATCACCGCGATCCGGGTGTCGCCGTCGCGGTTGGCGGCAAGCGCCGTGATCGCCCCCAGCGCCGTCGCCTCGGCGGCGGTGATGAAGACACTGGCGCGAAGGAGGTCGGTGTAAGGCATCGCTAGAGAGTTCGATCCGCTGTTGACGTCATTCGGCCAGCCAGCGCAGGATCTCGAGCCAGCCGTCGAGACCGTCGACGGTAACGTCGCACTCTTCGGCCAGCTCCGCCGGTCCCTCCGGCGAGAGGACGCCGACGCAGACGGCGGCGCGCAGCCGCCCCTCCTCGCTCAGCTCACGCAGGCGGCGGAAGGCGTCGAGATCGGTGCGGTCGTCGCCGGCGTAGGTGGCGCGGTCAAGGCGCCCGCCGGCGAGCAGGGAGGCGATGGCGCCGTCCTTGCCGCCGCCGCCGAGCGGCCGCAGCTCCAGCACTTTGCGCCCCCAGCGCGGTTCCAGCCCAGCGCGCCCGGCCTCGTTGGCGATCTCGTGGGCGCGGCTCTCCGCCGCCGCTTCGTCGGGGCTGCCGCGCCAGTGCAGCGCCTGGATCGGCCCCTTGTCCTCCTGCCGCAGCCCGACCGCCGCCAGCCGCTCGTCGTCGATCGCGGTGAGGAACTCGGACGCTTCGCCCTCCCGTCCCGCCACCGAGGGATCGGGTCGCGGCGTCTCCTCGCCGGGCATCAGCAGCTCGAGCCCGTGGTTGCCCGCGTAGGCGAGCGTGTCGAGGCCGACCAGCCGGCGCGCGTCCTCCGCCCGCCGCCCGGAGATGCAGCCGACCAGCGCGTAGCGCTCGCTCAGCGCCGCCAGCACCTCCCGCGCCGCCGCCGGCAACGCCGCTTGCTCGGCCCGCTCGACGATCGGCGCCAGGGTCCCGTCGACGTCGGTGAGGATCGCCGCGCACTCGGGCCGCTCGCGCAGGGGCGCTAAGGCGGCAGCCCAATCGGCGTCCCCGCGGGCGCCGGGGATCTCGGGAGCGGGGGGCACGGCTCTTAGTATCGCGGGGATGCCCGCCACCGCGAGCCCGGACCACGCCCTGATCAAGCTGGCGGCGATCGGCACCATCGCCGGCGTCTTCAGCGGCCTCTTCGGGGTCGGCGGCGGCACCGTGATCGTGCCGCTGCTGATCTTCTGGTTCGGCTACGGCGAGCGTCTCGCCACCGGCACCAGCCTCGCCGCGATCGTGATCATCGGCCTCTTCGGCGCCCTCGCCCAGGGCGGCGCCTACGGCAACGTCCACGTTGCCACCGGCCTGCTGCTCTCGATTCCCGCAGTCGTCGGCGTCGTCCTCGGCACCGCGATCCAGCAGCGGATCCCCCAGCGCGCCGTCTCCTACCTCTTCGCCCTGCTCCTGGTCGCGATCGCGGTGGAGCTGATCCTCTCGTGAGGGCCTTGACGAGGAGGGACGCGTGAGCGAGCTCGCCGCGGCCCTGATCTGCCTCGCCGGCGGGATGACCGGCGGCCTCGTCGGGGTCGGCGGCGGCGTCCTCTTCGTCCCCGCTCTCACGGTCTTCATCGGCCTCAGCCAGGTCGAGGGCGAGTCGACCTCGCTGCTGATGATCGTCGTCGTCGCGATCGTCGGCGCCTACCGGCAGAACGGCTACGGCAACGTCCGCCTCCGCGAGGCGCTGATCATCGGCGCCCTCTCCCCGCTCGGCGTCCTCTCCGGCGTCGCCCTCGCCAACCACCTCTCCGAACGCGCCCTCCAGCTCGCCTTCGCCGCCCTCGCCCTCTTCATGGCCGTCCAGCTGGTCCGCCGTGCCCGCACCGCTTCCTAAAGGGAGCAGGAGGGCATGGTCTACGCTCAGAAGCGTGGATTCACTGACTTGGGAAAGCGACCTCCCGCGCCTGCGCTCGCCGATTCTGGTCTGCGCCTTTCGCGGCTGGAACGACGCTGCCGCGGCGGCCTCAACCGCGCTCGCCTCGATCGCCAACGACCTCGAAGGCGAGCAGATCGCCAGCATCGACCCCGAGGACTTCTTCGACTTCCAGTCGACCAGGCCGACGATCCAGATGGACGAGGGGCAGACGCGCCGGATCGAGTGGCCAGAGAACAACGTGATCGCGGTGCCGGTGCCGAGCGCCGACCGTGACCTCGTCCTCTTCGACGGGACCGAGCCGAACCTGCGCTGGCGCACCTTCTCGGAGACGATCGCGACCGTCGCCGACGCCCTCGGCGTCGAGATGGTGATCACCCTCGGCGCCCTGATCGCCGAGGTCTCCCACACCCTGCCGGTGCCGATCACCGGCCTCGCCTCCAGCCAGGAGCTGGTCGAGGAGCTGGAACTCGAGCGCTCGAGCTACGAGGGCCCGACCGGGATCGTCGGCGTCGTCCACGACCTCTGCCGCCAGAGCGGCCTCGACTCCGCCTCGCTCTGGGCCGCGGTGCCCCACTACGTCGCCGCCGTCCCCAACCCGAAGGCGGCGCTGGCGCTGTTGCGCCGGCTCGAGGGCCTGACCGGGATCGCCGTCGAGGCCTCCGAGCTGGAGGAGGAAACCGATGACTACGAGGAGCAGATCGGCCGCGCCGTCGCCGCCAACCCGGAGATCGAGGAGCTGGTAGCGCGGATCGAGGCCGAACAGGTCGACCTCTTGGACGAGGAGAGCGAGCTCCCCAACGCCGACACCCTCGCCAGCGAGTTCCAGCGCTTTCTCCGCCAACGCGGCGACGAGCAGAACTAGCTCAGGCTTCCGCCGCCGGGCAGATCAGCCGGTAGTCGCACCAGCTGCAGACCTTGGGCGAGGGGCGGGGCTCGAAGTCCTGGCCGAGGATGCCCTCGCCGACCCCGAGGACGGTGCGCTCGACCCGCTCGGCGTCGTCGGGCCTGATCGGCGCGGCAACTTTGTCGCCGTCGAGCACGTAGTAGTAGCTGCCGGTGCTCGCCTCGATTCCCCAGGCCTCGCGCGCCGCCATCCTGTAGAGAGCCAGCTGCAGGTCGTCGTCGAGGTCCTCTTCTGACTTGCGCTCGCCGGTCTTGTAGTCGATCAGCTCGTAGTCGCCGTCGGGCAGGCGGTCGACGCGGTCGACGCGGCCGCGCACGTGGTGGTCGCCGACCTTGAAGTCGAACTTCTTCTCCAGCCAGACCGGTTCCCCCTCGGCCAGCCGCTCGCGCTCCCAGTAGAGGCGCAGGGCCTCTTTGGCGCGATCGCGGAACTGCAGCTCGTCGTCTGAGTTGCCGAAGCCGGTGCGACGCCAGCCCTGCTCGAAGAGCCGGTTCAGCAGCCGCAGCCCTTCGAACTCGTTCGCCGGCGGTTCTTTGTGGAAGCGCTCGAGGACGTTGTGGAAGAGGATCCCGAAGCGCTGGTTGATCGTCAGCTCCTGCGGGATCCCGAAGACGCGGGCGAACTTGTACTTGAGCGGGCAGGTGAGGTAGAGCGAGAGGTCGGAGGCCGAGAGGCTGAGCATGCCGTCGCCGCGGCGCGGCAGGAAAGCCGCCAGCGAGGGCTCCTCGCGCGCCGCCACCAGCTCCAGCCGGCGGCCGCGCTCGCGCTCGGAGTCGAGCAGGTAGGCGTCGAGGGCGGAGGCGTCGAGCTCGGCCTGCTGCTCGGGCGTCGCCACCTGCCGCAGCAGCCCGTTGACCGCGTCGATCGCCTCCGCGGTCGGCTCGTCGCCCGGCCGCTGCGCCAGCGCAGCCAGCTTCAGCAGCTCGAGGTAGCGGGCGATCGCCCGGTTGACGTCGATCGCGGTGTCGAGGCGAGGCTCGGAGAGCTCGCGCCCGGCGCGCCAGGAGGCCTCGAGCACCTGCTCGCGCAGCTGCCGGTAGGTCGCGTGCAGCCCCTCGGCGGGCCCGAACAGCTCCTCCTCGTAGGGCTCCTCCGTTGCACCTTCAGCCTCGGCCGCCGCGAGCGCCTGCTCGTAGTAGCGGGAGGGACGAGCGGCCTCGCCCGCCGGGCCGCGCTCGACCCGCGAGAGCACGAGGCCGCTGCGCGCCGGCCAGCCGAGGCGCTCCCACTCGCCTTCTTCCTCCAGCCCGAGGACGAATACATGATCGAAGCCGAGCCCCTTGACCGCGGCGACCGACATCCCGCGGACCGCTCCCGGCGCCGGCGGCTCCTCCGCCTCCTCGGCTTCGACCCCGGCCTCGGCGACGGCGCTCAAGTAGCGGACGAAGCCGCGGGTCGAGCCGTGCGGTTCGCGCCGGGCCCAGGCAGTCGCCAGCTCGGCGAGGCGGGAGAGCCCGAGCAGTCGCTCGGCCACCTCGGGCTGGGCGGCGAAGAGGCGCTGGCGGCGCAGCCCCACCTGCTCGATCAGCCGCCGCACGAAGACGTCGGCCCGCCGTTCCTCCATGATCGCCGCGGCGCCCGCGTAGAGCTTGAGGAAGGTCCCGATTCGCTCCCGCGCCTCGGGCTGGAACTGGGGGCTGTCGAGGGCGGCCTCGCAGGCGGCGACCATGTCCTGCTTGCGGCGCCGGGCGATCGTCGTCAGCCGCGCCAGGTCCCCCGAGCGCAGTTCGACCGGCGGCCGGGTCAGGGCCCGCGCCGCGGCGGAGGAGTCGTCGGGGTCGGCGAGCACCCGCAGCCAGGCGATCGCGTCGCGCACCTCTGGTCGCTGGAACAGCGCGCTCGGCCCGAAGAGGTGGAAGGGGATGCCGCGCTCCTCCATCGCCGCCGACACGGCGCCACCGTCCTGGGCGGGGTCGGCGACGAGGACGCAGATCTCCTCCGGCGCGGTCCCTTCGGCGACCAGGTGCTCGACCGCCCGCGCCGTCGCCTGCGCCTGCGCCCGCTCGTTGGTGGCGCTCCAGAAACTCAGCCGGGGATCGCGGAAGCGCTCGCTCAGCTCGATCCGCTCGGCGTCCGGGAAGCGGTCGCTGTCGGCCTCGGCGGTGAAGAGTTGGTTCGGGTTGTCGGCGGCGAGCGACTCGACCACCGCCAGTTGCGCCGGCGTCGCCTCCTCGAGCTCGTCGACCATCAGGTAGCGCCAGCGCTCGGCGATCGCCCGGCGCACGTCGGGCCGCTCGACCAGCAAGCAGTCGAGGGCGAGGAAGACGTCGCCGCGGTCGAGGCTGCCGGTCTCGGCGAGGATGCGGTCGTGGGCCCGGTAGAGCTCGGCGAACTCGAGCTCGCGGTCCTTCGCCTCGCGCCCGGCCTGGTCCTCTGAGCTCGCCGCCTCGGCCCGCTCCGAGAGCGTCGTCGGCCCGACCCGTTCCGCCTTCAGGCTGTCGATCCGCGCCAGCAGCCGCGCCAGCAGCCCGGCCGGGTTACCGCGGATCTCGTGCCGGCGCAGCGGCAGCCGGTCGAGCCGGTCGAGCAGCATCGCCAGCCGCTCAGCCCGCCCGAGGACGTCGAAGAATGGGTCGAGGCCGGCCTCCTCGGAGTACTCGCGCAGGAGCCGCTCGCCGATCGCGTCCCAGCTGCCGATCCAGAGCTCCTCGAACGAGCCGGGGAGGAGGGCCTCGCAGCGCCCCTGCAGCCGCGCCGCCGTGGTCCGGCTGGAGGCGATCGTCAGCACCTGCTCGGGCCGGGTGCCGTCGGCGGCGAGGTGGGCCAGACGGCGGGCCAGCAGCTCAGTCTTGCCGGTTCCGGGCGCGCCGACCACCAGTAGCGGTCCGGCGCCATGCTCGATCGCGCGCCGGCGCTCAGAGCCGGCGTTCTCGAGCGTTGATTGCTCCTCAGGCATCACCTCAAACTAACGCCCACGTACCATGGGGTCGATGGACGTCCTCTCCGTCGACTGGCCGGCGATCTGCCGCCGTATCGTCGCCGCCCAGCGCCCGATCTTCGAGCGGGCGAAGACGAGCGAGGAGCGGACCGTCTACGAGGGCGTCGGCGAGGGCGGCGACCGCACCCTGGTGATCGACCGCGAATGCGAGGACGTGGTCTTCGGCGAGCTGGAGAAGCTGGCTGATGAAGGTGCCTCCTTCGTCGCCGTCTCCGAGGAGCGGGGGGAAGTGACGTTCGGCTCCGGCGGCGAGCACCGCATCGTCATCGACCCGATCGACGGCTCGATGAACGCCCGCCGGACGATCCCCTCCTTCGCAATCTCGATCGCCGTCGCTTCTGGCCCCTCGATGTCCGACGTCGAGTTCGGCTTCGTCCACGACTTCGGCGCCGACGAGGAGTTCATGGCGCGGCGCGGCCAGGGGGCGACCCTCGACGGCACGCCGGCCCGCGTTTCGCCGCCGGCCGAGCGGCTCGAGGTGGTCGGCGTCGAGTCGGCCGAGCCCGAGTGGTCGCTGCCGGCGCTGGAGGCACTCGCCGGCAGGGTCTTCCGCCTGCGGGTGGTCGGAGCGATCGCGATCTCGGGCGCCTACGTTGGGGCCGGCCGCTTCGACGCGATGCTGAGCCTGCGCTCCTGCCGCTCGGTCGATGCCGCTGCCGCGCAGCTGATCGTCCGCGAGGCCGGCGGCGCCGTTGCCTTCGGCGCCGGCGAGCTCTCCGAGGCCATGCTCGACCTCGAGTCGCGCTACCCGATGGCGGCGGCGAACAGCGAGGACGGTCTCGCGACGGTGCGCGCGGCGCAGCTCGCCAAAGCCGCGTAACCCTTCTCTCCAGGCGGTTTACAAACGGGTGTTCGCAAGAACACATGTTCGCTACACTCGGGCGCTCTCCCGCCCCCCAAAACCCAAACTGAAGAGGTGTTTTTCCCTTATGGCAGAAGCAAAAAGCAACGCCAGCAAATCGAAAACGCAGGCCAAGCGCGCCACCACCGAAGCTAAAAAGTCCGCGGCCAAAACCGCGTCGGCTTCGAAACGCGCCGCGACCAAGGCCGCTGCTGCTGAGAAGAACCAGGTCCAGACCGTCGTCGAGACCGCTGTTGACGTCCCGGTCGGCGCTGTCCTCGCGGTCAGCGACCGGATCAACGAGCTGGTCGAGCCGTGGACGGACCGCAGCAAGGCCGCGCGGCAGATCAAAAACCACCGCAGCAACCTGCGCAAATCGCTGAAGCGGACCGAGCGTCGCGGCACCACCGCCCGCCGCCGCGCCCTCACCGAGGCCCGCCGGACCCGCACCCAGGTCGAGCGCGAGGCCCGCAATCGCCGCACCGAGGTCGAGCAGCGCGTCCGCCGCGCGATCGAGGTCCCGACCTCGCGCGCCCAGGAGGTAGTCGACACCGCCCAGGGCGTCGTCGGCTCAGTCACCAGCCAGATCCCGGTACTGCGCTAAAGCGCTAACGGCCGGTAACGGCAACGGGGCGGGAGTAGGCGGGCTCGTAGGGCCAGCCCTCCCGCCCTTTTAAGTACGCGCGGAACTTGAAGCGAACGCCGTGGCTGTCGTTGTCGCTGAAGCGGTAGGCGTAGCGGAAGCGTCCGCGGGCATCGGCCTGGACGGTGCGGAAGGCGCTCCACTTGGCGCCGGGATAGCGGAATTGCAGCTCCACCGGCAGGCCTTCCTCGAGCGGCGCGACGCCGGCCTGGGCGACGCGGCCGCTGAAGACGATCGGCCGGCCGCCCACCTTTGCCTTGGCTGCTGAGGCGCGGAGGCGAACCGAGGCGGACACGTCCAGATGGACGCTCCCAGCGCTGGCGCGGGTGAGCGTCTTCGTCCCGGCGAAGGTCACGCCGACCTCCCGGCTCGGGCCGGGGGCCAGATGCAAGGAGAACGTTCCGTCGGAGCGGGTGGGAACCCGGGTCGTCCGCTGCGGCGGTTGCGAGCCTGGGGCGAAGGTCTCCGTCACCGCCACCTCATAACCGGGGAGCGGGGCGCCGGAGAGGTTCCGCAGGCGCCCGCCGAAGGGAACGCTGCGGCCGAATGGCGTTTTCCGTGCCCGGGCGCCAAAGCCCGCTTCGAGTCGGGTCAGGGTCTTCAGCGGGTCGACGAGGACCATCTTGCCGCCGCGGGCGCGGTCGCTGCCGGTGGTGGCGTTGCCGGCCTGGTCGTGGCCGGTGGCGAGGAATTCGTACTTCCCACTCGGGTAGCTGTCGCTGTCCCAGTGGGCGACCAGGCGGCCATCCGACACCCGCGTCGGCAGCTCCTCGAATCGCCCGGAGGTCCCCGCGCGCCGCAGCCGGACCGAGCCGCGATCGGCCGGCCCTGAGAGCGGGTCGGCGACGATCGCTTCGATCCGCTCCGGTTCGGCGGGATCCTGGGCTGCGGCGAACAGCACCCGCGGCGGGTCTTCGTCGATCCGGATCGTCGCCCGTGAGGGGAGTGGGCCCGCGCCCGCGCGGTCTGCGACGTTGCCCGCAGCGTCGCGGGCGAAGTAGGTGACCTCGTGGACGCCGCTGCCGACAACCCAGCCCGAGACGCTGTCGCCGTCGGCGAGCGCCGGGGGAGCGCCGTCGACCCCAATCGCGGCAAACGGTCCCGTCGGCCCTGCCGCGACCATCCCCGAGAGTTCGTCGGCGGCGAGGACGGTCAGCCGCACCGGCCCGCTGCTCCAGCCCGCTGGCGCCCCTTGCAGCGAGAGGCGCGGCAGGGTCGCGTCGGACCGGAAGACGACGCTGCGGACCGGGGAGGCGAGGCCCGCGCCGGAGACGGCGACCACCCGGGCGAAGGTCTCGCCCTCGGGCAGCGTTCCCAGGGCGATCGTGTCGTCGCCGATCCCCTGCGGCAGGTCGGTCTCGGCGTCGCTGCACCAGTCGGGGTGGAGGCAGGGAGAGCTGCCGCCGCCGGTATCGAGCGAGAAGGCATAGCCGCGGATGCCCGAGCGCGGCAGTGCCCCGGCCGGGTGGCCGATCTTCAAAACCGCTACCTCGTGGCCCGCCAGCCACCCGGCCGGAGCTTGCGGAGTGGCCACGGGCGGGACGGTGTCGTCGAAGCGGAGCGGCGCCCGGGCGGCCGGGCCAGCTCGCCCTTCGTTGTCTTCCAGCCAGATTTCGACGGTGTAGATGCCGGGCACCCGCGGCACTTCCACCGAGTCGAGCGCCACCAGTTGCTCCGTCTCCCGGACCGGGCCGGCGACGAGCTGGCCGGTGGAGTCGAAAACGCGGTAGATGACCGCCCGCGGTTCGACCGGCGGCCCGGGAGCCTGGGCCCAGCCGAGGCGGAAGGTGTTGCTCGCATGCCAGTTGGCCGCCCCGCCCTCTACCTCGAGGTCTTCGATCCGCAGGGGTTCGCTCGCCTCCGCAACTGCCGGGACCAAACAAGCGAGAGCAAGGGCGAGCGCGAGGAGGCGCTTCACGGCCCGAACTCCCCGGCGGGGTCGCCGCCTTCGCTCGTTTCCGCGGGCGCGGGTTCAGGGCCGGGCGCCGGTTCGGGCGCGGGCGGCGGTGCGTATTCGACCGCGCTGTTCGCGACCGGTTCGCTCACCTCGGGAGCCGGTTCGGCGGGCGCGGGAGCTGGTTCGGCTTGCTGGTGATTGGTGGTCGGATGCTTCTTGGGCTTGTGGTCAGGCGCGGGATCTGGAACAGGCGCGGGTGCCGGCTCGTATTCGACTTGCGCCGGCCCTTGCGCCGGCTGCTCGATCCGGCGCTCGAGCGCAGCCGGCTTCGCCTCACTCGCTCCGAGGTCGAGCGGCCCCGGCACCAGGCCCGACGCGACGCAGGCCGCGGCGCCGCCCGCGGTGCCGATGCAGACGGCCGCCACCTTCGCCAGCGCCGTGACCCCCATACCGCCGGCCCCACCACCCACGCCGAGCTGCGAGCTCGCGCCGCCGCCGCCGAACCGGGCGGCGACTTCGGCCAGGGCGTCGTGGGCGCGTTCGAGCAGCGAGCGGTGGAGGGCGAGGGCCGGGGTCAGCGCCGCGGCCGCCGCCGGGGCGGCTCGGTACGTGCGCAGGGTCGCCCGGCAGGAGGTGCAGGCGCGCAGGTGCTCGCGCAGCTCCGCCACCTCCTCGCGGCCGGCCTCGCCGTCGCAGAAGGCGGAGATCAGCGGCCGCAGCTCGGCACAGCGACGGCCATCTTCGCTGCGGGAGACGAAGCTGCGGAAGCGCTCGCGCCCCTCCGCCAGGCAGCGGTTGATCTTGGTCTGGCTCCAGGAGGTGATCTCGCCGATCTCCGCGTAGGAGTAGCCCTCGGCGAGCAGGGTGAGGGCGCGCAGCTCCTGCGGCTTCAGCGTCCGCAGGGCCTCGCGGCTGCGGGCGATCGTCTCCCGCCGCTCGACCGCCTCCGCCGGGCCGCTGCCCTCGGCCGGGAGCAGCGAGACCCAGTCGGCTTCCGCGCCCGGCGGCAGCGGCGAGGCGAGGACCCGCTCGCGCTCGCGCCGGAGCGCCATCGCCTCGTGCTTGACCACGGTCTGGGTCCACTTGACCAGCTCCAGCGGACCGCGGTTCGGCGCCTTGCGCAGCAAGATCTCAAGCGCCCGCTGGAGCGCTTCGTCAACGTCGTCCTCGCAAAGGGAGTAGCGGCGCGCAGTTCGGCGCAAAGCCGCCTCGTTGCGTGCGTAAGTCTCCACAGCGGCCCGCTTGCGCGCGGCCGCGTCGCTATCCATCGCTTCAATTCCCCCTGCCGGTTCGATTCTCTGCAGCGGACACTGGCAGCGCTAGGAACGGGGCCGGTACTTCTCTCCCCCCCTCCTGGACGGACGTCCCAGCCGGGAAGCACGGAAATTGCTGGCGCGACCGGAGAAACGTCCAATATCTCAATCGCTCGCTAGGATCGCGCCATGAGCACTTGCGTAGTTACCGGCGGCGCCGGCTTCCTTGGATCACACCTCTGCGAACGGCTGCTGCGGGACGGGCACCGGGTCATCTGCATCGACAACCTCGAGACGGGGTCGTTGGAAAACATCGCCCACATCCGTGACGAGGCGTTCGAGTTCCGCAACATCGACATCACGGAGAAGGTCGATATTCCCGAGCCCGTGGACTTCGTCTACCACCTCGCCTCCCCGGCCAGCCCGATCGACTACCTGCGGCTGCCACTGCACACGCTGAAGGTCGGCTCGCACGGGACCCACCACATGCTGGGGGTTGCCAAGTGGAAGCGGGCCCGCTTCCTGATCGCCTCGACCAGCGAGGTCTACGGCGACCCGGAGGTGCATCCGCAGAAGGAGGACTACTGGGGCCACGTCAACCCGATCGGCCCGCGCGGCGTCTACGACGAGGCGAAGCGCTACGCCGAGGCGCTGACGATGGCCTACCACCGCCAGCAGGGCGTCGACACGGCGATGGTCCGGATCTTCAACACCTACGGCCCGCGGATGCGCGCCCACGACGGCCGCGCGATCCCGACCTTCCTGCGCCAGGCGCTGCAGGATCGGCCGATCACCGTCTTCGGCGACGGCAGCCAGACTCGCAGCTTCTGTTACGTCGACGACCTGATCGACGGCATCGTCCGCCTCGCCGAGTCCGACGTCCACTCGCCGGTCAACATCGGCAACCCGGACGAGTTCACGCTGCTGGAACTGGCGAAGAAGGTCGTCGAGCTGACCGACTCGCGTTCGGAGATCGTCTACGAGGCGCTGCCGACCGACGACCCGAAACAGCGCCGCCCCGACATTGGCCGCGCCCGCGACCTGCTCGGCTGGGAACCGACGATCGACCTCACCGAGGGCCTGCGCCGCACGATCGACCAGTCCGGCGTCGAGCGCCTGGTCGGCGCCGGCGACTGAGCGGCAGCCTCCGAGCACCCGGCTCGCCTCTCTCAATATCCTGCGGTAGATGACGATTTCCGACGGCTCCGGGGCCCAGGAGGCTCACCAGACGATCGCGCCGCTCGTCGGCCCCGACGACGAGCGCGTCTTCACCGACTCCGGCATCGAGATCCAGCCCCTCTACGACGAGGGAGACGTCGCCCCCGGCCTGGAGGAGCGTCTCGGCGAGCCCGGCCAGCCCCCGTTCACCCGCGGCATTCACGAGGGGATGTACCGGGACCGTCTCTGGACGATGCGCCAGTACGCCGGCTTCGCCTCCCCCGAGGACACCAACGAGCGCTACCGCTACCTGATCGAGAACGGCTCGACCGGGCTCTCGATGGCCTTCGACCTGCCGACCCAGCTCGGCCGCGACTCCGACGACCCGCTCTGCCACGGCGAGGTCGGCCGCACCGGCGTCCCGATCGACACGATCGAGGACATGCGGATCTGCTTCGACCAGATCCCGCTCGACGGCGTCTCCACCTCGATGACGATCAACGCCCCGGCGGCGATCCTGCTGCTGCTCTACGAGCTGGTCGGCGAGGAACAGGGGGTGCCCTCGGAGAAGCTGCGCGGCACGGTCCAGAACGACGTGCTGAAGGAGTACATGGCCCGCGGCAACTACATCTACCCGCCGGAGCCGACCATGCGGCTGACCACCGACATCTTCGAGTACTGCCGCGAGAACGTGCCGAAATGGAACACGATCTCGATCTCCGGGTACCACATCCGCGAGAAGGGCTGCTCGGCCGTGCAGGAGGTGGCTTTCACCCTCTCCAACGCGATCGCTTACGTCGAAGCGGCGCTGGAGCGCGGCCTGAAGATCGACGAGTTCGCGCCGCGGCTCGCCTTCTTCTTCAACGGCCACAACAACGTCTTCCAGGAGATCGCCAAGTTCCGGGCGGTGCGGCGGATGTGGGCGAAGATCGTCAAAGAGCGCTTCGGGGCCGAGAACGAGAGCTCGATGAAAATCCGCTTCCATACCCAGACGGGTGGGGTGACGCTGCAGGCCCAGCAGCCGGAGGTCAACATCATCCGCGTCGCCCTGCAGGGCTTCGCCGCCGTCTGCGGCGGCACCCAGTCCCTGCACACCAACGGGTTCGACGAGGCGCTGGCGCTGCCGACCGAGCGCTCGGCCCGGATCGCCCTGCGCACCCAGCAGGTGATCGCGTATGAGTCCGGCGCCGCCGACACCGTCGATCCCTTCGCCGGCTCCTACTTCGTCGAGTCGCTGACCGACGAGGTCGAAGCCCGCTCCTGGGAGCTGATGGAGAAGGTCGAAGAGCTCGGCGGCTCGGTCGAGGCGCTGGAGTTCATGCAGCGCGAGATCGAGGAGTCGGCGCTCTCCTACCACGAGCGCTACAAGAGCGGCCAGGACATCATCGTCGGCGTCAACAAGTTCGTCACCGACCAGGTCGACGACGTCGACATCCTCAAGGTCGACCCCGAGTCCGAGCAACGCCAGCTCGCTCGCCTCAAGGCCTTCAAGGAGAACCGCGACCAGGCCGAAGTAGACGCCAAGCTCGAATCCCTCCGCGACGTCGCTCGCGGCGACGGCAACCTCCTCCACCCGATCCGCGCCGCCCTCAAAGCCAACGCCTCGATCGGCGAGGTCTGCGGCGCCATGCGCGAGGTCTTCGGCGAATACAAGGGCGGCGCTTTTTTCTAGAGGGGTGGGCGGCGGTTGGGTCCGCACGCCTGAGAGCGGCTATGGGCGGCGCATTTCGGCGTCCTCGGTCGCCCAAATAGCGCTGCTATTCGGGCTCCCTGCGTCCTTGAACTGCTTGCCCCTACCCACTCTCAGTCTCACGTCCCCTGCCCGCCGACCACCCCAGGGATTTGATCTATGGGGATTCGTACGAGTGGCGACTTATGGTGCCTATAGGACGTATAAGTCGCCACTCATCAAGCAGCCTCAAGGAGGCCCTTCTCCTCGACCAGCTCTAAGTCGAGGGTTCGGTAGCCGACTGACTCGAAGAGGACTACGACGCGGTTGACGTCGTAGCGCTGGACTTCGCCCGGGCCCCAATCGGCGTGGGTGACGATGGCGCCGATCTCGAAGGGGCGGTCGGCGTCGGGTTCGGGCTCGACCAGGCCGGCGTCGCAGTTGTCGCAGTTGCCGCACGGAGGGTCGTGCTCCTCGCCGAAGTAAGAGAGGACGAAGTCGCGGCGGCAGCCCGTGTACTCCGCGTAGGAGCGCATCATTTCGAGGCGGGATTTCTCGAACTCCTCGCGCTCCTCGTCAGTGGTGCCGGCGAAGAAGCGGCGGATCGCTTGATCCTCGGGGCGGTAGAAGACGCAGGCCGTCGCCGGCTCGCCGTCGCGGCCGGCCCGGCCGACCTCTTGGTAGTAGGAGTCGACCGCGTCGGAGAGCCCGGCGTGGAAGACGAAGCGCACGTTTGGCTTGTCGATCCCCATGCCGAAGGCGGTGGTGGCGACGATTGCCTCGATCTCGTCGTCCATGAAGGCGTCCTGCAGCTCGCCGCGGCGCTTTGCGCCGAGGCCGGCGTGGTAGGCCTCGGCGGCGATTCCAGCCTCGCGCAGCTCCTCGGCCAGCTCCTCGGACGCTTTGCGGGTGGCGATATAGACGATCCCCGGCTTCTCAGCCGCCTCCACCGCCTCGACCAGCGCCCGCTCTTTGCCGTGCTCCTCGCTGAACCGGCGCACCGCCAGGTGCAGGTTCGGTCGGTCGAAGCCGCGCACGAACACCGCCGGGCCCAGCCGCTCGACGATCTCGCGGCGGACCGGGGGAGAGGCGGTCGCGGTCAGCGCCAGCAGGGTTGGGTTGCCGAGCTCTACGGCGAAGCTGCCTAGGCGCAGGTAGTCGGGCCGAAAGTCGTGCCCCCACTCGCTGATGCAGTGGGCCTCGTCGACGACCAGCAGCGAGGGCTTCGCCTCCCGCAGCTCCTCCAGAACCTCCTCTTTGGCCAGCTGCTCGGGAGCCAGGAGGACGAACTCGTGCTCGCCCTCCCGTAGCGACTCCATCAGCTCGCGGCGCTTGGTCTCTGAGATCGTCGAGTTCAGCTCCGCCGCCTCGCCCGGCGCCACCTCCTCCATTGCCTCGACCTGGTCGCGCTGCAGGGCAATCAGGGGCGAGACGACGATCGTCGGGCCGTCGATCAGCTCCCCGGCCAGCTGGTAGATCGCCGACTTGCCGTAGCCGGTCGACATCACCGCCAGGGTGTCGCGGCCGCTCGTCACCGCCTCGATCGCCTGCAGCTGCCCCGGGCGCAGCCGCTCGAACCCCAGCGTCTCCTTTGCCAGCCGTTTGACGTCCTGCTGCGAGCTCTTCGCCGCCGCCATCGCGCCCTCCCTACCCGGCCGGGCGGGGTCGCACCGCTGAACGTTCCATCCCAACCGCCGCGACGAGGAGGAACGCGCCGCCGCTGGTGGAAGCGGGTGCCGATGATCGAGGTTTCGAGGACGCTGATGAAGTCAGAGCCGGAGCTGGCGGAGCTGGTGGAGCACGTCGAAGGGCTCGAGGTGACGATGGCCGAGAAAGGCTTCGGGACGCGGGTCGAGCTCCGCGCCTCCGAGCAGTCCGGCCTCGCCGCGGCCGACCTCGAAGCGGTCCTCGACCGCTTGGCGGAGCCGCAGCGGCGCCCGTTCAGCTGAGTCACCGATCGCGCCGAACTTTGACCGGTCAGACGTCGATCCGCGTCGCTGCGTAGGATCGGTAACGCATCGTGGAAGCACGAGGGGCCCGCTCAGGCGGGCCCTTCGTCTGTCTCAGGGCATCCCGCACTCGGCCCACATAGAATGCCGCGGCCCGTCCCCAAGCGGGCGCCCGAGCCCATGCGCGAGAGAAACCCCGAAACCCACGACGAGAAGCTTGCCTACCTGCGCGAGCTGCGCGAGGCGGCGATCCACTCCGCTTCGGAGGCCGCGGTCGAGAAGCAGCACGCGAAGGGCAAGATGACTGCCCGGGAGCGGATCGAGAAGCTGCTCGATCCCGGCTCCTTCGAGGAGCTCGACACCTTCGTGCGCCACCGCACCTACGACTTCGAGATGCAGAAGAACCGGCCCTGGGGCGACGCCGTCGTCACCGGGCACGGGACGATCGACGGCCGCACCGTCTTCGTCTTCAGCCAGGACTTCACCGTCTTCGGCGGCAGCCTCGGCGAGGTGATGTCGGAGAAGATGTGCAAGGTCATGGACCTGGCCGCCCAGGTCGGGGCGCCGGTGATCGGCATCAACGATTCCGGCGGCGCCCGGATCCAGGAGGGGGTCGTCTCCCTCGGCGCCTACGGCGACGTCTTCGTCCGCAACGTCCAGTGCTCTGGCGTGATCCCGCAGATCAGCGTGATCATGGGCCCCTGCGCCGGCGGCGCCGTCTACTCGCCGGCGATGACCGACTTCATCTTCATGGTCAAAGAGACCTCGCACATGTTCATCACCGGCCCGGAAGTGATCAAAACCGTGACCGGCGAGGAAGTCGAGTTCGAGGAGCTCGGCGGGGCGATGAGCCACAACTCGAAGTCGGGCGTCGCCCACTTCGCCTCCGAGGACGAGGAGGGCTGCCTCGAGGACGTGCGGTACCTGATGAGCTTCCTGCCCTCGAACAACCTCGAGGCGCCGCCGCGGTTCGCGCCGACCGACGACCCCGACCGCGAAGACGAGGAGCTCGAAACCCTCGTACCCGACGACCCGCAGAAGCCCTACGACATGCGCGACGTGATCGCCCGGGTCGTCGACGACGAAGAGTTCTTCGAGGTCCACGAGCACTTCGCCAAAAACATCGTCTGCGGGTTCTCCCGGCTCGACGGCTATCCCGTCGGCATCGTCGGCAACCAGCCCGCCTTCCTCGCCGGCGTGCTCGACATCGAGGCCTCCGAGAAGGCGGCCCGCTTCGTCCGCACCTGCGATTGCTACAACATCCCGATCCTGACCTTCACCGACGTGCCCGGCTTCCTCCCGGGCACCGATCAGGAGTGGAACGGGATCATCCGCCACGGCGCCAAGCTCCTCTACGCCTTCACGGAGGCGACGGTGCCGAAGCTCACCGTCGTCACCCGCAAGGCCTACGGCGGCGCCTACGACGTCATGAACTCCAAGCACATGCTGGCCGACTACAACGTCGCCTGGCCGACCGCCGAGGTCGCGGTGATGGGCCCCGAGGGCGCCGTCAACATCATCTACCGCAAAGACATCGCCAACTCGCCGACCCCCGACGAGCGCCGCCAGAAACTGATCGACGACTACAAAGCCCACTTCGCCAACCCCTACTCGGCGGCGGAGCGCGGCTACATCGACGACGTCATCGAGCCCCGCCAGACCCGCCCGAAGCTGATCCGCGCCCTGCGGATGCTGCAGAGCAAGCGGGTCGACCAGCCGAAGCGCAAGCACGGCAACATCCCGCTGTAGAGCGGAGGGGCTAACGCGACCATCCCACGTGCCTGGCGGCGGCGCGTACGCTGTTCGCGCCAGACCCTCCTCATATTTGAAACTTCTACGGGACCGCGGTGGCCTCGGTCTCGACGCCGCCTCCGCCGCCGCGGCCGGGGGCGCCGGCATCTTCGCCGCCGAGGCGGTGGGCTAGGTAGACGGGGATGATCGAGATCAGGATCATCACCACGGCTACGGCGTTGACGATCGGGAGTTCGTGGGGGCGGAAGAGGTTGGAGAAGATCCAGATCGGGAGGGTCTGTTCGCCGGCGCCGATCGTGAAGTTGGTGACGATGATCTCGTCGAAGGAGAGGGCGAAGGCGAGAAGGCCGCCGGCGATGAGGGCGCTTTTCATCCCCGGGAAGGTGACGTAGCGGAAGGTCTGCCAGGTATGGGCGCCGAGGTCGGCCGAGGCCTCCTCGAATGAGCCGGAGAGGCGGCGCAGGCGGGCGACGGCGTTGTTGTAGACGACGACGATGCAGAAGGTCGCGTGGCCGACGATGACGGTGAAGAGGCTGAGCGGGATGTCGAGCACCTGGGTGAAGGTGTTGGAGATCGCGACGCCGGTGACGATGCCCGGCAGGGCGATCGGCAGGATCACCAGGAAGGAGATCGTCTCGCGGCCGAAGAAGCGGTGGCGCGCCACCGCCAGCGAGGCCAGGGTGCCAAGGACCAGGGCGATTGCGGTCGCGAACAACCCCGCTTTCAGCGAGGTGAAGAAGGCTTCACGCGCCGGTTCGTCCTTGAAGGCCTGGCTGAACCAGTGGGTGGTGAAGCCCGGCGGCGGCCACTCGAGGACCTTGCTCGAGTTGAAGGCGTAGATCACGATCACGATCAGCGGGATGTAGATGAAGGCGAGGCCGATCGCGACCGCCAGCCGCATCAGCATCTGTGAGCGTCTCGTCAGCCTCATCGTCTAGACGTGCTCGAAGGCGCCGAGCTTCCGGGCGACCAGCAGGTAGGCGATCATGACCACGATCGGCACCATTGCCAGGGCGGCGGCGAACGGTTGGTTGTTGGCGATGTTGCTGAAGATGACGTTGCCGATGAACTGGTCGTTACTGACCAGGCGCGGGGTGATGTAGTCGCCCAGCGTCAGCGAGAAGGTGAAGATCGAGCCGGCGACCACGGCCGGGAAGCTGAGCGGCAGGATCACCCGGCGGAAGGTGGTGAAGGGGGAGGCGCCGAGGTCCTCGGAGGCGCTGATCAGCGAGTCGGGGATCCGCTCCAGACCGGCGTAGATCGGCAGGATCATGTACGGGAGCCAGAGGTAGCTGAAGACGAGCCAGACCGCGGTGGTCCCGTAGCCCGGGCCGTGCAGCCCGATCGGTTCCAGCGCCCAGTTGATCGCCCCGTGGGTGCCCAGCAGCGTCCGCCAGGCGTAGACCTTGACCAGGTAGCTCGACCACAGCGGCAAGAGGATCCCGACGACCAGCAGCGCCTTGCCGCGGCGGCTCGCCACCTTCGCCATGTAGAAGGCGATCGGGAAGGCGATCACCGCGTCGGTCAGCGTGACCAGCAGGGCGGTGCGGATCGTCCGCCAGACGATCGTCCGGTAGACGGGTTCGTTCCACAGCGCTTCGAAGTTTTCGAGGGTGAAGCTCTTGACGGTCAGCCCGCTCAGCGGGTCGACCGACCAGAACGCCGCGACCAGTAGCAGGGCGAGCGAGCCCAGGTAGCCAATAACCAGCCAGCCGATCGGGCCGGCGAGCAGCGCTCCTATCTGCAGGCGCCGGCGGCCCTGGAAGAGGCCGGCGAGCCGATGGCCCACCGACCTCCTGCGCAGAACCGCTTCAGACGCCATGAATCAGATCTGCAGGGCCGGGATTAACCCTTGATCGACGTCCAGGCTTTCACCCAGTCGTTGTAGTCCATACAGTTTGCTTCGCCGTTGCCACAGTCGGCCAGCGGCGTTTCCCAGTAGTACACCCGCTTCCAGAAGTCCGGTTCTTCCGCGTGGTATTCGGCGCAGAAGCTCGGGTTCGCGGTTTCTTTGCAAGCGAGTTCCTGGGCCGGCGCCTCGCCGAAGTATTCGGCGACCTGGGCGTTGGCTTTCGGCGAGATGATCCAGTTCATCCACTCGTACATGCAATTCGGGTGCTTCGCGTCCTTGGCGATCATCCAGGTGTCCGACCAGCCGGTCGCACCCTCCTTTGGCAGGAAGCCCTGGCTCGCCGGGCTGGCTTCGACCGGCGCCCCTTCTTCCTTCAGCGCGAAGTACTGGTACTGCCAGGTGGTGCCGACCGTGACGTCGCCGCCGGCGAAGGCGGAGATCTGCTTGGCGGCTTCAGACCAGTATTCGCCGACGTTCGCCTGCTGTTCTTTCAGCAGTTCGATCGCCGCGTTGAACTGTTCTTCGTTCAGCTCGTAGGGGTTTTCGATCCCCAGGTCGGGCTGGTGGAACTTCAGGTACATGGCGGCGTCGGCGATGTAGCTGGATTCGTCGTAGACGCTGATCTTGCCCTTGTATTTGGCGGCGATCTTGGGATCGAACATCACGTCCCAGGAGTCCGGCGCCGGCTTGACGTCGTTGCCGTTCCACATCAGCAGGTTTGCCCCGCGGCCGTGCGGGATGCCGTAGTTGACGCCTTCGAAGGTGTTGTACGGCTGGTCCTTGAGGTCGCTGAAGACCGTCTTGTAGTTGGGGACGAGGTCGGTGTTTACCGGGGCGACGGTGCCGGCGGCGACCATCCGCGCGGTGGCGTTGCCCGAGGCCGAGACGCCGTCGTACTGGCCGGTTTTCATCAACTCGACCATTTCGTCGGAGGTGCCGGCTTCCTTGTCGGAGACCTTGCAGCCGGTTTTCTGTTCGAACGGCTTGGTCCATTCCGGTTCGACGTAGCCGGCCCAGGAGATCAGGTTCAGCTGACCCTCGCCCTTGCCGACCTTCTGCAGCGCTTCGTCGCTACTGCCGCCGCCGGTGGTGTCGCTGCCCCCGCCGCCACAGCCGGCGATCGTGAGCATGACTACGACAAGGCCGGCGAGAACGAGCCACGCCGCGCGGGCGGGATTGCCCTCCTTACTTCTCATGGTGCTACCTCCTGTTTGGTTGACTTCCCGCCGATGGCGGCCGCGTGCTCCGGACGCCACCCGACTAGGACCTCGTTTCCCTGCGCCGGCAACGCGCCCGAAGACGCGCTCTCCACGTTCTGCCGGACGACCTGGAGCTTCTCCCCATGCTCCAGCTGGACCGTGAAGCGGGTGACCGAGCCGGCGTAGGAGACGTCGACGATGCGACCGCTCTCCGAGTGGAGGCCATCGGCCGGGGCGCCGGGCTCGAGCAGCTCGATCTTCTCCGGGCGGATCGTCATCCGCCCACCGTCGCGCTCGACCAGGTTCGAGACGCCGACGAAGCCGGCGACGAACTCGTTGGCCGGGTGCTCGTAAAGCTCCAGCGGCGGGCTCACCTGCTCGATCCGGCCGTCGTTGAAGACGGCGATCCGGTCGCTCATCGTCAGCGCCTCGTCCTGGTCGTGGGTCACGTAGACGAAGGTGATCCCGACCTCGCCCTGGATCGTCTTCAGCTCGCTCTGCATCTCCTCGCGCAGCTTCAAGTCGAGGGCGCCGAGCGGCTCGTCGAGCAGCAGCACCTTCGGCCGGTTGACGATCGCCCGCGCCAGCGCCACCCGCTGCCGCTGGCCGCCGGAGAGCTCGGCCGGCTTGCGGTCCCCGTAGCCGGGCAGCCGCACCATCTCCAGCGCCTCGTCGCGGCGCTTGCCCCGCTCGGACTTGTCAACCCGGGCGACCTTCATCCCGTACTCGACGTTCTCGCCGACGCTCATGTGGGGGAAGAGGGCGTAGTCCTGGAAGACCGTGTTGACCGCTCGGTCATAAGGCGGCACCCCGCTGACGTCCTCGCCAGCCAGCTCGATCGTGCCGCTGCTCGGGTCCTCGAAGCCGGCGATCATCCGCAGGGTCGTCGTCTTGCCGGAGCCCGACGGCCCCAGCATCGTGAAGAACTCCCCCCGGGCGATCTCCAGGTCGATCCCGGCGACCGCCACCACCTCCCCGTACTTCTTGGTGAGGTTGGACAACCGAATGTCAGCAGCTGCTCCCTCTATGCCTGGGAAGTTATCCCGAGCGGCGCGGAAAGCAAGGACAAAGTGGCCCGGACGGCTTAGCCACAGTGGAGTAGGGGAAGGCGCAGCCGACTTTGGCCCCACCGGGGTGGGGAAAGAACCGGAGGCGGAATCAGAGGTCTAGTAGCCGGCGGGGTGGCGCGCGGTGAAGCCGACGTTGTCGCGCAGTTCTTCGTGCCAGCGGGGGCCGGTTTCGCCGCCGTTGTCGCCGGAGGTGTCCCAGCGGAAGCCGGCGATTTCGGCGTAGGCGTGACCGGCGTTGGCCCAAACGGTGATCCAGCGGCCGGCTCCTTCTTCGCCCCAGCTCTCCATCGGGCCGGAGGGAAGCGGGCTTTCGAGGAAGTGGCCGCCGTGGAGGGCGAAGGAGACCGAGCCGGAGCAGTCGTAGCCGCGGTCGTTCCAGCGGGCGTGGCCGCCGCCCCAGACGTAGGGCTTGCTGCGGATCTTGTTGGCCGCGGCGATCACGGCCTTGACGCGGGCCGGGGCGCTGGCGGGCGGGACCAGCATGCCGTTGGGCAGCAGCTTGGCCTTCGCGGTCGGCGTGCACATGTCGATTTCAGCCGGGGACATGCCGCCGGTGGTGCAACGAGCGGAGGCGCTGCCTGCACCGAATACGGCGATGGCGCATAGGACGACGACAAGCGCAAGCCCAGCCAACCTGAAGTTGTGACGCAAACCGATTCTCCTTCGTCGGCCTACGGGGTTAGCTGTCGGCCTAGCGCGAAAGGAGCTTGCGCCTCCACCTGATCGGTGGACTCGGCCCGAAAACGTGGTTCCCCCGCTCCCATTGCGCTTCGCGCTTCCGGGATTCGGCGTTCCGGTTATCGAACGCGGAGAATGTAGCGCATTACCCGGCGCCGCGCTCACGAAACGCAAATATTTACCCGAAACGGCCGCTCTCACTGAGAATCTTGTTCGACACGGCGGCTGGTAGCTTGCACGCTGGGATGAACCTTTCGGGCCGAAAAACCCTCCTCACGGGGGCAACGGGGGGGCTGGGAAGGGCAATCGCCCACGCCCTAGCCGAACGCGGCGCCCAGGTAGCCCTCAGCGCCCGCAAGCGCGAGGCCCTCGAGGAACTCGCCGCAGAGCTCCCCGGCAGCGGCCACACCGTCCTTCCCGCCGACCTGGCCGACCCCGACGCGGCAGAGCGCCTGGCCGCCGAAGCCGCCGGCGCCGAGATCCTGATCGCCAACGCCGGCCTCCCTGCCGCCGGCAAGCTCGACGACTTCACCCCCGACCAGGTCAAACGAGCCCTCAGAGTCAACCTCGAGGCCCCGATGCTGATGGCCCGCGCCCTCTACCCCTCGATGATCGAAGCCGGAAGCGGCCACCTGGTCTTCGTCGCCTCCCTCTCGGGCAAGGCCGCGAGCCCGCGCTCGTCCATTTACAACGCCACGAAGTTCGGCCTAAGAGGCTTCGCCCTAGGCCTACGAGCCGACCTGAATCCGAAAGGCGTGGGGGTATCCATCGTCTCCCCAGGCTTCATCCGCGAAGCCGGCATGTTCGCCGACGCCGGAGCCAAGCCACCCCCGGGAATGGGCACCTCAACCCCCGAGGAGGTAGGCACCGCCACCGTCAAGGCCATCGAGCGGAACAAGGTCGAGGTAACTGTCGCCCCCCTCACCCAACGAGCGGGAGCCCACCTAGCCCTCGTAAGCCCGTCACTCAGCGTCAAAGCCCAAAGCGGCAAGGCAGGCCAAAAGGCCGCCAAAGACATCGCGTCGGGCCATTCAGCCGACAAGCGCTAGTTAGGCGGGTCCGGCACCCCCTCGAACCGGCGGATACTCAAAACGACGGCCTAATTAGGCTGTCGTTTGTTGGGGCGAGGGGGTGCCGGACCCGCCCCCACCGATTGCCTAGGATGAACCCGTGAGCAGCGATTCCTTTGGCGCCCGATCCACCCTTCAAGTCGGAGGGCGCGAGTTCGAGATCTACCGCCTCGACGCCCTTCAAGAGAAGTTCGACGTCGCCCGCCTCCCCTACTCGATCAAGGTCCTCCTGGAGAACGTCCTCCGCCTCGAGGACGGCACGTCCGTCAGCGCCGCCGACGTAGAAGCGATCGCCTCCTGGGACGCGGCCGCCGAGCCGAGCGTCGAGATCCCCTTCCAGCCCGCCCGGGTGCTGATGCAGGACTTCACCGGCGTTCCCGCGGTCGTCGACCTGGCGGCGATGCGGGACGCGATGGAGCAGATCGGCGGCGATCCGGCGGCGATCAACCCGCTGGTCGATGTCGATCTGGTGATCGACCACTCGGTCCAGGTCGACGCCTTCGGCAACGAGCGCGCCTTCGCGGTCAACGCCGAGCACGACTTCAAGCGCAACCTCGAGCGCTACTCGTTCCTCAAATGGGGCCAGCAGAGCTTCGACAACTTCCGCGTCGTCCCGCCGGCTACCGGGATCTGCCACCAGGTCAACCTCGAGTACCTGGCCCAGGTCGTCTACAGCCGCACCAACGACGGCACCCTGCAGGCCTACCCCGACACCCTCGTCGGCACCGATTCCCACACGACGATGGTCAACGGGCTCGGCGTCCTCGGCTGGGGCGTCGGCGGGATCGAGGCCGAGGCGGCGATGCTGGGCCAGCCGATCTCGATGCTGCTGCCGCAGGTCGTCGGCTTCAAGCTCTCCGGCGAGCTGCCGGAGGGGGCGACGGCGACCGACCTCGTCCTCACCGTGACCGAGATGCTGCGCGAGCGTGGCGTCGTCTCCAAGTTCGTCGAGTTCTTCGGCCCCGGGATGCACACCCTCGGGCTCGCCGACCGCGCCACCCTCGGCAACATGTCGCCGGAGTTCGGCTCGACCTGCGCGATCTTCCCGGTCGACGCCGAGACGCTGCGCTACCTCGACCTGACCGGCCGCCCGACCGAGACGATCGAGCTGGTCGACGCCTACGCCCGCGAGCAGGGCACGTTTCATGACGAGTCCACCCCCGACCCGACCTTCTCCGACCTCTTGGAACTCGACCTCGGCGACGTCGAGCCGAGCATCGCCGGGCCGAAACGGCCGCAGGACCGAGTGCCGCTGGCCGCCGCCAAGCAGTCCTTCCTCGAGGTGATGCAGGAGTTCGACCCCGAGGCCGCCGAGCAGATGAGCGCAGGCCTAGATGAGGCGATCGAGGAGTCGTTCCCGGCCTCCGACCCGCCGGCCGAGGACCACGACGACAACGGCAGCAAGCCGCGGCCGGCGGTCAGCGGCGTCGCCGTCGACACGACCCGCAGCCACGACGCAACCGCGGTCACCCTCGCCGACGGGACCGAGGTCGAGCTCGATCACGGCCACGTCGTCATCGCCGCGATCACCAGCTGCACCAACACCTCCAACCCGAGCGTGATGATCGGCGCCGCCCTGCTGGCGCGGAACGCGGTCCAGAAGGGGCTGCAGCGCCAACCTTGGGTGAAGACCTCGCTGGCGCCGGGCTCGACCGTGGTTACCGACTACCTCGAGAAGGCGGGGCTGACCGAGTACCTCGACGCCCTGCAGTTCAACCTCGTCGGCTACGGCTGCACCACCTGCATCGGCAACTCCGGCCCGCTGCCGGCCGAGATCGCCGCCGCGGTGGAAGCCGAGGACCTGACCGTCTGCGCCGTGCTCTCGGGCAATCGCAACTTCGAGGGCCGGATCAACCAGCACGTCAAGGCCAACTACCTCGCCAGCCCGCCGCTGGTCGTCGCCTACGCCCTCGCCGGCCGCATGGACATCGACCTTGTCAACGAGCCTCTGGGCGAGGGACAGGACGGCACGCCCGTATTTCTGCGCGATATCTGGCCGAGCGCCGAGGAGATCAAGCAGGTGGTCGGCGACTCGGTCGCCTCGGAGATGTTCGAGCGCAACTACGCCGAGGTCTTCGAGGGCGACGAGATGTGGAATGCCGTCGAGGTTCCCTCCGGCGACCGCTACACCTGGCCGGACTCGACCTACGTCCGCCGCCCCAGCTTCTTCGAGCAGATGCCGGCGCAGGCGCCGGGCGTCGAGTCGATCGCCGGTGCTCGTGCGCTCGCCCTGCTCGGCGACTCGATCACCACCGACCACATCTCGCCGGCCGGGGCGATCAAACGGGACAGTCCCGCCGGGCAGTGGCTGACCGAGCAGGGCGTCGAGGTGCGGGACTTCAACTCCTACGGTGCTCGCCGCGGCAACCACGAGGTGATGATCCGCGGCACCTTCGCAAACATCCGCCTCCGCAACCAGCTGGTCGAGAAAACCGGCGGCTACACCCGTTTTTTCGATGGTGACGGCCCAAATGGCGAGGAGACGACGATCTACGAGGCGGCGATGCGCTACGCCTCCGAAGGCGTCCCGCTGGTCGTTCTGGCCGGCAAGGAGTACGGCTCCGGCTCCTCCCGCGACTGGGCGGCAAAGGGGACGAAACTGCTTGGTGTCCGCGCCGTGATCGCCGAGAGCTTCGAGCGGATTCACCGCTCCAACCTGATCGGGATGGGGGTGCTGCCGCTGCAGTTCGCCGCTGGCGAGAGCGTCGCCTCGCTCGGGCTAACCGGTGCCGAGACCTTCGACTTCGGCGACCTCGAAGAGGGCCGCGCCAAAGAGGTCGCGGTCACCGCCCGCGCCGGCGACGGCGCCGAGAAGCAGTTCACCGCCGCCGTGCGCCTGGACACCCCGAACGAGGTTGGCTACTTCCTCAACGGCGGCATCCTGCAGACGGTGCTGCGCAAGCTCAAAGGCTGAAAAAACGGTAGGCGCAGCGGGGCCGCGGGAGGCAGGGGGGTCCGCGCGACCCTCACTGCACCTGCGCGTCGGTAGCCAGGGAGGGATGCCGACGCGGCCGTTCCCCCTGGCGGGACTGCCCTGAGGAACAGTCAGGGTTTAGCTATAGCGGCTGAAGTACGCACGGTCAAGCGCAGTCGAGCGTTTTAGCCGCGTTCAGGCGCGGTTTGCGTCACCCGCTCCCCCGAAGCGGGCGATTTCTCGATCCCCCAGCCCTTGCGCTCGATCAGTTCGATCCCGATCACGCTGCCGACCGGGCCGACCGGGGTGAGGGTGGCGGCGAGCAGGGTGTAGGGCGCCTCGCGGCGGATGCAGGCGGTCCAGATCAGTACGCAGAGGGCGACGAAACCGAGCCCGTGGGCCCAGCCGAAGAGCATCGTCTCGGTCTCGAACCCGGGCAGCAACCAGAAGGCGATCAGGCCGGCGAAGATCGCCAGCTCGATCCAGGAGATTCGCTTGACCCAGACGAACAGCTCGCCCGGGACGGGCTTCTCGAACGGCTGCCTAGCCACAACTCAAGCGCTGGGGGTGAGCGCGGTGAGCACGATCCGCTCCTGCTCGCGCGCGTGGGCGCCGGAGTAGCCCTCGCCGGGGCTGGCGCGGCCCTGGCGGCCGATGTAGGTGAGGGCGACGCCCCCGGGCAGGACCGACGGCATCCGTCGGCTCATCACCTTCCAGGCGCCCATGTTGCGCGGCTCCTCTTGGACCCAGGCGATCTCCTTCAGGTTCGGGTAGGAGGCGATCAGCCGTTCGAGCTGTTCCTTGGCGAAGGGGTAGAGGACCTCGACCCGGGCGATCGCCACGTTCTCGGCATCGCCGCGGCGCTCGTTGGCGTCCATGTCGTAGTAGACCTTGCCGGTGCAGAGGACGAGGCGCTCGACCTCGTCGCGGCGCTCGCCAGCGGTCGGGTCGTCGAGGATGAACTGCAGTTCGCCGTCGGTCAGCTGCTCGAGGTTGGCGGTGGCGCGATCCAGCCGCAGCAGCCCCTTCGGGGTGAAGACGATCAGCGGCCGCGGCTTCTTGATCAGCGCCTGGCGGCGCAGGAGGTGGAAGTACTGGGCGGCGGTGGTCGGGTAGGCGATGCGGATGTTGCCCTCGGCGCCGAGCGCGAGGAAGCGCTCGATCCGGGCGCTCGAGTGCTCCGGGCCCGAGCCCTCGTATCCGTGGGGCAGCAGCAGGGTCAGCCTCGTCTGCTGGCCCCACTTCGACTCGCCGGAGACGATGAAGCTGTCGACGATCACCTGGGCGGCGTTGGCGAAGTCGCCGAACTGGGCCTCCCAGAGGACGAGCGCGTTCGGGTTGGCGGCCGAGTAGCCGTACTCGAAGCCGAGGCAGGCGATCTCCGAGAGGGGGCTGTTGTAGAGCTCGAACGGTGCCGAGGCGTCCTCGAGGTTCTGGATCGGCGTGTACTTGAGGCCGGTGTTCTCGTCGTGGAGGACGAGGTGGCGGTGGGAGAAGGTGCCGCGCTCGGTGTCCTGGCCGGTCAGGCGGATGTGGACGCCCTCGGTCAGCAGGGTGCCGAAGGCGAGCGCCTCGGCCTGGCCGAAGTCGATCCCGCCGCCCTCGAGCGCCTCGGTCCGCCGGGCCAGCGGGCGGCGCAGCTTGCGGTGGACGTTGAAGCCCTCCGGGGTCTTCAGCAGCGCCTCGTTGATCCCCCGCAGCTTCTCGGCCTCGACCGCGGTGTGGACGGGCGGGCTGGCGGTGCGGTCGAGCAGTTCGCCGGTCTGGGTGGTCGCGCCGGTGACCGTCGGGTCCTCGTAGTCGCCCGCCTCCATCTTCTCCCGCAGCCCTTTCAGGGCGCCGCTCATCTCGGCGTGGCGCTCGTCGGAGGCCTGACCGACCTGCTCGGCGGAGACCGTGCCCTCTTCGATCAGCTTCTCGGAGTAGAGCTCGGAGACCGGCGGGTGCGACTTGATCTTCGCCGCCATCGTCGGCTGGGTGTAGGCGGGCTCGTCGGTCTCGTTGTGGCCGAAGCGGCGGTAGCCGATCACGTCGATGACGACGTCGCGGCACCAGCGCTCGCGGTAGGCCATCGCCAGCCGGACCGCGGCGATGCAGGCCTCGGCGTCGTCGGCGTTGACGTGGATGATCGGGACGTTGAAGCCCTTCGCCATGTCGGCGGCGTAGGGGGTGGAGCGGGCCTCGCTCGGGTCGGTGGTGAAGCCGACCTGGTTGTTCTGGATCAGGTGGATCGTGCCGCCGGTCGTGTAGCCGGGGAGGCCCTGCAGGTTCAGCGTCTCGGCAACCACGCCCTGGGCGGGGAAGGCGGCGTCGCCGTGCAGCAGCACCGGCACCGCCCGCTTGAAGTCGTGGGAGAGGTTCGGCCCCTCGAAGTCCTGCTGGAGGAAGCGGGTGCCGCCGGTGACGACGGGGTCGACGAACTCGAGGTGGCTCGGGTTCGGGTAGAGGCGGACCGCGATCTTCTCGCCGCCCGCGGTCTCGTAGGTGCCGCGATGGCCGTAGTGGTACTTGACGTCGCCGGTGCCGCCGTGGGGGATCGCGGCGACCGCCTTGACCGCCTCGATCCGCTTCGAGCCCTCGAACTCGGCGAGGATCGACTCGACCGAGCGGCCGAGGTTATGAGCGAGGACGCTGAGGCGGCCGCGGTGGGCCATCCCGAAGACGACCTCGTCGGCGCCGGCCCGCTGCGCCAGGGTGACCGCTTCGTCGAGCATCGGCACGACCACGTCGAGCCCCTCGATCGAGAACATCTTTTGCCCCAAATACGCTTTCTCGAGGAAGCGCTCGAACTGGAAGACGTCGATCAGCCGGTCGAGCAGGCGTTTTTTCTCCTCGTCGGTGAGCGGCTGGCGGTGCGCCCCGGTCTCGATCATCTCCCGCAGCCAGAGCCGCTGCTGGTGGGAGGAGAGGTGCTCGAACTGGTAGCCGATCGTGCCGCAGTAGGCGTCGCGCATCCGCGGCAGCGCCTCCAGCAGGCTCTCGCCGGGGACCCCGATCCGCAGGATCGAGGCCGGGATCTTCGCCATCAGCTCGGGGGTGAGGTTGACGTTCTCCGGCTGCAGGGCCGGGTCGCCTTTCGGCTCGGAGCCGAGCGGGTCCAGGTGCGCGGCGAGGTGGCCGTGGGTGCGGTAGGCCTTCAGCAGCGAGGTCGCCGCCTGGACGGCCTGCAGCAGCTCTTCGTCGATCTGGCCCGGCGCGGTGGTCGGTTCGGCGCTCGGCGCGGCGGCGGAGAGCGGCGGCGCCGAGGCGCTGGCCGGGTGGGCGTTGGTGACGACTGCGGGGGACTCGAAGCCGAGGTTCTCGGCGACCGACTCGTAGAACTCGTCCTCGCCTTGGAGCAGCTGCTCGATCCGGCGCAGGAAGGCGCCCGACTCGGCGCCCTGGATCACCCGGTGGTCGTAGGTCGAGGTCAGCGTCATCACTTTGCTGACGCCAAGCTGCTTCAGCCGTTCGGGAGAGGCGTGGAGCCACTCCGGCGGGTAGGCGATCGAGCCGGTGGCGATGATCGCGCTCTGGCCGGAGAGCAGCCGCGGCACCGAGGCCATCGTCCCGATCCCGCCCGGGTTGGTGAGGCTGATGTTGGTCCCCTGGAAGTCGTCGGCCGAGAGCTTGTTTTCGCGCGTCTTCGCGATCAGCTCTTCGTAGCGCCCGTGGAAGCCGGTGAAGTCGAGCTCGTCGGCTCCCTTGATCGCCGGGACCATCAGCGAGTGGGAGCCGTCTTTTTTCTCCACGTCGACGGCGATCCCGAGGTTGACCGGGCTTCCCTCGATCGCGAACGGCTTCCCGCCTTCTTCGGCAAACACCCGCGTCATCACCGGGAAGTCTTTGGCCGCCTCGACGATCGCCCAGGCCACCAGGTGCGTGAACGAGACCTTCAACCCCCGCTCTTTCAAGACCGCATTGATCGCCTTCCGCTTCGCATCAAGCGTGTCAACCGCAATCGTCCGGAACGAGGTAGCCGTAGGCACAGCCCGGCTTTCGTCCATCGCGTTGGCGAGCATCGCCGCGGCCCCCCGCAGCTGCTTCGCCTCACCCTGGGCGGGCGCAGTAGCTGCAGCCCCATTCCCCCCGCCGTTCCCGGCGTTCAGCACGTCCTCTTTAGTGACCTTCGACCCCGGTCCCGAGCCAGCGACTGAACCCAAGTCCACGCCGTTGGCCTCGGCAACTCTCCGAGCGAGGGGCGTCGCGCGGACCCCAGACGCTCCGTTGCCTGACCCACCGTTGGCGGTGCCGGCTTTTTCAGACGCCTCTGGCGCGGGTGGCGACGATGCCGAGGACTCTCCCTTTTGGGAGAGCCCGGTATCGGAGACAGGACCCGCGCCCCCGGCGCTTTGTCCCTCGCCGTCCCCAGGCGCGATCTCGGCCAACGGAGCCCCAACCGGAACCTCGTCGTCGACCTGAGCGACGATCTTCGTGATCACCCCGTCCATCGGCGCCGGGACCTCGGCGTCGACCTTGTCGGTCGACACCTCGACGATGGTGTCGCCCTCCTTGACAGCGTCGCCCTCGGCCACGTGCCATTCGAGGACGATGCCCTCGGTCACCGACTCGCCCATCTCGGGCATTGGGATCTGCACGGTGGCCGTCTCTGGCATCTCTTGCTCGCAGTCTAAGGAAAGAGGTTTATCGGCAGCCGCTTAGAGATACCCTGGTACCCCATGAGCTATTTCGTCACCGGCGCCACGGGCTTCATCGGCCGCAATCTGGTCGAGAGATTGCTGCAGCGCGAGGGCACCGTCTACGCCCTGGTGCGGGCCGGTTCGCGCGGCCGGCTGGAGGAGCTGCGGACCAGCCTCGGCGCCGACGGCGCCCGCATAGTCCCGATCACCGGCGATCTATCCCAGCCTGGACTGGGTGTCTCCGAGGAGGACCTGCTGACGATGCGGGGGGAGATCGACCACTTCTTCCACCTCGCCGCGATCTACGACCTGACCGCCGACGCCGAGGCCCAGGAGATCGCCAACGTCGAGGGGACGCGCCACGCGATCGAGCTCGGGCACGCGCTCGAGGCCGGCTGCTTCCACCAGGTCAGCTCGATAGCCGCCGCCGGTCTCTACGACGGGGTCTGGACCGAGGACATGTTCGACGAGGCGGAAAAGCTCGACAACAACCCCTACTTCCGCACCAAGCACGAGTCCGAGCGGCTGGTCCGCGACGAGTGCCAGCGGCCCTGGCGGGTCTATCGGCCGGGGATCGTCGTCGGCGACTCGCGGACGGGTGAGATCGACAAGATCGACGGTCCTTACTTCATGTTCAAGAGCCTGCAGCGGCTGCGCCGGGTGGCGCCCTCCTGGCTGCCGTTCCTCGGGTTCGAGGGGGGCGAGATCAACATCGTCCCGGTCGACTACGTCGCCGCGGCGATCGATTACCTGGCGCACAAACCGCGGCTGAACGGGCGTGCCTTCCACCTCACCGACCCGAACCCGCATACGGCGGGCGAGGTGATGAACATCTTCGCCCGCGCGGCCGATGCGCCGCAGATGACGGTCCGGGTCGGCACCGACGTGACCGAACCGGCGACCGAGGCGGTGCGGACGGCGCTGAAGCTGCTGCCTCCGGCGAGGCGGGCCGCGAAGCTCGCGCTCGACCAGATCGGGCTTCCCTCCGAGGTCCTCGGCTACGTCGATTACCCGACCACCTTCGACTCGACCAAAACGCGGAAAGCGCTCAAAGGCTCGGGGATCGAGGCGCCGCCGCTGGAGAGCTACGCGGCCCGGGTCTGGGACTACTGGGAGCGCAACCTCGATCCCGACCTCTTCAAGGACCGCTCACTCTCGGCGGCGGTGCGGGGCAAAATCGTCCTCATCACCGGGGCTTCGTCGGGGATCGGCAAATCGACCGCGCTCAAGGTCGCTGACGCGGGGGCGACGGTGCTGCTGGTCGCCCGCTCGCTCGACAAGCTCGAGGAGACCAAGGACGAGATCGTCGCCGCCGGGGGAACCGCCCACATCCACCAGTGCGACCTCGCCGACATCGAGGACATCGAGCGGATGGCCGAGGAGGTCCTCACTTACCACGGGCACGTCGACATCCTCGTCAACAACGCCGGGCGCTCGATCCGGCGCTCGATCGCCCTCTCCTACGACCGCTATCACGACTTCGAGCGCACGATCCAGCTCAACTACCTCGGCTCGGTGCGGCTGATCCTGGCGCTGCTGCCGGCGATGCGGGCGCGCAAGGGCGGTCACATCATCAACATCAGCTCGATCGGGACGCAGACGAACCCGCCGCGCTTCTCGGCCTACGTGGCCTCGAAGGCGGCGCTCGACGCGTTCAGCCGGGTGATCGCCTCCGAGGTGCTGGAAGACAATGTCCACCTGACCACGGTCCACATGCCGCTGGTGCGGACGCCGATGATCGCGCCGACGCGGATGTACGACATGTTCCCGGCGATCACCCCCGAGGAGGCAGCCGAGATGATCGCCAAGGCGATGATCCGGCGGCCGAAGAAGGTGGCAACGCGGCTCGGCAACTTCGGCGAGCTGATGTACGCGGTGGCGCCGAAAGCGAGCGACTCGATCTTGAACACGGCTTACAAGCTGTTCCCGGATTCTCAGGCGGCTAAAGGGAAGAAATCTGAGGCTCGGGACAAGGCGCCTTCTACGGAGGCTGTGGCCTTTGCCCACTTGATGAAAGGCGTGCATTGGTAGTGGGGGAGGACGGGGACCCCCTCCGCCCAACAAACGCCGGCCTAATTAGGCCGGCGTTTTGAGTATCCGCCGGTCGGAGGGGGTCCCCGTCCTCCTATGAATCGCCGGTTGAAGCACTGGGGGTGGGGTTATGAGGACCAGGTTCCGACGGCGACGCAGCTAAGGGCGGCTGCTGAAGGGATTCGGGCTCGCTTTGGGTTCGGGGGTGAGGTGCAGGAGCCGGTGCCTTTGGAGGCGGTGGAGCTGCGGAAGGCTCGGTTGAAGCGACCGACGGCGTTTGGGGATCTGTTTTCGGATGAGAAGTACGAGCGGGTTTTGCACTCGCTCGGGAAGGCTTATCGGGATGTGGTGCGGGGGTTCTATGGGCGGTTTGAGAACCCGCCGGATTTGGTGGCGTTTCCTAGGGATGAGTCTGAGATCGAGGCGGTGTTGAGTTGGGCGGAGGCTGAGGGGGCGGCGGTTGTGCCGTTTGGTGGGGGGACGAGTGTGGTTGGTGGGGTTGAGCCGCGGCTGGGGGATCAGGCTGTGGTTTCGCTTGATTTGCGGCGGTTGGACCGGGTGTTGGAGGTGGATCCGGCTTCGCTTGCGGCGCGGATTCAGGCCGGGGCGCTTGGGCCTGGGTTGGAGGACCAGTTGCGGGAGCATGGGCTGACGTTGCGGCACTTTCCGCAGTCGTTCGAGTACTCGACGCTGGGCGGCTGGATCGCTACGCGGGCCGGCGGGCACTTCGCGACGTTGGAGACCCACATCGACGACCTGGTCGAGTCGGTGCGGGCGATCACGCCGCGGGGGACCTGGGAGAGCCGGCGGCTGCCGGGGTCGGGAGCGGGCCCTTCGCCGGATCGGATGCTGATCGGGTCGGAGGGGATCCTGGGGGTGATTGCCGAGGCCTGGGTGCGGGTGCGCCCGCGGCCCGAGTTCAAGGCCTCGGTGGGCATGAGCTTCGACGACTTCACCAAGGCGGTCCAGGCGGTCCGCGAGATCTCCCAGTCCGGCCTGCACCCCTCGAACTGTCGCCTCCTCGATGCTGACGAGGCCGGCCTCACCGGCGCCGGCGATGGCCATAGCCACCTCCTGCTCCTCGGCTTCGAGGCCGCCGGTCTCCCTGTGGACGCCCCTATGGAGCAGGCGCTGGAGATGGCCCGAGCGCATGGCGGCACCCCCGGCGACCTTCGCACCACCGGCGGAGACGCCGGCGGCGCCGTCGACACCTGGCGCGGGGCATTTCTGCTCGCGCCGTACCTCCGCGACACCTTCGTCGCTTGCGGCGTTCTCTCCGAGACTTTCGAGACGGCGATCACCTGGGACCGCTTCGAGAAGTTCCATGCGACGGTGATGGAGACTGCGCGGCGGGTGGTCTCCGAGGTCAGCGGCGCTCCCGCCGATGGCCCGGGATCACCTCGCGTCAGCTGTCGCTTCACCCACGTTTATCCCGATGGCGTCGCCCCCTATTTCACCGTCCTCGCCCCAGCCGTCCGCGGCGGCGAGGTCGAGCAGTGGGACGAGGTCAAGGCCGCGGTCTCCGAGGCGATCATCGACGCCGGCGGCACGATCACTCATCACCACGCGGTCGGCCGCGACCACCGCCCCTACTACGACCGCCAGCGCCCCGCCCCCTTCGCCGCCGCCCTCCGCGCCGCCAAGGGCGAGTTGGATCCTGCGGCAATCCTGAACCCCGGCGTGCTCATAGATCCGGCTTGACGCCTCGCGGCGCTACCCTTTCGCGACTTCATTCCCTGGCCGGGTAGCTGTTGAAGGTGCCTGAGCCGCGCCCGTCGATGGAAACGATCACCTCCGAACAGCCCACCGTGCCGGCAGAGCCGAACCGCTCGCACGAGCCCGAGACCGGCGAGGTGGTTCCGCGCCGCTCGCCGCTGCGCGCGGCGATCAAGACCGGGCGGCCGAAGGAGTGGATCAAAAACGTCTTCGTCTTTGCCGGGCTGCTCTTCTCCGGCAAGTTCAACCAGTCGCACGACGTCTTCGAGGCCTTCGTCACCTTCGTCGCCTTCTGCCTGATCTCCAGCGCCGGCTACTTCGTCAACGACCTGATCGACGTCGAGCTCGACCGCAAGCACCCGAAGAAGCGCTATCGCCCGCTGGCGGCGCGGGAGCTCTCCGAGAGTGCGGCGAAGGCGATCGCCCCGGCGCTCGCGGTGGTCGCGATCGGCATCGCCTTCACCGTCAACTGGCAGGTAGGGCTGATGGTCGTCGGCTACGGGATCGCTCAGGTCGCCTACAGCCTCGGCCTCAAGCAGATCGTGATCGTCGACGTGATGACCCTGGCCGGCCTCTTCATCCTCCGCGTCGCCGCCGGCGCCAGCGCCGTCGACGCCCATGCCTCCGAATGGCTGATCCTCTGCACCGGCATGCTCGCCGCCTTCCTCGGCTTCACCAAGCGCCGCCAGGAGGCGGTCTCCGAGCTCCACGAGGGCACCTCGACCCGGCCCGTCCTCGAGCACTACTCGCTGCCCTTCCTCGACCAGATGGTCTCGATGGTCACCACCGGCACCGTGATCAGCTACGCCATCTACACCGTCAACTCGCCGATCGTCGGCAGCAGGATGATGCTCACCATCCCGCCCGTCGTCTACGGCATCTTCCGCTACCTCTACCTGATCTACGACCGCAACGACGACCGCTCGATGTCCGGCATCATCGCCGGAGACCGCGGCATCCAAGCTGCCGGCGCCGCCTTCGCGATCATCGCATTCCTGCTGCTGTACGTGTTCGATTAGCGACTCCGAGCTTCGGGCCCTCATAGGGGACCTAACCTCGGAGTCAGGACAATCCGACCTCGCCGGCGTCTTCCTCCATCAGGTAGAAGCGAGCGCGGGCTAGCTCTTCGCCGTTGACCTGGACTACGGCGGCGTGGGGGCCAGCGGTGGCGAAGGTGGCGGTGGCGGCTATCGACATGACCAGGCGCTGCTCCTGGCCTTCGGGGAGGCCTGGGGGGCGGCCGGTCTCGAAGTTGGCGGTGAGGCCTTCGCCGAGCTCCTGGCCGTCGGGATCCTGGACGGTGACGACGAGCTCGTGGGGGCTGTTGGTCTCGTGCCAGGCGATGTCGATGCCGAGGCCGATCGAGAAGGACCACTCGGCGGGGAGCTCGGGGAGGCGGAGGACGTTCCAGCCGCCGCCGGTCAGGTAGAGCTTGCCGTTGACGGCCTCGCTGTAGTCGCAGAGGAGGAGGAAGCCGATGTCCACGGCTTCAGCCTTCGGGGCCTTCGCCTTCGGCGTAGGGGATGACCGGGAGGTCGGAGCGCAGCTCGACCTTGCCGCCCTTGGTGAACTGGACGTCGATCGTCTCGTTCTTGCGGTAAGTGCCGAAGAGGCCCAGGTACATCGCCAGCCAGCGGCCGGTGCCGACCCTCTCCTTGATGATCGGGTGGTCGAAGATGATCTCGCCGCTTTCGATCCGGTAGGTCCCCTTGCTCTGCTCGATCCCGTTGATGAAGACGGTGTAGGGCGGTTCGGCGCCGGCTGGCAGCTTCACCCGCTCGCCGGCGGCGTAGCTTCCCTTCGGGATATCGGTGTCGGCCTTGCTCATCGGTCCTCCGCCTCCAGAGTCTCGCGCACCACGTCGAACGGCGTGTCGTGGTCGGTCGGGTCGAGCTCCTCCCGCACTACCCCGCCCTTGAACGGCACGAACGTCCCGTCACCGCGCACGTCCACCCCCGCCACCGGCTTGCGGAAGAGGCCGCGGCCGCTCAGCTGCAGCCGCGCGTGGACCTGATCGCCGGGCTTGAAGTCCCGCAGCGATTGCACCGGCCGTACCGGCCCCTCGGCCCGGATCGCCAGCGCCCGCTCGCGCATCGCCGCGACGGCCTCCTCGAGGCCGTCGAACTGCGCGTGGTCGACGTCAGACCCGTGCCGGACGGTCAACTTCCAACGGGACACGGGCCTGAGGCTAGCCGGGATCTGGTTGCGGTGCGCCTTTTGCCCGCTATGCGACCAAAAGGAACACCGCTCGCGCCTAGCTAAGCGCCGCGCCGCGGGCGTTTCGGACGCCGCGCCGGGGGACCGACGATTTTCTCCGGCCCTTCGCGCTGCTCGATCCCGACGTACTCCAGCTCCCGCTCGCCGGTGTAGATCTGGCGCGGGCGGGCGATTTTCTTCTCCGGGTCTTCCTGCATCTCCATCCACTGGGCGACCCAGCCGGCGGTGCGGGGGATCGCGAAGATGACGGTGAACATCTCGGTCGGGATCCCCATCGCCTCGTAGATGATCCCCGAGTAGAAGTCGACGTTCGGGTAGAGCTTGCGCTCGGTGAAGTACTCGTCGTCGAGCGCCCGTTTCTCCAGCTCGCGCGCGATCTCGACCAGCGGGCTGTACTCGGTCGCTTCGAAGACCGGCTCGATGTACTGCTGGATGATCCGCGCCCGCGGGTCGTAGTTCTTGTAGACGCGGTGGCCGAAGCCCATCAGTTTCTCCTCGCGCTGCTTCACCCGCTCGAGGAACTCGGGGATGTTGTCCGGCGACTCGATCCGGCGCAGCATCCGCAGCACCGCCTCGTTGGCGCCGCCGTGCAGTGGCCCGTAGAGCGCCGCCACCCCGGCCGCGACCGCCGAGTAGGGATCGACGTCGGAGGAACCGACGCCGCGGACCGCGTTGGTCGAGCAGTTCTGTTCGTGGTCGGCGTGGAGGATGAAGAGGACGTCGAGGACTTTCGTCAGCGCCTCTTTCGGGATGTGCCGGTCCTCGGTCTTCTTGAACATCATCGAGAGGAAGTTCTGGGCGTAGGAGAGCTCGTTGTCGGGATAGACGTAGGGCAGGCCCATGTTGTGCCGGTAGGAGAAGGCGGCGAGGGTCGGCACCTTGGCGATCAGCCGCACCGCGGCCATGTAGCGCTCTTCGGGGTCGCCGATCTGCTTCGCGTCCGGGTAGAAGGTCGAGAGCGCGCCGACGCCGGAGAGCAGCATCCCCATCGGGTGGGCGTCGTAGCGAAAGCCCTCGAAGAAGTGCTTGAGGTCCTCGTGGACGAAGGTGTGGTGGGTGATGTCGAAGACCCAGCGCTCGAGCTGGGCCTCGGTCGGCAGCTCACCGAAGATCAGCAGGTAGGCGACCTCGAGGAAAGTCGACTTCTCGCAGAGCTGCTCGATCGAGTAGCCGCGGTGTTCCAGGATCCCGGCGGCGCCGTCGATGTAGGTGACGGCCGAGCGGCAGGAGGCGGTGTTGGTGAAGGCCGGGTCGTAGGCCAGCATCCCGAATTCGTCCTCGTCGACTTTGATCTGACGCAAGTCCATCGCCCGCACGGTGCCGTCAGAGATCGGCAGCTCGTAGGTCTTGCCGGTGCGGTTGTCGGTGACCGTCAGCGAGTCCTTGCCGCTGCTGCCCGAGCCGTCGGAGGCGCTGGCGTTGTCGGCGGTCGGGTCCTGCGTCTGCTGCTCGGCGGCCATCGCCCCTCCTCGTGTGACTGGGTCGGTCGGAGGAAGGGAGTTTACGGGGTGCGAACGCCCGGGCTCTCGAACTGCGTCATCCCGCGCAGGCGCTCGAGGCGCTGGTCGATCTCCTCGCGGGTCAGCCGCGAGACCCGCTCGGTCCCGAACTCCTCGACGTTGAAGGAGGCGAGGACGGTGCCGTAGCCCATCGCCCGCCGCAGCTCGGCGTCGGTCAGCTCGCCCTCGACGCCGTCGAGGTAGCCGAAGAAGCCGCCGGCGAAGCTGTCGCCGGCCCCGGTCGGGTCGCGCACGTCCTCGAGCGGGAACCCGGGCAGGGCGAAGAAGCCGTCCTCGGTGAAGAGGGCGGCGCCGTACTCGCCCTGCTTGGCGATCACTGCCCGCGGCCCCATCGCCATCACCGCGCGGGCGGCTCGGGCGAGGTTCGACTCCCCGGTCAGCTGGCGGATCTCGGCGTCGTTGACGACGAGGCAGTCGACCTCGCTGATCGCCGCCGTCAGCGAGTCCTTGGCGGTCTCGATCCAGAGGTTCATCGAGTCGAGGCCGCTGAGCCGCGCCGCCGTGCACTGGGCGCGAACCTGGCGCTGCAGGTCGGGCTGGATGTTGGCGAGGAAGAGGGTGTCGGCTGCTTGGGCGGCCTGGGAGAGCTTCGGCTCGAACTCGCCGAAGACGCCGAGCTGGGTGTCCTCGGTGTGGGCGACGTTGAGGTCGTACTCGTAGCGACCGCGCCAGAAGAAGCTCTGGCCGCCCGCGACTCGCTCGACGTCGTCGCAGACGATCCCGCGCCCTTCCAGGACCTCGAACTGCTCGGCGCCGAAGTCGTCGCCGACCGGCCCGACCGGCCGCACCTCGGTGAAGAAGCTGGCCGCCAGCGAAAAGTGGACGGCGGCGCCTCCAAGCATGCGCTCGCGCTCCCCGAACGGGGTCTTGACCGCGTCGAACGCGATTGAACCGACGACCGTGAGCGCCATTCCCGCAGGCAGGGTAGTGGACAGTCGGACGCCAAGGCGTCCTAGCCGGAGAGCGCCCCGGAGCCTCGCCCTGCGAGACTGCGCGCCGATGAAAGCGATCCAGATCGAGGAGTTCGGCGGCCCCGAGGCTCTCAAGTACGTGGACGTCGCCGATCCGTCGCCGAAGTTGAGCGAGATCGTCGTCAACGTCAAACGCAGCGGCATCAACTTCGCCGACACCCACGCCTCCCGCAACGACTACCTGGCCGAGCAGACCCTGCCATTGATCCCGGGTGCCGAGATCAGCGGGCAGACCAACGACGGCCGGCGCGTCGCCGTCCTGCTCGGCAGCGGCGGCTACGCGGAGAAGGTCGCCGTCCCCCAGGGGCAGATGATCGAGATCCCGGCCGAGGTCGATTACGACCAGGCGGCCGGCGGCCTGCTGCAGGGACTGACCGCGATGGCGCTGGTCCACCGCTGCGCCCGGATCGAGCCGGGGGAGACGATCGTCGTCGAGGCCGCCGCCGGTGGCACCGGCACCCTCGCCGTGCAGCTGGCCAAGCGCGCGGGGGCGAAGGTGATCGGCCTCGCCTCGAGCGAGGAGAAGCGCGAGCTGGTGCGGAGCCTCGGCGCCGACGCCGCGGTCGATTCCCGCGCCGAGAACCTCGGTGAGGCGATCCGCGAGGCCAACGGGGGCGAGCGCGTCGACGCGTTCCTCCACATGAGCGGCGGCGACGCCTTCGACCAGGAGATGGGGGCCCTGGCTCCGCTCGGAAGGATGGTCGTCTTCGGGATCGCCTCCCGCGAGCAGCGCGAGATCTCGACCGCCGCGTTGCTGCGCGGCTCGAAGTCGGTGATCGGCTTCTGGCTCGCCCACCTGCTCTCCCGCCCGGACCTGTTGGGCCCGATGATCCAGGACCTTTTCGCGGCGATCGCCGCAGGTGAGCTGACGGTTACGATCGGGGAGGTCTATCCGCTCTCCGAAGCGGCGCGGGCGCACGAAGACCTGATCGCCCGCCGCACGACCGGCAAGCTCCTCCTCGATCCCTCGTCGTAAACAAACACCAAGTGACTGCCCCCGCTAAGTGACCGCATTCAAGGACCTAGGCCTCTCGCCTGACATCCAGCAGGCGCTGGACGAGCTCGGCTTCGAGGAGCCGACGCCGATCCAGGAGCAGGCGATCCCGGAGCTGCTCGGCGGCCACGACGTGATCGGCCAAGCGCAGACCGGGACCGGCAAGACCGCCGCTTTCGGGCTGCCGCTGCTGCAGTACCTCGATCCGGGCAACGACGAGGTGCAGGCGATCGTCCTCACCCCGACCCGCGAGCTCTGCATCCAGGTGACCCAGGCGCTGCGGACCTTCGCCGAGCATCTCGACATCGAGATCGTCGCCGTCTTCGGCGGCGCCCCGATCCGCTCGCAGCAGTCACAGCTGCGCTCCGGCGCCCACGTCGTCGTCGCCACCGTCGGCCGGATGAAGGACCTGATGGCGCGCCGCTCGCTGGTCCTCACCGCGGCCCGCTACGTGGTCCTCGACGAGGCCGACGAGATGCTCGACCTCGGCTTCATCGAGGACGTCGAGAAAATCCTCCGGATGTGCCCGAGCGGGCGCCAGACGGCGCTCTTCTCGGCGACGATGCCGCCGCCGATCCAGAAGCTCGCCGAGGGCTACATGTACGACCCGGTGACGATCAAAATCACCCCGAAGCAGCTGACGGTCGACAAGATCTCCCAGGCTTTCGTCGAGGTTCCCGCCAAGGAAAAGGCCTCGCGCCTGGTGGACCTGCTGAAGACGGAAGAACCCGAGCAGGCGATCATCTTCACCCGGACCAAAATCGGCGCCTCGAAGCTGGAGAAGACGCTGAAGGACAAGGGCCTCGACGTCAAGGCCCTGCATGGCGATCTCAGCCAGGGCGTCCGCGACGGGGTGATGATCTCCTTCAAGGACCACCGCGTGCGGCTGCTGGTGGCGACCGACATCGCCGCCCGGGGGCTCGACGTCGAGCACGTCACCCACGTCATCAACTACGACGTGCCGAATTCCTCGGAGACCTACGTGCACCGGATCGGACGGACCGGGCGCGTCGGGCGCACCGGCCGCGCGATCACCTTCGTCACCCCCGACCAGCGCGACGAGATCACCCGGATCGAGCGCGACGTCAAGACCTCGATCGGCGAGTGGGAGACCCCGGAGGAGCGGCTCGAGCACGCGCCGCGGCCGCGCCGCCGCGAGCGCGAGCGGGGCGAGCGCAAAGAGCGCCGCCCGCGCGAGCGCGAGGAAGCCCCGGTCGAGGCCAACGGCGACGGTGGCGACTCCGAGGGGACGAAGTCGAAGACGGTGAAGCTGTTCGTCAACCGCGGCGAGCGCAGCGGCATCGCCGAGGAGGACCTGCGCTGGGCCCTGCGCGAGGGCGCCGTCCTGCCCGACGAGGCCGTCCACGACGTCCGCGTCCTCCACCGCTTCTCTTTTGTCGAGGTCGACCCCGACCAGGCGGAGCGCACCGTCGAGTTCCTCGACGGCACCAAGCTCAAAGGCAAAGAAATTCGCCTCGAGATTGCCAAGAGCTGACCGAATCGACCGGCACTTCGCGGGTATTGGGATGGAGTGAAGGCGTTCTGGGGACTTCTAGTCGTGTGCGTGATGCTCGCGCTGCCGGCGGTGGCTGGCGCTGACGCGACCCCGAGCTGCGCCGAAGGGCCGACGACCATCGGTGAGACCACCTACGGGACGCCTTGCGCCGATGTGATCGTGGTCCCGGAAGGGGTCGAAGACGTCAAGGGCGGGGGAGGGGACGACGTCATCGTCCCGGGGCCGATCACCTCCGCGACCTCCTGCCCCGATGGCTGTCGCCTCGGCGTCGGCAGCCAGACCTTCGAAGGCGGTGAAGGCAACGACGTCGTCTTCGGCGAGCGCGGCAACGACACCCTTCGTGGCGGTCCCGGCAACGACCAGCTGTTCGGCGGGATCGGCGACGACCTGCTCGAAGGCGGCCCTGGCAACGATCGGCTCGCCGGCGGCTTCGGCGGCGACTCGATCGACGGCCAGGAAGGCGACGACTACGTCCGTGGCGACGCGACGATCGACCGCATCTTCGACACCGGCGGCGGCACCGACACGCTCAGCTACTCGACGGGCGTAACCCCAGGCTTCGAAGGAACCGTGAACGCCGCCGGGTTCCCGGCCCCGGGCGGGGAGCGCGGCCTGCGCCTCGACATGCGGGCCGGGGAACGCAACGCCAGCAACGGGCTCGCGCCGCTCGGCGGCGGCGTCGACGAAGTCGAAGCCCAGAGCTTCGAGACCGTGATCGGGACGCCGTTCTCCGACCTCCTGATCGGGAACGGCGCGCCGCAGGCGCTCTACGGCGGCGGCGGCGCCGACATCCTCCAGGGAGAAGGTGGCGCCGACACGCTGGAAGGGGGCGCCGACGGCGACAACCTCGACGCCGGCGGTCTCGCCACCCGCAACACGGGCAAGGTCAGCGTCGGCTTGATGACCCCGCCGGGGGTGAGCGGGTACGCCCAGCTCTACCTCGTCGGCAGCAGCGGCAGCGACAACGTCTCCGCCAGCTACGGCGCGGGGAGCGTCAGCTTCCACCTCGCCGCCGGGACCTTCGACAGCGAATCGCATGAAGGCTGCACCGTCAGCGCAACCGACGCCACCTGCTCGCTCAGCGAGCCGCTTGACTCGATCCTGCTCGCCGGCATGGGCGGCAACGACACGATCGCCGCCTCGAACTTCCCGGCCACCGTCTCCGTCGTCGCGATCGGCGGCGAAGGCAGCGACACGATCACCGGCGGCGAAGAAAGCGAGGACATTCTCGTCGACGGGCCCGGTGATGGAGGCGACGTGCTCAGCGCTCTCGGCCGCGACGACGCCCTCGCCCACAACGGCGGCCCCGACGAACTGCTCGGCGGCAACGGCAACGACCTCTTCCTCTCCGGCTCGATCTGCGACGGCGAGCGGATCGCCGGCGGCGCCGACCGTGACAACGCCTCCTGGGCGCAGTCCGACGAAGGCGTCGAGGCGAACCTCGGCAGCGGCGTCGCCGGGCGCCCCGGCTCCGGCGAAACGCCGGGCTGCGGCGGCGAGCCGCTGGACTCGCTGACCGAAGTCGAGGATCTCGAGGGCTCCTCCTCGAAAACCTCCGGCGACGTCCTCTACGGCGACGGCGGGCCGAACCAACTGCTCGGCCGCCCCGGCCCCGACGCCTACTTCGCCGGCTCCGGGGAAGACTCGATCCTCGCCAACTCCGGCGACGCCGACCTGGTCGTCAACTGCGGCCCCGACAACGACGAGGCGACGATCGACCACCCCGAGTACGGCGACCCGGCGCCGGTCGAATGCGAGAGCGTCTACGAAGCCGATCCCAACAACTTCCGGACGCGGACGCTGCTGCCCCCGCCGCCGCTGCCGGCACCGCCGCCGGTCGTCAAGCCGCCGCGCGACCGCACCCCGCCGCAGACGCGGCTCGGGACGCGCCCGCGGGCGCTCGTCCTCACCAACAAGCAGTGGCGCCGCGTCGCCTTTCGCTTCTCGGCGACGGAGGCCGGCTCCAGCTTCCGCTGCAAGCTCGACCGCAAGCCGTACCGCCCCTGCAGGTCACCCCGCGCCTACCGGGTCAAGCTCGGCCGCAACGCCTTCCGGGTCTTCGCGATCGACGCCGCCGGCAACCGCGACCGTACCCCGGTCGTCTTCAGGTTCAGCGTGCGCCGCCGCTAGCGCATCCGATTTTCAGCACAGCCGGGTGTATCGGAAACCGGCTACGCGGTTAGCGCGGCGATCGTCTCCAGTAGGCGGTCGAAGTCGATCGGCTTGGTGATGTAGCCGTCGATTGCGAGGTCGGTGGGGGCGTCGGCGTCTCCCGGGTTCTGGTGGGCGCTGACGATCAGGACGGGGACGTCGTGGCCGTCGCCCCGCAGCTCGCGCAGGGCGTCGATGCCGGATTTGCGCGGCATCATCGCGTCGAGCAGGAGCAGGTCCGGCATGCCGTTGCCGGCGACGGCGTCGAGCACCTCCTGGCCGTCGGCCGCCGTGACCACGCTGTGGCCGGCCATCTCCAGCCGCGTCCGCATCAGCAGCAGGATCGTCTCCGAGTCGTCCGCGACCAGGATCGACGCCATCAGCCGGCCTCCGCCCGCGCCGTCGGTTCCTGACCGCCGTCGGCAGTGGCGCCGGTCGCGACCGGCAGGCGCAGGTGGAAGGTCGAGCCCTGGCCGACGGTGCTCTCGGCGCTGATGCTGCCGCCGTGCAGCTCGACCAGCGATTTCGAGATCGCCAGCCCGAGGCCGGTGCCGCCGACGCGCTGGGTCAGCCCGGCGTCGCCGCGGGTGAAGCGCTCGAAGATCCGCTCGAGCTGGTCTGGGGGGATGCCGGGGCCGTTGTCGCTCACGCTGATCTCCACCTCGGCGCCAACGGCGCGCGCCGCGACCGCGATGGACGCACCTTCGGGCGTGTACTCATGGGCATTGGTAAGCAGGTTCACCAAAATTTGGCGGATCCGGTCGGGCTCGACTTCGATCAGCGGCAGGCCGGGCTCGACCTCTTCGGTCAGGCTTTGGCTGGCGGCCTCCGTCTGGGCGCGCATCGTACGCACCACGTCTGCGACGAGCGGCGCCACCTCGGTCGGCTGTGGACGGATCGACAAGCGGCCGGCGTCGGAGCGGGCGAGGTCGAGCAGGTCGTTGAGCAGCCGCACCAGGTGGCGGCAGTTGTCGAGGATGATTTCCACCGTCTCCCGCTGCCGCGGGGTCAGCGAGTCCTTGTCGAGCATCAGCAGCTCGGCGAAGCCCTGGACCGAGGTCAGCGGGCTGCGCAGCTCGTGCGAGGCGGTGAGCACGAACTCGTCTTTGAGCCGGTCGAGTTCGTCGCGCCGGCCCTCCTCGATCTCCAGCTCTCGCGCCATCTCGTTGAAGGCGGCGCCGAGGGTCGCCGTCTCGGCCAGGCCCCCGACCTCGACCCGGGTGCTGCGGTCGCCGCCGGCCAGTCGCCCCGCCGCGTCGACCAGCTCCTCCAGCGGCCGCCGCATCGAGGAGATCAGGCCGCTGAAGAGGAGCAGGGCCCCGGTCAGGCCGGCGATCAGGCCGGCTGCGACGAGCAGGGCGGTGTCGCGGGTGTCTCCGGAGATGTCGTCCTGCAGTTCTTCGCGATGGCGGATCTGCTGCTGGACCACGAGGCGTGCCGGCCGGCCGCCGGTGCCCTGGACGACGCGTTCCCGCGCCTTCATCTCGACGACGTAGGAGCGAGAGATCGCGTCCTCGTAGTCCTGGCGCTGCTGGATGAACCGTGCGACGCCGATCACCGCCATCGCCGTGAGCACGGCAAAGCCGATCGCGAACCCGATCCGCAGCCGGTTGGCGAGCGACGGGCTCAGGCGTCGATTCGATGGTGAATATGCTTGCGCCCCTATGGCTGACGAGGCTACCGACGGGATCGCCCAGAAGCCGCTTGAAGAGTGGTTCGGCGCCAACGTGTCAGGGGTCGATTTCCCGCTCAGCTTTGAGCGGATAGCCGGCGGCCACTCGAACCTCACCTACCGGGTCACCGATGCCGCGGGGCAGAAGTGGGCGCTGCGGCGGCCGCCGCTCGGCAAGCGGCTCGGTTCCGCCCACGACATGGCGCGCGAGCACAAGGTCGTCTCCGCCCTGGGGGCGACGGAGGTACCGGTGGCGCCGGTGGTCGGCCTCTGCGAGGACGAGAGCGTCAACGATGCCCCCTTCTACGTGATGGAGTTCGTCGAGGGGCCGATCCTGCGCGGCCTTGCTGAGGCGGAGATCTTTCCCGACGAGGGCGACCGCCGGGCGATCGGCGAGCGGGTCGCCGACACCCTGGTGCAGATCCACGCCGTCGACCCCGACGCGGTCGGCCTCGGCGATTTGGGCAAGAAGGAGGACTACGTCGCCCGCCAACTGCACCGCTGGCATGGGCAGTGGGAGAAGTCGAAGACGCGCGAGCTGGAGCCGGTCGACCGCGTCCACGAGGCGCTTGCGGCCCGCATCCCCGACCAAGGCCCGGCGACGATCGTCCACGGCGATTACCGCCTCGACAACATGATCCTCACGGACTCCGGCGAGGTCGCTGCCGTGGTCGATTGGGAGCTCTGCACCCTCGGCGACCCGCTCGCCGACGTCGGCCTGCTGATGGCCTACTGGCCCAAGCGCGGCGACGACGTCGTCGCCCTCGGCATGCCCGCCAACCTCGCCCCCGGCTTCCCCACCCAGGCCGAGCTCGCCGGCCGCTACGCCGAGCGCAGCGGCCGCGACCTCTCCAACCTCGGCTTCTACGTCGCCCTCGGCTACTGGAAGCTGGCGATCATCCTCGAGGGCGTCTACGCCCGCTACACCGCCGGCGGCTACGGCAAGGTCAACGAGGGCGTAGAGGCCTTCGCCCGCCTGGTCGAGCGCCTCGCCGAAGAGGCCGAGCGAGTCGAGCGCGAGGGCGCTTGAGCGGCTGCGCCCTGTCAACTCGCTTAGAAGGGTTGACACCGTCCGACCGGATTGAAAGGGTCGAGGATAACTCTGCGGTTCCTCAACTGCCGCATTAATTCGATCCCGTCCCTTCCGAAGGAGACTTAGTCGTGAATCAGATTCGTAAGCGGCTCACGTACGCAAACGTGATGTCGTCGATCGCCGTGTTCCTCGTACTGGGAGGAGCCACCGCCCTGGCCGCCGGTCTGGCCAAGAACAGCGTTGGCTCCAAGCAGCTCAAGAAGAACGCGGTTACCACCAAGAAAATCAAGAACAACGCTGTGACTTCGGCAAAGATCAAGAACGGCGCGATCACGGGGGCGAAGGTCAACCTCAGCACCCTCGGTACCGTTCCGAATGCGACCCACGCGGTTAGCGCTGATAGTGCCACCAAGGCCACTAATGCCACTAATGCCGACAACGCAAACCACGCTAACAACGCTGATAACGCAACCAACGTAAGCACTGTGATCCCATTCTCCAAGGGAGCAAACGACGGCGAGATGGTCAGCCTGGCCAAGACCGCCAACTTCGAGCTGATGGGTATCTGTGACCCGGAAGGCGAATTTGATCCGCCCGGAACCCAGTTTGAAGACGTCGGAACCTCCTACGTCATCTACAACCGTAGCTCGACCTATGCATACGGCGAGAGCGAAGACGACGATGACTACGACCTCGGTCTGAACGAGGGAATTGTTTTCAACTACGACGACAACGGTGACGGCGGTGAGGCCATGTCGCTTGACGGACACTTCCTGTCCGCAGCTAGCTGGGCGAACCTGCAGGCCGATGATGACGACGAAAATGAACCGGAAGCGGGCGACGATTACGCGTTCCCGACTACGTGCCATTTCGCTGGCGCTGCCCTGGTTGGCTGATCTAGCTTAGGGCGACTAATAAGAGGGCGGCTTCGGCCGCCCTCTTTTTATGCCTTGGCCCGTCGCAGTCGTACACCAGGCCGCGAAGGGAGCCCTTCGGCTTTAACCTCGGCGCCCCTAGAAACATCGGTCGAGCTCGCGGCGGGGCGAGGGCCAATTTCGGGACCTCGTCGGGCAGCCGGCGAGGAGACCCGCTACCAGACGATGTCGATGCCGTAGCGGTGTAGATTGCCGTCAGCGATCACGAGGCCGAAGCCCATCGATGTCGGTTCGCGCGACAAGTAGGCGTGTCAAGGCTGGCCTCGGGAGTGGTGCCGAGGGCTTGGCGAGATCATCTGGGAGTTCGTCGAAGTCCTCGAGAAACAGGACCTCGCCGAACCAGACTCCCGCTAGGACGGCCAAGCCACCTTCAACCTGCTCGGCCATCGAAGGACGATACCGAGCGATGACTCCTGTCTCGGCTAAACCATCCGCGCTGCGTGCCGCGGCTCGAGGTTGCCTTCGGCTTCGGCCTCCGCGCGCTTGGACCAGCGGTTTAGCTCGCGGCGGGCGAGGACCATTTTGTGGACCTCGTCGGGGCCGTCGGCTAGGCGGAGCATGCGGGAGAAGCGCCACATGATCGCCAGGGGCGTGTCATCGGTCATGCCGAGGGAGCCGTGGATCTGGACCGCGCGGTCGAGGACGCCCATCACCACGAAGCCCAGCCGTCTAGTCCGCGGCGGGAGCACGATTCAGCCGAGATCGTCACCGATCTCGACGCGGTTACGCCACGCGCCGGCCAGCGAGCTGAACCCTCCGCTCGTTTTGGAGGAGGTCTCGAAAGCGGCAGCGGCACGCATGCGGAACAGCAGTGCTGCCGACGGTGCGACCCTGCCGGTTGCATAGGTTGAGAGACGGGAAGTGGAGGTGCCGATTCGGGAGGCGAAATCCCGGCGGGTGAGCCCTGAGCTCTCGATCAATTGTTGAACTTCTGCTGCGACAGCTGCGCGCTCGGCTGACTCGGCGTTGGCGCGTGCCCCTTCGATCACCCGCTCCATCGTCTTTGCAATTCCATAGGGGTGGCTGTAGGTGAGGACGTCTTCGACGTCGCGGGCCACCTGCCCCCATGGCTGCGCATCGATCGCCGCGGCCAAGCGTCTCCAATGCTTCAGGCTGCCCCGCTCAAGCGCCGCCTGGATCGCCTCCAGCGGCCACTCCTCGACTGGTTGGTCGGGCGAGGCATCCACGTTCCGGAAGATCAACTCCACTCCCTGCTCACCATCCCCTCCGCGATTTGTTCAAGGACCTCGGTAACCGCCCCCCAGTCCTTCCACTCCTCTCGAAGTCGGCGGTAGGAGGGGAGCTGGGCAATCACCTTGGCATCCGCAGGGCGAGGATCGCCCAACTGCCGCGCCAGTTGACTGGCGATTCCGTCGATGCTTTTGACCTGGTCTGCGTAGTAATCGTCGATTCGAGCAAGAGCCTCTGAGGCTTGATCGATTCCCAACGCGACGGCGAGGGCGGCCACGTCCAGGTAGTCTCGCGTCTGGTTGCGGCGGACGATTAGGAAAGCCTTGATCCGCAACGTCTCCTCGATGGTTGGAACGGTCACCTCCGCGCCTGAAGGGAGCGCGACGTTCGTGACCTCGAGTGGCGCCTTCCGGATCATCTGGCGGACGCCCGCTTCGATGCCGTCGAGGTTGCCGAGGATGACCTTCCCTGGCGTTACGCGGTTGGTTGCCCACCCCTCGTCTTGCTCGACCGCCTCCAGCACCATCTCGAACCGAGCCGCCAAATCACGAAGGACATGATCATGGTCCTGCGACTCTCGATGGTCTGCGTAGAGGATCGCTGCGCTGCCGCCCACGAGGACGGCGCCCGGAACCAGGCGCTGCAGATGGGCAGCCGACTCCATGAGCGCGATGAACTGCTCGTTCCGCCCCTTTAACTCGTCACCGTGCACGGCGACAGATTATCATTTCTGATAATGCCCTTCGCAGTCTCAGACCATCCGCGCTGCGTGCCGCGGCTCGAGGTTGCCTTCGGCTTCGGCCTCCGCGCGCTTGGACCAGCGGTTTAGCTCGCGGCGGGCGAGGACCATTTTGTGGACCTCGTCGGGGCCGTCGGCTAGGCGGAGCATGCGGGAGAAGCGCCACATGATCGCCAGGGGCGTGTCATCGGTCATGCCGAGGGAGCCGTGGATTTGGATCGCGCGGTCGAGGACGTCCATGACCATGTTGGCGGCGACGATCTTGATCGCCGAGATCGCCTGGCGGGCGGCGCGCTTGCCCTCGGTGTCCATCTTCCAGGCGGCGTAGAGGGTGAGGAGGCGGGCCTGGTCGATCTCCATCCGGCTGGCGGCGATCGACTCCTGGACGAACTGCTTCTCCCCCAGCGGGCCGCCGAAGGCGCTGCGTTCGTTGGCGCGGCGGCACATCATCTCGTGGGCGCGCTCGGCGGTCCCGATCGCCCGCATGCAGTGGTGGATGCGACCCGGGCCGAGGCGGTCCTGGGCGATCGCGAAGCCGGCGCCGCGCTCGCCGAGCAGGAACTCCTTAGGCACCCGGCACTCTTCGTAGCGGATCTCGCAGTGGCCGGGGCCGCCGTCGTGCCCCATCACCGAGATCGGCCGCACCAGGTTGAACCCGGGGGTGTCAGTGGGGACGCAGATCATCGAGGCCCGCCCGTAGGGGTGGGCGTCGGGGTCGGTGACGACCATCGCGATCGCCAGGTCGGCGCCGACCGCGCCGGAGGTGAACCACTTGTGGCCCTCGACCACCCACTCGTCGCCGTCGAGCGTCGCCTTCGCCTGCAGCAGCGTCGGGTCGGAGCCGGAGACCTCGGGCTCGGTCATCGAGAAGCAGGAGCGGATCCTGCCCTCGAGCAGCGGCTCGAGCCAGCGCTCGCGCTGGTCGGCCGTTCCGTGCTCGGCGAGGATCTCCATGTTGCCGGTGTCCGGCGCCGAGCAGTTGAAGGCCATCGGCGCCGCCATCGGGCTGCGCCCCATCTCCTCGCAGAGCAGCCCGTACTCCCAGTTGGTCAGCCCCGGGCCGAAGCGCTCGTCGGGCATGAACAGGTTCCAGAGGCCGTCGGCCTTCGCCTTCTCGCGCACCGCGGCCAGGTTCTGCGGGTAAGGGACGCCGTCACCGACCTCCTCGTCGAGCGCTTCCATGATCTCCCGCTCCTGCGGGTAGATCTCCGCGTTCATGAAGTCGAGCACGCGCTCGCGCAGCTGTGCGACCTCGGGGCTGGGGTTGAAGTCCATTCGTTCCTCTCCTCGTCCTCTGGGAGGGGGAACGCTATCGGCTCGCCGGGCTCAGGCCCGGCGGTAGCGGGCGAAGAGCTCGCCGCCCTCCTCCAGCAGCCAGGCGAGCTCGAGGCCGGCCACATCCCGCAGCGACCCCTCGAGGATCCGCGGCGCCTCGCCGCCGCTCAGCTTCGGCGCGATCGTCAGGAAGAGGTCGTCGACGAGACCGTCGGCCTGCATTTGCGCGTGGAGGTGCGGGCCGCCCTCCGAGAGCACAGCGCGGATGCCGCGCTCCTGGCGCAGGTGGCGCAGCGCCTCGCGCAGGTTCACCGCCCCCTCGTGCCTCACCACCTCCACCGTCGCCGCCGTCTCCGGCGGCTCGGCCTCCGAAGCGGTGAAGATCAGCACCTCGCCCGCCTCGTCGGTGAACAGCGGCGCGTCCCAGGGGAGATCGAGCCGCCCGCTCACCAAGACCAGCAGCGGCTCCATCGGCCCGTAGCGCTCGACCCGCATAGTCCCGGCGCCGATCATCACCGCCTCGAAGCGCTTGCGCAGCCCCACCAGCATCTGCGTGTCGGTGTCGGAGCCGATCGGCCCCGAGCGTCCCGCGATAGTCGCCCTCCCGTCGACCGTGGCGACGAAGTTCATCCCCACCAGCGGCCGCTCCTCCGGCGCTTCCTCCCACGGTCGGTAGGCCTCCAACTGATCGGAGATCGAAGTCGGCCCGGGGTCGGGGAGAAGCCGCCGCATCGTCACGAGGCTACTCGCGCACCGTCCGATCATGCTCTTCTACTGCGGCCTTGGCATTTCGAAGAGGGCCGTCGCCGCGGTAGCGTGGATCGGCTCCTCCCCCGATCTCTCCCTCCGTGCTGCGCTTGCCGCCTGCTCGTCGAAGATCGTTTCCAGTAGTTCGTCCATGGCCTTGCTTAGCCGATTGAAACCCTCATCGTCGAGAAGCAGGCTGGTGCGGGTCAGGTGTCGGTCGGGGCGGTTGTCGAACGTCCCCTTCTCGACTGCCTTCGAGGCATCCATGATCAAGGAGTCCCAGCCGTAGAGCGAAATCGCTTTACGCACCTCCGGAGGCACCATTTCCCAATCCTCTTGTGAAAGCAGCGGTCGTTCAACTGCTTTATAGAAGTGGGCAACGGCACCCCGTACCGGCTCTTCCTTGACCAGCTCGATCAGGCCGAGTTCATCAAGGACTCGGACGTGGTAGCTGACATTGCTTAGATCGTGTCTTAGGAGTTCGGATAGTTCCCTGGGGCTGGCCACCTGCTGCGCGAGGATCGTCAGGCATTCGGTCCTAACAGGGTGGCTCACTCCTTTGACCAGTTTCTCGTGGGCGGGTCGCCCGAAGCTCCCGTCTGCCCCCCCGCGCGGTTTGTTTGGCGCCGCCGCCTCTTTGCTCATGGTCAATTCCTCCGGTTCGAGTGCTGGCATCCGTACAGAGTATTCCGAGCATTTACCTCACGCTAATTCCGGGCCGTTGGACAACCGCTGCAGGTTCTTCCAGTAAAGCTCCGTTCCGGGTCTCGGCCGCGACCTATCGGAAGGAGGTGAAGCGAATGACCTTCAGTACGTGCGATCCGGTATTCCCCGCGATCTCCACCACCAAGACGCAGTGAGATTGAGGGGCGGGCCGGCCAGTCGCGGCCCGCCCTGTTACCTCAGCTGTAGTCGTGCCAGCCGGGGAACTCGCGACCGGCGAACTTCTGCAGCTCGGTGGCGTCCTCGGTGAAGCGGCTGCGGATCGTCTCGAAGAGGTCGTCGGGGAGCTTCGGCTTCGGGGCCGGAGGCTTGTCCGGGTCGTGGACGACCTTCTCGACCAGCCAGCGCATCGACTCGGGCAGGCGGTCGAAGTTGCGGTCGAGGGAGCGGAGGCCGGGCAGTTTCACCAGCTTCTCCATCAGCTGGTATTTGTCGCCCTCCTTGGCGCTCGACTTCTCCCACTCGCGGTCGAACTGCTCGGAGGTGAAGCTGTCGTCGACGCCGGCGAAGGCGAACGCCTTGCGCATCGTCCGCTCGCGATCGGCGTGCAGCTCCTCCTGGGCGATGATCTCGATCTGGGAGCGATCGAACAGCTCGAGGTAGGGCTGCAGCTGCATCCAGTACTTCGAGCGGTTCATGTAAGAGGTGTTGGGATTGGAGAGGACCTCGACCAGGTCACCGGTCTCGTAGCCGGCGCCGGTCGCGTGCACCCAGTGCGAGAGGATCCGCTTGATCGGGTCGCGCACCATGTAGAGCAGGCGGGCGTCGGGGCAGTGCTGCTTGATCCGCTCCGGCACGCCCGTGAACCGCGGCAGGTTGGTGTAGTGCGGGGAGGACTCGCCGCGCACCTCGAAGCGGTCGTCGAACCGGCTCGCGTACCAGTCGAGCCCGAGATCCCAGTTCAGCTCCTCGACGAAGAAGTTGAGCTCCTTCGGCTTCGACATCTGAACTTCCGGATGGAGGCCGAGGTAGTGGTGGATGCTCGTCGTCCCACACTTCAGCCCGCCGATGATGATCAGGTTCGGCAGCTGCGCGTGGCGCTTGCGGCGGCGGCGCCAGCGGCTCTTGCGATCTACTGCGTACCGCTCCCGGGCGCGGTCGCACATCGCCGTGTCGGCGGGGTCGGAGAGGGGGGTCTGGGGCAGCGCCTGCACGTCGGGGTCGGGCACGAGCGTGGCTAGTCTAGCTGCGATGCCGATCGCCGATCTCGCCGACAACTTCGAAGCGTTCTTCAACCGGGCCGCCGAATTCTTCCGCCATCTCTCCGAAGTCCACTGGACCACCTTCGGGATCGCCCTGCTCTGCCTGCTCGCCATGCAGCTGGCCCGCGCTTGTGCCTGGCGCAACGTTCTCCGCGCCGCCTACCCGGACAAAAAGATCGCCTTCCTGCCGCTCGCCGCCGCCTATCTGGCGGGGGCCGGGATCAACGCGGTGGTGCCCGCGCATGCCGGCGACGTCACCAAGGTCTTCCTGGTCAAACGGCAGATTCCCGACTCCTCCTACCCGGCGGTCACCTCCTCCTTCCTCGTCCAGACGGTCTTCGACACCACGGTCGGGGTCCTCGTCCTCCTCTACGCGATCAGCCAGGGACTGCTGCCGCCGCTGCCGCAGATCCCCGACCTGCCGGCCTTCGAGATCTCCTTCTGGGCCGATCACCCGAACCTCTTCTTCATCACCGTAGGGGTGACGGTGCTGGCGATCGCGATCGGCATCTACCTGCTCGCCCATCGGGTGCGCCGCTTCTGGGCGCGGGTCCGCCAGGGTCTCGTCATCCTCACCGAGCCGCGCCGCTACCTGCGCGAGGTCGCCGCCTGGCAGGGGCTCGGCTGGCTCTTCCGCTTCGCCGCCTTCTGGTTCTTCCTCGAGGCCTTTGGGATTGGCGGCTCGATCGGCAACGTGATGTTGGTGATGAGCTGCCAGGCGATCGCCAACGTCGTCCCCTTCACCCCCGGCGGGGCTGGCGCCCAGCAGGCGCTGCTGGTGGCGACGCTGCACGGCCCGACCCGCACCGCCGTGCTCTCCTTCTCGGTCGGCACCCAGATCGCGATGGCGGCGTGGTCGGTGGTGCTCGGCTTCGCCGCGATCCTGCTCGTCTTCCGCACGACCGACTGGCGCGGGTTGATCCGCCAGGCTCAAGAGGAAGCCGACAGCGAAAAGGCAGCGGAGGCCGCGTCTCCGCCCTAGGACGACCAGCCCGGATAGCGGCCGGCGACGCGCCACTGCCAGGGTGGGCGCTCAGCCGGCGGGAAGCTGTAGTGGTTGCGGCCGGGCAACGTCTCCAGGGGGACCAGGGCAGGGTCTTCCTGCTCGCGGACTCCGATACCGCTGGCGGCTTCGACTTCGGCCTGGCTGGCCCGGCGGCTGAGGCGCTGCCAGCCGCGCGTCGGGCGGTAGAGCCAGTAGATGATTTCGACCCACCCCTCCGAGCGGCGGCGGTCGACCAGCTCGGTGAAGGCGGTGACCCGCTGCCGGGAGGCGGTGAGGCGCGGCCCGGCGGCGACGGCGCAGCTCTGAGAGCGGCAGCGGCGGAAGTCGACCGGCATCAGCGGCAGGCCGGAGGGGCCGGGAAGCGCTTCGGGGGTCGGCGCCAGCGCTCGTGCCAGCCGGGCGAGCGGCCAGCCGTATGCCGGCACCAGGGCGTGGTGGCGGCAGGCGTCCGGCAGGCGCGGCGCGCAGGTGAGCCGCCGTCCCAGCGCCCCGGCGAGCCGCCGCCCGGCATCGACTTCGCCCCCGGCCGCGACGGCCGCGATCGCGGCGATCAGCAGCAGTGCGACCAGCGCCGCCAAACCGGCCTGCTCGACGCTTGCCGAGCCCCGCTCGCTCTCCCTCTCTGGCATCGCCGACGACGCTAGGCCGCCGCGGCGCACGGATGGCGCGCAGAAAGTGCCGATTCGGCCTCGGCGGTGTGCCGGTTCTGCCAACATGCAGGGCGATGGAGGGCTTCAACCTGTTTGGCGACCCCGACGAGTTCCGCGCTCGCATGGAAGAGCTGTCGGAGCAGATGCAGTCATCGCAGCGGGTCGCCTGGGCTGACAACGCGATCAAGCTCGCGGTTGACATGACCGTCGCCTCGATCGGCCGCCTCGAGCTCAACGGCAGCGCCGATGAGCAGGCGATGCAGGTGCGCGACGCGATCCGCGTCCTCTTCCCCGAGGCCGTCACCCTCGTGCGCGAGGCGCGCGAAGGTCTCAGCTAAAACAGCTCGAGCTTCAGCGCGATCACGGCGCCGCGGCGGAAGAGGCCGCCGACCAGCTCGACCGGGATCGCGATCACTAGCGCCGGCAGGGCCAGGACGATGCTGGCGAGGGCGTCGATCCGCCGCTGCCAGGGTTTCGTGCCCGGGACGGCAGGAGTGTCGCGGAGGGCGGCGAGGGCGACGTTGCGGCCGAAGGTGACGCTGTTGAGGAGCGTCTGCCAGGTGCCGGCGAGGCTGGCGAGTGGGCGCCAGCGGGCCGACTTGACGACCTGATCGCGGTTGGCGACGAGGCGTCGCACCGCCTCCGGCGTGAAGAGGTGCCGCCGTCCCGGCTGCAGCCCGGCCCAGCCGGCGCCGCCGAGGGCGCAGGCGGTGCTGCCGCGGTTTTCGATCCGGATGAGCTCGCCCCGGCGCAGCGAGTCGAGCTCGTGCAGGGCAGCCTCGGTGTCGCCGACCTCACCGACGATCCCGAGCCCGCAGCTCTCGCAGCGCCGGACCGGGCCGCTCAGCCCTCGCTTGGGACCGATCCAGCCGAACAGCGGCTCGCCGCAGGCGGGGCAGGGCGGGTTCTCGGGCCCGGCTCCAGCCTCGAGCGGGACGACGGGGGTGGCCTCGGTCTGCTCCATGCCACGGGTAGGGTACGGGCCGTGAGCCCAGAGCAGGTTCGGGACAGAGAGTCGCGCTGGGCAGTGCCGGCGGCGCTGGCCGCGTTCGCAGCGGTGATCCTGCTGTTCCTCCCGGGCTTCGTCAGCTCGGTCAGCGGCTCCGGCGAAGCCGAGGTGCTGCGCTCGATCGACGCCCACGGCAGCTCGGTCACCCTCTCGAGCATCCTCCAGGCAGCCGCCTTCCTGCTGCTGGCGTTCCCGCTCGCCTGCCTCTTCATGGCCGCCCGCGCCCGCAGCGAGCGGGTGCTGCCGGCCGTGCTGGCGATCGTGATCGCGGCGCCGCTGCTGGTCGGGGTCGGGACGGTCCTCTACGGGCAAGCGCGCCAGGAAGCGGCGGACACCTTCGTCGCCGGCGAAGCGAAGCCGACGATCTCCAAGCAGGACCTGAAGGAACGCTGCGAAGACGAGAAGCCCGTCGCCGGCTGCGAAACCGAAAAGCGTGAAGACGACGCCGCCTCCAACGCGCTCAGCGACGCCTCGCTCAGCACCCCCGCCGGGATCCTCACCCTCGGCGGCGGCCTGCTGTTCGCGATCGGCCTCTTCTACACCTGCCTCTGGGCGATGCGCACCGGCCTGCTCAGCCGCTTCTGGGGCTCGCTCGGGATGGCGCTGGGGATTGCGATCCTGCTCGGCTTCGTGATCCTGGCGATCTTCTGGTTCCTCTACCTCGGCCTGCTCTTCCTGGGCTTTCTTCCCGGCGGCAAACCGCCGGCCTGGGAGGAGGGTGAGGCGGTGCCCTGGCCGACGCCGGGGGAGCGGGCGGCAACGGAACTCGAACCGTCCGAGGCCGTCGAAGACGACGACGCCGAGCCGGGCGCCGAGCTGCGCAAGCGCAAGCAGCGCGAGTAGCGGCGCCTCAGGTCTGCGGCGTGGGCGGCGCCGCCATCAACTCGACCCGGTGCCCGCCGGGAGCGATCGCCAGCGCCCGCGGTTGCCCCCAGTGTTCGTGTTTGCGCTCGATCTCGAACCCGGCCTCGCGCACCCGCGCGACGGCGTCGTCGAAGTCGTCGACCACCACCGCCAGGTGCCCCGGCGAGGGCATCGTCGGCTCCTCCTCCGGCATCAGGTGAACCTGCGTCCCCTCCCGCTCGACCCAGGTGAACTCCCGCAAGTTCTCCGGCGGCTCGACCCGCTCGAACCCGAGCAGCTCGAAGAACCCGACAACGGCCTCGATGTCTGCGGGCGCGACCTCTATGCCGACGTGGTGGAGCACGCCAAAAATTTACAGAGATATGCGAGTTACGTAACATCTTGTCTGCTACGGTTATCTTCATGAGCGTGAGAGAAAGCTGGACCGACGAGCGACTCGACGACCTGAGCAAAAAAGTCGACCAGGGCTTCGCGCGCCTCGACGCCGAGATGCGCGCACTCAACGGTCGTTTCGACTCGCTTCAACGTGTGCTCATGCAGATCGGCTTTATGTTCGGTGCCGCTCTTCTCGCGACGATCGCCGCATTGGTCGGCACGATCGCCAGCCAGCTCTAGCGTCAGAGTAGGAGCGACAGCAGCGCCGCGACGATCACTATGGCCGTCGACCAGGTGATCGTCTCGGCGACGATGCGGTTGTCGAGGCCGTAGGCGTGGGAGACGACCAGGGCGTTGATGCCGGTCGGCATCGCTGACATCAGGCGGTAGGCGGAGGGGAGCTCGATCAGCGGGGCCGCCAGGAGCATTAGGAGGGCGGGGGCGAGGGCAAGGCGGCCAATGGTGGCGATGGCGACGGGGGCGGTAACCGGGGGCGGCAGGGGGAGCTCGCCTTGCTCGGCGCCCTCGGCGAGGGTGGCGCCGACGGCGAAGAAGCCGAGCGGCAGGATCGCCACCGCGAGGACCTGCGAGGTGTCGACGAGGATCTGCGGCGCCAGGGCGCTCGGGGCGAGGAGGCCCAGGGCTGCTGCGTAGAGGGGCGGGTTGCGGGTGAAGAAGGCGCGGGCCCGCTCGCTCATCCCTTCGCCGGCTTTGGTGCCGAAGGCGGCGCCGACCCCGAAGGCACCGAACATCAGCGTCGGGCCGCCGACGAGGACGTCGAAGAGGACGCCGGTCGCCAGGTGGTCGTGGCCGAGCAGGGCCACGGTCAGCGGGTAGCCGAGGTAGGTCGTGTTGGCGACGATCGCGCCGCAGATCACCGCCCCGGTCTGCGGCGGGCTCAGCCGCAGCATCCGGGTGCAGGCGAACCAGGCCGCCGCCCCGACCAGCGCCATGTTGACCAGCGCGAGGCCGATCCCGACCGCGTTATCGACGCTGATCGAGGAGGCCGCCAGGTTGAAGAAGATCACCGGGGGCACCAGCACGTAGAGCATCACCAGCAGCAGCTTCCGCGCCAGCGCCACCGCCTCTTCCGGCCGCCGGCGCTCGGCCTCGACGCCAACCCCGGCACCGGCCACCATCAGGACAAGGGTTAAGAGGACGCCCATACGGGCTCCTACTCGATCAGAAGAGCGCAGCGCCTGCGTGGGACGCGAACTCGACCAGCGGCTGGGGGATGACGCCGAAGAAGACCGTTGCCGCTGCGGCAATGACTGCGGGGCCGACGAGGTACCAGCGGCGGCCGGCTTCGGGGTCGACCGGGTCGGCTTCGGGGGAGGCGCCGGCGATCGCCGGGCTGCCGCCGGGGACGGTCTCGCGCTCGGGCCGCATCCACATCGCCGCCACCACCCGCAGGTAGTAGGCGAGGGAGATCATCGTCCCGACGGCGATGAAGACCGCGAGCCAGGTGTAGTCGCCTTCGACCAGGGCCTCGATCAGGTAGAGCTTGCCGATGAAGCCCGCCGTCGCCGGCAGGCCGGCCAGCCCCAGCATCGAGATCGTCAGCGGCCAGGCCAGCGCCGGCCGCTCGGCGCCGAGGCCGCGAACGGAGCGGATGTCGTCGCCGAAGATGGTCTCGCGCTCGCGGGCGACGATCACCGCGAAGGCGGCGAGGTTCATGAAGGCGTAGGCGGCGAGGTAGAAGACCAGCGAGCTGGTCCCCGCCTCAGAGGCGACGACGACGCCGCCGAGCATGTAGCCGGCCTGGGCGACGCCGGACCAGCCCATGATCCGCTTCAGCGAGTCCTGGCCGAGGGCGCCGATGTTGCCGACGACGATCGAGATCGCCGCCAGGGCGGCCAGCGCCGGCTGCCAGGAGTCGAGCTGGGAGCCGAGGGCGACCTCGAAGAAGCGGAGGAAGACGGCGAACGCCGCCGCCTTCGTCGCCACCGCCATGAAGCTGGTGATCGGGGTCGGGGCGCCCTGGTAGACGTCGGGCGTCCACTGGTGGAAGGGGGCGATCGAGGTCTTGAAGGCGAGGCCGACCGCGGCCATCGCGATCCCGATCAGGATCAGCGGGTCGCCGTCGAGGCCGTTGTGGGCGATCCCGGCGGCGATGCCCTGGAACCCGGTCGAGCCGGTGCCGCCGTAGAGGAAGGCCATCCCGTAGAGCAGCGTCGCCGAGCCGATCGAGCCGACGATCAGATACTTCAGCCCCGACTCGAGCGATCCCTCGCGGCGCAGGTTGGTGGCGCAGAGGATGTAGAGCGGGATCGAGAGCGTCTCCAGGGCGACGAAGAAGGTGACGAGGTTGGTCGCCTGCGCCAGCAGCACCATCCCCATGACCGAGCCCAGCAAGAGCGAGTGGTACTCGCCGGAGCCGGCTTCCTCCGTCGCTCGCTCGCCAATTGAGAGGAGGACGCAGAAGGCGGCCATCATCACCGCGATCAGGGAGATCGAGATGCCGAGGTCGTCGAGTCGCAGCGCCCCGGTGATCAGGTTCTTCGGGTCGTCCCACTGCCAGATCAGCAGGCCGGCGGTGGCGCCGAGGGTGACCAGCGTCAGCAGCGGCGCGCTGCGCTTGAACGGCTTGAAGACGGCGCTGAGGAGGACGACGCAGATGCCGACCGTGAGCGCGATCAGCGGCGAGATGTCGGCGTAGTCGATATGCGGCTCGTTGAAGTTCACTTGTCTCCGATCGGCGCGTACCCGGTCCAACCGGATTCTTCGTTCTTCGTCGCCAGCTTCGAGTTGGGCGCGGGGCCGCCGGTCACCTTGGCCACCGTCTGCTCGACGCTCGGGTTGGTGCGCTCGAGGATCAGCTGCGGGTAGAGGGCGAGGGCGAGGATGCAGAGGACGAGCGGTACCAGGACCACCGCGTCGCGCCAGCCGATCTCACGGGAGAGCAGGCCCTCCGGCTTCCGGTTGTGCATCGTCCCCTGGTAGAGGCGCAGCGCGTAATAGGCCGACATTGCGACGCCGGTGATGGCGATGAAGGCGAAGACGATCTTCGCCTGGAAGAGGCCGTTGAGGATGTAGAACTCGCCGACGAAGTTGGAGGAGCCGGGCATCGCCAGGGTCGCCAGGGCGACGATCAGGAAGAGCGCCGCCAGCACCGGCGCCCGCAACGCCATCCCGCCCATCTCGCGGATGTCTTCGGTCCCGGTCCGCTCGAGCAGGATCGCGACGATGACGAAGATCGGGGCGACGACGAGGCCGTGGTTGACCATCTGCAGGACCGCGCCGTCGGAGCCGTCGGCGCGCAGGGCGAAGATCCCGGCGGTGATGAAGCCGAGCTGGGCGACCGAGGAGTAGCCGGCGATCAGCCGCACGTTGGTCTGGGTGAAGGCCATCACCGAGCCGTAGAGGATCGAGGCGAGGGCGATGACCAGGACGATCTCCTGGAATTCGACCGTCGCTTCCGGGAACAGCGGCAGCACGATCCGCAGGAACCCGTAGGCCCCGACCTTCGCCAGCACCCCGGAGAAGACCGCCAGCGCCGGCAGTGGCGCCGCCCGGTAGGCGTCGGGCATCCAGCCGTGGAGGAGGAAGGCGGGCATCTTGACCAGGAAGGCGGCGGCGAAGAACCAGAAGATCCAGCGCTGGCTGCCGAGCCCGACCCCCTGTTCCTGCAGCGCCTGGATCGAGAAGGTGATGTGGCCGCCGTCGGCGGAGATGATCGCGGTGGCAATCGCCGCCACCAGCATCAGCAGCGAGCCGATCAGGGTGTAGATGATCATCTTCAGCGTCGCCGCGGAGGCGGTCAGGCCCCCCTCTGCGGTGCGGTCGTGGCCCCAGGCGCCGAAGAGGAAGTAAAACGGCACCAGCATGAAGTCGAAGAAGAGGACGAAGAGCAGCAGGTCCTGGGCGAGGAAGGAGCCGAGCGTCGCCGTCTCGGCGACCAGCATCAAGAAGAAGAAGGTCTTCGGCCGCTCGTAGTCGCGGAAGGCGGCGAAGGCGACGCCCCCGGTCCAGAGCACCGCGGTGAGCAGGACGAGGAAGAGGTTGAGCCCGTCGAGCCCGAGGCTGTAGTCGACACCGAGCCCGGAGATCCAGGGCGTGCTCTCGACGTACTGGAGGCCGGAGTCGCCGCTGTCAAAGCCGATCGTCATCCCTACGGCGACGCCGAGGGTGACCAGCGCCCCGAGGACCGCCCACGGCCCGACCGCGCGCCGCGGCAGGAAGAGGCCGACGAGGCCGAAAGCGAGGGGGGCCCAGAGGAGGACGTCGATCATGAGCTGCTCAGCAGGAAGTAGAGGGCGAGCCCGGCGAAGCCGGCGATCAGGAGCAGCGCGTAGCTACGGACGAAGCCGTTCTGGGCCCGGCTGACGATGCCGCCGGCGCTGCGCACCGTCTCCTCGGTGCCGGTGACCAGCCCGTCGACGACGAAGCGCTCGAAGGTGCGGTTGGCGAAGCGGCCGATCGCCAGGGCCGGGCGGACGACGAGGAGGTCGATCGCCTCGTCGAAGTACCACTTGTGGAAGAGGAAGTCGTGCAGGGCCTGGAAGCGCTGTTCGAGCGCCCGCGGCCGCTCCGGGTTGGCGACGTAGAGCCAGTGGGCTGCCCAGATCCCGGCGAGGGAGATGATGCCGCCGATCGCCAGCCCGATCCAGTCCCACTCGATCGAGGGGTGGACGTGGGAGAGAACGGGGCCCTCGAAGGCGGGGTCGAGGAAGTCGGAGATCACGTTGTCGACGCCGGGCACCTGGACGAGGCCGCCGACCAGGGCGAGGAAGGCGAGCACGCCCATCGCCACCCGCATCGGCGCTGAGGTCTCGGCGATGTGGTGCTCGGGGCCGGGGAAGCCGACGTCGGTGTCCTCCGGCTCTCCGGTGGCCGGGTTCTTCGGCGCCTCGTGGGCGACGTGGCCGGTCTCGATCAGCTCCCGCGCCTCGGCGCAGGGCTCCCCCTGCAGGACCCGGAAGATCAGGCGGAAGGTGTAGATCGCGGTCAGGAACGCCCCGAAGTAGCCGAGCACGACGAAGATCAGGTACATGCCGCCGCGGGCACCCGCGTAGGCGAGGATCTCGTCCTTGGAGAAGAAGCCCGAGGTGAGGGGGAAGGCGGCGAGCGCGAGGCCGCCGCAGAGCATCGTCACCGAGGTGAAGCGCATCGCCTTGGCGAAGCCGCCCATGCGGTCGATGTTCTGCTCGTTCGCCATCGCGGCGATGATCGAGCCGGCCGCCATGAAGAGGAGCGCCTTGAAGAAGGCGTGGGTCATCAGGTGGAACATCCCCGCCCCGTAGGCGCCGATCGAGACGCCGACGACCATGTAGCCGATCTGGCTCATCGTCGAGTAGGCGATCGCCCGCTTCAGGTCGGTCATCACCAGCGCGATCGTCGCTGCCACCAGCAGCGTTGCCAGGCCGACGAAAGCGCTGATGTCAGCGGCCGTCGGGGCGAGGGCGAAGAGGACGTGGGTGCGGGCGATCAGGTAGACGCCGGCGGTGACCATCGTCGCCGCGTGGATCAGCGAGGAGACCGGGGTCGGGCCCTCCATCGCATCGGGCAGCCAGGTGTGGAGCGGCAGCTGCGCGGACTTGGCGAAGGCGCCGACCAGGAGCAGCAGGCAGATCGCGGTGACGCTCCACTCGTTGACGCTGAAGACCTCGGGCGCTCTCTCGAAGACGGTCCCGTAGTCGAAGCTGCCGAGTTCGCGGAAGATCAGGAAGGCCGCCAGCACCAGGCCGATGTCGCCGACGACGTTGATCACGAACGCCTTCATCCCCGCCCGCGTCGCCGTCTCGCGCCGGTACCAGAAGCTGATCAGCGCGTAGGAGGCGAAGCCGACGAAGGCCCAGCCGACGATCAGGAGGACGAAGTTGCCGGCGAGGACCAGCAGCAGCATCGAGAAGACGAAGAAGTTGAGGTAGCTGAAGAAGCGGTGATAGCCCTCGTCGGACTGCATGTAGCCGTAGGAGTAGAGGTGGATCAGGGTCGAGACACCGGTGACTACGAGGACCATGAAGATCGAGAGCTGGTCGAGGTAGATCCCGAGCTTGATGTCGAGGCCGGCGACGCTGGCGTAGTCCCAGAGGGAAGAGGCATGGTGGCGCGCGTCGGCGTCCTCGCCGAGCAGGCTGATCAGGGCGGCGATGCCACAGGCGAAGGAGAGGCCGATCGCCGCGGTGCCGATCATCCCGGCCGCCTTCTGCGGCAGGGCCTTGTAGCCGAGCGCGATCACGATCGAGCCGAGCAGGGGGAAGAGCAGGACCAGCCAGGCCCAGGCGGTGCCGGTCATCCGCGCAGCTCCCGCAGGTCGTCGACGTTGAGCGGCAGGCGGCGGCGGAAGATCGCGACGATCAGGCCGAGGCCGACGACGACCTCGCAGGCGGCGATCACCATCACGATCACCGCGAAGACCTGACCCTGCTCGTTGCCGACCATGCGGCTGAAGGCGACGAGCGCGAGGTTGCCGGCGTTCAGCATCAGCTCGAGGCAGAGCAGGATGACGAGGGGGCTGCGGCGGAGGAGGATGCCGAGGACGCCGGTTGCGAACAACAGCGACGAGAGGACGATGTACCAGGTGATGTTCATGCGTTGGTCTCTTGCCGGCGGGCGGCGAGGACGATCGCGCCGACCGCGGCGAGGAGCAGGAGGATCGAGGAGGCCTCAAACGGAAGCAGGAACTTTTCCAGCAGCAGGCGGCCGATTGCTGCCGGGTCTCCGAACCCGGCCTTGACGTCGGGGCCCTCCGTTTCGAGCGCTTTGAGCGCCGAGCCCAGGACGGCGATCGAGAGCTCGACGAAGAGGGCGATGCCGAGCAGGGGGGCGAGGAAGCGCTGGCCGGGGATCGGCTCCCAGGCCGACTCGCCGCCCCCTCCCACGTAGGCGACGACGAAGACGTAGAGGACCATCACCGCGCCGGCGTAGACGACCACCTGGGCGGCGGCGACGAAGGCCGAGGTCAGCAGCAGGAACAGCGCCGCGAGGCTGAACAGGTGGACGATCAGCGCCAGCACCGAGTAGAAGGGGTTGCGCATCGCGATCACGCCGATCGCACCCCCGAGCGCGCCGATCGCGGCGACGAAGAAGACCACCGCTTCCACTATTCGCCCTCGGCTTTCAGCGGCGTCCGCTCGACCGGCTCGGCGAGCAGCATCTCCTTGGTGAAGATCAGGTCGCGGCGGTCGTAGTCCGCCATCTCGTAGTCGTGCCCCATCGTGATCGCGTCGAACGGGCAGGCGATCTCGCAGTAGCCGCAGAAGATGCAGCGGCTGAGGTTGATCTCGTAGACGGCGGCGTAGCGCTCGCCGGCCGAGACCCGTTCGCCGGGGATGTTCTCCGCGGCGACGACGCGGATGCAGTCGGCCGGGCAGGCGGCGGCGCAGAGGCTGCAGCCGACGCATTTCTCGAGGCCGGTGTCCTCGAACTTATGCAGCTTGTGGCGGCCGCGGAAGCGCGGGTAGACGGGAGTCTTCTCCTCGGGGTACTCGATCGTCATCGGCCCCTCGATCAGCCGCGCCATCGTCGTCTTCAGCCCCCGCAGGGTCTCGCCGAAGGCGCGGTAGGCGCCGCCGAGCCCGCCAGGCTCAGGGCCGCGCTGGACCTCGACGACCTCGATCGAGTCGAGGTAGGAGGCCGACTTCGGGTCGAAGCCGTTGCCGTTGCCCGCGGCGCTCACGTCGCCACCACCAGGACTGCGGTGACGAGGACGTTGAGGGTCGCCAGCGGCAGCAGGACTTTCCATCCCAGGCTCATCAGCTGGTCATATCGCAAGCGCGGCAGCGTCGCCCTGATCCAGATGAACAGCAGCACCAGGCCGAGCATCTTCGCCAGCATCCAGATCGGGTCGAGGAAGCTCGGGCCGGGGCCCATCCAGCCGCCGAGGAACATCGCCGCGGCGATCCCGGAGACGACCAGGATCTCCATGTATTCGACCAGCAGGAAGGAGCCGAAGCGCATGCCGCCGTACTCGGTCATGAATCCCTGGACCAGCTCGGCATCGGCCTCGGGCATGTCGAACGGGGTGCGGTTGGTCTCGGCGAAGCCGGCGAGCATGAAGATCAGGAAGCCGACGAACTGGGGGAGGATGAACCACATCTCGCCCTGCGAGTGGACGATCGAGACCAGCGAGAGGGAGCCGCTCATCATGATCACGCCGAGCAGGGCGAGACCCATGCTGACCTCGTAGGAGATCAGCTGCGCGGCCGAGCGCATCGCCCCGAGCAGGCTGTATTTCGAGCCCGAGGACCAGCCGCCGAGGAGGAGGCCGTAGAAGGCGATCGAGCCGACGGCGAAGAAGTAGAGGATGCCGATCGGGACGTCGATGCCGTAGAAGCCGACCCCGCCCTGGACGTCGCCCCAGGGGATGATCGCCAGCGAGAGGACGCCGGCGAGGACCGGCAGCAGGGGCCCGAGGATGAACAGGGTCGAGACCGCGTTTTCGGGCCGGAAGCTCTCCTTGGAGATCAGCTTGCCGACGTCGGCGAGCGGCTGCAGGAGGCCGTAGGGGCCGACGCGGTTGGGGCCGTAGCGGTGCTGGAAGCGGCCGATCAGCTTCCGCTCGAGCACCGTCAGCAGCGGCAGGATCCCGAAGATGACGCCGAAGATGACGATCGACTTGACGATCATGATCCAGGTCGCTTCGACGAATTGGGTGTCGGCGAGCGGCAGCATCAGGCGCGGACCTCGCTCAGCTTCTCGATCTTTACCTGGACCGGGCCGCCGTTGAGGAGGGCGTTGGCGTTGCCGTCGAGGACCCCCTCGGCCATGAAGGCGACGCCTTTGCTGACCCGCTCCTTGACGTGGACCTCGGCCTCGACCCCGGCGGCGCCCTGGGAGACGCGGACCCGGTCGCCCGAGCGCAGGCCGAGGCGCTCGGCGTCGGCGGTTGAGACCTCCACCCGCTGCTGCGGCTGCAGGAACTTCAGCGGCGGGTTCAGCTCGGTGATCGGGCCGGCCCAGAGGTCGCGGTAGGTGCCGAGGGTGAGCGAGCCGTCGGCGGCCGGAGTCGGCTCGGCGGCGACGTCCTTGGCGGAGGCGACGCCGCCGGGGGTCTGCTCGGGCTGGACCACGCTCAGCGGCGCGTCGCGCTCGGTCTCCGCCGGCTCGGTGCCGCCGGTCTCGGTCGGGCCGGTCTCCTCGCTCTGGGTCGCGCCTTCGGGCGCCGGTGCGTTGCCGTGCTCGGGGCCGCCCTCGCGGTCCTGCCAGCGCAGGCCGCGACCACCGATCTGCTCATCCGTGATGCCGTTGTAAAAGGAGACCGCCTCGGTGAGGGCGGCGAAGGCAGTGGGCTGGGAGTCGATGCCGGTGACGAGGCCGAGGTTCTCTGCAAGCTGCGAGAGGACGAGGACGTTGGGGCGGATTTCGCCGGGGCGGCCAGCGCTCGGGCGGACGCGTTGCAGGCGACCGTCGGGGTGGGTGACGGTGCCGTCTTTCTCGGCGTGGGTCTCGAGCGGGAAGACGACGTCGGCCTTGGCGGTCGTCGCGTTCTCGTGCATCGAGAAGGAGACGACGAAGTCGGCCGCGGTCAGCGCCTCCTCCCAGGCGGGGGTGTCGGGGAAGTCGCGCAGCGGGTCGGCGCCGAACAGAATCAGTCCCGCTACCTCACCGGAGATCAAGCCCTGGCGGATCTCCTCGGTCGCCATCCCGACGGCGGTCTCGGCGAGACCCGGGCCGGCGTCCGGAAGGCAGCCCGCCTCGCGCAGGCCGCGGGCGTTGGTGGTGTCGGGGATCTCCAGCAGGCCGCTGCCCTCGCTGCCGCTCATGCCGATGGCGGCGGCGACGTCAAGCAGCGCCTCGGCGGCGCCGTCCTCGCGGGCGATCCGCTCGCCCCAGATGACGACGACCTTCTCGGCGTCGGCGAGGGTGCCGCTGATCGGAGTGGCGACGTTCTCGCGGCCGCCGAGCGCGCCCGCCAGCTCGCCGACGAAGTGGGCCGCCTGGCCGGGGGCAAAGCGGGCGATCGCCTCGGCGCCGCCGTCGAGCGCGGTCGGGCGCTCGGTGGCGACGACCAGCTTGGCGCCGTTGCGACGGATCGCCTTGCGGACCCGCAGGTCGAGGATCGGCGAGCTGTGCAGCGGGTCGGTGCCGAGGACGAGGATCGCGTCGGCCTCGTCGATGTCGGAGACCTTGGCCGAGATCGCCGGCTCGTTCAGCCGCCGCAGAACCGCGGCCTTCGGGCCGCGCGAGGGGCGCGAGTCGATGTGGGGCGAGCCGAGCGCGTCGCGGAGCAGCCGCTGCAGCAGGAACCCCTCCTCGTTGGAGGCATCGCCGACGATCGCCGCGACCGACTTCGACCCCACCCCGCTGTGGGAGGAATCGGCTGCGGCGCGCAGACCTTCCGCAGCCTTCGCGATCGCCTGCTCCCAGCCAGCCTCGGTGCCGCCCTTCAGTCGCGGCTCGGTGATTCGCTCGGGCGCATCGAACATCTCGAAGCCGTAGCGGCCGCGGTCGCAGAGCCAGCCGTCGTCAACCTCGGCGTTGTCGCGCGAGATCACCCGTTTCACCTTCTCGTCGCGGACGGTGAAGCTGACGTTGCACTGGCTCGGGCAGAGCGTGCAGACCGAGCCGGCGTGCTCGATGTCCCAGGGCCGGGCGCGGAAGCGGTAGGTGTAGTTGGTCAGCGCCCCGACCGGGCAGATGTCGGTGATGTTGCCGTGGAACGGCGCCACGTAGGGACGGTCGTCGAAGGTGCCGACGTAGGTGCGGTCGCCGCGGTCGAGCAGCTGCAACTGCGCGTCCTCGGAGATCTCCTGGCTGAAGCGGACGCAGCGGTAGCAGAGGATGCAGCGCTCGCGGTCGATCGCGACCAGCGGCGAGAGCTCGATCGGCTTCTCGAAGTGGCGCTTTTCATCGATCACGCGGCTTTTGCCCGGGCCCCAGCCGTAGGAGATGTCCTGCAGCGGGCATTCGCCGCCTTTGTCGCAGACCGGGCAGTCGAGCGGGTGGTTGACGAGCAGGAACTCGACCACCGCGCTCTGGGCGTGCTTGACCTGCTCCGTTCTCGTGTGGACGACCATCCCCTCGCGCACCGGCGTCGAGCAGGAGGTCTGCAGTCTCGGGATCCCCTCGATCTCGACCAGGCACATGCGGCAGGCGCCGACCGGGTCGCCGAGTTTCGGTTCGTAACAGAAGTAGGGGATCTCGACGTCGCCCTTGCGGGCGGCGTCGTGGAGCATCTCGCCCTCGATCGCCGGCACCTCGCGCCCGTCGATCGTGATCGTCACCTCGCGGCCGGCGGGGCTCATGCCGACGCCCCCAGCGTCTCCGGTGGCGCCTGGACGACGGCGTGCGGGTCGAGGACCAGCTCGGGGTTCTCCATCACTTCTTCGAACTCCTCTCGGAACTTGCGGACCATCGCCCCGACCGGCATCGCCATCGAGTCGCCGAGCACGCAGAGGCAGTGGCCGATGATGTTCTGCTGGACCGAGGAGACGATGTCGAGATCCAGCGGGGTCGCCTCGCCGCGGACCATCCGCTCGAGCATCTTCACGGTCCAGTTGGTGCCCTCGCGGCAGGGGGCGCACTTGCCGCAGGACTCGTGGTGGTAGAAGCGCGCCGTCCGCAGCGCCAGGTGCGGGATCGAGACGCGGTCGTCGCAGACGATGATCGAGCCTGAGCCGAGCATCGAGCCCGCCTCGGCCATCGCCTCGAAGCTGTAGGGGAGGTCGAGGCCCTCCTCGGCCTTCAGCACCGGGGACGAGCTTCCGCCGGGGAAGAAGGCCTTGATCTCGTGGCCGTCCTCGGGGCCGCCGGCAAGGTCGCAGACCAACTCGCGGGTGGAAATACCGAGCTCGACCTCGTAGTTGCCGGGGCGCTTGACGCCGCCGGAGATCGAGACGACCTTGGTCCCGGGCGACTGTTCGGTCCCGAAGCCCTTGAACCAGTCGGCGCCGCGGCGGACGATGTGGGGGACGTTGGAGAGCGTCTCGACGTTGTTGATCAGGGTCGGCCCGCCGTAGAGGCCCTGGACCGCCGGGAACGGCGGCTTCAGGCGCGGGTTGCCGCGCTTGCCCTCGAGCGCGTCGAGCAGGGCGGTCTCCTCGCCGCAGATGTAGGCGCCGGCGCCGCGGTGGACGACCAGCTCGAGGTCGCGGTGGCAGCCGAGGATGTTCGTCCCGAGGTATCCCGCCTCATAGGCTTCGGCCACCGCGGCGTCGAGGATGTCGGCCTGTTCGTCGTACTCGCCGCGGATGAAGATGAAGGCGTGGCCGGCGTCGGCGGCAAGCGCGGCGATCGCGATCCCCTCGATCAGCTGGTGGGGATTGCGCTGCATCAGCTCGCGGTCCTTGAAGGCGCCGGGCTCGGACTCGTCGGCGTTGCAGCAGAGGTACTTGGCCATGTCGCCGCGGGGGAGGAAGGAGGCCTTTTTGCCCATCGCGAAGCCGGCGCCGCCGCGGCCGCGCAGGCCCGAGTCTTCGAGCTCCTTGAGGACCTCGTCCTGCTCCATCTCCTTGTAAGCGCGCTCGAGGGTCTCGTAGCCGCCGGCCAGGCGCCGGTAGCCGTCGAGGGTGCGCAGCGCCGGGTCCTCGGCGTGCTCGAGCAGGACTCGCTTCTCCAGCTGGTGCGGCATCAGGCGTCCCCTGCCAGCCCGCGCTTGGCCAGGTTCTTCTCCGGCAGCACCTCCGCGTCCGCGCGCAGCTGCTCGATCGCGGTCCCGGCCTCGGCTGCTTCCAGCGGCCCGTAGTAGCGCTGGTTGATCGAGGCCATCGGGGCGATGTCGCAGGCGCCGAGGCACTCGAAGCCGGTGACGAAGAAGTCCTCGTCGCCCTCGGCGGCGGCCTTGAAGGCGTCGAGCAGGCGATCGCCGCCGCGCATCCAGCAGGAGATGTTGGTGCAGACCTCGATCCGGTGGCGGCCGACCGGCTTCGTGTGCAGGAGGTCGTAGAAGCTCGCCACCGACTCCAGGTAGGCCGGCGTCACCCGCATCACCGCGGCGGCCTGGCGGACGCCCTCCGGCGTGCACCAGCCGTAGCGCTCCTGCACCGCCCACAGCGCCGGGATCGAGGCCGAGCGGCGGTCGGGGTAGCGGCCCATCAGCGTCTCGATCCGCTCCTGCAGCTCCGGCGGGCAATCGACCTCGTGCAGCTCGGGGATCTCCTCCTCGGGGCGGCCGGGGACGCGGCCCTCGCGCACGGCGGGGTCGACCGGCAGGTTCGGGTTGCTGATCCCGGGACCGTCGACGGGGCTCATCGGTCGACGCCGCCGAGGATCGGGTCGAGCATGCCGAGGCTGGCGATCATGTCGGCGACGTAGCCGCCGACCGCCATATCGCGGAAGCTCTGCAGGTTGACGAAGGAGGGGTCGCGGAAGTGGACCCGGGCCGGCTTCGCCGAGCCGTCGGCGAGGACGAAGCAGCCGAGCTCCCCGCGCGGTCCCTCGATCGAGTAGTAGACCTCGCCGGGCGGCACCCGGTAGCCCTCGGTGACGAGCTTGAAGTGGTGGATCAGGCTCTCCATCGAGGTCGAGAGCTCCGAGCGCGGCGGCAGCACGTACTTGCGGTCGTCGGCGATGTAGGGCCCCTCGGGGAGGGCGTCGAGGCACTGGGCGACGATCCGTGCCGACTCGACCATCTCCGCCACCCGCACCCGGTAGCGGTCGTAGTTGTCGCCGACCGTGCCGACCGGGATCTTGAAGTCGAGCTCGGGGTAGGCGAGGTAGTCGAAGGCTTTGCGCAGGTCCCAGGGGTCGCCGGCGGCGCGCAGCAGCGGCCCGGTCACGCCCAGCTCCAGCAGCCGCTCGCGGGGGACGATCCCGGTCCCTTTGGTCCGCGAGAGGAAGACCTCGTTGCGGTCGAGCAGGTCTTCGTACTGGCCGACCCGGATCGGCATTTCCTCGGCGAAGGCGCGGCACTTGGCCTCGAAGCCGAGGGGGATGTCCTCGATCACGCCGCCGACCTGGAAGTAGCGCGTGTGCATCCGCTGCCCGGTCGCCATCTCGAAGAGGTCGAGGATCTTGTCGCGCTCGCGAAAGCAGTACCAGAGCATCGAGATCGCGCCGAGGTCGAGCGCGGTGGTGCCGAGCCAGACGAGGTGGGAGTGGATCCGGTTGAGCTCGAGGAAGAGCGTCCGCAGGTACTTGGCGCGGGGCGGGATCTCGAGGTCGATCAGCCGCTCGACCGCGCCGCAGTAGGCCTCCATCTGGAAGAAGTAGGAGACGTAGTCCATCCGCTCGACGAAGGGGATGACCTTCCAGTAGCTCTTGTCCTCGCAGGACTTTTCGATCCCGGTGTGGACGTAGCCGATCACCGGCCGTAGCTCGCGCACCATCTCGCCTTCGAGGTCGACGACGAGGCGGAGGACGCCGTGGGTCGCCGGATGGTGCGGCCCGATGTTGATCGTCATGATCTCGCGGTCGAGATCGGGCGTGTCGAGGATCTCCGTGCTGAGGCCGACTTCGGCGAGGCGCTCAGTCATAGCGCTGCTCCGAGTAGGTGAAGGTGACCGGCTCGCCGCCGATCGGGAAGTCGCGGCGCTGGGGCCAGCCGACGTAGTCGTCGGGCATCAGGATCCGGGTCAGGTTCGGGTGGCCGCGGAAGACGATCCCGAAGAAGTCGAAGACTTCGCGCTCCTGGGCGTTGGCGGTGGGGAAGAGCTCGACGCAGGAGTCGATCTCGGGCAGACCATGCGTGTGGCCCGCGGGTCCTGCCGCCGATTTGGTTCCACCACCCCCCGCAACCGGCGGGGGGTGGTCCCCCAAATCCGCGCCACCCGCGGGAGCTGCGTCTTCGAGCATCGCTTTTACGCGGATCCGCTCTACGCGATCGCGGTTGATCAGCTCGTAGTGGACCGCGAAGCGGGGTTGAGCCGGCAGATAGTCCGCGGCGTGTAGGGAGGAGAGGAAGTTGTAGCGATGGCCGGGTTGGTCCTTCAGCCAGCGCAGGACCTCGATGGTTCTTTCGGGGTCGACGATCAGGGCCGCCTGGGCGCGGTCGAAGGAGGTGGCGAGCACGGCGCCGGGGCAGTCGCGGTCGATTTCCCCCCGGATCAGCTCGAGTCCGGGAGCGTCAGGCAAGGGAGGGCTCCCCGGCTTCGCGCAGCGCTTCGACCGAGGCCCGCGCTTCCTCGTAGGCCTTTGCCGCCTCCGGGCTCGGTTCCGAGCGGGGACCGCCCCGCGCCCACTCCTCGGTGCCGTAGGCGTCGTAGCGTCGGCGCCAGCTCTGGTCGGGGCTCCCCATGATCTTGCGCTGCAGCTTGGTGAAGCCGTAGAGGACGGCCTCGGGGCGGGGTGGGCAACCCGGCACGTAGATATCGACCGGCATGAACTTGTCGGCGCCCTGGACGACGGCGTAGTTGGCGAACATCCCCGCCGAGGAGGAGCAGGCGCCCATCGCCATCACCCACTTCGGCTCCAGCATCTGGTCGTAGAGGCGGCGGACGACCGGCGCCATTTTGATGCTGACCCGGCCCGAGAGGATGATCAGGTCGGCCTGGCGCGGTGAGGCCCGCAGGGCCTCGGCGCCGAAGCGGGCAAGGTCGTAGCGGGCGGTGACGATCGAGATCGGTGCCTCGATCGCGCAGCAGGCAAGGCCGAAGGTGAGCGGGAAGATCGAGTTGGCGCGGGCCCAGTTCTGGACCTTCTCGAAGGTCGTGGTGACGACGCGTTCTTCGACGTAGCGCTCGAGGTCCTCGCCCTCGAGGTCGCCACGGAGCATGTCGCGGGCCCGAACCTGTTTCTCGCGCAGGGAGCGGCGCTCTATCTCCAATCCAGGGCCCCCTTCCGCCAGACGTAGACGAAGGCGACGAGCAGGAGGACGACGAAGGTGACGAGCTCGCCGAGGACGAGGTAGCTGTCGGCGCCCTTGAGGATGACCCCGATGGGGTAGAGGAAGACGACCTCGATGTCGAAGAGGATGAAGAGCATCGCGACGAGGTAGAAGGTGACGCCGAAGCGCAGGCCCTTCGTCGCTTCGACCGGGATCCCGGACTCGTAGGGCTCGCCCTGCCGTTTGCCGGCCGCGGTCGTGCGCGGCGGCTTCTTCGGGCCGACCAGGTGGTTGACCAGGGCGAAGACGCCGCCGACCGTGAGGCCGAGGAAGGCGAAGACGAGGATCGGTAGGTAGCTCTTCAGCACGGGGAGGTGGGGGTTGTCGCCGGGTGGTCAGGGCGCGGGGTTCAGATACCCGCGTTCAACCGCCGTAGCCCCTGTTATATACCGACTTTGTGACATGTTGCTACATAGTGATTTTCCGCATCAGTAAGCGGAATCCCGACCCATTCGGGCGGATTTAGCTCGTGGTCGGCGTCCACATCGCGGTAGGCGTGACGTTGATCGCGCTAAATGCGGCCGCGGGCCTCGTCGGCGGGGTGGCCTGGTACCGCGATCGGCCCTCGGTCTCTTTCTGGTACCTGCTGAGAGCGGCCCAGGTTTCGGTCTTCGTCCAGGCCCTCCTCGGCGGCCTCCTCGTCGTCACCAACCACGAGCCGAAGGAAGGCCTCCACTACCTCTACGGCATCCTCCCCCTCGTCGTCTCCTTCATCGCCGAGGGCGCCCGAGCCGACGCCGCCAGCCGCGAGGTCGGCGAAACCGACTACGAGAACCTCCCCCCGGTCGACCAAGAAGCCCTCGCCCTGGCGATCGTCCGCCGCGAGATGGGCATCATGGCCGTCAGCTGCGGCGTCATTTTCTTCCTAGCGCTGCGGGCAGCCGGCACGAGCGGCCTTTAGGCCCCCGAAGGGGGAGAAAGTTCCTTCCTTGGCCCTTAGAGGGTCATGCTTGCGCTCGCCCGACCATTGGATACCATATGGCCCGTGGCGCGCACGCAAACGCTTGTCCAACTGACGACTGACCTGCTCCGGCGGCTTGACGAGCGAGCTGCTCGCGAGGGGCGCTCGCGCTCGGTGCTGATCCGCGAGGCGATCGAGACGTACCTCCATGACGAGGAGCGCGATCGGATCACCCGCGAAATCATCGAGGGATACGAACGCATCCCGCCGACTGCGGAGGAGATGGAAATCGCCGAAGCCGGCGTACGTGAGGACATCGAAGAAGAGCCGTGGTGAGACGAGGAGACATCTGTTGGGCCTCCCTTCCGGACGAAGAAAAGCAGCGACCGGTCCTGGTGCTGACCCGCGACGAGGCGATCCCGGCGATGGGGCGTGTCGTAATTGCTTACCTCACGACCACGATCAGGGGCATCCCGATTGAGGTTCGACTCGGTGCCGAGGATGGAGTCCCTCGCGAGTGTGTCGTCAATTTCGACAACCTCAGGACTGTCTCGTGCTCGCTTCTCAGCGAGCCGATCACGACCCTCTCCGGACCCAGGATGCACGAGGCCTGTCGAGCTCTAGCAATCGCCACCGGCTGCGATTGAGCGGCCATTCACCCCTTTCCGACTGACCCCGGACGTTCGCGGCGGTCGGTCGAAGCGGCGAACGCTGTCTGACCCTCTCGACCTTCGGAGCCATTGGGCAGCGGTTTGGATAGATGTCTCAGTGCGAGATTCGGCACCGCATAGGTGCTCGAGTTCGCACTGAGATCTTTTAGCGGCTAGTGAGGGGGCGATACTCGCCACCGTGGAAGACGAGGGGGTCGCCCTCGCGGGTCTCCAAAGCCCGGACTTCGCCGGTGACGATTACGTGGTCGCCGGCGGCGAGGACGTCGCGGAGGTCGCAGGCGATGAAGATCAGGGCGTCGTCGATGGCGGGGATGCCGTCGCGGTCTGACCAGGCGACGCCGGACCACTTCTCGGCCACCGGGGCCTTGGTGGCGAAAGCGCGGGCTATGGGCTCCTGGCCGGCGTGGAGGACGCTGATGCCGAAGGAGTCGGCGGCCTGGACGGCTAGGAGGGTGCGGGAGCCGCGGTCGAGGCAGGCGAGCATCATCATCGGCTCTATCGAGAGGGAGGAGACGGCGTTGGCGGTCGCGCCGGCCGGTCCGTCGGGCCCGTCGGCGGTGACGATCGTGACCCCCGTCGGCAGTCCTGCCATGGCGGCGCGGAAGCTGGCTGGATCGGGTGGCGGCATCGTCACGGAGCGGATCGGCTCAAGACAATATGATGCCCGCCGCATGCGTTCAGCAATGGCCATAGCCGCGCTCCTCGCCGTCGCCCTCGGGCTCACCGCCTGCGGCTCCTTCGGCTCGGAAAAGGTCGCCGTCTCCAAGGACGACCCCAACTACGGCGGCGCCGAGCTCTTCGCCACCCACTGCTCGGGCTGCCACACCCTGAGCGCCGCCGGCAGCCAGGGCAGCGGCAACCGCGGCGAGCGCACCCAGGGCCCGAACCTGAACCAGCGCGAAGAGACCTTCGACGACGCCCTCTTCGCGATCCAGAACGGCGGCTTCTCGGGCGCGATCATGCCCCAGAACATCGTCGTCGGGGACGAAGCCAAGGCGGTCGCCAAATTCGTCGCCAAGTACGCCGGTGAAGACGCTGAATCCTCGCCGCGCCCCGGCCAGGAATCCCCCTAGCCGCCAGGCTCTCCCATGCTGGACCTGAAAGCGATCCGCTCCGATCCCGAGCGGGTCAAAGCCGCGCTGGCGCGGCGGGGCGCCGCCGAGCAGGTCGACGAGCTGCTGGCGCTGGACGCGCGGCGGCGCGAGCTGCTGCCGGAGGTCGAGAACGCCCAGGCCGAGCGCAAGACGCTCTCCAAGCAGATCGGCGAGCGCAAACAGGCGGGCGAAGACGCCGAGGAGCTGATGGCGGCCGTGCAGGGGCTGAAGGAGCGGGTCGAGTCGGCGAAAGAGGAGCTCGAGCAGGTCGATAGGAAGCTCGGCGAGCTGGCGCTGACCCTGCCTAACATCCCCGACCCCGACGCCCCGGAAGGGATGACCGAGGAGGACGCGGTCGTGATCCGCGAGGTCGGCGAGCGGCCCGAGTTCGACTTCGAGCCGCGCGACCACCTCGAGATCGGCACCGAGCTCGGCCTGATCGAGATGGAGAAGGCGGCCGAGCTCTCGGGCTCGCGCTTCGCCTACCTGAAGGGCGACCTGGTCCTGCTCGAGCTGGCCCTGGTCCGCTTCGTCATCGACCTGGCCCGCGCCGAGGGGCACGAGCCGGTGGTGCCGCCGGTGCTGGTCCGCGAAGAGGCGCTGGAGGGGACCGGCTTCCTCCCCGAGGCCCGCGACCAGATCTACGAGATCCCCAAAGACGAGCTCTTCCTCACCGGCACCTCCGAGGTCGCCCTCGCCGGCCTCCACGCCGGCGAGATCCTCGACGCCGGCGAGCTGCCGCTGCGCTACTGCGCCTTCTCGACCTGCTTCCGCCGCGAGGCCGGCGCCGCCGGCCGCGACACCCGCGGCATCTTCCGCGTCCACCAGTTCGACAAGGTCGAGATGTTCTCGTTCGTCGAGCCGGGCGCCTCGAAGGACGAGCACGAGCGGCTATTGGCGATCGAGGAGCGGATCCTCGGCGAGCTCGAGATCCCTTATCGGGTGGTCAACGTCGCCGTCGGCGACCTCGGCGCCCCGGCGGCGAAGAAGTACGACTGCGAGGCCTGGATCCCGAGCCAGGGCCGCTTCCGCGAGCTCACCTCCTGCTCGAACACGACCGATTACCAGGCCCGGCGGCTCGGCGCCCGCTACCGCCCCGAGGAGGGCGCGGCGCCGCAGGCGGCCCACACCCTGAACGGCACTGCCTGCGCGGTTGGGCGCACGATCATCGCCCTGATCGAGAACCGGCAGGAAAGCGACGGGGGTTTCACGCTACCCAAAACTTTGCATCAGCACGGGGCGCCTGAAAGAATCGCCCCGGAATGAGCAGCGCGAAGGAAGGGCTGTGATGAGCACGGGCGTGCGGGATGCAAAACGCGTCGTGCTCTGCGACGACCACGAGATCGTCCGGGACGCGATCAAAGCGCGGATGGCGAACTCCGCTGTGGTCGAAATCGTCGGCGAGGCGGGCAATGGCCGCGACGTCGTCGAGTCGGTCAAGGAACTGGACCCCGACGTCCTCATCATCGACGTCGAGATGCCGAAGCGCGACGGCATCGAGGCGACCAAGGAGGTCCTCAAAGTCCGGCCGCGGACGAAAGTGATCATCTTCACCGCCCATGCCCAGCCGGACCTGCTGGCACTGGCCTTGCGCGCCGGCGCCTCCGGCTACGTGCTGAAGTCGGCGCCGGCCGAGGACATCGCCAAAGCGGTCAAAGCGGTGACCCAGGGCGGCACCTTCCTCGGCGGCGACTTCGCCGGCGGCAAGCCCTCCGAGGTGGAGAAACTGCTCGACCTCTCGCCGCGCGAGCGGCAGATCCTCGAGCTCCTGGCCGAGGGCCTGCGGGTGAAAGAAATCGCCGACCGGCTGCAGCTGAGCCCGGCGACCGTGCACACCCACGTGCGCAACGCGATCGCCAAGCTCGAGGTCGACACCCGCACCGAGGCGGTGGCACTGGCCGTGCGGTTCAGCTACCTGGGTGCCGGCGGCGGCGCCCTCTAACCCAGATCAGTCGCGGCGTCCTCCGCTTCGCGTCCGGGCGCCGCTAGGACCTACTCTTTTTTCTCCAGCGTCAGGGCGCAGCCGTTGATGCAGTAGCGCTGGCCGCCTTTGTCAGCGGGACCGTCATCGAAGACGTGGCCGAGGTGGGCGTCGCAGTGTTTGCAGACGACCTCGGTGCGCCGCATGAAGAGGCTGTTGTCGGGCCGCAGCTCGACGTGCTCGAGGTTCGCCGGCTCGGTGAAGCTGGGCCAGCCGGTGCCGGAGTCGAACTTGGTGCCCGAGGAGAAGAGCTCGGTCCCGCAACAGACGCAGCGGTACATCCCCTCCGCCTTCTCATCCCAGTAGGGCCCGGTGAAGGCGCGCTCGGTGCCAGCCTTGCGGGTCACCTCAAACTGCTCGGCCGTCAGCTGCTCGCGCCACTCCTGGTCGCTTTTCTGAACTTTCGTCGTCATCTCGCTCCTTTCTCTTGTTAAGAGAGTACGCCTCGGGTATTACGAGGCCGTGACAAGTAGAAGCGCGCTTATCGGCTTCCTCCTGGCAGTGGGATTGCTTCTCCTGCCGAGCGCCGCCCAGGCCTGTCACAACCAGGACAAGGGCAACGCCCCGTTCGAGGCCCAGGAGCGGGCGATGCTCTGCCTCGTCAACCACGCCCGGGTCACACGCGGCCTGCCGCCGCTGAAAGCCACGCTCTCCCTGATCGAAGCGGCCGACCGCAAGTCCCGCGACATCCTCCGCTGCGACGAATTCAGCCACGAAGCCTGCGATCGCGAATTCACCTTCTGGATGACCCGGTTCGGCTACCGCGGTTGCAGCGCCGGCGAGAACATCGCCTGGGGGAGCGGCGGCCTCGGGACGCCGCGCTCGATCTTCCAAGCCTGGATGCACTCGCCAGGCCACCGGGAAAACATCCTCGGCCCCTACGAAGAGACCGGCATCGGCCTGCAGACGGGCAAGCTCGAAGGCTACGGCGGCGCCCACGTCTGGACCCAGGAGTTCGGCGGCCGCTCCTGCTGAGACGGGTGGTCATACGATCCGCGCGTGTTCGAGGCGTTCTACGAGCGGGATGGCGATCTCTTTCATGCGACCGAGCTGACGCGAGGTCCCTGGGATCCCGGGGCGCAGCATGCGGGGCCGCCGGCGGCGCTGCTCGGCTACGCGCTCGAGGCACTCCCGGAAGCGAACGACTTCCAGGTCGGGCGGCTGACCTTCGAGATCCTGCGCTCGGTTCCGATCGCGCCGGTCCGCGTGGAGGCGCGGGTGGCGCGGCCAGGGCGGCGGGTGCAGATGCTGGAGTCGGAGCTGAGCGATGCCGAGGGCGAGGTGCTGATGCGGGCGCGAGGGTGGAGGTTGCGCACCACCAGGCTGGAGCTGCCGGGCGAGGCACTGATCGCCAGCCAGCCGCCGCCGCTCCCCGAGAAGGCGCGGTCGAGCGGGTTCTTCCCGACCGGGCAGGAGCACGGCTACCACTCGGCGATGGAGATCCGTTTCGTCGCCGGCGACTTTCTCGAGCCGGGGCCGGCCACCGCCTGGCTGCGGATGCGATACCCGCTGGTGGCGGGGGAGGAGCCGACGCCGTTGCAGCGGACGCTGATCGCGGCCGACGTCGGCAACGGCATCAGCGCCGCCCTCGACTTCCGCCGTTTCCTCTTCATCAACGTCGACCTCACCGTGCACATGGAGCGGATGCCGAAGGGGGAGTGGATCGGGGTCGACGCCGCGACCCTGCCGCGGGCCAGCGGCATCGGGACGGCCGAGTCGACGCTCTTCGACGAGAACGCGCGGCTGGGCCGCGCCCTGCAGACGCTCCTGATCGCCGAGCGCTGAGGAGGAGCTACATCCTGCGCCGACCTGGGTGCAGCGTGGTCAGGATCAGCACTGCCGAGCAGACGGCGACCACAGCGGCGAAGACGAAGGCGCCCTCGTAGCTGGTCAGCGCCGCCGCCAGCCCGGCCAGCGGCGCGCCGATCCCGACGCCGGCGTCGAAGAAGGCGGTGTAGGTGCCCATCGCGGCGCCCCGCGCCTCCTGCGAGACGCGGCCGACCGCAATCAACATCAGGGAGGGGTTGAGGAGAGAGAAGCCGCCGCCCATCGCCATCCCCCCGACCAAGGCCAGCGGCAAGCTGTGCGAGAGGGCGATTAGCAGCAGCCCGCCGGCCTCGATCAGGACCGCGCCGATCGCTACCGGGGCCGGGCCATGGCGGTCCGGCAGGTGGCCCGCCAGCACTCGCGCCAGCACGATCATCGCCGCGAAAGCGGCGAAGACGGTGGCGCCATGGCCGACCCCGCGCGATTCCAGCAGGAGGACGATGAAGGCGGCGAGGGCCGCATAGCCGACCGAGGCGAGCGCGGTCGCGAGGCCCGGGCGCACCGCCTCCGGGGCGATCAACGGGTGCGGCTCGGCATGAGCTAGCGGCTGGAAGGGATCGGGGACGCGTAGCGCGATCGCCGCCCCGAGCAGTGGCAACACCCCGGCGAAGATCCAGACGACCGAGTAGCTGGTGGCATGCAGCAGCACCTCGCCGAGTAGCGGCCCGACGCTGAGGCCGCCCCAGACCGCGAGCCCGTAGAGGCCGAGGATGCGGCCGCGCCGCGCCGGCGGCGCCATGTCGACGATCCAGGCCGAGCCGGCGGTGTAGACGGCGCCCTCGCCGGCGCCGAGGACGAGGCGGGCGAGGATCAGGCCCGGCAGCCCGAGGTGGGGAAGGTAGAGCAGGCCGCTGAGGCTGACCATCAGCGCCCCGACCACGACCGTCGGCCGCCGCCCCCGGGTGTCGGCGAGGCGGCCGGCGACAGGCCGCAGCAGCAGCCCGGTGACCGCATAGGAGCCGATCACCACCCCGACCGCGAGGTCGCTCGAGTCGAGTGGGCCGCGGATGTAGCGGGGCAGGACCGGCAGCACCGCGCCGACCGCGATCAGGCCGAGGAAGGTGACGGCGAAGACGCCGGCGAAGCTCAGCCCCGGGCGCCGGTGCTGGCTGTCGGCCCGCGCCTCGACGTTCACTTCAGCAAGGCGGCGAGGTCGTCGAGCACGTGGTCGGGACCCGGCTCCGCCGCCTCGGCCTGCTCGCGCGTCGTCGTGCCGCTGAGGACGAGCACGGTCTCCAGCCCGGCGGCGCGGCCGCCGTCGATATCGGAGCTGATCCGGTCGCCGACCATGGCCAGCCGCAGCTTCGCCTGTTCCTTTTGGTCGCTATCCGACCCAAAGGAACAGGCGACCTCGATCGCCATCTCGAACAGGTGCCGCTCGGGCTTGCCGGCGATCGTCGCCTGCTTGCCGGAGGCAACTTCGATCGCCGCCAGGACCGCGCCGGTGCCGGGCAGCTCGCCGCCGGGGTAGGGCATCGTCGGGTCGTGGCTGGTGGCGAACAACTGCGCACCCCGATCAAGGGCGAACTTTGCGGCTTTCAGCTCGCCGTAGTCGAAGCCTTTGTGGCCGGAGACGACGACCACATCGGCCGCCTCCGCCTCATCCCCCTCCAGCAGCCGCGCCCCGGTCGCCGCGACCATCTCCTTCAGCGGCCCGGCACCGATCACGAAGGCGGCCCCCCCGGCCGCGGCAGCCGCCTCGCCCGCCAGCCGCGCCGCCACCATCCCGGCGGTGACGATCTGCTCCGGGCCGACCTCGACCCCGAGCTCCCGCAGCCGCTCCGCGTAGGCCTGTGGCAGCCGCCCGGGGTTGTTGGTGACGAAGACGATCCGCTTGCCCGCATCGAGCAGCGCCCGCAGCGCCTCCGGCGAGCCCGGCACCGGCTCGCGGCCGATCCAGGCCACCCCGTCGAGATCGATCAGGAGTCCGTCGAAGCGGTCGGCGAGGGGCACGCGCGCAGGCTAAAGGGCCGGCGCGATACGGTGCCGGGCAGTGAGCGTCAACGGGCAAGTCGTGGTCGCCAACGACCTTCACCGCCGCTATGGCGAAGGGGACGCCGCTGTCGACGCGCTCGCCGGGGTCACCACCAGCTTCGAGCGCGACCGCTTCACCGCGATCATGGGCCCATCGGGCTCGGGCAAGTCGACCCTGATGCACATCCTCGCCGGGCTCGACAAACCCACCTCGGGTACGGTCGAGCTCGACGGCGTCGAGATCACGAAGCTCGACGACGGTGCCCTGACCCAGCTGCGACGCGAAAAGCTCGGCTTCGTCTTCCAGTTCTTCAACCTGATCCCGGTCCTCACCGCCGAGGAGAACCTGGTGCTGCCGCTCTCGATCGCCGGCCGCAAGCCGGACAAGGACTGGGTCGACCAGCTGATCCGCACCGTCGGCCTCGAGGACCGCCGCACCCACCGGCCGGCCGAGCTCTCCGGCGGTCAGCAGCAGCGCGTCGCCGTCGCCCGCGCCCTGGTCAGCAAGCCCGCTGTGGTTTTTGCCGACGAGCCGACCGGCAACCTCGACTCGAAAGCCAGCGCCGACGTGCTGGCGCTGCTGCGCCAGGCGGTCGACGAGTTCGGCCAGACGGTGGTGATGGTCACCCACGACCCCGTAGCCGCCGCCCACGCCGACCGCCTCATCACCCTGCAGGACGGAAAGATCGTCAGCGACGCCGCCCCCGGCTCGGCGGACGAGGTGATCGAGTTGCAGAAGCGGCTTGACTAGCCTCGGCCTCAAGAGCCTCTGGGCGCGCAAGGCCCGTGCCCTGGCGACGACCTTCGCGGTCGTCCTCGGCGTCGCCTTCGTCGCCGGCTCTTACATCCTCACCGACACGATCTTCGCCGCCTTCGACGAAATCTTCAACGAGTCGCTGAGCGGGACCAGCGTCGTCATCACCGCCGAGAATCCGGTCAAGCAGGAAAACGGCGAAACGCCGACGATCAGGGCGTCGCTGCTGCCGCGGGTGCAGAAGACGCGCGGGGTGGAGCTGGCCGCGGGAGCGATTTTCACGCCCGGCGGCTTCTTCACCGCCGACGGCGAAAAGATCGGCAACAAATTCGCGCCGAAGTTCATCTCCTCGACCCTGCCTGGCGGGCTCGAGGCGCTCAACTACGTCGAAGGCCACAAACCGCGCGGGCCGCGCGAAGCCTCGATCGACAAGGCGGCGGCGGAAAGCAGCAGCCTCGAGCTCGGGGAGAAGATCGAGCTGATCGGCCAGGGAACCGCCGAGAAGTTCCGCCTCGTCGGGCTGACCAAGCTCGGCAGCGCCTCCTTCGGCGGCGCCAGCATCGCCCAGGTGACGCTGCCGGTCGCGCAGCGCCTCACCCACAAGCGCGGACGCTTCGACCAGATCTCGGTTGCCGCCGCCGACGGCGTCTCTCCGGAGACGCTGAAACGGAGGATCGCGGCCGAGATGCCGCAGGGGGTGAAAGTCGAGACGGCAAAGGAAAACGCCGACCGCGCCTCGGAGGAAATCCGCGAAAACCTCGGCTTCCTGCAGACCTTTCTCCTCGTCTTCGGCTTCATCGCCGTCTTCGTCGGCTCGTTCCTGATCTTCAACACCTTCTCGATCACGGTCGCCCAGCGGGTCAGCGAATTCGGGATGCTGCGCACGCTTGGCGCCTCGCGGCGCCAGATCCTCACCACGGTGATGGCCGAAGCGGGGGCGATCGGCCTGCTCGGGGCGTTGATCGGGATCGCCTGCGGCTTCCTGATCGCAGCGGCGATCGAGGCCCTGTTCAAGGTCTTCGGGCTGGAACTACCGACGACCGGCCTCCAGCTCGAGTCGCGGACGGTGATCGTCGGGCTGGTGGTCGGGCTGGTGGTCACCCTCGTCTCCTCGCTGGTGCCGGCGCTGCGCTCGACCCGGGTGCCGCCGATCGCCGCCCTCCACGCGTTCAGCCCGGAGCCGACCCGCCGTCGCCGGCTCGCCTACCTGGCGCTCTCGGCCCTGCTCGCCGTCGCCGGGATCGCGATGGTGCTGTACGGGCTGTTCGGCAGCGGCTCGGCTGGGACCCGCGCCGGGCTGATGGGCGGCGGCGCGGTCGCCGTCGTCTTCGCCGTCTCGATCTTCAGCCCGCGGTTGGTGCCGCCGCTGGCGACCGTCGCCGGCTGGCCGTTGGAGCGGTTGCGACGGCTGACCGGTCGCCTCGCGCGCGAGAACGCGCAGCGCAACCCCAGCCGCACCGCGATCACCGCGGCGGCGCTGATGATCGGGCTGGCGCTGGTCGCCTTCGTCACCGTCTTCGCCGCCGGCCTGAAGAGCACGGTCGCCCAGGTGGTCGACGAAAATTTCGCCGGCGGCCTGGTGATCCAAAACAGCGACGGCTTCTCGCCGATCCCAAACGGGGCCGCGGCGGCAGCCCGCAAAGTGCCGGGCGTGAAGCTGGTGGCGACGATCCGCGGCGCCCAGGCGAAGGTCGTCGAAGGAGGCGCCCCCGGCGGCACGGTCCAGGTCAACGCGCCGACCCGGGATATCGGCGAGACCCTGAACATCGAATGGAAGGGGGGCGGGCCCCGCACCTTGCGCACCCTCCGCGATCACGAGGCGATCGTCTCCGACGACTTCGCCAGCTCCCACAACCTCTCCCTTGGCGACAGCTTCCAGCTGCTGACGCAGACGCGGGCGCGGCCCCGCTTCCGCGTCGTCGGCGCGTTCGAATCGAAGATCGGCGTGCTCGGCAGCGTCCTCGTCACCCAGGCGGTGATGGCGCGCGAATTCGCCCAGACGCAGGACCTCTTCGACTTCGTCGCGGTCGAAGACGGGGCCGACGAAGCGAAGGTCCAGGCGCTGCTGACGGTGGGCTCGGAACGGCTCTTCCCGGTGACCGAAGTGCTGAACCAGGGCGAACTGAAGGAAGAGCGCGAAAAGCAGATCGACGGGCTGGTGAAACTCGTCTACGCGTTGCTGGCCTTCGCGATCCTGATCTCGATCTTCGGCATCGCCAACACGCTGGCGCTCTCGATCCACGAACGCACCCGGGAGCTGGGGATGCTGCGGGCGATCGGGATGTCGCGGCGGCAGGTGCGGACGATGGTCCGCTACGAGGCGGTGATCACGGCGGTGATCGGGGCGATCCTCGGGATGGTCCTCGGCATCGTCTTCGCCACCCTGATCGCGCAGCCGCTGAAGGACGAAGGCTTCACCCTGTCGTATCCGGTCGGCTCGCTGGTCTTCCTGCTCGTCTTCGCCGCGATCGTCGGCATCATCGCCGCGATCTGGCCGGCCCGCCGCGCCTCGCGACTCGACGTACTCCAGTCGCTGCAGTACGAGTAGCTCAGAGGCGACCTGAGAATGGCGCGAGCCCCATTCGCAGGGCCCCCGCCGCTTCCAGTACCGCTTCGCGGGCGGTGGGGCAGATCGCGGTGAGGTTGAGGAAGGTGTGGACGAGGCCGGGGTGGCGGCGTAGGGCGACCTGGACGCCGGCCTCGCGCAGCCGCAGGGCGAAGGCCTCACCCTCGTCGCGCAGCGGGTCGAAGCCGGCGGTGGCGATGTAGGCGGGCGGCAGGCCGCTCAGGTCCGCAGCGTTCAGCAGGGCGACGCGCGGGTCTTCGCGATCGACCCCGAGCGGCAGGTAGTGGCCCTCGAACCAGCCCATGTCACCGCGGGTGAGCAGGAAGCCCTCGCCGAAGGTTCGGCGCGAGAAAGCCGTCCCGGCGGTTTCGGTGACCGGGTAGATCAGCAGCTGCATCGCTGGCAGCGCCGCCTCGGCGTCGCGAGCCATCAGGCAAGTGGCGGCGGCAAGGTTGGCGCCGGCACTGTCGCCGCCGACCCCGATCCGGCCTGGGTCGGCGCCCAGCAGCTCCGGCTTCGCCATCGCCCATTCGAATGCGGCGAGGGCGTCTTCGGCGGCGGCCGGGAAAGGGTGCTCGGGTGCCAGCCGGTAGTCGACCGCAAGAATGCGGGCGCCGGCCTGGGAGGCGAGGAAGCGACAGGGGTCGTCGTGGGTGTCGAGGTTCCCGACCACCCAACCGCCACCGTGGAAGTAGACGAGCAGCGGCGCCGGCCCACCCGCCGCCTCGGGCGCGTAGAGCCTGGCCTTGATTGGCCCGGCGGGACCCGGGATCGCAACCGCCTCGACTCGCGCCATCTGGATCGGCGGTCGGTGAGCGACGATTCGCGCCTCTTTTAGCCGCTCCACCCGTCTCTCCGCGACCGCTTTCTCCCCCGGCAGACAGTCGTCGGACGTCAGTCGGTCGAGCCACAGCAGCGTGTGGATATCGGGCGCGAGATGTTGCCCGTCGAGCACCGGCGGCTCGCCGAGCAGCAGCCGCTGCAGTCGCGGCGGCAGGCCGCAGAGGAACTTGACGACGCGGTGCTCGACCGCAACGGGAAAGCGGGGCAGGGTGGCCACCGCCGCAGGCTAGCCGTAACCAACATCACACATCGGAGGGCACCGCCAGGAGTAGGTTGGCCTCCATGGAGGCCACCGCCACCGCCGCGGCTTCGGTGAACGGGCACGGCCCGGCGCCGATCGCGGGGCTGCCGCCAGGGCCGCGAATGGGCCGGATCCCGCAGACGGCGATCTGGTCGCGCCGCGCCCAGTGGCTGCTGGAGCAGAGCCGCGCCCGCTTCGGCCCGATGTTCACGCTGAAGATCGCCTACGAGGGCGACTGGGCCGTGATCTCCGATCCCGAGCTGGTCAAGCAGGTCTTCACCGGCGATCCCAAGATCTTCCATGCGGGCGAGGGCAACCAGATCCTCCGCCCGATCCTCGGCGACAACTCGGTCCTCGTCCTCGACGAGAAGAAGCACATCAGCCAGCGCAGGCTGCTGCTGCCGCCCTTCCACGGCGAGCGGATGCAGGCCTACGGCGAGAAGATGACCGAGATCGCCGCCCGCGAGATCGAGAGCTGGCCGACCGGCGTCCCCTACAAGCTGCGGCCGCGGATGCAGGCGATCACCCTCGAGATCATCATCGAGACCGTCTTCGGCGTCCACGACGAAGAGCGGATGGCACCGCTGCGTGAGGCGCTGCGGGACTTCCTCGATCTGACGACGAACCCGCGGGTGCTGCTGCCGGTGCTGATGGTCGGTCCCGACCGGGTCAACCTGATCCCCGCTTTCCGCCGCCGGGTCGAAGCGGTCGACCGCCTGATTGCGGCGATCATCGATGAGCGCCGCCGGGCCGAGGACCTGGAGGAGCGCGACGACGTCCTCTCGATGATGCTGCAGGCGCGCCACGAGGACGGCAGCCCGATGAGCGACGTCGAGATCCGCGATGAGCTCCTCACCCTCCTGGTCGCCGGCCACGAGACCACCGCGACCGCCCTCTCCTGGGCGATGGAGCGACTCACCCGCCACCCCGAGAAGCTCGAGCGCCTGCGCGCCGAGGTCGAGGCGGGCGAGGACGCCTACCTGACCGCGACCGTGCAGGAGACGCTGCGCCTGCGGCCGGTGATCGTCGTCGTCGTCCGCAAGCTGACCGAGGCGGTCGAGCTCGGCGGCTACGAGCTGCCGGCCGGAGCCCGCGTCACCCCCTGCATCCACCTGATCCACCGCGACCCGCAGATCTACCCCGAACCCGAGCGCTTCCTGCCCGAGCGCTTCCTCGACAACCCGCCCGGCACCTACACCTGGATCCCCTTCGGCGGCGGCGTCCGCCGCTGCCTCGGCGCCGCCTTCGCCCAGTTCGAGATGGCCGTCGTCCTCCGCGAGCTGGTCCGCCGCTACGAGATCACCCCAGCCAATCCCACCTCAGAGCGCCCCTTCCGCCGCGCGATCACCGAGACGCCGCGCCACGACGCCACCGTCGTCCTGAACTAGCAGCGGTATCTGGGAGTGGAGAGCCAAGCGAGACGCCGCACGCGGCGTAGCGACAGTACTTAAGTCGTACGGCGCGGAGCCGCGGGTGGCGTCTCGCGTCGGCTATCCGCTTCCAGATCAGCCGCAGCCGGTGTTGTTGCCGCAGCTGGGACAGGTGTAACAGGAGCCCGTGCGCTGCATCATGCCGCCGCATTGTTCGCAGGCCGGGCCGAGTTCGAGGCCCTGCATCTTCGCCGGGCGGACCGGGGGCTCTTCGGTCATTGCTGCCGTCGGCGCGACCGCGCCGTCGTTGCCGCCGTTCGAGTGGCCGTTGCCGTTGGCCGGGCCGGCGGTGTCGGTGGCGATCCCGAGGCCCAGCTGAGACGTCTCCGCCTCCTTTTTGTTGCGGACCTCCTGGGTCATGATCCCCAGTTCCTCGAGCGTTTCGGTGTCGTCGATGAAGCGGCTCGCCAGCCAGCGCATGATGTAGTCCGGCATCGATTTGGCGAACGGGATCTCCGGGTTCCGCGTCATCCCCTCCGGCTCGAAGCGCATGTAGCTGAACTTCTGGACGAAGGTCTCCAGTGGCACCCCGTACTGGAGGCCGAGCGAGATCGCGGTCGCGAAGGCGTTGAGCAGGCCCCGCAGCGTCGAGCCCTCCTTGCCGATGTCGGTGAGGAAAATCTCGCCGAGGGTGCCGTCGTCGTATTTGCCGGCGGTGATGTAGCCCTCGTGCCCGGCGATGTTGAACTTGTGGGTGATCGATTCGCGCTCGAGCGGCATCTTCTTGCGGACCGGCTCGGCCATCGCAACCTCGGCCTCGGCCGCCTTCTCCTCCTGAGCGTCGGTGCGCAGGGCCTGTGCCGTCTTCGAGCCGTCGCGGTAGATCGCCAGAGCCTTCAGCCCGCCCTGCCAGCCGCGGGTGTAGGCGTCGGCGATGTCCTCGACGGTGGCGGTCTGCGGCATGTTCACCGTCTTCGAGATCGCCCCGGAGAGGAACGGCTGGGTCGCCGCCATCATGTCGATGTGGCCGGTGTGGGTGATCGCCCGCTCGCCGACCGCGACGTCGAAGATCGGCAGGTGCTCCTCTTTGAGGCCGGGAGCGCCGACGATCTTGCCGTTCTCGGTGATGTAGGCCTCGATCTGGTCGATCTCAGCATCCGAGTAGCCGAGCGTCTGCAGGGCCAGCGGCACCGAGCGGTTGGTGATCGTCATCTGCCCGCCGCCGACCAGCTCCTTGAACTTGACCAGCGAGAAATCGGGCTCGATCCCGGTCGTGTCGCAGTCCATCAGGAAGCTGATCGTCCCGGTCGGGGCCAGCACCGTCGCCTGGGCGTTGCGGTAGCCGTGCTCCTCGCCGAGCTCGACCGCTTCGTCCCAGGCCCGCTGGGAGGCCTCGAGAAGCTCGCCCTTGATCCCGGTGCCGTCGACTTCGTAGGCGGCATCGCGGTGCATCCGCATGACGCCGTTGTGCGGCTCGCGGTTGCGCTCGTACTCCTCGTAGGGGCCGGTGGCGCCGGCGGCGATCAGCGCCGACTGGCGGTAGGCGCGCCCGGTCATCAGCGAGGTGATCGCGGCGGCGACGTTGCGGCCGGCATCGGAGTCGTAGGGGAGGCCGTCCGACATCAGCAGGGCGCCGAGATTGGCGTAGCCGAGCCCGAGCTGGCGGAAGCGGCGGGCGTTCTCACCGATCTCCTCAGTCGGGTAGCTCGACGGCCCGACGATGATCTCCTGGGCGAGGAAGACGACGTCGACCGTGTGCTCGAAGTCGACCGTGTCGAAGCTGCCGTCCTCGCGGCGGAATTTCATCAGGTTGATCGAAGCGAGGTTGCAGGCCGAGTTGTCGACGTGCATGTACTCGCTGCAGGGGTTGGAGGCGTTGATCCGGCCCGACTCCGGGCAGGTGTGCCAGCGGTTGATCGTGGTGTCGTACTGGACACCCGGGTCGGCGCAGCGCCAGGCGGCGTCGGCGATCTGGTTCATCAGCTCGCGGGCGTCGAGCGTCTTCACCGAGGAGCCGTCGACGCGAGCGGTCAGGTGCCAGTCCTCGCCGCCCTCGACCGCCTCCATGAACTCGTCGGTGACCCGGACCGAGTTATTCGCGTTCTGGTACTGGATCGAGGTGAAGCCCTCGCCGTCGATCGACATGTCGAAGCCGGCGTCGCGCAGGGCCGCCGCCTTCTCCTCCTCTTTGGCCTTGCACCAGATGAAGTCCTCGATGTCCGGGTGGTCGACGTCGAGGACGACCATCTTCGCCGCTCGCCGCGTCTTGCCGCCGGACTTGATCGTCCCCGCCCAGGCGTCGGCGCCGCGCATGAAGCTGACCGGGCCGGAGGCGAGGCCGCCCTTGGAGAGGTGCTCGACCGAGCCGCGGATGTTCGAGAGGTTGATGCCGGAGCCGGAGCCGCCGCGGAAGATCATTCCCTCTTTGGTGTTCCAGTCGAGGATCGACTCCATCGTGTCCTCGACGCTCAAGATGAAGCAGGCCGAGCACTGGGGCTTCTCCTCGAAGCCGACGTTGAACCAGACCGGCGAGTTGAAGGCCGCTTTCTGCATCAGGAGGATCGCGGTCAACTCCATCTCGAAGGCCTCGCCGTCCTCCTCGGAGGCGAAGTAGCCGAGCTCACGGCCCCAGTCGGCGATCGTGCCGGCGACCCGGCCGATCATCTGTTTGACCGAGCTCTCGCGCTCGGGGCTGCCGAGCTTGCCGCGGAAGTACTTCTGGGCGACGATGTTGGTCGCGTTCTGCGACCAGCTCTTCGGGAACTCGACCCCGCGCTGCTCGAAGGCCGGGCTCTCCGGGTTGCCGATCACGGCATCGCGGATCTCCCACTCGATCTGGTCGAAAGGATGCACGCCGGCCGTCGAGAACTTGCGTTCGATCGAGAGGCCCTGCAGACCGTTTTTGGGACTGGCAACGGCGGTCTTGGACATCAAAAAACTCCTCTCGAGCGGGCTTTCAGCGGTAACTACGCAGGATCGCTCAAAGACAGGACGGAAAAAGTCACGAAAGGCGCAATTAGGCAGTTCCGAAAGCCATGGAACCGTCTACATATTGTGTCAACTCCCCAAACTCGGCATTCCCTTTCGGGTGTGCGGGTCCGTGTGCCGAGGCCAAATGCGGGGTACCCTTTGACGCATGGAGGACCTGCGCAGGGGCGCAGAACGGATGGGCGAGCGCGCCACCGCGGCCAAAGAGGCGATGAATGACCGCGCGAGCGCGGCCAAAGACGCGATGGGCGAGCGGGCAACCGCGGCCAAAGAGGCGACCGCCGAGGCGATCGCGCTGGTCAAACCGAAACTGCGCGGCGTCTCCCACAAGTGGGCCTTCTTCGCCTCGCTGGTGCTCGGCGCGGCGCTGATCCTCCTCGCCGACACCCCGAAGGCGACCCTCGCGGTCGCGATCTACGCGATCAGCCTCTCGGCCCTGTTCGGCACCAGCGCCCTCTACCACGGGGTCGAATGGTCACGCCCGAGCGCGCGCCAGTGGATGCGCCGGCTCGACCACAGCATGATCTTCTTCCTCATCGCCGGCACCTACACCCCCTTCGCGCTGCTGGTCCTCCACGGCGCCCTGGCACAGGCGATCCTCGCCGTCGTCTGGATCGGCGCCGTCGCCGGGGCGATCGTCGAGATGGTCTGGATCGACCATCCGAAATGGGCCTCGGCCCTGATCTACCTCGCCCTCGGCTGGGTCGCCGTCGCCGCTTTCCCGGAACTCTGGACCGGCCTCGGCGTCGCTGGCACCCTCCTTGTCGCCTTCGGCGGCCTCCTCTACACCGCCGGCGCCGTCGTCTACGCGACCCAGCGCCCCAATCCCAACCCCGCGGTCTTCGGATACCACGAGGTCTTCCACCTCTTCGTCATCGCCGCCGCGATCGCCCAGTACGCCGCGATCGCCTTCTTCGCCCTGCCGAAGGGCTGATCTAGCCGAGCAGCGGTTCGATCAGCTCCCGCATCGCCAGCTTGGTCTGCGGATTGCTGAGGCCGCGGTCGCGCCGCAGCAGCTTCCAGACGTAGATGTCGGTGGCGGTGACGAGTTGGGCCAGTCGTCGCTCGTGAGTCTTACCCCGCAGCCCGTCCAGAGAAGGAGCGAAGGCTTGCCGGCACCACTGCAGGTGGTAGATGCGGCCGGCGTCGGCGAGGTGCTTGAGGATCGGCTCGCGCTCCTCCTGGGCGAGCAGCCAGAGGATCCGGTCGCCGAACCGCTCGTAATGATCGACGAGGTCGGCGACGATCTTCTCCGGATCGCCGACCGGGAGCGGCCCGCGGTCGGCGCCCATCTTTTCCGCCGTCTGCAGGTAGGAGGCGAGGAAGAGACCCTCCTTGCTCTCGAAGTGGCGGATCACCGTTTGCACCGAGACGCCCGCCCGCCTGGCGATCTCCGAGAGGGTGATTTCGTCGAAGAAGAGTTCCTCGAAAGCAACCTCAACCGCGTCGACGATCTTCTTCCGCGTCGCCTCGGCCGCCTTGGCGCGGGCTTTCATCCGGTAAGGGCGCCTTGCCCTCGGGCCGCCTCCGCTCATGGCGACAAGGTATCCGCCCCTGTGGCCGCCATTCAGCCGTAGGACCGCCGGTATCCCCAAGGGGCGGCAATCGAGAGTTTCCACCGCTCTTCGATCCGGCGGGCCACGAGGACCGCGTCGGAGACCTGCTCGCAGCGCTCGCCGCGCCGTTCGCCGCTGCTGATCCGCCATCTCTGGTGGATGAGGACGACCTCGCCGACCCCGACCGAGCTGCTCAACTCGACCTCGATCCGGGTCCGGCGGATGACCATCTGGGCGAGCACTTCGCGGATCCGCTCGCGGCCGTAGATCGCGGTCGCGTCGGGCGTGACGAGGCAGCCGTCCCTGGCGAAGCAGCTCGCGGCGAGGTCGAGCTCGCCTCGGTTGACTGCCTGCACGAACCGTGGGCAGATCCATGTTGAGCTTGCGCGAAGAACGGTTGCGCCGTCCGAATTCACGTTAATAACGTTACCGCGAAATTGCGGCCCTGGCAATGGGCCGCCAACGGGAGGAGCAGAGATGAGAAGGGGAGTGGCAGTTGCAGTGACGGCTGCGGCGGTGATCGGGATCGCGACGATCGGCCTTGCGGCGGCGCAGGTTGGGAATCCGGAGCCGACGGTGGTGCGCGCGGGGAGCATGGTTCTGGAAGTGGACGGGAACATCACTCCGTCGGTGCTGCCGAGACATGAATTCGCGCCGATGGGCCTATGGGCCAGCGCCAGGCTCTCGACGATCGACGGCTCCCATCCGCCGGCCCTCGAAAAGAGCGTCTTCGACGGGGACAAGGACGTTGTCGTGAGTGTCCGCGGCCTGCCGGTCTGCCGGCTCGATCAGCTGCGGGCTGTGGAGACGAAAACGGCCGAAGCGGTCTGCGGTGACTCGATCCTCGGGCGGGGCAGCGCCACGGTCGAGGTCGCCTTTCCCGAACAGAAGCCCTTCGACTCGACCGGACCGCTGATCTTCTTCAACGGCGGCGAGCGGGGCGGGGTCGTGAAGGTGCTCGCCTACAGCTACGTCAGCGTGCCGGCCCCGACCGCGGTCATCGCCACGGCTGAGATCAGGCGGGAGAGCAAGGGGCCTTTCGGCCTGCGGGTCGAAACTCAGGTCCCCAAGATCGCCGGCGGCGCGGGGTCGTTCGTAGCGGCGAAATTCAGCATGGGTCGCATCTACACTTACAAAGCGAGGCGCCGCAGCGTGATCTCGGCTCGCTGTCCCGACGGCCTGATCCGGGCCCAGGGGGTGTTCACCTTCAGCGACGACACCGTCCTTTCCGGCAGCGTCTTCCGCACCTGCACGGCACAGGGCTGACCAGCGCGAACGGGTCCCGGTCGGCTTCTAGGCCGGGACCAGTTCGCTCAGCTGCTCGGCTTCTGAGGCCAGCTCGGCCAGCAGGCCCTCGAGCTGCTCGGACTGCTCGGGCGGAAGCTCGAGGTGGCCGCCGCGCATCAGCTCGGCGGCTTTGGCGACGGGCAGTTCGCGCTCGACCACGCGGCCGCCGAGGGCGCCGAGGACTTTGCGGGTCTCGGCCTGGGCCCAGACGGCACCGAACATCCCGGTCGAGGCGCCGATCACCGCCGCCGGCTTGCCGGTCAGGGCGCTCTGGCCGGCGGGGCGGGACGCCCAGTCGAGGGCGTTCTTGAGGACGCCGGGGATCGAGTGGTTGTACTCGGGGGTGGCGACGATCACCGCGTCGGCCTCGCGCATCGCCTGGCGCAGGGCCTCGACCGGCTCCGGGCTGCCCTCGGCCTCGACGTCGGCGTCGTAGGGCGGGATCTCCCCGAGGCGGTCGAACTCCACCAGCTCCGCCCCGGCGGGAAGCCGCTCGGCGGCCTCCCGCAGCAGGGCGTGGTTGTAGGAGTCCCGGCGCAGGCTTCCGGTTATGCCCAGGACCCGCATCGCTATGCCTCCTCGCCGACCAGCTCGAGGTCGACTGAGATCGTCACGGCGTAGTCGAGGACCTCGCCGCCGCTCGGCAGCTCGGCCTGCCAGTTGAGGCCGAAGTCGCGCCGGTCGACGGTCGACTCGATCGAGAGCCCGACGCGGGCTTTGCCGTAGGCGTCCTCGCCCAGGTGGGCGAAGCGGCCGCTCGCCTCGACCTTGCGGGTCTCGCCATGGATCTCGAGGTCGCCGGCGACGCGCAGGCTGCCGTCCTCGCCGACGCTGAGCTCGGTCGAGCTGAAGCGCAATTGCGGAAAGCGCTGGGTGTCGAAGAACTCGGGGGAGAGCAGGTGGCCCTTCAGCATCTCCTCGTCGATGTCGATGCTCTCGACCTCGACCGTGCCCTCGAGGCGGGGCTGCTCGCCGCCGATCAGCTTCGCGTCGTAGCGCTCGAAGCCGCTGCGGAACGTGGTTACTCCGTTGTGGGTGACGGCGAAGCTGACCGAGGAGTGGACCGGGTCCACCGCCCAGGTGCCTGCCGGAATCTGTTGGGTGATCGTCTCCGTGCTCATGCTCTCTACTTTCCCTAGACGGTTGATGCTGAAACAGTTGACTTGGAAACCATCGTAGCAGATAAAGTTTGCTTGTCAACTATTGCCATATCAACCAATCTGTGGGAAGATGTCAGGATGAGCGAGCAGCCGGTAGCGATCGCCGAGAGGAACGGCACCAATGCGGATCTCGATCCGCATCGCGAGGCCTGGATCTCCTTGACCCAGACCCACGCCGCCGTCACTGGGCGCCTGCAGGAGGCTTTGACCGCCGCCGAGCTGCCGCCGCTGCCCTGGTTCGAGGTCCTGGCGACGCTCGACCGGGCGCCGGAACAGCGGCTGAAGATGGGGGAGCTGGCCGAGGCCCTGGTGATCACCCGCGGCGGCCTGACCAAGCTCGTCGACCGGCTGATCAAGGCCGGCCTGCTCGAGCGGGCCTTCTGCGAGACCGACCGCCGCGTCAGCTACGCGACCCTGCTTCCGGCCGGAGTCGAGCTGCTGGAAGAAATGCGCCCGATCGTCCGCGCCGAGCTCGCCTCCGCCTTCAGCGCCAAGCTCACCGTCGCGCAGGCAGACGAACTGCGGGAGATGCTCGACAGCGTCCGCGGCGGCGCCTGCGGAACCAGCTAGGCGAGCGCGGTCGCAGCCCGCTCTTTGGCGGACTCGACGATCGCCAGGATCTCCGGCCCCCGCCCTTCGCGGAGCAGCACGATCGGGTCGGGGTCGCCGTTGACGATCCCCTCGAAGAACTCCTTGCGGTCCTGGTAGGTCGGCAGCGTCCCCTTCGCCCAGCCACGGGCGTCGTTGAGGATCACCGCCAGGCGCGCGTACTCCTCGCCGAACAGCTCGGAGATCTCCCGTTTCATCCGCTTGGCAAGGGCTGGGGAGGCGCCGGCGGTCGAGATCGCGATCGCCAGCGGCCCGGTGCGGACGATCGCCGGCAGGATGAAGTTGCAGAGCGGCGGCACGTCGACGATGTTGACCAGCATCGCCCGCTTCTCGGCGTCGTAGAAGATGCCGATGTTGACCTCGGAGTCGTCGGTGCAGGCGATCACCATGAAGACCCCCTTGAGGTCCTCCGGCCCAGCGTAGCCTCGCTTCTCCCACTGGATCGAGCCCTCCTGCGCCAGCCGCTCCAGCTCGGGATGGGCGGTCGGCGCGATCAGGGTGACGTCGCCGCTGCAGGCGAGCAACCCCTCGACCTTCTCCAGGCCGATGTCGCCGCCGCCGACAACCAGGCACTTGCGGCCGGTCAGTTTCAGGCAGGCGATGTAGAAGGGCGTCTCGAGCATGTCCCGCACGCAGGACTGATCGCAGATCCCTTTACGGAACTGGCAGACGCACTCCTTGCCGGCATAGGCCTGAGCGGGCATCGAATGACAGGTTAATGATCCGGGCTGGCCGCCCCGGACGCGAAGCGGAGGCGGCGGCGACTTATCCGGGCTAGATGCTGTCCAGGGTGACGCGGAGGCCCTCTTCGAGGCCCATCTCGGCGCGCCAGCCGAGCTCGCGCTCGGCGCGGGAGGCGTCGATCGTGATGCGCTGCACCTCGCCGGTTCGTTCCGGGGCGAACTCGGGGTCGAAGCTCTCGTTGCCGGAGAGGTTCTTCAGCGACTCGATCAGCTCGAGGACGTCGGTCTCCTTGCCGGTGCCGATGTTGATCGCACCGGTCGCGCTCGACTCCGCGGCGGCCAGGGCCGCGGAGACCACGTCACCCACATATATGTAGTCACGGGTCTGCTTGCCGTCGCCGAAGACGGTGGGGCGGCCGCCCTCCTTCAGCAGGCCGCAGAAGATCGCGATCACGCCGGCCTCGCCGAGCGGGTCCTGGCGCGGCCCGTAGACGTTGCCCAGCCGCAGCGACACCCCCGAAAGGCCGTAGAGACGCTCATACAGAGAGAGGTAGCCCTCGGCGGCGAACTTGCTCTGGCCGTAGGCGGACATCGGCGCGATCGGCGCGCTCTCGGGGAGCGGGAGCTGCTGTCCCTCGCCCTCGCCGTAGATCGCGCCGCCGGTCGAGACCGAGACCACCCGCCCGCACCCCGAGGCGCGCGCCGCCTCGAGCACGTTGGCGGTGCCGCCGACGTTGATGCTGGCATCGAAGAAGGGGTCGGCGAGGGACTTGCGGACGTCGATCTGGGCGGCGAGGTGGAAGATCGCCTCCGGCCGTTTCTCCGTCGCGAGGCCGACCAGGCCGTCGCGGTCGCGGATGTCCATTTCGACCAGCTCGGCGCCGTTCGCGAGCCCCGGCTCGAGGTTTGACATGCGCCCGGTCGAGAGGTCGTCGACGACCGTCACCTCGTCGCCCCGCGCGAGCAGGGCGTCGACCAAATTCGAGCCGATGAAGCCCGCGCCGCCAGTCACCAGACACCTCATGAGCCGGGCATCCTAAGCACATCGGCGGGCCTTGCCCGAGAGATTGGCCGCTTGTACGCCTTATTGCGTGGCCGACGACCCCTGCTACCCTCGCCGCCCCATGAGACTGATCGTCACCGAGAAGAACAACAGCGCCAAGAAGATCGCCGAAGCGCTGAGCCGCGGCAGCAACGCCAGCGACAAAACTTTCAAAGTCCCCTTCTACACCTGGACCGACGACGACGGCAGCGAGCAGATGACCATCGGCCTCAAGGGTCACGTGCTCGGCCCGGCCTTCCCCGAGGGCTACTCGAACTGGCAGAAGACCGACCTGCACGACCTGATCGACGCCGAGCTGATCAAGGAGCCGACCGACAAAAACGTCGTCAAAGCGATCAAGAAACTGGCCAAAGAGGCTGACGAGCTGGTGATCGCCACCGACTTCGACCGCGAGGGCGAGCTGATCGGGCTCGAGGCGCTGGAGGAGATGCTCGACGCCAACCCGAACCTCGGCTCGCGTGAGGGCACCGCTGACGGAACCCTGCGGATCAAGCGCGCCCGTTACTCGGCGCTGACCAAAGAGGAGATCGAGCGCGCCTTCGACGAGCTCGACGAGCTCTCCTACCCGCTCGCCAACGCCGGCGCCGCCCGCCAGGACATCGACCTCCTGTGGGGGGCGACCCTGACCCGCGCCGTCTCCCTGGCCAGCCGCCGCTTCGGCTCCAACTTCCTCTCGGTCGGCCGCGTCCAGAGCCCGACCCTCGGCTTGATCGTCGAGCGCGAGATGGAACGGCGAGCCCACGTCGCCAAACCCTTCTGGGAAGTCTTCGCCAAGTTCCAGCACCCCGACGGCAGCTTCGAGACCCACCACACCGTCGACAAATTCTGGGAGAAAGCCGAGGCCGACGCGGCGCTCGCCGGCACCTCGAACCCCGGCACGGTCAAAGCCGTCACGGCACGCAAAAACACGCGCAAACCGCCGACTCCCTACAACACCACCGCCTTCTCCACCGACGCTTCCAGCCGCCTCGGCATCACCCCCGCCAGCGCGATGCGGATCGCCGAGGACCTCTACATGGACGGCTTCATCTCCTACCCGCGCACGGACAACACGGTCTACCCGTCCTCGCTGCCAGTGCGGGAGCTCGTCTCCTCGCTGGTGCGGATCAAAGAGTTCTCCGCCGCCTCCGGCCTGCTCGACGGCGAGCTGAAACCGACCCGCGGCAAAAAAGAGACCACCGACCACCCGCCGATCTACCCGACCCAGGCGGTCCACCCGGGCGCCCTCGAGGGGCCGAAGAAACGGGTCTACGAACTCGTCGTCCGCCGCTTCCTCGCCACCTTCAGCCCGCCGATGATCACCGAGTCGACGCGCGCCGACATCGAAGCCGGAGACCAGACCTACTTCGTCCGCGGCTCGGTCGTCGTCGACCCCGGCTACGCGGCGATCTACACCTACGCCCGCTCTGCCGACGAGGAGATCCCGAAACTCGAAGAGGGTCAGGCGCTGCAGCTGGAGGGCGACCCGTGGGTCGTTGACAAGGAGACCCAGCCGCCCGGCCGGATCTCGCAGGCGAAACTGATCGAGATGATGGAGGAGCGCGGTCTCGGCACCAAAGCGACCCGCGCCGACATCATCCAGAAGCTGTTCGATCGCGGCTACGTCTACAGCAACCCGCCGATCCCGACCGAGACCGGGATCGCCCTCTACGAGGCGTTCAAGAACTATGTGCCGGCGATGGCGACGCCGGAGATGACCGCCCAGCTCGAGGCCGAGATGGACCGGATCGCCGCCGGCGAGATGAGCAAGGGCGCGGTCGTCGGCGAGAGTCGCGACCTCCTGCACAAGACCTGGACCGAAATCGACGGCAGCCGCGAAGACCTGGCCAAAGTGATCTGGAAAGGGATGGACGAGGACCGGATCCTCGGCCCTTGCAAGGTCTGCGAAGAAGCCGGCCGCACCAAGGAGGACGGCTCGCCGAACATGCTGCGGATCATCCGCGCGAAAAAATCCGGCAAACGGTTCGTCGGCTGCAGCGGCTGGGCCCTCGACGATCCCGACTCGTGCGATCAGACCTTCCCGCTGCCCCAGCGTGGCGACGTCTTCCGGCTCGAGGAACGCTGCTCGATCTGCGACCGCACCCCGCGCCTAAAAGTCCAGCCGTTCCGCGGCCGGCCCTGGAACCTCTGCCTCAACGACGACTGCGAGTCGATGCAGGAGATGAAGAAACGCCGGGCCGAGCGCGAAGCCGCCAAAGCGGCGAAAGCGGAGATGGAAAAGAAGGCGCCGCCGAAAGGCGACGAGGACGCCGCTCCGGCGAAAGCCAAAAAAGCGAAAGTCAAAGCTTCGAAAGCGGACACGGCGACGCGCGGGCGCAAACGCGCCAAAGCCGGCGCCAAAAGCTGAGGCAGCCGTTGTTCATCTCCCTCGAGGGAGTCGACGGGTCGGGGAAGAGCACCCAGGCGCGGCTGCTTGTCGAGGCGCTGGGGGAGGAGACGGTGGCGATCCGCGAGCCGGGTGGGACCGAGGCGGCGGAGCGGATCCGCGAGCTGCTCGCCGACCCGGGCCTCGAGCTGGAGCCGCTGGCCGAGCTGATGCTGTTCCTGGCCGCGCGGGCCGACCTGACCGAGCGGGTGATCCGGCCGGCGCTGGAGGCCGGGCGCGATGTCGTCGCCGACCGCTTCTCCGACTCCAGCGTCGCCTACCAGGGCGCCGCCCGCGGGCTCGGCGTCGGCGAGGTGATCGGCCTCTGCGAGGCGGCCACCGACGGCCTCTGGCCCGACCTCACCCTGCTGCTGCGGATTGATCCTGAGGCCGGCCTGAGCCGAGCCGAGAGCGACGACCGCTTCGAGCGCGAGGGCCTCGGCCTGCAGCAGGCGGTCGCCGAGGCCTACGAGGAGATCGCGGTGATCGCCAGCGACCGGGTCGCCGTCATCGACGCGGCAGGCTCGGTCGATGAGGTCCACCAGCGGGTGATGGAGGCGGTGCGTGAGCGCAGCCGAGATTGACCACACCAGAGTGGGGTCAAAGTCGGAAGCGCTGCTCGAGGCGACCGAGCACCAGGCGCGGGCGCGGGTGGCGCTGAGCGCGGCGCTCGCCGGCGAGCCCTCGCACGCCTACCTTTTTCGCGGTCCCCGTGGCTCTGGCAAGCGGGCCGCGGCCCGCGCCTTCGCGGCCGAGGTGCTGGCCACCGCCTCGGCCGACCCGGATGATGCGCGGCGGCGGGCGCTGCTCGATCCCTCGCCGCATCCCGACCTCGTCTGGCTCGCCCCGACCGGCGCCCAGCACATGGTCGAGGAGGTGCGTGAGCGGGTGATCCGCGCCGCCGTTTACCGGCCCTTCGAAGGCGGCAAGCGCGTGTTCGTGGTCGAGGCTGCCGAGGCGATGCGGGACGAGAGCCAGAACGCGCTGCTGAAGACGCTCGAGGAGCCGCCCGAGTTCGTCCACCTGATCCTGCTCTCCTCCGACGGCGAGGGCCTCCTGGAGACCGTCGCCTCGCGCTGCCAGACCGTCGAGTTCGCGCCGCTGCCGGCGGAGGTGCTGGAGCGCGAGCTTGCCGCGGACGGCGCCTCTCCCGACGAGGCCACCGCTGCCGCCCGGTTGGCAGCGGGTGACCTGGAGCGGGCGCGGCTGCTGCTGAGCGAGCCCGGCCGAAAGTTGCGGGCCGACGTCGAGCGCTGCGCGACGGCAGCGCTGGAAGGCGAGTGCGGGGGCGCGCCCTGGAAAGGGTTGCTCGACCGCGCCAAGGCGGTCGGCGACGACGCCGAAGCCGCCGCTCGCGAAGCGCTCGAAGAGGAGTCGAAGGCGGGGATCAAACGCAGCGCCAAAGACATAGCCGACGGCGCCAAACGCGCCGGCCGCCGTCGCCGCACCGAGATCCTCGAGCTCGCCTTCGAGCTCTGCGCCGCCTGGCTCCGCGACCTCGCCGCGGTCGCCGCCGGCGCCGAAGAGGTCGTCTTCAGCCGCGACCGTCTCGACCTTCTGCGCTCGCAGGCCCAAGGCCTCGATCCCGCCGCCGCCCGCCGCGGCGCCGAGCTCGTCCAGGAGACCCGCCGCGGCCTCGAACTGAACGTCTCCGAGGAGCTAGCCCTCGAGGCTTTGTTTTTCCGACTCGAGACGCTTCTCGCCTGAGGCGCCGTTGCCGTTGGCGCCGGCGCGCTTTTCCGCCAGAGCCTTTTCAATTGCCCGCTCCTGTGCGAGGCGAGTTATCTGCGCGGCCTGGCGGGACATGATCACGCTGAAGTTGAGCGCCAGGCCGAGCAGCAGCAGTAGGACGATCGAGAAGAGGGCGACGTTGGTGTTGCGGACGCCCATCAGGTTGGCGACCACCTCGAGCAGGCCGGGGAAGGCGGCGCCGGCGAGCATCCCGAGCCCGGCGACGAACCAGATCACGCTGTAGCGCTCCTGAAGGCGATCGCGGCGGATCAGCTCGAGGATCATCAGCATGAAGAAGAGCGCCAGCACCGCGGCGACGATCCGGGTCTGCGAGGTGAGGTGGACCTGCCCGGTTTCGGCGGCAAACGGCAACATCGCTACTCCGTCTCCACGTGCCGGGGCCGGAACTGGCCGACCAGCAGGACGACCAGGCCCTTGAAGATGAAGAAGGCCGAGCGCAGCGGGGTGAGGAAGGAGCTGCCGCCGGCCCGCTCCAGCATCCGCACCGGCAGCTCCTCGACCCGCAGGCCCTGGCGCACCGCTAGCTGCAGCGACTCGATCTCCGCGAAGTCGGGCGAGTAGTGCTGGGAGAACAGGGACATAACCCGGCGGTTGGCGGCGCGCATGCCGCTGGTCGTGTCGGTGAAGCGCTGGCGGGTCGCCAGGGTGAGGAAGAAGCGGAAGACGCTGGTCCCGATCCGCCGCGAGAAGGTCGGCCGATAGTCGCCGGTCGCGGCCACCGCGCCGGCGTGATAGCGGGAGCCGATCACCAGGTCGGCGCGGTCGGCGGTCACCTCAGCCAGCAGCCGCGCCACCTCCTCGGCAGGGTGCTGGCCGTCGGCGTCGAGGTGGGCGCAGGCCTCGTAGCCGTTGCGCAGCGCGTAGAGGTAGCCGGTCTGCAGCGCCGCCCCCAGGCCCTGGTTGAACGGCAGCGAGGCGACCAGCGCCCCGGCTTCGCGCGCCCGCTCTGCGGTCGCGTCGGTCGAACCGTCGTCGACGACCAGCAGGTCCGCCCCGGGGATCGCTTTGCGGACGTCGGCGATCACGCCGCCGAGAGCCGCTTCCTCGTTCCAGGCTGGGATGAAGACGAGAGTTCGCACAACTTCGATTCTCCCACGTGGGCGGGAGATGGCTGGATTCGCCGCCCCGGGGAGAGGATTGTGTTAGTAAATCTTCATGCGCCGCGCCGCCGACAATCCCACCGCTGCGCCCCCCGGGTCGCTGCGGATCGGCATGCGCGTCTGGCTGACGGGAGCCTTTGCCGCGGTCAGCCTGATCACCGCCGGCGCCGTCTACCTCTTCGGCGACAAGCCCCAGGCGCTGATCGCCGCCGTCGCCATCGGCGTCCTCGCCGGGCTGATGATCGCGGTCGCGATCTCCCATCGCGTCGTCCGCCTCGCCCGGGCCGCTGGCGAAATGGCTGGCGGCTCCTTCGACGCACCGCTGACGACCACCGGCCCCGACGAGATCGGTGACCTGGCCCGGGCGCTCGACTCGATGCGCGCGTCGCTGAAAGAGAGCTTCGGGGTGATGACCGCCGACCGCAACAAGCTGGCGGCGATCTTCGACGGCCTCACCGACGTGGTCATGGTCGTCGATTACGAAGGCCCGGTCCGCTTCTCCAACAGCGCCGCCAGTCGCCTGCTCGACTCCTCCGGCCAGCCGCCCGAGCCGGTCCTGCCGCAGTTGCAGCGTGCCTCCGAAGTCGGCTTCTCCGCCCACCCGGCGCTGCGGATCGGCGACCGCGCCTACGCGATGACCGCCCGTTCGCTGCCCGACGAGCGCGCCGTCCTCGCGGTCCTCCGCGACCGCACCGACGAGCTGCGCCAGGAGCTGGCCGAAGCCGACTTCGTCTCCAACGCCGCCCACGAGCTGCGCAACCCCCTGGCCGGGATCTCCAGCGCGATCGAGGTCCTGCAAGGCGGCGCCAAAGACGACCCCCACGACCGCGACCACTTCCTCAAACGGCTGGGCGAAGACGCCGAGCGGATGAACCGGCTGACCCAGTCGCTGCTGACCCTGGCGCGGGTCGAGTCGCGCGGGGCGGCAGAGCGGGAACTGGTCGACGTGCCGCTGGCGATCCGCGATGTCGTCAACGCCTGCGACGCGCCGAAACACATCGACCTGGTCGTCGACGTCGAGTCGCATCTGGCCGCGACCGGCGACCCGACGCTGCTGCGGCAGGTGATGATCGGCTTGCTGACCAACGCGTTCAAGAACACTCCACCCCCCGGCACCGTTACCGTTCGCGGCCGCCATGACAGCGAGGACGAAGTCATCTTGGAGGTCATCGACACCGGCACCGGTATTCCCGCGGTGGAGCTCGAACGCATCTTCGAGCGCTTCTACCGGCGCACCGAGACGCGCACGCAGGAGGGCTTCGGCCTTGGCCTGGCGATCGCCCAGCGGATGGTCGACGTGATGGGTGGGCGGATCGGGGTCGAGTCGGTGCAGGGGGAGGGGAGCACCTTCTGGGTCCGCCTCCCGGTCGCGAAACCGAGCCCGACCCCGGTCGCATGAGCAGCGGCCGGATCCTGATCGCCGATGACGAGCCGTCGGTTCGCGACTCGGTCGGCTACGCGCTGGCCCAGGAGGGCTTCGACGTCACCCCGGCCGCCGACGGCGACGAGGCGGCGTCGCTGCTCGGCAACGGTGTCCCCTTCGACCTGTTGATCCTCGACATCATGATGCCGGGCCCCAGCGGGCTCGACATCTGCCGCGACGTCCGCTCCCGCAGCGCCGTCCCGATCATCGTCCTCACCGCCAAAGACGCCGAGGTCGACAAGGTGGTCGGGCTCGAGGTCGGCGCCGACGATTACGTCACCAAGCCGTTCTCGGTCCGCGAGCTGCTCGGCCGCGTCCGCGCCCAGCTGCGCCGCCGCGAGCTCGACCGCTCGCCGCTGGCCGAGGCGGTGAAGATCGAGTCCGGCCCGGTCTCGATCGACCTCGTTCGCCACGTCGCCACCGTCCGCGGCGTCCCCGTCAACCTCACCCGCTCGGAGTTCCAGCTCCTCCGCCTGCTCGTCGCCCGCCCCGGCGAGGTTTTCTCCCGCTCTCAGATCATGGAGGAGCTCTGGCAGACCGAGTTCGACGGCGACGAGCGCGCCTGCGACGTCCACATCTCCAACCTGCGCCAGAAGGTCGAGCGCGACCCGCAGAAGCCGGAGCTGGTGCTGACCGTGCGTGGCGTTGGCTATAAGTACAACCCAGACGCCAACTAGGAGAGGGGCCCTATGCCACTGGTACCGATGGTCGTCGAGCAGACTGCTCGCGGCGAGCGCTCGTTTGACATCTACAGCCGCCTGCTCGCGCAGCGGATCATCTTCCTGGGTGAACCCGTCACCGAGGACCTCGCCAACCTGATCATCGCCCAGCTGCTGCACCTCGAGGCCGAGGACCCCGATAAGGACGTCAGCCTCTACATCAACTCTCCCGGCGGCTCCGCCTACGCCGGCCTGGCGATCTACGACACGATGCAGTTCGTCAAGCCCGACGTGCAGACGATCTGTTACGGGATCGCGATGTCGGCGGGCTCGCTGATCCTCACCGGCGGCGCGGCCGGCAAACGGATGGCGCTGCCGAACAGCCGCATCCTCATCCACCAGCCGAGCGGCGGCTTCGAAGGCCAGTCGAGCGACATCGAGATCCACGCCAAAGAGATCCTCGAGCTGCGGGCGCGGCTCGACGGGATCTACGTCAAGCACACCGGCCAGTCCGAGGAGCAGATCCACCGCGACATGGAACGCGACAAATTCTTCCAGCCCGATCAGGCGGTCGAGTACGGCCTGATCGACCGGGTGATCGAGTCGCACGAGTTCCAGGCCGGCGAGCCGGCAGTCGTCGGCTAGGTCACTCACTCCGAGCTTGTGGGGGCTATGACCCCCACAAGTTCGGAGTGGCTTCAGTCGCCGAGGCGGCGCCAGGCCCAGAACCCGGCGACCGCGGCAGCGGCGCCAGAGAGGACGCCGGTCACGCCCGGCAGCCGCATCCGCGGATCGCGGGCGGCGAAGGCGAAGGCCGAGGCGTCGGCGAGGTCGCAGAGGTTCGAGACCAGCAGCACCGTCCGCAGCCGGTCGGGATCCGAAAGCGCGCCAAGCGTGAGCGCCCCGATCGCAATGTCCCTGCCGCCGCCGAGTTTGGCCAGCGCGACGCCGGTCGGACCCGGCTCGGGAAACCGCATCGCTCGCAGCGTCGGTCGCGTCGCCAGAAAGATCGCCGTCCCCAGCACCACCCTGCTGCCGCCGATCTGCAGCGCCACCCGCCGAGCTTTGGGGTTCATGCGCCGTTGCCTGCGAAGCATTGCCTCTCCATACCCGCCCAGCCCGAACTGCATCAAATTTTCCACTTACGTGAGGGAGAATTTGATGCAGTTCGGCGGGGGAGCCGGTTCGCGATGATGGGGGAGTGGCAGAGGGCGACACGATCCTGCGGCTGGCGCGGCGGTTCGAGCAGACGATCGTCGGCGAGACGGTGGCGGCGAGCGCTCCGAACCCACGGGGTAAAGCGGCTGGGATCGAACGCCTCGACGGGCGGCGGCTGGAGGGTGTGGAAGCGCGCGGCAAGCACTTCCTGCTCGACTTCGGCGAGCTCTCTCTGCACAGCCACCTGGGGATGAACGGCGGCTGGCACATCTACCGTCACGGGGCCCGCTGGCGCCGCCCCCGCTCCTCCGCCTGGGCGGTCCTCAGCGGCGGCGGCTGGGACGCGGTTCAGTTCGGCGGCACGACCCTGCAGGTGATGACCACGCCGCGGCTGCGCCGGCACCCGCAAATCACCGGCCTCGGCCCCGACATCCTCGCCGAAGAGTTCGACGAGGACGCGGCCGTAGCCGCGATCCGCGCCGACCCAACTCGCGGCCTCGGCGACGCCCTGCTCGACCAGCACCTGGTCGCCGGGATCGGCAACATCTTCAAGAGCGAGGCCTGCTTCGCCGCCCGCGTCGATCCCTGGCGGTCGATCGGCGACCTTTCCGAAGAGGAGGTGCGCAGCGTCCTTGCCGCCGCTCGCGGCCTGATGCTCGAGGCGGTGAAGAGCGGCCGCTACCCGTTCAAGGTCTACAAGCGCCGGCAGGGCGCCTGCCCCCGCTGCCGCGGCCGCATCTCCTCGCGCGGCCAGGGCGACGGCAACCGGACCACCTACTGGTGCCCCCGTTGCCAGGTCTGAAGCGGCGGTGGCGACGGGAGGCCGCCGCCGGTGCGAAGGCCGCCGCTCGGAAGCCGGCTCCTCCGCCGCGGCCACGCTCCTATTACGCGGTCGCCGGTGTCGCCCTTGAGGAGGAGACGGAGCGCCTCCGTAGCCTGCCCGTCTTCGCCGACGGGCCGCTGGCGCGCTTAGCGCCGGCGCTGAAGGTGCGGCGGGCGAGCAAGCGCCCGAACCGCCTCGGCTTCGCCGTCCCCAGCGAGTTTCGCCTCTCGGTCACCGCCTACCCCGGCATCCGCCCCGGCGACGTGCTCGAGACCCTCCTCCACGAGCTGGTCCACCTCCACGTCGGCCGCGCCGCCGAGGCCCACGCCTGGCACGGCCCCACCTTCAAGCGCACCCTCGCCCAAGCGATGCGCGAGGCCTACGGCATCGCCCTCCCGACGCCCCGCTCCACCCTCCACGGCACCTACGCCGAGGCGATCGAGCGCGAGACCGCAAAAACCCGTCCTGAAGACGGGTTTTCGCGGTCTCGGTGAATCAGGCGTTCGTCTCTTCCTCGTCGTCCCAGTGGCGGCGCTCGCGCAGGTGGTGGACGACGAGGACGAGGATGACGACGAGGGCGGGAGCGAAAACCGGCAGCGCGACGATCGCGTTGTGATGGGCGAGCGGCAGGATCACCTGCCGCCGCCCTGCTGGAAGCCGAGGCCGCGGACCCGCAGGCGCCGCCGCCGCGGTGCAGGCCGCATCCCGATCGCCAGCCGGTGAAGCGCCCAGGCCAGGAGCGCGAGCAGCGAGAGGGTGATCGCCGCCACCGTCGAGTAGGCGAGGACGACCAGCACCGGGCTGCCGCCCTTCTGCTCACGCTGCAGCAGTTTGTGCTCGCTGCCGAAGCTGCGGGTGAAGTGGGCGGGGGCGGGCACTTCGCCGACCGGGATCGCCGCGTCGCGGGGCAGGTAGACCGGCAGCGCCGTCAGCGAGTTGCCCTCGTGGAAGCGGACCATCGTCTTCCAGTTGCCGTAGACCGGGATCGGCTCGGTGGTGCGGTAGACGCCGGGGCCGATCCGCTTCAGCGGGTCGACGACGAGGCTGCCGCCCTGCCAGGCGGTGACGTCGAACCAGTTGGCGTTGTCCGCCGCGTTCGGCGGGTTCAGCCGGATCGTCGCTTCGACTTCGCGCCCGTCCTTGCCGCCGACGTTGTGCAATGCCACCTGGGCGCTAACCCCCCGCTGCGGCGAGGTCCAGAGGCCGTAGCCGACCAGCGCCGCGATCACCATCGCGCTGCAGACCGCGGCCCGGCGCAGCGGCGCCGAACGCTCGGCCAGCGGCTCGGGAGAGAGGTGGGTGCCGATCCAGGCGCCGAGGGTGGAGGCGGCGATGGCGGCGGCGAAGCCGAGGAGCGCCGCTTCCGGGAAGAGGGCGCCCGGCCAGGGCAGCGTCATCCACACGTGCGACCAGGCCCACTCGGCGGCGAGCCCGACGGTGCCGATGCCGACGCCGCTGGCAAGCCCGAAGGCGAGCGGTCGTTTGGTCGAGATGAAGACCGCGACCGCCTCGACCACCAGCGCCTCGGCGAGGTAGAGCGGGAAGTGGGGGGTGGTCTGGCCGAGAACCGGCCCGACCAGCAGCGCCAGGCCGCCGCGCAGGAGGATGAAGAAGACCGCCGCGCCGAGCGCCGCGCCCCGTCCCGCGTAGACCCGCGCCAGGACCAGGCCGACCCCAGCGGCGACCATCAGCAGCATCGGCTGGAAGATCAGCTGGAACTGGGGGACGCCGAAGTCGAACTCCGCCTGGAAGGTCGAGAGTCCGAGCATCAGCCCGCCGGTGAGGGCGATCGCGCGGGCCAAGCGGGTGTGGACGAGCTCCTGGATCGAGGTCTCGCCGGCGGCATTCGAGCGCATCCCCTCGACCGAGAGGACGGCGATCCCGACCAGGGTCATCGCGGCGCCGCCGATCAGCATCAGGTGGGTCGGGCCCCAGAGGGTCACGTCCTGGCCGAAGATCCGGTGCCAGACGTCATCGAGCGGGAAGCCGATCAGCGAGAAGGCGCCGCAGGCGCAGATCAGGACGCCGCCGAGCGGCGCGTACCAGTCGCGGCCGATGCGGACGGCGACCCCGCTCGGCTTCTCCTTCGGCAGCACCATCGCGAAGAAGCCGGCGCTGAAGATGCCGAAGAGGCCGGCGAGGATGAAGTAGTGGGCCGGGTTGGCGAGCGGGCCGGGGTCGCGGCCGTTGTCGATGTGAAGCGAGATATCCCAGTACATCCCGAACAGGGCGGTCAGCAGCGAGGTGGTGGCGACGGCGGAGGGGAAGGCGACCCAGCCCGGGAAGCCGGAGACCTTTTCGCCATGGTCGGCGAGGCGCTGCAGGATCTGGGGACGGCCGCTGCGGTGGCCGAGGCCGAGAAAGAGGAGGGCGGCGGTGACGATGGTCGCGGCGAGGGTCGCGATCACGATCTGGGCGATTTCGGCGCCACCGGCCGGGGGCGGGGCCGCAGCGAGGATCGCGGCGAGGTCGAAGTTCATGAAAGTTCCTTTAGGGGCGGGAAGGTGGATTGCCAGAGGCGTGTTCCCTAATAAACGTTACCTCAAACGAGGTTACATTCAAAAGGGCTACACTCTCTCCGTGGCGAAAACTAAGAAAGCCGCCGCAAATACGGCTGATTCAGAGGCGAACCTGACGGTCGAGCAGCTCGCCTATGAGACGGGAATGTCGGTGCGGAACATCCGCAACCACCAGTCCCGAGGCTTGCTGCCGCCGCCGGAGGTCCGCGCCCGGATCGGCTATTACGGCTCCGAGCATGTCGCCCGCCTGCGCCTGATCCAGGAGATGCAGGCCGAGGGCTTCAAGCTGAGTGCAATCTCTCGCCTGATCGGCGAGCACGGGGCGGACGCCGACCGCTTCGTCGGCCTCCGCCAGGCGGTCACCGCCCCCTTCGCGACCGAGGCGCCGGAGATCTACAGCCGCGAGGAGCTGGCCGAGAAGTTCGGCACCGACGACGACCGCCTGATCGAGAAAGCGAAGAAACTCGGCCTCCTCGTCGAGATCGGGCAGGAGCGCTACGAAGCCCCCAGCCCCGCCCTGATCCGCGCCGCCGAGGAAGTGATGGCGATGGGTATCGAGCTCCCCGCCGCCCTCGCCGCGATCGAGAAACTCAGCCGCAACGCCCAGGCCTCCGCCCGCACCTTCGTCGACCTCTTCGTCGAGAAAGTCTGGAAGCCCTTCGACGAAGCCGGCCGCCCCGAGGAGGGCTGGGAGGAGATCATCGCCGCGATCGGCCGCCTCCGCCCCCTCGCCTTCGACGCCCTCAACGCCACCTTCCGCCTCTCCCTCACCACCGAAATCGAGAAAGCCTTCGGCGAAGTCCTCGAACGCCGCCAGAAGAAGAAGTAGATCCCCTATCTATCCTTGTCTTGTCTTATGGATCCCCTACAACGACTCCGAGAGGCCGCGTTAGCCGCCAAGCAGGCGGAACGGGAAGGCGACGACGCCCTTGCGGCGGCTGAATGGCGCCGCTATCGGTTGATCGATGACGCTCGCCGGGATCCGGACGATCTTCTTTCCAAGGGCATAGCCCTGTCGGAAATGGCACTCAATCTGTCTTCGCAGGCGCGTTGACCGGCTTCGCCCGAATCCTCGAAGACCTGAACCGAGCTGAAGTTCGCTACGTGCTGATTGGGGGGGTCGCGCTGATTCGCCACGGGGTCGTGCGAGCCACTCGCGACATCGATGCGGTATTCGATCCAGATACCGACAACCTGAGCCGGATCCGGTCGCTTGTGGCCAAATGGGAAGCCACCCGCCCTGACGGCTCTCCCGTTCCCGAAGACGGGATCGGTCCCCAGCGCAGCATTCACCTGTCAACCGAGATGGGCGATCTAGATTTGGTGTCCGAGGCGATTGCCGGCGTCTCCTTCGAGCAACTGCTCGCGCGAGCCGAGGTAAGAAAAGTGGACGGTGTCGAGGCGCCAATCTGTTCCCTTGCCGACCTGGTGGCCATGAAGAGGGCGGTTGGTCGGGAGCGGGACCTAGCCGATCTGGCTGATCTCGAAGCGGCTCATGGAGACCTGCCTTGATCGCGCGAAGCCGACGCCCGGACTTGAACCGGGGACCCCTTCATTACGAATGACGTGCTGCACCGATGGGGGCCTGCCCTACAACTCGGCTTGGGGAGCGAAGTCTAGGCGTTCAGGACGGCTGCCTGCAACCGCCCGTCTCTCAATCTGTCTCTCAGTTTGCTCAAGCGATCCTCGATACGCTTGGGCTCTTAGCACGCCCGGATAGCTCAGTTGGCCAGAGCACAGCATTCGTAATGCTGGGGTCGCGGGTTCAAATCCCGCTCCGGGCTTACTCGCCTCTAGCCGGGGAGGCGCCGGACGACTCGAGAGTGACGCACCCCGGAGGGGGGGTCTTGCAAGCGTCGGCCGGACCCGGTCAAGCTGCGCCGTGGCCGGGGGATTCCCGGTTCCGCGTGATTGACGTTATGCGTGCCCGCCCCGGCCGCTAGGGTTGGGCCCTTGCGGATCAGCGCCAACGGAGCAAGGGCTACTGGCGAAAGCTGCATAACGTCACCCCCTCGTGAAGAAGGGAGAGGACCGACCGCGTCTGGGATAAGCCGATCCTCTCCAGTGGAGCGGTGCTAGTTCTTCCCCGTCTCTCGATGACGGCTGGAACCCCGCCCCGGCCGCCGACCTCCGGCGCTTGCGCGCAGCGTCCGGGCGATCCCAGGTGGCAGGGGCAAGCCTACGCTGCATCGGGCTACTGGTTCAAGTCCAAGGCCGCCGTGATCGCGGCGGCCTTGTCGTCGTGCGGTTCCCCCACGACTTTGCCGGTCATGTCGTCGCGCACCGTCCAGGTGCCGTTGCCCTCCGGGTGGATCAGGTAGCGGAAGTTGCCGACCTCGCCCGTCACCATTTCCTCGGTGAGCGAGTCCAGCTCGGCGGAAATGGACGTGGGGTCGTCCCTCGTCAATTCCGCCCCTCGGGCCGATCAACTGCCGCAAAAGAAATGTCGTGATGCTTCTCGTCAAGCCTGAGCGTGACGCGAGTCGGCGCCTCTCCCGATTTCGCCAACCGCTCGAGGCTTTCCTTCTCGATCCTCTCGATGTGCGCAAGGTCCGCCTTAAAGGCTTCCTTGCGTTCCCGCTCGACACGCTCCCGCGCCACCCTGCGATTGAAGTTTCTCTTGAACCCCATCCCTCTCACTCCTTCCCCGGTCGTTTTGGGGAGGGCGACCCTGCATGAGGGCCGCCCCACCGCCCTTGGGAAACACCGACCCTCACAGGGCAGCGTGATGAGGTCGGCGCGAAAAACCGTAGTGGCTGGTTTGCTGGATTTGGTGTTATCGGTACCGGCGCGTCTCGGCCGGGAATCTCAGCCCGTCTCGAGCTCGAACCGGCCGCCGCCCCTGGTACCCAACGTCCCGAGCCTCTTGATATTGTTGGTCAGGTACATCATGAAGGCGCAGACGTAACGTTGCCGTTCAGCCCGTAACGTCGCTTGTTGACTGGCAAAGTCAGGTATAAGGCTTTTGGCCTCTAGCAGTGTGGGTCCAAGGATCACTCGAAACTACCGTTCCCACACCCCCACCATCCGGGGATGCTTCCCTGCGCTCGACCTCCGCGACGAACTCCGGGAAGGGGATGCTGAGTCCCGTGGCGATCTGGCGCATGGTGACCCAACGAGGTTCGGCTTCACCCTTTTCGATGGCATGGAGGGTGGGAGGGGCGACGCCAGCTCGACGCGCCAGCTCGGCTGTCGTCGAGTCGGCCCGCTCGCGGTAGTAGACGACGGCCGCGCCGAGCGCCCGCTTGTCGGCGGCCGACAGGTGTTTGCGTGGCTGCACCATGGGGCGGAACCTAGCGGGGATGCGCCGCCGTGTGGATAGAGGCGAGCGCATCCCCACCGGCCGACTGACCGTTACTGCATCTTGGTGATCTGCACGGCCGGGTACACGGTCGCGGTAGTCGCGATCTTCATCGTCTCACCCCCTCCCTTGAGTAACTGGACAACCCGGCCATAGAGTTTGCTGCAACTCCCTTAACCAGTAAAGGCGGTTTCGCTCCAAAGGCGCATCGTCCGCGCCAAGGATTCGGGAACGCTGCAATACTCTGGACTTGTCAAGCAATTCCAGCAATCAGGGAAGTGGGAGGAATCGGGGAAATGCCGAAACGAAAGAGGAAAAAACCGGCAGCCACCGTCGCCGCCAGGGGCGGGCCAGTTGACGGGGTTTTGGCGAAGGCTCTATCTCACCCGACGCGGGCCGAAATACTCGCCTTCTTGGCTGAACATGAGGTCGGCAGCCCTCGGGAAATGGAGAAGGCGGGCCTTGGGAAAAAGGGTGAGAACCGGGGCGGCAAGGGGCGGAAACTCGCTCACATCTCCTACCACGTTGACGTGCTGAGTGACCTGGGGCTGATCGTTCTAGTGAAAACCCAACCTGTGCGCGGCGCAACCCAACACTTCTATGCGGCCAACGCCCGGATGCTGCTCTCGGTTGAGGATTGGTCGAAGCTCCCGCGCAGCTCGAAGACCGATGTAAGTATCGCCGCCCTGGAAGAAGTGTTCAGCCTCGCTAGGAAAGCGCTATCAGAGGACACCTTCGACAGCTTCAACGAGCGGGCCGTGATTAACCAGACGTTTCGCCTAGATGACCAGAGGTTCGTCCAACTCTGTGACGAGATGACCGAGTTCGCGCTACAGCGGTGCCAGCAATTGCAGGCCGAATCCATCGCTGACGTTGAAGGCGATCTGGGCCAGCTCAAATATTTCTCTACGTCGATGCTCGCGTATGAGTCCCCGCCGCCGAAGCGGCCGAAGTAGCGGTCCCCCCGCGCGTCCCTACAACCGATAACACCAATTCCAGCAAGTCACGGGCTACGGTGGCCCTCTTCACAGCGGGAGGGCGGGCCCTTCTTGGCCGATGAGGCGCCGTCCTCCCCCCTTGAAACTAGATGATTGGTGGTGAGTGCGAATCGGAGCGTGGTGGAGTTACCAGGATGGAACTGCCGTGCGGTGTGCTGTTGACGGTCGGGGGTCAGGTGAACTCGACAAAGCCTTCGCTGAGTTCGTAGGCAGAGTCGAAAAGGTGCGGGCAGAATCGGAAGCTCGAATCGCGGAGACGGGTGAGGAACCCCGGCCGGTCCTCTTCGCCCAGGACCGGGAGAACCGCAGGGTAGCGTTGGTACCACTTGACGACGGGCCGGAAGATGAGGCGCCTACCTTTGGCGATGAAGTAGACGAGTTCATCGGGGCGATGGTGAAGGGTGAGATTGGCAACCTTCGCTATCTCGTTGTACCGGGCGCCGACGACAAGTGGACGGTGCAGGACATGAAGACCGGCGCTGCCGTCGGCGAGCCTCACGACCACGCCCGCGAGGCGGTCGAGGCGGCGGTTCGACTGAACGGCGGCAAGGCCGGGACGGCCGACGAAGGCGGCAGCCCGGACGAGTAGTGATGGAGCGCTTGCTTTCTTACGCTCCGTGGGCGGCGGCGTCGCTCTACTCCTACGACTTTGGTGCCGCCATCCATTACCTGTGCGTAGGTGGTGTGTGGTGGGCGCCCATCTTGGCGATGGTGGAGGGCATCGCCGTGTTCTGGTACGGAGACTGGCTGGAGCGCAACCACGCGGCCGACTGAATCGACCAGCTCGGCGGTCGCTCGCTGGAGGCAAGCTGATGACGGGTGGGCGAAGTGGTCTCGAGGGCTTTGGTGAAGCCAACGGCAAGCGGGTTTGACTCCTACCGCAGGGGGGGCAGAGCTAGCGGGCGTCGTGGGTTCCCGTGAACTGGTTCACCTCGACGCTCGCTAGCTGTACCTCGAAGACTGGCGACCGATTTAAGGCTTATTGAAACGACAGGTTGAAAAGAAGAGAGAAAGTTAGTGACAAAGAGCATAAACGAGGTCGGCCCCCAGGATTTCATGAATGCGTTGCTCCATCCGGTGCGGCGCGAGATGCTCAGACTGGCGATCGATCAGGGCGAAATCACTGTCCGAGAAGCTGCCAAGCATCTTGGCAAGCCTCTAGGAACTATCCGCTACCACGTCCAAGTTCTGGTGCGGAACAATGCCCTTGAAGCAGGAGCGCCACGCGTGGTCAGGGGGTCGCTGACCGGATTCTGGCGACCGACTTTGCGATTGAGTAGCGAAAGATGGGCACGAGAAGCTCTTTGCACCGAACGTTAAAGCGTCCGGGCAACGGCGGCGACACTCGGCCGGGAGGACAAATACTGTTTGGACTGGCCGTCCAGTTGGGCCCGGGCTGCGAGTTCTACTTCGCACTAAAAAAGGGGAATGAGAAACACCCAGGTCTACTAGACAGTACGTCTCCAAATTCATTTGCTCCAGTAGTGATGATGGCGCAACAACGGGCGATCCTGTTTTGTTCTACGCCAGCAGCACGAACTGTTCCAGGGAGCCGACTGTGAAAGCCGCTCCAAAATCAAGCAACGTAAAGGCGTGGTGATCGAGTTGGTTTTGGGCCGGGGTCGATGGAGGCACGTGCGTGTTGCTACCTATGCGAA